>OLSB01000003.1_pt1 | contig 411188 bp, 384 predicted proteins | sample 1672071 | NCBI WGS metagenome assembly OLSB01 (sample SAMEA3136642, study PRJEB25190) | human gut metagenome | biome: human gut; feature: human-associated habitat; material: faeces | place: Austria | collected 2013
GGGGGGGGGGCGCCCCGCCGCGGCAGGGGACCTGCCGCCTGGGGGCTGAAGCCCCCAGGGCAGAGCGGCGCAGCCGCGCTGCTGCGGGCCGCCCCTGTATCGAAACCGAACGGGCCGGACAGGGCGGGGCTGCGTAAAGGTTTGGATTGCATTTTATGCAGGGGATTGCTATACTTACTCCATATGAAACGGAATATTCAGGGCAATTCTGCCGTAATTTGGAAATATATGTGCCTGCTGGGGGGGCTGCTGCTGTGTGCGCTTCTGGGAGCCTGCACTCCCGGGCATACGGAAAAGCAGGCTGCCGGTATGCCGGAAACGGCTTCGCCCCTGCTGGCTCAGACGCCTACGGCTACTCCTGTCCCTACGGCTACTCCGGCTCCCACGGCTTTGCCCACATTGCCCGTTACCCCTGCGCCTACTCCTTACGGGCTCCTTTCCTGGAGGGAGGGGAAGCTGTTTTCCGCCGGGGATCCTCAGGTGGAGGAGGATGGATACTTCTCCGAAAACCTGCGGATCACGCTCCATCGGGTGCAGGAGACGAAAAACGCCTATTCCGGCCGAACCATCGCCTACTTTCTGGCGGACATATATATAAAGGACATTACCTCCCTGCGCCGGGGCTATTCCAAACAGGGCACCTTCCAGAAGGGCGGCACCCAGTTCATAGAAAAGATCGCCCGGGCCTATGGGGCGATCCTGACGGTTTCCGGGGATTACAGCAATCCCAACAAAAGCGGCCTGGTGTTTACAGACGGCGTGCTGGAGTATGAATCCAGGCCATATAAACGGGATCTGTGCGTATTGTATAAGGACGGCACCATGGAGATGTACAGCCCCGGGGAGATAGACAAAGAAGCCATTCTGGCCAAAGCCCCCTGGCAGAGCTGGAATTTCGGCCCCATCCTGCTGGATGAAAACGGAGATCCGGCGGAGAGCTTCAACCTGCCGGATGCCATTGCCGGGCGGAACCCCAGAACCGTCATAGGGTATTACAGCCCCGGTCATTACTGCCTGCTGGTGGTGGACGGGCGGCAGCAGGGCTATTCCCTGGGGCTGAGCATGAAGGAACTGGCGGCTTTTATGGCGGATCTGGGCTGCAAGGCTGCCTATAATCTGGATGGAGGCATCTCCGCCCAGATAGCCTATATGGGGGAGCGGATCAACCATCCGGGCAAGGACAGGAACCTGCGGGACGTGATCCTGCTGCTGGAGCCGGAAAGCACCCCAACCCCGGCGGAATAAAAAGCAAAAGAAAGAAAAGGAGAGTTTCATGCATCAGGGAATCAAATGGATCGTAGCCAAGGATAAACAGGAGGCGGCCCGCTTTGCGGCGGATATATACGAGGCACTTTTGCAGCAAAAGCCCGCCTGCGTGCTGGGGTTGGCTACGGGTTCGACTCCCATTCCCCTGTACAGGGAGCTTATCGCCCGGGAAAAAGCGGGGAAGCTCAGCTTCCGGGATGTGCGCTCGGTGAATCTGGATGAATACAGGGGCCTTTCCCCGGCTCATCCCCAGTCCTACCGGTACTTCATGCAGGAGCAGCTGTTTGACCATGTATCCATCCGGCCGGAGAACACCTTTGTGCCCGACGGTCTGCGGGAGGATGTGGCGGCGGCCTGCCGGGAATATGAGGAACGGATCGAAAGTCTGGGCGGCATCGATCTGCAGCTGCTGGGCATCGGTCATGACGGGCATATCGGCTTTAACGAGCCGGAGGACGTGTTCCGGCGGTATACCCATGAGGCCCGCCTTACCGATATGACCCGGGAGGCCAACCGGCGCTTTTTTGCCTCGCTGGAGGAGGTGCCCCTTTCCGCCGTGACCATGGGCATCGGTACGGTCATGGGGGCGGAGCGTATCCTGCTGATGGCCACGGGAAAGGATAAGCATGCCATTATGGAAAAGGCCTTCAAGGGCCCCGTGACCCCCTGGGTGCCGGCTTCCATACTGCAGTTCCATCACGATGTAACGGTGATCGTGGATGAAGACTGCTTCCGGGGCTGAGGAAAACACAAAGCATACAGGCGCCCCGCCGGGGAATTCCGGCGGGGCGCTTTGCGTATATGCGGCGGGGAGGCTGCTTCCGGGCAGGGAGAGGTGCGGGCACGGGGGCGCTGGGGCGGCGCAGCCGCCAGCCGGAGCCGCACAGCGGCTCCGGCCTTTGGCGCCGCAGGCGCCAAAGGCAGCGCCCCCCGCCTTCGAACCGGTGCTGCCGCCGGATCCCCGGAAGAAAACCCCGTTTTCGCGGGCAAAACAAAAGCAAGCAGATGCGTCTGCTTGCTTTTTGCGTTCCGGTGACTTTTCAGCGCTTTTTGTGCAGCTTATACAACTCCTCAGCGGCCAGCCGGGCTTTGGCCACAGGCACATTTCCCTGAGGGAAGCAGTAGAACAGGTGTTCTCCGTTGCCTATGCATATCACGTCTCCCAGTTCATACCAGAAGTAGTCGGCATACAGCCCGTAGCAGGAAAGGGCGCTCTGGGTATAGGCAAGCTCCCCGCCGCAGCCCGTCAGGGTAAACCCTTCGCAGTCCTGCCGCAGATGCCCTTCTCCTACCATGTAAATGGCCTTGTAATCCACCATCATGCCTATCTTTACCGGCGTTTCCAAAAGGTATTCGCCCCTTTCGGCTTCCTCCCGAACCTGCGCCCGCTCCCAGGCATACCAGTCGGGGATATGGGCAAACTCCGTTTCCCCTTCCGCCGCCTTCAGCTCTCCCAGGGGGGTCAGGGTATACCGCTTCCCGCAGGCGTGGCATACCAGTTCCGTGCCCCTGCCTTCCATCTGCCCTTCGGTGCCGCAGCAGGCGCATTTATACAGGATCCGGTGCAGGCCGTCTGCCCGGAAAGGCTCTGTGATCTCTATGCCCTGCTGCTTCTGCCAGGCAAAGTTGTCAAAGGTAAAGGCCCGGGTCAGGATATCATCCAGCTCCTGAACGGATTTGTTTTGTATTTCTTCTCTGGAAAGGAGCCTGCTTACATGGGCGCTTACGTCCACCTGCCGCTTTTGCAGGCAGTTATACAGGGGATCCCTGGCAAAGGCTCCCTCCGTTTTTACAAAAAGCACCGGTACCCCCATCTTTTTCAGCAGCAGCCCCATGCGCCGGGGCAGGGGCGTGGCCCGGCCGTCAAAGGTATAGCTGGCCTCCGGGTACATAAGCACGCTGCACCGGCATTTTTTCAGGGCGTAGGCTATATCCGTCAGCAGAGTAAAGTCTGTAACGAACTTCTGCGTGGGGATGCAGCCCATCTGCTCCATCAGATACCGCTTGCCCACAAAACCGTCCCCGGTGCATACGGTGCAGTAGGGCCGGTCCTTGAATATTTCCGTGACCATCAGCAGATCAATCCAGCTGGAGTGGTTCATCAGGATCAGGCAGGGGCCTGACTCTTCCTCCGTCAGGGGATCGCTGGTATAGGTAAAGTGGGTCTCCTTCAGATCCTTTCGGGCCGCTGCCCGCATGAGCAGCCGGAACAGAAGTCCCGGCCGTTTGGGCATATGGTGCCGGGGGCGGGGCAGGGCCATGACCTGGGCATAGGTGCTTTCTTTTACGGGGATCTTCATGACAAACCGGTTCCTTTGCAATAAAGTCACTATCAGTATACTATGGGCCGGGTTGAGAAACAAGATACATCTGTGCTACAATATACCCCATACAGAATACAATCCCTGCCGGAAAGGAGGCTTCCCCATGGAAAAACGCACTCTGGGGCTTTTGGCCCATGTGGATGGGGGCAAGACTACCCTTTCTGAAGCCATGCTGTATACCGCCGGGGCCATCCGCCGGGCAGGCCGGGTGGATAAGGGCAGCGCGCTGCTGGATTTTGACGATATGGAGCGCAGCCGGGGCATTACCATCTTTGCCCGGGAGGCGGCCTTCACCTGGAAGGATACCCGCTTTACCCTGCTGGATACTCCCGGCCACGGGGACTTTGGGGCGGAGATGGAGCGCACGCTCCCGGCTCTGGACTGCGCCCTGCTGCTGATCTCCGGTACCGACGGCCCCCAGCCCTATACCCGGACGCTGTGGGAGCTGCTTCGGGGCAGGGGGATCCCGGTGTTCGTATTCGTTACCAAAATGGATATCAGCCCCTATACCCCTCAGGAACATATGCAGCTGCTGGAAAAGGAGTTCGGGGGCGGCTTTATGGACTTTTCCCGGCCGGTACCCATGGAGGAACTGGCCCTGCTGGAAGAAGAGGCCATGGAGCGGTACCTTTCTTCCGGCACTCTGGAAAGGGAGGATATCCGGCGGCTCATAGCCCGGCGGCAGCTTTTCCCGGTGGCCTTCGGTTCCGGGCTGCGGCAGCAGGGCATAGACGCACTGCTGGATCTGCTGGAGCAATACTGCCCGGCCCCCCGGTATCGGGAGGAAAAGAGTGCGCTGGTTTTCAAGGTGGAGCGGGACAGGGAAGGGCGCAGGCTCACCCATGTCAAAGTGCTGGGGGGCGCCTTCCGTATAAAAGAGAATCTGTCCTACCGGCAGAAAAACGGAGAGCCCCGGGAGGAGAAGCTCCAGGAGATACGCTTTTACGGCGGGGAACGCTATACCGCCGCCGAGGAGGCCCTGCCGGGGGATGTGTGTGTGTTTACGGGGCTGACCGCTTCCCGGCCGGGCGGGTATATCGGGGCTGAGGGGGAGAAGAATCCTTCCCGGCTGACGCCTTCCCTCAGCTACCGGTTGGTGCTGCCGAAGGGCTGTGACCCGGTGCGGCTCATGCCCCGGCTCCGGGAGCTGGAGGAGGAGGAACCTGCCCTGGGGCTGACTTTTTCCCAGCGGCTGGGAGAGATCCGGGTGCAGCTTATGGGGCAGGTGCAGATCGATGTGTTCAAAAGCCTGCTCAAACGCCGCCTGGGGGTGGATGCGGAGCTGGATGAAGGCGCCGTGCTGTATAAGGAGACGGTGGCCGCACCGGTGCTGTGCGCCGGACATTTTGAGCCTTTGCGCCACTATGGAGAGGTGCATCTGCTGCTGGAGCCCCTGCCCCGGGGCAGCGGGATATTGTATGAAAGCCGGTGCCCGGAGGACATGCTCACCCGAAACTGGCAGAATCTGGTGCTGAGCCAGCTGGCGGCCCGACCTTCTGCGGGGGTGCTGACGGGTTCTCCCCTGACGGATATGAAGATCACCCTTACCGGGGGCCGGACCCATGTGAAGCATACGGAGGGCGGCGACATGGGGGAGGCGGCCGGCCGGGCCCTGCGGCAGGGACTTATGAAGGCCGGATGCAGGCTGCTGGAGCCCTGGTATGCCTTTTCCATGGAGCTGCCGGCCTCGCTGCTGGGCCGGGCCATGGGGGATATCCGCCGCATGGGCGGAGTGATGGAAGCCCCCGTGCAGAAAGGGACGGCCATGCTTTTGCGCGGCCGGTGCCCTGTGGCCTCCATGGGCAACTATGCCGGGGAATTCCTTTCCTATACCCGGGGAGAAGGGCGTTTCTGGTGCCGGGCGGACGGATACGATCTCTGCCATGACCCGGAGGCGGTCATAGCGCGCATGGCGTATGATCCCGGGCGGGACGTGGAGCACCCGGCGGATTCCGTTTTCTGCGTCCACGGCACGGGGGAGATCGTCTCCTGGCGGGAGGCGGACAATTATATGCATGCCCAGTCGGCGGTACACTTCCGCAAGGGAGAAGAAACGGTCCACCGGCGGGTGAATCTGGAGGAACGGGAGCTGCGGGAGATCCTGCGCCGGGAGTTCGGGGAGGAAAGGCCGGAGCTGTACCGGGCACCGGAGAGCCGCCCGCAGGAGACGGAAACGGAAGCACCTCTGCGGGAGCAGACTCCCTGGCTGCTGGTGGACGGCTATAACCTGCTGTATGCCTGGGAGGAGCTGCGCACTCTGGCCAAGGGCAGTCTGGAGGCCGCCCGCACCCGGCTCATGGACGAGATGAGCAATTACTGCGGCTTTACGGGCAGCGTCATGGTGCTGGTCTTTGACGGCCGGGGCGGAGAGAGCAAAGGGGAGAACCGCTTTGTATACCACGGGGTCCACGTGGCCTTTACACCGGCGGGGGTCAGTGCGGACGGATATCTGCAGACCCTGCTGGAGGAGATCGGCCCCAATCACGCCGTGCGTCTGGTGACGGGGGACGGGCTCATACAGCTGGCGGCGGTGGGCGCCGGGGTGCTGCGCACCTCTTCCAGGGAATTTGAGAAGGAATGCAGGGAGGTGTTCCGGCGGATGGACGACCTGCTCAGGCAGCGGCAGCGGGCCCTGCCCAACCGGCTTCGGCTGCCGGAGGACGAAAAGAAGGAGGAATAAGCCCATGGAACGGGAGGAACTGATCCGCCGGCTGGAGGATCTTTCCCGCCGGAGGGACAGGAGCGGCTGCATGACGCACAGCCGGTTTCTGACGGAGGAGGAACAGGCGCTGACCCTGCAGTGGGGAGCCGGCCGGGAGGGCGCCCCGGTGCTTTTCGGCGGCCGGGAGGGCTGCGAAAGGCGTATGGCCTTTTTTCTGCCGGAATGGGAGCAGGAGGGGGAGGCGCTCATGGCGGAGGAGATCGCCTGCGTGGCCCTGCGGGGGGATCTGGGGCGGCTGACCCACCGGGACTATCTGGGGGCGGTGCTGGCGCTGGGGCTGACCCGGGATGCATTGGGAGATATTCTCCCCGGGGAAAAGACCGCCTATATCTTCTGCACGCCGGCGGCGGCAGGAGCCATGGAGCGGGCTTTGGACAAGGTGGGCCGCCAGAACGTGCAGGCGGAACCCGTGGCGCCGGAGGAGGCTCCCGCCCCCACCCATGAGGTGGAGGAAACGGCCTTTACCGTTAAGTCTTTGCGGCTGGATGCCGTGACGGCGGGGCTTTTTCATATAGCCCGGCCTTTGGCGGTGGAGCGCATAGCGCGGGGAGACTGCCAGCTGAACCATCGGATCAATCTGAAGCCGGATGCAGCCGTAAAGGAGGGGGACGTGCTCTCTGTCCGGGGGCTGGGAAAGGGCGAGATCCTGAAGGTGGGGGGCCAGAGCAAAAAAGGCAGGCTGTTTATCACCGGCGGCCGCTGGAAGTGAGAAGCATACCATAAAATGCAGGGATGCATAAAAATTTTCAGGCCCTGAATTGACTTTTATAGAGAATTGTGATACAAATATACCTGTAATTTGCCGCCGTGGGAATCACGGGGGCAGAAATAAAGAAAGGGAAACATTGCTATGAAGAAGTTCTTTGCTATGCTGCTGGCTCTCGTCATGGTACTGGGTCTGGTTGCCTGCACTTCCAGCAACAACGACGCCAAGAAAGACGATGCACAGCAGGGCGATGCGGCCAAGACCGAGTACAAGATCGCCATGATCACCGACTACGGTGACATTACCGACCAGTCCTTCAACCAGACCACTTATGAGGCCTGCCAGGCTTTTGCCAAGGACAACGACATCACCTTCACCTATTATAAGCCCGCTGGCAACAACACCGCCGACCGTGTGGCCATGATCGAGAAGGCTGCTGACGAAGGCTACAACGTGATGGTCATGCCCGGCTATGCATTTGCCGGCGCCATCGTGGAAGCCGCTCCCAAGTTCAAGGATGTTAAGTTCATCGCTCTGGACGTGGGCGTAGGCGATCTGCTGGAGGCGGGCGTTACCGCCAAGGGCGAGAGCTATGACTACAACCCCGATAACTGGAAGCTGGAAGACTACGTGGATCTTTCCAACGTATACTGCGCCATCTATCAGGAAGAGCTCTGCGGCTACATGGCAGGCTTTGCTGCCGTAAAGCTGGGCTACACCAAGCTGGGCTTCCTGGGCGGCATGGCCGTTCCCGCCGTTATCCGCTATGGCTACGGCTTTGTGCAGGGCGCTGACGCCGCTGCCAAGGAGCTAGGCATTGAAGTGGAAATGAACTATGCCTACGGCGGCCAGTTCAACGGCGATGCCGACATCACCGCTGCCATGGATACCTGGTATCAGGGCGGCACCGAAGTGGTCTTTGCCTGCGGCGGCGGTATCTACACCTCTGCGGCTGAGGCTGCACAGAAGGTCAACGCCAAGGTCATCGGCGTAGACGTGGATCAGAAGGGCATCATCGACGGCCTGTATGGCGAGGGTATGACCGTGACCTCCGCCATGAAGGGTCTGTATCCCGCTACCTACGACACCCTGAAGGATGTTGTGCTCAACGGTAACTGGGAGAACTACGCTGGCAAGATCGCTACCCTGGGTCTGGTTTCCGGGGAAGATCCCACCGCCAACTACGTCCAGATCCCCTTTGAGTCTACCCAGTGGTCCGACAAGTTCACCCAGGATGACTACAAGGCTCTGGTAGCCAAGATGTTCGACGGCACCATCAAGGTGGACAACGGCATCGGCGCCATGCCTGCCGTGACCAACGTGAAGGTCAACGACCAGGGCAACCTGAAGTAACGAACCGAACCCGAAAGGGGCAGGAGCGATCCTGCCTCTTTTTTGTTTTGGGCGGGAGAGGCGCGGAGAAACGGGGGTTGGGACGCGGCTCCATGCGGTTTGAGCGGTCTGGGGGCGGGGGCGCACTGCGTGCCGCAGGCACGCCTGCGGGGGCCCTGCGGGCCCCCGCAGTGTTCCGGCGCAGAGCCGGAACGTGCGCCCCACGGCAGCGAATATGGGGAAAATCCTTTTGCACCGGCCCGGATGTGCAGGGAAAAACTTTGCAAAAATACAGAAACAGGCATTGACAAATCCGTCTTACTGTATTAGTATATTAGTACAATAAGCAAGCGGAAAGGAGCGTAGCCAATGAGTTGGTCTTTGAATGCCAGCAGCCCCATATGGATGCAGCTGTGCCAGCAGATAGAGGATCGGGTGCTCACGGGGCAGTATCCGCAGGGGGAGCGGCTCCCCTCGGTGCGGGATCTGGCAGCGGAAGCCGGGGTCAACCCCAATACCATGCAGCGGGCGCTGGCAGCCCTGGAGGAAAAGGGATTGCTGGTCAGCAACCGCACGGCGGGGCGGACCGTGACCCCGGAAAAGGAGCGGGTGGAGGCTCTCAGGCAGCAGCATGCCAGGGAGAGCGCCCGCCAGTATGTACAGCGAATGGAATATCTGGGTTATTCCCGGGCGGAAGCAGCCCGGTTTGCGGAGGAGGAGGTATAATGGAAACGAAAACTTTGATCGAATGCCGGGAGCTGAAAAAAAGCTACGGCCGGAAGGAAGCCCTGCGGGGCGTGAATCTGGAGCTGGGCTCCGGGCGGATCATCGGCCTGCTGGGGCCCAACGGCAGCGGCAAGACCACCCTGATCAAGCTTATGAGCGGCCTGCTTCAGCCCACTTCCGGTGAGGTGCGCATCGGCGGCTTTGTCCCCGGCGTGGAAACAAAGGCCATGGTCAGCTATCTGCCCGACCGGCCATACTTTGAAAACTGGATGAGGGTGAAGGATACTCTGGATATGTTCCAGGATTTCTATAAGGACTTTGACCGTCCGCGGGCGCAGGTCATGTGCGCCGCTCTGGGCATCGGCGAAAAGGATTCCGTCAAGGCTATGAGCAAGGGCACCCGGGAAAAGCTCCAGCTGATTCTGGTCATGAGCCGTCAGGCCATGGTATATCTGCTAGATGAGCCTATCGCCGGGGTTGACCCCGCCGCCCGGGATTATATTCTGAAAACCATTTTGACCAATTACAATCCCCAGGGCACGGTGCTTATTTCCACCCACCTGATCTCTGATGTGGAACAGGTGCTGGACGAAGCCGTATTCCTGAAAGACGGGCTGGTGGTGCGCCACGGCAACGTAGACGATATCCGTGAGACGGAGGGTAAGACCGTAGACGCTCTGTTCCGGGAGATCTTCCGGGTGGAGCCGGCCGGGGCCGCCGCACCTTCCTGGACGGCTCAGCCTGTGCCGCCCGCCCCATCTGCACCGGCAGAACCGGAGAATGCCCCCGAAACCAGCGGGGAGAAGGAGAATGACCATGCGTAAACTGATGAAATATGAATTCCGCGCTTTGTGGCGGATCTTTGTGCCCTGCTGGCTGGCCATACTGGCGCTGGGTTTTCTTAACAGCCTTACTCTGTATCAGCCCAACCATAACCCGTGGGGCGCCATGCTTTCGTCTATGGGGGTGTTCTTCTATGTGCTGGGCACCATGGCGGTGCTGGTGCTGGCGCTGGTATTCGTTATCGGCCGGTTCTATAACGGGCTGCTCAAAAGCAGCGGGTATCTGATGTTCACCCTGCCCGTATCCACAGATTCTCTGATCTGGTCCAAGGCCGTTTTCGGCGTGCTCATCTGGGCCGGCACGGGGCTTTGCTGTCTGCTTTCCCTGCTGCTGCTGGGGCGGGCGTTTCCGGGCATGTATCAGGGCATGGAGGCCTTCTGGCAGAGCGTCCGGGCATATTTTACCGCCGGAGGGCAGGCTATCCTCATCGCCATGGGGGTGCTGCTGGTGTGCCTGGCCATAGCAAGCGTATTCACCTGCATTTTCCAGTGCTACCTGTCCATGAGCCTGGGGCATCTGGCCAGCAAAGGCCGGGTAGTGCTTTCCATTCTGGCTTTCCTGGGGATCAATATGGTCAAGTCCACGATTTTCAACACCGGGGTTATGGGCATTGCGGCAGAGAGCCGCATGTTTGAGCCGCTGCTTAATGCAGTAAAACGGTTCTTTGATATGTGGGGCGTCAGCCAGCAATCCACGGAGAGCGCTCTGGGGCTGCTGCTGGTGGGGCTGCTGGTAGTGCTGCTGCTGGAGATCATCGAGGGCATGCTGTATTACTTCTTCACCCGAATGATCCTGAAGAAGCGCCTGAATCTGGATTGATATACCGATATAAAGCAGGAGGCCGTCCGAAAGGACGGCCTCCTTGCCGTATAAAAGAGATATCGCAAAAGCTCCGCAGGAGCAGGAATGCCGTGTGGCAGGCGCATGTGCCGGCCGCCGGTCGGGTCTGCAAAAAGATGGGGAAGGGGATTCGGAATCCGGGCGGGGAGAAAAGCGGCATCGTAAGGCTCGGTGCGGGGCGGCGGAACGTGGGCGTGCCCACTGCCTGGGGCGGCCAAGGCCGCCCCAGCCCCCGGCCGCAGGCCGGGCTTCCGCCGCCCCGCCCCGGGCCGCATATAAAAAACATCCCTCCCGGTCACCCGGAAGGGACGTTAAAAGCAAAGCGGGGGAGGTTGTTATTCCCCGGCGATCCGGACCTGCCTGCCGTCGGAAACCAGGTGCACATCGCCCTGAGCCGTGCGCAGGATCTCCGCTCCCTCCAGAGTCAGGGCGGAAAGGGTCTCTTCATCTGCGGGGTTCTTTCCGGAATCGGTGATCACGGCGTATTCCGGCAGAGCCAGAGCGGTAAACAAGGCTAGGTCAGACTCCCACTTGCCGTGGTGGGGCACCTTCAGCACGGTGCAGCTTATGTCATAGCTTTTGTCGCACAGGGCTTTCAGCCAGGCGCCCTCGGCATCTCCCGTCAGCAGGAAGGAGGTATCTCCATAGGTGAACCGGGTGACGATGGAAAGCTCATTGTCGTTTTTCTCCTCCGTATCATAGGGGATGGGGGAGATCCAGAAGGCAAAACTGCCCCGGCCAAGTTCCAGCCCCATATCCGCCTGCAGGCGCATGACGGGTACGTCAAACTGCTCCAGCGCCGCTTCCATGGCCCGGTATTTTTTGCTGTCACGGACATAATCAGGCATCAGACAGCCGTCTATCTCCACGGTTTCCGCCAGTACCGGCAGGCCGCCGATATGATCTTTATCAAAGTGGGTCACCACCAGCAGATCCAGCTTCTTTATGCCCAGTTCGGACAGGGCCCGGCAGATGTCCTCTCCGTCGTCCGTCTCTCCTGCGTCTATGAGTATATGATACCCCTCATACGAAAGGAGCAGGCAGTCTGCCTGCCCCAGAGAAAAGGCATAAAAATCCAGCGCCATGGGGGCGGCGGCCTCCTTTTTCCGGCAGCCGTTAAGACCGGCCAGCATAAAAATCCCCAGCATCAGGGAAGCAAAACGTATACACAGCTTTTTCATGTCCCCAGCATAGCCGAAAAAAATGCCATTGACAAGTAAACAATTTGTGATATACTCTTATACGAACAAATGTTTAATTCTTGGTGGGAGGCACACATGAAGAAGTATGTAGAGGTGGTTTCCAGAACGGATACCGGGGGGAATACCCGGCCCATGACGGTCATCTGGGAGGATGGGCGCAGATACGAGATCCAGTCCGTATTGGGGGCGGCTCAGGCGGCCAACCCCATAGGCGGGGGCATGGGGATGCGCTTCACCTGCTTTATCAACGGGGTCACTACCTATGTGTATTTTGAAAACCCCAAATGGTTTGTAGACGCAAAGGAGGACTGGTGAGGCGTATCGCTTTTCGTAAACGGGCGGAGGAAGACTGAGGGCTGCATTTTTCCGCTACGCTGGTGAGGAAAAATGTTTGGGTATAAGCCAAAGGGTTTCCACAGAAAGGGCGTGGCATTGTAATTCAGAATGAAGCGAGCCGGATCAGTATTGCTGCTGTACTCCGGATGAAAGTGTCATAGGTTCTGCCGGCGATTTTGTGCCCCATGGAACCTTTTTTGCTTTTCAGCTCATATTCGCTCATGCAGGCGGAACAGTAAAAATCAGCAGCGGCACTGTTGTTCGGAAAGTGCAGTATTTCAGAATTTCCGCATCGCAGGCAATAAAGATTGTCTTTTTCTCCTTTGCATCTGATAGAGTTTCAAAACGAAAATCACCTGTGACGCCCATATTGCCATGCAGGGTATCGTGCGGATTCGTTGGGAAGCAGCCCACTCATTCAAAAGCATACCCGAAGGGCAGCGGCTCGTCAGTTGTCTGCGCGTTCCCGCGCTGCGGGGCGAAATGCCAGGCTGTGCCTGGCAGGAGCCGTTCCGGCTCCCCCGGCCCCTGGAGGGGCCGGATTTCGCCCCGCTTTCGAGCAGCGGGAAAGCCTGAGCCGCCGGGAGCAGCGCTGCGGGGGGACTGGGGGCCGGGGCGGAGACCGGCTTCTTCGTCTTTGGATGCGGCGGGGCAGCCGGAGCCTGAAAGAAAAGGGGAGCGGCTGGGGGCAAAATCCCAAATGGCAGGTGGACGGCGGAACAGATTGGTGGTATACTGCTCATGGATCAAAAGCGGATGTTCCGCAGAAAGGACATATGGAATGGAAGAGATCAAAAACGAGGCCGTCACTCAGGAAGACAACGGCGCCGAAGAAATAAAGGCATTTGCCCTGAACAAGTTCCGGGAGCAGGGGGATTTTGATATTCTCCCCGCCGGGGTGCTGGAGCAGCTGCTGGATGCGGTGATAAAGCTGGACGAAGCCTATATGGAGGAGGCCGGCGTCAATGACGGCGAGGTCTATGACGATGATGTGGCCTATGACTATTTCATGGAAAAGCTTCCTGCCCTGTTCCCTGAGCAGAAGATGTACCTGATGCGCTTTGTGGAGGACTATATGGAGTATTCCGAAGCCTATCTGGAGAGCATCGGCGCCATCGACTGGGAGTAAGCGCTTTCTCCTTATGCACCGGGTACAGGCTAAAAGCATCCTCTCGCCCCAAAACGGTATGAACCTGTATCGGGGCTGCACCCACGGCTGCATCTATTGCGACAGCCGCAGCACCTGCTATGGCATGGAGCATCTTTTTGAGGATGTGGAGGTCAAGATCAATGCGCCGGAGCTGCTGGAAGCGGCTCTTTCCAGAAAACGGAAGCGGGGCATGATCTTTACCGGGGCCATGAGCGACCCTTATAATCCTCTGGAAAAGGAGTTGTGCCTGACCCGCCGGTGTCTGGAAGTGATAGAGCGCCATGGCTTTGGCGCAGGAGTGCTGACAAAAAGCGATCTTGTCCTGCGGGACCGGGCGCTTTTATCTCGGATACACCGGCAGGCCCGGGCTGTGGTACAGATGACCCTGACCACCTGCGATGAGAGCCTGTGCCGCATTCTGGAGCCCAACGTATGCACTATCGCCCGCCGGGTGGAGGTGCTGCGTACCTTTCATGAAGAAGGCGTGCCCACGGCGGTGTGGCTGTGCCCCCTGCTGCCCTTTATCAACGACAGCCGGGAGAATCTGCTGGGGCTGCTGGACTGCTGCCGGGAGGCAAGGGTAAAGGCAGTTGTGACCTTTGGCCTGGGGCTGACGCTGCGGGACGGTGACCGGCAGTATTTTTACCGGCAGCTGGACAGATACTTCCCCGGGATGAAGGAGCGGTATATCCGTACCTATGGCTCCGCCTACCAACTGCCCCTGCCCCATGAAAAGGAGCTGTGGGCCCTGCTGGAACAGTCGTGCCGGAAAGCGGACATCCTGTATAAGCAGGAGGAGGTATTCGCCTGGCTCCAAAGCCCGGAGGAACCGGGGGGAAGACTGCGGCTGTTCTGAAAGGCAGCCGGAGACGTACAATATATTATATACAAGACGAGATGCAAGGAGAGATTCTGTGGATCCTATTACCAAGATCGGCGTATTTGACAGCGGGCTGGGAGGGCTGACGGTCCTCAACGAGATCTGCCGCTATACAAGGGGGCTGGAGCTCACCTATTTTGGGGATATTGCCCGGGTGCCCTATGGCTCCCGCACGCCGGAGACCATCACCCGCTATGCCCGCCAGGATATGCGTTTTCTGCTTTCCCAGGGGGTGCAGGCGGTGGTCATAGCCTGCGGCACCGTCAGCGCCAACTGCCTGCCCATACTGCGGGAGACCTTTGCCCTGCCCATGCTGGGGGTCATAGAACCTTCCGTAGACGATGCCCTGGCCCAGAGCCGGAACAAGCGCATCGGCGTCATCGGCACCAAGGCCACCATCGACAGCCGCAGCTATGAGCGGGCCATCCGGGAGAAGTGCCCGGAAGCGGTGGTTTTCAGCAAAGCCTGCCCCCTGTTTGTGCCTTTGGTGGAAAACGGTTTTGCGCCGGAGGATCCCATCAGCGTAATGACGGTGGAGCGGTATCTGGCCGCCTTCCGGGATACGGGGGTGGACACGGTGATCATGGGCTGCACCCATTATCCCTTTCTGGTGGAGACCTTCCGCAGGCAGATGCCGGAGGTGACTTTTATCCATTCCGGGGCAGCCCTGTCCCGGCGGCTGCAAAGGGAACTGCCTTTGGGCGAGGGAACGGGGGAGGATACCGTCCGGTATTTCTTTTCCGACGAGGATCCGGGCTTTCTGGATACGGCCCGGAACAGCCTGGACTGCCTGCATATCGACGCCACCCGGCGCATCTGCATAGACGAGTATTGAGGGCTTTACGGAGCTGGGGGGCGCCGGCTTTGGCTGCGCCAAAGGCCGGGGCCGCGCAGCGGCCCGGCAGCGGCGGTGCCGCCGCCCCGGCGCCCCCGCCTCCCGAAGAGACGCAGGAGGGAGCCCCCGCGGCCCAGCCATCGATCCCCGCATACCCACGCTTCCTCCACTGCGGAGGGAGCGTTTTTTTCCCTAGAGCCCCACTCTTTCCCGGGAAATGCGGCCTGCGGATGGTGCAGGCTGTTTTTCGTCCGGATCCTTCACGTTTTTAATAATTTTATGAAAAAATAATATTGCAAATTCACATTACAGTCATTGTTTTCACATTGCGACTGTGGTATAGTGGTAGCGTAATCTAAAATAGACCGTAGTCAGTTTAAAATGCGATGATCATCGAAAAGTGTCCTGCGGTCATGGGTGCAAAGTCCGCAAAAGAAAATGCAGCACGGAAAAAAGAAAAAGGAGGAACAAACCATGAGAAACGCCCTGTCCAAGGTAACGGCATGGGTCCTTACGTTCATGATGCTCTTTACGGCACTGCCGGTGAACATCATAGCGGAAGGCGTCCAGCCCCAAGGCATAGTGGAAGAAAGAAGTGTGGATGTGCCTGCTCCCCAGCAGAATGAGAAGGAGGTATCCCCCGCTTCCGCTCCATCGGAGCAGGAATCCATCAAAGAACAGACCCCTGTGGAGCCTCAGTCCGTCATTCCGGACGATGCGTTCTACCGCACCTATGTCTTTATGGCAGAGGAGCAGGAGGTCGCCCGGCAGATCGTGAAAAACGGCGATACGCTGCTGCAGCCTGCCGCCCCCGCAAAGGAAGGCTACCGGTTTGATGGCTGGTACGCAGGCGAAAGCCGGTTTACCGGCTTTGGCGTGGTAACCGGGATCACCGCCACGGAGACCGTTACCCTTACCGCCGCCTTTACGGATGTATTCTATGTATTCTTCAAGAATACCAGCGGAGCCGTAGTGGCTACCAGATCCGGCCGGAACGGAGAGACTATCTCCACATCCGGTGTATCCTTCCCTGTAGCAGGGGATGAAGCCATCACCGGCTGGCTGCTGAACGGCACCCCCGTAGACAGCGTAACGCTGGACGGGGCGGATGTGACTCTGACCGCCCAGGTGAGCAAGGGCTTCTGGATCACCTTCGATTCCAAGGGCGGCTCCTATGTGGCCCCTGCTTTCTATGCCCAGGGCCAGACCGCCGCAGCCCCCGCCGCTCCCGCTCGCCCAGGCTATGTGTTCAACGGCTGGTTTACGGAAGCCGGCGCCGCTGCCGACTTTGCCGCCATTGCCGAAAACACCACGCTGGTGGCTGGTTGGAAGGCAGGCAACGCCAGCTACACGGTGATCCACTTCCTGGAGAACGCCGATGACAACGGCTACTCCTCCAAGGACATCGAAACCAGAACCGGCGCCACCGGCAGCCAGACCGCGGCCGCTGCCAAAAGCTACACCGGCTTTACCGCCCAGACCATCACCCAGGCTACCATCGCCGGGGACGGTTCCACCATTGTAAAGGTATATTACACCCGCAATGTGTATGAGGTGAAGTTCTACAACCGGCAGAGCAACAGATGGGTAGAAAACACCAGTCTGCGCATTACTGCTAAGCACGGCGCCAATATCAGCGATAAGTGGCCCACCTATAATGGCAGCAGCACTTGGAGCACTACAGGTAGTTATGACTACTGGAATGGACTGTCCGGCCCCTATCAGGTCAATATCCAGACCATGCCTCTGGGGGGCGCCAGCTTCTACGGTCCCAAGACTGGCAGCGGTTCCGAAACGGCTTACTACTATGTGGAAGTCCTGCCCGGGGAATCCGGTGGACAGACTTATAACGGAGTGAGCTACAAGCTCCATCATAAGGATACCAGCCCCGGTACAGGATATACTGTTACTAAAGAAGATAAGTATCCCATCACAGGCTTTACCTATAAAGAAGGTACGCGCAACGGAAGTGACTATGATAACGCCAGGTTTTACTACACCCGCAACAGCTATCAGATCAAGTTCATCAACGGCGGCAGCGTAGATAAAACCGAAAGCCGGAAGTTCCAGCAGTCCATTGCCGATGCGGAGTATACCCCCACCGCCCCCGCCGGGAAGGAAGGGTATATCTTCGCCGGCTGGTACGATAACGAGCAGGGCGAAGGGGAGCAGTTTGCCTTTGCCGGCAAGACCATGCCCGCCCAGAACATCACCCTCTATGCCAAGTGGGTGGCTCCGGTGCACACCGTTACCTTCTATCAGGAAGATAAGGTCACCGTGGTAAAGGCCGTTGCGGGCATCCCCCACGGCACCGCCATGGAGAACGGCGATATCCCCGCTTATACGCCTGCAGAAGGCTATGCTTTCCTGGGCTGGGTCATGGAGGACGGTTCCCCCTTCAACCCCAGCATGCTGATCACCCGTGATTACCATATCTATGCCAGAGTAGGCAGTCTCAACGCCTACACCGTTACCTATGACGCCAACGGCGGTACGGGCGATGTGCCCGTAGACGATGGGCGGTATGCGGAAGGGGCCGCTGCCAGAGTACTCTCCGGCGCAGGCCTTACCGGACCCGCAGATAAGCCCCAGTTCCTTGGCTGGGCCCTGAGCGCAGAAGCTTCCGCACCGGATTACTATCCCGGCAGCCAGCTGATCCTGGGCAGAGAGAATGTGACCCTGTACGCCGTATGGGGCGTGAAGGAAAACACCGTCTCCCTGACCTATCACAGCAACTTCGGCACGGACGCCACCTATACCGTAGAGGCTCTGGCGGTCAACGGCCGGGTAGAGGTTCTTTCCTATGATACTACCGGGCTCCCCGCCCGGCAGGGCTACAACTTCCTGGGGTGGAGCACCTCCGCCTCCGGCAGCGTCTCCTTTGCCCCCGGCAGCAGCCTGCGGGTGAATGCAGGCGGCAGCAACGATCTGTATGCCGTATGGGAACCCGCAGCGGATACTCCCTACCGGGTAGAGACCTACTATCAGCAGTTGGACGGTTCCTATCTGGATGATCCTCATCATGCGGAAATCCGCAAGGGCACCACGGGTACCCCCGTGTCCGTTACCGAGAAAGACAAGCTGTCCAGATCCACGGCCTATGTCTTTGACGAAGGCTATGCGGGCAACGTGCTTTCCGGCGTGGTAGCTGCCGACGGTTCTTTGAAGCTGAAGCTGTACTTCAAGCTGAACACCGCCCCCTACACCATCCATCACTATCTCAAGGGCACCACCGTGCAGGTAGCGGCGGATCAGACCGGCAGGCTGGTTATCGGCAGTACCCTGACGGCCAATGCGGCAGCCGATCTGTATGCGGAATATGCCGCCGCCACCGTAAACGTCTATGATCCCGGCAGGCGCATTACCATAACGGCCGGGAACAACGAGATCATCGTTTATTACACCCTGCCCCTGACCCTTACGGCCGGATCCGCAGAGAAGGTCTATGACGGCGCGCCCCTGACCCAGCCTGCCTTTACCGCAGAGGGTCTGGTCAACGGCGATACGGCAGAGAAGATCTCCCTGTCCATGACGGCAGAGAGCACCATCACCAACGTGGGCAGCGTATCCAACGTGATCGACAGAACCACCGTGCAGTATGACGGCGGCGCTCTGCCTGCCTATTACACCCTGACCCTTCAGCCTGGCACCCTGACCGTTACCAGGCGGGGCGCCGGAGAAAAGAAGGTAAAGATCATCGCCAACAGTTACACCGTAGAGTATGACGGCAGGTTCCATGGGGCGAATGGCTATACCACTGAGTATCTGGCTCCGGGTCACAAGGTGAAGAAGCTCATTCTCGCCGGCGGACGGACGGATGCCGGGGAGTATCCCGGAGAGTTCGTTCCCTACGATGCCGCCATTGTGGATGCAAACGGGAATGATGTGACCCATAACTACGTGATCACCTATGTGGCCGGTGACCTGACCATCACCAAGCGGGGTCTTGACCCCAAGAACCCCGTGATCGTCCGGGCGGACAACAGCGAGGTGGAGTATGACGGTCAGCCCCACGGCTATGTGGGCCACACTGCCTCCAATCTGGCGGAAGGCCACAGCGTCCAGTCGGTAGAAAGCAGCTTCACCGCTACGGAAGCCGGCTACCACGAGACCATGATCGACGTATCTGACGCCGTTATCGTGGATGCAAAGGGGAACGATGTGACCCGGAACTATGCGATCACCTATATCTTCGGCGACCTGCGCATCACCAAGCGGGGCGCCGGGGAAAGAAAGGTGCTGATTATCGCCCGGGACAACACCGTGGAATATGACGGCCAGCCCCACGGCCAGAACGGCATTGATACGGACTATCTGGCTCCCGGCCACAGAGTGGCGGATGTGACCATTGATGGCGAAAAGATCAATGCCGGCAGGTATGCCGCTCTGCTGTATCCCTATGACGCTGTCATCGTGGATGCAGAGGGGAACGATGTGACCCACAACTACAAGCTGACCTATGTGAAGGGCACCCTGGAGATCACTCCCTATGCAGGGGAAGTGGTGGTGACTATCACCGGCAACCACGACAGAGTGCACTATGACGGAGAGGAGCATACCGTAAGCGGCTATACCGTGGATATCGATACGGCTCTGTATACCGAGGCGGACTTCCGCTTCAAGGGCACGGCTTCCGTGACCAAGGTCTATCCCGGCACCTATGCTATGGGCCTGCAGGAGAAGGACTTTGTAAACCTGAACGAGAACCTTGCCAACGTAAAGTTCGTGGTGACGGACGGCTATCTGGAGATCTACACCAAGAAGTTCATGGTGGCCTGGATGTACGATACCAACCAGATGGTCAACGGCAGCCAGCCCAGCGAGGCCTTTACGGCCATGACGGACTACATCCACCGGAAGGATGTATCTTTGGTGCTCCACACGGGCAACATGGTGGAGAATGCCGCCGATGCAGGCCAGTGGAAGGTGTTCAACGACGCCATGCAGAAGCTCTATGACGATGCAGGCAAGGATGTGCTCATGGTAGCCGGAGAGAAGGAGGCCGCCGCAGGCAGCCTGTTCCTCCAGCAGCCCGTGCGGGAGGGCTTCGATGAGAAGGATCTCTTTGAGGGCGGCAAGGGCTTTGTCTACCGCTTCCGGATCGGCGACAAGCGGATGATCCTGGTGGGTCTGGGTGAAGACGCCATGACCGAAGAAGGGCTCAAGTGGGCCAAGGAACGCTTCGATTCCGACAAGAAGGCCGTAGGCATCCTGATGGTGCACACCTACCTGCTGGCGGATATGACCCAGAAGCAGAAGATCGCCGACAGCGCCCTGAAGCTGGAAGAGAACGTAGTCAAGCCCTGCTCCAACGTGCGTCTGGTGCTCAGCAGCAATGCAGGCTATGCCAGCCACCATTACTTCTACTATGGTATGCGCAAGACCACGGCCATCAACGTGGATATCGAAGCGGCAGCGAAGGAAGGCTACTTCACCATGCTGACCTTTGATAAGGACTTCCATTACGTAGCCGTGAACAGCCTGAGCCCCTATCGGAACGATTACATCTATAACGATGAAAAGGCCGAGCTGGAGCGGTACCACCTGGGAGAACTGTATTAAAACTTCTTTAAGTCAACAGGGCTTAAGGATGTTCCTCGAAAACGCCCCGGAGAGATCCGGGGCGTTTTCCTATGCCCGGAATCCCGCAGCACGGCCGACAGAACAAGAACAGAACGGGAGCGCCGGGCGGCTTTTCCCATAGACAGGGGCGGAGTTCACACAAAGAACACTTGTCAGAAAAGGCTGACCGGGCGTATAATACAGGCATGAAGTTAGATAGCCTGAACCAAACCTGCCGGGAGACCAGGTCCATACAGCCGGAACATGCCTGCGGGCAGCCGGAACCAAAGGTGCAGCTGCTTTGCGGCGGCGCGGTGAGTCTCACCGTATACCCGGTGTTCCCGGGAATAGAGATACGGTATATAGATGCCCATACCTCCAGCTGCTGCCTGCCCCGCAGCGGAGGGAAGATCATGGAGATCACCCACTGCCGGGAGGGCCGTATAGAGTATCACAGCGGGGAAAGCTATTACTTTCTGGCTCCGGGAGACCTGTCTGTAGCCTGGGAGGAAAGTCTGACAGGGCCGGCCCTGTTCCCTACGGGGCACTACCATGGCATTACGGTGGCCCTGGATCCTGCCCGGAGCCCGGACTGCCTTTCCTGCTTTCTTTCGGATGTAAATGTGGGCGTCGGCACTCTGGGAGACCGGTTTCTGGGGGATACCTCCTATTTTGCCTGCCGCTCTTCCAGCGGGGTGCGGCATATTTTTTCGGAGCTGTATTCCGTGCCGGAAAGCATCCGCAAGGGGTATTTCAAGGTGAAGATACTGGAGCTGCTGCTTTTTTTAAGCGCCTTTCCTCTGGAGGGAGAACCCCGGCGGAGGGGCTACAGCAACGGGCAGGTGCAGCTGGCCAAGGAGGTGGAAGCTTATCTGCTGGCCAACCGGGATGGCAAATGCACCTCCGAAGCGCTGGCAGCCCGGTTCTGCGTTTCCACTTCGGCTTTGCAGCAGAGCTTTCGGGGGGTATACGGCATGTCCCCGGCAGCCTTTCTGCGGGCGCAGAAGATGCATGGGGCGGCGGAGCTCCTGCGGAAAACGGATCGGACGGTGCTGGATATTGCGGGGGAATTCGGGTATGATAATCCCAGCAAATTTGCCCGGGCTTTCCGGGCCGTCATAGGCGTATCCCCCAATGCATACCGCTGCGGCATGGAGCGGGACAGCTGTGCCCCGGCCGTAACAGGCGGGCAATAAGAAGGATGAAATACGGGCAGGCCCCTTTCGGTATTTTGTATGCCGGGAGGGGTCTTCTGGTGTGTGGCTTTGCCGGGGGGAAGGGGCATTGACGGAGCAGAGCGGGGGAGGAGAGCAGATGACGATCCGATCGTTTTGGCATGAACAGCAGCGAGGGACTGAAGGCGTATGGGAAAGGCACAGGTTCAAACTGCGGCAGGTGGGAGAGAGCACGGTGCCCTGGGGGCAGCCATGCCGGTTTTACGGATGAGATGGGCTGCATACCATGGACGATCTGTCATTTTGGAGCCTTTTTTGCACGCTTTGGAGCGGAAGAAGGCTCCTTTTTCTTTTATACTCAAAGCATAAAAACAAGCTCCGGGAGGAAAAGAGGCATATATGTCGGAGGAGATACTGATCAGACAATGCGCCCCCACTTTAGCGGGGATCAAAACCGGCAGCCTCTTTCCCTGCCCATATGGGGATGCACCGGGGCTGCTGCAGGATCTGCGGGAACTGAACCGGCGGATAGTGCCCAAAGGACTGTGTCTGCTGCCCCTTTGCTGGCAGAGCCACCGGGCACTGCTGTATCTGTTTCGGCCCAGAGCGCTGGAACGGGATCTGAGGGGGGAGGAGACGGCCCGGCTGCTGGAGGCGGCAGGGTATCCCTCCCGGCGCAGCGGGGCGTGTCTGGGGCAGCTGATGCAGCGGCTGCGGGAAAAGAAAGACTTTCCCCATGAGATAGGACTGTTCCTCAGTTACCCGCCGGAGGATGTAAAGGGCTTTATCGAAAACAGAGCGGCCAAAAGCAAGTGCACCGGCCACTGGAAGGTATACGGGGATGAGCGCCGGACCCGGGCCCTGTTTGAAAAATATGACCGCTGAACCCGGATCTATTGGGACTTGTGGCAGGCGGGGCACACACTGGATACCCTTATTGTGGAAACATAAAGCGTAAAAGAAGAAAGGAAGGTAAACAGCCTATGAAAAAATGTGCAGTGATCTATTGGAGCGGCACCGGAAATACCGAAGCCATGGCGTAGGCCGTATTGGAGGGCATGGAGGCCGCAGGGGCGGAAGCCAGAAGCCTGACCCCCGATGGGGTGAACGCTGCCGAGCTGGCAGAGTTGGACGCCATTGCCTTTGGCTGCCCGGCTATGGGCGCAGAGGTACTGGAAGAAAGTGAGTTTGAGCCCATGTTTGCCGCCGTGGAAGGGGCTTTGGGCGGCAAGGCCGTGGCCCTGTTCGGCTCCTATGGCTGGGGCGACGGGGAATGGATGCGTTCCTGGGAGGAGCGGTGCCGGGAAGACGGCATACAGCTGGTGCAGGAAAGCGTCATCTGCTGCGGCGCACCGGACGCAGACGGGCTGGACAGCTGCCGGGCCTTGGGCCGGGCTCTGGGCGCATAAGGTGAGCAGATTTGTACGCCAGCGCCTGAAAAGAAGGTTGCCCCTGTGGGGCGCGGCGGCAGCGCTGCTCCTTTTGTCTCTCGGAGCAGGTGCGGGATCATTATTTTAAAGAATCAAGCAGTCTTTCCAATTCATCCATACTCCTACATTACAACCTCAGCGAAAGGGCTGTCCAAAGCGATGCGGGCGGCCTTTTCGTATGCAGAGGCGTGCCTTCTTGGGGCCGGGTATGATACGGCGGGGGAGCCTCGCCGCGCCGGGCGGGGCCCGGCGCCCCCCGGGCCGCCTGGGGCGGACCGGGCCTTGGCCCTGGAGGGCCAAGGCGAGGCTCCAGGCTGCGTATACCGGGCAAGCCGGAGCGGGGACGTCCCAGGCGGCTTTTCCGGGGAGGGAGCGGGATACGGCGCAAAAAAACGGCGCTTGCGCAGCGCCGTTTTGTAGTGTATGCAGCATCAGGCCTTCCAAAGGCCGTGAAGATTGCAATAGGCGTAGACCGCCTCCGCTTCATCTCCCTGACTGAGGGCAAAGCTGGCTTCGGGTTTGTCGCCGGGGTGCAGGGATTTAAACTGCACGCCCTGCCGGGTTTGTAATGCAATCCATTCAATGTAGTGTACGGGCAGCATGGGATGCTCCGCCGCACCTACCCGGACGCGGACTATGTTTTGTTCTACAGTCCAGAGGGGCACATGCTTTTCTGCGGAAGCATCGGTGGTGCCGGGGATAAGCTCGGTCATTTTCTCCCCACAGCATACCAGGGGCACGCCGCTGTCCTTCACCTTGACCGTTATATTGCCGCAGTGCCTGCAGATGTAAAAACGCAGTTCCATATTTTTACGCTCTTTCTTAGTAATTCTGGGCGTGTACTTCAAAGTAGCTCTGCGGATGAGCGCAGACGGGGCAAACCTCGGGCGCCTTGGTGCCCACTACGATGTGGCCGCAGTTCCGGCATTCCCAGATCTTCACTTCGCTCTTTTCAAAGACGGCGGCGGTCTCTACGTTCTTCAGCAGGGCGCGGTACCGCTCCTCATGGTGCTTTTCGATCTCACCCACCAGACGGAACTTTACAGCCAGATCGTGGAAGCCTTCGGCCTCGGCGGTTTTGGCAAAGTCCTCATACATATCCGTCCACTCATAATTTTCCCCGTCGGCGGCGGCGGCCAGATTTTCGGCGGTGCTGCCGATGCCGCTGAGCTCCTTGAACCACATCTTGGCGTGTTCCTTTTCGTTATCGGCGGTCTTGAGGAACAGGGAGGAGATCTGCTCATAGCCTTCCTTCTTGGCTACGCTGGCAAAATAGGTATACTTGTTCCGGGCCTGAGATTCCCCGGCAAAGGCGGCCTGAAGGTTCTTTTCCGTCTGGGTTCCTGCGTATTTGCTCATGATTTGCTTCTCCTTTTGTATGATTGATTTTATTTTGCTCTAAAACAGTAACGATTCTTATTACTATAATTAGAGTATACACGGGAAAACCGCTTCTGTCAATAGGAAAACGCAAAAAAGTTAGTTTTCCTTATGTTGGGAGCGGCAGCGGGGGCAGGCATACTTTTTGCGGCTGGGCCATACACTTCCATATATGCCATTGGGAGGGGAGTATGGAAGATAGAGCCTGCCTGCTGGGCAAGTATATAGCAGAGACCGGCAGCACCGTCCGCCGGGCGGCACAGGTCTTTGCCATCAGCAAATCCACGGTGCATAAGGATGTTACCGTGAAGCTCCGCCGGGAGGATCGGGCCCTGTATGCCCGGGTGCGGGAGGTGCTGGAGAAGAACAAGGCCGAGCGGCACATCCGGGGCGGACTGGCCACCCGGGAGAAATTCCTCCACCGGGAAGAGACGCCCCTCTCCCGGCCCTGAGGGGAACCGGGCCTGGGACGCGGGGATATGGGGAAGGCGGGAACTCGGGGAGCGGAGCCCCGGGTTTGCCCCGGAGGGGCAAAGGCCGGGCCGCTTTGGCGGCCCGGCAGCGCCGCAGGGCGGCGCTCCGGGGCTCCGCCTTTCGTGCCGGTGGAAGGGGCTGCGGGGCACGTCCCCACCCTCGGCGCCGCAGAAGAGGGAGTGGGCGGGGTTGGTTTACGGCGGTTCAGACAGAGGCGTCTTCGCCGTAGGGCACGCAGGCCGCAGCGGCGGCATAGACCCGGGCGGCCCCCGCTTTCTTCAGGGCGGCGGCGCAGGCGCACAGGGTGGCGCCGGTGGTGCATACATCGTCCACCAGAATGATCCGCCGGCCCGCCGCCTCCGGGGCTGCCATAAAGGCGTTTTCCAGATTTTTCTGCCTTTCTTCGGCAGAAAGTCCCTTCTGGGCCCGGGTCAGCCGGGTCTTTTTCAGCAGGGCGGGGCACACCGGCAGCCCATAGGCGGAAGAAAGATACAAAGCCAGCTCCCGGCTCTGGTTATAGCCCCGGGTCAGGGCTTTCAGGGGGTGCAGGGGCACGGGCACCAGCACTTCTCCCCGCCAGTGAGAGGGAAGGCGCATATACTGGGCAAAAAATCCCCCCAGATACAGCTGCTCCCGGTTTTTGAACCGGGAGATGGCCCCCGGCACCTCTCCCGCATACAAAAGCCCCGCCGTCAGCCCATCCAGAGGGAAGGGAGCGGCGGGGGCAGGGCAAAGGCGCAGGGATTTCCGGCAGGCAGAACAAAGGCCCTCCGGCCCCAGCACTTCTTCCTTTTGGCACAGGCAGCAGCGGTGCAGGGAGCCGAAAAGCAGCTCATGAAGGGCGCGGCGGTCAATCCTCATTCCGGGCCTCCTGCAGCCGAACGGCCAGTGCGGTAAAGCGGCGGCGGGACTGCACCGTGCGCACCATCCGGGCAATGGTATCCCGGCGGCCCAGACAATATACCAGTTTTTTGGCCCGGGTCACGGCGGTATACAGCAGATTCCGGTTCAGCAGCATGGGGGGGCCGCCTGCCAGAGGCAGCAGCACCGTGGGAAATTCGCTCCCCTGGCTTTTGTGTATGCTGATGCAGTAGGCCAGATCCAGCTCCTCTGCCTGGGTAAAGTCATACATGGCCAGCCGCCCGTCGTCAAACAGCACATGGAGGACCCGGTTCAGGTTGTCCAGCCGGAACAGGGTGCCCAGATCCCCGTTAAAGGCCCCGGCTCCCTCCTGCAGGGCGCCGTCCGGGCCGGGCTTCTGCCATTCCACTTTATAGTCGTTTTTGATCTGCATGATTTTATCCCCCTGCCGCAGCAGCAAGGAGCCGAAGTTGTGCTCCGGTTTTCCCAGCTCGGGGGGGTTCAGGGCCTCCTGCAGGATCCGGTTCAGGTTTTCTACCCCCAGAGTTCCCTTTTTCATGGGAGTCAGCACCTGCACATCCATAAGGGGTTCTCCGGTGCCCAGGCGGGCGCTTTCCCGCAGGCAAAGTTCCCGCACCCGGTTCAGTATCAGCTCGGGCACGTTCTGCTCCTCATAGATAAAGTCGCTGTCGCCGTTTTCCAGAACCGGCATCTGCCCTTCGTTGATCCGGTGGGCATTGGTAATGATCCGGCTGGTCTGGGCCTGCCGGAAGATCTCCGTCAGCCGTATCACCGGCACTACCCCGCTGCTGAGGATATCCCGCAGCACATCCCCGCAGCCAACGGGGGGCAGCTGATCCGCATCCCCCACCAGAATGAGCCGGGTTCCACGGGGCAGAGCCTGGGTCAGGGCGTGCATCAGGGGCACATCCACCATGCTCATTTCGTCTACAATGACCATGTCATAATCCAGAGGATCGTCCTTGCAGCGCACAAAGCCCTCCCCGGGGTTGTATTCCAGCAGCCGGTGCAGGGTGCTGGCTTCGGCGCCGGTGGCTTCGCTCATGCGCTTGGCCGCCCGGCCCGTGGGAGCGCACAGGGCAAAGGTCATGCCCATTTCGCTGAGAGCGAAGGTGATGCAGCGGATAATGGTGGTCTTGCCCGTGCCCGGGCCCCCGGTGATCACCAGCAGCCCGGCATTCAGAGCTGCTTCCACCGCCTGCGTCTGGGAGGCGGACAGGGTCACCCCCAGCTCCTGCTGGTATTGCGCCACATCCCAGAAGGGGTTCTGCACAGGCTTTTCCAGCAGGGTCGTGAGCTTTTGGGCAATGCTCTCCTCCATGCGGGCCAGATAGGGCAGAAAAATGCCCTCCGTCTCGCCCACACGCCGGGAAAGGAGGCTTTCATCGGCCACCATGGCCTCCAGCGCTTCCTCCAGCAGCTCCGGATCCACCCCCAGCAGCCCCACGGTTTTCAGCAGCAGCTTATCCTTGGGCAGATAGGTGTGCCCGTATTCGGAACGGGCGTCCTGCAGGGCGTAGCGCAGCCCCGCAAAAAGCCGGGCGGCAGAGGTGGTCTCAAAGCCCGCTACCCGCTGGGCAATGGCGTCGGCAGTGACAAAGCCGATGCCCTCAATATCGTCTATAAGCTGATAGGGGTTCTCCTGCACCTTCATCAGGGCCATGTCCCCATACTTTTTGTAAAGCTTATAGGCCTGGTTCACCGTCATGCCATAGGGCTCCAGAGAAAGAAGGATCTCCCGCATGGTGCGGTTTTCCTGAAAGGAATCGGCGATCATCCGGTATTTTTTCGGGCCGATGCCGGGGATCTCCAGCAGCCGCCGGGGCTCCTCCTCCATAATGCGCAGGGTATCCATCCCAAAGGTGTTTACCAGTATCCGGGCCATGGCCGGGCCGATGCCCTTGACGGTGCCGCTGGAAAGATAGCTTTCTATGGCGCCCAGGGTGGAAGGGGCCAGCACTTCGCATTTTGCGGCGGCAAACTGCTGCCCGTACCGGGGGTGAAACTTCAGGGAACCCTCCAGGCGCACCGTATCCCCTACGGAGCAAAGGGGAAGGGCTCCGCAGGCGGTAAAGTCTGCATTTTTCTCCTCGTCAAACAGGGACAGGACGGTATATCCGTTGTCCGTATTGCGGAAGATGATGGATTGTACAACGCCGGTGATCTCCATACGCATTCTCCAAAGTCAGATACAATAAGTCAGGGTAAAAGCGTCTGTCCCCAGGGTACGGGGCAGCGGGCTTTGCAGCCGGGAGCACAGCCCCTCGTCAAAGCATAAAAAGCGGATGACCAGGCAAAAACGGTCATGCTCTGCCGGAACCGTGGGGCAGGGGCAAAGAACGGGAACAAGGCCTGATGGCATTGCAGCCATTCACAGGGACAGGGTACTCCAGCGGAACCGGGATGAGGATTTTGCGGCAAAAGCAGCAAAAATCTGTCCGGAAAAGCCCAAGCAGGCCTTTCTTCACGGGAAGCGGACTTCCGTCCGGCCGAAGAACACCGTCCATGCGATTTCTGCCGACGCAAAGCAGGCAGAAGTGGCGGGGGACGCAATTCCTCGCCGAACCGGGAAAGGGATCCAAAGGCACAATACACCGCCGGAATTGGGAAAAGGGGCCTCGCCCGATGGGAGCCGTTAAAATGCGTGCGTCCGGTCAGGGCAGGAGCTGCAGCAGGCTCCCGGCGACTACGGCGGCCACATAGCATACCCCCAGCAGCAGGGCCCAGCTGTGCAGCCCCCGCTTGCCCTTGAGCAGCACCAGCATCCCCAGCCCGGCGCTGGTGCACAGCCCCGCCACCAGAGAACCGAAGCTGAGCAGAGACTGCATATACAGCTCCACCAGCACTACGGATACGGCGCAGTTGGGGATCAGCCCCAGCAATGCCGCCAGGAAGGGCTGGAAGAACCCGGCCAGCAAAAACTTTTCCATGCTGGCCCGGGGCACCAGATCCATCAGCAGGGTCAGGGCAAAGGTGGCGGCAAACAGCACCGCCCATACGCTCAGGGTGTGTTTGCAGGTCTCCCACAGCAGCTCCTTTATATCCGCCTTTCGGGCATGGCAGGTGTGCTCCACGTGGAGGGCCTCAAAATCCGCCTGCTGACGGGTCTGCTTATAGAAAAAGTCCAGCCCGAAACCGGCGATGCAGGCCACCAGCACCTTAACGGCCACCAGCTTTCCGGCCAGAGCCAGTCCGCCCGGCTGAGAAAGGAGCACGGGCACCGCTTCATCCGAAGTGGAAAGAAACACGGCTACCAGCGTACCGGCGGTAACGATGCCCTCGTTATACAGGTGGGCGCAGGAAACGCTGAAGGAGCACTGGGGCACCAGCCCCAGCAGGGCGCCCCACAGGGGGCCCGTCCGGCGGGAACGGCGAAGGGCGGCGGTGAACTTTTCTCCGGCCCGGTGCTCTAAATATTCGATGAGGAAAAAGGTGCAGAACAGGATGGGCAGCAGAAGAAGGCAATCCTCATGAAACACTTCCCACAGAGTCTCCCAGAATGACATATGCAATAAAAACCTTCCTTTCGGAAAAATGTGCCCGCCATGAGTCACACAGCGGGCACAAACAGGAATATGCGCAAATGCGGATCAGAATACCAGCTTCTGCTCAATGTAAGCCCGCAGCTCGCCGATGGGCATGCGGATCTGCTCCATGGTATCCCGGTCGCGGACGGTAACGCAGCCGTCGGTTTCGGAATCAAAGTCGTAGGTGATGCACATGGGCGTGCCGATCTCGTCTTCCCGGCGGTACCGCTTGCCGATGGAGCCGGTCTCGTCAAAGTCTACCATGAAGTATTTGGAAAGCTCTGCATGTACTTCCATGGCCTTTTCGGAAAGCTTCTTGCTCAGGGGCAGCACGGCGGCCTTGAAGGGGGCCAGGGCCGGATGCAGATGGAGCACCACCCGCACATCGCCCTTATCCAGCTCCTCTTCGTCGTAAGCATCGCACAGGAAGGCCAGCGCCACCCGGTCGGCGCCCAGAGAGGGCTCCACACAGTAAGGAACGAACTTTTCCCCGGTGAAGGGATCGGTATACTCAAAGCTTTCGCCGGAGACCTTGGCGTGGCAGCTCAGGTCATAGTTGGTGCGGTCGGCAATGCCCCACAGCTCGCCCCAGCCGAAGGGGAAGGTGTATTCGATATCCGTGGTGCCGGTGGAGTAGAAGGAGAGCTCCTCCTGTTCGTGCTCCCGCAGGCGGATGTGGGCTTCCGTCATGCCCAGGCTCAGCAGCCAGTTTTTGCAGAAATCCTTCCAGTAGCGGTACCAGTCCATATCCGTGCCGGGGGCGCAGAAGAACTCGCACTCCATCTGCTCAAACTCCCGGGTGCGGAAGGTGAAGTTGCCCGGGGTGATCTCGTTGCGGAAGGATTTGCCCACCTGGCAGATGCCGAAGGGCAGCTTTTTGCGGGTGGTCCGCTGTACGTTTTTGAAGTTTACAAAGATGCCCTGGGCGGTTTCCGGCCGGAGATACAGCTGGCTGGCGGAATCCTCCGTAACGCCCTGAAAGGTTTTGAACATCAGGTTAAACTTGCGGATGGGGGTGAAGTTTTTGGCGCCGCACTGGGGGCACACGATGTCGTGATCCGCAATAAAGGCTTCCATCTCTTCGTTGCTCATGCCGTCGGGATGGAGATCCTCCAGGCCGTGGGCGGCGGCGTAATCCTCAATGAGCTTGTCTGCCCGGTGGCGGGCCTTGCAGCTTTTGCAGTCCATCAGCGGATCGGAAAAGCCGCCTACATGACCGGAGGCCACCCAGGTCTGGGGGTTCATCAAAATGGCGGCGTCCATGCCCACGTTATAGGGGCTTTCCTGTACGAACTTCTTCCACCAGGCCTTTTTCACGTTGTTTTTGAATTCCACACCCAGGGGGCCGTAGTCCCAGGTGTTGGAGAGACCGCCGTAGATCTCGCTTCCGGGGAAAATGAATCCTCTGTTCTTGCACAGGGAAACGATCTTGTCCATTGTGGCTTTGGTCATGGCTTCCATCTCCTTTATGGTGAATTGAATCTTTTTATCCTGATACAATTATAATCGACATGGCCGATTTGTCAAGGAAAACAGGCCTGGGGCCCGGTTTTTCGGGGCAGAACCGTATACGAAAGGCGGGGGCGCACTGCGTGCCTGGCGGCACGCCTGCGGGGGGCGACGCCCCCCCGCAGAGTTCCGGCGGCCAAGCCGCCGGAACGTGCGCCCCCGGGCCCCGTATACCTCTCAGCTTCCGTACCGCTGCAAAAAGGCCAGCAGGTGGCTCCGGTAGTCGGCTTCCCCCACATACCAGCTGGCGCAGTGACCCGCGTCCTTTACGGTAAGGAAGTCCTTCTCCGTATGGCAGCGCTCCGCATTGGCCCGGCCCATTTCATAGGGCACCAGGTCGTCCGCCGTGCCGTGGATGAACAGGCAGGGGAGGGAGGTCTTGTCCAGCGCCGCCAGCGTGTTCACCTCATAAAAGCTGTAGTGCCCCAGCAGCCGGGCCCACAGATCCATGCACCACAGCAGGGGATAGGGCGGCACCTTGTAGGCGGTGCGCAGGACGTGGCGGATGACTCCGGCGGGGTTGGTGTAGCCGCAGTCGGCAATGAGCCCCCGGATCTGCCGGGGCAAAGGCAGGGCTCCCGCCAGCAGCACCGTGGAAGCCCCCATGCTCTGACCGTACAAAAACAGGGGCAGCTCCGGATAGCGCAGGGAAAGCACCTGGGCCCACTGCTGGCAGTCATACTGCTCTTTGGCCCCAAAGGTGATGTAATCCCCCTGGCTGAGCCGGTGGGCCCGCTGGTAGGGATAGAGCACCGTGTATCCCTGCTCATACAAAAGCTTGGCGATCAGGGCAAATTCCCGGGAGGGCCAGGAGCGAAAGCCGTGCATGGCCACGATAACGCCCTTTGGGTTTTCGCAGGGGAGAAGCTCCGCCTTGAGCTTCAGCCCGTCGTCGCTGGTGATCTCCAGAGTCTCCCGGTACTGGTCTTCAAACCAGTTTACGCCCTTTTCCACCCGGTCCCGAAAGGGGATCCGGGCGGAGGGGGCCACGGAGCTGTAGCGGAAAAGTTCCGTCCTGTCCCGGCGGCCCGTTCCCAGCTTGAAAGCGTAAAACGAGAAGAACAGAAACACCAGCACCAGCGCCCCCAGGGCGATCCATACATATACCATATTGAATGACCTTTCTGCTTATATGTTCGTAGTACCCCATCATATCACACAATTCCCCATATGGAAACCTTGACGGAAAAAAAGATACCCGATAAAATAAAATATATGCTGTAATGTGGAGGGCTTTGTATGGATTTTTTTGAGAACGCAGTTAAACCCCTGGGCTTCGGCACCATGCGCCTGCCCCTGAAGGAGAACGGGGAGATCGATCAGCTTCAATTCAATGCCATGATCGACGATTTTATGGCGGCCGGATATACCTATTTTGACACGGCCTATTTTTATCACGACGGCCATTCCGAAGAGGCCGTAGGCGCCGGTCTGCTGGCCCGTTACCCTCGGGAAAGCTTTATTCTGGCGGATAAGCTGCCCGTTTCCGTTCTGGCCAAAAGGGAGCATACCCCCCGGGAGATATTCCAGCTGCAGCAAAAGCGCAGCGGGGCGGACTTTTTTGATATGTATCTGCTCCATGCGCTGGATGCGGAGTATGCCAAAACGGCGGATGAGCTGGGGCTCTGGGACTTCATGCAGGAGCTGAAGGCGGAGGGGCTGATCAGGCATGCGGGCTTTTCCTTCCATGATAAGGCGGCGGTGCTGGAGCAGATCCTTACGGCCCACCCGGAGATGGAGTTTGTGCAGCTGCAGATCAACTATGCAGACTGGGAGGATAAAAACGTGCAGTCCCGCCTGTGCTATGAGGTCTGCGTAAAGCATAATAAGCCCGTCATCGTCATGGAACCGGTAAAGGGCGGCCTGCTGGCCAGCGAAAAGGGCGTGTTCGCTCCCCTGCTGCAAAAGGCGGCTCCGGACAGATCGCTGGTGAGCTGGGCCTTCCGCTTCGTACATGACCTGCCCCAGGTAAAGATGATCCTTTCCGGCATGTCTGAAGAAGCCCAGGTGCAGGAGAACATCGCCCTCTTCGGCGGACTGGATCCCCTGACGGAGGCGGAGCGGCAGACCATTGCTCAGGCCCGGGAAGCCATTCAGAAGGCGGGGGAGATCGGCTGCACCGCCTGCCGCTACTGCGTCAACGGCTGCCCCGAGGGTATCCATATCCCCCGGATCCTGGCCGTGCTCAACAGCTACAAGCGCTACGGCTCTCTGGAGCGGGCCAAAGCCCAGTATGGGTATGCCACCCGGGGCGGCGCAAAGGCTTCCCAGTGCCGCCGCTGCGGCCGCTGCGAGGGCGTGTGCCCCCAGCACCTGTATATCTCCGGCTATATGCAGGAGGCCGCCCGGCTGTTTGAAAACTGAAATCGACCCAACGGAGAAAACTATGCCATCCATAGGTAAAAAAAAGATCCTGGGGCCCCTGCTGCTGTTCCTTCTGTTTGAAGGGGTGGCGGTGACCCTGTGGCTGACCAAGGGCGACTCTTTCTATCTGTTCAACTTCAGCTACATCGGTCTGTGTCTGGCGGTGTGCGTGTATCTGTATGGCTGCCGCTTTCCTCACGCCCGGCGGATAGCCCAGCTTTGCATCGGCAGCTATATGCTGGTGTATCTGGGGCTGATTTGCCGGGAGAACATGCAGCTGGAGGGCTTCTGGTACTATCTGTTCCAGGGCTCCTTTACCGCCGCCACCATCCACTATGCCGTGGCCAAGATCTTCGGCCCCCTGCTCTTTGGCCGGGGCTGGTGCGGCTATGCCTGCTGGACGGCCATGGTGCTGGATCTCCTTCCCTATAAGCGGCCCCGGGGCCCCCGGCGGAAGCTGGGCTGGATACGCTATGTGTGCTTTGCGCTTTCGCTGCTGTTTGTAGGGGGGCTGTTCCTTTTTCAGGTGCCGGATAAGGAAAAGATCATGTTCTGGGCCTTTATCGTGGGGAACCTGCTCTATTACGGGCTGGGGATTGCCCTGGCCTTTGCCCTGAAGGATAACCGGGCCTTCTGCAAATATATCTGCCCGGTAACGGTGTTCCTGAAGCCCATGAGCTATTTTGCCCTGTTCAGGATAAAGTGCGATCCGGGCAAATGCATCTCCTGCGGCCGGTGCAGGCAGGTCTGCCCCATGGAGGTGGATATGCTGGATCCTTCCCGCCGCCGGAAGAACGGTACAGAATGTATCCTGTGCATGGAGTGCGTAAAGCACTGCCCCAAAAAAGCCCTGTAAAAGACAGCCGCCTCCCATAAGCCGGGAGGCGGCGTTTGTTTTGGGGTACAGCAGGACAGGCCGGGGCTGGCGGATTCCGGGGCATGGGCCGCGGGGGTACGGAGCAGCGCCGTATAAGCCGCTTAGGGGGCGCACCGCGTGCCTGGCGGCACGCCTGGGGGGGCGGCTTGCCGCCCCCCCAGTGTTCCACCGGCCTTGCCGGCGGAACGTGCGCCCCCGGCCCCGTTTGCAGGGAGATCCCCTTTTGCCCGGTCCTATGCCGCCGCTTCTCTGCGCAAAAAAGCACCGCCCTTGGAATGGCGGTGCCCGGGACGGCCTTAGTCGTCTTTCAGGCGGGTAATGGTCCGGCCCATAATCGTCTGGCTGCTGCGCCCTGCCTGCCTGCCGTTGGCGTCATAAAACAGCGTGTTGCCAAAAATATCCTGGCCGCTGCGTCCTACCTGCCTGCCGCTGTTGTCATAGTAGATCTGGCCGCCGAAAAAATTCTCCCTGCTGCGTCCTGCCTGCTTGCCGTTGGCGTCATAGAGCACCTGTCCCCCCAAGGGATCGGGACGGGTGCTTCCGATCTTGCGGCCATGCTCGTCATAATGGATGGTCTGCCCAAAAAAGTCTGTGCGGCTGGTGATCTTTTTCATTTTCTGCCTCCTTTGCCCTTTCCCCTATGGGGCGTGCGGGATTTTCTGTACGGAAAATACACATAAGCCCCGTATCCGTTTCCATGGCCGGAACGGATACGCATATAAGCCTTTCCCTGCTCCCGGGGTACTTTCATGAAGACTTCCCGGTGCTTTACCATGCCTGTTACTTATCCTGTATGCACCCCGCAGCAGGAAAAAGCCCCCGAATCTCCTGCCCGTGGGCGGGAGACTGCGGGGGCCGGTGAGAATTTATGCTTCCAGCATGAAGGCGCGGTAAGCCCGCATGGCCTCATACAGGTCGGCTTTGTTGATGATCTCCAACGGGGCGTGCATGGAGAGAACGGCTACGCCGCTGTCGATGACTTCCATGCCGTACAGAGCGCAGATATAGGCGATGGTGCCGCCGCCGCCCTGATCTACCTTGCCCAGCTCGGCGGTCTGATAGTGGACATTGTTCCGGTCAAAAAGATCCCGCAGACGGCCGATGTATTCGGCGTTGGCATCGTTGCTGCCGCCCTTGCCCCGGGAGCCGGTATATTTGTTGAAGCATACACCACGGCCCAGGAAGGCGGAGTTCTTCTTTTCGAAGCAGCCGGCAAAGTTGGGGTCGTAGCCCGCAGATACATCGCAGGAGAGCATCCGGCAGCGGGCCAGCGCCCGGCGGAGCTTCAGTTCGGAATATTCCCCGGCCCGATCCATGATCTCGGCCATGGCGTTTTCAAAATACCGGGCCTGCATACCCGTGGCGCCCACGCTGCCGATCTCTTCCTTATCGGCCAGAACGCAGCAGCAGGTGGTTTCCGGTACACCCTCGATGGAGAGGATGGCATCCAGCGAAGCATAGGCGCATACCCGGTCGTCGTGGCCGTAGCCAAGGATCATGCTCCGGTCCAGTCCCATATCCCGGGCCTTGCCGGCGGGCACCACTTCGATCTCGGCGGAAAGGAAGTCCTCTTCCTCCATGCCGTACTTTTCCTTCAGCAGCCGGAGGATCAGCGCCTTGCAGGGCTCCTTTTCCCCTTCGGGCAGATCCTTCATGGGCCTGCCGCCTACGATCAGGTTCAGCTCTTCCCCTTCAATGACCACGGAGGCCTTTTTGCCCATCTGATCCCCGGCCAGGTGGATCAGCAGATCGGAGATGCCCACCACGGGGTCGCTCTCCTCCTCACCGATGACCATTTCGGTAACGGTGCCGTCCTTTTTGGCAACAACGCCGTGAAGGGCCAGAGGAATGGTGACCCACTGGTACTTTTTGATGCCGCCGTAGTAGTGGGTATCCAGATAGACCAGATCCGTATCCTCATACAGGGGGTTCTGCTTGAGATCCATCCGGGGGCTGTCGATATGGGCGCCCACAATGTTGATGCCCTGCTCCAGGGGCGCCTTGCCGATGATATACAGCTGCAAAGCCTTGCCCATGGTGTTTACATATACCCGGTCTCCGGGCACCAGCGTTTCCTTTTTGCACAGGCAGGTGAAGCCCTTTTCCTCCGCCAGGCGGATGGCTTCCTTTACGCACTCCCGCTCGGTCTTACCGGCGTTGAGAAAGGCCTTGTAGGCTTCGGCCTTATGCATGAGCTCGGCTTCCTGCTCCGGGGAGTAGGTGGTCCAGGCATTGACTCGTTCCATAATGATCCTCCATGATTTTTTTTACAGTATACGACATTTTCCGTACCTTGTAAAGGAAACCGGGGGAATATACTTCCGCAGCCGGAAACGTGTCCCCGGGGGCTGGGACGCGGGGACTCGGAACCTTCGCCTCCACGCCGGGCGGGGGGCGCACGTTCCGGCCCCAAGGGCCGGAACCCTGCGGGGCCGCAGCCCCGCAGCCGTGCCGCAGGCACGGGTGCGCCCCCGGGAGCCCCGTATACGGCGCAGCCCTATTTTCGCCGCGTACCAGACCTCGCCTCATCGGAACTTTCTTCTTCTGCACGGCCATGCCCCCAGGCCCCATCCTTCCGGGAAGATTATTATAAAAAGTAGAGCGGCGGCTCCTGTATACTCATGCCAAAGAAAGAAACAGGAGGAGACACCCCATGAAACGGGACAGCTTTATCTTTTACGGCTCCTTCCGGGAGGCCGCCCGGGCACTGGACGATGCTACCCGTCTGGCGCTGTACGATGCCATTGCGGATTATGGCCTGTATGACGAAATGCCGGAGGCCGCATCCCCGCTGGTGCAGGCGCTGTTTACCCTTATCCGCCCCCAGCTGGAGGCCAATGCCCGCCGCCGGGAAGCCGGACGCATGGGAGGCCGCCCCACCCGGGAGAGCCGTGACCCGCAGACCCCTTCTTCCGGCTCATCCGGGACGGCGGAGCTTCCTTCGGTTCCCAAGGCTGCACCGGCAGAGAAACCTGTGGATACGGTTCTTTCCTGCCGCGCAAAACCAGTGGTTTCGGATCCTGTCCAAAAGCAGAAACCTAATGTAAATGCAAATGAAAATGTCAATGCAAATGTAAATAAAAATATCAATGTGCATGCAAATGTAAACACAACGGCCCATGACCGGCAGAGACCGGAGCAGTATGCCGCTCTCCCTCCGGCGCCTGCCAGGAATTTCTCCGCAGGTGTGTGTGAAGCAGGAGCAGAATGTTTGGAGACCGGGGAAGAAGCGCCTGCCTTCTCCGAAAACGTTCCTGCCGCAAGCCGGGAGAAGAAGGAGCGGGACGGGCTTCCCCAAAGGCTGGATTTTGAACGCTTCTGGGAGACATATCCCGTAAAGGCCGGAAGGGAGCAGGCGCAGAAGGCTTTTGCCCGGCTGAAGCTGTCCCCGGAGGAGGGGGAGAAGCTGCTGGAGGATGTGGCGCTGCGTTCCCGGAGGCTGGAGGAAGCGGCCCGGCAGGGCGGGTTTTTCCCCTCCTTTCCCAATCCGGCCAACTATCTGCGGGAGAAACGCTGGGCGGAGCCCCTGCCCCTGGTGAAGCCGCCGCCCGGAAAAGCCACCGGGCACCACGGGTACGCGGAACATACCACCGGTATGGATTTATCGGCGATCTGCGTGAATCTGGATAAATAGGCCGGAAGCGCTCCTGCATGCCGGAGGAAAGGGTGGCCGGGAAGCGGGGCCCGGCAAAAAGGGAGCTGCGCCGTATACGGGGCAGCCGGGGCGCACCCGTGCCTGCGGCACGGCTGCGGGGTCTGCGGCCCCCGCAGGGTTCCGGCCCCGGGGCCGGAACGTGCGCCCCGCCCGGCGTGTATGCGCAAACTCCATGCTCCCGCGTCCCAGCCCTCGGGGAGGCTCGCTTTCGGATCTGGGGCTTTGGAACACGGCCGCTGCATGCCCCGAGGGGCGCTGGGAAATGCGGATCACTGGGCGTCCGTATCGATCTTCAGGTGGAGCTCCTCCAGCTGCTTTTCGGTCACATAGCCGGGGGCGTCCATCATCAGATCCTGGGCGTTCTTGTTCATGGGGAAGGGGATGATCTCCCGGATGCAGTCCTCTCCGGCCAGGATCATGACGATCCGGTCGATGCCCGGGGCAATGCCCGCATGAGGGGGCGCTCCGTAGCAGAAGGCGTTGTACATGGCGGGGAACTTGGCCTTTACATCCTCTTCGCCCAGACGCACCATCTCAAAGGCCTTGATCATGATCTCCGGGTCATGGTTCCGCACCGCACCGGAGGAAAGCTCTATGCCGTTGACCACCAGGTCATACTGATCGGCGGTGATGGTCAAAGGATCCAGCTCCCCGCGCTCGGCCTTGAGCAGGGGTTCGATGCCCCCGTTGGGCATGGAGAAGGGGTTGTGGCAGAACTCCAGCTGGCCGCTTTCCTCCCCGATCTCGTACATGGGGAAATCTACGATCCAGCAGAACTCATACCGCTCCTTATCCATATGGCCGGGGCACAGGGCGCCCAGCTTGCTGCGCAGCACACCGGCGGTTTTCTGGGCGGCGGATTTCTTTCCGGCGGCCAGCCCCACAAAGGTGCCGGGCACCAGATGGAGCTGCTCTATGACCTGCTCCCGGATGGGCTGCAGGAACTTGGCGATGCCCCCCACGATCTCGCCGTTTTCTTCATAGCGGAACCAGTAAGGCTTGCTGCCGGACTGAACCTCCACCTCGGCGCAGAGGGCGTCGATCTGTTTGCGGGTGCCGGTGAATGTATCTGCGGCCACGGCCTTGACCACGTTCCCTTCAAAGGGGCCGAAGCCGATGCCCTGCATAAGGGCGGTCACATCCTCCACCACCAGATCGATGCGCAGATCCGGCTTATCGGAGCCGTATTTTTCCATGGCTTCCAGATAGGGGATCCGGCGGAAGGGGGGCCTGGAGGCAACGGAATATTTGCCGTATTGGGCAAAGATGGGGGGCAGCACGTCCTCCAGAACGGCAAACACATCCTCCTGGGTGGCAAAGGCCATTTCCATATCCAGCTGATAAAACTCCCCGGGGGAGCGGTCGCCGCGGGCGTCCTCATCCCGGAAGCAGGGAGCGATCTGGAAATACCGGTCGAACCCGGCGGTCATGAGCAGCTGCTTGAACTGCTGGGGGGCCTGAGGCAGGGCATAGAACTTGCCGGGATGCTTCCGGGCGGGGACCAGATAGTCCCGGGCGCCCTCCGGCGAGGAAGCGGTAAGGATGGGCGTGGTGATCTCCAGGAAGCCGTGATCCTGCATGGCCTTGCGCAGGGCGGCCACCACCTGGCAGCGCAGAAGGATGTTCTGCTTGACCTGGGGGTTGCGCAGATCCAGATAGCGGTATTTGAGTCGTTTGCTTTCGTCTGCCTCCCGGCTGCGGTTGATTTCAAAGGGCAGCTCGTTGTAGCGGCAGCGGCCCAGAACCCTGATCTCGCTGGGCACCACCTCGATCTCCCCGGTGGGGAGCTTGGGGTTTTTGCTGGAGCGTTCCCGCACCAGGCCGGTGACCTGCAGGGTGCTTTCCTTGTTGAGACCCCGGATAAGGCTCAGCAGTTCCGGGGTTTCGATGACCAGCTGGACGGTGCCGTAAAAATCACGGAGCACCACGAAGGCCAGGCTGCCGCCTACCTCCCGGACGTTTTCCATAAAGCCGGCCAGAGTGACCTGCTTGCCGGCATCCTGCAGGCGCAGTTCCCCGCAGGTGTGGGTTCTTGACTGCATCATGATCGAAATTCTCCTGTATGCGTATATTTTGTGGGGTATGTTTTTATGCGGGCGCAGGCCGGGCGGCGTGAGGCCGGGCCGTGGGGAAAGGGGGGAGACGCTCTGCACGGGGTTGGGGGGCGCAGCGCGTGCCGGAGGCACGCCTGCGGGGGCAAGGCCCCCGCAGTGTTCCGGCCCGGGCCGGAACGCTGCGCCCCCGCCTCGCATATACCCGGAAGCCCCGAGCCCCGGCGGCCGGGCAGCGGATGAACCGGCCTTTGAGCGGGCTGTCCTCCGGGGCAAATGCGGTAAAGGGCGCCGCTCTTATTCCGTAATGAGCGCCTGGGCCCTGCGCCGGGCCAGCGCTTCTTTCAGCTGGGGCAGCAGCTCCTCCAAAGGTAGGGTCTGCTGGGTGCCGGCGGTCATGTCCTTGCAGGTAACGGTGCCGCTCTGGATCTCATCCTCCCCCAGGAAAAGCACATAGGGGATGGAGAGCCTGTCTGCATAGGCCATGCGAGCCTTGAATTTCTTTTTCTCCGTATACAGCTGGGTGCGTATGCCAGCTTCCCGCAGGGCCGTGGCCGTGCGGATGGCGGGGGAAAGATCCTCGCTCATGGGCAGCACCAGCACATCCGCCGGGGCGGTGACCAGCAGGTCGTTGAGCATGCCCTGCTCCTCCAGCACATAGAACAGCCGGGTGACGCCGATGGAAATACCTACGCCGGGGAGCTTTTTATCCGTGTAATACTCCGCCAGATTGTCATACCGGCCTCCGGAGCAGATGGAGCCGATCTCCGGGTGGCTCTTCATGCAGGTTTCGTATACGGTACCGGTGTAGTAATCCAGCCCCCGGGCAATGGTCAGATCCACGGTGAAATGCTCTTCCGGCACCCCGAAGGCGCCCAGGTTCCGCACTACGGCGGTGAGCTCCTCCAGCCCGGTGTCAAAGAGGGGCTCCCGGCCCCGGTATTCTTCCAGCCGGGCCAGCACTTCCCCGTTGGTGCCGTGGATGGACATGAACCGCAGGATGGAATCCGCCTGCTCCTCCGTCAGCCCCAGATCCTCCGTAAAGATGCCGCGCACCTTGGCGGGGCCGATCTTTTCCAGCTTGTCGGCGGTGCGCATAATGTCGGCAGCCTTATCCGTCAGACCCTCCATGGCATAAAATCCGTTGAGGATCTTGCGGTTGTTCACCCGGATCTCAAAGCCCTTGAGCCCCAGAGCGGTAAAGGTGCGGCAGATAACGGCCGGGATCTCCGCCTCGTTCAGGATATCCAGCTGGCCGTCGCCGATGATGTCTATATCCGCCTGATAAAACTCGCGGAAGCGGCCCCGCTGGGCCCTTTCCCCCCGGTAGACCTTGCCGATCTGAAACCGGCGGAAGGGGAAGGTAAGCTCCCCGTAGTGCTGCGCCACATATTTGGCCAGGGGCACCGTCAAATCAAACCGCAGGGCCAGGTCGCTGTCGCCCTTTTCAAAGCGGTAGATCTGCTTTTCCGTTTCGCCGCCGCCCTTGGCCAGAAGCACCTGGGCCGCTTCGATAACGGGGGTATCCAGGGGAGTAAAGCCGTAAAGGCTGTAGCTCTCCCGCAGCACTTCCATGAACCGCTCCATCTGCATCTGGCGCTGAGGCAGCAGCTCCATAAAGCCGGAGAGAGTCCGGGGCTTGATCTTTTCCATAGCGTAGGTTCCTTTCTGTGTGGAATAGGGGGCGGCACGGGAAGCCGGGCAGGCCGAAAGGGGAGGCGGCCTATAAAAAAACTCCCATCCCTCCTATGGGACGAGAGCCGAAGGCTTCCGCGGGGCCACCCATGTTCGATGCAATCTTCTGCATCCTCTGGCCCCTGTGTATGGCGGGGGTGCGCCGCAGCTTCGGCCGAAGCCTTATGTGCCCGCTCGGAAGCTGTCTTGGGCGGAGCCCTGGCCGGGCGCTTTCAGTCTGGACGCCCTCCCTGCAGACCGGGGGATTCTGCTTACTCCTGCTTCTTCATGGCGGAATACAAAAGCAGTATGGCACAAAAGGGGAGGATTGTCAAGAAAAAGCCGCATACGGGGCTGAAAAAGCGTGGGGCCGCTGCTGGCGGGCACCCCGGGGCGAGCCGTATACGGGGCTTGGGGGGCGCAGTGCGTGCCGCAGGCACGCCTGCGGGGGGCGGTGCCCCCCGCAGCGTTCCGGTCCCCGGACGGAACCTGCGCCCCCCCACCGGCGTATCCCCTTTGCTCCCGGCAGCGGCGGGCAGGAGGCGGCGTGCCCCCGGTTTCCGCAAAAAAAGCCCCGGCACTTTCATGCCGGAGCCGCGGGTCACTCCATAATATCGGGGATGCCGTCCCCGTCGATGTCCCGGTAGCCGGGCTGGCCCTCCGGGTGGGGGCCGTGGTGGCAGCTGTTGGCGGCGCCGTACATCTCCCGGCCGGTAACGCCCTTTTCGCTGCGCCGGTGCTCCACGATCTGGGAGAGGAACCGCCGCACGGCTTCCGGATTGCGGATATTCTTCAGCACGATCTGGTTGTCGCTGGCGTCGGCGTTATACAGGGTCACATTCCCCACGCCCAAAAGCTTCTGCCAGAAGGTACGTCTGGACTTTATATCCAGGATCCTGTAAAGCAGCAGCTCCGAGGTGGAGGTGGTGAACAGGCCCTTCTGCACATACAGCCGGTTTTCGTCCACGGTGTAGACGGTAAAGGAGATGGGCAGGCCCAGATGGCGCTTCCGATCCTTCCACAGGATCCTGGCCTGCTGAAAATTAAAAGCGTTGGCGTTTTTCTGTTCCATTACAAATTCCTTTCCGGGGATGCTTCCCCAGGGTACAGTTCTGCAAAAGAGTCCCGGGCGCAGGCCTCCAGCCGGGCGCACAGGGTATCATAGCGGGTCAGGAGCGATTCCCCCAGCGGGGTAAGAACGGCGCCCCCTCCGGAGCGTCCCCCGGTAGCGGTGGCAAGCAGGGGAGCCCCAAAGGCCGCCTCCGCCTGGCGGAGAATGGTCCAGGCCTTGCTGTAAGCCATGCCCATGGCCTGAGAAGCCCTGCGGATGGAGCCGGTTTCCCGGATATGCCCCAGCAGCATGGCTACCCCGGGGCCAAAGCATTTATCCTCCCCGGCAAAAAGCCTTACGGTGACGCGGCAGGTGATGGCTTCGTGCATAAAAAAGTGCCTTTCCTTCTTTTACACCTATATTTTACGACAGGATCCGCCCTTTGGCAAGGGAGAGACAGGCATTTTCCGGAAATCTTCCCTCCCTCCGAATAAAAAGCTCCCTTTGCCCGGCGTGTCTGCCGGGGTGGGTTCGATCCCCACATGACTCCCGGGTGCTGCGGGAGGGGCAGGGGCCCCGTCTGTGTTGCAATATGCGTACCGGGCTGATATAATGCAGAAACACCGGAAAGAAAGGAATCCTTTTTATGAGCATACTGGATACCTACGATCCCCACAGCCGGCCCCTTTTCACCCCGGAGCATATTTACGGGAAGCGGGAAAAGCTGGCAGACGTGTGCATCGTGACCTTTCACCACAAGGTGCTGGAAAAGGTGCTGGCGGCGTATGCACCCTCCGTGGCCGCAAGGGCCTTTACCGCCAACGGCCTCATACCCGTCTATCTGCTGGAGGCGGAGGGGCAGCGGCTCCTGTTTTATATGAGCCCCATCGGCGCGCCTGCCGCCGGAGCCATCCTGCAGGAGGTCAGGGCCCTTACCGGGGCGGAAAAGTGCATCGTTTTCGGCAGCTGCGGTGTGCTGGCTCCGGAAAAATGCGCCGGGAAGATCATCGTGCCCACGGAGTCCTGCCGGGATGAGGGCCTTTCCTACCACTATGCCCCCGGGGCGGCCTATATGGAGATGAAAAACAGCGGGGTCGTGGCCCAATACCTCCGCAGCTGCGGGGTGCCCTTTGCAGCGGGCCGCAACTGGACCACCGACGCCATCTACCGGGAAACGGAAAACAACATTGCCCGCCGGAAAGCGGAGGGCTGCATCAGCGTGGAAATGGAGGCCGCCGGGCTTCAGGCGGTGGCGGACTATCTGGGCGTGGAGCTGTATACCTTCTTCTTCGGCGGGGATATTCTGGGCGAAAGCTGGGACATGGGCGATCTGGGCGGCGAAAGGGAAAAGGTGCGCCAGCATGGACTGCTGGATCTGGCGCTGGGGCTGGCGGCCGCTCTGGCATAAACGCCTCCGGACGCACAGAAGCACAAAGCCCCTTCCTGCGGGAGGGGGCTTTTTCATGTCTGCGGATTCAAATGTAAATGCCCGAACCTGTTCGTCCGGGCATGAAAGTTATTGCTTTGCTTCCGGCAGGGGGAACCGGGCCTGGGCGGCGGCGGCTTTGAGGAACTTGCGGGTGATCTGAATGAGCAGATCCCGGGTGGGCTTATCCAGATTCCGGTAGTAGCGGAGCATCTTCAAAGAGCGCACCTGCCATTCGTCAAACAGGGTCACCAGATTGGTGGCCTCCGAGGCGGCCAGAATGCTGTACAGGGCTTCCACAAACATCCGCCGCTCCTCAATGGACATGCTGTGGATCAGATCCCGCATGGCGCCGGTCATAAAGGCGCTGGGATCCGTGGGCTTTTTGGCCAGCACAAAGCCCATGCCCTCCACCTGCCAGTTGTAGCTGTAGTGCTGCATCAGGCCCACGGCGTCGGATTCCACATAGATCACATCGTCCGTCTGCTCAAACAGGGTGCCCACAAAGGAGCCCCGGGGGATCATCACCTGGATCCGGGGCATGAGCCGGGTATGCTCCGGGGAGGCCGCCTGCTCCGGGGTCAGGCCGGGGCCGTCATAACTGTAAACGGCGGTGATGCGGTCCTGCACCTCCGGCCGGCAGAAGGAGGCGCCGTATACGGCCAGGTTCCCGCCCTTGCTGTGGCCGCAGACGATAAGGGGCTTATGGGTGGTCTCGCCGGCCCGGTTCACATAGTCTGCCGCCTTCAGCTGGGCGGGGACGGGGCTGGCAAAGGCCATGTTGAAGTTTTCCTTCCAGCCGGCCAGAGAGGCGTCCGTACCCCGGATGGCCACCAGCCGGAAGGCGGGGAAATCGGCGGTAACGGCGGAAAACTGCTCCTGCTTATCGTCATCCAGAATGTTCACATAGCGCAGCAGCTCCACCCCGGCAAAGCGCTTTCGCATCCCCAGAAAAACAAGGAGCTTGGCGTCGTCTGCCTGCATGAAATGATACATGGAGGAAAAATCCTTCTTCTGCAGCATTTTTGCGCAGACGGGCTGCAGGGGCACCGGGTCTTCGCCCACCACGCCGTCAAAGTTCATATAGGAAAGCTGGGCAAAGATGAGCCCGTCCACCGGGTTGAAGGGGTTCATCTCCAAAGTCAGGTTCCCGAATCTGGTCAGATATTCCCGAATACTGGCCATGGCTTACAGCATGGTGGAGAGGAGTTTCTCCCGGCTCATGGGGGACAGGGCGGACAGGGGCATATCAAAGGCGGTGAAGCAGCCCGTCCGGCCCTCCCGGTAAAAGCGGTATACGCCCCGGGCAAAGGCCAGCAGGATGGAGCCCGTAAACTGGGGATTGGAATCCATGGCCACTTCAAAGCCCACAAAGGCGGTCTGCTTTCCGTCGGCCCCGGTAATGCCGTGGCGCAGCACCTCCCCGGCGTGGGGCATGGCGCCGTGCCGGGCCAGCATCTCTTCTTCGGTGATAAAGGTGACGGAGGTATCGTATTCGTCAAAGTAATGGGGCATGGTGATGATAGCCTGGGCCACGGCTTCCGGGTCGGCCCCCTCCTCCAGCACCACATAGCATTCCCGGGTGTGCTTCTGCCGGGGGGTCAGGTCGCCCGCTTCCCCTTTTTTGGCGGCTTCCAGCGCCGCCCTGACGGGGACGGTGTACTGCCGGGCGTCCTTTACCCCGGGGATCCGGCGGATGGCGTCGCTGTGACCCTGGGAGACGCCCCGGCCCCAGAAGGTCTCGCACCGACTTTGGGGCAGGACGCACCGGCCCAGCAGCCGGGCCATGGAAAACAGACCCGGATCCCACCCGGCGCTGATCAGGGCGGCGGTGTGCCCCCGGAGAGCCGCTTCGTTTACGGCGGCAAAATGCCCGGGGATGTTGGCGTGGGTATCAAAGCTGTCTACCACGCAGTATTTTTCGGCCAGAGCGGGGGTCATCCGGGGCAGATCCGTGGCGCTGCCCGTGCAGAGGATGAGCACGTCGGGCTTTTTTTCCAGAGAATCCAGCTGATCCAGCGCATACACGGGGGCGGGGGTCAGGGGGCGTATGTCCCCCGGGTCCCGGCGGGTAAAAATGCCCGTAAGCTCCATATCCGTATAAAAAGGCAAGGCCGCTTCCACGCCCTTGCCCACGTTGCCGTATCCTATAATACCGATGCCGATGGCCATACGTTTGCTTCCTCCTGCAGAAAAATCATATACAAACTCAGTATACCTGCTTCAGCCGTTAAAGTCAACGGCCTGCATCCTGTCCAGATAGGGCACGCCCAGCCCCATATAGACCGGCTCCGGCTGGAGGATGGAAAGGAAGAAATCCTTTACCCGGGCCGCCGCTTCCCGCAGGTCATAATAGGTCTGGCGGGCGTAGGGGCGCTGGTCGGCAATGACGCCCCGGCTTTCCATGCCCAGAGCCTGTCCGATATACAGGGCCCGGTACAGGTGGTACTTCTGGGTGGAAACGATGCAGCTGCTCATGCCGTATGCGTTTTTGGCCCGGTACATGCTTTCATAGGTGGAGTACCCGGCGTGATCCATGAGCACGTCCTCCTCAGGGACGCCCTGCTCCACGGCATAATCCCGCATGGCCTGCACTTCGTTATAGGCTTCGGAGCTGTGATCCCCGCTCATGAGGAGCTTGGGGGCGCAGCCCTCTTTATACAGGGCGATGGCGGCGTCTACCCGGTCTTTGAGCACCTGGCTGAGACGGCCGTCCTCCCATACCCTGGCCCCCAGGACCAGAATGCAGTCGGCCCGGGTATCGGCAAAGCCGTTCAGGGAATCCATGCGCCGGGCGGACTGGCGCACCATATACAGATTGATCAGAGCCAGCGCGCCGCAGCCGCCCAGCCCCAGAATACACAGTATCAAAAGCACCCGGGGAAACTTTTTCATTTCGTGTGCCTCCTTTTTGCCGGAATGGGCGGCGGCTTCGGGGGCGCCGCCCTTGTATGCCTATAGGATACAAAAAAGATTCGTCCGAAATGTAATAAAGTTTCGTCCGGAATACGAACGATTTGCAAGGTAGTTGTAAATTGTGGAAAAAAGAGGAAAAGCCTCCAAAAGAAAAGGCCCCGCCGCCCGGGTTTACGGGGAAACGGGGGTGGGGATTACCGGCGCCAGCCCATGAAAAGCTCTTTTTCGCCGGTGGAACCGTCTGTGTCTTCGGAGAGGATGGCAACCCCCTCTCTTTCATAAAAGGAAAGGGCTTTGGGGGGTTGCCGGTAAACGAACAGGGTCAGCCTGGGCTTCAGCTGCTTTGCATGGGTCAGCAGCTGCCTGCCCACGCCTTTGGAGCGGCAGGCTTTTTTGACAAACAGGCCTTCGATATGGGTGCCGTTTATGCCGATAAAGCCGTCGATGGGGGCGGCGGCATCCTGCTGACAGACATATACTTCTACCCGGGGCAGCTGGGTGCGCCCCTGGACGGCATGTTCCGCCCAGTATGAGGCGGGGATAAAGGCGTGGGCGTCCATGTTGGCGGACAGCCACAGATCCATAAGGACGGGCAGATCTTCTTTTTTGAAGGGACGGATCATGAAAAAACTCTTTTACCTTTGGATCCCAGGGGGGTCAGGGGATTTCCCACGGCCAGAGAGACTCCATATCCGGGGGCAGAGGGGCGGTCAGATCCAGCTCCCGGCCGGTGAGCGGGTGCCGCAGGTACAGCCGCCGGGAATGCAGGGCCGGGCGGGCAATCAGAGGGGAAGGAGCGCCGTACAGCCAGTCCCCCAGCAGGGGATGCCCGCTGCAGGCCATATGCACCCGCAGCTGGTGGGTGCGGCCCGTGCGGGGGAGGAGCTTCAGCAGGGTCAGACCGTTCCGGCAGCCCAGGGCTTCGTACTCCGTCAGGGAGGGGGCTCCCTCCGGGCAAACGCAGCGCTTATAGGAGGAGCCGGGCTCCGTGGCAATGGGAGCCTCTATCCGCCCGGCGGCAGGCTCTATCCTGCCGGGGATCAGGGCCCGGTATTCCCGCACATAGTCGGGGGTATGGAGCAGACGCTTGAACAGCTCGTGGGCATAGCCGCTTTTGGCCACGGCCATAAGGCCGGAGGTGCCCCGGTCCAGCCTGCTGACGGGGTGGGGGTATTCCCCCGGGGGCAGGTAGCCCAGCAGGCCGTTTTCCAGTGTCATTTCTTCCGGGTCACGGGTGGGCTGCACCGCCAGCCCGGCGGGCTTGTTGAGGATGAGCAGATCCTCGTCCTCATATACGATGGAAAGGGCCATGGAGCAGCCCGGCAGAGGGCGGGCGGGGGGCGGATCCCCCACCCGGGCGGTGACCCGGTCGCCAGGCAGGAGGCAGCGGGTGGTATAGGCCTTTTCGCCGTTGACCGCAATGCCTCCTTCCCGGCGCTTGAGCCGGGAGATAAGGGAGGAGGAGATATGCAGCTCCTCCTCCAGCACGCTTTTTACCGTCCGCCCGGCATCCTTCTCCGGGGCGGTATAGCAAAGGGTGCGCATGGATCAGAGGTACCGCTCCAGCTTTTCGCTGAGCTGGGCCCGGGCCTTGTCTATATTGTGCTCCAGGCGCTTGACGGTGGCTTTGGCGTCGTTTTCAAAGGCTTCGGCCTTGGCCTGCCGGCGGGTCTCGGCCTCGATGTGCCGGTATTCCGCCTGATGCTCCTTTACGAACAGGGAGCGCATGGCCTTTTCCATATCCTCGGTGAATCTGGCGGCCCCGGCGATCATCTCCTCCAGCGGGGTCCGGCGGCGGTTTTCATATGCCCCGGCGGCCTTGCGTTTAAGCACCTCCCCATACCGTTCCTGAGCCCGCTGCACGGAATCCTCCCAGGAGCAGTACAGCTGGGCCTGCGCATTTTCGCCGATCCGGCGGACGAAGGACCGGTCCCGGCAGGCATGGATAACGGCTTCCCCCATTTCCCGGGGATCCTCGTGGATGAGGATGCCGTTCTGGCCGTTGGTCACCCCTTGGGCGGCGCAGGAATCCAGTATCATCAGGCTGCCCAGCCCGCAGGCGGCGGCCTCCCGCACCACGATGCCGTTGGTATCGAAGGTGGAGGGGAAGAGGAACAGATCCCCCATGCAGAAGTAGGTACGCAGCAGCTCCCGGTCCCGGACGGCCCCGGTGAAGATGCACCGGTCCGACAGACCCAGATCTTTGGCATAAAGCTCCATCTCCGACCGGTCCGCTCCGTCGCCGATGAAGAACATGCGGAAGTCGCACCCGGCTTCTTTGGCGGCGTGGAGCCCCGTCAGGGTCAGGCGGAGGCCCTTGTACCACATCATCCGGCCCACAAACAGGAACACGGGCATGGTCTCGTCCAGCCCGTACTGGCGGCGGAGGGCCTGCACCTGCTCTTCCGGCACCCGGCCCAGAGGGAAGTCCACCCCGTTTTCCATGACCAGATAGTCCCCCTGATAGCCCAGGCTCCTGAGGTTTTCCCCGGCGCCGTGGCTGACCACCCACACTTCGTCGCAGGCGGAGATATTGTTCACCAGCAGCCGGATGGACTGCTCCTGCAGGGCTTTGCTTTTTACCGCCCGGGCAATGTCGATATCAAACTTGGTGTGATAGGTAAGGATCAGGGGGGCGCCGCACTCCTCCCGCAGCACCCGGGCCAGATAGGTGGAGATAATGGGGCAGTGGGAGTGGAGCAGGGTGGGGCGCAGGGCGAGCATTTCCTTATGGGAGGGAGTGTCCAGCGGGTTCCCGGTGCGGTAGCCCACCAGAGAGGTGGTGTTGAGGCTCTTATAGCGCACCACCGGGAAGGGGTAATCGTCTTTGACCCCGGGATAGGCGGGCACGGCCACCTCGGTGGGCACCTGCCGCTGGGTCAGGATCCGGGCATAGTTGACCACGGCGTTGGCCACTCCGTCGATCTGGGGCGGGAAAGAATCGTTTAAAAGACACAGGCGCAGTTCGTCCATGAAAGGCTCCTTATGAGATCAGAATGGTTTTTTCCATTTTACCACAGGGCAGGGCATTTTTCCATGGCTTTTGAAAGAGTATACAATAGCGTCACAAATGGAGGGGAGTCTTTGCGGGGCCGGGGACGCGGGCATACGGGGCCGGGTCCGTATACGCAGGCCGGGGGCGCACGTTCCGGCGGCAGGGCCGCCGGAACCCTGCGGGGGGGGGGGGGCCCCCCCCGCAGGCGTGCCGCCAGGCACGCGGTGCGCCCCCCAGGTACCGAATACCGCAGGCGCTTGTTCCTGCCGCGTCCCAGCCCCCGGATGAAGGTTTGCGGTGGCTTTGGGGCGGTTCCCGGGGTATACTTGTAAAAACGGGAAGCGCAAACAATAGGAGCGGAGATTTGCCGCACCAAAGCGGAGGAAGGGGAAAAAGAGATGGCAAACGAAACGGTATTTACGGAAAAGGCGGCGGAATATGCGCGCAGCCGTCCGGCCTATGCGTCCCAGGCCGTGGAAAAAGTGCTGGAGCTGGCCGGTTCTACGGAAAACCGGATAGGGGATATGGGCTCCGGGACGGGCATCCTGTCGGGGGTGCTTTTAAGCCGGGGCTATGAGGTGTTCTGCGTGGAGTCCAACGTCGCCATGCGGGCCCGGGCAGAGGCCACCTATGGGCAAAACCCCCGCTTTCATTCCGTGCCGGCTTCGGCGGAGCATACGGGGCTGCCGGCAGAAAGCCTTTCGCTGATCACGGCGGCCTCCTCTTTTCACTGGCTGGATACGGCGCTGTTTCATGCCGAATGCTGCCGCCTGATGAAGCCCGGCGGGATCGTATGCATCCTGGCCAATGCCCGGCGGTATGATGCCTTTACCCGGGCCCGGCACGCCCTCTGCCTGCGGTACTGCCCGGGGTACACCTCCCTGACCCACGGGGCGGAAAAGGTGCAGGCCCGGGCCGGAGCGTTTTTTAAGGGCGGATATGCCGCAGAGACCTTTTCTTTTCCCCTGCAATATTCCAGAGAAGGGTTCATTTCCCGCAGCCTGTCCTCCTCCTATGGGCCTTCCCCGGGCACGGCGGAATACGAAGGGTATATCCGGGCGCTGGGGGCCCTGCTGGATACGGTTATGGAAGGGGACTGCCTTTCCGTTGCCAACGATACGCTCCTGCTCTGGGGCGAACTGTCCTGAAAGCCCCGGCGCAGGGTCACATGTATTTTTCCAGCTGCTTCAGGGCGCTTTTTTCTATGCGGGAGACCTGCGCCTGAGAGATGCCGATCTCCTGGGATACCTCCATCTGGGTCTTGCAGGCATAGTACCGCAGCCGCAGGATCTTTCTTTCCCGTTCCGAAAGCCGTTCCATACCCTCCTGCAGGGCGATGGAATCCAGCCATTTGCCCTCCCCGGCGGTATTGTCACGGATCTGGTCGATCACATAGGTGGCGTCGCCGTCGTCATGAAACACCGGCTCATACAGGGATACCGGTTCTATGACCGCTTCCAGCGCAAACACCACCTCTTCCTCTTTCAGTCCCATGGCCCGGGCAATATCCCCCACGGTGGGTTCCCTGCCGGTCTTTTCCATAAGCTCCGCCCGTTTCTGCATGGCCTTGCAGGCCAGATCCCGCAGGGAGCGGGAGACCCGCACCGGAGAGTAATCCCGCAGGTGGCGGCGGATCTCCCCTATGATCATGGGCACCGCATAGGTGGAAAAACGCACCTCGTGGGAAAGATCAAAGTTATCGATGGCCTTTACCAGGCCGATGCAGCCCACCTGAAACAGATCGTCCGCCTGTTCGCCCCGCCTGTCAAACCGCTGGAGCACAGAAAGCACCAGCCGCAGGTTCCCCAGGATGCACTGCTCCCGGGCGGCCGCATCCCCCTGCCGCACCCGCAGCAGCAGGGCCCGCATCTGCTCATGGGTGAGCACCGGGAGCCTGGCCGTATCCACACCGCACAGATCTACCTTGCTTATCAAATAGAAGCCTCCTTGTCTTCCCCCCTGTGCCTGTAGGGTAGACAAAGGCACGCTTCTTTAATCCCCTTCCCCAAAGACAGACAGGCTCCGGCAGAGAGGGGTCTTTTCTGCCGCTGTTGTTTTCTGCCGGAAGTTGTGGTATACTGCCGCCATATGAATAAGAAAGAAAAACGCAGGCGTATCCTGCGGGAAAGCATCCTTACCGCCCTTACCACGCTGCTGTTGCTGGGGGCCTCCCTGCTGGTGTTTGCATGGTTCCATCATGCCCGGCCCGCCAAAGGGCAGAGCGCCGGGATCGTGGTGGCCAGCCCTGCTCCCCATGCCCCGGAAAGCCCCGGCGTGCCGGCCCCCTCTCCTTCGGGAGCGGAGGCTTCCGCTTTGCCCACGGCGACCCCTGCGCCGCTGGATCTCATGGCGTCCTATGGGGACAGGTTCTCCCCGCAGGAACAAAAGAGCGAAAGCGGCTATACCGGCGCCAAACTGCACTTTACCCTCAGCAGGGTGCAGTACGGCACGGGGAAGGACGCCATGTATTATCTGGCGGATATCTATGTGGGGGACGTGCGCTGCCTGAAGACCATGCTGGCGGAGGATACCTACGGCCGGGGCATTCGGGAAAGCGTAAAGAGCATGGCCCAGCGGGGCGGGGGCATCCTGGCCATTACGGGGGATACCTACGGGAATCAGGATGCGGGCATCGTCATCCGCAACGGGGTGGTCCACCGGGAGGAGAAAAGCGACTTTGACGTGTGCGTACTGTATTACGACGGCGTGATGGAGACCTACAGCCCCCAGGAGTTTTCGCTGGAAACGGCGGTCAGCCGGGGGGCATGGCAGGCATGGAGCTTTGGACCCATGCTGCTGGACGGAGAGGGGAACCCCCTGCCGGATGCCCGGCTCAACACCAGCAAAAACATCCGCCGGGCCAATCCGCGGGTGGGGCTGGGCTATTACGCCCCGGGCCATTACTGCTTTATCGTGGTGGACGGGCGGACGGACGAGGCCTCCGGCCTGACGCTGGAAGCCTTCGGACAGCTGTTTGCAGACCTTGGCTGCAAGGCGGCCTATAATCTGGACGGGGGCCGCTCCAGCTTCATGGTCTATGACGGGAACGTGCTGAACGACCCCTATAAGGGCGGACGCTCCGTATCCGACTGCATCCTGCTGTGCAGCGACCCGGAGGCATGAACCAGCCCCTCATACAGGATCCCGAAGAGGATCAAACAAAAACGGGAAAGAAAACAAACATGAAACATCTGCTGAAAGCCCTGCAATATGCCGTGATGGTGCTGAGCCTGATGATGCTGGTATTTCTGGTACTGGACGGCTTCAACCCCAACATGAACTTCCTGCGCAATGATATCACCAAGGCCCTGCTGTGGGTCTATGCCCTGCTGTGCCTGGGCGACGGCATACTGTTTACGGCCTTTCTGATCAACGGCCGCATGCGTACCGGGAAGCGCAAACCCAAAAACGAATCCTCGGGGAGAAGCAAGCGCATATGAAGCGGAACCTTTCTTCCTCCGCCGGCCGGGGGCTGGCCATGGGCCAGATGCTGCTCTGCGCCCTGCTGTGGAGCATCGGGGGCATTTTTTTGAAGCAGGTGCCCTACAACGCCTTTGCCATCCTCTTTTTCCGGGGGATGTTTGCGGTGATGCCCTGCCTGTTCCACCTGCTGCACCGGCGTATCCGGCCGGTATTCAGCAAAAAGACCCTGCTTCACGGCCTGTTCCAAAGCTATACGGGGCTGGCCTTTGTGGTGGCCAACAAGCTGACCACCGCCGCCAACGCCATTGTGCTCCAGTATACGGGGCCGGTGTTCCTGCTGCTGTTTACGGCCATAAAGCTGCGCAGGCGCCCCTGTGCGCAGGAGATCCTGACGGTGCTGGGCGCCTTTCTGGGCATAGGGCTTGTATTTTGGGATGCGGCGCCGGGGGCTACCCCTCTGGGGGACTGCATTGCCACCACCGCCGGGATCAGCATGGCTCTGATGTTTATGGCCGTGGGGGAGGAAACGGAGCAGGAGCAGTTTTCCGGCATTCTGGCGGGGCATATACTGACCATGAGCGTGGGCCTGCTTTTCGGCCGGGTGGGGGAGATAGAGTTTGCCCCCTGGCCCTTTGCCTGCATGGCCATTCTGGGCATATTCCAGCTGGGGATCCCCTATTGCCTTCATGCCCGGGCGGGGCGGGTGTGCCCGCCCATGCCGCTGATCCTGCTTTCCCTGCTGGAGCCATTGCTGAACCCCGTGTGGGTCATGCTCTTTGACGGGGAAACGCCGGGCCCCCGGGCTCTGCTGGGGGGGCTGCTGGTGCTGGCGGTGGTAACGGCCTACAGCCTGTGGGAAAACCGGCCAGCGGCGGCGGCCGCCGGGCAATAAAAAAGCAGCTCCCTCCCCACTGCGGGAGAAGGCTGCCGCAAAGCGTATGTACGTCATGCTCCCCTCCGGGGGAGCTTTTTTCGTGAAAGCGGGGGTGGGCGGGGCTGCTTTTGGCCCCGGAGGGGCCAAAAGCAGCGCCCCGGGCCGAAGGCCCCGGGCGCTGCGGGCCAGGGACCGGCCTGCAGCCCCGCCCCTTCGCTTCCCGGCAAAACGGAGCGGGTACGCCGGATCCGGAGCCTGCAAAAAAGCGTTGGGGCTACATCCGGTCCAGATACGCAGCGCCGATCATCCCGGCGTCGTTGCCCAGGGCGGCCCGGCGGATAGGGGGCGTGCCGATGGCGTCGGAAGCCATAACGTACCCCGGGGTCTTGCGGTTCAGCCGGTCCGTCAGGTAATCCCCCTGATTGGAAAGCCCTCCGCCGATAAGCACCACCTGGGGCCGGAAGCAGGTGATCAGGGAGCCGATAGCCTGGCTCAGATAGTCCGTATAGGCTTCCACCACCCGGTGGGCGGCGGCATCCCCCAGCTTGTCACATTCAAAGGCGGTGCGCCCGTCCACCAGCCCCGCTTCCCGGGCAAAGGCGTGCATCCGGGAGGAGGGATCCGCCTCCATGGCCCGCCGGGTATCCCGGATCAGGCTGGAAACGGAACAGTAGGCCTCTATGCAGCCCCGGTGGCCGCAGCCGCAGGGCGCTCCGTTCATGCACAGGGTCATATGCCCCAGCTCCATGCCCATGCCGTCTCCGCCGCAGAGCATCCGCCCTCCGGCAATGACGCCGCCGCCTACCCCGGTGCCCAGCGTCAGCAGCAGCACATCCTGACAGCCCCGGGCGGCTCCGGCCAGCGTTTCGCCGATAACGGCGCAGTTGGCGTCGTTCCCCACATAGGCGGGGATGGGCAGGTGCTTTTGCGCCTCCTCCAGAAAGGGCACCTGGTGCCAATCCCCCATGTTGGGGGCCAGAGCCACCAGACCGGTGCGGCCGTTCAGCAGCCCCGGTATGCCAAAGCCCACGCAGGGAAAGTCTGCCAGCTCCCGGCCGGCCTGCCGGGCCGCCAGCTCCGCTCCCCGGACTATGTTGCTGATGACCTCTTTATAGGGTTTGTCCGCTTCCGTAGGCACGCTGACCCGGGCCACGATGGTGTTGTCTTCTCCGATTACGCCGGCTTTGATAAAGGTGCCGCCAACGTCTACTCCCAATCTGAACATACTTTTTTCTCCCTATTCCATGGTTTTCAAGGCTGCCGCCAGATCGCTGGCCCGCAGCATTCGTTCTTTCAGCAGGGCAAAGGCTTTTTCGGCGCTGACGCCCAGCAGCCAGCTGCCCAGACAGGCCCCTTCCGTGGGGCTTTTGCCCTGACACAGCATGGCCAGGATCAGCCCCGTCAGCGTGTCGCCGGAGCCGCCCTTGGCAAGGCCGCCGTTGCCTTCCGCCGTCAGATAGGTCCCTTCCGGGCCGGCAATGACCGTTACCGTACCCTTGAGCAGCACCACGCAGCCCCAGTCCTCCGCCATGGCCCGGGCCATGGTCAAGGGATCCTGCAGGATCTCTCCGGTGGTTCTGCGGGCAAGGCGGGCGGCTTCCCCCGGGTGGGGGGTCAGAATGATGCGCCCGTGGAGCTTCTTCAGCAGCTCCCGGCGGCGGGCCATATGGTTCAGCCCGTCCGCATCCGCAACGGCCGGCAGCCCGGAAGAAAACGCCGCCTCCAGCAGGGCGGAAAAGGTGCCCCCGGCGGGATCCGGATCCGTTCCCCAGCCGCAGCCCAGGGCCAGAGCCGATTTTCCGGGAAGCGTTTCCTCCAGCAGCGGGAGGGCGTTCCTTTGCCAGCTTTCCCCTACGGAACGGAACACCGCCTCCGGCAGCCGGGCAAAATAGGGCCGGGCGGATTCCGTGCTCAGGGCCGTCAGCACCCCGCAGCCACCGGCCAGGGCGCTTTGCCCGGCCAACAGCGCCGCTCCCGGGTACTGGGGGCTTCCGGCCAGCAGGAGCCCCTTGCCGCAGTCTCCCTTATGGGCGTTAAAAGGGCGGGGCGGGAGCGCGGCCTTTGCCGCCGCCTCCCCGAAGGGGCGGACGATCCCGGCCTGCAGGGCGTTTCGCCAATAGGGGGTCAGGGCCTGTTCTCTCACGGTTCCGCCTCCCAAAGGGCTTCTTCGCAGGGCGTAGTTTCCCCGTCTCCCAGAGCTTCCGCCGCCAGGGCGTAGGCCCGGCAGCTGATCTCGCCGGAATAGCCGCGGCTCATGAGCCGCCGGAGCACCCGCTCCCGCCGTTCCTTTTCCGGCAGGGAAATCATCTGCCGGTAAAATTTCTCTGCAACCTTTTGGGCGTTATCCAGGTCTGTCTGTTGTGGGAGCTCCTCCAGAGCGGCCTCCATAGCCTCCTGAGAGAGCCGGTGCTCCCGGAGCTGCCGCATCAGGTGGGCCCGGCTCACCGGTTTGGTGGCCAGCCGGGTGCGCACAAACTCCCGGGCATAGGCAAAGTCGTCCAGCAGCCCCAGCTCCTTCAGCCGGGCCACGGCGGCCTCCACGTCCGCTTCCCCGTAGTCAAGGCCGTCCAGAAAGGCTTCCACCTCCCCCACAGAGCGCATCCGGGGGGTAAGATACCGCAGGGCGGCGTCCAGGGGGCCTTCATAAGTGGGTGTTCGCTTCATACTCATATAAGGAAGTATACACGCAAATCCGCCGTTTGTATATCCTTGGGGGCAAAATGGCTCTTTCTTTTTCCGCTTGCAGAAGAAGAAAAGAAAACGGCGGAAAGCGGACATATTTCACAGAATTGTAACTTCTTCTTAAAGACTTTGGGCAGGGTATGGATTTCTGAAAAAAATCCGTTACAATGATAGATACCAAAATGAGGAGGACTGTAATGAGCAGTTTGAGCAAAAAACAAAAGGGACTGGTTTTCGGCGGATCCGCTGCCGTGCTGGGGGTGGCGGCTGTGGCCGTGGCCCTGCTGATGCAGTCGCCGGCAGCCCCGGTTATCGGTGAAAATCCCACAGCTACGGCCCATATGGGGCAGGCGGATGTGAGCATCTCCACCCCGGCGCCGGACGTGGAAAAACAGCGGCAGGAGGAGCTTGCCCTGATCACCTCCCGGCTTACCATGCTCAAGGGCACCCGGATCCATGGGGTGGATGTGAGCAATATGACCAAGGAGCAGGCCAAACAGGCCGTGGAAAGCACACTGGAGGCTTCCGGTGCAGAGGTGAAGCTGACGCTCCTGCAGGAAAACGGCGTCATGCCCAGCGCCGCCCCGGCGGATGAGGCGGACGCTCCGGCGGATACCGGCGACGGGGAGGAAGAGGAAGCCCCCATCCTGTATACCAAAACGGACAAGGGGGTGGTATATACCCCCACGGCCCGGAACCTTATTCTGACCGCCGATGTGGACAAGGCCGTGCAGGAGGCTTTTGATCTGGCCCGGGACAGCCAGGATTATGAAGGCACCATGGCGCTGGTCAACAACATCGCCCAAAACGGGAAGGATATCGCCCTGTCCTATACCGCCAGCTCGGAATCCGTTCAGGCCTATGTGGAGGATATCTCCTTCCTGATCGACAAGCCTGCGGTGAACAAGGCCTATAACGTGGATCCGAATACCCACAAGCTCTCCGTTACCGAGTGTGAAGACGGATACGGCATTGACCGGGAGGCGCTGGAAAAAAGCATTCTGGAGCTGGATCCCACCCGGGAAGCGGAACTGGTCATCCCCATGCAGGTGCTTCAGGGCAGTGACGCCGCCCAGGAATATGTGCTCCGGGGGGAATACAAAACCAGCTTCAAAGGCTCCTCTTCCAACCGCAAGTATAATATCAAAAAGGGAAGCGAGCTTATCAACGGCACCATCCTCAAGCCCGGAGAGGTGTTTTCCACCAACGCCAAGCTGGGGCAGCGCACCACGAAAAACGGCTGGAAGCTGGCTCCCGCTTATGTAAGCGGCGCCCATGAGGATCAGCCCGGGGGCGGCGTCTGCCAGCTGAGCAGCACCCTGTTCAACGCCGTGACCTATGCGGATCTGGAGGTGGTGGACAGGCGGAACCATTCCATGCCCGTAAGCTATGTGAGCAAGGGCCGGGACGCCACCATCAACTCCGTGGGCAATATCATCGACTTCAAGTTCAAAAACAGCACCGAAGGGGATATCATCATCGTCAGCTATGTAAGCGGGAACGATCTGTACTTTGATATCTACGGCCTGCCCAAATCGGATGAATTTGATACCATCGAGATAGAGACCAAGCAGATATCCTCCCAGGGCATCACCACGGAATATACGGAGGATCCCTCCAAGGGCACCGATTACGAAGAAGTGCTCAGCAAGGGCTCCAAGGGCTACAAGTACAAGACCTATGTCTATTACTACAAGAACGGGCAGCTGCTGGAGGACAGGACCATTGTGTATGATTCCGTATACAAGATGTTCCCCAAGCAGGTGGTGGTAGGCACCAAGACCGGCGAAGGGGGCAAGAGCGATCCTACGCCCACGCCCAAGGGGGAGGATACCCCCACCGTTACGCCGGATCCCGGTGCGGAGATACCGGATACCCCGGAGGGATAAACCAGCGCACATACAGCCACAGCAGGCGGACGCGGCGGATACCGTGCCCGCCTTTTTATATGGTTCGTATACGCAGCCCCGGGGGCGCACGTTCCGGCGGCAGAGCCGCCGGAACCCTGCGGGGCCGTGCCCCGCAGGCGTGCCGTCAGGCACGCAGTGCGCCCCCGCCCTGCGCTTCCCGCTCAGGCTGCGATCGGGCGCGTCCCGGGAAGCGCTCACAGGGAAACCCGTAAAGGCGGGGCCTGCTGTTTTTTGCTCCGCAGGCCACGGAACCGGGCGGGAAGCATATTCCCTTTTTCCTTCGGGGCGTGTATAATAAGCAGGATATTTTCCGTGAGGTACACTTTGGTATGAAAAAAGGGCAGCATATTCTGTCTGTGCTCAATCTGGCGGGCTTTGCCCTGGGGGCGGCTCTGGGGCTGCTGTGGCCCGGCTTCTTTGAAAAGATCGGGTTCATCGGCACCGTATATGTAAATCTTCTCAAGCTCATGGTGATCCCGGTGCTCATGTGCACGGTGTTCTGCGCCGTGGCGCAGGGGGTGAGCCGGGCTACCCGCCTGCTGGGAAAGACCGTGACCCTGTTTGCCCTGATGTTTGCCCTCTCCTTTTTGCTGACGGCTGCCGGGGTGGGGCTGCTGCAGCCCGGAGCAGGCGTTTCCCTGGCCGGAGAAGTCTGGCAGGGGGAGGGGGCGGCCCTGTCCCTGAGCGAGTTCTTTATCAGTATCTTTCCTTCCAACATCATAGACGCCATGGGCCGGGGCTCCATGATGCCCTGCATTCTCTTTGCCGCCGCCTGCGGTCTGGGCGCAGGGAAGAAGGGGGCCGGGGGGCTGATCTCACTGGTAAAAGAGGCCGAAAGCGTCCTGTATTATGTGCTGGGGGGCATTATGTATCTGACCCCCCTGGGAGTATTTTCCCTGATGGGCAAGGCGGTGAGCAGCTTTGGCGGGGAGGTGCTGGCCACTTCCCTGACCTATATCCTCTTTGCCTGGGGCGGGTGCCTGGCGGTGCTGCTGGTGGTGATGATGCTGCCTTTGTGGCTGTTTGCCCGGGTAACGCCCCTGCAATACTTCCGGCGCATGAGCCGGGTGCTCATAACGGCCCTGTCCACCTGTTCCTCCGCCGCCACCCTGCCGGAGACACTGCGCACCTGCCGGGAGGAATTCGGCGTGCCGGAAAAGTTTACCGGGCTGGTGGCGCCCCTGGGCTGCACCATCCATATGTGCGGCGGGGCGGTAAGCTTCTGCCTGCTGGGGCTGTTTACCATGCAGATGGCGGGGCAGAGCGTCAGCCTGGGCAGTTTTGTGTATATGCTGCTGGTGGCGGAGATCATGAACATGGCTGCCCCGGGGATCCCCGGGGGCGGCATCGTTCTGGGGGCGGGCTATCTGGGCATTATCGGGGCGCCGCTGAGCATCATGGGCATGTACAGCGGCATCTACCGGGTGCTGGATATGGCGTATACCACCCTGAACGTAGCCGGAGACGTAACGGCCAACGTGCTCCTGTATGAAAGCGAACGGAGGAAACGCCAGTGAAGTATTCTGCCGCTGCCGGGATAGAGCCCTCCCTGATCATGGAGCTGGACGCACTGGCCAAGGAGATGGCGCTGGCCGGGAAGCGCATTTTGAATCTGTCTGCCGGAGAGCCCATAGAGGCCGCCGCTCCCGCCGGGAAGGAAGGGGCGCTGCAGGCGGTGCGGCAGGATTTTTCCGGATACACCGCCGCTTCCGGGGCGCCCTTTATGAAGGAGGCCGCCGCCCGCTTTCTGGGAACGGATTCTGCCCATGTGACCGTATCCGCCGGGGCCAAGCCCCTGGTCAATGCGGCCCTGCGGTGCGCGGCGGGGCAGGGGGACGAGATACTTATCCCCGTGCCCTGCTACCCCAGCTTTTATGAGATGGCCCTGCTGACGGGAGCCGCCCCCGTGCTGGTGCAGGGCACCGGGCCCCTGTACAAGCTTACGGAAAGAGATCTGCTGGGGGCTGTTACCCCCCGGACGGCCGCTTTGATCCTGAACAATCCCAACAACCCCACCGGCGCCCTTTACAGCCGGGAGGAGCTGGAGCCCCTTGTGGATATATGCCGGCAGCGGGGCATTTGGTGCGTGGCGGACGAGGTATACGGGGGGCTTGTGTATGACGGGCAGCCCTTTGTACGGGCCATGGAACTGGAGGGGAACGAGGGCTGTGTGGTAACGGTAGACTGTGTTTCCAAGCGTTTCTGCATGCCGGGCTACCGGATCGGCTTTGCCGCCGGGCCTCAAAAGATGACCCGGGCCATGAGCGCCTACCTGGGCCAGACCCTGGGCCCTCCCTGCTCCCTGACCCAGCAGGCCGCCGCCGCCGCTCTGGAGGCGGGGCCGGGCTTTACCCGCGCCATGTGCCGGGCATACGAAAAACGCCGGGACTATTGCCTTTCCCGGCTGGAGGCCATGGACGGTCTCCGGTGCGAAAAGCCCCAGGGGGCCTTTTATCTCTTTCCAAACATAGAGCAGGCCCTGAAGGACGGGGGCTGGGAAGGGGATATCCCCTTCTGCATGGAACTGCTGCGGAGCAAGGGGCTGGCTATTTCCCCGGGGACGGCCTTCCGGCTGCCGGGGCACCTGCGTATTGCCTATGTCCGCCCGGAGGAAGAACTGAAGGAGGCCATGGATCTGCTGGAGGCCTTCCTGCTTGGGCGGTAAGCCCCTGTGCGGCCGCAAAAAGGCAAAAAACGTGTTTCTGAAAGCGGTGTGACTGCGGTCGCACCGTTTTCTTTTTGTGGAAGGGAAAGCCCGCCCTGCCGGAGCCGGTAAACGACTTTTTCGGGTATCCGAGACAGGAACGCTGTGCGATTCCATAAAAAATGCACAAGGAGGGGAACCCTACGCTGTATGTCTGCCGGCTTTTGGGCTGGCCGCTCCGGTTCTGCCCGTGCTGAGACGAAAATTCAAATCCGGCAGAAACGACCGGGACTCTGAACACAAGCGTATCAGCGGAAAGCTTCCGGATAATTTTGACGAAGAATCCGGTTTTGCTGACAGGTATGCCCGCAGATGTTCCGGAAACGGCAAACCCGGGCGGAGTATGGCGACTTCTGTGCTGTGTGAACCGGGCAGAATATGGGAGAAGCTACCGCTCCTGCACTTCCTTGCCGCTAAGGTGCTCCACTTCGATCTCAAAAAGGCGGACGGCCTTTCCGGCCCGGGCGATCTCTTCCTCCACCAGCGCCTCACAGGAGTAGTATTTCATGGCAAGCTTTCTTAAAAGCTCCATGGCCCGGGGGTGGTCCGTCACCGGACGGCACAGGTCGAACACAACAACGCTTTGCACAAAGGGCGCCCATGCTTCCGCTTTGACAGTCTCATTGCCGTATACCGTAAAGCACACCTTGCCGCAGGCTTGCAGGGCATCGGCTTTGTGGCCGGTGGGGGACCCATGAAACCAGATCTTTTGGGAATCCCGGTCATAGAAGTAGTTCACCGGAATGGCATAAGGATAGCCGTTATCTCCGTTTACGGCTAAAACGCCCCGCCGGCAGGACTGCAGAAGCGCTTCTGCGGCCGGGATACTGAGTTCGTTTTTCTTTTTTCAAATTTCTCTGAACATGCAGGCACGCTCCTGGCTGCATTGGAATATGGTTCGGGCCTTCGTTCCTGCTGCCTCACATCTGTAAACGGGGCATGGGACCGGGCGCAGCGGGGTAAGATCCATACGGGGGCTGGGGCGTGCCCGGCCGGTTTTCGCGCCGGTTCGGGGTGGGGGCGCTGGGCTGCGGCACAGCCGCAGCGCGGCGGCCGCTCTGCGGCCCCCGCTCTTTGGCGCCTCCGGCGCCAAAGCCAGCGCCCCGCCTCCCGAACAGCCGCTCAAAAGGGGAGTGCCTCGGCTTCGAGTACACGCAGCTCCGGGGGGGCAGGCTCCCCGGCGGCAAAGGAGAGCACGTATCCCGGCTGCAGCAGGGTGCTGAAATGGTACAGCCGCCCGGCGTACAGGCAGGGCTCCAGCACGGAAAAGGTGCGGGGCGGCAGGGCAAACCCCAGGCCGCTGGCCTTCATCATGGCCTCCTTCCGGGTAAAAAGCGTAAAAAAATCCATCCCGGCGGCCAGTTCCTCCGGCCGGGCCAGCTTGCGGAGCAGCCCCGGGCTTACCGGCCTGACCTGCTGGATATCCGCCCCCAGAGGGGCGTCGCTTACGGCCAGCAGGGCATAGTCCCCGCTGTGGGAAAGGCTGAAGCAGGGGCCGCCGCCGGATAAAGCGGGCTTCCCCCAGGGGTTGAAGGAAATGTCCTCCTCCCGCCGCACCCCCAGCACCCGGTGCAGGAGCATACCGGCCCCCAGCAGCCGCCGCTGCTCCTCCGGCAGGGGGCAGGCTTCTATCCGTTTCTGCCGGGAGGGGAGCGTCATGGCAAGCGCCCGGGCAAACAGAGCCGGGTCGCAGAGGGGGGAAACATCCAGTAGATACGCATTCATGTCCCTATCATAGCAGAGCCTCGCCCAAAACGGAAGCCGGGCCGTGGAAAAACAAGGAAAAACCACGACCCGGCATATATGGATGCGCCCCGCAGGGCGGAATTTATAGTCTGCCTTTTTCGTAAAAGTAGCTATCTTTTAGGGGTAAGGCAGGAAACCCTTCCATACGGATTGATGAGGTTGGGGATTTAGGGATTTGGCCTCCTTTCTCTTGAACTGCCGTAAGTGTACCAGTAAAAAATGGCAGGACTATGTTTTGGAAGCGTCCAAAAGGCATTTTCTGTGTTAACAGTCTATGAACAGCGTTGACTTTGTTTTTTGCCGGGGATACCATGGTGCTATGAAAAAGATTTACCGGATTCTGGCAATTTTATCTGTCCTGCTGGGGCTGTGCGCCTGCGGGAAAAACGGAGCGGCGCAGGGCCGGCCCACATATCCGCCCGTACAGGCGGTGATCGTCACCCTGGAGCCCATGCCCGCCACCCCCGATCCTACGGCGGTGGCCAGCTTCCGCCCGCCTGCGGAGACGCCTGTCATTTCCGACGTGATCCCCGTATCGTCTTCTCCGTCGCCTTCTCCGCTGACCTATGCGGCTCCGGAGGGCGTGGATACAGTAGCATGGATCAGCGATACCCAGCATTACGCCAACATAGACGAAAACGGCATTGCGGATATCTATCCCACCATCACCGCTTTTCTCTGGAGCCACCGGCAGGAGCTGGGGCTGAAGTATGTGGTCCACACCGGGGATCTGGTCCACCGCAACGGCCGGGAGGATAACTGGCAGCGGGCCAAATCCGCCATGGATCTGCTGGAGGATATCCCTGTGGGCGTGCTGGCCGGGAACCACGATATGGCCGAAGATACGGGGGGCTACACCCTCTACAGGAAATACTTTGGGGAAAAGTTTTATAAGGACCGGGCGTATTACGGCGAAAGCTTTGAAGACAACCGGGGCCATTACGACCTGATTACCCTGGGGGGCCGGGACTATATCTTTGTATACATGAGCTTTGCCCCGGATGAAAAGGCCCTGCGCTTTATCCGGGACAGTCTGGACCGGTATCCGGACAGGGTGGGCATTCTGTGCCTGCATGATTTTCTGACCACCGAAGGCACCCGTTCCCAGATGGGGGAGACCATCGAAGCGCAGATCGTGGCCCGCTGTCCCAACCTGTATATGGTGCTCTGCGGCCACCGCTATGGCCTGTACTGCCTGACCAGCCGGTATGACGATGACGGAGACGGCACCCCCGAGCGGACGGTGTATGAGATGATGCAGAACTATCAGGCTGCCGGGAAGGAGGGGGGCGGCGGCTACTTCCGGCTCATGCAGTTTGATGAAGCGGCCGGGTGCATCCGCACCATCACCTACTCCGCCTATCTTAACGATTTTAACTGGCTGGATGATCCGGCTCACCGGGAAAAACGCTACGAAATGGACGAAAACAGCGAGACCTTTACTCTGCCCATGCCCTGGAAGCAGGGAGGATAAAGCGGGAAGGAGCAAGGTATGACCGCCTTTGTACTGAAACTCATCGCCGGGGTCTGTATGGCTATCGACCATCTGGGGATAGTGCTGAGCTACAGGAACCCCGCCTTTTCCGGGGAGGAATATCTGGCCTTTCGCGCACTGGGGCGGGTGGCTTTCCCCCTGTACTGCTTTTTGCTGGTAAACGGGCTGGAAAAGACCCGCAGCCGGGAGAAGTATCTGGAAAGGATGCTGCTGTTCACCCTGCTTTCGCAAATCCCCTTTTCGCTGGCTTTGACCCATGGGAACTATATGCCCGGGGCAGCCTGGGGCCCCCTGACCCTGACCCTTGCCCGGGAGCCCCGGCAGCTGCTGCTTCTGGGGCTGGCCTTTGCGCTGTATGCGGGGGGCTGGGCCTGCAGACCCCGCAAAAGCTGGCTGTATATGGGCCTGTGCCTGGCGGCATCCTGCCTGCGGGTCACGGCGGGGAATATCATTCTGCTGGAGGGACGGGGGCTTTCCGTCATGGTCACGCTGAGCCTGGGGCTGGGGGCCGCCTGCCTGCTGGACGGACTGCTGACCCGGAAGCAGGCATACCGCTGGTATCAGTATCTGTGCTGGGCGGGGGCTTTGGGGATACTGGGCTTTGTGCTGCTGCCCGAGGCGGATTACGGTCTGGCGGGGCTGGTGCTGATCCTGGGGCTGTATCTTTGCCGCAGCAGCCGCTTTGTCCAGGGGGCCTATGTGTGCCTGTGGAGCTGGTGGTATTTTGCCGTATATTTTGAATACGGGTTCTGGGTGCTGCTCCTGTTTGCCTGCTGCTATGGCCTGTGCCGCAAAAAGGTGTGGCTCCGGGGGCTGGTTCTGGGGGCGTTTGCCCTGGTTTCCCTGCTGCTGGGCGGCGGGTATTCCTATGGCATGAACGCCTATATCATCTGCACCGCTCTGGCCGCCGTGCCCCAGTGGCTGTATGACGGGCGGCGGGGGCCGGGCTCCCGGCTGGGATTTTATCTGGTATACCCGGTGCATCTTTTGCTGCTGGGGCTTGCGGGGCTGCTGCTTTAGGGTGTATGATGCAAGGGAATCTGCCGGATAAAAGAGAGGTAACGTATGCTGCATTTTGACAGTGATTATATGGAGGGCATGCACCCGCTGATCCTGGAGCGGCTGCAAAAGGAAAACCGGATCGCCCACACGGGCTATGGGCTGGACGATATCTGTGACAGTGCCAGGGAAAAGATCCGCCGGGCCTGCGCCGCCCCGGAGGCGGAGGTGTATTTTCTGGACGGAGGCACCCAGACCAATGCCGTGGCGCTGCGGGCCATGCTGGATCTTCACGAGGGGGCGCTGGCTGCCGCAACGGGGCATATCAACGTTCACGAAGCGGGAGCCATAGAGGCGGCGGGCCACAAGGTCATCCCCCTGCCGGCCCATGAGGGCAGGCTGGATCCGGAGGAGGCAGAGGCGTATCTGAAGGCCTTTTATGCCGACGCCACCTGGCCCCATATGGTGCGGCCCGGCCTTATTTATATTTCCCACCCTACGGAATACGGCACCCTGTATACAAAGGACCAGCTGGAAAGGCTGCGGGCCCTGTGCGACAGGTATTCCCTGTACCTGTATATGGACGGAGCCCGGCTGGGCAGCGGCCTTTGCGCCCCGGGTACGGATGTGACGCTGGAGGATATTGCCCGGTACTGCCACGGCTTTTATATCGGCGGCACCAAAATGGGCGCCCTGCTGGGAGAGGCGCTGGTATTCCCCAGGCCCCTGCGCCGGGGAATGTTTTCCATCATCAAGCAGAGCGGGGCCCTGCTGGCCAAGGGCTGGCTGCTGGGGGTGCAGTTTGATACCCTGTTTACCGGGGATCTGTACCGGCAGTGCGGGCAGCATGCCGTGGATATGGCCATGGAGCTGAAGCGGGGGCTGCTGGAAAAGGGATATTCCCTGTATCTGGATTCTCCCACCAACCAGCAGTTTGTGATCCTACCCAACGAGCAGATCCGTTCCCTGCAGGAGAAGGTATCCTTCGGCCTGTGGGATCCGGTGGACGGGGCGCATACCGTCGCCCGGTTCGTCACCTCCTGGGCCACGGAAGAGGAGCAGATCCGGCAGCTGCTGGCCCTGCTGTAACAACCAATAAATTGTAGAAAAACATATTTTTTTGCTGTTTGCAAAAGCGTGTGCGCCGTGCTATAGTCAAACCAACGGTACGCCCTGCCGCTTAACTGCGGAACACGGAAAGGGGTAAGAACCCACGAGTCGGTCACTGTGCGGGGGAGAGATCTCCCAAGTCAGATACGTGGGGGCGGGCCGATGTTTTCTGCCGAAACTGGAAAGCATGCATGTAATCCGATATGGTTCGCCTCCTGCCGCCCTTTGTACGCCTGTCGTAAAAGGGTCTGGTGCGGGGCTGGATGGGATGCCATGATGCTTGGCGGCGTCCCTGTTTTTTTACAAAAAGGGACTCCGTCAGGGGTTCTTTTTCGTGCGGAAACATCCGGCCGGCACCTGATATGCGGGAGGCTTTTTGTATGCCTGCGCTCCCGGTATCCGCTGCCGGACGGGCAAAAAGAACTTTTATAAGGAATCATGTATGCACGAACGTATCCGCTGCAAAGCGCTGGAAGATAAGCTCATGACCGCCCGGGAGGCCGCCGCTCTCTTTTCCGGAGAAATGACCGTGGCCACCAGCGGCTTTACCATGGCGGGGTACCCCAAAGCGGTGCCCATGGCCATAGCCCAGCGGGCCAAAGAGGGCGTCCCCATGGCTTTGACATTGATCACAGGGGCTTCCGTAGGCCCGGAGCTGGAGGAATCCCTTCTGGAGGCAGGGGTGATCCGCCGCCGCTTTCCGTATCAGACCAACGCCCGCATGCGCCGGGCCATCAACGACGGGAAGGTGGAATATGCGGATCTGCTGCTGAGCCAGGTGCCCTTTCAAATGGAATACGGCATCTTTGGGGATATAGACGCCGCCATTATAGAAGCCTGCGCCATAGACGAGGAGGGGAACCTGTATCCAACCACCTCTGTGGGCATCAGCAACACGGCGGCGCAGGTGGCCAAAAAGGTCATTGTGGAGCTGAATACCTCCGTGCCCCTGGAGCTTGTGGGCATGCACGATATCTATGCCATAGAAATGCCGCCCCACACCCAGCCCATTCCCCTGACGCGGGTGGAGCAGCGCATCGGCACCCCTTATATCCCCTGCGACCCGGAGAAGATCGCCGCCGTTGTGCTGACGGATATCCCGGATGCGCCCCACAGCATTGCTCCCGTGACTCCGGGGGAACAGCGTATGGCGGAGCATATCGTAGCGTTTCTCAGGGAGGAGCACCGGCGGGGCCGTCTGCCGGAAAACCTGCTGCCCCTGCAGAGCGGGGTGGGGAGCGTGGCCAACGCCGTGCTGTACGGCCTGACCGATTCCGGCTTCAGGCATCTGAACGTTTACTCCGAGGTGCTGCAGGACGCCGTGCTGGAGCTGATGGAAAAGGGCGTGGTAGACTATGCCAGCGCCACGGCTCTGGCCCTTTCGCAGGAAGGAAAGGAACGGTTCAGGAAAAACTTTTCCTTTTTCAAGGAGCGGATCCTGCTGCGTCCCCAGGGGATCAGCAACTCCCCGGAGGTCATCCGCCGGCTGGGGGTCATTGCCATGAACACCGCCATAGAGGTGGATATTTACGGCAACGTAAATTCCAGCCACATTGCCGGCTCCTGCCTGATGAACGGCATAGGCGGTTCCGGGGATTTTGCCCGGAATGCGGCGGTCAGCATCTTTACCACCCCCTCCCTGACCAAGGACGGAGACATTTCCCGGATCGTGACCCAGGTGAGCCACCTGGATCACAGCGAGCACAGCACCCAGATCATCGTAACGGAGCAGGGGCTGGCGGATCTGCGGGGCAAAGGGCCGGTGCCCCGGGCCTGGGAGATCATCGAGCACTGTGTGCACCCCAAGTTTCAGCCCATGCTGCGGGAATATCTGCTGCAGGCGCTGCGCAACAGCAAGTATCTGCACATACCGCATTTTCACCAGTAAGCATACAAAACAGCCAGTTATTACCTCACTGCCACGGGGTTATCTGGGAGGAGCCGCCGATAAGGGGCTCCTCTTCTTTTTTGATGGCAAGGGCAAAAGGGGATTGCGCCGGGACGGGGTGCCTGCTACAATCGGGGCATAAAAGAAAGGGGGATGCGTAAGCATGAACACATGGATGCTGCTGGTGCATTACCGGCTGAAAGCAGGGCAGGGAAGAGCTTTTTTGCAGGCACTGGAAAGCAGCGGCCTGCCGGAGAAGGTGCGCCGGGAGGAAGGGTGCATCCGCTATGCATACTATTTGGCGGAGGATGAAAAAGAGATCCTTCTGCTGGAAGAGTGGGCGGGGGAGGAGCAGCAGCAGGCGCATCTGCGCCAACCCCATATGCAGGCGCTGGGCCGGTTGAAGGTTCAATATGTGGAAAGCACCCGGGTGGAACGGGTGCAGCCGCAGTAAGGCGCATATAAGGGGCTGCGGGGCACGCGGGGCGTGCCTTTGCGGCTCTTTTTTTCGTATAGAGACCGGGACGCGGCACTCCGGGGCATGGTACCCGGTGGAGCGGAGATCGCCCCGTATACGGGGGGCGGGGGCGCACTGCGTGCCTGGCGGCACGCCTGCGGGGCCTTCGCCCCGCAGAGTTCCGGCGGCCAAGCCGCCGGAACGTGCGCCCCCCGGGCTTCGTATACGAGCCTGCCCCCGTAAAACAACGTCCCATCCTCCGCCCGGCGGAATATCCGCAGAGCCACACAAAAAAGACGCAAAAAAACGGGGCCTTTCACAGCCCCGTAAAACATATTGTATTAGCGGTCCGCAGGCAGACTCACGGTGACGGTGGTGCCCTTGTGCTCCTGGCTGGTCAGGGTCACGGTGCCCCCGTGGTACTGCACGGCGTGCTTTACGATGGAAAGCCCCAGTCCCGTGCCGCCGGTGGCCTTGGAATGGCTTTTATCCACCCGGAAGAAGCGCTCAAACACCCGGCTCCGGCAGGCTTCGGGGATGCCGATGCCCGTATCCTGCACAAGGATCTGCACCTGCCCGGGGGTCTGCGCCAGCTTTGCCAGCACGGTGCCGCCCTCCACGTTATAGCGGATGCCGTTGTCCATCAGGTTGTAGACGATCTCATACAGCAGCCGCCGCACCCCCCGGATATACAGGGGCGCTCCGGCTTCCACCGTCAGCTCCACGTGCCGCTTCCGGGCGGCGTCCGCCAGATCCGAAGCGGCCTCCCGAAGCAGGCTCCCCAGCTCCACCTCTTCCCGGGGCATGGGATCCCCTTCGTCCAGCTGGGAAAGGCGTATGATATCCCCTATGAGGGAAACCAGCCGCTGGGCTTCGGTGCGGATGTGGCCCACAAAACGGGGCATATCCTCCGGTTTTACCAGCCCCTGCTCCATCAGCTCCGCACTGCCGATAATGCCCTGCAGGGGGGTCTTGAGCTCATGAGAGACATTGGCGGTAAACTCCCGCCGGTTCTTTTCGGCTTCGGCCTGCTCCGTGTTGTCAAAGGCCAGCAGCACGGCTCCGGCGATCTCCCGGCCCGTCTGGATGCGGCTGATGTCATACCGGTAGATCCGCCCGTTCCGCTGGGTGGTCAGGGCTCCGTGGCCCTGCTCCATGGCTCTGGTCAGGGCGGCGCTCAGGGCAGGGGTCCGGTCCACGGTCAAAAAGTCCTTGCCTACGCAGTCCTCTTCCGCATTAAAAATGGTTCTGGCGGCGGGGTTGATGCTCAGCACCTTGCCCTTGCCGTCCAGCAGCACCAGCCCCTCCTCCATAAAGGAGATGATCTGGTTGAATTCTTCCGATTTTTTCTGCAGAGCCTGCATCTGCTGGTCTATCTGCACCCGCTGGCGGTGAAGCCTGCCCAGCAGGGGCGAAAGCTCTTCATAGGTATCGTTATCCAGCGGATGCTCCAGATCCAGCCCGTTCAGGGGCGACACGATCTTTCTGGAAAGCCGCCGGGCCAGGAACAGGCTCAGCGCCAGGGCCAGAAGCAGCACCAGCAAAAAGGGGTGGAACATGCCCAGCAGCAGGGTGCCTACGGTAGCCTGGCTGGCGCTGATGCGCAGCACCGTGCCGTCAGAAAGGCGCCGGGCCCGGTACATGGTCTTTTCCAGCAGGGTGGCGGAATAACGGGTGCTCTGGCCGGTGCCCCGGGTAAGAGCCTGCCGGACCTCCTCCCGGTCGCCGTGGTTCTGCAGGGATTCCTGATCCGCCCGGGTATCCAGCAGCACGCTGCCGTCTGCGGCGATCCAGGTCAGCCGGTAGCGGGGGGAAGAGATTTCCTTCAAAAAGTCAATGCCCCCGTTTTCCACGGCCGCCGCCGCCATATCCAGCTGATCCTCCAGGTGGTTCTGCTGCACCTTGCCGAAGTAGTCATACAGAAAGCCCGTGATGATCAGCAGGCTGCTCAGCAGCACTGCGGCCGCCGCCAGCAGGATGGAATGAAATATCTTTTTTGTCATGACCGGTTCGCCTCCAAACGGTAGCCTACTCCCCGCACGGTGCCGATACATGCCCCGCCGGGGCCCAGCTTCTGCCGCAGGGTGCGGATGTGCATATCCACGGTGCGGGTCTCCCCGCAGTAATCGGTGCCCCACACCTGCTCCATAAGCTGATCCCGGCTATAGACCATGCCCGGGTGAGAAAGAAACAGCTTCAGAAGCTCATACTCCTTATAGGTCAGCGTTACGGGTTCCCCGCCGGAAGTGACCTTGTGGGCATTCAGATCCATGCATATATCCCCGGCGCTGAGCCTGCGGGCCTGGGGGGGCTGGCAGCGGCGGAGCACCGCCTTTACGCAGGAGACCAGCTCCATGACCCCAAAGGGCTTGGTCAGGTAGTAATCCGCCCCCAGATCCAGCCCCCGGATCTTATCGTATTCCGCCCCTTTGGCCGTGGCCATGATCACGGGGATAGAGCGCATATCCTCCCGGGCGCGGATCCGCCGCAGCAGCTCCATGCCGTCCAGCCCCGGGAGCATCACATCCAGTACGATCAGGGTGGGCCGCTGGGGGGTAGTGAGCAGGGCCTGCCAGAAATCGGCGCCGTCCTCAAAACCAAGGGCCTCAAAGCCCGTGGAGCGCAGGGCATAGACCTCGATATCCCGGATGCTGGGGTCGTCTTCCACGCACCAGATCATTGCGTTATCCCTCCTTGTGTTCGCCGGTCACGGAGAAGATCACCCACTGGGCAATATTCATCGCATGGTCGGCAATGCGTTCAAAATATTTGGCGATCATCAGCAGATCCAGCGCATATTCCCCTTCGGCGGGGTTGGCGGCGATCCGGTCGATCAGGCGGCTTTTGACCTGGTCAAAGTAACCGTCCACCGTGTCGTCATCCTCTATGACCTTCTGCGCTATGGAAAGATCCCCCTTTACATAGGCGTCCACGCTGCTGGTGACCATGGCTCCGGCTTCATGGGCCATCCGCTCCATCAGGGGGCTGTTTTCCCAGGAGCGTCCCTGCACAAAGGGCAGGATCTCGGCAATATCCTCCGCCTGATCCCCGATGCGCTCCATATCCGTGACCATCTTCAGTGCGGCGGAGATCTGCCGCAGGTCCCGGGCTACGGGCTGCTGCTGCAGCAGCAGCTTCAGGCACAGGGATTCTATCTCCCGCTCCTTCCGGTCTATTTCCTGATCCATAGGAGCCACCTTCTTTACCAGTGCGGCGTCGCCCGAAGACAAAGCCCTGGAGACCGTGGAAATAGCCTCTTCGCACAGGGCGCCCATTTCGATCAGCTCCCGGTGGAGCAGGGCCAGCTGCTCGTCAAAACGGCTTCTCATATTAACCGAACCTCCCTGTAATGTAATCTTCCGTCCGCTTGTCCCGGGGCTGGGAGAAGATCTTCTCCGTCTGCCCGTATTCCACCAGATCTCCCAGCAGGAAGAAGGCGGTGTTATCGGAAATACGCACGGCCTGCTGCATATTGTGGGTGACGATAACAATGGTGTAGTGGGCCTTCAGCTCCATGCACAGCTCCTCTATCTTGGAGGTGGAAATGGGGTCCAGGGCGCTGGTGGGTTCGTCCATAAGCAGCACCTCCGGCTCCACCGCCAGTGCCCGGGCAATGCACAGCCGCTGCTGCTGCCCGCCGGAAAGGCCCAAAGCATTCTTTTTCAGCCGGTCCTTGACCTCCTCCCAGATGGCGGCCTTCTTCAGGGACTGCTCCACGATCTCGTCCAGCCGGACCCGGCTGCGCACCCCGTGGGTGCGGGGGCCGTAGGCGATGTTATCGTAAATACTCATGGGGAAGGGGTTGGGCTTTTGGAACACCATGCCGATCTGCTGGCGCAGGTCGTTCACATCGGCGGCCGGGCCGTAAATATCCTGCCCCCGGTAGCACACCTCCCCGGTGATCTTCACCCCGGGGATCAGGTCGTTCATCCGGTTCAGGGTCTTCAAAAAGGTGGATTTCCCGCAGCCGGAAGGACCGATAAGGGCGGTAATGCTCTTTTCGGGAATACGGATGGTAATGTTCTGCAGGGCCTGATGCTGTCCGTACCACAGGCACAGATCCCGGACGGTGAGTATATCGCTCATAGGCTCTTTTTCCTCCTATAATACCATTGAACGGCGGCTGCCGCAAGGTTGATGAACAGGGTCATCAGCATCAAAATGGCGGCAATGGCAAACGCTACGCCAAACTCTCCCTGCTCCTTGGCGTATACATACAAAGCTACGGTCAGGGTGGAGCCGGCCCCGTGGATGCCGTGCCAGAAATCATGGACCGTGTGGGCAAACCCGGCGGTAAACAGCAGGGCGGCGGATTCCCCCAGAATACGCCCGGCACACAGGATGCAGCCGGTGATGACCCCGTCTACACAGCCGGGGAGCACCACCGTGCGGATGACCCGCCACTTGCCCGCCCCCAGACCGAAAGCTCCCTCCCGGTAGCTTTGGGGCACGGTTTTCAGGCTTTCCTGGGTGGTGCGCAGAATGGTGGGCAGGTTCATGATCACCAGCGTCAAAGACCCTGCCAGCAGCGAGGTCTGCATCCCCAGAAACTGGCAGAAGAACAGCATGCCCACCAGCCCGTAGATGATGGACGGGATGCCGGAAAGGGTCTCGGCGGCATATTCGATCAGGCCCACTATCCGCTTGTTGGCGGCGTACTCCGTCAGATAGATGGCGGCCCCCACCCCCAAGGGCAGAACGATGAGCAGCGTGGCCGCCACCACATACAGGGTGTTAAGGATATCCGGCCATATGCCGATCCGGCCGGAAAGATAGCTGGGGGCGGTGGAAAGCAGCTCCCAGGTAACGTTGGGCAGGCCCTTCCGGAGCACATACCCGATGAGGAACAGCACCAGGGCGCAGGTAAGCCCCGCGGCCAGGTACATCAGCCCCCGCATACATATGTCATACGCCCTTCTGCGGCCGGAAAGGCCGTGAAAGATGGGCTTTTGCAGGTTGGTCTCCATATCAGCCCTCCTTGTCCCGCTTGAGGAAGAAGTTCAGCAGCCCGTTGATGAGCATGATGAACAGAAACAGCACCAGTGCAATGGAAAACAGCGCCTGCTGCTGCAGCCCGCTGGAATAGCTCATTTCGCTGGCCACGGCGGTGGTAAGAAAACGAACGCTTTGAAACAGGCCCGGCATATTGGCCACGTTGCCCGAGACCATCATCACGGCCATGGCCTCCCCTATGGCCCGGCCTACCCCCAGCACCACGGCGGCGGCAATGCCGCTTTTGGCGGCGGGCACGCACACCCGAAAATAGGTTTCCACCGGGGTGGCCCCCAGGGCCAGGGAAGCATCCTCATACTCCCTAGGCACGGCGTTCAGGGCCGTGACGGATACCTTGACGATGGAGGGAAGGATCATCACCGCCAGCACGATAATGGCGGCCAGCAGGCTGGCCCCGTCAGGCAGGTGAAAGAGCTTCCGTATTCCGGGCACCAGCACCAGCATACCTACCAGACCGTATACCACCGAGGGGATCCCGGCCAGCAGGCTTACGGCGCTTTCCAGCAGGCCCCGGATTTTGGGCGGGGCGATTTTGGAAATATACACCGCCGTAAGGAACCCTATGGGCACCCCCAGCACAATGGCGCCCGCCGTGCCGTACACGCTGGTGAGAATAAAGGGCAGGATGCCGAAGGAGGGCTCCGCCGCAGTGGATTCCCAGCGGGGGTTGAAAAGGAAGTTTACCAGGCCGATCTTGCGGATGGCCGGTATGCCGGAAAGCACCAGATACACCGTTATAAGCAGCACGCAGCCCACGGTGATGAGCCCCAGCAGCAGAAACAGCAGGTGCATGGCGTTTTCAAAGAGCTTTTTGCCCCTTTTGGCCGTTTTGATCCTGGGGGCGGGCTCATGGTTCTGTATCATACATGCCTCCCATGTTCTTTATACGCACAAGGGTGGGAGCCGGAACCCCGGCTCCCACAGGTACTTATCCGCCTTTTAGTTTGCGGCAACCGCACCGGCCGCAGAGATGATGCCGGAGGCATCGGAGGAAGTCGCATAATCGAAGAAGTTCTGTGCGGCGGCTGAAAGGGAAGTATCCGCTTTGGTGACCAGCACGAAGGGGCGCTGGATCTTGTAGCTGCCATCCTTTACGGTGGCTTCCGTGGGGGCTACGCTGTTAACGTTCAGGGCCTTGACGGTATCCTTCAGGGCCACCAGAGAGGCATAGCCGATGGCGTCGGGGTTCTGGGCCACGGTGGCGATCACATCGCCGGTGGAGGTCAGCTCCTGCCGGTACTGGCAGGCGTCTTTGGTATCGGTGATGGATTCAAAGCCGTCCCGGGTGCCGCTGCCGGCTTCCCGGCCGATGAGGACGATCTGGGCGTCGTTGCCGCCTACATCCTTCCAGTTGGTGATCTCGCCCTTATAGATGGCGGCGATCTGCTCCAGCGTCAGGTCGCTTACGGGGTTGGCGGGGTTGACGATCATGGCGATGCCGTCATAAGCCAGCACGGTCTCCTTCAGGCCCTGAGCCTTTTCCTCTTCCTTCAGCGCCCGGCTGGAAAGGCCGATGTCGCAGCGGCCCTCCTCTACGGCCTGGATGCCGGAGCCGGAGCCCGTGGGGTTATAGGTGAAGGTCACGCCCTGATTCTTTTCCATAAAGCTTTCGCCCAGAGCGCCGATGACCTTTTCCATGGAGGTGGAGCCGTCGGTGGAAACGGTGCCGGAGGCAGTTTCTTTGGCGCAGCCGGCAAACAGAGCGGTCAGCATAAGTACGCTTACAAGCAGTACAATGATCTTTTTCATATTCTGGTTTCTCCTTTGTTTTTTCTCTCGGTTCTTTTCTTGTTTCAACGTCTATGAGGATAGGCTTCCCGTGTAAAAAGGGAAAGGAAGCTTATGTAAAATCCGTGTAAAAACAGGCGGATGGGCATATACGCCCGGATCCGTGCTTTTTTGCAGGCTTTGAAACCGGGGAACGGGGGCAGACTATGGAGGATGAAAAAAGATTTTTTTACCCTGCTGGGCTTTGACCGGCCCTATACGGATTTTGAACTGCTGGAAACGGAAAAGGGAGCGCCCCGGTTCTTCGGCCCCGGCCCCTTCCGCCGGGAGACTGCGCCCAAAGAAAGCCTGGGCCCCGTGTTCCGCTCTCTGGGGAAAAACCGCCGGGCCATAGAGGCCGCCTGTCTGGCTGAAGAGAACACGGATTTTATTTTCCGTCCCTTTTTGCTCTGCGGAAAGGTGCCCGCCCTGGCCGTGTTTGTAAACGGCATGGCCGATGGGGAAACCATCAACGATTTTATCCTGAAAGGGGCCATGCTGCCCCGCTCCCTGCCCAAAGGGGAGCTGACCCGGGTGGTCATGGAGCAGGTGTTCCCCATGCAGGAGGCGGAGACCCAGGGGGAGCTGGATCAGGTGGTGGCCGCCCTGTGTGAAGGGCGCACGGCGGTCTTTCTGGAGGGGGCGGGGCAGGCCGTTCTGCTGGATACCCGGGGCTTTGCCAGCCGCTCCATCGAATCCTCCCAAAACGAAAACGTGGTGGTGGGCCCCCACGAGGGCTTTACCGAAAACCTGCGCACGGGGGTGACCCAGCTCCGGCGGATCCTCAAGCGGCCGGACTTTGTGTGCGCCTTCCGCCGGGCCGGGGGAAAAAACGGCACCAAGCTGGCTCTGTGCTATCTGGGGGGCGTATGCAACGAAAGCCTCCTGCAGGAGGTAAAAAAGCGGCTGCGGCAGGTGGATACGGAGCTGATCCTTTCCGCCGGCACACTGGAGCAGCTGCTGGAGGATCACAGCCTGTCGCCCATTCCGCAGATACTGCTGACGGAGCGGCCCGATCGGGCGGCAGCGGCGGTCATGGAGGGACGGGTGGCCATTCTGGTGGAAGGCAGCCCCCAGGCGCTGGTGCTGCCCGTTACCCTGAGCGCCCTGCTCACCTCTCCGGAGGATGATTATCTGCGCCGGCCCCTGGGCACCGTGATCCGGGTGGTGCGGCTGGCGGGGGCCCTGCTTTCCGTGCTGCTGCCCGCCTGGTTTCTGGCGCTGGCCACCCACCATCAGGGGCTGCTGAACAGCCAGGTGCTCTCTACGGTGGTCTCCTCCCGGCGGCTGGTGTTCATGCCCCTGCCTTTGGAGGTGATCTTTCTGCTCATGGTCTTTCAGCTGGTGCGGGAGGCCGGTATCCGGGTGCCCGGGGCCGTGGGGCAGACGGTGGGCATTATCGGTGGCCTGATCCTGGGGCAGGCGGCGGTTTCGGCCAACATGGTCTCTACGGTGGTGCTGATTATCGTGGCGCTGGCGGGGCTGGGGAACTTCTGCATCCCGGATTACAGCATGCAGCTGGCCGTTTCCTGGTACAGGATCGCCCTGTGCATCTTTGCGGGGATGGCGGGGCTGCTGGGCACCTTTGTGCTGCTGATGGCCAGCCTTGCCTGGCTGTGCAGCCAAAAGTCCTTCGGCGTGCCGTTTATGAGCCCCTTTGCCCCCAAAACCCGCAGCCGGGCGCCCCTGCTGTTCCGCGGTTCCCTGCGCAGGCCCGGCGGGGGGGAGGATGTGATCAACCGGGAGGCAAGCCTATGAACCACCGGGAAGGCCGTTTCGGTATGCAGGAGGCCGCCTCTGCCTGCGGGCTGAGCGCCCTGCTTTCGGGCATGTTCACCCTGAACCCCACCGAGGTCTACCGGCAGGGGAACGTTTGCTGGCTGGCCACCCTTCTGGGGCTGCTGGGGGCGGCGCTGGTGTTTCTGGGTCTGCTGAAGGCCATGGAGAAGCAGGGGGCGGATTCACTGGATCAGCTTTTGAAGGGGATGTTCCGCCCGGCGGCGGGGCTGGCGGCGCTGCCGCTGCTGGTGCTGTTTGTGCTGGCGGCGGCCCTGCCCAGCTTCCACTTGCTGGTGGGCATGAACCGCTATGTGTTCGAAGGGGCGGACTATGTGCACATTGCCCCCTATCAGCTCTTTCTGCTGGGGCTGCTGGCTCTGCTGGGCATGGAGACCATCGGCCGGGTGAGCCGTATGCTGGTGCTGCCCGGGGTGCTGAGCATCGGCATAGCCATATATCTGGCCTCCCCGGCCTTTGCCTGGTATCATCTGTTCCCCCTGCTGGGGGGCGGCATGGAGGTGCTGCTGGAGCAAAGCGTGCAGGCCCTGCTGCGTTTTTTGCCCCCGGTGCTGGCCCTTTGCGCCGTGGGACGGGGGTGCCAGAGCCGGGCCGCCCTGAAAAGGAGCGGCATGGCGGGGCTTTTTACCGGGGGTATGCTGGCGGCCGCCATACAGTTTTTCCTGGGGATGACCTTCTTTTCCTGGGATCTGCCCCGGATCCGGGTGCCTCTGTACCGCATGGCCACCACCATGCGCTATGATGCCGTGACCATGCGGCTGGATGTGGTAACGCTGTTCGTCTGGGTGATCTGTGCCCTGGCGGCCGGGGCCTTTTATGTGTATGCGGGGGCGCTGGTGTTTGTGCGGCTCCATGGGCTGGAGGATATCCGTCCGGCGGCGGCAGGCATGAGCGCCCTGAGCATGGGATGCATGCTGCTGCTGCATCTGGATGCGGATATACTCAACCGGGCGGGGGAGCTGGTTTACCGCTGGGGCTGGCTGCTGGGGGCGCTGCCCTGCGGGCTGCTGCTTCCGGGCGCCTTCGGTTCCGGAAAGAAAAGGAGAGAACCCCTATGAGAAAAAAGAAAACCGCTTTCTCCCGGGCCGGGCGGGCATGGCTCCTGCTCCTGCTTCTGCTGCCCTGGGGGCTGTGTGCCGGGTGCATAGAGGATCTGCCCCTGGATGCTTACAGCTATGTGGTGAACATCGGCATTGAGCGGGGGGATACCCTGCCCTACCGGTTTGTATTCGCTATGAATCAGGAGGAGGGGGCGGACAAGGCCTCGGAAGGGGAAACGGGGGAAAAGAAGCTCATGATCCTTTCCGCCGAGGCCCGCACCCTTCGGGAAGCTGCGGCCACGCTGGTTTCCGCCGTTCCTTCCCAGCTGAACTTTGAAAGGACGTCTCTGCTGGCCCTTTCCCGGGAGCTGGCGGAGGAGGGGGACTTTGCCGGGCTGGAGGATATGGCTTTCGGCCGGATGAAGCTCAGGGAGAATATGCGCTTTGTGGTGGCGGAGGGCAGGCTGGAGGAGGTGTTCTCCGGCCTGATGAGTCAGGCGGATCCCAGCATGAGCCGGCTGAAGACCAACGTTATCCATTATGAAAGGCAGGAGGGACTGACCCGGGACTGCACCCTGCGGGAGCTGCTGGAAAGCACCCAGAGCCGTGTATACGACGCCATGGCCATCTACTGCGGCATAAACGATGCCTCCCCGAAGGAGGACATGGTCGGCGGGGAAAGCTATCCCTATGTGGGCGGCGCCATGCTGGTGGCGGGGGAGCTGGGCACCACCATAGGGGGTACGGCGGTGTTCAGCGGAAAAAAGATGGTGGGGATCCTTTCCGGCCAGCATACTATGCTGGTGCGCATGGCCCGGGGGGAATTTTCCAGAGGGCAGCTGCGGATCCCCTGGCAGGACGGCACCATGCTCACCGTGTATTTTTACCGGGCGGGCCGCCCTACCCTGACGCTGGAGGCAGGGAGGGGGGTATGCACCATTCCGCTGGAAGCCAACCTGGAGATCCCCCTGCTGCTGCCGGGAGTAAGCTCCCGGGAAATGACCGCCTGGCTGGAAGCCTATCTGGCGGGAGAGATGCAGCGGGTGTTCCGGGCCGTGCAGCGGGAAAATGCAGATGTATTCAAGCTGGGCTGCCATATGCTCATGGGGTTTTCCAGCATGGAAAAGTGGCAGGCGTTTGATGTGAAGGCGGCCTGTAAAGCCGTGGAAATGACCTTTGTGCCCCGGGTGACCCTTTCTCACAGCCCGGATAAAACCGTATTGGAGTGAACCTATGCTGTTGATGGGACTGATGCTGTTTCTGGCCCTTGCCTATGGGGGCCTGTACAGTGTATATACATGCAAAAAGAGCGGCATTGCCGCCGCTCTTTCCATGATATTGCTGTGTGTGTGCCAGGGCGTGTGCCTGGGATTGCTGCTGTATTACCGCCTGAACCCCTGACCCTTACAGGTTGGAGGGGATGCGGTTGCGGGCATCCAGAATATGATCCTGCAGCAGGGAAGCGGCCTTTTCGGCGTCCCCTTCCCGGCAGGCATCCAGAATGGCCTGGTGCTCGTGGATGGAATTTTCACGGGCATCCTCCCCGGTGTAAAAGCCGGAGCGAAGATACCGGTCCATATTGGCGTGAAGGATCTCGATGATCAGGTCGGCAGTGGAGTTGCCGGCCTTTTTTGTGAGCAGTTCGTGGAAACGGTAGTTCAGCGCTTCGGTCTCCATCAGGCCCGCCACATGCTTTTCTTCTTCGATAATTTCCTGCAGCTGGGCAAAATCATCCCTGGTCATCAGGGGCACGGCCCGCCGCAGCAGGCAGTAGGAAATGCTGGCCCGGATTTCCATCATGTCTTCCAGCGAATCCCGGGAAAGCTGGGTCACCGTGGCGCCCCGGTTGGGATGGATACGCACCAGCCCCTGGGCTTCCAGCTGACGGAGCGCTTCCCGCACGGGGATGTGGCTGACGCAGAGCGCCGTAGAGATCTCGTCCTGCTTGAGCTGCGTGCCGGAAGGAAGATCCCCGTTGATAATGCTGTTGCGAAGAATCTGGAATACCCACTCCTGTGTGGCGCCGTTTTTCTGCGGTGCAGATTTGGCGAGCAACTGATAATCCATTCAACAAACCCCTCTTTGCATGGTCTATATATAGTATACAGGGAAGGGGCTGAATGGTCAACCGGAATATGCAATTTTCGTCAAATGAATATATATTAAGCTATCCAGCCTGAATATACCCCGGTAGGGCATACAGCGCCACGGAAACACGGGGACTGGCGGGGCCCATGAGCGCCTCGCCCCGGGCGCCCATGGCGGCGGTGGAGGGCACCACATAGTATTGCACCGTGCCCGTAAGCCCCCTTACATCGTCCACATAGGTCACGGGGCCCTGCTCCCCGGAGAAGGTGCCCAGCAGCACCGCATACCCGGCGGCGTTCTCCCGGTACAGGAGGTAGCTCACATAGCTTTTCAGCGGGGTAAAGCAGATGCGTACCCCATCCCCCACCCGCAGTGCGGTCATATCTGCGGGCGGCTCGGGCATGGTCCAGAAGGGGCTGGCTTCCTTCGGCTCCGTGCCCCGGATAAAATACTCCCACAGGCCGTATTCCTCCGGGGTATAAGCGGTGCAAAGGGTGGCCTCGTGGGTGTTTTTCAGGCTGTAGCCGTCCAGCTGCACCCGGATCACCGAGGGGGGCTGCACAAATTCCGGCGCCCGGCGGCCGGCATACAGGCCGCCGAACACCTCCCGGATCACCTGGGCCGGGTAGCTGCCGCCTCCCTGCTCCGGGGGGATCAGGTGTCCCCCCGCCCGGCTTTCGTCAAAGCCCATCCATACCACCGCCGCATATTCCCGGGTATAGGCGGCCAGCCAGATATCCCGGTTGCCGGTCTTATCCCCGGTGGTGCCGGTTTTGGCGGCAATGGGAATACCCAGGTCCCCCAGGGCTCTGGCGGTGCCGGTCCGGGCCACGCTGGTGAGCATACTGGTAAGGATAAAGGCGCTGCCCGTAGACATGACCCGCCGGGACTGGGGGGTATCCGCATAGAGGATCTCCCCGCTGCTGTTCGTAATGGAGGTGATGAGGGTGTCTTTATGATACAGGCCGCCGTCGGCAATGGCGCCGTAGGCCCGGCACAGCTCCAGAGGGGATACCCCATAGGTAAAGCCTCCCAGAGAAAGGGCCAGTCGGGTGTCCTGCTGGTCGAAGGTCAGACCCATGTTCCGGGCAAAGGCCTTGCAGCGGTCTATGCCCAGCTGGGAAAAGAGGGTGACGGCAGGGATATTCAGGGAACGGGTCACGGCCTCCCGCATGGTCACCCAGCCGGAATAGCGGCCGCTGGCGTTGGCGGGGGCATACTCCCCATATTCCGTCTGCTCGTCCAGCAGCATGGTGGCGGCGGTGTACCCGGCCTCCAGCGCAGGCGCATAGACCAGCAGCGGCTTTATGACCGACCCGGGCTGACGGCGGATATCCACCGCCCGGTTCAAAGCCAGCGCCACCTCCTGATCCCGGCCCCCTACCAGCGCGGCAATGCGCCCCGTGGCGGCTTCTATAACGCAGATGGCCCCCTGCGCGCTTTCTCCGTCCTCCCGGGGGAAGTTTTCGTCCCGGCGGAAGGCTTCTTCGCAAAGGGCCTGCAGGGAACTGTTCATGGCCGTGTGGATCTGGTAGCCCCCTTCCAGCAGCTCCGTCATGGATACGCCCAGGATCCGGCAGCTCTCCTGCAGGGCATAGTCTACATAGTAGCCCCGGCGGCCCAGCGCAGGGTCTTTGGCAAGCAGCAGGGGATCCCCCTTGGCGGCTTCGGCCTGGGCATCGGTAATAAATCCGTATTGGGCCATAAGATCCAGTATGACGCCCCGCCGGCCCATAGAGGCTTCCGGCCGCAGATGGGGGGCAAAGCGGGCGGGGGATTTGAGCACTCCTGCCAGCAGCGCCGCCTGAGAAAGGGAAAGATCCCCGGCGGATACGCCGAAATAGCCTCTGGCGGCGGCCTCCAGCCCGTAATAGCCCCCGCCGAAGTAAACCGTATTCAGATACATGGTCAGGATCTGATCCTTGGTGTATTTCCGCTCCAGCTGGATGGAAAGGATGGCTTCGTCTATCTTGCGGCTCATGACCTTCTCTGCGCTCAGGTGGGTGCGCTTGATAAGCTGCTGGGTAATGGTGCTGGCTCCCTCCACATAGGCGCCGGCCAGCAGATCCTTCCAGGCGGCCCCGCAGATGCGGATCAGGTCAATGCCCCTGTGGGAATAAAAGCGGGCGTCTTCGGCGGCGATAAAGGCATTTTTTACATGTTCCGGCAGCGATTCCCGTATGAGCAGCCGGTTTTCCTTATTATACAGGCAGGAGACAAGGGCGCCCTCTTCATCGTAAACGCACAGGGAGAGCTGGTGCTCCGTGAGCTTTTTCGTATCCAGCATCCCCCAGGCAGGGCGTGTGAAAACAAACCCGGCCAGAGCCGCTGCCCCCAGCAGAAAGACCCCGCCCAGGATCAGAAATATGCGCCGCAGCAGGCGGCCCTTTTTGGACACGTTCTTTTTTGTGCAATGCTTTCCCATACAGGATAGTGTGCCGGCAAAGAGGCGGGCATATGCGCTTTCCGGCGGGGAAAATATGTAGTATACTATCCAAAAAGAGGGAGGGACGAAGAGGATGCTGTACAGAGACTACAGACCGGAGGACCGGCAGGCCATAGGCGCCGTGCATGATGCCGCCAGAAAGACAGAACTGCGGCTGGCCGGGCTGGAGGAGGCTTTTCTGCCCCTGGAGATCGCAGGGGAAAGGGAAGGGCTTTTTGCGTATCCCGGCCTGTTTGTGGCGGAGGACGGGGGCCGGGTGAGGGGCTTTGCCGCCTGTACGGAGGAGGAACTGGCCTGGCTGTATGTGGATCCAGAATACATGCGCCGGGGCATAGGCCGGGGCTTGGTGGAGTTTGCTCTGGCAAGGTTCCCGGGCATACGCACGGTGGAGGTGCTGGTGGGAAACACACCCGCCCGGGCTCTGTATGAAAAGGAGGGATTCTGCCTGACCGGGATGGAAAAGGGCCGTATGCCGGGCAACGAGGCCTTTGCCGTGGAGGTATGGGTGCTGTCCCGGCCGTAAGGCAAGGCGCAGGACGGTGCAAAAGAGGCTTGGCAGGAGATGCTGTCCCTGCCTTTACGGGGCAGCGCTGGCTCGGCGCCCGGGGGCGCACGTTCCGGCCCCGGCCGGAACTCTGCGGGGCATCCGCCCCGCAGGCGTGCCTGCGGCACGCGGTGCGCCCCCCGTATACCGCGGAACCACGGCAGCAGCGGGCAGCGGGCAGCTCTCCACGGAGCAGGAGAGGCTTCCCGGGCGGAAAGACGGAGCCGAAGCAAAAAGCTTTATCCATAGAAAAAGGGGCGTGCATCGCTTTGGATGCACGCCCCTGCGTTTCTGTTGTGTTACAGGCTCAGATCCTCTACATACAGCTCTCTGGGCTTGCTTTCGTCCTCCTGAGCGGCTGCGGGCGCGGCCTTCTGGGCGGGTTCTTCTTCCTCGCGGATGCCGTCCCGCCAGTCGAAGTACTTCATGGCGATCTCCGGGAACAGGGCGTAGCTGAGCACGTCCTCCTCCTGATGGGCCCGGTCGCCCAGCTCCTTGCGGTACTTCTCCAGCTCGGGCTCCAGCAGATCCGCCGGGCGGCAGGTGATGACCTTGTCATTGCCGATGGCCATCTTCCGCACTTCCTCGTTGACGGGGGCGGGCAGCCAGCCGTATTCACCCCGCAGCAGAGCCTTGGAGTTCTTGGGGAAGGTCTTGTAGCGGCCCATGAGCACGTTCATAACGGCCTGGGTGCCTACGATCTGGGAGGTGGGGGTCACCAGCGGCGGATAGCCGAAGTCCTTGCGGACCACGGGGATCTCGGCCAGCACCTGGTCATACTTATCCTCGGCGCCGGCGTCCTTCAGCTGCTTGACCAGATTGCTGAGCATTCCGCCGGGCACCTGATAGATCAGGGTGTTGGCGTCCACCTGCATGGACTTGACGGTGTAAATGCCTTCCTGCATCATTCTGTCCTGCACCTTGCGGAAGTGCTTGGCTACTTCGGTCAGGGCGTTGAGATCCAGACCGGTATCCAGCTCCGTGCCCTTCAGCGTAGCCACCAGAGATTCCGTGCAGGGCTGAGAGGTGCCGTTGGCAAAGGGGCTCAGGCAGGTATCCACAATGTCTACCCCGGCCTGGGCGGCCATAAGGTTGACCATGTCCCCGGTGCCGGTGGTGTTGTGGGTGTGCAGATGGATGGGCACGTTCACCTCTGCCTTGAGCTTCTTTACCAGACTGGCCGCCTGATAGGGCAGCAGCAGGTTGGCCATATCCTTGATGCAGATGGAGTCTGCCCCCATCTGTACCAGTTCCTTGGCCAGCTTTACAAAGTAAGCCTCATCGTGAACGGGGGAGATGGTGTAGCTCAGAGCCGGTTCGCACCAGCCGCCGTACTTCTTGGTGTACCGGATGGCGGCCTCCAGGTTGCGGGTGTCGTTGAGCGCATCAAAGATGCGGATCACATCGATGCCGTTTTCAATGGCCTTGCGGCAGAAAGCTTCCACCACGTCGTCTGCATAATGCTTGTAGCCCAGAATGTTCTGGCCCCGGAACAGCATCTGCAGCTTGGTGTTGGGCAGGGCCTTGCGCAGGGTGCGCAGCCGCTCCCAGGGATCTTCGTGGAGGTAGCGGAGGCAGGCGTCAAAGGTGGCGCCGCCCCATACTTCCAAAGACCAGTAGCCGATAGCGTCCAGCGCTTCACAGGCAGGCAGCATATCGCTGATGGGCATACGGGTGGCCGCCTTGGACTGGTGGCCGTCCCGCAGGATGGTATCGGTGATCAACAGTTTTCTTGCCATGGGATCCTCCTATCCGATCAGTGTCCCAGCATGGAAAGGAACACGCCTGCGGCTATGGCAGAGCCGATAACGCCGGCCACGTTGGGGCCCATGGCGTTCATCAGCAGGAAGTTGCCGGGCTTGGCTTTCTGAGCCTCTACCTGAGAGACACGGGCGGCCATGGGCACGGCGGATACGCCTGCGGAGCCGATGAGGGGGTTGATCTTATCCTTGCGGAACAGGTTCATGAACTTGGCCAGCAGTACGCCGCCGGCGGTGCCGCCTGCAAAGGCAAACACGCCCAGCGCCAGAATGTACAGGGTCTGCAGGTTCAGGAAGTTCTTGGCCGTGGCGGTAGCGCCTACGGAAATGCCCAGGAAGATGGTAACGATGTTGCACAGCTCGTTCTGGGCGGTCTTGCTCAGGCGCTCGGTAACGCCGCATTCACGGAACAGGTTGCCCAGCATGAGGGCACCCACCAGAGGCGTGGCATCAGGCAACAGGAAGCTGACGAAGATGGTAACCACAATGGGGAAGAGGATCTTCTCCGCCTGGGATACGGGACGCAGCTGCTTCATGGTGATCTGCCGCTCTTCCTTGGTGGTCAGGGCCCGCATGATGGGGGGCTGGATCACCGGGACCAGCGCCATATAGGAATAGGCCGCTACAGCAATGGCGCCCAGAAGCTCCGGCGCCAGCTTGGTGGCTACCAGAATGGCCGTGGGGCCGTCGGCGCCGCCGATGATGCCGATGGCCGCAGACTGGGTCATGGTGAAGCCCAGCAGACCGTTGGCCAGAATAAAGGCAATATAGATGCCCAGCTGAGCCGCAGCGCCCAGAAGCATGGACATGGGGTTGGCAATGAGGGGCCCGAAGTCCGTCATGGCGCCTACGCCCATGAAGATCAGACAGGGATAGATGCCCAGCTTTACGCCCAGATACAGATAGTCAAGCAGACCGCTGACCTTGGGGTTGGAAAGGCTGGCCCAATCCACTTCCCCGGCAAAGTATTCCGCATGATACATGCCTGCGCCGGGCAGGTTGGTCAGCAGCATGCCGAAGGCAATGGGCAGCAGCAGCAGGGGCTCGAACTTTTTGACGATGGCCAGATACAGCAGCACACAGGCTATGACGATCATGACCAGCTGCAGCGGGTTCTCTGCAATGCGCGCAAAACCCGTTGTCTTTATGAAATCAAAGAACGCATCCAACATAGCAGCGTCCCCTTATCAGCCGATGTGGCACAGGACGGCGCCGGTGGCTACGGCGGAGCCCTTCTGCACGGCAACGCCGCTGACGGTGCCCGCTGCGGGGGCCATGATCTCGTTTTCCATCTTCATGGCTTCCAGAATGAAGAGGACGTCCCCAGCCTGAACGGCCTGACCGTCCTTGACCCGGACTTCCAGAATGTTGCCGGGCATGGGAGCCTTTACGGTCTCGGCGCCTGCGGGAGCGGCGGCGGGACGGGCGGGAGCAGCCTTGGGGGCAGCGGCTTTGGGAGCGGCAGCCTTGGGAGCGGCGGCGGGGATGGGCTTGCGGGCGGGAGCGGCGGCAGCGCCGGCCTGGATCTCTTCCACCTCTACTTCATACAGGGTACCGTTGACGTTAACGTTAAACTTACGCATGATGCATTCCTCCTAAAATCAATCAACTTTTCTTACAGAGTGAATCCGGATGCCGGTGACATCCTTGCCCATAACGGTGGCGATGGCGGCGGCCATGGCGGCGATCATGCTTTGACGATCCTCCGGCTCCTCCGCTGCTTCTTCCACCGGCGCCGCGGTCTCGGGTAAGGGTGCGGCCGCAGCCTTCGCCGCTGCAGCAGCCTCCTCCTTGGCGGTCCTGCCGGCCATGATCCTGCCCATCAGGCCTATAATGGCTATCAGGCAGAGCAGACCCACAAAGACGGTGCCAAAGCCCAGAATCACGACCTGATACGCCTGTACTTCTGCGGCCATGACCCACATGGTGTTGGTGAACATATTTCCCTCCTGCAATCGCATTTTGTGAGCTTCATTCTTACCCACTTATGTAGTTATTCGACGTTTCTCCTTTATTCCCTTCTTTTTCCGTACATATTTTTTTTACATTCCGGGCAAAATCAGCATATGCTTATTTTATTTTTGCGGGCCATGCTGCTTTACTGCTTTATTCTGGTCATTCTGCGCATGACGGGCAAACGCCAGGTCAGCGACCTGGAGCCGTATGATCTGCTCATCACTATGAGCATAGCGGATCTGGCCTCCTTTGCCATAGCGGATACCAGCATCCCCCTGCTGTACAGCATCGTACCCATCCTGGCTCTGTATCTGGTGCAGCAGGTCATTGCCAAGCTCTGCCTGCACAGGCGCTCCTTCCGCTGCTTCGTGTGCGGTTCGCCTCTGGTACTCATCCGGGACGGAGTGCTGCAGGAGCAGATGATGAAAACCGCCAATTACACCGTTACCGACCTGTGCGACCACCTGCGGGCCCGGGATATATTTGATATGGAATCCGTCTCCTATGCCATACTGGAGACCAACGGCGGCCTTTCCGTTATGGAAAAGCCCCTCAAGCCCGGGCAGCAGCCGGGTCTTCCCTATATGCTTATTACCGACGGGGAGCTGTGCCTTTCCGCCATGGATACGCTGGGCATACAAAAAAACGGGCTCCTGAAGGCCCTGCGGGCCATGGGGGTCAAAAAGCCCGGGGAGGTATTTTATCTGCAAAGGATGCCGGAAGGGACCCTGCGGCTCCAGACCCGCAGCCGGTACGGCGCAGTGGTCAAGCATCTGCCGGCAAAGGAGGCAAACGCATGTTTCTTCGCATAAGACGCATTTTTACGGCTGCAGTCTGCCTGAGCCTGTGCGGGCTGTTCATCCTGCCGGGATTGTTTCTATATAATAAAGGCCGGGAGCTGCACGCCCTGGGGGCTTCTCTGGATGAGGCGCTGCTCCGGGAGGATAAGGAAAAAGCAACAGAACTGCTGGAAGCCGTGGAAGCGGTGTTTTACCCCATGGAGACCCGGGCGGAGGCCTTTCTGCAGCATGAAGCGGTGGATGCCTGCACCCTGCCCCTGTCTTTGCTGCGGGTGCGGCTGGAAAACGACGCCCTGCCGGAGGCCCGGGAATCCCTGAAGGAGTTTCTGCTTTCGCTGGAGCACATCGTTTCCATAGAGGTCTTCGACTGGCGGATGTTCCTGTAGCCGGGGGCACCTGTCCCGATCCGGGAAACAAAAAGCCTGCCGGTCTGCCATACGGGCCGATATGCTTCAGCTTTTTTCCGAATCCGCTGCTTTGTAAAAATTCTGCACGGATCCCACCGCATCTTTATGACTGCTTTGCGTTACGGTAACCTCCAGACAGTCGCCTTTGTTTACAATAGCTGCTTTTTTTAAAACATTTCCGCCGTCATCCTCTCCGCTGAAACGGAGGATCCCCGTTTCCGGATCATACGTCCCGACTGCGTTTTCCACATAAAGCAGCCGGGTGATGCTGTATTCTATGGCATATGCGCCGCCTTTGTATTTCAATATATGTGTGCCTTTGAAAGAAGAGCCCGCCTCCGCAGTTGGGAGACAGGCTCTTTTCATGCTTTGCATGTTTTATTCCCGGGCGGCGTTGAGCAGGGAGCGGATCTCCTGCTGGGTCAGATAGCGCCACTGGCCGCTGCGCAGGTCCCCCAGGGTCAGGGGGCCGTAGCCCTCCCGCTTCAGCCGGAGGGTCCTGTGGCCTACGGCTTCCAGCATGCGGCGGATCTGCCGGTTGCGCCCTTCGTGAATGGTGATGGAGATCCCCGTATCCCCCTTTTGGTTGGTGGTGGTAAAGTGGATCCGGGCCGGGGCGGTCATGCCGTCCTCCAGCATGATGCCGTTGGTCAGCCGGGCAGCCTGCTCCGCCGTAAGCCTGCCGTCGCACACGGCGTAATAAGTCTTGTCCACCTTGTAGCGGGGGTGGGTCATTTTGTTGCACAGCTCCCCGTCGTTGGTCAGCAGCAGCAGCCCTTCGGAATTGAGATCCAGCCGGCCGATATTATACAGCCGCAGGGGGATATCCTGCACATACTGCTGCACCGTGGGGCGGCCCTGGGGATCGGAACTGGTGGAGACCACGCCCCGGGGCTTGTAGAGCATGATGACCACCTGCTTTTTTTCCGGGGAGACGGGGGTGCCGTCCACCTCGATGCGGTCGCCTTCCTCTACGGACATGCCAAGAACGGCCATGGCCCCGTTTACCGTGACCCGGCCGTCCGTAATGAGCTTTTCGCAGGCCCGGCGGGAGGCTATCCCCGCCTGAGCCAAGTATTTTTGCAGCCTTTCCACTTTGCTTCTCCCGGAGCCGCTGCCTTCGGGCCCCAAAGGGGCTTCGGCTTAAAAGAAGGAAGCGGCCATCTTTTTGAAATACCACAGGAAGTCCGGGGGTGCGGCGCTCTGGGCCGCCAGGATCTCCCGGGTCAGGACGGGCACATCGTTGACATAGAGGGTCAGCTGGCCTATCCGCTGCCCCGCCTCTATCGGGGCGGCAAGCCGGGTGGGAAGGGACCGGGCGAGCCGGGTCCTGTCCGAACCGTCCTTCCTGATGGGATACAGTATACCTGTTTTAACAACGGCGGGCAATGCTTTTTTATCGCTGCCGGTGACTTCCACCTGGCAAAGGGGCCGGGATGCGTCCACCATGGGCTCCAGTGCATAGGTATCAAAGCCGTAACGCAGCATGGAAAAGGCGTCCTGCCACATATCCGGGCAGTTGAGCACCGTTCCTATAAGCAGCATGCCCGCCTGTCTGGCCGCAAAGACCAGGCACCGGCCGGCCTTTTTTGTAAAACCGGTTTTTATGCCGCAGCCCCCCTCAAAGCTCCACAGGGTTTTGTTTTTGTTTTTCAGGGTTCTGACCCTGCTCCCGGTGGAGGTCTTGTGGTACTGGGTGGAGACGATTTTTGCAAAGGCCTCCGTCTCCATGGCCGCCCGGGCGATCCGGCACAGATCCAGAGCGGTGGTATAGTGCTCCGGATCATGGAGGCCGTGGGGGGTGACAAAGTGGGTATCGGCGCACCCCAGCTCCCGGGCCTTATCGTTCATCAGGGCGGCGAACCCTTCCAGGCTCCCGCCGAAATAAAGGGCAATGGTCACTGCGGCGTCGTTCCCGCTGGTCAGCATCAGTCCGTAGAGCAGATCTTCCAGGCTGAGCCGCTCTCCGGCCGTAAGATACATGGACGAGCCCTCCGTGCCCTCCGCTTCCCGGGGCACGGGGATGAGCTCCTGCAGATCGCCCCGTTCCAGGGCGATCAGGGCCGTCATGATCTTGGTGGTGCTGGCCATGGGCAGGGGATCGTTTCCGTGGCTTTCATACAGGATCCGGCCGCTGGACGCCTCGATCAGCGCTGCGCCCCGGGCTCCGGTGGACAGGGATTCTCCCCGGGCTTCCCGAACCGGCCACAGAAACACCATGCACAGGCATCCCAGGCACAGGGCCAGGGCACGCCTTCTTTTCATAGGGAGGTTCCGTCTCCGCCCTCCCCGGCGGGGGCGGCGTTCTCCCGGCCCGCTTCTTCCGCATCCGGCTTTTGGGGAGCATCCTCCCGGCGGCAGGCTCCCGCCGCCCGGCTGATATCCCGGACCATCTGGGGCATCAGCTCCACCAGCCGGTCAAAGGTGCCTTCGTATTCCGCAGGCAGCACCTGCACCCTGTCTCCGGAGGCGGCCAGAAAGGCCTTGGGCGTGATGGACACGCCGGCCACGGCGGTCCCCAGAAAGGGATAGCCCTCCTTCTGCACGCTTTCGGCGCTTTTGAGCACCTTTCCCATGGGCGGGTATTCCCCGCCGCCGGAGAAGAAACCGAAGGACACTTTGCTCACCGGCACCACCAGAATATCCTTCTGGGAAAGCACCGGTTCCCCCACAATGGTGTTCACATCCACAATGGATCTGAGCTGGGCCATGGTGGTTTCGATAATGGATTCAACGGACTGCATGTTCTCTCCTCTTTTCTTTCAGGTATACGAAGACAGTTTCTCCCGGATGGAGGGAAAGTATACCCCGCAGCTCCAATTTTGCGGCGTTCATTTCAAAACAGGGCTCCGGCCGCAGGCGCACCCGGGCAAAAAAAGCCTCGCCAAGGGACTTTGCCAGCATATATCCCAGTCCCGTGAGCAGGGCGGTGGCCGCCCCGTCCCCCCGGATGCCGGTAAAAAGGGTCCCTTCCAGCGATTCAAGGCGGATCGGGGGCATAAAGGCGTGCTTTTTGCGCCGCCGCTGCATTTCGGCCAGAAAAACGGTTTTGCTTCCCCCGGGCAGAAGCAGCTCCAGACTCAGGGCGGGCACATCCCCCAGACTGATCCGCACCGGCACCGGGGGCAGGGGGAACGGTCCCCAGAAGAGCGCCGCCTCCCCCCAGCCGCCCCGGGGGCTCAGGGTAAGGGAGCATCTGGCCCGCCAGGGGGTCAGCAGCAGCAAAAGCAGCAGGCACACAAGGCCCGTCCATACATACGTCATACCCTCAGTGTGTCCAGAAAGGAGAAAAAGAAAAGAGTTTGAGCCTGTTTTCCATCTTGTTCACAATTCCCCTGTTCCATAAAAGAGAATTATGCTATACTATTGAATCAGCAAAAAACGCAGGGGAATCAGGGTGTTCGGATATATCGTACCAAGGGAATGTGAGCTGAAGGTCAGGGAGCAGGCGGCGTATAAATGCGCCTACTGCGGCCTTTGCAAAAGCATTCAGCGGCATTACGGCCCTCTGAGCGCCGGGTGCCTGCAATACGACTGCACCTTTCTGGCCCTGCTGCTGGGTTCGCTGGCCGGAGAAAAAGGGGAGAGCAGACCCTGCCGCTGCCTGCACCGCTGGCCGGATCCCCGGCGGCGGTACCGGCTGGAAAGCCCCTCGCTGCATTTTTCCGCCGCTGTCAATGTGCTGCTGGCCTATTACAAGTGCTTGGACGGGCAGAAGGATGAGCATGCCCTGAAAGACCGGGCCGGAGCCCTGCTGCTGGCGGGGGCCCATAAAAAAGCGGCGGCGGAGTTCCCGCAGGTGGAAGAGGCCGCCCGCCTGTATATGCAGGCCCAGGCCCGGGCGGAGGAGGCCCATGCCGGCCCAGACGAAGCGGCTCACCCCACGGGCGTTTTTCTGCGGCGGCTGGCGGCGCTGGCCCCCGGGGTGCCGCAGGAGGCGCAGCGGCCGCTGGACTGGCTGTTGTATCATCTGGGACGGTGGATTTACTTTATGGACGCCTGGGACGATCTGGAAAAGGACAGGCAAAGCGGCGCTTTCAATCCTTTTTTAACGGAGAGCCGGGAGACGGCGGCCTTCTGCATCCATTCGGCCATGAGCCAGTGCAGACAGGCGGCCAGCCTGCTGCCCTTGACCCGGGACAGGGGCCTGATAGAGAACATACTGGAACTGGGCTGTCCCCACAGGGCTGTTGCGCTGCTGGGGCAAACGCCGGAAGAAGATAAAAAACTGGAGGAACGGGATGAACCCCTATAAAGTTTTGGGCGTCAGCGAGAACGCCTCCCAGGAGGAGATACGAAAGGCCTACCTGACCCTGGTGAAAAAGTACCATCCCGACCGGTATACGGACGAGGCCATGAAGGAACTGGCCAACGAAAAGCTCAAAGAGGTCAATCAGGCCTATGAGATGCTGGTCAAAAAGAAGGATGATCCCCGGAGCCAGAGCTATCAGACCTCCGGGAACTACTGGCAGAACCGGGGCAGCTATACCGGGGAATACCGGAACGAATTTGCCCAGGTGCGCAGCTACCTTTCCCAGAGCAATCTGAGCGCTGCCGAGGCTCTGCTGCGCAATATCCCCCTCCACAACGGGGAGTGGAACTATCTCAGCGGCGTGCTGTACTTCCGCCGCGGCTGGTATAATCAGGCCCGGCAGTATTTTTCCGAGGCCTGCCGCCAGTGCCCGGATAACCAGGAATACCGCCACGGCTATGAGTCCCTGCTCCGGAACAGCGCCCCCTATTCTTCCGGCGGGATGAATATGAACACGGAGGAATGCGATATGTGCGATATCTGCTCCACCATGCTGTGCATGAACTGCCTGTGCAATATGGGAGGCTGCCACTGATGAAGGACAGGACCAGGGCCCTGGCCCTGACGGCCATGGTCACGGCTTTGAACGTGCTGTGCCTGTATGCCTCCGAGGTGGTCACGGGCACCCGGCTGCTTTTCTGCTTTCTGTGCAGCCTGTTCATTCAGGTGCTGGTGTGCGAGGGGTATATCCGCTGGGCCTTTATGAGCTATCTGGCCACGGTGCTGCTGGGCTTTGTGCTCTGCCCGGACAGGATCAGCTGGTTTTTTTATACGGCCCTGCTGGGGCATTACGGCATTGTGCGGCAGTTTTTCCGCCGTTATATTACGGTGGGGTACATCCGCAGCCTGTTTACGGTGCTCTACTGCAATCTGGGCACGGCTTTGGCCGTGTGGGCCCTGTATTCCATTGCCGCCGTAGACATACGCAGCTTTCTGCCGCAGATCCCGCTGGTATTGCTCCTCATCCTGGGAGAAGGCTTTTTCTTTTTGATGGATGTGCTTTATGAATCCTCCGTCAACCTGTATATAAAGAAGATACGCCGCCTGCTGGTGCGGTGAAGAGATCAGGAAATAACGCCGCTGCCCTATTCCCTCCACTATGAAGCGGCCTGTCCCGGTATCGGGATCCGCAGGTGTGCAGAAAGGCGGATAATAAGGATCACCTGTACTCCATGGAGAAGCCGGAGCGGATGCACGCCTGACTGAGCACCCATGGGGAATGCCATTATATCACCCTGCCGGATACTTTTGAGATCGCCGTCGTTATCGGCATGGAATACCAGAACCGGCAGCCGGCGGGCATGTACCCGAATGGGTTTTGCACAAACGGGGGAGGAAACCATTCGCTTTCTGCGGCCGCAGGAGACATAACGGAAAGAAGTTTGCAGCCCGGTTTTCTGCCCGTATGGCTGCGGATCATACTGCCAAAACGGATCCGGCGCTCCACGAGGGGGCGGGGTCCGTTTCTGGTTTTGGGACAGTTTATTCCGCGGAGGCGTACATAGGCCCGGAGGTACGGAAGCTGCCGGGAAGCGGGAGGCGGGGCGCTGGGCGGCGGGACGCCGCCGCCCGGCCGCAGGGCGGCCGGGCCTTTGGCGCCTGCGGCGCCAAAGCCAGCGCCCCTTCCTCCGTATACGGACCGGCCCCGCTTTTGCAGCGTCCCATGCCTGAAGCGGGGAGCGTCTCTTTCTTGCGGGAGACCGGGGCAAAAAGAAAAGGGGCTTTACACCCCCCTTGCGGTACAGATATGTTTTGCAGCGGCCTTCAGGGCTGCTCTTTCACCAGACCGGAGCGGTAAGCCCGCAGTAGGGCCTGCAGATCCTCTATGCGGGTCTTGAGCCGGCATCCTACGTCCGTGTCCGCTACCCGCAGCCGCTGCTCCGGTTTCCATACGCTCTGACGGGTGGAATGGATATCCACCTCGCTTTCAATGGCCTCCTCCAGCGTCACAAAGGGCTCGTGGCAGGAAAGCGCCACCTCCCGGGAGCTGAAGATCAGGGTGTAGCCCGCCATGCCCGTAACGGACTGATAGGCTTTGGACATGCCTCCGTCTATGACGATGATCCGCCCGTTGGCCTTCAGAGGGGATTCCCCCTTCTTGATCTTTACGGGCACATGGCCGTTGACGATGAAGGCATTGGGGCCGCCGCAGCCGAATTCCTCCAGGAGCTTCAGGGCAAAATCCTCCCGCTCGGCCCAGACAAAATATGGGTTCTTGATCTCCGTATGGGTGCTCTTGTCCTTAACAAAATAGCGCTCAAAGGTGGTCATCCGGTCCTTGCCGAAAAGCGGGCTGTTGGGGCCGCACCAAAGATACCACATGAAATCCAGCCCTCGGGCCCGCTCCGGCGTGCCCCACCTGGCAAAGTATCCCTGGCGCACCAGGGCGTCCGCCCGATCAAAATAGGCCCTGCCGGCATAACTCTTTCCGTCCATGTCCACCTGGGTGAACTGCCCGTCCTCCCGGCAGGGGACGCAGCCGTGAAAGAGCAGGTTTCCGTTGCACACCAGATACATGCTCCCGCGGGCAAAAAGGAAGCGTACATGCTCCTGCAGCTTTACCGAATGGTGGAAGGCGCTGCGGAGCTTGCACATAAGCGCCTCTTCTCCGGCGGAAAGGGCATAAGGGGAGGAGGGCAGCACCGTAGGCAGAGAAGCGTCCGTCAGAGGGAACTCCCCTTCCCGCAGTGTCACGGTGCCCCGCTCAAAATCGATGCGCTCCAGCATCTTCCTTTCGTCCATCAGGTATTCGGGGCGGCGTTCGATGAGCTGCCCTTCCAGCTTGAAAAGGATCACCGCCATGGCCTTGTGCATCTTGGCCACCACCTCCGCCCGGCGGGGATCCATGGATCCGTCCAGAAGCCTGGGGTAAAAGGGGCGGCAGGGATCTTCGGCGTATACATCCAGCGCATAGCTCAGCAGCGGGCTGAGACTGATGCCGTAGCCATCCTCTATGGAATCCAGATTGCCGTATTTCAGGGAGTTGATAATGGCCGTGGCGATCAGCGCTTCGCTTCCGGCTGCCGCACCCATCCACAGGATGTCATGGTTGCCCCACTGGATGTCCACGTCGTGATAGTCCTTGAGCCGGTCCAGAATGATGTGAGCTCCCGGCCCCCGGTCGAAGATGTCCCCTACGATATGCAGCCGGTCAATGACCAGCCGCTGGATCAGATCGCTCATGGCGATAATGAAAGCGTCCGCCTGATCCGTCTCTATAATGGAGCGGACGATCTCATGGTTATACATGGCCTTGGCGTTGGTATCCGCCGCATGAAGGAGCTCGTCTATCACATACTCAAAGCCCCTGGGCAGAGCCTTGCGCACTTTGGAGCGGGTATATTTGGCGGAGACCAGCCGGCAGATGCTCACCAGCTGCAAAAGGGTGATCCGGTACCATTCCTCCGTTACGGTCCCGGCGGCATGGAGGCGTTCCAGCTTTTCCCGCGGGTAATAGATCAGGGTGGCCAGAGCGTTGCGCTGGCGGAGCGTCAGAGAGTTTTCAAAAAGAATGTCGATCTTTTCCCGAACCACGCCGGAAGCGTTTTTGAGTATGTGGAGAAAGGCGCCGTATTCTCCGTGTATATCGCTGATAAAATGCTCCGTGCCCTTGGGCAGGCAGAGAATGGCCTTGAGGTTGATGATCTCCGTGGTCACCTGCGGGATGGTGGGAAAGGAGCGGCCCAGCAGCTCCAGATATCTGAGTTCCAGCGGGGAACAGGGATTCTGCATGCATACACCTCCGTATTCGTTTGCCTCATCATAACATAGGCCCCGGCGGGAATCAATCCGGCCGGGGGAATATAAAAAGCGGCGGCTTTTTGCCCGGCAGTGGCCGGAAGCCGGCACTTTTCCGGCGTTTTTTTATAAATATTTCTTGAATTTACGGATATACTATGCTATACTGCAAGCGTAGGAACGTGAGACTGTGATTTGGAGAGTGGGGCGACCCACTCTTTCATTATGATAGGAGGATTTCCGTTGAAGACCACAGAACTGTGCGAAAGTCTTTGCCGGCCGGCGGTGGAGGCCCTGGGATTCACCCTTTGCGAGGTGGAGTTCCAAAAGGAATACGGGGACTGGGTGCTGACCTTTTTCATCGATAAGGAAGGCGGCGTGACCATCGACGACTGCGAGACCGTCAGCCGGGCTCTGGAGCCGGTGCTGGACGAGGCGGATCCCATCGAGCAGGCCTACTACCTTTCCGTTTCCAGCCTGGGCATCGACCGGCCCCTGAAAAAGGACGCCGATTATGAGCGGAACCTGGGCAAGGAACTGGAGGTAAAGCTCTATGCCCCCCTGAAGACCGATGCAAAGGGCAAGGGGAAAAAGGAGCTTACCGGCGTGCTGGAAAGCTACGACGGCGAATCCTTCACCCTCAGGGCGGGGGAAAACAGCATAAGGCTCCTGCGCCGGGATGCGGCGCTGGTCAGGCCCTATATCCGGTTTTAACAAATAACGAAGATACAGCAACAAGCAGAAAGGGATTGGCATGAACGCGGAATTTATCGAGGCATTGAACGCACTGGAAAAAGAAAAGGGCATCAGCAAGGATGTGCTCCTTTCTGCCGTTGAGTCGGCTTTGATCTTTGCCTATAAGCGCAACTATAACTCTCAGGGGAACGTCCGGGCAGAGGTGGACGGCAAAACGGGCGAGATGCACATCTACGCCTCCAAAACCGTGGTGGAGACGGTAGAAAACCCCACCGTGGAGATCTCCGTGGCGCAGGCCCGCAAGGTCAATCCCCTGTATGACGCGGGCGACGTGATCGAAGAAGAAGCGGATACCCGCAAGTTCGGCCGCATCGCCGCGCAGACGGCCAAGCAGGTGGTGGTGCAGCGCATCCGGGAAGCGGAGCGGGGCAACATCTACGATGAATACGTAGAAAAAGAAAACGAGATCCTTACCGCCATCGTGCAGCGGATGGAAAAGGGCAACGCCTTTGTGGAACTGGGCAAGACCGACGGTATCCTCACGCAGAACGAGATGATCCCCGGGGAAAGCTACGAGCAGAACCAGCGCATCAAGGTCTATGTGCTGGAAGTCCGCAAGGATAACAAGGGCCCCCAGGTGCTGGTCAGCCGCACCCATCCGGGTCTGGTCAAGCGGCTCTTTGAGCTGGAGGTGCCCGAGATCATGAGCGGCGTGGTGCAGATCAAGTCCATCGCCCGGGAGGCGGGCTTCCGCACCAAAATCGCCGTGTGGTCCTCCGATCCCCAGGTGGATGCCGTAGGCGCCTGCGTAGGCCCCCGGGGCATCCGGGTGGAGCGCATTGTCAGCGAGCTCCACGGGGAAAAGATCGACATCGTGGAATGGGATATGGACAGCGCCATCTATATCGCCAAGTCCCTGTCTCCGGCCAAGGTGCTCATGGTCTATATCAACGAAGAAGAAAAAGCCGCCAAGGTTATCGTGCCGGATAACCAGCTGTCTCTGGCCATCGGCAAGGAAGGGCAGAACGCCCGCCTGGCCGCCAAGCTCACCGGCTGGAAGATAGACATCAAGAGCCAGAGCCAGGCGGAAGAGGCCATGGAGGCTGCTTCCGCAGAAGAAAGCCAGCAGGAGGAATAAAAACGGCCCATGAAGAAGATCCCTATGCGCATGTGCGTGGCCTGCCGGGAGATGAAGCCCAAAAAGGAGCTTATCCGGGTAGTGCGCACCCCCGAGGGGGAGGTATTGCTGGATCCAACCGGGCGCAGAAACGGCCGGGGGGCATACCTGTGCTGCAAAAAGGAATGCCTGGCCCGCGCCGTAAAAACCAGGGCGCTGGAGCGGGCGCTGGAACAGCCCGTAGGCCCGGAAACGGCCGAAAAGCTGGAAAGGGCTTTGGAAGAATATGGAACAGCGTCTGTTTAACGCCATGGGCTTCTGCCAGAAGGCGGGCCGGTGTCAAAGCGGGGATTTCGCCGCAGAGAAGGCCCTCCGGGGCGGCCGGGCCAGAGTGCTCCTGCTGGAAAAGGGAGCCGCTCCCAATACCGTAAGCAAATATACGGCGCTGTGCGCCGGGCGGGGCGTACCCCTGCTGCTGGTGGAAGAAGTGGGGCGGGCCATAGGCAAGCCGGGGCGGATCGTTATGGCGGTCACGGACGAACATTTTGCAAAGATGATTCTGGATGCCGGGCATCCAAATAGTAAAGCGGGGGAATAAGAAAGTATGGCAACGAATTTCATGGAGACGGCAAAGAGCGTAAGGACCGGCGCCAGGGATCTGCTGGAGCGTATCGAGCAGAACCGCAAGGCGGCGGCCGCTCTGCTGGATTCCGCCAAGGCGGCCGAAAGCAGGCTTGTTGAAAAGGAAGCCAGGCAGCGGAAGATCCGGGAAGAAAAAGAAAAAGCGGAAAGACTCCAGCGCTTTCTGGAATCCGGCGAGACCGGCGGCTATGTAGCCGATGCGGAACCGGAGCCCCAGCCGGAGCCCCCGGCTCCCAAGGCGGCCGAACCGGCGCCTGCCCCCAAAGAAGAGGTGCCCCCTGTTCCGGAGACCCGGCAGGAGGAGGCGCCCCAGCCTGCTCCCGCTCCCGCACCGGAAACGGCTCCTGCGCCCCGGCCGGCGGCAAAGGCGGAGCAGCCTGCCCGGACTGTTCAGCCTGCACAGCCTGTGCAGCAGCCAGCGTCTGCCCGGAAGCCTGCCTATGACAGCAACCGGCAGCCCCGGAACGACAGGCCCCAGCAGCAGCGCCCCCAGGGCAGCTTCCAGCAGCGTCCCCAGCAGGGGCAGGGAAGACCTCAGACCAGCAGCGGCCAGCAGCGGCCTCAGGGCGGCTATCAGAGCCGCACGGCGCCTGCGGACATGACCCCCGGACGTCCCGGGCAGCGGTCCGGCACCCGCGCTGTGGTCATCGGCGATAACAAGCCCGCCGAGAACAAGCGCCCCTACGAAACCAAAGAAAAGAAAGCCAAGAACAAGAAGGCCATGCAGAAGGAAGCCGCACCCGATAAATCCTCCTGGGACGATGAAGGCCCCATGGGCAACCGCCGCAAGGCTCAAAGCAAGAAGCCGGTGCAGGCCAAGCCCGCTCCCGTGGTCATCGAGCATGCGGTGATCACCGGCGACGCCATCACCGTCAAGGAGCTTTCCGAAAAGATCGGCAAGCCCGCCGCAGAGATCATCAAGAAGCTGTTCCTGCTGGGCATCATGGCCACCATCAATCAGGATATCGACTTTGACACCTGCGAGCTCATTGCCAGCGATTACAACATCACTCTGGAAAAGCAGGTGGCCAAGACCTTTGAAGACGTGCTGGCCGACAACGCCGAGGAAAAGGACAGCGAGGATCAGCTGGTGCCCCGTCCCCCGGTGGTCACCATCATGGGCCATGTAGACCACGGCAAGACTTCTCTGCTGGATGCCTTCCGCCACAGCAGCGTAGCCGCCGGGGAAGCGGGCGGCATCACCCAGCATATCGGCGCTTATACCGTTATGTGCAACGGCCGCCAGATCACCTTTATCGATACGCCCGGCCATGAGGCCTTTACCTCCATGCGTGCCCGGGGCGCACAGGTGACGGATATCGTCATTCTGGTGGTAGCCGCCGACGACGGCATCATGCCCCAGACCATCGAGGCCATCAACCATGCCAAGGCGGCCGGGGTGCCCATCATCGTGGCCATCAACAAGATCGACAGACCCAACGCCGACCCGGAGCGGGTCACCCAGCAGCTGACGGAATACGGTCTGGTCAGCGAGGACTGGGGCGGCGACACCATTGTGGTGCCCGTTTCCGCCAAGCAGAAGACCAACCTGGATACCCTGCTGGAAATGGTGCTGCTCCAGGCGGATGTGATGGAGCTGAAGGCCAACCCCAACCGGCTGGCCAAGGGCACCATTGTGGAAGCCAAGCTGGATAAGTCCAGGGGCCCAATCGCTACGGTGCTTGTGCAGAACGGCACCCTGAAGAAGGGCGATACCATCATCGCCGGCACCGCCTTCGGCCGTGTCCGCGCCATGATCGATGATAAGGGCCGCACAGTGAACACCGCCGGGCCCAGCTGCCCCGTGGAGATCCTGGGCTTCAACGAAGTGCCGGAAGCCGGGGACATCATGAACGTGGCCGATGCCGACAAGCTCACCCGCCAGGTAGCCGAAGAGCGCCGGGACAAGATCAAGGCCGCCCAGATCAAGGCCAAAGAGCGTGTCTCTCTGGACGATCTGTTCAGCCAGATGGCCGAGGGCGATCTGAAGGATCTGAACATTATCGTCAAGGCCGATGTGCAGGGCTCCGTAGAGGCTATCAAGCAGGCCTTTGAAAAGCTCAGCAACGAGGAAGTCCGGGTGCGGGTCATCCATGGGGCCGTGGGCGCCATTACGGAAAGCGATATCGTGTTCGCTTCCGCCAGCAACGCCATCGTCATCGGCTTCAACGTCCGCCCCGATGCCGCCGCCAAGGCCGCCGCAGAAAAGGAAAAGGTGGATGTGCGTACTTACCGGGTCATCTACAGCGCCATCGAGGATATCCAGGCCGCCATGAAGGGCATGTTCAAGCCCGTGTTCAAAGAGGTGGATATGGGCCGTGCGGCCGTGCGCAACACCTTCCGCATCAGCGGTGTAGGCACCGTAGCCGGCGCTTATGTGCAGGATGGGAAGATCACCCGCAGCGCTCAGGTACGGGTGGTACGGGACGGCGTCATCCTTTACGACGGCAAGCTGGCCGCGCTCAAGCGCTTTAAGGACGATGTGAAGGAAGTGGCCGCAGGCTATGAGTGCGGCATCTCCTTTGAAAACTTCAACGACGTCCGGGAGGGCGATATCATCGAAGCCTATTCCATGGAGCAGGTGGAGAAGTAACCCTTCGGCAACAGAAAAACAACTGCGAAAGCGGCGGTGAAAAGCCGCCGCTTTTTCAACAGAAGGAGGCAAATTATGGCGAAAAACAGAGGCGAACGTGTAAACGAGGAAATGAAAAAAACACTGGCCGCCATCGTGTTTGATATGAAGGATCCCCGGATCTCCCCCATGACCACCATTACCGAGGCGGAGGTCACCAACGATCTGAAATACTGCAAGGTAAGCGTCAGCGTCTATGATACGGACGAAAACGCCCGCAAAGAGACCGTGGCCGCCCTGAACCGGGCCGCCGGGCACATCGGCTGGGAGGTGGGCCGCCGGATGCAGATCCGGGCCATCCCCAAGTTCAAATTCACGCTGGATGAATCTATCGCCTACAGCGTGCATATCTCCGACCTGATCAACCGGCTCCACATCCCCCACGAGGAGGAAGGGGAGCAGGGGACGCCGGAAGCATGAGCGCAGGGGAAGCCGCAGCCTTTATCAGGCAGCACAGGCGGTTTCTGCTCCTGTGCCATGTTTCTCCCGACGGGGACGCGCTGGGCTCTTCGCTGGCTCTGGGACTGGCTTTGGAAGCGGCGGGACGGGAGTGGACGGCGGCCTGCGACACGACCTGCTATCCCCACAAGTATGCCTTTCTGCCCGGAGCAGACCGGGTGCACGTAGGCACTCCCGTGACGCCGGAGCCGGATACGGCCCTTATTTTTGTGGACTGCGCCTCTGCCGACCGGGCGGGGCTGTATGCCTCCCTGCTGGAGGGGGAACGGCCCACACTGTGTATAGATCACCATATCACCAACCCCGGCTGCAAGGGGCAGGGGTATGCCGGGGTGAATTATGTGGAAGACTGCGCCGCCGCCGGGGAACTGGTGTATCTGCTCATACGGGAACTGGGCGTTCCCCTTACGGCGGATATGGCGGCCTGCCTGTATACGGCTCTTTCTACGGATACGGGGAACTTTGCCTATGATTCCGTCACAAAGCGCACCTTCTGCATCATGGGGGCGCTGCTGGAAGCCGGTTTGGATCTGCCCAAATACAATCAGCTGCTGTTCCGGCAGGAACGGCTGGCCAAGACCCGCCTGCGGGCCAGGGCGGTGGAACATATGACCCTGTACGAAGAAAATACCGTGGCCGTGGCCTCCCTCACCCTGGGGGAGATCGAAGCGGCGGGGGGCGTCAGCGCCGACTGCGACGGGATCATCGATACCCTCCGGGATATAGAGACGGTGGAGGCCGCCTGCTTTATCCGGGAGAGCACCCAGGGACTAAAGGTGAGCCTGCGGAGCAAGGGGCGCCTGAACGTGGCGGAGCTGGCGGGCCGGTTCGGCGGCGGGGGCCATGTGCTGGCGGCAGGCTGCACCCTGCTGCATATGACCATGGAGGAAGCCTGCAGCCGCATGTCGGCGGTGCTGTGTGAAGCCTGGAGGGAGAGCCGCCCATGAAAGAAGGCATAGTTTCCGTATTGAAGCCCCCGGGCATGTCCTCCAGCGATGTGGTGGGGGATATCCGCCGCCTGTTTCAGGAAAAGCGGGTGGGCCATCTGGGCACGCTGGATCCCGGGGCGGCCGGGGTGCTGCCCGTGTGTGTGGGCCGGGCGGTAAGGCTGTTCGACTATCTGGTGGATAAGGAAAAGACCTATCGCTTTGAACTGCTTTTCGGCAGGGAAACGGATACGCAGGATGTATACGGCCGGGTAACGGACCGGACGGAAAAGAATCTGTCCCGGCAGGAGCTGGAGGGGCTGCTGCCTCGGTTCCGGGGGGAGATCATCCAGCAGGCCCCGGCCTATTCCGCCCTGAAAAGCGGCGGCAAAAAGCTGTATGATCTGGCGCTGGCCGGGAAGGAGATACCGGAAAAGCTGCGCCCCGTGACCATAAGCCGCCTGGAGCTGCTGGAACAGACCGGCGAAAACCGCTATCTGATGGAAGTCACCTGCTCCCGGGGCACCTATGTGCGCACCCTGTGCCACGACATGGGGCGGGCAGCGGGGGGCTGCGCCTGCATGGGTATGCTCCTGCGGACGGCTTCCGGACCCTTTTCCATAGAAAGCGCCCATACGCTGGAGGCGCTTCGGGCGCTGGCGGAAGAAGGACAGGCAGAAAAGGCGCTGCTCACCTGTGAGGCGGCTCTGGGCTATATGCCCGCCCTGAAACTGCCGGCGGAACGGTTTCAGCCTGCCAGAAACGGTCTGCCCACCTATGTGGGCAAGCTCCCTGTGGAAACGGTGCGCCTGTACTGCGGGGACAGGTTCATGGGCATCGGGCAGGTGGAGAACAGGCAGGTGCGCCTGCGGGTGCATCTGTATGACGAATAAAGAAGGATATGCAGGATAACGGCTTTGTCATTGCCCTGGGCATGTTTGACGGGGTACACAGAGGGCATCAGGCCCTGCTGCAAAGGACGGCGGCGCTGGCCCGGAAACTGGGCGGGCGGCCCATGGCTTTCTGCTTTTTGAATCACCCGGCAGAGATATTCGGCAGGGAAGTCCGGTATCTTTCCACGGCGGAACAGCGCCGGGACTGGATGCTGGCTCTGGGTATGGAACGGGTGGAGATGATCCCTTTCACCCGGGACTTTGCCGGTCTGTCGCCGGAAGCCTTCCTGGCATACCTGCAGGAACGCTTCCCCGTAAAGGGGCTGGTAGCCGGATTCAACTATACCTTCGGCCGGGCAGGCGCAGGCACGGGGGATACCCTCCGGCAGCTGGGACAGGCTGTGGGGATCGCCGTGGATATTCTGGAGCCGGTGCTCCTTGACGGCAGCCCCGTATCCAGCTCCCGCATACGGGAAGCCCTGCTGGCCGGGCGTCTGGAGGAAGCGGAGCAGATGCTCACCCGGCCTTATACCCTGAGGGGGGCCGTGGTGGCCAACCGGCATATAGGGCGCACCATCGGCTTTCCTACAGCCAATATGGAGTACGGCCGCTATCTGCTGCCCCCGGACGGGGTATACGCCGCCCGGGCCCGGGCAGGGGAAGAAAGCTATGCCGCCGTGACCAACATAGGCTGCAACCCCACCGTAGAGGGGAAAAAGCGCACCGTGGAGACCCACCTGCTGGGAGAGCGGGTGGATCTGTATGGCCGGGTGCTGGAGGTGGAGCTTTTGAGCCGGATCCGGGAGGAGAGGACGTTTTCCTCACTGGAAGCGCTGAAGGAGCAGATCGCCCGGGATGCGGCGCAGGCGGCGGCAAAACAAAAAAGTTTTTGATAATAAGCAAAAAACGGTTTACTTTTTCGATCTGTTGTGCTACTATTCTAAAGGTTAAACCGCTTACTGGGCTTTTGCGTTTCTCCGTGCCCTATGGACATTGGCTCAGGCGCAGTTTGCGGGGATCAAATTATGGAGGATATATACTATGACCAAACAGGAAATCATCGCCAAGTATGCCATCCACGAGGGTGACACCGGTTCCCCCGAGGTGCAGATCGCACTGCTCACCGCACGGATCAACCACCTCAACGAGCATCTGTCCGTCAATAAGAACGACCACCACAGCCGCCGCGGTCTGCTGAAGATGGTCGGTCAGCGCAGGGGCCTTCTCAACTACCTGAAGGAAAAGGATATCGAGAGATACAGGGCTATCCTGGCTGCATTGAATCTGAGAAAGTAAGGGCAAAAGCACAGGGCGGGTTGCAACACACCCGCCTTGCTTTCTATAGCGATCTCAAAAACAGACGGCGGCACCTGTATGCGTGTGTCTGCTTTTGAGAGCGGCTGTAGCTCCCGGATCTTCCGTATCCTCCCCGGGAGGCGTTTTTCTCACGCCCGGAAGGGCCTTGAAGCAGGAATCAATTAAGAAAGAGGAAATATAAAGAATGTTCAGAACCTTTGAAACCATGGTCGGCGACCGCAAGCTGGTCGTTGAGACCGGAAAGTATGCCGAGCAGGCAGGGGGATCCTGTCTGGTCCGCTGCGGCGGCACCGCCGTGCTGGTATGCGCTACGGTGGCCAAGGAGCCCCGCCCCGGCGTGGATTTTCTGCCCCTCAGCGTAGAATTTGAAGAGAAGATGTATGCCGTGGGCAAGATCCCCGGCGGCTTCATCAAGCGGGAAGGCCGTCCCTCCGAAAAGGCGATCCTGGCCTGCCGCCTTATCGACCGTCCCCTGCGGCCCCTGTTCCCCAAGGGATTCTATAACGATATCCAGGTCATCGCCACCGTGCTGAGCGTAGATCAGGACGTGCAGCCCGATATCATCGCCATGCTGGGCGCGTCCATTGCCCTGTCCATCTCCAACGCCCCCTTCATGGGCCCCATCGCCGGTGTGGTCGTGGGCTATGTAGACGGGAAGTACGTGCTTAACCCCGGTGTGGAGGAGCGGGCCAAGAGCCGCCTGCACCTGACCGTGGCCGGCACCAAGGACGCCGTCATGATGGTGGAGGCCGGTGCCCAGGAGATCTCCGAAGAGGAGATGCTCAAGGCCATTCTTTTCGGCCATGAATACATCAAGCAGATCGTAGACTTCATTGCCGGCATCCAGCAGGATGTGGGCAAGGAGAAAATGCCCGTAAACATTCACCATGCTTCCGAAGAGCTCACTGCCAGGGTTCGCGAGCTGGCCATGGACAAGGTCGTCTGGCAGATGGACACCTTTGACCGTCATGAGCGGGAAGAGCGTACCGAGCAGGTCAAGAAGGAAGTCCACGAGGCTCTGGACGAAGCCTACCCCGAAGAGGGCAAGGATATGGACGATATCCTGTATGCCATGACCAAGGAAGTCATGCGCAAAAAGATACTGGATCTCAACATCCGTCCTGACGGCCGTACCCAGGAGGAGATCCGCCCCATCTGGTGCGAGACCGGCCTGCTGGAGCGCACCCACGGCAGCGCCGTGTTCACCCGGGGCCAGACCCAGGTCATGACCATTGCCACGCTGGGCACCCTTTCCGAAGGCCAGATGCTGGACGGCATCGGCACCGAAACGGGCAAGCGCTATATGCACCAGTATAACATGCCTCCCTACAGCACCGGCGAGACCCGCCCCGTCCGCAGCCCCGGCCGCCGCGAGATCGGCCACGGCGCTCTGGCAGAGCGTGCGCTGCTCCCCGTGCTGCCCTCCGAGGAGGAATTCCCCTATTGCATGCGGCTGGTCAGCGAGGTCATTTCCTCCAACGGTTCCACCTCTCAGGCTTCCATCTGCGCCAGCACGCTGGCCCTGATGGATGCGGGCGTACCCATCAAAAAGCCCGTTGCGGGCGTAGCCATGGGTCTCATTCAGGATACCGAGACCGGCAACATCGCCGTTATGACCGATATCCAGGGTCTGGAAGACTTCCTGGGCGACATGGACTTTAAGGTAGCCGGCACCCGTGACGGCATCACCGCCATCCAGATGGATATCAAGATCAAGGGCATCAACGAGGAGATCCTCACCCGTGCGCTGGCGCAGGCCAACCGGGGCCGTATGTTCATTCTGGACAAGATGGCCGAGTGTCTGCCCGCTCCCCGGGAGAATATGTCCCCCTATGCGCCCCGGATCATCTCCTTCAAGATCCATCCCGATAAGATCCGCGAGGTCATCGGCAGCGGCGGCAAGACCATCAACGGCATCATTGCCCAGACCGGCGTAAAGATCGACATTGAGGACGACGGCTCCGTGTTCATCGCCTCTCCCGACGAAGCGGCCGCCAAGGAAGCCAAGGGCATCATCGATTCCATCGTGAAGGATATCGAGGTGGGCGAGGTGTATCTGGGCACCGTGGTCAACATCCAGACCTTCGGCGCATTCATCAACCTGACGCCCGGCAAGGACGGCCTGCTCCACATTTCCCGCATGGACAAGAAGCGGGTCAACAAAGTGGAAGACGTAATGAACCTGGGCGACAAGGTGCTGGTGCGGGTCATCGAGATCGATCCCAAGACCGGCAAGATCAGCCTGGACCGCAAGGGCCTGCTCCCCGAAGAAGAGGGCAAGGGCGAAGGCAAGTAAGCACAGAACCGCATACCGGGGGCGCAATGAGACCCATTGCGCTCCTTTTTCGTAACCGCCCTTTCCGGGCGAAAAAAGGCTGTTTCCGCCGGAGGGAAAGATACTTTCTTTCCGGGGCATGCTATCCAAAAGGAGAATGACGCAATGATCACACAAACCACCCTGCCCAACGGCCTGCGGCTGATCCTGCTGCCCATGGAGAACACCCGCTGCGTATCCATGGGCGTATGGGTCAACGCCGGCTCCGTGTATGAAACGGAAGAAAACAACGGCATCAGCCACTTTATCGAGCACATGGTGTTCAAGGGCACAAAAAAGCGTTCCGCACGGGATATAGCCGTAGAGATGGACGCCGTCGGCGGCAACCTGAACGCCTTTACCGCCAAGGAATGCACCTGCTTTTATGCCAAGGTGCTGGACAGCGACCTGCCCCTGGCCGTGGATATCCTTTCGGACATCCTGCTGCACTCCGCTTTTGAGGAAGACTGCATGGAGCGGGAGAAGCAGGTGGTCATCGAGGAGATCGGCATGAGCGAGGACAGCCCGGAGGATCTGTGCTTCGAGACCGCCGGCAGCGACTTTTACCGGGGCACCGTGCTGGAAAAGACCGTGCTGGGCACCCGGGAGACCGTGGCCGCCCTGACCCGGCAGCAGATTGAAGCCTATATGGGCGCCCGTTATACGGGGGGGAACATGGTCATTGCCTGCGCCGGGAGCTTTGAGCCCCGGGCCTTGACGGCCATGATAGAGAAGGCCTTTGCGGATGTGCCCGCGGGAAAAAGAGACCTGATGACGGAAGGAGCGCCCGCCGGACGGCGGCCCTGGATCTTCCGGGAGCGGGATACGGAACAGGTGAACACCTGTCTGGTGCTCCCGGGCTTCAAGAGCAGCTGCGAGGCGTATTATGCCCAGGCGGTGCTCAGCAACATACTGGGGGGAAGCATGTCCTCCCGGCTGTTCCAGAAGGTGCGGGAGGAACGGGGGCTGGCCTACAGCGTATACAGCTACCCCATGGCTTACCGGGATACGGGCTCCCTGTGCATTTATGCAGGCAGTTCCCCCAAGCAGGCGCCTTTGGCTCTGGAGCTCATTTTGCAGGAGCTGGAGGATATCCGCCTGCACGGCGTTACGGAGAGGGAATTCCTTCTTTGCAGGAACCAGCTGCGGGGCAGCTTCCTTATGGGCATGGAAGGATGCAGCGCCTTTATGAACGCTTTGGGAAAAAGTTTACTTTTACAAAACAAAGAATACGCAATAGAGGCTACGCTAAAGGCCATCGAGTGTGTTACAATGGATAAAATACAGGCCGTCATCCCCCGGATCCTTTCGGGCAGCTGCCTCAGCTGCGCCATGGTGGGCCGGGTAAAGGGAGTCAGAAAGCAGATGGGCTCCCTGCTGGACGGCTGGGCGGGCGCTCTGGACTGATCCCCGGCGCCGTTCCCCGAAAAAACGGAATGAGGTGAGCCTTTGGCTGGCAAAAGAAAATTCAAGCTGCGCTTTTATATGCTGCTTCTGGTCCCGGTGCTGATCATCGGGGCCTATTTGGGGTATAAGATACTGAATCCTTCCACGGGACGTCTTTCTTCGGATACGGTAGAGGCGGACGTGGCTTTTACCGGCGTAGTCATCCGCAAGGAGACCGTGGTGGAGGCGCCGGAGTACAGCAGCCTTCGCTATCTGGTGGGAGAAGGGGAGTATGTGGAAAACCAGCAGCCCGTAGCACTGCTGTACGGCAAGGACTATATCTCCCACCTTTCGGAAATACTTTCCCAGTCCCAGAAGATATACCGGCAGCAGATCACGCTTTTGAAGCTGGCCTCCTCTGACACGGTCACCCTGCCCCAGGAGGTGTCGGCCTATAACGCCCAGATCGAGCAGACCATGGAAAAGATGACCCAGGCGGCCATGGGGGATTCCCAATACAACTATATGACTCTGGCGGATGAACTGCAGGCGCTGCTCACCGCCCGGGAGACCTATATGCGGGAGATCACCCCGGCAGATGCGGCTCTGACGGCCAATTACGAGATACTGGACCGGCTGAAAAGCTCCTTTTCCGCCCAGAGCACGCTGCTGAACAACGGCGGCTCAGGCTATATCTCCTTCCATCTGGACGGTTATGAAACGGCCATGAACATCCTCTCCCTCAGCGCTTCGCAGGTGCGAAAGACCGCTTCCTCCCCTCTCAGTTCCACCACAGGGAACGGGCTGTTCCGCATTGTGGAGCCAAGCGGCTTTTACATCGCCTTTACCGTAAGGGGGGATGAAGCCCACCGCTTTGTGGTGGGGGAGAAGTACGATATGCAGGTCTCTCATCAGGATAAGGTGTTTTCCGGCCGGGTGGTGGCAGAAAAGCCCTCCGAAAGCTATGTGCTGTACATTCTGGAAGTGGAGGAGGATTCCCTGCAGGTGCTGGAGAACCGCACCATGGATCTGAGCATCCACTATACGGGCAGCGGCACCGCCGTACCGGTGGACGGCATCTACTTCAACGGCGGCGTACCGTATCTGTATGTGTATACGGGGAACGGCTACAGCCCCATCAAGATCGAGATCCTCTGCGCCGATGACAAGACTGCCGTCATCCGGGCGGCAGACCGGCAGATCCAGCTCAAGAGCGGTATCCGCTTCCTGTATTATGAGGAGCCCAGTGCAGATGAAGCAGGCCCCACGGCCACGCCCATCCCCACGGCTACACCTTCCCCGGCGCCCACTCAGACGGGGACCATAGAGCCCCCCAACCTGGGCAGCCCGGCCCCGGTAGACCCCAACCAGTTCCCCACGGATCCGGGGGTGCAGGCGTCCCCCGGGAGCAGCGGACAGGAGGCCCCATGACCATACGTGAAAACATAGAGCACATCCGGGAGCGGATGGAAGCCGCCTGTCTCCGGGCCGGCCGGCCGGCGGAGGAGGTATCCCTCATGGCCGTGACCAAATATGTGGACACCGGCCGCATGGAGGAGGCTGCTGCGGCAGGCATTGCCCTCATGGGGGAAAATCATGCCCAGGAAGTCCGGGAAAAGTTAAATTTTTATAAACAGCAGGGGATAGCGGTCCATTTCATTGGACAACTACAGACCAATAAGATAAAATACATCTGCAATACCGTTTCCTGCATCCAGTCCGTAGACCGGGAAAAGCTGGCTCTGGCTCTGGAGGCTCATGCCGCCAAAGCCCAAAACGTCCAGCCGGTGTTGCTGCAGGTAAACATAGGCAGAGAGCCCCAGAAGGGCGGCGTGCTGCCGGAGGAAACGGAAAAGCTTCTGGAACAGAGCCTGGCGCTTCCGCATCTGCAGGTGCAGGGGCTCATGTGCGTGCCTCCCGCCGGGGAGCCGGAAAAGGCAAGAGCTTATTTCGGCGCGCTGTACACCCTTCGGGAGAAGCTGGCGGCGGCGTATCCGCAGGCGGAGCTGCACACCCTTTCCATGGGGATGAGCCACGATTTTGAAGCAGCCATTCTGGAAGGCTCCACCCTGATCCGGGTGGGGTCGGCCATATTCGGACCAAGAAACAGATTGTAACCAAGGCAGGAGGAGCATACGGTGGGTATTTATAACAAATTCCTTGACTTTATCGGCATTGAGGAAGCGGACGACAAGCAGCACGACGACGACCTGTTCGAAGAGGACGAGGGCGTAGCCGAGGCCGCTCCCGCACGGAGGCAGAAAGCGGCCCCCGAACCCGCTGCCAAAAAGCCCCTCCGGGAACAGCGGCTTCAGGGCGGCGGGGAGACCGTGCCCATGCCCAATGTGGGCGCCATGAAGATGATCGTCTACCATCCCGTCAGCTATGAGGATGCCCAGAATATCATCGACAATCTCAAGGCCCGCAAGCCCGTCATCGTAAACATGGAGGAACTGGAGGTCAGCTGCGCCCAGCGGATACTGGACTTCCTTTCCGGGGCCATCTATGCCCTTTCCGGCACCATTATGAAGATCAGCCGGGGCATTTTTGTGGTGGCGCCCAACAACTATGACGTCATCGGCAACGAAGACGGGGAATACAGCGACATGTAACACCGGGTATCCCGGTTCTTCTGGCGGAGCGGCTTATACGGGCTCTCCGCTTTTTTCAATCACCCGGAGCGGATATCCGGAACAGGAGGGGGCTCATGCTGACGCCGCAGACCATTGCCAATAAAACCTTTCGCCGGACGCTGTTCGGCTACGATCTGGAACAGGTGGATGATTTTCTGGATGAGATCATCCTGCGCCTGCAGCAGATGGAGCAGGAGCGTAAAGAGATGATGGAGACCATCGATTATCTGGCCGGAGAACTCAGGCGGGCCAACCCGGAGAAGGCGCTCCACCCGGAGGAGGAGATCACCGAGCCCACCAGCCCCCACATCCTCCCGAAAGGAGCCGGCGCCCATGGGAACAGATAGGGCGCGGGGCACGGTGCCCCCCGCTTCCCGGCAGGAGATGGAAAAACTGGGGCTTGCCCAGGTGGACTTTGTGTATGTGACCGGGGATGCGTATATCGATCATCCCAGCTTCGGCTCTGCCATTATCACCCGGGTGCTTATGGATGCAGGTTTTACCGTGGGGCTGATCTGCCAGCCCGACTGGCATGACCCGGAAGTCTTCCGGGCGCTGGGCAGGCCGAAACTGGCCTTTCTGGTGTCTTCGGGGAACATTGATTCCATGGTCAACCATTACACCGCCGCCAGAAAGCGCCGCAGCGAAGACAGCTATACAGAAGGGGGCCTGGCGGGAAAGCGGCCGGATCGGGCGCTGATCGTCTACTGCAACCTGTGCCGCCGTGCGTATCCCGGGGTGCCGGTGCTGGCCGGAGGCATAGAGGCCAGCCTGCGCCGCTTTGCCCACTATGATTACTGGGACGACCGGGTGCGCCACTCCGTTCTGTATGATGCCGGGGCGGATATCCTCATGTACGGCATGGGGGAGCGTTCCGTGGTGGCGCTGGCCCGGGCACTGGCGGAAGGGCGGCCCCCGAAGGAGATACGGGATGTGCCGGGCACCTGCTATCAGGCGGCGGATATCAGCCACCTGAAGGATCCGGTGGTGCTGCCCTCCTATCAGGAGGTGTCCGCCGATAAAAAGGCCTACTGCCGTGCATTCATGCTGGAGACCCGGGAGCAGGACGCCGTCCGGGGCCGGGTGCTGGTGCAGGCCCACGAAAAAGGCTATCTGGTGGCCAATCCCCCTGCCGGACCCCTGACCCAGGCGGAGATGGACCGGGTGTACGGCCTGCCCTATACCAGGCGGCCCCACCCCATGTATACAAAGCCCATTCCCGCCCTGCAGGAGGTGGAATTTTCACTGACCAGCTGCCGGGGCTGCTTCGGAGCGTGCAGCTTCTGCGCACTGACTTTTCATCAGGGGCGGGTGGTGCAGGTGCGCAGCCATGCTTCCCTGCTGCGGGAGGCAAAACTGCTGACGGAGCTGCCGGGCTTTAAGGGATATATCCACGATGTGGGAGGGCCTACGGCCAACTTCCGCCAGCCGGCCTGCACCAAACAGCTTACCTGCGGCGTGTGCCCGGACAGGCAGTGCATCGGCTATAAGCCCTGCCCCAACATGAAGGCGGATGAATCAGACTATGTGGCCCTGCTGCGGAAGCTAAGAGACGTGCCCCGGGTCAAAAAGGTATTTGTCCGCTCCGGGGTGCGGTTCGATTACATGCTTTATGATAAAAGCCCGGCTTTTCTGAAGGAACTGGTGGAGCATCATATATCCGGCCAGCTGAAGGTGGCTCCGGAGCATGTAAGCGACCGGGTGCTCTATTATATGAACAAGCCCCCGCACCGGGTATACGAAGAATTCGTCCGCCGCTATGAGACCCTGAACCGGAAGGAGGGGCGGGCCCAGTATCTGGTGCCTTACTTTATCAGCTCCCATCCGGGCTGCACGCTGGACGACGCCATTGCGCTGGCGGAGTATATCCGCAGGACGGGGCACCGGCCGGAGCAGGTGCAGGACTTTTACCCCACCCCGGGGACCCTGTCCACCTGCATGTATTACACGGGGCTGGATCCCCGCACCATGGAAAGCGTCCATATCCCCCGGGATGAAGAAAAGCGCATGCAGCGGGCCCTGATGCAGTACTGGATCCCTGCCAACCGGCCGCTGGTGCGCAAGGCGCTGCGCCTGCGGGGCCGGGAGGATCTTGTGGGCCGGGGGCCGGGGGCCCTTGTTCCCCCGGAGAACGCCCGCCCGGAACGGGAGGCAGGCCGCTCCGATCCCCGGCGGAAGGAGGCTCCTGCGGGAAAACCGCCTGCAAAGAGCGGAATATATAAAAATTCCGCAGAAAAAAGAAAAAAGTTAAGCGGAACAAGGTTGACAAAAAGGTCATAAACCAGTAAAATAGCTGATGGTTGATTTTAGGGGTACCGTTATGGAACTATCTGTGCATGAAGCAGCAAAGCGCCTGGGGGAGGTCTTTCCTTTCTCTTTGAGCCAGGAACTGGGCACCATTACCTACTGCGGCAGGCAGCTGGCTTTTAAGGGGCCGGCCAAAGCCCGGGGGACCGTGTCCGGGGACGGAGGCGGCTTTACCGTGGAGGGCTGCGGCGAGGTTGTGTTTTTATCCCGCTGCGCACGCTGCAATGAGCCCTTTGAAGAACCCTTTTCCTTCACCTTCCGCGAACGGTTCGTTCGCCCGGGTATGGCCGGCAAGGAGGAGGAATGCTATCCTTATGAAGGGGACACCCTGGAACTGCGGGACGCCTATCTGGACAATCTTCTCTTGCAGATGCCGCTGGTGAGCCTGTGCAGAGAGGATTGCAGGGGTTTGTGCCCCATTTGCGGTATCAATCTCAACCGCGGCCGGTGCAGGTGTACCGAAACAAACCGCAGCAATCCGTTCGACGTGCTGCGGACCTTGAGTTTTGAGAATAAGGAGGTGTGATCATGGCAGTACCCAAGAGAAAAACATCTAAGGCAAGGAGAGATTCCCGTCGTGCAGCAAACAGCACTCTGGTAGCCCCCACCCTGGTGGAGTGCCCCCAGTGCCACGAGCTGAAGGTTCCCCATGCCGTTTGCAAGAAGTGCGGGTATTATGATGGCGCGCAGGTCATCGACATGGACAAAAAGGATAAGAAAAACGCCTGATCCCATGATTACCCACTGATTGTAAAGCAAAAGCCTCCTCAGCGGCGCAAAGCGTCCGGGGAGGTTTTTTATGTGTTTTTTAAGGCATTCCGGGTGTTGCCAAGGACCGGGAATGAAGTATATAATGGATCATGACGAATATTCGGGAAAGGATCGCATACAATGATTATAGCCATAGACGCCATGGGCGGGGATTTTGCCCCCAAAGCCGTTGTGGAAGGGGCGCTGCTGGCCCTGCAGGAAACAGGGGAGGATGTGTGCCTCAGCCTGTACGGGGACGAAGCGCAGATACGGGCCTGTCTGGAAGGGCAGAGCTATGACGGCGGCCGGCTGAAGATCGTTCCCTGCACAGAGGTCATTTCCTGCGAGGAAGCCCCCGCCGCCGCCGTGCGCCAGAAAAAGGATTCCTCCATGGTGCGGGCGGCTCAGGCCGTGGCCCAGGGGGAGGCGGACTGCTTTTTGAGCGGGGGCAGCTCCGGGGCGGTGCTTACCGCCGGGACGCTGATCATCCGCCGGATCAAGGGCATTCAGCGGCCCGCTCTGGCCACCCTGATCCCCAATATGCAGGGGGGATACACCATGCTGGTAGACAGCGGGGCCAATGCCGACTGCAAGAGCGCCTATCTGGTGCAGTTTGCCCATATGGGCGCCGCCTATATGCAGCAGGTCATGGGGGTGGAGGATCCCCGGATCGGCCTGCTGAACAACGGGGCCGAAGCGGAAAAAGGCAACGAGTTGACCAAGGAGACCTATGCCCTGCTGGAGCAGGAGCCGGGGATCCGCTTTGCCGGAAATGCGGAAGCACGGGAGCTGATGAGCGGCGATTTTGATGTGCTGGTGGCCGACGGTTTTTCCGGCAATGTGCTGCTCAAGGGCACGGAGGGGGCGGCCAAGGCCATTACCGCCATGCTGAAAACGGAGTTGATGGGCACCCTGCGGGGGATGCTGGGGGGCGCCATTGCCAAGCCTGCCTTTGCGGCCCTGAAAAAGCGCATGGATTACAAAGAGGTGGGGGGCGCGCCTTTGCTGGGGGTCAACGGCGGCGTTATCAAGGCTCACGGCAGTTCCGACGGGCGGGCCTTCAAAAACGCTATTCTGCAGGGGGAGAAGCTGGTGCGGGGTTCCGTTACGGAGCAGATCGCCCAGGCCTTTCATTAAAAATACGCCTGAAAAGGCAAAAACAAGTTGACATTGCCCTTCGGCTGCATTAAAATGTCAAAAGAAAATTCATGATTTGTTCATAGCAGCAGCGGAGGTGAACGGCGGGAGGCGGAAGTCCTTCCCAGAGGGGCCTGGCCGGGCGGCCCGGTTCTTGCAAGGCCGTTCAAAAGCACTACCTCCGGAATTTTCAAAAATGCAACGCCCCCGGGCGGGAATGGAGATTGAAAATGAAGTTTGAAAAGGTACGCGATATCATTGCCAAGCAGCTGGATCTGGATGCTGCCGCTATCACTCCCGAAAGCCGTCTGATCGAGGATCTCCATGCGGATTCTCTGGATATCGTGGAGCTGGTCATGGATATGGAGCAGGAGTTCGATGTGGAGATCCCCGATGAGATGCTGCCCAAGATCAAGACCGTGGGCGACATCATGCAATTCCTCGCCGAAAAATAAGAATCAGCCCTCAACCCATGGGCCCGCATCAGCTGGTGCGGGCTTTTTTCAAATGAAACAGGAAAGGCTGCGCCTGCAGGGGCGCAGAAAGTATGATTTATGACAGACAGGCTCAATGCATGTATGGAACGGCTGGGGTACACCTTTCGGGATGCTTCCCTGCTGGAACACGCCCTGACCCATTCCTCCTATGCCATGGCCACCCATTGCCCCATGGGCGATAACGAGCGCATGGAGTATTTGGGGGATGCGGTGCTGGAACTGCTGGTATCCCGGTATCTGTTTGACGCCTTCCCCGGCATGAAGGAAGGGGCCATGACCCGGGCCCGGGCCAGTTTGGTGTGCGAAGAAAGCCTGTATGAGGCCGCCCTGGGCGTGGGTCTGCGGGAAGCGGTGCTGCTGGGCCATGGGGAAGAGCAGGGCGGGGGCCGGGACAAGCCCTCCATTCTCAGCGACGCCTTTGAGGCGGTGCTTTGCGCCGTATATCTGGACGGCGGGTTGGAAAAGGCCCGGGAACTGGTGGAGCGCACGGTGCTCACCCAGGCGGATCAGCGGCTGCTGCCCAAAAAAGACAGCAAGACCTCCCTGCAGGAATATGTGCATAAGGATCATAAAAACACGGTGATACGGTATGAACTGCTGGAGGAATCCGGCCCGGATCACCAGAAGAGCTTCCATATGCAGGTACGCATAGGCGGCCAGGTCATGGGGAAAGGAACGGGACATTCCAAGCAGAGCGCCGGTCAGGAAGCGGCCCGGGCCGCTTTGGAGGCGCTGAAACATTCATGAGAGTCACCAAACTGGAACTGCAGGGGTTCAAATCCTTTGCAAAGAAAACCGAATTGACCTTCGGCAACGGGGTCACGGCCATCATCGGCCCCAACGGCAGCGGCAAGAGCAACCTTTCCGATGCCATACGCTGGGTGCTGGGGGAGCAGTCGGCCAAAAATCTTCGGGGCGGCCGGATGGAGGATGTGATCTTCGGCGGCACCCAGAAGCGCAAGTCCCTGCCCATGGCGGAGGTGACCCTTACCTTTGAAAACGCAGACCATAAGCTGCCTACCGACTATAAGGAGGTGGCCGTTACCCGCCGGGTATACCGCTCGGGGGAGAGCGAGTATGCCCTCAACGGCCGGAACTGCCGGTTGAAGGATGTGCTGGAGCTGTTCCGGGATACGGGCATCGGCAAGGACGGCTATTCCATCATCGGTCAGGGAAAGGTGGACGAGATCCTTTCCAACCGTTCCCAGGACCGGCGCACGGCTCTGGAAGAGGCGGCGGGTGTCATGCGCTACAGGGTCCGCCGGGAAGAGGCGGAGCGGAAGCTGGAGCAGACCCGCAAGAATATGGAGCGGATCCGGGATATTCTTTCCGAGCTGGAAGGGCGGCTGGAGCCCCTGAAAAGGCAGAGCGAAAAGGCCCGGCAGGCCCTGTGCTATCAGGAGGAGCTGCGGGATCTGGAGGTAAACCTGTTCCTGCGGGAGACCCAGCGGGGTCGGGAGAAGGCGGAGACTCAGCAGCAGTCCCTGACCCTGATAGAAGAAAATATTGCCCAGAACCGGCAGGAGGATGCCTCCCTGCTGGCGGGAGTGGAAGCGCAGGAACAGAAGCTGAAGGCGCTGGAAGAAGCTCTGGAGCAGGAGCAGCAGTCCCTTATGTCCCTGACCGCCGCACTGGAAGGGAAGCAGGGGGAAAAGAGCCTGCTGGAAGAGAAGCGGGACAGGAGCCGGCAGGAGATCGACCGGCTGGAGTCCCTTTCCCGGGAAGGGCTGGACCGGGCCCGGGCGCTGGAAGAACAGGCGCAGGGATTGGAAAAGCTGGGCGCCGGGGATACCGCAGCCCTGGAGACACGCCTGCAGCAGGAAAACGAGATCCTGGATGCCCTGACCGGGGAGGCCCGGCAGGGAGAGGAAGAAATAGAAGCCATGAAGGCGGCCATTATGGAAAGCATGAACCGCCTTTCGGATATGCGCAGCAGCCTGTCCCGTTTTGAGACCATGGAAGGGGCTCTGCGGCAGCGGGAAAGCGCCATGGAGCAGGAACGTGCCGCCCTGGCGGAAAAGGAAAACGGGCTGCTTTTGGAGGAGCAGGAGGCCGCTCAGGAGGAGAACCGCCTGAAGGACGCCTGGGAACGGGCCAAACGGGATATGCAGGCGGCCCGGGAGAAGAAGCGGCAGAAGGAAGAGGCGCTGACCCAAGCCAGAAAGCGCCTGAACGAGCAGGAGCAGAGCTGCGCCGCGCTGGCTTCCCGGCTCCATGTGCTCAGGGAAATGGCCCGCCGCCGGGAGGGGTATCAGAACAGCGTCCGCCTTCTGATGGAGGATGCGGCCAAAGATCCCGGCCTTTCCGAAAAAATACTGGGCGTGGTGGCGGAGAAGATCCGGGTGCCCCGGCAGCTGGAGGCCGCCATTGCCACGGCTCTGGGCGGGGCGGCCCAGAATCTGATCTCTCCCACGGGCCGGGACGCCAAAGCCATTTTGGAGCGTCTGCGCGCAAAAGAGTACGGCCGGGCCACGGTGCTGCCCCTGGATCTGCTGCGGGTGAACCCCCTGAAGGAAGGGGAGCGCCGCTGCCTGAAGGAGCCGGGGATCCTGGGGGTGGCTTCGGAGCTGATCGGCCGGGAGGAATCCGTAAGCCGGGCCATAGACCATCTGCTGAGCCGGACGGTGGTGGCAGAGAATATGGACTGCGCCCTGCGTGTAAAGGAACGCTTCGGCGGTTCTTTCCAGATCGTGACCCTGCAGGGGGATATCATTTCCGCCGGGGGCGCCATGACCGGGGGCAGCCGAAAGAAGGAGAGTTTTTCCATCCTCAGCCGGGAACGGGAGATAGAGGAGCTGGACGCCGGCCGCCGGGAGGCGGAAGCGGCCCGGAAGTCCCTTGCCGAAGGTATGGAGCAGACCCAGAAGGAGCTGCTGCTGCTGGGCGTGCAGGGGGATGCGCTGAGCGAACAGGTCCATGAGACAGCACTGGAACTGGAACGGCAGAAGGACAAGCGTTCCATCATTGCCCGGGATATACAGCAGTGCCGGGAGGAAAAGGAAAGTCTGGAAGAGGAGCATGCCTCCAATCTGGAAAATCTGGCTTCCCTGAAAAAGAGCATAGACGGGTTTTCCCGGGAAAAAGAGGATCTCCAGCAGAATTCCGACGTGACCCGGGAGGACGTGATGCAGCGGCAGAAAGCCCTGTACGCCCTGCGGGAGAAACGGGAGGCTCAGGCGGCGCTGGTAACGGATATACGCCTGAAGCTCACCGCCGCCCGGAAAGAGGCCGACGCCCGGCAGCAGGAGCAGGAACGCCTGCGCCGGGAGCGGGAGCAGGTCATGAGCCAGAGTCTGGAAGCCAGGAAGCAGATCGCCCGGCAGCAGGCGCAGCTGGAAGCCCTGAACCGGGAGCAGCAGGCGCTGGAAGAGACTTTGCAAACTCTCAGGGAGCAGGTCCGCACGGGCGAAACGACCCGGCAGCAGAAGAGCGAAGCGCGGGCCGCCTGTCAGGAGGAGCTGGCCGACGTGCGGCGGCGCAGAGACGGGCTGCTGACCGCCACCGGCACCCTGATGGAACAGCGTACCCGGGCGGAAATGGCGCTGGGGAAGCTGCGCACCCATCTGGAGCAGATACAGGACCGGATCTGGACCACCTACGGCCTGACCTATGAAAACGCCATGGCCCTGTATAAAGAGATCCCTCTGGGCTCCGCCGCCTGCCGGGTGTCTGAGCTGCACCGGGCACTTCGGGAGCTGGGGGAGGTGAACCCGGGCTCCATCAAGGAGTTTGAAGAGGTCTCCGCCCGATATGGGGAGATGAAGCAGCAGTATGATGATTTGACAAAGGCAGCTTCGGATCTGGATACGCTCATCGCTTCTCTGGTGCGTACCATGGAAAAGGTGTTCTCCGGGGAGTTCGTCCGGGTGCAGGAGCAGTTTTCCCAGGTGTTCAGGGAACTGTTCGGCGGCGGGCAGGCGGAGCTGCGGCTTTCCGATCCTAAGGACGTGCTGGGCTGCGACATAGATATCATTGCCCAGCCACCGGGCAAAAAGCTGCAGATGCTCAGTCTCATGTCCGGCGGCGAGCGGGCTTTGACGGCCATTGCTCTGCTGTTTGCCATGCTGCGGATCAAATCCCCGGCATTCTGCGTGCTGGACGAGATAGAAGCGGCGCTGGACGAAGCCAACGTCAACCGTTTTGCCGACTTTTTACGGGCTTACAGCCACGAGACCCAGTTCATCCTCATCACCCACCGCAAGGGGAGCATGGAGGTGTGCAACACCCTCTACGGCGTAGCCATGGAGGAAAAGGGAGTCAGTTCCCTGGTATCCGCAAAATTCGAGGAGGTATCCTGATGGAAAAGAAGCAAGGTTTTTTTGAAAAGCTCCGGGCGGGACTGAAAAAGACCCGGGACAACTGGTTTGATTCCCTCTTTGGGGAAGACAGGATCACGGAGGAGTTTTATGAGGAGCTGGAGGAGGCCATGATCCTGGCGGACATGGGGGCCGCCACGGCTTCCGAACTGATCGAAGCGCTGAAGGAGCAGGTTAAGACCCGAAAGCTGAAAACCTGCGCCGATACCAAACAGGCGCTCATAGAGCTTATTGCCGGGCGGGTGGAGACCGGCGCACCCTTTGTGCCCGATACCGCTCCGGCGGCATTGCTGATCGTAGGGGTAAACGGGGTGGGCAAGACCACCTCCATCGGCAAGATCGCCCACGATTATGCCGAACGGGGCCGCAGGCCCATGCTGGCGGCGGCGGATACCTTCCGGGCAGCGGCGGCGGAACAGCTGGGGGATTGGGCCCAGCGGGCGGGCGTGCCCATGGTGCGCCATCAGGAGGGCTCCGACCCGGCGGCGGTGGTCTATGACGCCATTGCCTCCTATAAGGCCAAAGGCTGCGATCTGCTCATCGTGGATACCGCCGGGCGGCTGCATAACAAAAAGAATCTGATGAACGAACTGGCCAAGATCCGCAAGGTCATTGCCCGGGAACTGCCGGAGCTCCCCTGCGAGGTGCTGCTGGTGCTGGACGGCACCACGGGCCAGAACGCCGTGGCGCAGGCGCAGGCTTTTCAGGAGGCCTGCGCGCTTACGGGGGTGGTGCTCACCAAGCTGGACGGTACGGCCAAGGGCGGCGTGGTGGTAAACATTGTGGATACCCTGCATGTGCCGGTGCGCTTCATCGGCGTAGGGGAGGGCATTGATGATCTCAAACGCTTCAGCGCCGAAGAATTTGCCCGGGCCCTGCTGTAAAATAAGGGTTGACAACAGGGAGAAAATCCGTATAATAGACAGGGTGTAAAGCAAAAAGACTTTACAGGCAGAAACAGAGGCGGAGGCAGCATGGATAAGGTGGTGGAACTGGGCGAACTGCTGGACTGGTACGGGATGCTCCTGACCCGGCGGCAGCGCTCCATTGCCGATCAGTATGCCAACGAAAACTGCTCTCTTTCCGAGATCGCCGAGCGGGAAGGCATTTCCAGGCAGGGCGTGCGGGATGCGCTGGTGCGCTCCGAAGAGCAGCTGCGGGGGTATGAAAGCGCCCTGGGGCTGATCCGCCGTTTTCATGAGCAGGAGCGTTTGTACGCTCTGACCCGGACCATGGTGAAGGAATCCGCCCTGGAACCCGGGCAGAAAGAGGCTTTTTTCCGGGCGCTGGACCGGATGGAGGCCATCTGGGAAGAATAAGCAAAGGAGTATTTCATGGCTTTTGAAGGCATTTCCGCCAAGCTCCAGTCGGTGTTCAAAAAACTCACCGGCAAGGGACGCCTGAGTGAAAAGGACGTCAAGGAGGCCATGCGGGAGATCAAGCTGGCTCTGCTGGAAGCAGACGTCAACTTTGTGGTGGTCAAGGATTTCGTCAAGAAGGTCTCCGAGCGGGCCGTTGGGGCCGATGTGCTGGAGAGCCTGACCCCCGGCCAGCAGATCATCAAGATCGTAAACGAAGAGCTTACGGCTCTTATGGGCTCTACCAACGCCCGGCTGGACTTTGGCTCCACCAAGCCTGCCGTTATTCTTATGGCGGGTCTGCAGGGCGCCGGCAAAACCACCATGTGCGGCAAGCTGGCCCTGCTGCTGAAGAAACAGTACGGCAAGAATCCTCTGCTGTGCGCCTGCGACATTTACCGGCCTGCCGCCATCGATCAGCTGAAGGTGGTAGGGGAAAAGGCGGGGGTCCCCGTCTTTGAAAAGGGCAAGACCGATCCGGTGCAGGTAGCTTCCGAAGCGCTGGAATACGCCCGGCGGAACTTTTATGACGTGCTCATCGTGGATACCGCAGGCCGCCTGCATATCGACAGCGACATGATGGACGAGCTGGTGCGCATCCGGGAAGCGGTGCGCCCCACGGAGATACTGCTGGTCATCGACAGCATGACCGGTCAGGATGCCGTAAACGCCGCCAAAGCCTTCCACGAAGCGGTGCCCCTGACGGGGGTTATCCTGACCAAGCTGGACGGCGATACCCGGGGCGGCGCAGCCCTTTCCGTCAAGGCCGTTACGGGCAAGCCCATCAAGTTTGCCGGCACGGGGGAAAAGCTGGGGGACATAGAGCCCTTCCACCCCGAGCGCATGGCCTCCCGGATACTGGGCATGGGGGATGTGCTGACGCTTATAGAAAAGGCGCAGCAGGCCTTTGACGAAAAAAAGGCCGTTGAGCTGGAAAAGAAAATGCGCACGGCCTCCTTTGACCTGAACGACTATCTGGAACAGATGGATCAGATGCAGTCCATGGGCTCCATGGAGGATATCCTGAAGATGATCCCCGGGGCCAGCAAGCTGGGCAACATCCAGATCGATGAAAAGGCGCTGGCGCGAACCAAGGCCATCGTCCTTTCCATGACGAAAGAGGAGCGCTCCAATCCGGATCTGCTCAACGCCAGCCGCCGCAAGCGCATTGCCAAAGGCAGCGGCACCTCCGTGCAGGAGGTCAACCGGCTCATGAACCAGTTCAACCAGAGCAAGCAGCTCATGAAGCAGCTCTCCGGCAAGAAGCTGGGCCGCCGGGGGGGCTTCCCCTTCAAGTTCTGAGGAAAAACCGGTTTACCGTTTTTCATACATACACAATATTTTGTTTGGAGGAATTTTTTCATGCTTAAGATCAGACTGCGCCGTATGGGCGCCAAGAAGGCTCCTTTCTACCGTATCGTGGTGGCCGATTCCCGCGCGCCCCGCAACGGTGCTTTTGTGGAAGAGATCGGCTACTTCAACCCCATTGCCGAGCCCGTGGAGCTGAAGGTGGATAACGAGAAGGCCGCCCAGTGGATCAAGAACGGCGCACAGCCCACCGACACCGTGCGGGATCTGCTCAAGAAGACCGGCGCCATCGACTAAGCCATGGACGAACTGGTTCTGTTTATCGCCAGAAGTCTGGTGGAGAATCCCGATGCGGTGAAGGTCAACGTCCGGGAGGACGGGGATACTTCCGTGATCGAGCTTTCCGTGGACCCTGCGGATGTAGGCAAGGTCATCGGCAAGCAGGGCCGCATCGCCAAGGCCATCCGCACCATCGTCAAGGCTTCTTCGGTACATTCCGATAAGAAGTACGTGGTGGATATCCTGTGATCTCCCTCTATCTGCGCATCGGGCTGATTGCCAGGCCCCACGGCGTCCGGGGGAACGTAAAGATCAACCCCGCCACCGATGATCCGGCTCGGTTCAAAGGCCTGACACAGTGTTACCTGGAGCTGCACGGGAAGCATATCCCCGTGCGGCTTTCTGTAGTTTCTGCGGGGGAGGATATGGTGCTGGCCCATATAGAGGGCTATGATACCCCCGAAGCGGCGGAAAAGCTGCGGGGGATCTATCTGTGCGTAGACAGGACCCATACCGTGGAGCTGCCCGCCTATACCTACTTTGTGGCGGATCTGATAGGGCTGGAGGTTTCGGATACGGAGGGGAAGGCCTATGGAAAGCTTACCAACGTGTATGAGACCGGCGCCAACGACGTATACGAAGTGGCCGGAGGAAAGCTGATGGTCCCTGCCCTGAAAAAAGTGCTCCACGAGGTGGATATTCCCGGCGGCCGCATGGTGCTGGAGGCCAGTGTGCTCAGGGAGGTGGGTCTGTTTGCGGATTGATATTCTTACCCTCTTTCCGGATATGTTTCAGGGTCCCTTTTCCGAATCCATGCTCAAAAGGGCCCGGGACAGAGGGCTGCTGGATATCCGCCTGCATAACATCCGGGATCACGCCCAGAACAAGCACCTGAAGACCGATGATTATCCCTTCGGCGGGGGAGCGGGGCTGGTGATGATGGCGCAGCCCATCTTTGACTGCATCCGCACCGTGGATCCCGGCCATGAGGCCCTGCGGCTGCTCATGACGCCCCGGGGCCCCCTGCTCACCACGGAGCGGGCCATGGGCTTTGCCCGGCAGGAGCGGCTGCTGCTGCTGTGCGGCCATTACGAAGGGGTGGACGAGCGGGTCATGTCCCTGCTGGACGGGGAGGTCAGCATCGGCGACTTTATCCTTACCGGGGGAGAGCTGCCGGCCATGGTGCTGGCAGACTGCGTGGCACGGTTTGTGCCCGGGGTGCTGGGCAGCACGGAAAGCGCCGGGGAGGAATCCTTTTCCCGGGGACTGCTGGAATATCCCCAGTATACCCGCCCGGCCGTGTATGAGGGGATGGAAACACCGGAGGTGCTCCTCAGCGGCCATGCCGCCAATATAGAAAAGTGGCGGCGCCGGCAGGCACTGGAAAAGACCCGGCAAAACCGGCCGGAGCTTTTGGGCACTTACGGAAAATACTATGAAAATAAAGGGAAATAGGGCTTGCACTGCCGGATTCCCCGTGGTATAATGCGTCTGTTGTGGCATTGGGTGGTCCTCTGTTCCCCGTTGAGCAAGAACGCCTGTATCGCTCAAAAATGAACGAAGGAGTAAAATTACACATGTCTGACATCATCAAAGAACTGGAAAAAGAACAGCTTCGCAGCGATCTGCCCGAGCTGGAGATCGGCGATCTGGTACGTGTATTCGTAAAGGTCGTAGAAGGCAACCGGGAGCGTCTGCAGAATTTTGAAGGCACCGTCATCAAGATGGAAGGCGGCGGCATCCGCAAGTCTTTCACCGTCCGCCGCGTATCCTACGGCGTAGGCGTAGAGCGTACCTTCCCCTATCACAGCCCCCGTATCGGCCGTATCGAAGTGGTCCGTCACGGTGTGGTGCGCCGGGCCAAGCTCTATTACCTCAGAGAGCGTTCCGGTAAGTCCGCCAAGATTCGCGAGCGGATCGTGGAGAAATAAGTTCCCTGAGCCCCGCCGGTGCGGGGCTTTTTCCGTTTTGGCGGGCAGAAAGGCAAAAGCATATGCAGCAGATCAACTGGTATCCGGGGCACATGGCCAAGGCCAAAAGAATGCTTCAGGAGAATATAAAGCTGGTGGACGCCGTGGCGGAGATCGTAGACGCCCGGGCCCCGGCCGCTACAAGGAATCCGGACTTTGACGGGATTCTGAAGACCCGGGAGCGGATCGTATTTCTCAACAAGGCGGATCTGGCGGATCCGGCTTTGTGCAAGGCGTGGATCCGGCAGTATGAGAGCCAGGGCATACAGGCGGCGGCCATCGTATCCACCGGAGCCGCCATGAAAAAGCAGGCCATGGCTCTTTTGCAGCGGGCTACTGCCGAAAAGGTGGCCCGTATGCAGGCCAAGGGCATCCGCAAGACCGTGCGCATCATGGTGGTGGGGATCCCCAACGCAGGCAAATCCACCTTTATCAACCGCATCGCCGGAGAGAACCGGGCCCAGACCGGAGACAGGCCCGGCGTTACCAGAAGCAAGCAATGGGTAAAGGTGGGCCCCTATCTGGAACTGATGGACAGCCCGGGGCTTTTGTGGCCCAAGCTGGAAGATCAGCGGCTGGCCCGGCATCTGGCCTATATCGGCTCCATCAATGATGAGATCATGGATGTGGAATCGCTCAGCGAAAGCCTTTTAAGCGAGCTGTATGCCCTTTGCCCGGAAAAGCTTTTGGAGCGGTACCCCAAGCTGCTGCTGCGGCAGGGGGAGGAAGACTTTACCTTTTTGGAAGGCGTGGCCCGGAGCCGGGGGTTTTTGCTGCCGGGCGGGCTGGCGGATACGGAGCGGGCCGCCCGTGTGGCGCTGGATGAGTACCGTGGCGGCAAGATCGCCAGGATCACCTGGGAAACGCCCGGGGCAGAGGAAGCCCCGCTGCCGGAAGAGCCTGCCGCAGAAGAATAAGCGATACGGAAAGGAGAAAGCCCCATGCGTATACCCGAGCCGGAGCGGCTGCTGCAGATCACCCAATATGACCGTCCCCTGTGGGAAACGCCCGGGGTGGTGCTGGCAGGGATGGACGAGGTGGGCCGGGGCCCCCTGGCGGGCCCGGTGGTGGCAGGCTGCGCCGCCATGCCGCCGGAACCCCTGCTGGCGTATGTAAACGACTCCAAAAAGCTTTCTCCCAAACGCCGGGATATGCTCTATGAGCAGATCACCGCACAGGCGCTGGGGTATGCCACCGCCTGGGTGGGGCCGGAGGATATAGACCGGATGAACATTCTGCAGGCCACAAGGCTGGCCTTTGCACAGGCGTTTGCCGCCATGCCCATAGAGGTGACGGATGTGATGATCGACGCCCTGACGGGGCTGGATATCCCTGCCCGGCAGCATTCCCTTATACACGGGGACGCCCTGTGCTATTCCATTGCGGCCGCCTCCATAGTGGCCAAGGTGGAGCGGGACAGATACATGGAGCGCATGGACGCCCTGTATCCGGAATACGGCTTTGCCCGGAACAAGGGCTATGGCACGGCGGAGCATATTGCCGCCCTGAAAAAGTACGGTCCCTGCCCCCTGCACCGGCGGAGCTTTATCGGGCGCTTCTGCCCGGAGGCATAGGATGAACGCCGGGGAAAAGGGGGAGCGGCTGGCTCTGGAATATCTGCTGAAAAGGGGCTATACCCTTCGGGCAAAAAATTTCCGGGCCGGGCACCGGGAGATAGATCTGATACTGGAGGACAGGGAGGGGGTCATCGTTTTTGTGGAGGTGAAGGCCCGCTCCTCTTTGCGCTACGGGCTGCCCCGGGAGGCCGTGGGCCGGGCCAAACAGAACTTTGTGCGGGAGGCGGCCCAGAGCTACCTGCTGGAACAGGGGCTTCATGACCGCTATGTCCGCTTTGATGTGACGGAAGTGTATCTATCCGAAAACCGAATTGAACACATTGTGAACGCTTTTTGACAACGGATTGCCAAAGACGGCTCCGCTATGCTATCATATATCCAAACACATTGGTATAAGCGCGGAGGAAAAGCGTGAAAAGAAAGCACTGGCTGGGAATACTGTGGCTGCTGGCCCTGCTGCTCCTGCTGGGGGGCTGCCGGAAGGCTGAGGGGGAAGATCCCACCCTGCTCATGGATCTGCCCCTGGAGGCGGAGGAAAACGGACTGCCCCGGGACTGGGAGATCAGCGTGTACGGGGAAGACTATGAGGCCGTCTGCGAGGACGGAGCTTTGCGGCTTACTTTGGAAGAGGGGGACGATCTGCGCCTGACTCATCTGGTGCAGGTGTCTCCGGAAAGCCGGTATATCCTTTCCGCCCTGATCCGGACCCGGAATGTGGAGGAAGGCAGGGGCGCCACCCTTTCCATAGACAATTACAGCCTGGATAAAAGCTGCGTATACAGCGAAAGCCTGTACGGGGACAATGACTGGACCCCGGTCTTTCTGTACTTTGAAACGCAGGCCGGCCAGACGCAGGTGAACCTGGCCCTGCGGCTGGGGGGATACAGTGAAAACAGCACCGGCACCGCCTGGTTCAGGGAAGTGCGCCTGGAACAGGGCAGCGGTGCAGAGGGAGAGTATCAGCCGCTGTCTCCCTGGGGCGGCGGTCAGGAGAGCCAGGAGCAGCAGGAGTGGAGTGAGCAGACCTATAAGTCTCTGTTCGCGGCTCTTTTGTGGGCGGCGGTGCTGACGGGCATCGTGCTGCTGTTCTGCGTATTCCGGAACCGGGAGCGCTGGGAAGCGCTGGATCCGCAGGAAAGCACCTGCAAGCGCACCTTTGGGTGGATCCTGCTGCTGGGGCTGCTGCTGCGTCTGGTGCTGTGTCTGGTGTTCAAGGGCCATGATACGGATATGAACTGCTTTATTGCCTGGGGGCAGTCTATCGCCCGGGAAGGCACCTCCACCTTTTATACGGCGGCGGGCCATGAGTGGTACGACTATCCTCCGGCCTATATGCTGTTTCTGGGGGGCTGGTCCGCCCTGTGGAACCTGCTGGGGGTGGATGTATACAGCAGCTTCGGAAAGTTTCTGTATATGCTGCCCGCCATTGCCGCCGATGCGGGCTGTGCACTGCTGCTGATGCGCTTCAGCCGGGAGCAGGGAGCCACCCGGGGCAAAGCCCTGCTGCTGGGGAGCCTGGTGTACCTGAATCCGGCGCTGTTCTTCCTTTCCGGGGCCTGGGGGCAGATCGATTCCATACTGACTTTCTTCCTGCTGCTCTCCTTTATGCTGCTGCAAAAGGAGCGGCAGACTCTTTCCGGGTGCGTGTTCGGGCTGGCCGTGGCCATCAAATGGCAGGCGCTGATGTTCGGCCCGGTATACGGCCTGTTCCACCTGCTCATGCTGGCGCCCTTCGAAAAGAAAGACGTGTGGAAAAAACTGAGCGGCACGCTGCTGGGGGCTTTGGGCGCCCTGGGGGTGCTGCTGGTGATCTCCCTGCCCTTCAAGGGGGAGCAGGATCTGTTCTGGCTGGTGAACCGGTTCCTTTCCGCCAGCAGCGGTTATGATTACGCCTCCGTAGAAGCATACAACTATATGGCGCTGGTGGGCGGCAACTGGAAGCCTGCCGGGGAAGGGCTGCTGGGCTCGGCACTGACATATAAGCAGTTTGGCACCGCATGCATCCTGCTGGGGGTGCTGCTGGGGGCCGCTCTGGGCCTGAAGAAGAACCGAGATCTGCTGAAGCAGGGGCGCTCTCTCACGGAAGAAAAGGGAGCTCTGTATCTGATCGCCGCGCTGGTCATGGCGTTGATCTTCACCTTCGGCCATTATATGCATGAGCGGTATGTGGTGCCGGTGCTGGTGCTGCTGCTCTTTGCCTATGCCGCCTATGGGGATAAGCGGCTGCTGGCGGTCATGGCTCTGTTTACCTGCACCACCTTCCTGAATGAAATGACCGCCATGTATGTGGTCAGCAAGGCCGCCATGAGCATTGTCAGGGGGTCTGTGGAGCATACGGCCACGCTGCGGCTGTGCGCCCTTTGCGAGGTGGGGGTATGCGTATACTTTGTGTATCTGACGCTGGATGTGCTCTTTCATATCCGGCCGGAAAAGAAGGGGATCCCCTTTTATGAAAGCCGGGACTGGAACCGGAAGCTGGAGGAGGCGCTGCAAAAATGAGCAAAAAGAATACCCTGCGGCCGGCGGAATCCCTCAATCCCTTTGAGACCCATGCCAGCGAAAAGCTGGTCCGGGCGGACCGGATCTGCCTGCTGGTACTGACGCTGCTGTACGGGCTCATTGCCCTTTTGAATCTGGGCACCCTGAACTTCCCCGAAAGCGTGTATTACGGGGATACGGGGGATACCTTTACCCTGACCTTTGACGCCCCCGTCACCCTGGCCGAAGCCTGGTGCAACGGGAACATTGCCACAGGTTCTTTGACCTTTACCAACGAAGAAGGGGAGAGCTGGACCTACACCCAGGATCAGGGGGATATGTTCAAGTGGCATAAGGAGACGGTGGATCTGCCTGTGTCCGATACGCTTACGGTAGAGGCGGAAGGAGAGGTGGCCGTCAACGAGATCGCCTTCTTTGATGAGGCGGGCAACCTGCTCCCGGTCACGGCTTCGGCAGAGGGAGCGGCTCTGGTGGATGAACAGAGCACCGTGCCCGACCAGCCCGGCTATTACAACGGAATGATCTTTGACGAGATCTACCATGCCCGGACGGCCTATGAGCACATCCACAACATGTCCGTATACGAATGGACCCACCCGCCGCTGGGCAAGCTTATCATTGCCCTTGGCATACTGATATTCGGCATGAATCCCTTCGGCTGGCGGATCATGGGGACGCTGTTCGGCATTGCCATGGTGCCCATCCTGTATGTGTTTGCCAAGCGGATGCTCCGGCGGACGGATTATGCCCTGCTGGCGGCCGGGTTGTGGGCCTTTGACTGTATGCACTTTACCCAGACCCGCATCGCCACCATAGACGTATACGGGGTGTTCTTTATCCTGCTGATGTTCCTGTTCATGTATGAATATATCCGCAGGCCTTATCTGACCACGCCCCTGAAGGAAAAGTTCCGGTATCTGGCTCTCAGCGGCCTGAGCTTCGGGCTGGGGGTGGCCAGCAAATGGATCGGCTGCTATGCGGGGGCCGGTCTGGCGGTGCTGTTCTTCGGTCATGTGCTGGCGGCTCTGTACCAGACGCTGCGTCTGGAGCCGGGGGAGAAAAAGCAGGCCCAGCTGAAGCGCTTCTGGAACGTGACATGGAAGACCGTGCTCTGGTGCTGTCTGTTCTTCCTGGCGCTGCCGGGAGGGATCTATTTTGCCTCTTATATCCCCTACTACCGGTATGAAGGGGATACCAGCCTGAAGGAGGCCTGGGATACTCTGTTGTATTACCAGAAGATCATGTACAATTACCATTCCAAGCTCACTGCCACCCATATGTGCCAGTCCGCCTGGTATCAGTGGCCCTTTACCGCCAAGAGCGTGTGGTTCTTTGTATCCGGGGGCAACGGATGGATCTCCAACATTTCCAGCACGGGCAACCCTGCCGTGTGGTGGGTCAGTTCCGTAGGGGCCGTGTGTTTGCTGCTGGAGTGGGTCATGGGCCGACTGAAAAAGGATCCCGCCCTGCCGGTGCTGCTCGTGGGGGTGCTGGCCAATTATCTGCCCTGGGTGCTGGTGTCCCGGTGCGTGTTTCTGTATCACTTTTTTGCAACGGTGCCCTTTATCCTGCTGGCAACGGTCTACCTTCTCTGCCATCTGGAGCGGCAGAACAGCCGCCTGCGCATGGTCAAGTGGGTGTGGCTGGGGCTGGCCGTTGTGTATTTCCTGTTGATGTACCCCGCCATTTCCGGGCTGCCTACCCCCATGTGGTACGCCAGCTTTCTGGAAAACGTGCTGCCTACGGGCTATCTGTACTACGGCTGGGTATAACCCCGGCTTCCCTGGATTTTCTGCAAAAGGAAGGAGGCGCCCATGCTGGCTCAGGCCATCAGCTTTGGACTCAGCGGCTTATCCGGTTTTCCCGTGGAGGTGGAGGCGGATATTTCCCCCGGTCTGGGGGCCTATGAAACGGTGGGCCTGCCCGATGCGGTGGTAAAGGAATCCCGGGAGCGGGTCCGGGCCGCGGTGAAGAACAGCGGCTATCCCTACCCCATTGCCCATATCACCGTGAGTCTGGCTCCGGCGGATGTGCGCAAGGAAGGCTCTTTGTATGATCTGCCCATTGCCCTGAGCCTGCTGGCGGCTTCCGGTCTGGTGCCGCAGCCGCCCCTGCGGGAAACGGTGATTCTGGGGGAACTGGCGCTGAATGGGGATGTGCGGCCGGTGAACGGCGTGCTGCCCATGGTCATAGAGGGACGAAGCCGGGGATATACGGCTTTTCTGGTCCCGGCGGGGAACGGGGAAGAAGCCGCCTGCGTGGAGGGCGTCCGGATCTTGCCTGTCCGCTCCCTGCAGGAAGCGGTGGACTATCTTTGCGGCGCAGCGGAGATACAACCCCTGCCCATGACCCGTTTTGACCGGGAGGAGCTGGTCTATTCCTCAGACTTTGCGGATATACGGGGGCAGGCGGCGGCCAAGCGGGCGGCGGAGATCGCCGTGGCCGGGGGACATAACCTGCTGCTGTGCGGCACGCCCGGCTCCGGCAAGACCATGCTGGCCCGGGCTATTCCCTCCATATTGCCGGAACTCACCTTTGAAGAAGCTTTGGAGATCACCAAGATCCATTCCCTTACCGGCCGCCGGGGGCTGGTAAAGGAGCGTCCCTTCCGGGCCCCTCACCACGGGGCTTCCGCCGCCGCTCTGGTGGGTGGGGGCACAAAGGCCCAGCCCGGGGAGATCAGCCTGGCCCATCTGGGAGTGCTGTTTCTGGATGAGTTCCCGGAGTTTCAGCGCACGGTGCTGGAAAGCCTGCGCCAGCCTTTGGAGGACGGGTGCATTACCGTCAGCCGGGCCATGGCCAGCAGCACCTATCCGGCGGCTTTCATTCTGGTGGCGGCCATGAATCCCTGCCCCTGCGGCAACCGGGGCTCCAGGCAGCGGCGCTGCACCTGCACCCCCGTGCAGATACAGCGGTATGTAAAGCGGCTCAGCGGCCCTTTGCTGGACAGGATCGATATCCAGATGGAGATGCATGAGGTGCCGCTGGAAGAGCTCTCTCAAAAGCAGCGGGGAGAATGCTCCGCCGTGATCCGCCAGCGGGTCAATCTGGCCCGGCAGCGGCAGCGGGAGCGCTTTAAGGAAGAGAGCATCCACATGAACGCCCAGATGAACGTGCGCCAGCTGGAAACCTATTGTCCCCTGAGCCCGGAGTGCAGGAGCCTGCTGCAGCAGGTGTTCACCCGGATGCATCTTTCCGCCCGGGGCTACCAGCGCATCCGCAAGGTAGCAAGGACCATTGCAGACCTGGAGGGCAGGGAGCAGATAGAACCCCGGCATCTTTCCGAAGCCATCCGCTACCGTTCCCTGCCGTTGCTGCAGGAGGAGACTTTATAACCTTTAAGCTCACAGGAAGGGAGACCCCTTATGATCGACGCCCAGGACAGGCTGATCCTCTGGCTCCATTACGGAACGGAGCTGCATTATAAGCTCTTTGCCCGGATAAGAGAGACATATTTTTATCTGGAGGAGGCTCTGGAAGATGTGAAAAAGGGGGATTTTTCCCGCTTTCCTCCCAATATGAAGGAAGAGACCCGGCAGCGGCTGAAGGACGCCTCCCGGGACGGCTTCATGGACCGTTACTGCGGCTGGATGGATAAAAAGGGCGTGGGCATTCTGACGGTGGACGCCTATGCCTATCCCTCTCTGCTCAAGGAGATATCCGATCCGCCGCCGGTGCTTTTTTACCGGGGCCACTGGGAGGGGGATCCGCCCCTGCCCGTAGCGCTGGTGGGCACCCGCCGCTGTACGGATTACGGCCGGGATACCGCCCGGCAGTTCGGCCGGGAACTGGCGCAGTCCGGGGCCACGGTGGTTACGGGGCTGGCCACGGGTATAGACGCTTACGGCGCTCTGGGGGCGCTGGAGTGCAAGGAGGCAGAGCATCCCGTCATCGGGGTGCTGGGCTGCGGCATCGACGTGGTCTATCCCAAGGGCAACGAGCGGCTTTATGAGGCCGTAGCCGCCCGGGGCTGCCTGTTTACGGAATTTATGCCCAAAACGCCGCCGCTGGGCCATCATTTTCCCTATCGGAACCGGATCATCAGCGGTCTGAGTCAGGGTGTGGTGGTGGTGGAAGCCGGAGAAAAGAGCGGCGCCTCCATTACGGCAGGGCTGGCGCTGGAGCAGGGCAGGGAGGTGTTTGCCGTGCCCGGCCGCATAACGGATCCCATGAGCAGCGGCACCAACCGGATGCTCCGCCGGGGCGAGGCAAGGCTCATTACTTCCGTAGGGGAGATACTGGAGGAGTTTGGGCTGGAAAGCGGAGAAGAATCCGTACCGGCGGTGAACTTCCGGGATCTGACGCCTTTGGAAAAGGATATCTACCGGGCTCTGAGCCAGGGAGAAAAGAACGAGGACGAGCTGCTGGACCGGCTGGACTGCGACGTGGGGGATTTGATTTCCACCTTGACATCCATGACTTTTTCGGGAATAATTAAGCAGCTGCCCGGCAGCCTGTATGCGCTGGATCCCATGTCCGCCCGGGTGGTGTATTAAAGAAGATCAATCAAAGAAGGCATCCGCCTGCCGGATGCGGAAGGTAACTGTATGGCAGAAGCGTTAGTAATAGTAGAGTCCCCGGCCAAGGCCAAGACCATCGGCAAATATCTGGGGAGCAAGTATAAAGTCATCGCCAGCAACGGCCACATTCGGGATCTGCCCAAAAGCCAGCTGGGGGTGGATGTGGAGCATGGGTTTGCCCCCAAGTATATTACCCTTCGGGGCAGAGGCGATGTGCTGGAGAACATCCGCAGGGAAGCCAAAGAGGCCAAGACCATCTATCTGGCTACCGACCCCGACCGGGAGGGGGAGGCTATCTCCTGGCACCTGGCGGAGATACTGAAGCTGGATCCCGGCAGCAAGTGCCGCATTGAGTTTAACGAGATCACCTCCGCCGCCGTAAAAGGCTCTTTGAAGAAGGTTCGCTCCATCAATATGGATCTGGTGGATGCCCAGCAGGCCCGTCGGGTGCTGGACAGGCTGGTGGGCTATAAGATCAGCCCCATCCTCTGGGCCAAGGTGCGCAAGGGCCTTTCCGCAGGCCGGGTGCAGTCTGTGGCCACCCGGATCATCTGCGACCGGGAGGAGGAGATCAACGACTTCGTGCCCCAGGAATACTGGGTCATTACCGCCCTCCTGGGGGAGAAAAAAGGCTTTGAAGCCAGATTCTATTCCATGGACGGGAAAAAGGAGCTTACCTGCAAGGAGGAGGCCGATGCCGTGCTGGCGGCCATAGAAGGGAAGCCCTTTGTGGTAGCCGAACGGAAGGTGGCGGAAAAGAAGCGCCATGCGGCTCCGCCCTTTACCACCTCCAGTTTGCAGCAGGAAGCCTCCAGAAAGCTGAACTTTATTGCCAAAAAGACCATGCTTATTGCCCAGAAGCTCTATGAGGGGCTGGAAATAGGCAAAAAAGGCCCTGTTGGCCTGATCTCCTATATCCGTACGGACTCCGTTCGGGTGGCCAAGGAGGCGCAGGACGCCGCCAGAGAGCATATTCTGACCCACTACGGGCCGGAGTATCTCCCGGAAACGCCCAATGTGTATAAGGGCCGCAAGGAGGCACAGGACGCCCACGAGGCCATCCGACCCACGGATCTGAAAAATGATCCCAAGGAGCTCAAGGCGTATCTGAGCAACGATGAATACAAGCTTTACAAGCTCATCTACGACCGTTTCCTGGCCAGTCAGATGGGGGACATGGTCTATGAAGCCACCTCCGTTTCCTTCGACTGCGGCCGGGCACAGTTCCGGGCCAACGGAAACCGCACTCTGTTCCCGGGCTTTACGGCCGTGTATACCGAGGGCCGGGACGATCAGCAGGAAACCGTGGGCCAGCTGCCCCTTATGGAGCCGGGCGACAGCTTTATTCCCCGGAAGATAGACTGCGGCCAGCACTTTACCCAGCCTCCCGCCCGCTTTACGGAGGCTACTCTGGTAAAGGCGCTGGAAGAAAAGGGCATCGGCCGCCCCTCCACCTATGCGCCCACCATCTCCACCATTGTGGACCGGGGCTATGTCCTGCGGGAAAAGAAGACCCTTATGCCTACGGAGCTGGGCTTTGTGGTCACCCGGCTCATGAAGGAAAACTTTGCCGACATCGTAGACGTGGCCTTTACCGCCGGCATGGAAGAAAAGCTGGATCAGGTAGAGGAAGGCAAGGCTCAGTGGCAAAAGGTCATTGCCGATTTTTACGGCCCCTTTGAAAAGACGCTGGAAAAGGCCGAAAGCACCATAGAAAAGGTCAAGCTGGAGGATCCCGTGTCCGATGTGCCCTGCGATCTGTGCGGCGCCATGATGGTCATCAAGGACGGGCGCTTCGGCAAATTCCTGGCCTGCCCCAACTTCCCCAAATGCCGCTGTACCAAGGCCATTCTGGAAAAGCTGGATGTGCCCTGCCCCAAGTGCGGCGGGGAGCTGATCAAACGGCGCACCAAAAAAGGTAAGGTGTTTTACGGGTGCAGCCACTACCCGGAGTGCGATTTTGTAAGCTGGGATAAACCGGTAAACAAAAAGTGCCCCAAGTGCGGCAAGCTTCTGGTGCAGCGCATGGGCCGCAACGGGCCCTTTATCGCCTGCCCGGACAGAGAATGCGGGTATATCCTGCGCAGTGGGAAAAAGAGCGAGGAAAAGACGGCGGATACCGCCGAAGAATAAGTGTTTTTGCGGATAAGGAGAGCAGATGGAGCCCATCACGGTAGTAGGCGCAGGTCTGGCAGGCTGCGAGGCCGCCTGGCAGCTGGCCCAAAGGGGTCATACGGTCATATTGCGGGAGATGAAACCGGAGAAGATGACTCCGGCCCACCACAGCCCGGCCTTTGGGGAGCTGGTATGCTCCAACTCCCTGCGCTCCGACCGGATGGAAAACGCCGTAGGCCTGCTCAAGGAGGAGATGCGGCGGCTGGATTCCCTGATCCTTGCCTGCGCCGATGCGACCCGTGTACCGGCCGGGGGCGCTCTGGCCGTGGACAGAGAGGGCTTTTCCGCCCGGATCACGGATATGATCCGCTGCCATCCGCAGATCACCGTGGAGCCGGGAGAGACGGAGGAGATCCCTGCCGATCCCTGCATCATCGCCACCGGCCCCCTGACCAGCGATGCCCTGGCCGAAAGCATAGCCGCTTTTGCCGGGACGGGGCTGCATTTTTATGATGCGGCGGCGCCTATCGTATATAAAGACAGCCTGGATATGTCCCGGGTATACGCCGCTTCCCGCTATGGCCGGGGAGAGGATTATTTGAACTGTCCCATGACCCGGGAGGAGTATTTTACCTTTTACCGGGCCCTGACAGAGGCGGAGACAGCGCCCCTGCACAGCTTTGAGACTCCCAGAGTGTTTGAGGGCTGCATGCCTGTGGAGATCATGGCCAAAAGAGGGGAACTGACCCTGGCCTATGGCCCCATGAAGCCTGTGGGGCTGGAAATAAACGGAGTCATGCCCTTTGCGGTGGTGCAGCTCCGGCAGGACGATAAGGACGGGCGGATGTATAATATGGTGGGCTTCCAGACGAATCTGAAGTTTCCGGAACAGAAGCGGGTGTTCGGTCTGATCCCCGGGCTGGAGCATGCGGAGTATGCCCGCTATGGAGTCATGCACCGGAATACGTTTCTGGCTTCCCCGGGCTTTCTGAACTGGGATTATTCCGTAAGGAAGCGGCCCCTGCTGTATTTTGCCGGGCAGATGACCGGCGTGGAGGGGTATGTGGAATCCGCTTCCAGCGGCCTGCTGGCGGCCCTTTCCCTGCACGAAAAGCTTTCCGGCCGGGAAAGCGTGGACTTTACGGATAAGACCGCCATAGGCGCTTTGGGGCATTATGTGGCGGAATATGCGGGCAAGGATTTCCAGCCCATGAATGTGACCTTCGGTATTATGGCGCCCTTGGAAAAGCGTATCCGCAATAAACAGCAGCGCTGTGCGGCCATTGCGGAGCGAGCCCTGACTATTTTGGCCGAAAAACGGGAGATTCTTTCCCATCCGCTGGTCTGAAAGACAGTTTTTGGGAATACTGCATAGGGTAAAGGTACGAAAGGAGACGTATACCCTATGCATAAACGGATCATCTGCGCCATGCTGGCGCTGCTTTCGCTGCTGATTTGCCCGGGCTTTGCGGCAAAGGAGCAGGCGACTCTGCCCCCCTTTCCCGATGGATACTCCCTGGGCTCCCATACGCCGGCCCCCACCCTGCCAGAGGAGCCGGAGGTGCTGGGCCCCCAGCCCGGCAGGCATACGGAAGAAGGTACTCCTGTTCCCACCCCGGTGCCGGAGCAGGCAGAGCCAACTCCTCTTTGGGAAAATCTGACTCCTGAGCCGTGGCTCGGCACCCCCATGCCCACCCTGCCCCCGGTGCGGGAGAAGACCTCTGCCTATGAGCAGCTTTTCGGCGTGACGGAGGAGGAGCTGGTGCTGGCGGCCCGGGTGGCCTATCTGGAGGCGGGCAGCCGGGAAAAGGGGATACAGGCGGTGCTCACGGTGATCTACAACCGCTGCATGGCCGCTTCTTTCGGCGGGGAGGAGACCACCATAGAAGAGGAGGTCTACCGCAAGGGGCAGTTTTCGGTGATCCACCACAGGCGCTTTGACAAGATCCAGCCCCCGGAGGAATATGTGGAGATCGCCCGGCAGGTCTTTTATTACGGCGAAAGCTATCTGCCGGAAAATGTTTTGTTCTTCTGCGCCCGCAGGCTGGGCAAGGGCTGGGGCGGAAGAAAATTTTATAAAGAAATAGGCGGCAACCTGTTCTTTTACGGCAGGGTGGAATAGCCGCTTTTGGATAGGAAGTGCAAATATATGAGAAAGAAGAAAAATGCTGTCATGAAGCTGATCCCTCTGGGAGGCATGGGGGAGATCGGCAAGAATATGACTCTGCTGGAATACGGGGAGGATATTCTTATCATTGACTGCGGGATCGCTTTTCCCGATGACGACATGCCCGGCATAGACGTGGTCATCCCCGATATGACCTATCTGGAGGAGAATGCCCAGAAGATCCGGGGGATACTGATCACCCACGGCCATGAGGACCATATCGGAGCCGTGCCCTATGCCCTGAAAAAGTTCAATGTACCGGTATACGGTACGGACCTGTCCATCGCCCTGATAGAGCATAAGCTGGAGGAGATGAAGGTCAAGCAGGCGCAGCTCCATGTGGTAAAGCCCGGCGATACGGTGGAGCTGGGATGCTTCAAGGCGGAATTTATCAAGATCAGCCACTCCATCCCCGGGGCGGTGGCCCTGGCCATTACCACGCCCTTTGGGGTGCTGCTCCATACGGGGGATTTCAAGATCGACCTGACACCCCTGGACGGGCAGCCCATCGATATCAACCGGCTGGCCTATTACGGCAGCAAGGGGGTGCTGGCCCTTATGTCCGACAGCACCAACGTGGAAAAGCCCGGCTACACCCAGTCCGAACGGGAGATCGGCAAGACCTTTGAGCATTACTTCGACATTGCCCACGGCCGTATGATCGTGGCGTCCTTTGCCTCCAACGTGTGGCGGCTCCAGCAGGTGGCGGATGTGGCTATTCGCCACGGGCGGGTCATATGCTTTGCCGGTCGATCCATGGAGCAGATCGTGGCCGCTTCCCAGAAGCTGGGCTATCTGAATATCCCCGAAGATAAGATCGTCAAGGTGGATCAGCTCAAAAAGTTCAACGACGATAAGGTCTGCATCATCACCACCGGCAGTCAGGGGGAGCCCATGAGCGGCCTGTACCGCATGGCCAACGCCTCCCACAAGGTCAACGTGGGCAAGGGGGATACGGTCATTATCTCCGCTTCCGCCATCCCCGGCAACGAAAAGGGAGTGGCGCGGGTCATCAACAACCTGTTTGAAAAGGGCGCTTATGTGGTCTATGACCGCATGGCGGACGTGCATGTTTCCGGCCATGCCTGCCGGGAGGAACTTAAGCTCATGCTCCACATCATCAAGCCCAGGTATTTCATCCCCGCTCACGGGGAGCAGCGGCACCTGATGATGCATGCCCAGCTGGCAGAAGATATGGGCGTGCCCCCGGAAAACGTGTTTGTGGTCAATATAGGGGAGACCGTTTCCTTCAGCAAAAACGGCGCCCAGCGGGGAGGCAGCGTGGCTTCCGGCTCCGTGATGGTAGACGGCAGCGACAGCATCGGCAATGTGGTCCTTAACGACAGAAAGCAGCTGGCAGACGACGGCCTGCTGGTAGCGGTCATGACCATTCACAAGGAGACGGGCCGGCAGATGGCGCCCACGGAGATCATTTCCCGGGGGTTTGTGTATATGAAGGACTCCGAGGAGCTTATCCATCAGGCGGTGGAAAGCATTCAGAGCGAGGTGGAGCGGTTTGAGAAGGAGGATAAATCCTCCTATGCCAACATCAAGAACAGCATCAAAACAAAGCTCAAGACCTTCTTCAAGAGCAAAACCAAGCGCACCCCGGTGATCGTCCCCATTGTGATAGAAGTGGAATAAGGAGCCCTTTATGGAAAAACAGCAGCTTATCTGCGAAGCGAAGAATCTGAGCCTGCATCTGCGGGAAAGTCGGGAGTATCAGGCCTATACCGCCGCCCGGGAGACGGCTTTTGCCAACGACACCACCAAAGCCCTGATCGAGCAGTATCATCGCCTGCAGCTCAAGGCCCAGGGGGACATGCTCTCCTGCGGCAAGGCAGAGGACAAGACTATGGAAGAACTGAAAAAGCTGGGGGAACTGCTGCAGTTCAATCCGGCGGCGGCCGGCTTCCTTATGGCGGAGTATGGGCTGAATCAGCTTTTGAGCGAGGTATATCAGGCTTTGGGGCAGGGGCTGGATCTGAGCCTGCCCGCCATGCCGCAGGAGGAGGGACAGGCATAGCATGACCAGACAGGAGCAGCAAAAACAAGGATTCAAAGAGGCCTGGCGGTATCTGCGGCCCCTGGCGGTAGGGCTTTTGAGCCTGCTGCTGGTAGGGGTGGGCATTTCCCTGGGGGTCCGGTATGTGCTGTCTCACTTTATTTTCCCTGTGGACGCCGAGGACAACACCCCCATCGAGGTGGTGATCCCCAAGGGATCCTCCGCTTCCAAAATCGCTTCGCTGCTGTATAATGCCCGGGGGCAGGATGAACCGGGGCTTATAGTCAGCACCGCTTCCTTCAAGGTCTATGTAGACTTTGTGGGCAAGGCCAATGCACTGAAGGCGGGCACCTATGTGCTCTCCCGGAATATGAGCATCTCCGAGATCGTGGAGATCCTTTGCCAGGGCAACGAAGCCAGGACCACCCTGCGCTTTACCATCCCCGAGGGGTATACGGTAGAGAGCATTGCCGCCGTGCTCAAGGAGGGAGGCGTGCTGGAAAGCAACGATACCTTTTTGTCTTTGTGCCGGGAGGGGAGCCTGTATGGCAGCTACAGCTTTATAGACGAGCTGGAAGAGGATCCCGGCCGGCGGTATATGCTGGAGGGTTATCTCTTTCCCGATACCTATGAAGTGTATCAGGGGGTCAGCTGCGATGAGATCCTTTCCAAAATGCTCAGCCGTTTCAACGAGATCTTTACGGAGGCTTACCGGGCCCGGACCCGGGAGCTGGGCATGAGCGTGGATCAGGTGGTCACGCTGGCTTCCATTATCGAAAAAGAAGCCGCTGCCGAAGGAGACTTTGCCAGGGTATCCGCCGTGTTCCATAACCGGCTGAAACGGGATATGGCATTGGAGAGCTGCGCCACCCTTTCCTATGTGCTGGGGGTAAAGAAGTATACCTTCGAAAAGCAGGAGATGGACACCGCCTCTCCCTACAATACCTATAAAAACAAAGGTCTGCCCGTGGGGCCTATCTGCAATCCGGGCAAAACGGCCATAGAAGCGGCTCTGTATCCGGACGAGCAGTTTCTGAACGAAGGCTATCTGTACTTCTGCAACGGGGACATCACCACCTCCAATGCGCTGCTCTTCTCCAAGACCTACGAGGAGCACCAGAAGAAGGTGGAGCAGTATTCAAAGTACTGGAACTGACAAAAAACGCTCCGTTTTAACATGAATCAGACAGAATGGGCATACGCTTTCTCAAAGGAGGGAGCGTATGTTTGCGTTTATATGGAAACTGCTGGGGAGATTTTTCTTTGCCGGGTATGTGGGGAATCAGAACGCCTTTCCCAAGCCCCTTTCCCCGGCGGAGGAGGAAGCCTGCATCCGCCTGTATGCGGAAGGGACCGAGACGGAACGGGAAGCCGCCCGGGAAAAGCTGATCCTGCACAATCTGCGGCTGTGCGCCCACATTGCCAAAAAGTATGCCCGTACCGGCCGGGAGCAGGATGATCTGGTCTCCATCGGCACCATTGGCCTTATCAAAGCGGTAAACACCTTTTCCCCTCAGAAGGGCGCCCTTTCCGGCTATGCTTCCAGATGCATAGAAAATGAGATCCGCATGAGCCTGCGGCTGGAAAAGAAGCTGGTCAGCGAATGTTCTCTGGATGAGCCTTTGGGCAGGGACAGGGAAGGGAACGAACTGACGGTGCTGGATCTGGTAGGCAGCGATGAGGAGGCGGTCTTTGAGGCCGTGGGCAGGCGCATGGAGAAGGAGGCGCTGGCACGGCTTATGGAAGCGCATCTGAAAAAGCGGGAAAAGCTGGTGCTGACGCTGCGTTACGGACTGGGGGGAAGGGCGCCCATGGCACAGCGGGAGGTGGCATCGCTGCTGGGGATATCCCGGTCGTATATTTCCCGCATAGAAAAGAAAGCCATGGAAAAGCTGCGCCGTGCTTTGGAGCGGGAGCAGGGAAGCGAGGCATCTGCAAGCAGTATGCATCCAAACTGATCCGGGGGTGCGTGCCGTCCGGATGGACGTTGCCAAAGGCTTTGGGTAGTTAGCGGAGCAGACATAAGACGGCAGCCCATCCCCAAAAAGAATTAAGGCCCTATTGGACAGGACGGGAAAGCAAACACAGACAGTATGCAGCTTCGGTTGAGCGCTGTCTGTTTTGTGCGTTCAGGAGACGGAAATCGCTTTTCTGTTGGTATGTGATCCGGGCTTTTCGACTTCATGTACTCGTATGAAACAGCCTTAAAACAGTAAAAGCACTGTCTGCTTTTTGCCGGCAGTTTGAAGCACAATTTGACTGAAATTATGACTTTTTTTTGAATATTGCCGTGCCTCCACGCTGCAGAAAAAATTTCTGCTAATATATAAAGAGACCAGCCGCTATTTTGTGAGCATAGCGATTATGAGATGGAGGTGTATCGTACCGAATGAAAAAGACCGCTGTTCTGATATATAACCAGTTCTGCAATTTCGAGATCGCGCCGGCGCTGGAAATGCTGGCAATGGCAGAGAAGCCGATTGCTGTTTTTGCAAAGTCACTGGCCCCGGTGCGGAGTGAGGAAGGCTTGACTGTTATTCCGGAAAAGAGCATTAAGGAATTGAGTTTGGATGAATATGACAGCCTGCTTCTGCCCGGTGCCATGGATATTCGGGAAGCCATCGAGGACGACACCATTTTGGATTTTATCCGGAAATTCGACGGCATGCCCATTGGTGCAATCTCCATTGCTCCGCTGCTTTTATTCAAAGCCGGGTTATTGGAAGACAAGCCGTTTATGGCAGGAGTCAATCCGGAGGACCTGTTTGAGGAGGGATATACAGCCGATGCCCTGTCCCTGATGACGGGCTGGGATGCAAATCTTGAAAACCCGATTCAGGAGGGATATATTCAGGCGGGAAACATTGTGACTTCCGTATCCTATCATTTTGTTCGATGGGCTTTGGCTTTTGGCAGAATGATCGGTATTGACCTGCCGCCTAAAACATTTGGGCTTTAAGTTGAATCATGCAGGGCGGCACTCTGCTGTTTGGAAAAGCGAATCGCCCCGTCTGGCCGTTTGTTCCCAAATCTGCGAGATAGCGTGAACGGCAAGCTGAGTGCTATGATGATGAATGCCGCTTGTGCAAATGAGCGGAACAGGTTGAAAGGTGGGATCAAAAAGCTAAAAAATCCAGGCATCGGAACAACTGATACAGAATCAAAAGTATGCATCCAACGGAAGAAGAAGTATACACACCCTGGCAGAATCCATATCCCGGGCCTTCGGAGCGCATGCGCAGATGAAAACAGCAGGCACATATCGGACAGGATGCTGCGGGCTATATCTCTGCGGATAATTGGCTTTTTGCTTAAACCTTTTTGAAAAAGTATCCGTACAGAGTCAAATGCAGGAGAAACGGCAGACTTTTGAGAGGGGAGGGGCGGGCGCAAACGATCCCTGCAAAGAAGCTGAAAAATAGTAAGAAAAACAAAAAAATATTTTGCTTTTTCGTTGCTTTTGCCCGTCGTCCTTGTTATACTGCAAGTGTATAGAAAGGTCTCTTTTAAGAGGCCTGCAAAAAAGAATTTTCAGGATTGGAGAGAAAAATGGACTACGGCAAAATCAAAGAAACAGCCCAGGGGTATCTACCTGCCATGACCAGGTTCCTGCGGGAGCTTATCCGCATTCCCGGCGAAAGCTGCCAGGAGGAGGGGCATATCCGCCGCATCGCCAAAGAGATGGAGGACGTGGGTTTTGACCGGGTGGTCATCGACGGTCAGGGCAACGTGCTGGGCTATATGGGCCAGGGCAGCAGGATCATCGCCTTTGATGCCCATATCGACACCGTAGGCATCGGCGCCAGAAGCAACTGGAACTTCGATCCCTACGAGGGCTTTGAAACGGATACCCAGATCGGCGGCCGGGGTGCTTCCGACCAGTTGGGGGGCATCGTTTCCTCCGTATACGGGGCCAGGATCATGAAGGATCTGGGTCTGATCCCGGAGGATGTGACCATTCTGGTCACCGGCACCGTGCAGGAAGAGGACTGTGACGGCCTGTGCTGGCAGTATATCCACAATGTAGACGGCATTACGCCCGCCTTTGTAGTCTCTACGGAGCCTACCGACGGCGGTATTTACCGGGGCCACCGGGGCCGCATGGAGATCCGGGTGGATGTTAAGGGCGTTTCCTGCCATGGCAGCGCACCCGAACGGGGGGACAACGCCATTTACAAGATGGCCGATATCCTGCAGGATGTCCGCGCCCTGAACGAGAACGGTCTGGACGGAGAGATCAAGGGGCTGGAGAAGATGCTCACCCCCGAATACAACCCCGAACATTATGAGGATGCCCGCTTCCTGGGCCGGGGCACCGTTACCGTCAGCGAGATCTTCTTTACCTCGCCTTCCCGCTGCGCCGTGGCGGATTCCTGCGCCGTGTCTCTGGACCGCCGCATGACCGCCGGGGAGACCTGGGATTCCTGCCTGAAGGAGATCGAGGAGCTGCCCGCCTGCAAAAAGTATGCCAAAGACGTGAAGGTCTCCATGTATATGTATGACCGGCCCGCCTGGACGGGGGAAGTGTATCCCACGGAGTGCTATTTCCCCACCTGGATCAACAAGGAGACCGCCGCCCACGTCAAAGCCGTAGCCGAGGCGCACAAGGCACTGTACGGCGAAGAACGGCTGGGCGATGAAACCGCCATGGACAAGCGCCGCCGTCCCCTCATCGACAAATGGACCTTCTCCACCAACGGCGTATCCATTCAGGGCCGCTACGGTATCCCCTGCGTCGGCTTCGGACCGGGGGCGGAGTCTCAGGCTCACGCGCCCAACGAGATCACCTGGAAGCAGGACCTGGTGGTCAATGCGGCCGTGTATGCCCTGATCCCCACCATGTACGTGCAGCAGGCGCCGGATAAGGAAGATGTTTCCCAGTTCCGGGCCGGCAAGACCAACAATAACATTCAATAACCACCGGAAGGAGAGCCACCATGAGCAACGTAAAGCAGTATACCGATATCCTCAACGGGCTGAATTTTGAAAAGATGTACAACGGGGATTTCTTCCTGACCTGGGAGAAATCCGATGATGAGATCAAGGCCGTTTTCGAAGTGGCCGACGCCCTGCGCCATCTGCGGGAGAACAACATCTCCACTCGTATCTTCGATTCCGGCATCGGCATTTCCATCTTCCGTGACAACAGCACCCGCACCCGCTTCTCCTTTGCTTCCGCCTGCAACCTGCTGGGCATCACCGTCCGGGATTTTGAAGAAGGCAAGAGCCAGGTAGCCCACGGGGAGACCGTTCGGGAGACGGCTAACATGGTCTCCTTCATGGCGGATGTTATCGGCATCCGGGACGATATGTATATCGGCAAAGGCAACACCTACATGCACACCATGGTAGACGCCGTGACCGAAGGTTGGCAGAGCGGCGTGCTGGAGCAGAAGCCCACGCTGGTGAACCTCCAGTGCGACATCGATCACCCCACCCAGATCATGGCCGACACTCTCCACTGCATTCATGAGCTGGGCGGCCTCGAAAATCTCCGGGGCAAGAAGGTGGCCATGACCTGGGCCTACTCTCCTTCCTACGGCAAGCCCCTGTCCGTGCCCCAGGGCTGCATCGGCCTTATGAGCCGCCTGGGTGTGGATCTGCATCTGGCCTATCCAGAAGGGTATGATCTGATGGACGACGTGGTGGAGGTAGCCAAACGCCAGAGCGCTGCTTCCGGCGGGAAGTTCACCATCTCCCACGATATGGACGCTGCCTTTGAAGGGGCAGACATCGTATATCCCAAGAGCTGGGCACCCTTCAAAGCCATGGAAGAACGCACGGATCTGTATGGAAAGGGCGACATGGAGGGTATCAAGGCTCTGGAAAAGCGGCTGCTGGCCCAGAACGCTGCCCATAAGGACTGGGAGTGCACCGAAGAGCGCATGGCCAAAACCAAAAACGGCAAGGCTCTGTATCTCCACTGCCTGCCCGCCGATATCACCGGCGTCAGCTGCCAGGCCGGCGAGGTAGCCGAAAGCGTCTTTGACCGCTACCGCACCCCCCTGTACAAGCAGGCTTCCTTCAAGCCCTATATCATCGCCGCCATGATCTTCCTGGCCAAGGTGAAGGATCCGGCCGCCAAGCTGCTGGAACTGGAAAAGAGAAATACCCTCCGCTGGGACCGCTGAACCAAATTTTTAAAATAAGAGAGGTTTTATCATGATCGATCTTACCATCCATGCAGACGCACTGGCCCGGAATATCGAAGTAGCCAGAAAGAACCATATCATCCTGCCCACCTATGAGCAGATGAAAGACCCCTCCAAGATCCCCGAGAAGGTAAAAAAGGCCCTGAAAAACGTGGGTCTTTGGGATGTGGATCCCCTGAACCTGTTCCGCATCAGCTGGCATAACGAGCCCACCATGGAAGGCGGCGGCTTCGGCGGCGTCAACTATATCGAACTGCCCTCCAGCCTTACCGGCGTCAAGGCCCGGATCGTCTGCCTCATCGGCAAGTGGTTCCCCACGGGGTGCCACAAGGTGGGCGCTTCCTATGGCTGCCTGGTGCCCCGGCTGGTCACCGGCCAGTTCGACGCCACCTATAATAAGGCCGTATGGCCCTCCACCGGCAACTACTGCCGGGGCGGCGCCTTTAACAGCAAGCTCCTTGCCTGCGACAGCATCGCCATCCTGCCTGCGGAAATGAGCCGGGAACGCTTTGACTGGCTCAGCAAGATCGCCGGGGAGGTCATTGCCACTCCCGGCTGCGAGAGCAACGTAAAAGAGATCTTTGATAAAACCTGGGAGCTGCGCAACACCCGGGACGATGTGGTCATCTTCAATCAGTTTGAAGAGATGGGCAACTGCATCTGGCACTATCAGGTAACGGGCAATGCCATTGCCGAAGTGTTTGAGACCATCAAGCGCCCCGGAGACCGGTTTGCAGGAGCCGCCTTTACCAGCGGCAGCGCAGGCACCATGAGCGCCGGAGACCTGCTGAAGGAGAAGTATCCTCACAGCAAGCTGGCCGTGGGCGAAGCCCTTCAGTGCCCCACTCTGCTGTGGAACGGCTTCGGCGGCCACCGCATCGAGGGCATCGGCGATAAGCATGTGCCCTGGATCCACAACGTGCGCAACACCGATATGGTCATCGATATCGACGATAACGATTCCCAGAACCTGCTGCGGCTGTTCAACAGCCCCGAGGGCAAGGCGTACCTGCAGGAAGTGGGCGTAGCCCCCGAGCTGGTGGAAAAGCTCTCCTTCATGGGCATTTCCGGCATCGCCAACATGCTGTGCTGTATCAAGATGGCCAAGTATTACGAGCTTACTGAGCATGACGTGCTGGCCACCGTGTGCACCGACTCCGCCATTATGTACCAGAGCCGTATTGACGAGCTGAACCAACAGCAGGGCGCTTACTCCAAGGTTGCCGCCGCCGCAGACTTTGCCGGCCATCTGCAGAGCATCCGCACGGATACCATGCAGGAGCTCACCTATGAGGACCGCAAGCGCATCCACAACCTCAAGTACTATACCTGGGTGGAGCAGCAGGGCAAGACCTATGAAGAGATCAACCAGCAGTGGTATGACGAGCATTACTGGATCGATATGCATGAGCAGGCCGCAGAGCTGGATAAGCTCATCAACCAGTTCAATGCCGCCACCGGCGTGCTGGAGAGCCTGTAAAATATGAAGCGCATCCAAGGTTATCGATGCACCCTGTGCGGCCGGGAATATCCCTTCGGCCCGGAGCTGTATACCTGCCCTGCCTGCGGCGAAAAGGGCATACTGGATATAGTCTATGACTACAAGGCGGTACAGGAGTCTCTCAACCGGGAGACTCTGGCCGCCTGCCGGGACTTTTCCATGTGGCGGTACCGGGCCTTGATGCCCGTGGCGGATGCTACAGACGTTTCCCAGTTCCTTCGTATCGGCTGGTCGCCCCTCTATAAGAGTCTGCGGTTGGGACAGGAACTGGAGCTGGGCGCCCTGTATATCAAGGACGACGGGATCAATCCCACCGGCTCTTTGAAGGACCGGGCTTCCGGGGTAGCCGTGGCCAAGGCCATGGAGCTGGGGTATGATACCATCTCCTGCTCCTCTACGGGGAATGCCGCCTCCTCTTGCGCAGGCAGCGCCGCCCGGATGGGGCTCAAGGCCGTGATCTTTGTGCCCAAGCGGGCTCCCCAGGGGAAGATCGCCCAGCTGATGATCTTCGGCGCCAGACTGGTAGTGGTGGACGGGGACTATGAGCAGACCTTTGAGCTGAGCCGGGCCGCCATAGAGAAATACGGCTGGTACAACCGCAATGCGGGCATCAACCCCGTTATGAGCGAGGGGAAAAAGACCGTAGCCATGGAGATAGCCGAGCAGCTTGGTTTTAACGTGCCGGACTGGGTGGCCTGTTCCGTAGGGGACGGCTGCACCATCGGAGGGGTGTATACAGGCTTTAAGGATCTGTATGAGCTGGGGCTTATCGACCGGATCCCCCGGATCCTGGGGGTACAGTCCACGGGCTGCTGCCCCTTTGTGGATGCGGACAGGCTCCCGGAGCACCGGCTGGTGCCCACGGCAGAGAATACTCTGGCGGATTCCATTTCCGTAGGAGTGCCCCGGAACCCGAAGAAGGCCCAGCGGGCCGTATACGCTTCCAACGGGGCCTGGATCGCCGTCAGCGACGAGGATATCCTTTCCGCCATGCGGCTGCTGGGCCGTACGGAGGGAGTCTTTGGAGAACCGGCAGGGGTCACCGCTACGGCGGGGGTAAAGGCCGCCCGGGAAAAGAACCTTATCAAGGCCGGAGAGACCGTAGCCGTTATGAACACCGGCAGCGGTCTGAAGGATGCCGCCAATGCCATGAAGGCTGCGGGAAATCCTATACTTTGTGCGCCAAGCTTGCAAGCGCTTGAAAACAGCGGTATAATGAATTAAAAATTTCATTTCAGGAGGTCAAAAATGAAATACGGTCGTGTATACAACTTCTCTGCGGGCCCTGCCATGATGCCTGTGGAGGTTCTGGAAGAGGTAGCCGCAGAGGTATTGAACTATCAGGGCAGCGGAATGAGCGTCATGGAAATGTCCCATCGGTCCAAGGTGTTCCAGAAGATCGTGGACGAAGCCGAGGCCGACCTGCGGGAGCTGATGCAGATCCCCGATAACTACAAGGTTCTGTTCATTCAGGGCGGCGCCACGCTGCAGTTCTCCATGATCCCCATGAATCTCATGAAGAACAGTAAGGCCGTGTATATCGAGACCGGCGCCTGGTCCAAAAAGGCCATTGCCGAAGCCAAGAAGGTGGGCGAGGTCATCGTAGCCGCCTCCTCCAAGGATAAGAACTACAGCTATATCCCCGATTGCTCCGATCTGGATATCCCCGAAGATGCGGATTACGTCTATATCTGCGAGAATGAGACCATCCACGGCGTGACCTGGCCCAAGCTGCCCAATACCAAGGGGCATATTCTGGTATCCGACCAGTCCTCCATGTTCCTCTCCCGTCCCTGCAACGTAAGCGATTACGGCATGATCTACGGCGGCGTACAGAAGAACATCGGCCCCGCCGGCATGGCCATCGTCATCATCCGCGAGGATCTGATCCGGGAGGATCTCAAGGAGCTGCCCGTGTACATGCAGTACGCCACCCATGCAGACAACGGCTCCATGTACAACACCCCCAACTGCTGGTGCATCTATGTGTGCGGCAAGGTCTTCAAGTACCTGCTCAAGAACGGCGGCCTTACCCAGATGCAGAAGGTCAACGAAGAGAAGGCCAAGGTGCTGTATGACTTCCTGGATGCTTCCAAGTATTTCCACGGCACCGTAGAGAAGGAGTTCCGTTCCCTGATGAACGTGCCCTTTGTTACCGGCGATGCCGAGAAGGACGCAGCCGTGGTAGCCGCTACCAAGGCAGCCGGGTTTGATAACCTGAAGGGTCACAAGAGCGTGGGCGGCCTGCGGGCTTCCATCTACAACGCCATGCCCATCGAAGGCGTACAAGCGCTGGTGGACTTCCTCAAAGAGTACGAAGCAAAGAACGCATAAGCGGGAAAGGAAAGAGCAATGATCCGTATTCTGGCAGCAGACGGTATGGAAAAGGGAGCCGTAAAGGCTCTGGAAGAAAAGGGCTGCGAGGTAGTGCAGCAGTTTTATGAGGTGGAGGATCTCAAGCAGGCCGTCAAGGAATTTGACGCACTGGTAGTTCGTTCCGCCACCAAGGTTCGGGTTCCTGTGATCGACGAAGCCGCCGCAGCCGGCCGGCTGAAGATTATCATCCGGGGCGGCGTAGGTGTGGATAACATCGACGTGGATTACGCCAAGGAAAAGGGCATCGAAGTGCGCAACACCCCCCGGGCCAGCTCCCAGTCTGTGGCGGAACTGGCTATGGGCCATATGTTTGCTTGCGCCCGCTTCCTCTCCGTGGCAGGCCATTCCATGCGGGAAGGCAAGTGGGAGAAGAAAGCGTATGCCAAGGGCATCGAGCTGCAGGGCCGCACGCTGGGCATCATCGGCTTCGGCCGCATCGGCCAGCACCTGGGCATCATGGCCAAGGCTATCGGCATGAAAGTGGTCGCCTTTGATATTTTCCACATTCCCGGCATCGAAGAGCAGTTGGGCATCCAGTATGTGGATATGGACACGCTGCTGGCCGAAAGCGACTTTATCAGCGTCCATGCTCCTGCCGTAGACGGCGGCGCCATCATCAATGCAGAAACCATTGCCAAGATGAAGGACGGCGTTTGCATCATCAACACCAGCCGGGGCGCCAATCTGGATGAAAATGCTCTGCTGGAGGGACTCAACTCCGGCAAGGTTCGGGCAGCAGGTCTGGATGTGTGGGCCAGCGAGCCTTCCAAGAACGAGGCGCTGTATGCACACCCCATGGTGTCCTGCACGCCCCATATCGGTGCTTCCACCGTGGAAGCCCAGAAGCGCATCGGAGCGGAGATCGTGGATATCCTCACCGCCAAATTCTCCCTCTGACACGGAAAAAGAGAAGGAGCCGGTTCATCCGGCTCCTTTTTGCGTACCCGGATGCGCAGGCGTTTGTACATAAGAAAGATATTTCCGGAACCGAAAAACGGGGTTCGCTTACAGGCGGGCAAAAGGCAGGGGAAACGGTTCCGGCTTTCAAAAAGCGCCTCATCCGGGAGGCGCTTTTTGGGCGCACAGGGAGGCGGTGCCTGCGTCGTGATCGGGAGGTGGGGCGCTGCGGGCGGCGTACCGCCGCCCCAGCGGGCCCCGCTTGCGGAGCCCGCTGCCTTTGGCTTTGCCAAAGGGGCAGCGCCCCGGCCCTGGGCAAAACATCTTTCTTTCCAGCACGTCCCAGGCCACGAAACAAACCTGACCGGAACGGGAGCGGAAAAAGCATCCGGCGGGCGGGGCGCAAAAAGGCACGCCGTAAGGCGTGCCTGACAGTGTATCTTCTTTAGTAACCGAACAGCGCTTTCAGGGTGCCGGGGCCTGCGTTGCCGTCTTCGGTGAGTCCCTTGCTCTTCTGGAAGGCTTTAACGGCGGCAATAGTCTTCTCTCCGCAGTGACCCGTGGGATCGGAATCCAAAAAGCCCTTTTCCTTCAGCACGGCCTGGATCTCCTTGACCATTTCGCACTTGTCTCCCTGATGCATGATGTAGGCCTTGGCATCGCTGCTCATAAGCTTGTCATAGGTGGCCTTGTCCACTTTGCCGGTGACGGTCAGTTCGTTGCGCTCCTGAAAGATGCGTACGGCCTGACTGGTAATGGAGCCGAAAAGCGTAGTGGTAGTCTTTTTTCCATCCTTGGTGGCCGGATATACCATATAGTAGAGGTTTATGAGCTTCTGCTGGACCTCTGCCACCCGGGGCTCGTTGGCATTCAGCTCAATGGTCACAAAATCATCTGCCCCGTTGGAGGGGGAAGGAGAACTGCTGGAATCCGGGGAGGAAGAACTCTGCACATTCGTATTGGGGGAAGAAGAGGTGCCCGGCCCGGCGGAAGGATCCGCATCCGGGGACTGGCTGGGCAGCACAGCTCCTGCCGACGGGCTGGGAGACCCGGCAGGCAGAGAGGGGGAGACGCTGGGGGATTCTCCTCCGTTGGCGGAGGGCGCACAGGAATTGGCCAGGATCAGGATGAGTATGGCCGCCACCAGTACCACAATGGCCGCCGCAAACAGCACAAGGGTCAGCAGTCGTACCCGGTAGGTGCGCTGGCCCAGATGAATTCTAACATACCCCTTCTTCAAGAGGTTCAGTCCTTTTTCCATACCCATAAGATCGCCTCCTTTTTATTTACTATACTATATCACACATCTCCATAGTTGCGTCAAAAGAATGAATTTTTTTTGAACACTTCTGATGGGAAACATATATTCTTTCTTGCCGCATATATGCTTCAGAAGTATATATTTCTCCGCTGCCTTGCAATCCCCTGCTGCCTTTACTATAATTTTATAAAAAGAGCGAGAGGAGAGCTTCCCATGTCTTTTTCCATTAAACAATATCACGGGCCGGATTTCTCCCAGCCCCGTTTTGCCGCCATGCCCGAAGCCCGTTGGCAGCCCTGTCCCATGGACGGCGTGGCCCCCGAAGGCTACCATGCCATGGGCATCAGTCCGGAATATTTCAAGGTGGAAGGCCGTTGGCATCTGGCAGAGGAAAGCCGCATGGACTGCGTACCCGTGTGGCAGGGGGGCCGTGTGGCCGTGGTGGAATTCCGCAACCTGAAGCAGGGAGATCTGGTATGCATGGGACGAACGGAGGATGGCAGCAACGGCATCTATGTTCACGGCACGGGCTTTGAAGAGGAAGCGGGCCACGATCAGTTCTTCTCTTTCCGGCAGAGCCGCTCCAGAGAGACGGGCTTTTCCAGAGATTATGAGGAGATCGTGGAGCTGCTGGAGTACGAAAAGAACCACGGCGGTTATGTGGTGTGGGTCATGGGCCCGGCCTTTTCCTTTGATAATGCCGCCCGGGAGGCCTTTGCCAAACTGGTGCGGGGGGGCTATGTGCAGGCCGTGCTGGCCGGAAATGCGCTGGCTACCCATGATTTGGAGGGCGCCTATCTGCATACGGCACTGGGCACGGATATCGTTACCCAGCAGAGCGTATATAACGGTCACTACCATCACCTGGATACCATTAACCGGGTCCGTTCCTATGGATCTATTCCCGCTTTTTTGAAGGGGGAGGATCTTCATGAAGGCATTATTGCCGCCTGTGTGGAAAAGGACGTTCCCTTTGTGCTGGTGGGTTCCGTCCGGGATGACGGCCCTCTGCCGGAAGTCTACGGCAATGTATATGAGGGACAGGACGCCATGCGGGCGCATGTGCGCAGGGCGACCACCGTCATCGGCATGGCCACGGTGCTCCATACCATTGCCACCGGAAACATGACCCCCAGCTACCGGGTGCTTCCTGACGGAACTGTCCGCCCTGTGTATTTCTACAGCGTGGATGTAAGCGAGTTTGCCGTAAACAAACTGGCAGACCGGGGCAGCCTGCTGGCCAAGGGGATTGTGGCCAACGTGCAGGACTTTGTCACCAAAGTTGCCGAAAGGCTGGCATAAAACAAATCCGGTCAAGCCGGGGGAGCCAAACAGATCGCAAAAGCGGCCATGAAAGCCGCTGCGGTTCACTGATGTTAACCCACTATAATGCAAAAACGGATCTGCCGCCTGATGGGGGTGCAGATCCTTTTTTCGTGGGGCGCAGCTTTTCCCGGCAGAGTGTGGCCGGGTACCCGGGGGAGCGGCAGCTGGCGGGAAGCGGGGGCGGGGGCGCTGGGGCGGCGGTACGCCGTCCGCCCGTCCGCTGTGCGGCCGGGCCTTTGGCGCCTGCGGCGCCAAAGCCAGCGCCCCCAACCTCGTATACGAACCCGGTTCCGTATCGCAGCGTCCCCTGTCCCGCCTTACGGAAAATATCTTTCTCCGGGGCGGCGCCCAAAACAAAAAACAGGGGCCTCATGGCCCCCGTCTGTCATATGCTTCAGGAAAGTGTAGCCACCAGCACGGCTTTGATGGTGTGCAGGCGGTTTTCCGCTTCGTCAAATACCTTGCTATTGGGGCTTTCAAAGACTTCGTCCGTGACTTCCCGGATATCATAGCCCAAAGCCATCTGCTCCTTGGCCATGGTGGTATTGAAGTCGTGGAAGCTGGGCAGGCAGTGGAGGAAGATGCAGTTTTCATTCTTCGTCCGGGCCATGAGCTCACCCGTGACCTTAAAGGGAGTCAGCAGCTTTACCCGCTCCGGGATCAGGGCTTCTTCGCCCATGGAGGCCCAGATATCGGTGTACAGGGCATCGGCTCCTTCCACACAGGCGGGGTCGTCGCTGATCTCTATCACGGCGCCGCTTTCTCTGGCGGCCTCGGCACAGCGTTCCATCACATCCTGAGCGGGATAAAGAGCCTTGGGGCCGTAGCCCACATAATGGATGCCCAGCTTGGCGCAGATATACATAAGGCAGTAAGCCACGTTGTTCCGGGTGTCGCCGCAGAATACCAGCTTGCACTGCTCCAGGGGCTTGTTCACGTTTTCCGTCAGGGTCAGAATGTCTGCCAGCGCCTGGGTGGGGTGATCCACATCCGTCAGGCCGTTGTAAATGGGCACGCCCGCATACTTTTGCAGCTCTTCCACTACTTTCTGGTCAAAGCCCCGGTATTCGATGCCGTCAAACATCCGTCCCAGAACCCGGGCGGTATCGGCCAGACTTTCTTTTTTGCCCATCTGGCTGGACTTGCTGTCCAAAAAGGTAACGCCTGCTCCCTCGTCCATGGCGGCCACCTCAAAGGCGCAGCGGGTGCGGGTGCTGGTTTTTTCAAACAGGAGAACGATGTTCTTTCCTTCCAGGGAGTGTCCCTTTATGCCGGCCTTCTTTTTTGCCTTAAGCTCAGCGGAAAGCTGCAGCAGATACCGGATCTCCTCGGGAGTAAAGTCCATCAGGGTCAACAGGGAACGGCCTTTTAAATTCACAGACATAACAGATCTCCTTTTGCATAGGTTGTATTGTGCATATCCGCATTGCATAGACCTACTGGATATGCATTTATTCTAACATCTTTGCGGCATAGACACAAGGGGAGGAAGATATATATAGTAGAGGCGCTCCCGGAGCCCGGAAAAGAAAATGCGTCATAAATGCGGAATCTTTTAAAACACGTGGGGGGAACACATTTTTGACCTTGCTCTTTTTCAGACCCTGGGATATAATGAACCCGAAAAAGAATCGGAAGGGGGTACTTTTACCCTCTTGTATTTGAAAAGGAGGACATAAAATGAAGAAATTCCTAGCCATGCTTCTGGCGGTTCTCATGCTGGTGACCATGATGCCTGTTCTGGCCATGGCCAGCAGCGAGGGCGAGCTGGAAACACAGGAGCAACAGGATGCTTTCGGCCGCTATGGTTCCAAAATCGGCTGGAATTATGCCATTATCAGCAATAACGGAATAGGATGGACCGCACAGAGACCTACTGCCGCTAATGATCTTTCCAGCCATGTAAAGGTCAACGACTGGGTAAAGGGGCAGGCCACCTATGCGCTGACCAACGATGCTTCCAAGATCGTTACCGTTACCTGCGACCCGGGCTATTACATTGCCTATATCGCTCTCTGCTGTGACGATGACGGCGGATACAGCTGCCGTACCTTCCAGGTGGGCGGTTCCCTGGTCAATTCCTACGGGGTGAACATGACCTCCGCCACGCTGAAGATGAGCGACCTGTATCAGGGCGCCAATCACACCAGCAACAAAGAAAAGTACTGGCTCATGGTCATGATCGCCAAGTGCCCTGACCCTGTATATGTGGGGTATAACGCCGGTTCGGTGGGGGGCAAGGCTTTGACCGCTGCTCCCGTGGATATCACCGTACAGGTCCCTGACGCTTCTCTGGTGACCGGTACCTACAACTGGGCATATAAAAACTGGGAATCTCAGCCCCAGCACACCGTGCTGGCCATCAGCGAGGAGGCCGTGGCCGAAGCCCTGGCTGCGGGCTATGTGTTTGACGGCTGGAGTCTGCAGTTCTATCACACTTACAAGAAGAATACCTTCCAGGAACCTGTGGATGCGAAAGCCGTTATCAAGGCAGCCGGGGATAAGGTAGGCCTGTACACCCATGCGCTGCTCACCGCTCAGTGGAAGAAGGCGCCCGCGCCTACGGATACGCCTATTCCTGCACCTACGGATACTCCCGCGCCTACGGATACTCCCGCACCCACGGATACTTCCGCGCCTACGGATACGCCGACTCCCGCACCCACGGATACTCCCGCGCCTACGGATACGTCTATTCCTGCACCTACGGATACTCCCGCGCCTACGGATACGCCTATTCCTGCACCTACGGATACTCCCGCGCCTACGGATACGCCTATTCCTGCACCGACAGATACGCCCGCTCCCGCTGCCGGTACCCTGACCATCACCAAGAAGGTAGAGGGGCTGACGGATGTGACCGCAGCGCTGCGTTTCACTTTCACCGTTACCGGCCCCAATGAGTATCAGAGCATACAGATTCTGACTGTCAGTGCAGCTGACAACTGGACCGGGAGCGTTACCGTTGAAAACCTGCCCTACGGCACCTACCGGGTTATGGAAACCGGATTTGATGCGGTGCCCGGCTATACCGGCCCGGCCATCCAGCCCGCAACAGGTGCAGAAGCCGTTGTGTCCAAAGAGGCAAACGGCGCCGTTACCTTCACCAATACCTATACGAAGGCCGCCGCAGACAAGGGCAGCGTAAAGGTAGTCAAGACCTTTGAAGGCCTGCCCGAGAACGTCCGTCCCGAGAATGTATCCTTTGAGATCCTTCTGAATAACGAACTGGTGAGCACCCTGACCCTGACCAACGGCCGTTGGGAAGGGTCTCTGGCACTGGATGCCGGCACCTATACCGTTCGGGAGGTACTCACGGGCCTGAATGTAAACGGTTATGTATTTACCGGCGTGACCCCTGCCGCTGAGCAGACCTTTGTGGTGGAAGACGGCAAGGAGACCGTGGTCACCTTTGCCAACGCCTACCGCAAGGATCAGGTGGCTGTGGAATTCAACGTGGAAAAGGCCGTGAACCAGACCGGCAGCTACCTGCCCTATAAGGATACGGACTTCACCTTCCAGCTGAAGCTGACCGGCGCTGCGGATACGAACCAGTTGCTGGTGACCTTCAACGGCGTGGAAGTCAAGGACGGCAAGCTGACCCTGACCCTGAAGGCCGGCGAAAAGAGCGTTAAGGGTGCTTTGAACATCAGCGGCCCCGCCGAGCAGATGGCAGGTCTTTCCGGTACGCTGGAGGAAATCGTGCCCGAGGCCACCGGCAAATGGACCTATGATACCCAGAAGTATACCTTCACCTTCGACGGCCAGAGCCTGAAGCTGTATAACGGCAGTCAGGCGGCCGCCGCACAGGCTACCTTCACCAACGAATATAAGGACGATACCCCCCGCACCAGCCTGACCGTAAACAAGGTCTGGCAGGATAAGGGCTACGAAAAGAAGCGTCCCTCCTCCGTAACCGTCCAGCTGTATTACTACAAGAAAGACAGCAACGGCAAGGATACCAAGACCACCATAGCCTATAAGGTAGACGGCAAGGATGTGACCGTGACGCTCAGCGGCAGCAACAGCTGGAAGTATACCTTTGAAAATCTGGACGCCCGCTTTACCTGGACGGTGAAGGAAGTTAAGGTGCCCAGCGGCTACAGCGCCAAGGTCACCACCAATACCGCTAAAAAGACGGCTACCGTGACCAATACCTATGGTGCACAGCCAAAGACCGGTTTTGACGGGCTGCCCCTGATCCTGGTCATGTGCGGTGTGCTGCTGGCAGGCGGCGCTGCGCTGATCCTGGTCAACCGCAAGAAAAAGCCCGCCCATAAAGAGGACTGATACCTGCGTACAATAAGAGAAGGGGGATCCATATCCCCCTTTCTCTTTTAAAAGGGAAGATGAAAAAAAGCAAGAAAAAAAGCAGAACATGGCAGGAGCAGCTGCGGCTTCTGATCTCCGTGGTGATTGCGGGGATCATGGTCATTGCCTTTGGGGTGATCCTGTACACGGTGCTGTCCGTGCGGATACAGGTTTCTGATACCAACGGGATTACGCCCGTAATAAAAACCGCCGGGACAGGCCTGGCTACCCCTGGGCCCACTGACGGCCCCATGACTACCGGCGGCATAGTGATCATACAGAGCCCGGGAGCACTGACCCCCGATGACGGGCAGCCCCAGGATACTCCCGCTCCTACGGAGGAGCCGAAGGAAAAAGCGCCGGTGGCAGTGGACTTTTCTTCACTTTCCGCCATAAACGGCGATGTGGCGGCCTGGCTGTACAGCGAGGGGACGGAGATCAACTATCCCGTGGTCTACCGGGACAACACCTTTTACCTGAACCACAGCTTTGACGGGAAAAAGGTCAACCGGGGCACTCTGTTTATCCATGAGGATAATGACCCGGACTTTGCGGATGAAAACACAAGTATTTACGGGCACAACATGACCCGTACAGGGGATGGGGTCATGTTCTCCTCTCTGGTGAGCTACAAGAAGCAGAGCTATTACGAAAAGCATCCCTGCATGTATCTGCTGACGCCTCATGGAGACTACAAGGTGGAAATATTCGCAGCCTATCTCATTGATATTTTTGAGGATACCATTCCCATCACCTTTGCCAGCGACAGTGCGTACGGCGCATATCTGGCTGACATCCGAGGCCGTTCCGATATACAGTCCGCCGTGACGGTGACCCCCGCAGACCGGATATTGAGTCTGGTCACCTGTACCCAGGATCACGAAAGCACCGAACGGTATCTGGTGGTGGGCAAGCTCACGCCCCTTGCATAGAACTTGACAAAAAGCCATATAGCGATTATACTTCATAAAGAAATATCAGTAGGAGGGAAAGCATGAAAAAGCATATTTTGTGGCTTGCAGCGGCTTTGACCCTCCTATTTTGTATGGCGCTGCCTGCAGCCGCCGAAGGGGAGGAGGAGACGATCCCTGCGCCTTCCCCGGCAGCGGAAGACGCAGTCACGCTGATCCCGGAGGAAGCTTTGGCGGCGGAATTGGTGGATTCCATCGATCTGGGAGCCCGGGAGCGCGTTGAAACGGCCTATCAGGAGGCGCTGCAGCTTACGGGGCGCAAGTCTTTCAGAGGATACTGCGGCTCTTATGTGAACCACCTGCTGATGGTATATGGCATCAACACCAGCTATATCTCCGGCAACGGAAACAGATTTTTCCGAAACTATAAGGACAGGGAATGCACCTCCGGCGGCTATGATATCTGGACGTATTATGCAGAGGAATACGGCACGCTGCTGGATATTCTCCAGTCCATTGCCGATGAAGCTCCGGTAGTACACCATGTGGCTCTTGGCTTTTCCAAAGGCACCAGCGAAGCGGGGAAGAAGTATGGCCACTGTATCTTCATAGATACCATCTATGACGGTAAGGTCTATTATTCTGAATCCTTCGGTATCCATATAGGCGGGGAACGTTACAAGGAGGGAGATGCCATTGTATGCTCCCTGGAGGATTTCTGCCGCTACTATCGGAATTACAAGCTGGACGGCGTCCTGCACTTTGTGGATATGGACGGGGGAGAAGAATCTGAAATGCATATCACCTTGCCGCTTGTAAAGCAGGTCATGGCGGGGTTGGGCAAAGGCGATATTCTTCAGGCGGGGGAATTGCCTCCGGCAAACAGCGGGGAGCTGCCCGTGGAAGAGGAATAGACGGAGCCCTGAGCCGGTTCATATAACGGAGACACATCCTTCCCGAGGGAGAGCCACGGGGAGGATTTTTTATGTGCTTTTCAGATAGAAGCGGCGGTACGAAGCCGGGGATGAGGCTGCACGAAAATTGTGTCCGGACGGAACGGGGGGCGCACGTTCCGGCGGCCCGCCGCCGGAACACTGCGGGGGCGGTGCCCCCGCAGGCGTGCCGATAGGCACGCAGTGCGCCCCCGCCCGGCGTATACGCTGTATTTCGCTTTGCCGCGTCCCAGGTGCCGAATCGGCGGAAAAGGCATTGTTCAAACGCAAAAGAGGACTTGCAAACATGCAAAGCGCTTTGGTATACTGCAGGCAAAAGGAGGCATGGCCATGGAATATACCCTGCTTCGTTCCGATAGGAAAACATTGGCCGTGGAGATCACACGGGAGGGAAAAGTGTTGGTGCGGGCCCCCAGGTTTCTTTCACGGGGACGGATAGAGTCGTTTTTGCAGGAGAAAATGGCATGGATCCTCCAGCATCAGAAACAGGTGCTGGCCCGGTTGGAAGCCTTTCCGGAGCCTTCAGAGGAGGAAGAAGCCGCTTACAGAAAGGCGGCCAAAGCCCTCCTGCCGGAACTTGTGAAGCGTTGGAGTGAACGTATGGGCCTGTATCCGGAGGGAATCACCATCACAGGGGCCAGAACCCGCTTTGGCAGCTGCAGCGGCAAAAACCGATTGAGCTTTTCCTGGCGGTTGATGCAATATCCCGAAGAAGCAGTGGAATATGTGGTGGTACACGAGTTGAGCCATCTGAAGCACCGGAATCACGGACCGGAGTTTTATGCGCTGGTGGCCCGGTATATGCCCGACTATAAGCGGCGGGAAAAGCTGTTGAAAGCGCTGCCTGCAGCTGCCCCTGAACCAAAATAAGAAGAAAACAGAAAGGAGATAGAAACTATGGATCTTTTGCAGTTGATGGAGGAAAGATATTCCCTGCGCGCCTATGACGCCCGGCCGGTGGAAGAGGAAAAGCTTCAGCGGGTGCTGGAAGCCGGCAGGATCGCCCCTACGGCCAAAAATATGCAGCCTTGGAAGGTATATGTGGTGGAAAAGGAGAAAGATCTGGCGTTGCTGCGTTCATTGACTCCCTGCGCTTTTGATGCGCCGGTAGTGCTCATGTTCTGCGGCATAGAGGCAGAAAGTGCCCACAGCGGCTTTGACGGCCACAGCTGGGATCAAATGGATACCACCATTGTTATGACGCACATGATGCTGGAGGCACAGGCACAGGGCCTTGGCACCTGCATAGTGGGCTGGTTCGACAGCGAGGCCGTGCAGAAGGCCTTCCAGCTTCCGGAAGAAGAGCATCTCTGGTGCCTGCTGCCCATGGGCTATCCGGCGGCGGATGCCAAACCCGGTCCCCAGCATGACCGGCGCAAGGAGATGTCGCAGCTGGTGACCCGGCTGTAAGGAAGCTTGTTCCATACATGCCCCTTTTCAGGGGCATGTTTGCGTTAGGGCGGAGCCTGGGCCGTGACGGACGGAACTGGAGCGGGCACGGGGCTTTGGGGGCGCATGCGCGCCTACGGCGCGCCTGCGGGGGCGGCCGCCCCCGCAGAGTTCCGGCACAGCCGGAACATGCGCCCCACGCCCTGGGTATACGAGGCTGCTTCGGCTTCCCCGCATCCCCGACTTCGGATAAATGCTCCCTTCGTTTCGACAGACTTGCATGACAGCCTGCGCCCTTTCGGTTGAAATGCGGAATAGTTGTCAATAATGAAAGAACAGATGTTCCTGCGCCTTGCTCCTTTTGGGAGAAGGTGGTATGATGCTGTATGAGAATATGGGAAAGGATGGCCACGGGCCTATGCATACATATTTACGGAAAGGGATCGCCTGGCTGCTCATCGCTTGCAGCCTGCTGCCTTTGGCTGCCTGTACGCCGCCGAAAGAGACAGCGCCTATTACCGGCATCAATACCCAGGTATCCGCTCAGCCTGCTGTCGGAAAAGAGCAGGAAGCTTCTGCAGAAGGACTGGTATTTACCGAGGCGGTAAGCTCCTCTCATCTGGCCAACCCCTATGAGGGCTGCGGCCGTTGGGACTGGTTTGAACTGTACAACGGCTCCGGACGGACGGTAGATCTGCAAAACTTTTTTGTATCGGATGACCCTCTGAAGCCAAACAAACGGCAGCTTCCCGCTTATATGCTGGCGCCCGGGGGGTATGTGGCCATATGCACCTGCGGGGGCAGCAGCCATCCCTCCGTGGAACTGGGGTTGAAAAAAGCGGGCGATACACTGTATCTGAACGGCACGGATGGAGCGCAGCTGGATATGCTGGAGATCCCCGCCCTGGAACGGGATGTGAGCTGGGCCATGGCGGCGGATGGCTGGGGGTACTGTCAGGAACCTACTCCCGGGGCCGCCAATACCACCCCCATATACAGTACTCTGGAGGCCACTCCTTCCGATACCCTGAACGGGTTGATGCTCAATGAACTGCTGATCTCCAACCGGTATTCTGCCGTGGATGAGGATGGGGATTGCGGAGATTTTGTGGAGCTGTACAACGGGGGGCCTGCTCGCTCCCTGAAAGGCCTGTATTTATCCGATGACCGGGATACACTGACCAAGTGGGCATTCCCTGAGGGGAACATCGGTCAGGGAGAATATCTGGTCGTGTTTCTGGATGGAAAAGACAAGTCCGGCACGTATCTCCATGCCAATTTTTCGGTAAGTGCAGAGGAGGAGGGGGTCTTTCTCTATGACGAAGGTACGCTGCAATATACCCAGCTGCTGGTGCCTTCCGTAATCGGGGCGGATATCTCCTTTGACGGAAAGGGGAACTACTTCCGCTACCCTTCTCCCGGTCGTGAAAACGGTACCGGGGTACAGGATATCTCCAATCTGGGGGCCTATGACCCGGAGGGCGTTTATATCAGCGAGGTCTGCGCCTCCCAAAAGGACGGAGACGACTGGGTGGAGCTGCATAACGGCGGCAGGGAAAGCGTATCCCTGGCAGGCTGGGTGTTGACGGATTCCCTGCAAAAGGATAAATATACCTTTGCCAATGTGATACTGGAACCGGGGGCCTATTATGTGCTTTCCCTTCGTTCGGGGGATCCCTTTGGCATTTCCAAAAGCGGAGAAACGCTGTATCTGAAGGATACGCAGGGGAACGTACAGGACAGGTTCCTCACCGGCGCTCTGGAACGGGGCATGACCTCCGGCCGGGTGGAAGGGGATACCGTTCGGGAGCATGTGTTTTTTTCGGAAGCCACACCAGGCGCGGCTAACAGCACCGCCTACGTTACGGGATATGCGGCAACTCCTGTGTATTCTGATACGGAACTGTATCAAACGACGGCCTTCTCCCTGACCCTTACCGCAGAAGAAGGAGCCACCATCTATTATACCACCGACGGCAGCAAACCTACCGCCGCATCCCGGGTGTATACGGGGCCTATCTCCATCAGTCGGAATACGGTGGTGCGGGCCTATGCTTCCCAGCCCGGGAAGCTGGACAGCCCCATGACCGCCTTTACCTACCTATTTGAAGAACCCCACAGCCTGCCGGTGGTTTCCATTTATCTGGCGCCGGAGGATAAAACCGTGGTCTGGTCCGCCAAAAGCAAACAGTCCAAAACCAAGGTGGAGCGGGAGGGCTACCTGACCTATTACGAAAGCGACGGCCGTCTGGGTACCGCTTTTCCGGCAGGGTTCAAAGCCAAAGGGGCGGGCACTCTGGGCAGCAAGCAGCCGTCCCTGTCCATTCATCTGCGGGGCGCTTATGGGCAATCCAAGGTAACGTACCCGTTCTTCCCGGAATACGGGATGATCAGCTACGGTTCTCTGGTAGTGCGCAATTCCGGTCAGGATAACACCAAGGCCCGTATTCGGGATTCCTACGCTTCCCGGCTGTGCTTGGGGCTGCATATAGATGTGGCGGCCACAAAGCCGGTGGTGGTGTATGTAAACGGGCAGTATTACGGCCTGTATGATCTGAATGAGGATCAGAACGCTGATTTTCTGGAGACTCACTACGGTGTGGATAAGGATAAGGTGGAGATCATCCGCTATAACCAGACGGTGGTTCGGGGAAGTAAGACCGACTGGCTGAAGGTCACGGACTACGCGGAAAACAAGGACATGACCTCTGACTCCGGGTATGAAAAGTTTCTGCAATGGGTGGATGAAGACTACTTTATAGACTATCTCATCTGCACCATCTATCTGGGCAATACGGATGTGGCTAACCAGAAGTACTGGCATACTACGGATAACGCCATCCGCTGGCGAGCCATCTTCTATGATTTTGATTATGCCATGGGCTACAGCAGCGGCGTCAGCCGCAGCATGATGGGCACCTTCTTTACCAGGGAAGGGATGGATACGGCTACCAGCCATCTGAAGACCCTGATTCCCTATGGCTTTTCCCGCAATAAAAAGTGGAGGGAGAAGTTTGTGGAGCGGTTTGTGGAGCTGGTTGAAACGGTATTCCAGCCCCAGCGGTGCAGCCGGATACTGGATCAGCTGGTCAGTGAAATGGAGCCGGAAATGGCCCGGCACACCAAATACTGGGGCAGCAAGTATTCCCCCGGCTCCGTCAGCGCCTGGAAGAAAGAGATAGAGACCATCCGCTCCTTTATGAACCAGCGGCCGGAACAGATCTACAAGCAGCTTAAAAGCTATTTTCGCCTGTCAGAAAGCGAATTGGCTGCGCTCAGGAGCAAGTATGCTTCCGGGAATTAAAAACCTGTTTTCGGGCTGTTTAAAGGCTTAAAGCACGATCCGAACACAAAAAGCGCCTCATGCAGGAGGCGCTTTTTTGCATACCGGGGAGACGGAGTCTGCGCGGTGTTCGGGAGGGGGCGCTGCGGGCGGCGTGCCGCCGCCCCAGCGGGCCGCGCCGACGCGGCCCGCTGTCTTTGGCTTCGCCAAAGGGCAGCGCCCCCGGCCCCGGGTCGATCTTCCTTCGGGCAGACAGGGGGGCTACGCTTCGGCTTCCGGCGTAAAGCCCACAGAGACCGGCATATCCTGCCAGCTGGTCCCGTCCGTGCGGTAATACAGCCGCAGCAGGGAACCGTCCTTTTGTGCATATTCTACTACCAGCACCTGTCCGGTCGTAAGCTCCATGGGATATTGGTTCAGGGGCAGCACATCATTGGTCAATGGTGCATTCCGAAAGTCCTCATAGGCGCTCTCTTCCAGCAGATAAAAGGTGCGGCTGCCAAAGGCACTGTTCCACTGGGATATGTCTTCGCTGCCGTAGCAAAGGGCAGCGTAGCTTTTGCCGTTGATCTCCAGTGTTGTATGCTCCGTGATCCGCAGATCCTCCCGATGCAGGGCGTTTCCCAGCTGTTCCCGGAGCCGGTCCCACATGGCGTCTGGGTGACTGTCGGTGAAGTCAAGATGATTGGCTCCGTAGATCCCCATAACAGCTTTGCCCTCCAGCTGGGCATAGGCCTCCAGAAAATTCTCCACCAGGCAGGTTTCCCGGTAAGCGTCGGCTTCCTCTTCCGGACCGTAATAAAAAGTGCGGCCCTGCTCCAGCGCCTTCAGCGTGCGGGCGTATGCCTCCGTATCCTGCTGCCCGGCGGCCTTCAGTTCATTCAGATACCGCTGCCCCGTGGAATGTAACTGATGCCCCACATCCGTGCCATGAAAAACCGTTTCCGGGCAGGTCTCCTTCAGCCCGCGGTAAAAACGGAGATAGGTCTCGTTATGCTGCAGGGTGCCCTCCCAATCGGCATACAGAGCCAGCAGGAGACTGTCGTCTTCCGCCTGCATCCACCGGTTCATATATTCGGCGGTATAATAGGGCATCTCTACAAACAGATGCCGCATCCCCCGGGCATAGCAGTCCTGCCACAAAGACAGTTCCCGGGTCAGAATATCCTCCCGTCCGTGGGATTCCCCGTATAAATAGATTTCCTCCGGAGCAGCCTCCAGAGAGGGAGCCGGGGTGTTTTCTGCCGCCGGGGTGGTTCCGTTGCAGCCTCCGGCCGTAAGAAGAAAAAGAACTGCCAGGGCCAAAGCAGCCATGGCAGCAGAAAAGCGTGTTTGTTTGGAATACAGCAAGAAATAGTCTCCTTGTCGACTTTTTCACTCAGGCCATGAGCCCCATGGCTAGCAGCCCTACCATGGCGCACAGCAGTTGGGCAATGGCAAAGCGGAATACCGTCTGCGTATCAGACCAGCCACGGTTCTTCCGGCATTCATCATGAAGCGGGGTTCGCAGCCCGGCCATGAACTTCTTGGTATGGAACAGCCGCATGACAGAAAGCTTCAGCAGCCCCAGCCCGCCGTTGAGAAGGATCACCACCGCAAAGGGAACAGACAAAAGCACATTCCCCGTTTCCAGCATGAGGATGCCCAGAAACAGTCCGATGGCCCGGCTGCCTGCATCGCCCATCATCAGCATGCAGGGGGAGGCGTTGAACAGCAGGTAGGCGCCCAGACAGCCCATAAGAATCAGGGCGCATACGCCCCACAGGGGCTTATCCAGAAACCGGTACAAAGCGTAGCCTGTGGCGCCCAGCGCAATGGAGGCAAGGGTGCCGAAAAGGCCGTCCACACCGTCGGAACAGTTGCAGCAGTTGATAAAGGCCCACAGCACAAATACCGCCAGAATAAAGAACGCCCATCGGGGCAGCAGCAGAGCGCTGCCGAACAGAGAGAGACTGTAGGGCCCCTGGTTGGCATTCATAAAGGTGACCACCGCCACCAGGCAGATGGCCAGATCCAGCAGCCCCTTTTTCAGCTCGCTCCAGGGCAGTTCGCTGCAATCGTCCAGATACCCGGTGAGCATGGCCGCCAGAGTCAGAAACAGATACACCGCCAGTTCCCAGGAAAAGGGGAGCAGCACCAGACACAGCACCGCAAACACCGGGATGAACACCACCCCGGTGCCCCGGGCTTTGCCCCGGCTTTTTTCTCCGTTTACGGCATAGGCACGGCCGTGATCCTGGGGCAGCTTGTCCCGCAGGAGCAGAATGAGCAGCACGGTCAGCAGCAGGGCAGCGGGATAGCCTGTAAGGGCCGCCGCAGAAAGTGAGAACATAATGCCTCCTTAATGGTTTCAATGGGTGCTGGCCGTGCCGAAGGGCAGGCTGCCCTCCACGGTCAGGGGTGCAATATGCCAGATCTCCTCCGCATACTGGCGGATGGTCCTGTCGGAGGAGAAGGGGCCTGCGGCGCAGGTGTTCATCAGGCACTTGCGGCCAAAGGTCATGGGGTCTTTGGTATCGTACAGGGCCTGGAGCTTCCGGTCGATATAGGGCAGAAGCTCATACAGCACAAAGTAGTAATCCGCCTTCTGCCAGCTGTTTCCAAAGAGAAGGGAGTTATACAGCGCCTGGAACTGGCCCGTGCCGTTGTCGGAGAAGGTGCCGTCCACCATGGTATCCACCACCCGCCGGATCCGGGGCTCGTGGTCATAAATGGCCTTGGGGTCATAGTGAGGCCGCAGGGCATTGAGGGTATCCACCCGGGCGCCGAAGATATAGTTGTTCTCTTCGCCTGCGGCAGCTACGATCTCGATGTTGGCCCCGTCATAGGTGCCCAGGGTAACGGCGCCGTTGAGCATGAGCTTCATGTTGCCGGTGCCGCTGGCCTCGGTGCCCGCCGGGGAGATCTGTTCGGAGATATCCGCCGCCGGGATGATATGCTCGGCATAGGAGCAGTTATAGTTCTGTACAAAGACCACCCGCATCTTATCGGCCATATCCGGGTCGGCATTGATCTTTGCGGCGATCTCGTTGATGAATTTGATGACTGTCTTGGCAATGATATACCCCGGAGCGGATTTGGCCCCGAAGATAAAGGCCGTGGGGGGGAAGTCGGTAATCCGGCCATCCTTGATGCCGAAGTATATATCCAGAATGGCCAGTGCGTTCATCAGTTGCCGCTTATACTCATGCATACGCTTGATCTGCACGTCATAGACGAACCCGGCAGGAATATCTACCCACTCTTTCTGGGAGATAAGGGCGGAAAGCCGCTCTTTGTTCTGCCGCTTTACGGCCAGGAAGTCCTTTACATCTTCATCAGAGGTAAAGGCGCGGAGCTTTTCCAGCTGATCCAGATCGGTGATCCACCCATCGCCTATGCGTCTGGTGATAAAATCGGCCAGCCCGGGGTTGCAAAGCCCCAGCCAACGCCGCTGGGTAATGCCGTTGGTTTTGTTCTGGAAGCGTTCGGGGTAAAGGGCATACCAGTTCTTCAGCACATCGTGCTTGAGGATCTCCGTATGGATCTTGGCCACGCCATTGACCGCATGGCTTACATACACGGCCATGTTGGCCATGTGGATCCGGTTCCCCTGGATGATGGCATAATCGGTGCAGTCCAGCCCCTTCTGCATGAGTTCCCCGCAGAGCTTGGCATTGATGCGGTAGACGATATCAAAGATCTCCGGTAGCAGTTCCTTGAACAGGTCTGCGTCCCACTTTTCCAGAGCCTCCTGCATGACGGTGTGGTTGGTATAGGCAAAGGTATGCTGCGCCACGTCGAAAGCCTGCTCAAACTGCATCCCTTCGTTCATCAGCAGCCGGATAAGCTCCGGAATGGAAACGGTGGGGTGGGTGTCGTTGAGCTGAATGGCAATATACTGGGCAAAGTTTTCCAGAGGGCGCTCCTCCCGCTTGTAGCGGAAGAGCAGATCCTGCAAAGAGGCGGAGGAAAGGAAATACTGCTGCTTGAGCCGCAGCTTTTTCCCGGCCCGGGTGGTATCGTTAGGGTACAGAACCCGGGTGATATCCTCCACGGCGTTCTTTTCCCGGACGGCCAGAGCATATTCCTGATCGTTGAACAGCTGGAAGTCAAAATCCTCCAGCGCTTCACTCTGCCACAAACGCAGGGTGCCGATGTGGCTGGTGTGATAGCCGATGACCGGCATATCATAAGGTACGGCCCGGACGGTCTGGTCGGCAAACTTTACCAGCATTTCGTGGCTGTCCCGCCGCCGGGACCAGGGGTCCCCAAAGCGCTGCCAGTCATCGGCGGCTTCGTTCTGGAAGCCGTCCCGCCAGCTTTGCTTGAACAAGCCGTACTTATAGCGGATGCCGTAACCGTCCAGAGGCAGATTCATGGTAGCGGCGGAATCCAGAAAACAGGCGGCCAACCGTCCAAGACCGCCGTTGCCCAGGGCGCAGTCTTCGATCTCTTCAAACATGTTGATATCCAGGCCGTTGTCGGCAAAGGCCTTTTTGACCTCTTCCAGAATGCCCAGATTGTAGAGGTTGTTGTATACCATCCGGCCGGTAAGATACTCCGCCGAAAGATAATAAGCGCTCCGGTTCCGTTCGTGGGAATGGCGGCTTTCGTACCAGTTGTCGGCGATGCCGTCCATGACCACCCGGCCCAGAGCGTTGTGGATCTGATATACGGTGGCCTCCTGAAGAGAGACCTCATTCTGCTGCTTTAAAAGCTTTTCTACCTGCTGTAATATTTTGTCCACTTTTTTACTTGACCCTTCCTCAGAATAGAACTGAATAAACAGTACACCATTATTAAAACGCATTATAGCATTTTTCCGTAGGCAATGCAAGATTTGCCCGGAGATAATATACAAAAGCATGGGGAAGGGAAGCGGGCTGACGGTGTATGGATACGGACGCTGAAAGTATCTGCCCGAGGGCTGGGATGCGGGAGCATGTAAGCGGGATGAATCCGAGAGCCGGGACGTTGCATCACGAGGTATTTTGCGTATACGCCGGGCGGGGGCGCACGTTCCGGCCCCGGGCCGGAACACTGCGGGGGCGGCCGCCCCCGCAGGCGTGCCAAAGGCACGCGTGCGCCCCCCAACCTTCGTATATCACTCAGGCACGGTCGCCCTCTGCGGGCAGGAAGCTCTGCGGCGGATCACCGTTTCCGGCTTCAGGCGCTGAACCGGCGGCGGATGCGCTTTTCCAGCAGAGCTACGGCCGCATACATAAGAGCCGCCAGCAGACAGAGCACCACTACCGAGGCCATGACCAGATCCAGCCGGAACACCTGCCCGCCGTATACGATCAGGTAGCCCAGCCCCGCCTGACTTACCAGATATTCTCCTACGATGACCCCCACCCAGCTCATGCCTACGGAGATCTTCAAGGCGCTGATAATATCCGGTACGCTGGCGGGGAGCACCACCTTTTCGAATACCTGAAAGCGGCTGGCCCCCAGTGTATCCATAAGCAGCTGCTTTTCCCCGGTGGCGGCGGCAAAGCCTCCCAGCACCGTTACGGTAGTCACCACCAGAGAGATAAGCACCGCCATGACGATGATACTTTCCATTCCCGCACCGATCCATACGATAAGCACCGGCCCAAGGGCGATTTTGGGCAGAGCATTGAGCACCACCAGATAGGGATCCATGACCTTATCCAGCAGGGGCATCCACCAGAGCAGAACAGCCAGCGCCACTCCCAGCGCCGTCCCCAGCAGGAACCCCGCTACTGTTTCAAACAGGGTGGTGCCTATGTGCAGAAACAGGGTGCCGTCTGCATACAGATTGGCCAGGGAGACCAGTACCCGGCTTGGGCAGGAGAGAATGAAAGGATCCACCCACCCCCAGCGGGCCCCCATTTCCCAAAGAAACAGAAAGGCAATCAGCACCAGCAGCCGCAGCACATGGACGGAAACAGCCTCCCGGCGCCGGGCCTGGAGGTAGGCAAATCGCTCCGGGGAGCAGGACAGGGACGTATATCGCATAGGTATCTCCTTATACAACGGAATATACTCCTATACTATTCCGCAGCCGGGTGCCGGGTGCCAGAAGTATACATACGCCCCATATTCCCGAAGGGAACAACCCGGTGTTAAAAAGGCATAAAATTGGTGCACCTGACCGAAAAATGTCGTTAGGGACAAAGTGTATCGGTTTGGAATCGGAACAGTCCTTCGGCCGTCTGCCGCGTGCGCAGAGTTACGCATACAAAAATGCCGTCTCCTGCATGAACGGCAAAAGACGGCAGATAAATTTATTCTGTTATATCTGCGGCTGTGCAGTGGGAAAAGCCGGGCGCTGCTGCATCAGAACAGGATCCCGATGAAAATACCCAGCACCGCTCCGCAGAACACCTGCAGGGGAGTGTGGCCCACCATCTCCTTCAACCGCTGGGCCGTATCCAGAGAAGTTTCCCAGGAGGCGTTGAGAATATCCAGAATGGAGTTGATGGTGCGGGCCTGCTTGCCCGTTTCCAGACGGACGCCCCGCGCATCGTGCATGACAATGGCTGCGAAGGCACAAGCCAGGGCAAACAGCGGGGAGGCCAGTCCCTGACTTTTGCCGATAGAAGCCGCCAAAGCGCTGACCAGAGCAGAATGAGCGCTGGGATAGCCCCCGTCTCCCCAGATGCGTTTGATATCCAAACGGCCGGAAACGATCCAGTCTATAAATACCTTGAGCACCTGCGCTGCGCACCAGCTGAGAGCGGCAGCCCAGAAAGGTTTGTTTGCAAACAGTTCCTGAAGCATATGTATATCCTCCTTGCAGAACATCTGTAATGCTACCACAAGCCCGGCCATCCTGCAAGTCAAAAGGCAGCTTGCAAAAAACGGGGCCGGGTCGGTATACGGGGCTCCGGGGGCGCACGCGTGCCGCAGGCACGCCTGCGGGGCATTTCCCCGCAGAGTTCCGGCCAAGGCCGGAACGTGCGCCCCCCTGCCCCAAATCTGCCTGCCCTGATATTCCCGCGGCCCAGGCTGCGGGAATACATTATCCGTTCAGACGCTTTTTTGCATAAAAAGACCGCCCTGCCTGGGGCAGGGCGGCGGGGGAAACACAGGGTACATCAGTTGATGGAAATGCTCTTTTTTTCAGGCTTCTCGGGGGAAGCGGTGGGCAGAGTCAGGGTAAGCACGCCGTTATCAAAGGCGGCGGAAATATGATCCTGATCGATGCCGGTCACATCAAAGCTCCGGGTGAAGGTGCCGTTGACACGCTCCTTGCGCAGATAGTGCTTATCTTTGTTTTCTTCGGTTTCTTCATTCTGCTTCTTTGCGGTGATGGTCAGTACATTGTCGTGCACATCAATGGTAATGTCTTCCTTTTTGATGCCGGGGAGTTCACTTTCCAGTGTGTAGACCCCATCCTTTTCGGTAATGTCCGTACGGAAAGCGCCAAGGCGGCTGCTGCGCATAAGCTCATAGCCGGCGTTCTCCAGCTCTTCAAAGGGATTGTAAGTATCATTATGACCGCTGATGCGGTAAGGAGAATAACTAAGCAACATATCAAATTCCTTTCCGGGCTCCCCTTTCGGAGGCCCTCTCTTTTCTTGATGCCCATAGTATATCCAGCCATTTTTACAGAAAAAGGGAGGAATTGGAACACAATTGTGAACTTAGCACTCTTTTTACACGAGTGCTAAAGACACACGAAAAAATACTTGCATACGGGATTTTCTCACCGTGTTTTCTAAAAAAGATCTGCCGGGCAGTCGAAAAAGAGAAGTGCCTAAATCATTTTGCACAGGCGCATCTGCAAATAAACCTGTGGTTTTTCATGCATACAGCGAAATAAAACCGATGGTTTCCTTTCTGCACAAAATAAAAACCTAATGCAAATGTTAATGTAAATGTAAATGCCAATGCAAATACACAATGCAAACGGATATGGTTTGCGGTGGCGTGTGTTCTGACGGCCTGTGCACATTGAGCACTCTGTAGACATATGCAAAAGAGAGCTGCCTGCCCGCTTTTCCTTTTCGGTTTTGTATATGCCAGATGCAGATTCGAGGCCTGGGGCGTGGGAATGCGAAAATGGATTTGTTCGGGATTTAGGCCGTGCATGCACAAAGACACAGCGTATTCGCCGGGCGGGGCGCACGTTCCGGCCCCGGGCCGGAACTCTGCGGGGGCAGTGCCCCCGCAGGCGTGCCTGCGGCACGCGTGCGCCCCGAAGCCCCGTATACGGCGCAAACCTCGCCCGCCGCCGTTTCGGCTTCCCTGTTCCTTCATTTTCCCACGTCCCATGCCTCGGAGAACGATGCCTGATTTTTCCACATCCCATATTTTCTCATACGCTTTCGGACAGCCTCTTTCCCCCCGTTACAAAAAGTTTACCGAAGTCTGGTTGATTGTGGAGAATAGGGACGGTACAATCATTCTGTATTATTGTATGGGAAAGGAAGCACCCCATGGGAAAACTCTGGAAAAACCGGCCGGCTTTGATTGCCCTGACAGCGGCGGTACTGTTTCTGCTGCTGGCCGCCTTCACCGTTAACGAACGGACGGCCGGGCAGGCGGAGGGTCTCTTTCATGAGGCGCTGGACCCGGTGCAGGGGTTTGTGCAGGGGCTTACGGAGAATGTGACGGATTTTTTCACCCGGGTGTTCTATCCCAGCAGCATTCAGGCGGAAAACGAGCAGTTGAAAAAGGAGCTTCTGTACTATCAGCGCAAGTCTCTCCTGCAGGAAGAAACGGAGCGGGAGAACGGCCGCCTTTCGGAATTGCTGGATTATACCGGGGAGCATCCGGATCTGGGCTTTATGGCTGCGGCCGTTACAGGCAGGAGTCTGGATCCCTACGTGGATACCCTGACGCTCAACGCAGGCACCCGCAACGGCGTTACGGAAAAGATGGCCGTGGTCTGCGCCCAGGGAGTCATCGGCCGGGTGAGCCAGGTGGGGGCCGGCTGGTGCAAGGTACGCACCATGCTTAATGAGGATATGCGCATCTCCGTCATGGTGGAGCGCACCCGGGACGAAGGGCTTCTGGGGGGACTGCTGGAGGAGAACGGAGCTCTGGTGGGGCTCAAGCTTTATTATCTGCCCAAGGAGGCACAGCTGGAGGTAGGGGACAGGCTTATCACCAGCGGTCTGGGAGGCATCTTCCCCAAGGGACTGTATGTGGGGGAGGTTCTGGCGCTGGGGGGCGAAAAAGACCCCTACGATGCCATCGTAACCTGGGAGGTGGATTATACCCATCTGGAAACGGTACTGCTGGTCACGGGGATGGAGGGTAATTAGCGTGAGAAAAAACATTGCCCTGCTGCCTTACTGCATTGTGTGCGTATTTCTGGATACGGCGGTATTCAGCCGCTGGAATCTGTTTTCCCTGCGGCCCTGGATGATGCTGGCCCTGACTTTGTCTGCTGCAGCCTGCTTCTCTTTGCAGGCGGGCATGGTGCTGGGGATCCTGGGGGGCTTCTGTCAGGATATTCTTTGCGGCACGGCTTTGGGGATCACCCCGGCGCTGTTTTTGCTGGCCGCCGTGCTCCTGCATATTATGTTGAAAAAAAATACCGTAAAACCCTATGTGCTCTTTTTGCTTTTGACGGCTCTGGCCCTGGGATATGAGCTGCTGCTTGCGCTTCTGGCATGGGTGCTGGGGGGACATGTGTCTTTGTATGGCCTGCTGTATGGGGCTTTGCCCCGGGCGCTGCTTACCGGCGGCGCAGGGCTGCTGCTGAAAAAGGCTTTCCGCCCCCTGCTGAAAGGTCAGGTGGATCTATGAAAAATCCTCGTCTGCATCTTAACCTGCGGCTGGCTCTGCTGGGGCTTGTTTTTCTTTTTCTGGGCGCATATCTGGTGTACGGCCTCTATGATCTTTCCGTAGAACACGCCGTTTCCTATCAGGCGGCGGTGGCTACCACCAGCAAGGTCACTACCTATCAGTCCGGCAGCCGGGGTTCCATCAGCGACTGCAACGGCAATATTCTGGCCTATGACGAAAACAGCTACGATGTCATGTTCTACCGGGATCCGGATAAGACCACTCCCGTGGATTCCGCCCGTTACACCAACGCCCTGATAGAGGCCATTTCCATTATCGAAGCAGGAGGCGGCACGGTGGAAAACGGATTTTATATCGTGATGGATAACGACGGCACCTATCACTATGACTTTGGCGTCTCCAGCGAACTTGCCATTGCCTCCCGGAAGAAGAACTTTGTGGAGGCCTGCCGCTTCAGCAATCCGGAGCTTACGGCAGAGGAGGCCTACCTTATCCTGCGCAAAAGCTGGCAGATCCCCGATGATATGCCCTTTGAGCAGGCCGCCAAGATTATGTCCGTCCGGCAGGAAGCGGTGCTTAACAGCTGGCATGCCTATGAAGGGGTGCTGGTAGCCCGGAACGTGAGCCTGTCGGTGGTAACGGAGCTGGATATGCGCCAGAGCGAGCTGGTGGGCATAGAAACACAGATGTCCGGCAGCCGGGTCTATCCTTACAAGGAGGTGGCCGGGCAGGTTCTGGGCTATATGCAGAAGCAGGTCACCACGAATATGGGGGATATAGGCTATTCCTTTGATAAGGACTTTGCCGGGCTGACGGAGCAGGAGCCAACGGAGAACCTGCTGCAGCTGGGTTACTCCTATTCCGATAAGATCGGCGTGGCCGGAGCGGAAAAAAGCTGCGAAGGCTATCTGACCGCTCACCTGACCGAACGGCAGGGCACCCGCCTGATAGAAAAGACCCGCACCGGCTCCGTAGTGAACGTTCTTTCTACCACGGCTCCCAAAGGCGGCATGAACGTGAAGCTCTCTTTGGATATAGACTTTCAGCAGGTCTGCGAGGAAGCCCTCCGGGAGAATATAGAGGCCACCCGCCTGAAGCAGCAGGAGCGCATACAGAAAAACTACGCCCGCTACCAGAAGCTCAGGGAGAACCCGGAGGAGGATATCCAAACCGCTCAGACCGGGGCTATCGTGGTCATGGAGGTGAAAACCGGCAAGATCAAGGCCATGGCCTCCAACCCCCAGTATGACCCCAACGTTTTTACAGACGGGGTGGACGAAGAGGAGATGCAAACCCTCTTTGGGGAAAACAGCAACCAGCCCACGCTGAACCGGGCCATCGGTATCCGCACGGCGCCGGGCTCCATTTTCAAAATGGCCACGGGTTTTGCCGGGCTGATGGAGGGGGCTATCACCATCGATACGCTGATATCCGACCGGTCTCCCTATTACTACTTTGTCAGCGATCCTACGGTAAAGGTGGAAGCCAACGCTCCCTCCTGCTGGGTAGGGAACACCGCCCGCCACGCCAACCTGGATCTGGCCCATGCTCTGGCAGTAAGCTGCAACTACTTCTTCTTTACCGTGGCCGACCGGGTGGGTATTGACCGGCTGAACTACTGGGCCGGGCAGCTGGGGCTTTCCGGTACCACAGGGGTGGAGCTTCCGGGTGAGCTTTCCGTGCAGATCGGGGGGCAAAGCGTCCGGTATGACAATACCAAAACGCTTTCCCAGCAGTCTTCCGCCATTCCCCGGCTCATCTACAACCAGATAGCCGCTCATTTGCGCACCATCATGGAGGAAGCGGGTATCAACGCCACTTATGAACAGCTGACCCATTGCGCCGAGCGGCTGCTGGAGCTGCAGGACGGCACCCGCACCGAGCACGGCGAGGATATCCGCCGGGTGCTGTATGAAGAACTGAATATACCCATGGGCATCAGTCTGCTGCATACAGGGTGGGTAGTGAATATCTCCGTCTGGCTGGAGGAGCTGCGCTGGAAGCCCACCTATACCATCCAGTCTGGTATCGGTCAGGGCGTCATGCTGCTGACGCCCCTGTCGGTGGCCCGATACATTTCGACCATAGCCAACCGGGGTACGGTGTACAAGGCCTCTTTGCTGGACAGTGTGTATAACAGCGACGGTACCCTGTATAAGACCATAGAACCGGAGATCGACCATGTGGTGGAGGCTCCGGCGGAATACTGGGACCTGCTTTATGAAGGCATGGAGGACGTGGTCTCGGCCGAAGAGGGAGGTACGGCGGCCGCATCTTTCTCCCGGGAGTTTCGGGATACGTACCTGAAGCGGCTGGTGGGCAAGACGGGCACCGCCCAGACGGCCACTACCTCTGCCGTAAACGTGGATATAGAGAATACGGCCTGGTTCGTGGCAGCCTTTCCCAAGGAGGATCCTCAGATCGCCGTGGTGGTGTATATCCCCAACGGTCTTTCCGGCAGCTCCAACGCACTGGCGGTGGAGCGCATCGCCACCTGGTGGTTCGAGAACCGGTATACGGGGGCCTGACGTTTTCAGGAAGGCTGCTCCTGCTTCAGAAAACATGCGGGGCTGGGATGCGGCGGCTCCGGCTTGCGTGCAGACCAACGGGGGGCGCACGTTGCGGCGGCTTTGCCGCCGCAACCCTGCGGGGCGGAGCCACGCAGGCGTGCCCGCAGGGCACGCGGTGCGCCCCCGGGCTCCGAACCGGCGCAGAATCGGGGTTCCCGCATCCCATGCTTCGCATATGCGGAAGCGCGGCAAAAGCACTGCCCGAACCGGGCGTTATAGAGTCTGACACTTTTGAACATTATATGACAATTTCTTCCCCCTACTTGCAGGGAGGGGAAAAGGGATTTACACTCAGTATTGATGAATAAGGCAAACAACAACGGCCTGAAAAAGGCGGAAGCAAAAGTAGAAACCATTCTGGAGCAGGCGACCCGGCTGCCGCTGGCCATCCGCAGATCCATTGTGTTGGGGGTGCTGGCGTTGGTGCTGCTGCTCATTGCTCTGGTCATTGCAGGTATTGCCAGCTGTTCCGGCAACAGCAGCCGGGAAGCACTGGTGCAGGAAACGCCCGCTCCTCTGAACGATGGGGAAGCTGGGGGCGCACCGGCGGCAAGTGCCACGGCGGCGGCAGAGAGCGTCTCCGGTTATGTGCAGCCCCAGACGACAGCGGGAGAAGATGGTGTGACCACGCTGGAGGATGAAGAGGATCCTTCCCGGCAGCAGGAAGGGGACGAAGCCGTCCCCGAAGATACGCCTCTTCCGACCGAAGATACCCCTGCGCCCACGGACGCTCCTACCCCGGAGCCGACCAGCCAGTATACCACTCTTAAAAAGCATGATAAATCCGAAGAGGTCACCCAGCTGCAAAACAGGCTCATGGAGCTGGGCTATCTGGAAATAGACGAGCCTACGGACTATTTCGGTTCCTCTACGGCCTATGCGGTGCAGCTGTTCCAGCGGCAGCACAACCTGACGCAGGACGGCGTGGCCGGTCCCACTACGCAGACACTGCTTTACAGTAAAGACGCAGAAAAATACTGCCTGAAGGAAGGCGCCGAGGGGCGGGACGTAAAGCAGCTGCAGCAGCAGCTGTGCGAACTGGGCTATCTGGATGAAAAAGAGATAGACCATGTGTATGGCCCCACTACCATCAGCGCCATAAAGACCTTCCAGAAACGCAATAAACTTACCGATGACGGTATGGCCGGGGAAAAGACCCTGGAAAAGCTTTACAGCGACGATGCCAGGATCTCTTCCTCCCTGCAAAAGGCGCAGGCTTCCGCTTCCGCCGCCGCTGCCAAAGCCGCCAAAGATAAAAAGACTACTCCCACCCCCAAACCCGATACCAAGGCAGACAAGGTCATCAAGGCTGCCAAGAGCAAGCTGGGCTGCGAGTATGTGCTGGGGGATAAGGGACCGGACACCTTTGACTGCTCCGGTTTTATCTACTGGTGCCTTCGTCAGGCAGGGGTCTATTGCACCCGGCTCAATGCAGCGGGCTTTTCCAACAAGAGCTCCTGGAAGAAAATTTCCAGCATCAGCGAACTGGAGAAGGGAGATCTGCTTTTCTTCAAGTCGGATGAAAGCAGCCGTGTGAACCATTGCGGTATCTATGTGGGCTCCGGAGACATGATCGATGCTTCCTCCGGCAACGGCAAGGTCATTCGCAGGGCATTGAGTTCTTACTGGAAACGGAATTTTGTCTGTGCCAGGCGCCCCTGGTGAGCGGAAAACTGAAAAGGCGGGAATGGATATCCGTCAGCTCTGGCGTAAATTGAAATAGTTTTTAACAGCCGATGCTTTCTGCATATTACGGAAGGCATCGGTTTTGTGTTTTGGAAGAATATGTATGCTTTTGTCTTGACGGAAGTTCTTTGCATCGATCTGCGTTGAAACAGGCGGATATGCGCTGTATTCCGGGAGGGGGTTCCCCGCAGCAATGGTCTTTACGGGCGCTTTCAGGAGTGTTGTGAAGAGGGCAGAGTACTGCTTTCCCGGCAGGATGGGCAAGACAAATCCGCCTATTTTTGGGGGCTGGGCCGTTTCCGGCTCCCCGGAAAACAGGATCGGGTCTGGGCAGCGGCGGCACGGGGCTTGCGTGCGGGCGAAATGGGGGGCGCACGTTCCGGCGGCAAAGCCGCCGGAACACTGCGGTGGCACCGCCCCCCAGGCGTGCCCATCAGGGCACGCAGTGCGCCCCAGACCCCGAGACAAACAAATCCTTCGTACAGCAGCATCCCAGCCTTCGGAACCATGCGGCCCCCGTTTTACAGCGTTCCGGCTTCCGGGGCAATATATGTACATGTAAAAATGCTCCCTTCCTGATGCAGGAAAGGAGCATATGTTGCCGTTATTCCGAATTGTGCAGGCGATTTATTCCTCTGCGATCTCCCGGGCCACAAAGACCCCGCTGGCCGAAGCGTGGGACAGGGAGTGGGTCACGCCGCTGCCGTCCCCGATCACATACAGCCCCGGGTAACAGGTCATCAGCCGGTCATCCAGCGCCACTTCCATGTTGTAGAACTTTACTTCCACTCCGTACAGAAGAGTATCGTCGTTGGCGGTGCCGGGGCAAATCTTGTCCAGCGCATAAATCATCTCAATGATGCCGTCCATAATGCGCTTGGGCAGCACCAGACTCAGGTCTCCCGGGGTGGCCGAAAGAGTGGGCCGGGTGGTGCACTCCTCAATGCGCTTTACGGTGCTCCTGCGGCCACGGACCAGATCACCGAACCGCTGGACGATGACGCCGCCTCCCAGCATATTGCTCAGCCGGGCAATGCTCTCGCCATACCCGTTGCTGTCTTTGAAGGGCTCGGAAAAATGTTTGCTCACCAGCAGTGCAAAGTTGGTATTGGCGGTGCGCAGGGCAGGATCCTCAAAGCTGTGGCCGTTGGCCGTAACGATGCCGTTGGTATTTTCGTTGACTACGATGCCGTATGGGTTCATGCAGAAGGTGCGCACACTGTCTTCAAACTTCTCCGTGCGGTATACGATCTTGCTTTCATACAGCTCGTCGGTCACATGGGAGAAGATCACCGCAGGCAGCTCTACCCGTACCCCCAGATCCACCCGGTTGGAAAGCGTGGGGATCTCCATCTCCCGGCAAACCTGCTCCAGCCATTTGCTTCCGCTGCGGCCTACGGAAACAATACACTTTTCGCAGGTGAACTCTCCCTGTGCGGTGTAAAGCCGGTAGCCGCCGCCTTCTTCCAGAGCCAGTTTTTCTACGGGAGTGTAGAAATAAAAATCTACGGACTGCCGCAGTTCCTCATACAGGTTCTGCAAAACGATATAGTTGATATCCGTGCCCAGGTGACGGACGGAGGCGTCCAGCAGGAAAAGCCTGTTCTGCAGGCACTCCTTTTTGAAGCGGCTTCCGGCGGTAGAGAACATCCGTGTACCCTCGCCCCCGTGGCTGACGTTGATATCATCTACATAGCGCATGAGCTCCATGGCCGTTTCCCGGCCGATGTGGGCGTGCAGGGTGCCGCCAAAATCGTTGGTCAGGTTGTATTTTCCGTCGGAGAAGGCGCCTGCGCCGCCGAATCCGCTCATGATGGAGCAGACCTTGCAGTTGACGCAGCTCTTGACCTTTACTCCGTCAATGGGGCAGCGGCGTTTTTCCAGGGGGCCGCCGGTCTCAAAGACGGCGATCTTCAGATCAGGCCGCCGTTTTGTCAGCTCATAGGCGGAAAAGATACCGCCCGGCCCTGCGCCAACGATGATAACGTCATACTGTTGCATAAAAGAACTCCTTATCTGGGAATGAAAATAAAAGCGGGGAAGGAGCGGGCTCCTTCCCGAAAACGGTTGCGTTGCTGATTTCTCCGTGCAAAAGGTGCATGCCTTGTACTTACGGGCATGCCGCAGGGGCAAGTCGTCCCCGCAGGAGAAAGTATGCCGGGATGCTCAGATGGCAGCGGCGATGCGGGCAGCCACCTTTACGTTGTTGAACACCAGCTGAATGTTGGATTTGAGACTGTCTCCGCCGGTGATCTCCTTGATGCGCCTGAGCAGGAAGGGAGTGATGTCCTTGCCGTGGACGCCCTGGGCTTCCGCTTCGGCCACAGCCTGATCAATAACGCCGCCGATGTATGCCGGATCCATGCTCCACTCCTGGGGAATGGGCACCGTCACCAGCATGCCGCCCCGGTAGCAGAGAGTCTCGCTGGCCCGGATGGCTCCGGCAATATCTTCGGGGCCGTCTGCCCGCCACAGCAGGGGGATGCCGCTTTTTGCCGTATAGAAGGCAGGGAGCTCATCGGTACCGTAGCCGATAACGGGTACGCCCTTGGTTTCCAGATACTCCATGGTCCGGGGCAGATCCAGAATGGCCTTGGCTCCGGCGCATACCACGCATACGGGGGTCTGGGCCAGCTCTTCCAGATCGGCGCTTACGTCCATGGTCTGCTCAAAGCCCCGGTGTACGCCGCCGATGCCGCCTGTGGCAAAGACCTGGATCCCGGCCAGATGGGCAATGATCATGGTTGCGGCCACGGTGGTGGCTCCGTCCATCTTTCTGGAAAGGAGCATGGGGATATCCCGGCGGCTGGCCTTGGCAACCTGAGAACCTGCCCGGCCCAGATAGTCTATCTGCTCCGGGGTAAGGCCGGCGCAGAGCTTCCCGCCGATGATGGCGCAGGTGGCGGGCACGGCGCCGTTGTCCCGGCAGATCTTTTCACAGGCCAGGGCGGTCTCTACGTTCTGGGGATAGGGCATCCCGTGGGAGATGATGGTGCTCTCCAGTGCTACTACGGGCCTGCCTGCGTCTATGGCCTCAGCCACTTCCGGACTGAGGGAAAGGTATTCTTTCAGCTGCATTTTTGATTTCCTCCTGAATTTCCTGAAAAAACCGTTTCCAGTATACCACAACTGTGGTAAAATAAAAGCAAACTTTATGGGAACTTGGAAAGGAACTTTGGCATGAAGCGTGCAAGCGGCGTGTTGATGCATATTACCAGCCTGCCCTCCCCCTACGGTATCGGGACCATGGGCCGGGCAGCTTACGAATTTGTGGATTTTCTGCACAGGGCCCGGCAGCGGTACTGGCAGGTACTGCCCCTGACTCCCACGGGGTTTGGGGATTCTCCCTATCAGAGTGCATCCACCTTTGCAGGGAACCCCTATCTGATCGATCTGGATATGCTGCTGGAGCAGGGCCTGCTGACCCGGGAAGAGATAGGACAGGATTGGGGAGAGGATCCCCGGCATGTGGATTTCGGCCTGATGTATGCCCGGAAGTATGCCGTGCTGGAAAAGGCCTTTGCCCGCTTTGACCGGGCGGAGATGGCAGACTTCTGCCGCAGCACTCCCTGGCTGGCGGGGTGGACCCTGTTTGCTGCCCTGAAGGATCATTTTCACGGGGCGCCCTGGACCCAGTGGCCTCAGGATATTCGGGACAGAGATCCGGAGGCTCTGCTTCGCTATGGGCAGCTGCTGGAGGAGCGGATGGCCTTTCACAGCTTCATTCAGTATGTGTTTGACCGGCAATGGAACGCCCTGCGGGATTATGCGCAAAAACAGGGGATAGGCTTTATCGGGGATATCCCCATCTATGTGCCCCACGACAGTGCGGACGTATGGGAACACCGGGAACTGTTTGCGCTGGAGCCGAACGGAACGCCCACTCTGGCAGCAGGAGTGCCGCCGGATTATTTTTCCGAGATAGGCCAGCTGTGGGGGAACCCCATCTATTGCTGGGATGCCCACCGGCAGGAGGGTTTTGCCTGGTGGAAGGAACGGGTGCTTTCTGTGGCGGCCCGGTGCGAGCTGGTGCGCATAGATCACTTCAGGGGGCTGGAAAGCTTCTGGGCGGTGCCCTACGGCTCCGAAGATGCCCGCCCGGGGCAGTGGTATCCCGGCCCTGGAATGGAGCTTATAGGGGCTTTGCGGGAAGCGGGCATGGGAGGCAGGATCATAGCCGAAGATCTGGGCTATCTGACGCCGCAGGTAAAAAAACTGCTTTCCGATTCCGGCTGCCCGGGGATGCGTGTATTGCAGTTCGGCTTTACCCCCATGGGGGATTCCCGGGACCTGCCCCACAATTATGTGCAGAACTGCGTGGCTTATCTGGGCACTCACGATAATACCCCCATTCAGGGCTGGTTTGATACGGCGCCGGTGGAGGAGGCGGCTTTTGCCGTGGACTATCTGGGGCTGAACCGGCAGGAAGGCTTCCCCTTCGGATTTGTGCGGGGGATATTTACCTCCGTGGCCAATCTGGCCATTGTGCAGCTGCAGGATATTCTGGGGCTGGGGGATGAACACCGCATGAATCTGCCCGGTACCACGGGCTGGTGGAGCTGGCGGGCCCTGCCCGGGGAATATACCCAGGCGCTGGCAGACCGTCTGGCCTTTTATACCCGTATGAGCGGCCGGGCAGAGGGGAAGAAGTAAATCTTCCTGTCAAAAAAATTGAGGCTCCTGCAGGCGTGCAGGGGCCTGTTTTTATGTTCTTCCGGCCGTACTTTCGTTGGCTCTTTTTTGGGATCATGGGGGAATGTTTTCGGGTCTTCCTCGGGGGATGGGGCGCACTGCGTGCCCCCAAGGGGCACGCCTGCGGGGGCAAACCCCCGCAGTGTTCCGGCGGCAAAGCCGCAGGAACGTGCGCCCCCGCTTCGTCTGCACGCAAGCAGGAACTGCCACATCCCGGACACATATGCGCAGGCAATTCGTTTTCCGGCGTCCCATGCCCCGTGTTTTCGCTGCATACAAAAAGCCGCCCGGCAGCCTTGCGGCTGCGGACGGCTTGCAGGCCGGGCAGAGGGTCTATTTATCCAGCAGTTCCCAGGTCAGTTGCCCCAGGATCCGGATACCGGTTTCTATCTGCTCCATGGTGGGCATGGAATAATTCATTCTAAAGGCGTTGGAAGGCCTGGCAGGGTCCATCACAAAGGCCACTCCGGGGACGCAGGCCACCTTCCGCCGGATCCCCTCCGTAACAAAGGGATAGGCGTCCATGCCCTCGGGCAGGAAGGTCGTAACGAACAGACCTCCCTGGGGCCGGTTGAACCGTACCGACGGGTGGAAATACTTTTCCATATTGGAGAGCATGCATTCGCACTTTTCTCCATACAGCCGGGATACCATGGCGATGTGGCCCGCATAGTCATGCTCCGTCATATACCGGTAGCATATTTCCTGAAACAGGGTGGTGGAATGTACATCCGTACACTGTTTGGCCACTACCAGCCGGGCGATCAGGGCCTTGTTGGCGGTGATAAAGCCCAGCCGGAAGGCCGGGGCCATGGTCTTGCTGAAGCTTCCTGCGTGGATGACGATGCCCTCCGTATCCAGACTCTTGATGGGCGGCACCGGGTCGCCCTCAAAGCGCAGCTCGCCGTAGGGATCATCCTCCAGAATGAACAGACCGTGCTCTTTGGCCATAGCATAGATGGCTTTCCGCTTTTCCCAGGAGGTGGTAAAGCCCGTCGGATTCTGGAAGTTGGGGATGATATAGAGCAGCTTGGCCCGGGGCGTAGTCTCCATGGCCTTTTTCAGAGCCTCCAGGTTCATGCCGTCGCTTTCCATGGGCACACCGGTGAGTTTGGCTCCGTAGGAGCGCAAAGTGTTCAGCACGCCCACAAAACTCAGCTCTTCGCAGATAACTCCGTCCCCTTCGTTGAGGAGGATCTTGGCCGTCAGATCGGCGCATTGCTGTCCGCCGGAAACGATCAGCGTGTCATCCTCTTCCCGGGGGAAACCGTATTTTTCCTTCAGGTACCGCTTTACCTCATTCCGCAGGGGCGGATACCCTTCGCTCAGGCCGTACTGCAGCATGGAAGTTCCCCGGTTGGAAAGGGCATCATAGGCGATGTCTGCGATCTCCCGGGTGGGGAAGGCTTCTGGGGAGGGGTTTCCTCCGGCAAAGCTGATCATGTCCGGTGCGGCGGTGAGTTTGAACAATTCCCGTATGATGGAGCCGGAAACACCGCTCATACGCTGGGACTGCACAAATTCCATAGTAAAAGACCTCCGATTGGATTTATTCCTGCTGCCGTTCCCTCATGCAGAGTCTGATATTGACCCGGCATACGGCAGGGGGATACATCAAAGGGTGGGCACCAGCTGCAAAAGCAGGTTGCTCTTATAAAAGAACATGCCCAGGGGGGAGTTTTGCAAAAACGTATAGGTTCTTGGCACCACGGCCAGCATCAGGGGGCAGAGCATGAACACGATGTACATCAGCAGTATTCCGTGAAGCAGTCCGATCCCGCAGGAAAAGGGGATATCCAGATGCCGCAGCACCGGGAGCCCCTCCTTGCCATAGTCTATGAGCCGCAGTACGAAGCCCAGAAGCATTCGGAACAAAGCAAACAAAATCAGCAGGGAAAGAATGTTCAGCACCACGTCTACCAGCGTCTGGTTGAAATAATCCCCCAGCGTATATATCTCCCGGCTGCGGTAGGCCTGGGAGCGCACGTTTTTGCGCACTGCCCGGTCAAAGGGGCGGGGCATTTCCGCCCGCTGCACCACTTCTTCCAGGGTGGCTGCATCCACCTGATCTACGGGCACATGCACCAGCTCTACCGAGGTTTTGTTGATGTACTCATATCCCTCAAAGTAGTAGAGCATCATGTCATACAGGGTCTTTTGCTGCTGGATCCCTCTGGAGAGCAGGGGGCACAGAAGCAGGGCCAGAATAAAGGCAACCGCGCTGATCCCCAGACTGATGGCGGAATACAGCACGCCCCGGTAATACCCGGCCAGAATACACAAGGCAAGAATGGTCAGTATGATAAAATCGATCAAAGGGGCCGCCGTCTCCTTTCTTTAAAATATGAAGATGCGGGCATCAGGTATCCGTACAGATGTAGCAGTCCGTGCCGCTGACCAGCAGAAACCGCCCTGTATCCAGCGCCACGGCATAGCTGGCCGGGTGCTCCAGTTCCAGATCCTTGCTGCGCCTGCCAGCAAAGGTATAACTCAAAAATCTTGTGCCCGTAACGATGCGCACGCCGCTGGAGGCCAGATAGGCTCGTACTACCTCTTCTCCCACATACAGGGTCATGGAGGTGGCGTTGGCCGCATCCCCTTCCGCCAGGGCCAGCACATACAGGGTGTGGGCGTTGCTCTCCCCACGGGGCTTGAGAAGGAAGTAAACATAGTCGCCGCTCTGGCGGTAATCCACCACTTCCTTGCCGTAGATCTTCACCCGGTACTGTTCCCTGCTGCCGCTCTGGGAGTAGCGGATGATATCCTGCGTGCCGATAAGAAATACGGATTCGTCCGTAAAGGCCAGCTTTTCTATGCTCTGGTCATAGAAGGTGGGGTAGTAGCTCATGGTGCCGCCGTTGTTGTAATCATACAGGCGGATGTTGGTCACGGGCAGAGAAGCCTCCGTATTGAGGGTGATGACCCACAGGGTCTCCCGGCCGCCCACGGTATCAAAGCCGAAGCTGACCACCTTGGTATCCGTAAAATCAATGGGGTTGCCCACGGCTTCTCCCGAGGCATTGAACAGGATGATGCTGTCCATGCCGCTGGTCTGGCTGGTGCGCAGCACGGCGCAGTAGTGGGTGCCGCAGGAAACGGAGCGGATGGTGCCCGAAAGGTTCAGCACATCATAATTCTTCAGCTGAAAGGCGGAGCCTGCATATACCGCCGTCATGGAGGCGGATACGTCAAATCCGTCTACGGGAGAAGAGAGCTTCGTCTGGGTCACCCGGCTGCTCTCCAGCTGGTACTGGATGAGCCCCGTGTCGGTAGCATAGGTAAGATACCCGCCGGAAACCACATAGTCGTTCCCCGCCTGAATGTTGACCTTTTCATAGGTGAGGCCGTCATCTTTCTGGGCAAAAAGCAGATACAGCAGGGCAAAGCTCCCGCCAATGAGCACAATGGCCAGGCCTGCTGCCAGTATCAGCCGTAAATAATTTATGCGTCCCTTCATGCTTCCTCGCTGTGCTTGTACCAGGAGGGGACCAGCACCTGCATCGTCTCCTCCTCCATGGAAAAGGTCACCGGCGTCCCCTCCATCCGCTCTCCGTCCACCTGGATCCGGGAAGGGGGCTGGCATTGGGCAAAAAGCCGCTTGCCCCGGCAATAGGTAACATATTTGGTTTTCTTTAAGAACGTGCCCCGGAAAAAGGCGGGCAGCAGTGCCAGCACATCCCCCAATCCGCGCACATCATGAATAATGCAGAAATCCAGCAGCCCGTCGGTAGGATCCGCCTTGGGCGTAATGCCCAGCCCCCCGCCGATGTGGGTGCCGTTGCCTGCGGCTATGAGCAGGCAGTCGCAGGATACGCTTTGGCCGCCGTCTATGGAATATTCCACCTGCCGCAGATGAAAATGCCCCAGAGCATGGAACAGCCCTTTCAGATAGGCCAGACGGCCGCTTTTTGTCCCGGCCTTGAACAGCTCCACGGAATCCAGCACATCCACATCAAACCCGAAGCCCGCCACGTTGATAAAGGGCTGGTCGTTGGCCCTGCAGCGGTTCACCTTAAGGACCTTGCCGTACAGCAGCACGTCCACCGCTCCGGGAATATCCGTAGGGATGCCCAGTGGTTTGACAAAATCGTTCCCCGTGCCGCAGGGGATGATCCCCAGCACACAGCCGGTGCCCGCAAGACCCTGCGCCGCTTCCCGCACGGAGCCGTCTCCCCCCAGGGCGCACAGGGTGGTGTAGCCTTCCCGGGCCGCCTGCCGGGCCAACTCCGTTCCGTGGCCGGGGTACTGGGTCTCTTTCACGGTGTAGCGGACGCCTGCCTGCTGCAGCAGGGATTTGACTTCTTCCAGTGCTTTGGCGGCCTTGCCAGTGCCGGCCACAGGGTTGCAGAGCAGACACAGAGAGCCCGGTCCATAGGGAATGGTGCGCATGGGGTGTACCTCGTTCCTTTATAAATAGCACGGGGCAGAACTGCCCCGAGTGGATCCGCCTGCCGACGAAAGGGGAGAGCCGTTTCTTCCTGCCGGGCGGACCGTATACTTTTACCTATACATATAGTAGCACGAACAGGGGGATGAATCAAGGCGGGAAAGCATATGTTGCAGGAAATTCACGCCCGCTCAATTATGAAGTCAGGGTGAAATCCCGGGAAACAAGTGGAAAAACCATGCAAAACCGGAGCTTCGGCGGCAAAAGCACCTTGCATTTACAGGCGCACCATGATAGAATATCAATCCGTGGAATTATGCATCACAATGCTTTAGGAGGATGGATCACATGTCACAGTACGAAAAATTGGAGCACGATGTAGCCAAGCTTACCATCACCGTTTCCCCCGAGGCCTTCAAGGCCGCTCTGGAGACCGCTTACCATAAATACGGCGGCAAGTACCCCGTACCCGGCTTCCGCAAGGGCAAGGCCCCCCGCCGGATCATCGAGAGCAACTACGGCCCCATGGTGTTTTATGATGCGGCCTTTGACCTTTGCTGGGCCGATCCCTACGAAGCCGCCATCAAGGAGCATGACCTGCAGCCCGTAGACCGTCCCTCCGTGGATATCACCGATATCGGCGAAGACAAGGGCATCGTCTATACCGCCGAGGTGCAGCTGCGCCCCACGGTGACTCTGGGTCAGTATAAGGGTATAGAGATCCCCCGGCAGGCGTATACTGTAACGGAAGAGGAAGTGGATATGGCGCTCAGGAGCGAGCAGGAAGCCCAGGCCCGCTATGTGGATGTGGAGCGCCCCGTAGCCGATAAGGACCGGGTGCTGCTGGATTATGCCGGTACCGTAGACGGCGTGGCCTTTGAAGGCGGCACCGCACAGGATCAGACCCTGGATATCGGCAGCGGTACCTTTATCCCCGGTTTTGAAGATCAGCTCATCGGCGCAGCCGCCGGTGAGGATCGGGAAGTAAAGGTCACCTTCCCCGAAAAGTATCATGCCGCCGATCTGGCCGGCAAGGACGCCGTGTTCGCCTGTAAGATCAAGGCCGTCCAGCAGAAGGAGCTTCCGGAGATCGACGATGAGTTCATCAAGGATATCAGCGAGTTCGATACCGTAGCCCAGTGGAAAGAGAACAAAAAGGCCGAGCTGCTCAAGCAGCGGGCGGAAGCCGCCAAGATCTCCGAAGAGAACGAGCTGCTCACCAAGGCCGCCGATAACGCCCAGTGCGATATCCCCGAGTGCATGATCGAGCGCCAGGTGCAGGGCATGATCCAGGATATGGCCTACCGGCTGGCCGGCAGCGGCATCTCCATGGACAATTACTTCAAGTACATGGGTACCGATATGGACAAGGTCAAGGAGATGTATAAGCCCGAAGCCAGGATGCGCTGCAAGGTGGATCTGACTCTGGAAGCCATCAAGAAGGCTGAGAACATCACCGCCGCTCCCGAAGATGTAGAGGAGCAGATCGATCTGTACGCCACCCAGAACGGCATGACCAAAGAGGATCTGGAAAAGAACCTTTCCGAATCCGACCGGGAATACTTTGCCGACCGGGCCTGCGTAGAGAAGGTGATCAGGCTCCTGAGCGATTCCGCCGTGCGGGTAGATGCCCCTGCGGAAGAAAAGAAAGACGAAGAAGAGCAGAAGGAGGAGAAGGCGGAGTAACCTTCTCCCCCGTGAGTATACTAGAAGGAGGACACTATGAACCTGATCCCCTATGTGGTGGAGCAAACCAGCCGGGGCGAACGCTCCTATGATATCTATTCCCGGCTGCTGAAGGACCGGATCATTTTTCTGGGAGGAGAGATCAACGACGATGTGGCCAATGCCGTCATCGCCCAGATGCTCTTCCTGGAGGCGGACGATCCCGATAAGGATATCTTTCTGTACATCAACAGCCCCGGGGGATCCGTCAGCGCGGGTCTGGCTATCTATGATACCATGCAGTATATCCGCTGCGAGGTCTCCACTATCTGCGTGGGCATGGCGGCCAGCATGGGCGCCTTCCTGCTGGCGGCGGGGGCCAAGGGCAAGCGCAAAGCCCTGGAAAATGCCGAGATCATGATCCACCAGCCCTCCGGCGGCGCCCAGGGGCAGGCAACGGATATTTCCATCGTGGCGGAGCAGATCCTGAAGATCAAGACCCGTCTCAATGAGATCCTCTCCAAGCGCACCGGTCAGCCGCTGGATACCATCCGGGCGGATACGGAGCGGGATAACTACATGACTGCCGAGGAAGCCAGGGCTTACGGCCTGGTAGACGAGGTCATCGCACCCCGGCGGTAAAAGAAAGGAAACAAGCATACATGAGCAAATACGGCGGTTCCGGAAAAGACTCCTTTGACGATGTCCGCTGCAGCTTCTGCGGGAAGCGGCGGGGCGAGGTCAAAAAGCTCATTGCCGGCCCCAATGTGTATATCTGCAACGAGTGCGTGGAGCTGTGCCGGGAGATCGTCCAGGAGGATATGGTCAACGAGCGGCAGCAAGGCGACCGGCAGGCTCCCCTGCAGCAGATCCCCAAGCCCCACGAGATCGTAGCGGCGCTGGATCAGTATGTCATTGGCCAGCAGAGCGCTAAAAAAGCTTTGGCGGTGGCGGTATACAACCACTACAAGCGGGTGCGTGCCCCCCAGACCGACGACGATGTGGAGCTGCAGAAAAGCAATATCGTGATGCTGGGGCCCACGGGCTGCGGCAAGACCCTGTTGGCACAAACTCTGGCCAAGATACTGGATGTACCCTTTGCCGTGGCCGACGCTACCTCTTTGACCGAGGCGGGCTATGTGGGCGACGATGTGGAGAATATCCTCCTCAAGCTCATTCAGGCAGCGGATTATGATATGAGCCGGGCCGAGCACGGTATTGTGTATATCGATGAGATCGACAAGATCGCCCGCAAGGGAGAAAACGTATCCATTACCCGGGACGTTTCCGGGGAAGGAGTGCAGCAGGCGCTGCTGAAGATCCTGGAGGGCACGGTAGCCAACGTACCGCCCCAGGGCGGCCGGAAGCATCCTCAGCAGGAGTGTCTGCAGATCGATACCACCAATATTCTCTTTATCTGCGGCGGCGCCTTTACGGGTATCGAAAAGATCATCGAGCGCCGCACAGGCCAGAAGATGCTGGGCTTTGGCGCACCCATCCAGTCCAAAGAGGATAAGGACGTGGGTCAGGTGCTCAAACAGATCCTTCCGGAGGATCTGCTCAAGTTCGGCCTGATCCCCGAGTTTATCGGCCGGGTGCCCGTTATCGTTACGCTGGAGAGTCTGGACGAGGATGCGCTGGTGAACATTCTCACCGAGCCTAAAAATGCCCTGTCCCGCCAGTATAAGCGGCTGTTTGAGATGGACGGCGTGCAGCTGACCATTACGGATGATGCCCTTCGGGCCGTGGCGCACAAGGCTATTGAGCGTAAGACCGGCGCCCGTGGCTTGCGGGCCATTATGGAAGACATCATGCAGGACGTGATGTATGACATTCCCTCTCAGGAAGGTATTGTGGAATGTCAGATCAACGCAGACGTGATCAATAAGACCGCTGCCCCCCTGCTGATCCATGCCCCGGAGGAGCTCACCGCCCCCAAAGAGGAGCTCACCGAGCCCCCCAAGACCCCCCGCCGTCCCCGCCGGACTGCGGCCCCTGCCGCCGCTCCCAGAGCGTGAGCTGCAGGCGAAAACAAACATGGCAAGAAGCCGCCGGTGCGGAAGCTCCGGCGGCTTTTTCTATACGGAAAAACATGAGCAAAACGGGTTCGCTGGGCGGGCAATCGGTGAAAGATCGAAGGCCTGCGCATAGACGGAGGAGGCGCTGCGAGCGGCGGTACGCCGCCCCAGCGGGCCCAGCAAGCGGGGCCCGCTGTCTTTGGCTTTGCCAAAGCGCAGCGCCCTTCCCCGGAGCCGGACGGTTTTCGAGCTGTGCGTTTTCCGGAATAGACAATCTCCTACTATCGTGTTAGTATAAGGAAAAACAGGGCACTGGCCCGGAAAGCAGGGGAAAGATGGAGGATTTCATGCGCTTTGACGGCAGAGGGGCGGCAGAACTGCGGCCCGTGGAGCTGATACCGGATTTTACCAAAACCAAAGGGGGCTCCGTGCTCATCAACTGGGGAGAAACCCGGGTGCTGTGCACCGCCTTGCTGGAGGAGGGGGCTATGCCCTTTTTGAAAAATACGGGAATGGGTTGGCTGACGGCGGAATATGCCATGCTGCCCAGTTCTACCGGGGACAGAAAAAAGCGGGACGGCATCAAAAAAGACGGCCGCTCCACGGAGATACAGAGGCTCATCGGCCGGAGTCTCCGGCAGGCGCTGGACAGGCAGGCTCTGGGGGAGAACGTGATCTATATCGACTGCGATGTGCTTCAGGCTGACGGCGGCACCCGCACGGCTTCCATTACCGGAGCCTGGGCGGCCCTGCGGCTGGGAGTGGATCGCTGGCTGAAGGAAGGCAGGCTTCAGGCAGACCCCATATGTCATCAGATCGCAGCCGTGTCCGTGGGATTGGAGGGAGACAGGCCACTGCTGGATCTGTGCTATCAGGAGGATTCCCGGGCGCAGGTGGATATGAACCTGGTGATGAACGAAGCCGGAGAGTTTATCGAGATCCAGGGCACGGGAGAAGGACGCTCTTTTTCTCGCCGGGAACTGGATGCACTGCTGGCTTTGGGGGAGGCGGGTATCCGCACCCTGATGGAAAAGCAGCGGGCGATACTGGGAAAATAGCGTTTATTACAGCCGCAGCGGGGAGATCGGTCAGCCGGTTTCCCTTTTTATCTGCGGCAGGGGTTTTTCCGTATCTGTGCCGGCCGGAGGCACACGGGGGCTGGTACCCGGCTGCTCCCGGCTGCGTCGGCTCGGGGGCTGGGGGCGCATTGCGTGCCCTTCGGGCACGCCTGCGGGGGCTTTGCCCACGCAGCGTTCCGGCGGCGGAGCCGCCGGAACATGCGCCCCCACGTTCCGCCTGTACGCACCTTCGCAAGGCAGCGGCCCCGTTCCGGCGGCCTCCGGGCAGCACGGAGAAATGCAACTCGGATCCGCACACATAAAACGCCCCGCAGTCATTTGACGGCGGGGCGTTTGCGTTTACGGAAGCCTTCTTTAGGCGGCGAAGAGGGCGATGCTCAGCGCCACGGCCAGAGTATAGAGCACATACAGGCTCAAAAAGGTATTGACATAGTGCTGGGGCCGTTCCTCCCGCACATAGGCCGAAAGCAGATAGCTGGGGGGCAAAGCAAAGAACAGCAAGGCGCCCCAGGCATACCGGACGTCCATGCCCAGATGCCGGATCAGTGCCATAAGGCCAAGACTCATGGGCAGCATATATCCTATGCGCAGCAGGGCTGAGCGGCATACCGGCTTCAGGGTATCTCTGTCCGGCTGCAGTCCATAGCCCACGGCAAACAGCATGATGCAGGATACGGGGGTCGAAAGAACGGCCAGAATATCCTCGGCTGCCGGCCCCGCCGGGGAAGCGCACAGCAGCTGCCACAGGCCGGTCACATTGGCGGCCAGGCCCAGAAGCATACTCAGCAGCAGCGGATCCTTCAGCAGGGAGCGGAGCTGAAAGGTTCCCTTCCCTTCGGTGAACCGCCGCAGCGCAGGCAGATATACCGTGAAAAAGATCAGGGATTGCCCCGCATCAAAGATAACAAAGTAAGGAAGGCTCTCTTTTCCGAAGAGCATGGCAAACAGCCCGTATCCCACCATGCCTGCTTCGGTAGAGCCGGCCACAAAGGGGTGGTATTCTCCATAGATCCCCGGCAGCGTGCGGCACAGTTTCCCCATCCCAAAAGCGCCCAGGAAGATCAGGGCGCTGAGCAGGGGCAGCAGCAGAGTGCGCACTTCCAGCTCCACCGTGGCAAAGGAAGTAAATACCAGAAAGGGCAGCAGCACCCGGGCCACCAGCTTTTTCAGTCCGCCTATCTCTTCCGGGGAGAAGGTATTTTTTCTTCTGCACAGACACCCCAGCCCGATGAGAAGCGCCATGGGCCCCAGCAGGGATATAAGCTTTAACAGCATAGGCGATCCCTCAGCCCCGGCGGCTCCAGGCAGCAGGGCTGAACAGCAGCAGCAGGGGGAAGATCTCCAGCCGGCCGAACAGCATGTCCAGAGAAAGAACGATTTTGCTCAGATCGCTGTAGGCGCCGAAGTTCCCCGTAGGCCCCACCAGGTTAAGCCCCGGACCGATATTGCCCAAACAGGCAATGACGGAGGAAAAGGTAGTCATGCCGTCAAAATTATCCGTGGAAACAAACAGCAGGGAAACCAGCGCAATGAACAGATAGGTGAGATAAAACACATATACGCCCTTAATGGTGCTTTCCTCCACCAGCTTGCCGTTGATGCGCACCGTATGGACGGACCGGGGCCGCATCATGGAGGCCACCTCGTTCTTCAGGCTCTTGAAAAGCATGATCAGCCGGGAGACCTTGGTGCCGCCGCCGGTAGAGCCTGCACAAGCCCCCAGGATCATCAACAGCAGCAGTATCCACCGGGAAAATTCCGGCCACAGGTTAAAGTCCACCGTGACATATCCCGTGGTGGTGATGATGGAAGAAACGGTAAAGAACACATGGTGCACGGCCGCCCAAAACGAAGGGAATATGCCCTTTACGTTGATCACAATGGCTCCTACCGCCAGAAGTACAATGGCCAGGTACCACCGCAGCTCTTCATCCTTAAAGGCCCGTTTGGCTTCCCGGGTCAGCAGAAGGTAATATATGGAAAAGTTTACCCCAAACAGCAGCATGGCCACCGTAATAATGGATTGGGACAGGGCGCTGTAGCCGTTCATGCCGTTGTTTTTGATGGAAAAGCCTCCGGTACCCGCCGCTCCAAAGGCGTTGCACAGGCTGTCAAAGAGGGGCATCCCGTCCAGAAGCAGAAGCAGAATGGTCACCAGTGTCATGCCCACATAGATGGCGTACAGCACCCGGGAGTTTTTGGACATGGTGGGCGTTACCTTTCCCACGGAGGGGCCGGGGCTTTCCGCCCGGAGCAGATGAAGGGAATCTCCGTTGCCCTTGCTCAGGGGGATAATGGCCATTACGAATACCAGCACGCCCATACCGCCCACCCAATGAGTAAAGCTCCGCCAGAACAGCATCCCGCGGTGGAGCGCCTCCACATCTGAAAGGATGCTGGCCCCTGTGGTGGTAAAGCCGGAGACGGATTCAAACACTGCGTCTATATAGTGGGGGATATCCCCGCAAAGGGTGAAAGGAAGGGCTCCAAACAAAGACAGGAGCACCCAGCTCAGACCCACGGTAAGCATGCCCTCCCGGGCCTGAAGGCTGTGGGAGCCCTGCTGACGGATATACAGCAGGCAGGTGGATACCACCAGCAGCAGTGCCGTGGTGATCAAAAAGGCTTTTACCGCCGCCCATTCCCCATCGTACAGAGAGACAAACAGGGAGGGAAGCATCAAAACGGCTTCCCAGCGGAGGATGTGCCCCAGATAGTAACGGACGGAGCGGGCATTCATTGCACGCCTCCCCGGAAGATCTCCTCCAGCCCGCCTACGGATTTATCCCGGCCGGTAATGACCACTACCCGGTCTTCTCCCAGAAGCATATCGCCGCCGGAGGGAATGATGACCTCCCGGCCTCGGGCAATGGCCGCCACAATGGTGTTGGGCTGTATGGTCAGGTTCTTAAAGGGGATCCCCACATAGGGGGCGTCCCCGGGGACGATAAACTCCATAGCCTCGGCTTTACTGTCCATAATGCGGGAAAGGGCGATCATGCTCTGCCCGGCGCTGGAGCTCATGGCCCGCACGTAGCGGATGATCTCGTTGGCCGTCAGCAGCTTGGGGCTGACGATGGAATCCAGTCCCGCCTGGGTGAATACGTCCATGAATTCCGTCCGGGCGATCTTGGTAACGGTTTTGGGCACACCCATGTAGTTGGCAAACATGGAGATGATCACATTTTCTTCGTCTATGCCCGTCAGAGCCAGCACGGCATCCACATCCCGTATGCCCTCGCTGACCAGTACATCCTGAAAGGTGCCGTTGCCGAAAAGAACGGTGGCTTCCGGCACTTCTAGGGTCAGTTCCCGGGCCCGCTGAGCGTTGTTTTCCATAATGGTCACCTGCACCCGGCTCTTCATAAGCATTTTGGCCACATGGATGGCCGTGCGGCTGCCGCCGATGATCATGACCCGACGGATCCGGGTGGGGGGCAGCCCCAGATCCTTGATAAAGCGCACCAGACCGGAGGCTACGGCGGCAATGATGATCTTGTCCTCCTGATGCAATACAAAACTGCCGTGAGGAATGGTCAGCCGGCCTTCCCGCTCCACGGCGCAGATCAGAGCCTTTTCTTTGGTGATTTTGGGCAGATCAGCCAGACGTAGCCCGTTCAGGGGGCTGTCCTTGCCGATGCGCAGCTCCACAAGATCCGCTTTGCCCCGCACAAAGGTATCCCGCTTCATGAATGTGGGAAACTGCAAATTGCGGTATATCTCCCGGGCGGCGGTAAGCTCCGGGTTGATGACCAGAGAAACGTGGAGCTCGTCCTTCAGCAGCCGCAGATCAAAGTCATATTCCGGGTTGCGCACCCGGGCAATGGTGTTCTCCGTCCCCAGCTTTTTGGCTACCATGCAGCTGAGCAGGTTCACCTCGTCGCCGTTGGTGCAGGCAATGAGCAGATCTGCCCGGTCAGCTCCTGCCTCTAACAGCACATCCGCCGCCGCTCCATTGCCGCACAGAGTGGCCACATCCAGCGTCTCCTGCAAATGCTGCAACACGGCGCTGTTTGTATCGATGAGCACCAGATCGTGCCCCTCGGCGGAAAGCTGAGCCGCCAGGGTGGAGCCTACCTTGCCCTGGCCCACAATAAGGATGAACATGGTAAAAATCCCCTTTTTACACTATTTCATAAGGTTGGTTGTACTATAGCACGTTCCCCGGGGCTTTGCAATAGAGCGGATGGCGGCGTTTACAGACTCAGGGAAAGGGGAAGCGGGGAGCGGGGGCGCTGGGCGGCGGGACGCCGCCCGCCCGGCTGCAGGGCAGCCGGGCCTTTGGGCGCCGCAGGCGCCCAAAGCCAGCGCCCCTGACTTTCGTATACGAACCTTCTCCGTATTCCCGCGTCCCTATTTCGTTTTCAGGGAAGTTTTTCGCAGGGATTCTATGTATACGGACGCACCGGCAGCCGGAAAGCTGCATATTTCATTTGACTGGAAGGGGGAAAGCGGATACAATGATGCATACAGCATTCGACACGTTTCAGGAGGAAATTCCATGCAGATAGTGGTATTGGACAGTAAATCCCTGCGGCCCGAGGAACTGGACTGGTCCGGGCTCCGGGAGCAGGGCACCCTTTCCTTATATGACCGCACCGACGCCATCCTTGTTTCCCAGCGCCTGCGAGGGGCCGACGCCGTATTTACCAATAAAGTGTGCCTGACCCGGGAGCAGCTTTCCGGCAACCCCAACCTGAAGTTCATAGGCGTTTTGGCCACCGGCTACGATGTGGTGGATATAAAAGGGGCAAGGGAACTGGGTATCCCCGTGTGCAACGTGCCCGGTTATGCCACGGAGCCCGTGGCCCAAACGGCCATCGGCCTGCTGCTGGAACTGACGCTGAACCTGGGCTACCACAATGCCCGGATCCATCAGGGAGCGTGGACCAGTTGTCCGGACTTCTGCTGGTGGGAGCGCACTCCCGTGAGCCTGTACGGCCGCACCATGGGCATCGTGGGCTGCGGCGCCATAGGCCGCCGGGTGGCGGAGATCGCCAAAGCCATGGGCATGGAGGTACTGGGCTTCAATCCACACAAAAAGCCCGGGTTTGCAGGCAAGTACGTGTCTTTGGAAACCCTTTTGAGATCCGCCGATGTAGTGAGCCTTCATTGCCCAGCCAAAGGGGATACCATAGGCTTCCTGAACGAGCAGACCATTTCCATGATGCGCACGGGTGCCATCCTTATCAATACCGGCCGGGGGAGCCTGGTGGTGGAAAAGGACGTGGCCAATGCCCTGAGCACCGGAAAACTGGGGGGCTATGGAGCTGATGTGGTTTCCAGAGAGCCCATTTCCGTCCACAATCCCCTGCTGAAGGCACCTAACTGCGTGCTTTCCGGCCATTGCGCCTGGGCTACCCGGGAGGCCCGGCAGCAGATACTGGATGTATCGGCGGAAAACCTGCGCCGCGCTCTGGCAGGGCAGCCTCAGAACTGCGTGAACTGAGCCGTCGTTTTTTTGCCCAGACCCTTGTCAAAAGCTGCGGGAAAGGGTATCATTATAATATAGAGTATCATCGGAGGAATTTATGGAGCTGATCTGCCCGGCTGTTCTTCGGGGCTGCGGCCTCCATAAAAACAGCGCTGTGCTGGCGGCCTTTTCCGGCGGAGCAGATTCCACCGCTCTGGTGCTGGAACTGGCTCGGCTTTCCCGGCAGGGGGAGCTGGGGGCCGTATATGCCGCCCATTATCACCACGGCATCCGCGGGGGAGAGGCGGAGCGGGATCTGGCATTTTGCCGGGCCCTGTGCCAAAGACTGGGGATCCCCTTTCTGTTTGAAAGAGGGGACGTGCCTGCCGCCGCCCGGGAGAAGGGGATCAGCGTGGAAAGTGCCGCAAGAGAACTTCGCTACGGGTTTCTTCGCCGGGCCGCCGCCCGGACCGGGGCAGAGGCCGTGGCATTGGGTCATCATCGGGAGGATCAGGCGGAAACGGTGCTTATGCACCTGATCCGTGGTTCCGGCCTTCGAGGGCTGGGGGGCATGGCGCCCCAAAGCGGTCTGTATGTCCGGCCGCTGCTGGAAGCAGGCAAAGAGGATATCCTTGCCTATCTGGCGGAACGGGGAGAATCCTTTTGCACGGATTCCACCAACGCCGGGGATGAAGCGGATCGGAACCGGCTCCGTCACGGTGCCATGGAGGCTTTGAAAGCAGTGAATCCTCAGGCCGCTGCGCACATGGCCCATACTGCCGCACTGGTGCGGGAGGAGGACGGGTATCTGGAAACTCTGGCGGAGGAGGCGGAAAAGAACTGCCGCGGCAGCCGCCGGGCGTTGGAGGCTTTGCCTCCGGTGCTTGGCAGACGGGTGCTGCTGCGGATCCTGCGTGCCCATACCTCCGATTACACCCGGGAGGATGTACGCCGGCTGGAAGGGCTGCTCTCCGGGCCGGGCGGACGCATGGCGCCCCTGACGGGGGGATGGACTGCCCGGGCGGAAGGGGATGCCATAAGGCTTTACGCCCCCGGTACCCTTGAAGCTGAGGCTTATGTCCTGCCGCTTGAGGTGGGAAAAAAGACAGAAACGCCCTTTGGCTCCCTGCTGCTGGAGCGGGTAAGCAAAGCCTGCATCCCCTGCGGCCCCGGGGAAGCCTATGTGGATGAAGAAACGCTTCAGGGGCCTCTGCTGGTGCGTCCCTGGCGGCGGGGAGAGCGCTTTACCCCTCTGGGCATGAAGGGCTCCAAGCTGTTTTCAGACTATTTTACGGATAAAAAGGTACCGCTGTCCCTGCGGCAGACGCCGGTGGTGTTTGATGCCATCGGGGCCGTGTATGCGGCGGGCCATACCATAGACGACCGGGTGCGGATCACCGCCGCCACCCGGCAGATCCTTCATTTTCAGTTTGATTCTATCCGGGAGGTATGAAATGATTTACACGGGGCACGGATTTATGGAAGAGGACATGGCGGAGATCCTGCTGACCAAAGAGCAGATCGAGCAGCGTGTGCGGGAATTGGGGCAGGAGATCGCCCGGGATTATGCAGGCAGAGAGGTCATCATGATCTGTGTGCTCAAAGGCGCCTGCGTATTCTATACGGATCTGGCCCGAGCCACCCCCATCCACATGAAGATGGACTTTATGGCCATCTCCAGCTATGGGGACGCGCAGAAGACCAGCGGCATCGTCAGCATAAAAAAGGATATCGACTCCAGCATCACCGGCAAGGATATCATCATCGTAGAGGATATCATGGACAGCGGCCTGACGCTCAGCTATATGACCAGGCTTCTGGCTACCCGGCAGCCCGCCTCCCTGCGAGTATGCTGCCTGCTGGATAAGCCCGAGCGCCGGGAGTGCGCCATCACCCCGGACTACTGCGGCTTTACCATTCCCAACAAGTTTGTGGTGGGCTACGGGCTGGACTATAAGGGGTATTATCGGAATCTGCCCTATGTGGGAGTGCTTTCTCCCCGGGTGTATGAAGCGCAATAAATCATATCTGGCCGGGAAGATCCCCGGCAAAAGGAGTTTCTTTGAATTCTAAGCAAACACGTGTATTGACAACGATCCTGCTCTGGGGCATGGTTCTGGGCATGATCGTGTATATGGTCTTAATGGGCAGCGGGGTAAAAAAGCCCGTGGAACTGACGCTGAAGGACTTCCTGACGCTGGTGGAAGAAGATAAGGTCGCCGCCGTGAAAGAAGAGCTGGGCAGCGGCCTGTTTTACGGCCTGCGTACCGGCAGTACCTATCAGCCGAAGGATCTGCCCGGCAAGGCAGACTTTTACTTCTCCGCTTCCGAAGAGGATTTTAACCGGGATCTGTCCCTGCTTCTGGCCAAAAAGACGGGAGCATCTCCAGACAGCATATCCACATCGGACTATCCCTTTGTGTATTCCGTTTCTCAGCCTAAAGGGGAAAATTTCCTGAAAGAGATGCTGCCCTATCTGTTTATGGGCGCACTGGTGCTGCTGATCATGTGGTGGTTTATGCGCCAGCAGGGCAACAGCAACCGGCAGATGGCAGAATTTTCCAAAGCCCGGGCCCGGGAAATGAGCGGCAGCAAAAATCCCGTGACCTTTAAGGACGTGGCCGGAGCAGACGAAGAAAAGGCGGAGCTGCAGGAGATCGTGGAATTTCTGCGTGCGCCCCAGCGCTTTACCGAAGTAGGGGCCAGGATCCCCAAGGGCGTGCTGCTGGTGGGCCCTCCGGGTACAGGCAAGACCCTTCTGGCCAAGGCTGTGGCCGGGGAAGCCGGGGTTCCCTTCTATTCCATCAGCGGTTCCGATTTTGTAGAGCTGTTTGTGGGCGTAGGCGCCTCCCGGGTCAGAGATCTGTTCAACACTGCCAAGCGCAGTGCGCCCGCCATTATCTTTATCGATGAGATCGACGCCGTAGGCCGCCACCGCGGATCCGGTCTGGGCGGAGGCCATGATGAACGGGAGCAGACTCTCAACCAGATGCTGGTGGAGATGGATGGCTTTTCCCACAATCAGGGGATCATCGTGATGGCGGCTACAAATCGCCCCGATATCCTGGATCCGGCGCTGCTGCGGCCCGGCCGTTTTGACAGGCGCATCACCGTGGGCTACCCCGATGTGGGCGGCAGGGAAGCCATTCTCAAGGTGCATGCCCGCAACAAGAAGTTTGAAGACAACGTAGATATGAAGGTGCTGGCCCGCCGGACCCCCGGCTTTACCGGCGCAGATCTTGAAAACCTGCTCAACGAGGCCGCCATTCTGGCCGGCCGGGCCCGCCGTAAAAAGATCTCCATGCAGGATCTGGAGGAGTCTATTACCCGGGTGATGATGGGGCCGGAAAAAAAGAGCCGGATCATCTCCGAGGAGGACCGGCGCTACACTGCCTATCATGAATCCGGCCATGCCATTCTGGCCATAGAGCTGCCCAAGTGCGATAAGGTGCATGAGGTCTCCATTATTTCCCGGGGCATGGCGGCAGGCTATACCATGACCATGCCGAAGGATGATCTGGACCACGTCACCAAGAGGCGGCTGGAAGATTATATCTGCATGTGCATGGGAGGCCGTGTGGCCGAAGAACTGGTATTCGGGGATATCAGCGCCGGTGCCAGTCAGGACTTGAAGAACAGCACGCAGACAGCCCGGCGTATGGTGTCCCAGTACGGTATGAGTCAGGATCTGGGGCCCGTGTTTTACGGCGGGGATGCAGAGGTGTTCATCGGCCGGGATCTGGGGCACAGCAAAGACTATTCCGAAGAGATCGCCGGGCGTATTGATGAAGAGGTGCACCGGGAGATCACCGAACAGTATGAGCGGGCCAGAACCATTCTGTCCCGGGAGCGGGAAGCACTGGACAGAGTATCTGCCCTGCTGCTGAAGTATGAGCGGGTCACCGGCGAAGAATTTGAGCGGGTGTACCGGGGTGAGGACATGGACGCCGTTATGGCTTCCGCCGCTTCCAAAGCGGAAACCGCTTCAAACAGCGAAGAGACCGCCGAAGCCTCCGGTGCGGAAGGCACGCAGGAGAATAAGTAACAAAGACGGCCTTCCTTGAGAAAAGCGGCCGGTCTGCGGCGGGGTCGGGGGCGCTGCGGTAAAGGATCGGCTTGTATACGCAGCCCGGGGGGCGCACGTTCCGGCGCTGCTCCGCCGGAACTCTGCGGGGCATCCGCACCGCAGGCGTGCCTGCTGGCACGCAGTGCGCCCCCACCATCGTTTCCACGCAAAAAGGCAGGTGAGCGATTTGCCTTTCTGTCGCTTATACACGTTCTTAAAACGGTCGCCGGGCAAAACCGGAGGCCCGGATACATTCAAAGAAAGGAGCCTGCATCCAGGGAAGCCCATGGCCCACAGATTTGATCTGCACATCCACAGCTGTCATTCTGACGGCACCTATACGCCGGCGGAGATCGTTCGCATGGCTGCCAGAGCCCGGCTGTCGCTGGTGGCTCTCAGCGACCACGACTGCATCTCCGGCGTGCAGGAAGCGATGGCAGAGGGGAAGAAGCTGGGGGTCCCTGTGCTGCCCGGGGTGGAGCTGGATAACGAATGGCCCCATGAGCTGCATATTCTGGGGCTGGATGTGGATCCGGAGCATCCGGTGCTGCTGCGGGCCATGGAGGTGGCCCGGGAACGGCGGGACAGGCGCAACGAGATCATCTTCTCTCAGCTGGATGCTGCCGGTATAGAGATCCGTCCCTTTATGGAAACGGGGCAGACATCCACCACCAAGCTGCATATTGCCCATGCCCTTATACAGGGGGGCTATGCCGCCGAGGTAAAGGAGGCCTTTTCCAAATATCTGAAGCCCGGTACCCCCGGTTATTATACGGAAAAACGCTTTACGCCTCAGCAGGTTATAGAGATCATACACCGGGCCGACGGCATCCCCGTGCTGGCCCATCCCTGCCATATCCGGGAGAATTTTTATGCTCTGCTCAAAGCCCTTATGGACTGGGGGCTCATGGGCATAGAGGCGTTCTATCCCAGCAACACACCCCGGCAGACGGAGCAGTTTCTTTCCGTAGCCCGGCAATACAAGCTCATGGTCACCTGCGGCAGCGACTTCCATGGAAAGAATCGCCCCGGCATCCCTCTGGGCTGTGCCTGGCGGGAGAATAAAGAACTGGAAAAGACCTATGAGACCCTGATCCACCGGATGCAGACCTGATTGTCCACGAAAGGAGCTTTTGCTTATGCTTACCCCCGGCATTACCGGAAAAAAAGAACTTACCGTTACCGAAGCATATACCGCCAGATCCCTGAACAGTGGGGCACTGCCAGTGTTTGGCACCCCCATGCTGGTGGCTCTTATGGAGGGCTGCGCCCATGAAAGCGTACTCCCCTGTCTGGAAAAGGGACAGGGTACCGTAGGCACCGGGCTGGATATTCAGCATCTGGCTCCTACGCCCGTAGGAGGCCATGTGCGGGCGGAGAGCCTGCTGGTCAAGGTGGAGGGCCGCCTCCTTACCTTTGAGGTCAGGGCCTATGACGAGGCCGGGCTTATCGGCCAGGGTACCCATACCCGATGCATTATAAGCGAGGACCGCTTCATGCAGAAAGCCCAATCCAGACTGGAAACAAAATAAGCAGCACAAAACCGCAGCCGCAAAAAGCGAACTGCGGTTTTTTTATGTGCCGTACCTTTTTAGGAGATATTTTCGAGGAGCGATACACCCTCTTTGCATACTGATAGTCCACCTCTATTATCGTAAAGCTGCAGCAACAGCAGCTGGAAATAATAGCTGCGGAGAGGAATATCCTGTTCCGTTTTTTATATGTGATCCGGATAGCAGGATGTCCAGTAAGGAGTGCCCAGAAAAACATTTTCTTTTGGATGCCATCCTTCGGGCGCTTTTACCTCTTTTAAAGAAAAACAATGCCAAAAGGCTCTGCTTTCCATATGGGGCAGGGAACAGAATTCCAACCGGGTCAGCAGCGGACAGTCTGCAAAGGCATAGGCGGCAATATATGTCACCGAAGCGGGAAAGCGGACACTTTCTATGCCGGAACCGGCAAAGGCCCTTTCCCCAATGCGAACGATTCCTTCCGGTATGAGAACTTCCTGATCAGGGCCGATATAACGCTCTAAAATGCCTCCCCGCACCACAAAATTTCGCTCCATGGGACTGCGCAGCAACGGCATCCTGCACCGGTATTCCGTTCCGCAGTAAGGGCAGCGGTACGTATCCTGCCCGGAGCCGGGCCGCAGCCCGCCGCCGCACTGAGGGCACCGAAGTGATCTCATGGATTACACATAATGTGCTATGGCGGTTAGAATTTCATCTCGTTTTGCTGTCAGCTCATCGCATTGCTTTGTGGCCCGTTTCCTGAGATAAATGCCGCCGGCAATAACGCAGGCGCCGCCGATCAGGCAGACAATGTCCACGACGATACTCTTGGAGCCCGATGCACACATCATGACAAAAAGTCCCAGAGGAATGGACCAGAGCAGAGACCGTCGCCGAAGACGCTTGGAAGAGTCAAGCTCATCCAGGGTGACTTCAAACTGTTCGTCCAGTTCCTTTATTTCGTTGTAATAAGGTATATCCATATCCCGCTGGAAAACAAGTTTTACAAAATGTGTGGTTTCGGTCACGCTGTTGATAGTGCCGGGGGCACCTTCCTCCAGGTGAGAATCCCTATTAAACACTTCCTGAGAACCGAGCAGAACCCAGCCGAATTTCTGATACCGATCAATGGTGATTTGTTCTGCAGCCGGGGCAACCCTTACACTCTTGCTTTCCATTCTTGCCATACTTTTTTCCTTCCATTTCATTCAAAATTCGCTTTCGCATGGAAAGCATAACAAATCTTTCTCCAAAAGTCAACCCAAAAGGGGTAACTTTTGGAGAAAATATTCAATACTATACCTACATTATGCGAAGGAGGCTTTTGTGCGGGTAGGAGAAGCGGTGCGGCTCCGGATATTGGAGCTCTGTCAGGAACGGAATATAACCTGCAATAAGCTGGCGACCATGTCGGGAGTGACCCAGTCAACTCTGCAAAACATTCTCAGCGGCCGGAACAACAGTGCCACTGTATCCACCGTAAAAAAACTGTGCGACGGACTGAACATTTCCATACGGGAGTTTTTCGGCGGATCGCAGTTTGACGACCTTGAGCAGGAAATCCATTGAATTTTTTCGATAAATAAACAGCCGAAGCACGATATCATGCTTCGGTTGTTTTATATCTATGGGATATCAGCAATACCCAACTCCCTTGAGCCAGTGATAGGTATCCCGCAGCGTCACGGAGAAGCGCCGGGGGGAATACCCCAGCTCCCGGGCGGCCTTGGCGTGGGAGAACAGGCCGTTGGAGCCCAGTACCGATACGGCATAGGGGGTAAAGTAGGGCTTTTCCTTCTTCAGCTTGCTGACCCATTCGGCAAAGGGAGACACGGCCTTGGCAAGCCACACCGGAGCCAGCAGTTTTACCCGGTTCCCTTTGGAAATATGGCACAGGCTGTCCAGCATTCGGCGGATGCTTACATACTCTGCCGAAAGAATGTAGCATTCTCCCGGACGGCCCTTTTCACAGCAGGCCAGGATCCCGGCGGCCACATCCCGCACGTCTACAAAGTCATATCCGCCTTCCACGCCCATGGGCAGTTTGCCCTTGCAGTAGGAGATGATCATGGAACTCAGGCTGCCTATGGCATAATCCTGGGGCCCTACTATGCCGGAAGGCTGCACCACCGAAGCGTTGAGCCCCTGCCGGGCTGCTTCCAGCACGTAGGCAGTGGCCTCGGCCTTGGTTTTTGCATACTCGCCGGATACATTCTGGGGCGAAAAATCCCGGATCTCCGTCATGGCACAGCCGTCCTTCCGTTCCGGAATGGCATGGACAGAACTGACGTATACCAGCTTCCGAATCCCGTAGCGGCGGCAAAGATCCACCACGTGCCGGGTGCCCTCTACATTGACTTTGCGTACCATGGGGCCGGGCACCGTATCGATGCAGATGAGGCCGGCGCAGTGGATCACACAGGCATTTTCCCCCAGGGAGGCGAACACGGGCTCCAGACTTTCCGGATCGGTCACATCCCCCAGGGCGATGTCCACCCCCTCCGGCAGCCGTTGCGCACCCGGATCCTCGGGAAGCACCAGAGCCGTTACCGCTTTGTGCCTGTTTGCCAGCATGTGCACCACCGTATGGCCCAGAAAGCCCGTGGCGCCGGTGACCAGATATCTGTTAAACATGGGAGCCTCCTTTCAACAACCGGTACAGGTGTTGTTTTTCTTTCATGTGTATAGTATACTCAATAAGAACCGAGCCGCAAGGTACACCTTGCAGCCAAATGTTAGTTTTCCAACACTTGCCGGGAAAGCGTTGCATAACAATGTGAGAAGTTTGTGTCAGCGGCCAAAACCCGCCGGCGGCAGGGCTTATCCGGGGCAATAAGAATGGATGGACAGGAGAGGATCATATGAAACTAGATGCGCGGGTCCGCTATACCAGGCGGGTCATTCAGGAAGCGCTGCTGACGCTGCTGGAACAAAAGCCCATGAACAAGATCACCGTAACGGAGCTCTGCGCTCTGGCACAGATCAACCGGGCCACCTTTTATGCCCATTATGCCGACTGCTATGCCGTTTTGAATGCTTTGGAAGACGGGCTGCTGCGGGCATTTGAAAATTCCCTCAGTGCCAGTGCAGGAGGGATGGATGTGCAGGATCTTATGGAAGCCGTGTACCGGATCATGGATGAAAACAGTCAGGTCTGCCGGGTGCTGATCCTGGAGCAGAAGGACAGAGCGCTGGCCGAGCGGATGATCGCCATTGCCCGCTATAAGACCCGTACTTTGTGGCGGGCCAGCCTGCCAAAAGCCACCGAAGGGGAGATAGATATGCTATTTACCTGTCTGGCCAATGGGCTGCTGCAGGTGATCCTGACGGGATATGGGAAATATCCCCGGGAGCAGATCGCCGCTTTTGCCTCCGCCATGACCCGAAACGCCATGGCCATGTATACCTGAGTTCCCCGGTTTCCAGGGAACAGGACGACCCATACAGTATAAAAGCCCCCCGTACAGACTTTGCCTGTACGGGGTTTGCACGTCTAGGGACGTCCAGGCAGGAAGTAAGACGGTGCCCGGGAATGCGTCTCTGCTCCTTATTGTACAGGGCGGCGGGAGAGATTGGCCGAGCATGAGTGCGAAAAACGGGGCCTTCGCTCAGGTGAGGGACAGGGGCAGGGATGCGGGAGCAGCGCCGTATACGGGGCCCGGGGGCGCAGGCGTGCCTCCGGCACGCCTGCGGGGGGGAGCCCCCGCAGCGTTCCGACCTGCAGTCGGAACCTGCGCCCCCACCCTGCGTGCCCCAAGAAGCTCCGGTTCACAGCGGTTTCCAGCTTGCTGCTCCGTACCGGATGCATCAAAAAAGGACTGCGGGGAAAACATATCTTCCTTCGCAGTCCTGAATACGTGTCAGCAGCTTAGGCGCCGCAGATCCTTTCACACATGGACAAACCATGAGCGATCCGGGGGATGCTTACAGAATGGTCAGCTCCCTGGGCAGGGAAGTCAGGTCCTCATAACCGTCCTCCCGGAGGATCACCACGTCCTCAATGCGCACACCGAACTTGCCGGGCAGATAGATCCCCGGTTCGGCGCTGGTCACGCTGCCGGCGGGCATGGGCTGGTCATTCCGGGCGTTTACATTGGGGCCTTCATGGATCTGCACCCCTACGCCGTGGCCGTAGCCGTGGCCAAAGTATTCGCCGTAACCGGCGTCGGCAATGATCTTACGGGCGATGCCGTCGATCTCCTTGCCGGTCATGCCGGCCCTGGTAGCGGCAATAGCGGTGGTCTGGGCCTTGAGCACGGTGTTGTAGACCTTTTCCATTTCTTCGGTCACATGGCCTACGGCAAAGGTTCGGGTGGTATCGGAGCAGTAGCCGTCCTTCAGGGCGCCAAAGTCAATGGTCACGAATTCCCCATCCTGGATCTTCTTTTCGCTGGGGACGCCGTGGGGCATGGCGCCGTTTTCGCCGGAAACTACGATAGGGTCAAAGGAGACGTTTTCCGCCCCGTTGGCCAGGAGCCGGTAAGTCAGGTAGGCGGCCACTTCCTTTTCGGTAACGCCGGGCCGGATCATGGGCACGGTTTCCGTGAGGGCTTTATCGGCAATGCGCTGGGCATGGCGCAGGCGCTCCAGTTCCTCCTCGTCCTTCACTACCCGTAAGCCGGTCATAAGAGCCGTGGCAGGGAGAAGCTCCGCCTTGAGTGCTCCTTCATAGCGGCGGAAGTCGGCAACGGTCATATAGCCTTCGTCAAAGCCCAGTTTGCGGATGCCTTCGTTTTCGATCACTTCATTGACCAGCTCCACATAGCCCCGGCCGGGAGCGGTGATGGAAATAACCGCATCCTTTACATGACGCTGAGCGGCTACAGTGTAGCGGGAATCGGTAAAGTAGTAGTTCCGGTTCCGGGTGATCAGTGCCAGACCGTCGGTGCCTGTGGAGGGGAAATCCGCCGCATAGAAGCGGTTGTACTGCTCCGTGAGCATAATGGCGTCCAGGCCGTAAGCGGCCAGCTTGCTGCGGATAGATGAAAAATGATGCATACGTTTACTCCTTTACGTTGATTTGATTGAATTATTGATGGGACATAAGCTTGGGTACGGTTTCCTGAACAAAGCTTACAAAGCTTTGCAGGGCGGGGGAACGGTAGCGGTAGCGGTTTACGGCCATGCAGATCCGCCGTTCGGAACCGGCCAGCGGAATGGTGCGCAGCCCGCCCAGCAGGATGTCCTGCAGCAGCAGTTCCGGAAGAATGGTAAAGCCCAGTCCCTTTCGGGCCATGGCGGCGGCGGCATAATCGTCTCCGGCATTACAGCGGACGGTGGGCGTTACTCCGGCGGAAAGGAAGAGCTTCCCGGCATCGTAGTTGGTGCCCTCCGCCGGGACGATGTAGGGCAGATCCTTCAGATCCTGCGCAGTAAGACGGGCTTTGGAGGAAAGCGGGCAGCCGCTGTCCATAACGGCCATGAGCCTGTCTTTATACAGGGGATAAAGGATGAATTCCTCCCGGGAGGGTGCGGTCACAAAGGCACAGTCCACCTGATCCCGCAGCAGAGCTTCCTCCAGAGGGGAATAGGTATCGTTGTAGATCTCCAGAGAGATCCCGGGGTGCAGGGCGGCAAAGCGCCGGGTTAGCTCCGGCATCCAGGCAATAGCGGCGCTGGAAAAGGTGCCCACGGTCAGCTGCCCGGTGGAAACGCCCCGCAGCTCCTCGCACAGGCGCTGCATATCCTTTTCGGCGGTGAGGATTTGCTGGATATAGGGCATAAGGCGCTTTCCCTCTGGGGTAAGTTCCACACCGCTTTTGGAACGCTTCAGCAGGGAAAAGCCTACCTCCTGCTCCAGAGCCCGTATCAGGTGGCTTACACCGGATTGGGTATATCCCAGGGCCGAAGCCGCCCGGGTCAGACTGCCATGCTCCATGGTAGCTGCCAGAGCCGCATACTTACTGTTGGACATAAAACCTCCATGAGCAGACCTTGTGCAAAGAGTGCTTTGAATGCTCTTTACTGGTGCCTGCCCCTTCACTATAATCTATAAGCGCAAAATATACAAGTGATTTTTCGCTTTCCTCCCACCGGAAAGGCCAGGGGAGAGGGAGATATTTTACAGAAAAGCCACCGTAAAAATCAGCCGTTGACAAAGATCGCCGCCGGGGCTATACTTCCATGGCGTGACCGCAGAAAAAGGAGTTTTTTCATGAACAAGACGGATAGGATGCACTTTCTCAAAACCTACGGCAGGCGCCTGGCCACGGCGGTGCTGGGCACACTTCTTTTTGCCGCCGGGGTGAACCTGTTTATCGTACCCATCTCTTTGTACAGCGGCGGCTTTCTTGGCATCGGCATGGTGCTGCGCACCCTGCTGGTAGACTATGCCCATATCCCCATTCCGGCCAATGTGGATATTGCCGGTATTTTGCTGTATATCATCAACGTGCCCCTGCTGGTGCTGGCCTATAAAAAGCTGGGAAAGCGCTTTTTTGTGGATACGCTGGTATGCGTGACCTTTCAGACGGTGTTTTTGACACTGATCCCCATTCCCACTGTGCCTATTCTGACGGATAAGCTGGCGGCTTCCATCGTAGGCGGCGTTATTGCGGGGTATGGCTGCGGCATGACCCTGCAGAATGGGGGCTGCGGCGGGGGACAGGATATTCTGGGGCTGTACTTCATGCAGAAGGACAGAAACTTCAGCGTGGGGAAGATATCCATGATGATCAACATTGCCGTGTTTACTGCCTGCGCCCTGATGTATGATCTCTCCACGGTGATCTATTCCCTCATCTATGTGGCAGTGTACAATTTTGTCACCGACTATACCCACGCTCAGAACCGGAATGTGGCGGCGATCATCATTACCAGCCGGGAGGATGTGATGCCTGCCATACGGGCTTCCATTGACCGCACCGCTACTTCCTGGGAGGGGACGGGGTCCTTTGCAGGCAAAAAGCATCAGATCCTGTATATGGTCATGTCTCAGTACGAGGCTATGGAACTGCGCCATATCCTCAAGGAAACGGATCCCGGGGCCTTTGTAACGTTTCTCAACGTCAGCGGCATTCTGGGCAATTTTGATAAGCATCTGTAAACCGCATAAAAGATATGGGGCCGAAAAGGCCCCTTTTTCTTTTCTCCTGGTCTCCTTGAGAAAAGGAGGTTTCCAACAGCGGGCATGGGCCGTGCAGATACGGGATCGGTCTGTATACGAAAGCCGGGGGGCGCCGGCTTTGGCGCCTGCGGCGCCAAAGGCCCGGCCGCAAAGCGGCCGGGCAGCGGCGTTCCGCCGCCCGGCGCCCCGCCCCCGCTTCCCGGCAGCTTCCGTTCCTTCTGGTATCAGCCCCTGAATTGCTCCATGACCGTGCCCCTCCTGCTATCCGGCAGCAACAGCGGGTAAATAACTGCCACGGGGACGATACACCTTCTGTTCACTATCCTTTTGTTGCACCCATTAGTTTTTGTACTGGATAAGCTGAAAGAACCGCGCTTTACATGGGGTTCTGCCTCTCATATAATAAGAGCAAGGAGAAAACACCCATAAGATCATATATATTCCCGGGCTTCTGACCGGGCCCTGTTCAGGGAAAAAGGAGGCAGACCGTGACCTTTGCGCCCAAGCTGCAAACGTGCGAGTATGTGTTTAAGACCATCGATTCCCACACCATGGGGGAGCCCACCCGCATTCTGTATGAGGGTTTCCCCGAGCTCCGGGGGAACACCATGATGGAAAAGAAGCAGGATCTTATGACCCATTGGGATCATCTGCGCCGGGCCATAATGCTGGAGCCCCGTGGGCACAGGGACATGTTCGGCGCCCTGCTGACGGCGCCTACGGATCCCCGGGCGGACATGGGCGTTATTTTTATGGAAAGCGGCGGCTATCTGAATATGTGCGGCCACGGCAGCATGGGTGTCTGCGCCATGGCAGTGGAAACGGGGCTGGTGCCCGTAACGGAGCCCTATACCACCGTGGTGCTGGATACGCCTTCCGGGCTCATCCGCTCCCGTGTGCGGGTGGAAAATGGCCGGGCGCAGGAGGTCACCATTCTGAATGTTCCGGCATTTTTGTATAGGGAAGGGCAGAAGATCCTTCTTTCCGATGGCCGGGAGATACGCTGCGATATCTCCTTCGGCGGTTCTTTCTTTGCTCTGGTGGATGCAGACGCTTTGAATATCCCCCTCGAAACGGGCAATGCGGAAAAGCTCAGCGCCCTTGGTATGGAGATCCTGAAAAAGGTCAATGCCGCCGGAGGGATCCGTCACCCGGAACTGCCCATTACCACCGTGGATCTGGTGGAGTTTTACAGCCGCCGGGCAGGGGAAGGGGCTTCCATGCGCAACTGCGTGGTCTTTGGGGATGCGCAGGTAGATCGTTCCCCCTGCGGCACGGGCACCAGTGCCAAACTGGCGGCCCTGTATGCCAAAGGCAAAATGGGGCTCCACGAAAAGTTCATATACGAAAGCATCACCGGCTCCCGCTTCACAGGGGAGATCGTGGGTACCGCCAAAGCGGGGGGCTTTGACGCCGTGCTGCCCCAGATCACGGGGTGCGCCTATATCACCGGGCTGAACCAGTGGGTGCTGCAGAAAGACGACCCGCTGAAGCTGGGATTCCTGCTGGGATAAACCAAAAGTTTTCAAAAAGGAGCATGAGGATGGAAAAGACCGTAAAAAAGGTCAGCGCACTGGATTTCTTCTGCATCGGCTTTGGTGCCATCGTGGGCGTAGGCTGGGCAGTGTCCATCAACAACTGGATGATCGGTTCCGGCGGGCCTCTGCCTGCCAGCATAGGGTATCTGGCGGCCGTGATCATGATGATCCCCATTGCCCTGACCTATTGCGAACTGGTGCCCATGTTCCCGGAAGCCGGGGGCGGCATGGTGTATGCCCATAAGGCCTTCGGCCGTACGGTAGCTTTGTTTTCCGGCTGGGCGGCCTTTGGGGCCTTCGTAGCCATCATCCCCTGGGAGGCCATCCAGATCACCTCCATGCTTGGATATCTGATCCCGGGGCTTACTGCCGGCACGCCCTTATATACCCTGTACGGTACGGATATCTATCTTTCCACCATTCTGATCGGCACGGCATTTTCCCTGCTGCTGTATCTGCTTAATCGCCGGGGTCTGGCCGCAGCCGCCCGGGTGCAGAAGATTCTCTGTCTGCTGCTGGTAGGCTCCGCCGTAGTGGCCGCCGCAGCCGCCCTGTGCGCCGGCGGGGTCGAAAATCTGAAGCCCCTGTACGAAAAGGTTTCTCAGGAGAGCTCCCACCGTCATTTCTTCGGCGGGGTGCTGGCCATTCTGGCCACGGCGCCGTTCTTCCTTTCCGGTTTTGAAACCATCCCCCAGGGGGTGGAGGAAGCCGGGGGCGACCTGAAAAAGGTAGGCAAAACCGTAGTGCTTTCCGTATCCATGGCCTGCGTGTTCTATGCGCTGCTGCTGTTCTGCTTCGGCGCCGCCATGCCCTGGAAGGAGTTTATTGCGCTGGATAAGCCCGTAGCCGCCGTCCTGTTCCGCCATATCTATGGAGGCGTGTGGGGGAATATCTTTTATTGGATGATCATTATCGGAGCCATTGCCGGGCTTCTTACCACCTGGAACGGCTTTTTTGCCGCTTCCGCCAACCTGCTCATGGCCATGGGCCGCAAAGGGCTTATCCCCAGGGTTTTCAGCCGGCAGAATAAAAACGATGTGGCCGTCAACGGTCTGCTGGTGTGTCTGGCGTTGTCTCTGACGGGTCCCTTCCTGGGAGAAGGGCTGGTAGATACGCTTACCTGCTTCTCGGCGGCGGCTTTTGTGCTTTCCTGGATGATCACTGCTTTTTCGCTGGTGCGGCTGCGCTATACCATGCCCGATGCCCATCGCCCTTACCGGATTCCCGGGGGCACGGCCATGGGCTGGTTTGCCAGTCTGCTGGCAGCGGCGGTGTTCGTGTTGCTGCTGATCCCCGGAAACCCGGTGTATATGGGCCGCAAGTCTGCCATTGCCTTTGCCGTATGGATGGCTGTAGGCATTGTACTCTACATGGTCAACCGTACTACGGAAAAGGTGGACTGAGACTTTCTCTGCCCGGCAGGAGGTAACATGGAACTTATACAGCTATTGCTCAAACAGCATGTAGGTGCTCCCTGCGTCCCCTGCGTGCAGCCGGGAGACCGGGTAGAAAAGGGGACTCTGGTGGCAGCCCCGCAGGGATTGGGGGCCAACATCTTTTCAAGCGTATACGGCACGGTAGAGGCGTTGGAGCCGGACCGCATCTGCATCCGCCCCGATGAGATCCAGCCGGAAGCCTTTGCACCTATTCCCCTGCCGGAAGCGGTCACCAAACTGGAGCTTATCCGCTATGCAGGCATCGTGGGCATGGGGGGCGCAGGGTTTCCCACGGGGGTAAAGCTGGATACCGATCTTCACGGGGGCTATGTGCTGGTAAACGCCGCAGAGTGCGAACCCGGGCTGGAGCATAATATCCGCCAGCTGGAGGAACAGGGGGAAAAGACCCTTCGGGGCATAGCCATCTGCATGGAGATCACCGGGGCCGGCCAGGCTATTATTGCCGTTAAACGCAAGCATGAGCGGGCGATCCGTCTGCTGCATGGTCTGCTGAAGGAGTATAAAAATATTTCCCTGCATCTGCTCCCGGATATCTATCCCATGGGGGAGGAACGGGCCGTGGTGCGGGAGTGCCTGGGCATAGAGCTTTCCACCACCCAGCTGCCCACCGCTGCCAACGCTGTGGTGCTCAATGCGGAAACCGTGCTGCGGGTGGCCGAAGCCGTTGAGGACCGGCGGCCCTGTTTCAGCAAGAACCTTACCGTGCGGGGCCAGTTGCACGGAGGCAGCGGCGCGCATGTGTTTATGGATGTGCCTGTAGGCGTGTCGGTGGGCGCTCTGCTGGAACGTGCCGGGGGAATCGATACGGATGTATGCCCCTATGGCGAGATCCTGATGGGGGGAGCCTTCACGGGCCGTTCCGTTTCCCGGGAGGAACCCGTTGCCAAAACCACCGGAGCCATTCTGGTTTCGGCAGACTTTCCGGATCTTCACGGGGCGCCCGTTGGGCTGCTGGTATGCGCCTGCGGGGGCAGCGAAGCCCGGATGCGGGAGCTGGCCGAAAAGATGCACGGCCGGGTGGCCTCCGTCTGCCGGTGCAAACAGGCCATAGAGAATAAACCCGGTGCGCCCTTAAAGTGCGAGCGGCCCGGCAACTGCCCCGGGCAGGTGCAGAATAACCTGCAGTTCAAAAAGGACGGCTGCCGGTATATCCTTATCGGCAACTGCTCGGACTGCTCCAATACGGTCATGGCCTCCGGGCCTAAAATGGGGCTGAAGGTGCTGCATATGACGGATCATGTCATGCGGGCCATAGGCCATCCCCTGTACAGACGGCTCAAAACCTCCAAGCAGGTGAGCCAGGAGATAGATTTTTAACCAAGGAGGGAACAGGATATGTCCATTTCAGCCGAATATGCCCGGGAGCATCAGCAGGAGCCTGCGGTGCTTTGCTGCCGTACGGAAGCGGGCACCGTTATCGAGGCCCACAACCTGGAGGATCCCGCCATTTTTGACGATCTGGTGGATTCCAATCTGCTGGATCTGACGGGATGCCTGTCCATCCGGCAGGTGCTGGGGGCCAGACTTACCAAGACCTGCGATTCCCTCACTGCTTTGACCCGGCAGGTGCTGGAGGGCGTTCAGGAGCTGCCGGAAGCAGAGCCTGCTCCTGCCGCAGAGGAAGAAAAGACTCCGGCGGCGCTCCCCGCTGCAGGCGGCGTGCTGCGCATCGATATTGCGGAGGGAAAGGATATCCACATCGAGATCCCGCTGAGCGGTGTTTCCGCCGCCGTTTCCAACACCGCTGCCGCCGTACCCGCTGCACCGGAACAGCCTCCCCGGCTGGTGCGCAGCCTGAAACGGAAGCATTTTAAGGTCACGGAAGTCCGGCGGGGCCCGGAGACCCGGCTGGAAGGTACCGTACTGTATATCCGGGAGGGGATAGAGAAGGACTGCGTGGCTTCTCAGGCGCTGGTGTACGATCTGAAGATCGATATCATCACGCCAGATGCCTATCATACCTACTCCGAAACCATTATGGACGTGCAGCCCATCGCCGCCAAAGAAGGGGAGAACGAGCTGGGTTCCGGCGTCACCCGGGTGCTGGACGGGGTGATCATGATGGTCACAGGTACCGATGCCAACGGCGTGCAGATCGGCGAGTTCGGTTCCAGTGAAGGCTATCTGGATGAGAATATCGTCTGGGGCCGCCCCGGCGCACCGGATAAGGGAGAGATCTTTATCAAGACCCAGGTCACCGTCAAGGAGCACACCAACATGGAGCGTCCCGGTCCCATGGCCGCTCATGCCGCTACGGACGTGATCACCCAGGAGATCCGGGAAGCCCTGAAAAAGGCCGGCGATGAACTGGTCGTTTCCGAAGAAACCTTTGAGCAGTACCGCCGCCCCGGCAAAAAGAAAGTGGTCATCGTCAAGGAGATCATGGGGCAGGGGGCCATGCATGACAATCTGATCCTTCCCGTGGAGCCGGTAGGCGTGCTGGGGGCCAAACCCAATGTGGATCTGGGCAACGTGCCCGTGGCCGTATCCCCGCTGGAGGTGCTGGATGGGTGCATCCACGCCCTTACCTGCATTGGCCCCGCTTCCAAGGAGATGAGCCGTCACTACTGGCGGGAGCCACTGGTGCTGGCGGCCCTGCAGGACGAGGAGCTGGATCTGTGCGGGGTGATCTTTGTAGGGTCTCCCCAGATCAATGCGGAAAAGTTCTATGTGTCCAGGCGGGTAGGCCAGTGGTGCGAGATGCTGGATGTAGACGGCGCCTTTGTAACTACCGAAGGCTTCGGCAACAACCATATCGATTTTGCCAGCCATCATGAACAGATCGGCATGCGGGGCATCCCTGTGGTGGGGCTCAGCTTCTGCGCCGTGCAGGGGGCTCTGGTGGTGGGCAACAAGTACATGACCCACATGGTGGATATGAACAAATCCGCCTCCGGTATAGAAAACGAGGTGCTGGCCTGCAACACGCTCTGCCCCGAAGATGCACTGCGTGCCATTCAGATGCTCAAGAACGCCATGGCCGGGGAGCCGGTAAAGGCCGCTGAAAAGAAATGGAATCCGGAAGTAAAGGCCGCCAACCTGCAGGCCATGGAGGCTGCCACCGGAAAGCGGATAGAAACCGAGCTCAACGAGCAGTCCCTGCCCATGAGCCAAAAGCGCCGGGAGAAATATGACTGATGGAAAAGCCTCTTGCGTATGGCGATAAGATCATCCGCATGGAGGGTGTGATCACCGAGGTCCATGACGGCGCCGTAGCCATTGACCTGAAGGGGCGTCTTGGCTCTTTGCGGATCCCCCTGCGGATGTTTATCAGCGAGTATGAGATCCGGGTGGGGCAGGAAGTGGCCTGGAACATGAGCTTCATAGAGCAGCTGGGCCCCGAAGTCAACCGGCGTTACCTACAAAATCAAGGCGAATATGCGCTCCGTAAGGAGCGGATGCGCCAAAAGAACGAAAATATGAAGGAGGAACTCTGATGGGCCTGACCATAGTCAAAGGATTGCAGTCTGAGATCTACGTGCCCGTGACCCCGCCCCCCGTGTGGGCCCCGGTGACTAAAGCTCTCAAGGATATGTCCATTGCCATCGCTTCGGCGGCCGGTATACACAGAAAGGATCAGGAGCGGTTCAATCTGGCGGGGGATTTCACCTGGCGCAAGATAGAAAATACCGTTCCCACCAGCGAACTCATGGTCTCCCACGGGGGCTATGACAACTCCGATGTAAATAAAGACATCAACTGTATGTTTCCGCTGGATCGCATTCATGAACTGGCCCGGGCCGGGTTTATCCGGGCCTGCGCTCCGGTTCACGCAGGGTTCATGGGCGGCGGCGGCAATCAGGAGAAGTTCCGGCACATCACCGGCCCCCAGATTGCCGAAATGTTCAAAAGCGAGGATGTAGACGCCGTCATCCTCACCGCCGGGTGAGGGACCTGCCACCGCTCTGCAGTTCTGGTGCAGAGAGCAATCGAAGCCGTTGGCATTCCCACCATTATCATCGCAGCCCTGCCTCCCGTTGTGCGGCAGACGGGCGCACCCCGGGCGGTAGCCCCTCTGGTGCCTATGGGCGCCAATGCGGGGGAACCCCATAACGTGCAGATGCAGACGGATATCGTCAGGGCGGCGCTGGAGCAGCTCGTTGCCATCCAGACCCCCGGTACCATCGTGCCACTTCCTTACGAATACATCGCCAAAGTGTAATCGTATACTCATAGTAGTCTCCTGCAGAAGGGCTGAGCGCGTGTGCGCCGGGCCCTTTTGCAGTTTTGGCATAAAAAACGCTCCGCCCAGGGTGGGGGAGCGCTCAAAACATCAGCTGAACCGGGGCAGACATCGATACAGCCTCTCCAACTGCTGCAAAAGACTTTTTCTCTCTGCCGGGGAAAGTCCGGCCAGCAGCTCCCGCCGGCAGGCACGCACCTGTTCCGGGTCATAGGGCGGGGTCAGGGCCATGTCGCTGTATCCCCGGAGCCGGTGGAAATACAGCCATCCCTCCTGCCCGGAGGCATCGGCAAAGAGGACGAACATTTCCCAGCTGTCTGTGGCATCCTGTTCCCTGCAGGGAGCGCAGATAAACCGGCCCAGATACCAGTATTCCGTTCCCAGCTTATATACAAAGCCGGGGGCGGCGGCCAGCCGTTCTTCCAGCCGAAGCAGATCCGGATCCTTTTCAGTAGTCATAGGCCTCCTGCCGGGTGAGCCAGAAGTATATCCCCGGGGCCGATTCCAGCCAGCGATCCGGGTCAAAGCGGGGCTCGCTCACCCATTGCCCCATCCGGTATACAAAGCTGTCCGTCTGCAAAGAGGTGGCTTCCGTGAACCGCTCCCGGTAATCAAAGCTCTTTATGGTCAGCACCTTGGCTCTGTCGCACCGGCCCCAGGTGCTGGTTGCCGCTACCCGCCGGGCCTCTGCGGGGATAAGCAGCTGCACCAGCCGCATGTCCGCACATTTTTTATAAGCCACAAAGGCGCCCTGCTCCGGGCAGTGCATCCGGAACCAGCGGGTGGAGCCGTCGGTCAGCAGGCCGTCCGTGCGGGTATATTCCATCACCGCCCGGAAAAAGTCCGCACCCCGTGCATCCGCCTGGGAAAAGTCGGTCCAGCGGCAGCAGGCACCCTGCAGGCTGGCGTTCTGCAGTATGGCGCCCTGCAGATTGGCCCGGGGCAGCCAGGCATTGTCCAGCCGGGCTCCGGTAAGGTCGGCCCCGTGTAGATCTGCACTTTCCAGATCCGACCAGGAAAGATCCCGTCCCCGCAGATCCGCAAAGGCAAGGTCTGCCCCGGCCAGCCGTCCCCGGCACAGCTCCGCCGGGAGAATGCATTTTCCCATAAGTGCCTCCCTCCGCTTTTTTCTTATTGTAGATTGTTCCTGGCCTGTTGTCCAGCCCGGGTAGGGGAGGAGTGTATATAATAAGAAACAAAAGTGTAAAAATATGCCCCGAGGGGGTATAATTGCAGCCTTTATGCACAAAAATCCATATCTGAAATTTGTAGGGTAAGAAAATACTGCATCTTATATAACAAAACACAAAACGGTCGCTTCAAAAGAGAATAAAAGACAAAAAAGCATGAAAAAGTCCATGTTTTCCGTCTGGCACAAACAAAAATATGAATTTGTATCCAGCCCATTTGGATGAAAATACGCCTATTTACGGGGGAAAATGCCCACAGACTATGTATTCTTCATAACGGCGCAACATTTCTGTTGCATTTTAATCGGCCTTGTGGTAAAATCCATTATCAAGTGATAGAAAGGCTGTATATACACTTCTTCCACAAAAATATCCGGCTCTTCCCTTCACCCGAAAGAGATATTTTCCGGCGCGAGCCGTAAAATATAAAAAAACAAGGAGGAAAAAACATGCAATCCAAATTTGCAAAGCTCTTTGCACTCATGCTGGCCGTTGTGATGGTCTTTGGTGTGCTCGCTGGTTGCCAGCAGCAGAAACCCGCCGAAGATCAGAAGCAGCCCGAAGCTGAGACCAAGACCGAAGCTCCTGCGGATACCGACACCAAGACCGAGGAACCCGCTCCGGCAGCTGAAGTTAAGTACGAAGAAGTAGATGTGAACGATGCTATCGTCCATAAGGATTATTCTTCCGTCTACTCCAAGATCGGTTCCAAAGTCACCATCGACATGGTGAAAGAGGACGAAGACGGTATTGCCACCGTTGAAGTTGATGGCAAGACCTATGAGCTGGGCGAGGACTTCCTCTCCATGGCTATGGTCTACAATTGCTCCGTACCCGAAAATAGCGAGAAGTATAAGACTGCTGACGACGTGTACGCCGAGTGGTGGAAGCTGTACATCCAGCGCTGGAACTACATGGTATGTGAAGTGCCCCTTTACTCCAACCAGTACTTCGATGTATACAACGCCAAGATCGAAAACTTCGTGACCTCTCCCTACTGGGGTCCCGCAGATGCCATCGTGGCCGCAACCGTTAAGGAAGGCGAAACCAGCTCCTTCATTCTCGGCAGCACCACCGATCTGTCCGGCAACTTCCGTAACTCCGCCTGGGGCAAGTCCTCTCCCGCCAGCTCCGATCTGGATGTCCAGAACCTGACCACCGGTTATGCTACCGCTCAGGCCGGCATGGACGGTGCCTATGCCTGGAACATGCAGGCTCTGGCCGAAGAGCCCGTGCACGTCAAGAATGACGACGGCACCCTGACCTACACCATCAAGATCCGTAACGACCTGAAGTTCTCCGATGGCACCCCCATCACCGCCAAGAACTACCTGGCTTACCTGCTGGTCAACTCCACCAAAGTGGCTATGGCCGCCGGCGGCAATGGTAATGCGGGCCAGACCGTTGTGGGCTACGATGCATTCAAGGCCTACGAAGGCGAGGGCGACAAGGTTTACTTCAAGGGCGTACAGCTCATCGATGACTACACCTTCGCCATCACCTACCTGGCAGACTATGCCGATTACTACTATGTAATCACCTATGCCGCTTTCGATCCCACTCCCATGGCTCTGTACCTGGGCGAGAACGACATCGTTGTCAACGAGAACAACGAGTGCGGCCTCTCCGATGACTTCTACAAGAAGGAGAACAAGAACGGCGTTGACGCTTATGTCATGGCCGACGTCATTAACGAGAACCTCAAGTGGGATTCTGCTATCCCCTACAGCGGCCCCTATGTAGTGTCCAACTACGACGCTTCTTCCCTGACCGCTACCCTGACTCTGAACCCCAACTATCCTGGTGACGATGCCCGCGGCAAGGCCTCCATCGAGACCATCACCTACGTCAAGATCATCAGCGAGACCCAGAACGACCAGCTCCTCAAGGGCGAGATCGACATCATTGCCGGTGTTACCGGTGGTGACGACACCAAGGCCGCTCTGAAGATCGTGGAAGAAAACCCCGGCAAGTTCGCCGAGACCCACTATGACCGCGCCGGTTACGGCAAGCTCGGCTTCCGCGGCGACCTGGGTCCCACCAGCTTCACTTCCGTCCGTCAGGCTATCATCTACACCATCAACCGTCCTGAATTCGCTCAGACCTTCACCGGCGGCTACGGCTCCGTTGTGCATGGTCCTTACTACACCGGCTTCTCCGCCTACAAGGCCGTTGAAGACGAGATCATCCTGAACCAGTATGCTTACAGCGCCGACTCTGCCAACGCAGTGCTCGACGAGGGCGGCTGGATCTACAACGACAAGGGTCAGGCTTATGTGGCCGGCACCGATGCCGTTCGTTACAAGAAGCTGGAAGGCTATGAGCTCTCCCCCCAGAACATCACCTTTGCATCTGTTGACGGCGCTTACAAGACCCTCAAGATCAACGGTGAGTACTACATGCCCCTGGCCATCAACTGGTACGGCACTCAGCCCAACAACGTTACCGACCAGCTGATCACCGCATGGCAGACCAACCCCAACGCCACCACCGAGATCGGCGCTTACATCACCTACACCTCCTGCGACTTCCAGACTGGTGTATATGGCGAGCTCTCCCAAATGGAATCCTACGGCTGGAACGGCGTAGCCAAGCTGAACGCTATCAACTTTGCTACCGGCTTCAACAGCGCCGTATATGACTTCTCCTGGAACTGGACCATCGATCCTGAGATGTACAGCAACTACTCCAGCTACTACATCATGGACGAGGCCGACTTCTACGAGAACTATTAATCGGTTCCTGTAGAAGAAAATATAAGATCGCTTTAAGCGCAAAAACGACTGTGCGGGGGCATTTTATATGCCCCCCCTGTCGTAAGGAGCGGTCTTTCGGTACAGGTTTAAGCGCAGGCGCTGATCTGCATGTCTATAAGGATCCCTTCCTGTGCAGGTCGGCGCTTTTTTTAGAGGGTATAACGGCATAGCCCGCTGCTGCCGTGCGGGCATATCAAACGGAGGGTGCCTATGGGGAAATACATAGTCAAGAGAATATTATACATTGTTCTCGTATTCTTTATTCTCTCATTTCTGATTTACATGGTCTACAACATGCTGCCCATCGATAAGGCGGCAGAAGCGGCCAAGCTGGAGATCCAGGCCAACCGCAAGCTCAACTACGACGAACGTCTTGAATATTGGCAAAGACGATACGGTACAGACGGTACAAAAATCGAACGCTATTTACGCTGGCTGGGTGTGTATCCCTTCTATGACGGGAGCTACAACGGCCTGCTTCAGGGGAATCTCGGCCAGTCCATCAAATACGGCAAACCCGTGATCGAAGTGCTGGGCGAACCCATGAAAAACACTATTTTCCTTAATGTCTTCGCCACCATTCTGGCCCTGGGCATAACCATTCCCCTTGGCATATTCTGTGCCGTAAAGCGGGGGAGCCGCAGGGATGTAGCCGTGCAGGTGGGCACGATCATTGGCTACAGCTTACCTACCTTTATCATTGCAATTGTATTCATTTGGTTATTTGCCGTTGTGCTGGGCTGGTTCCCGGTCTCCGGCATGCAGACAGCAGGCAGTCTTAACTGGTCCAAGTGGGATAAATTCTGGGATAAGATGTATCATCTGGCCCTGCCCCTGATCGTAATGACCTTCTGCTCCCTGGGCGGCATGACCCGTTATGTCCGCGCATCCATGATCGAGGCCCTGTCCATGGACTGCATTCGTACTGCCCGCGCCAAGGGCGTCCGGGAAAAGGTAGTTATCTATTCCCATGCCTGGCGCAATGCGTTGCTGCCTGTCGTTACGCTGATTATCGGCTGGTTCCTCGGTATATTCGGCGGATCCGTAATGATTGAAAATATCTTCGGCCTTAACGGTATCGGTAAAACATATTTTGATGCCCTGAACGGCAATGACAACGAGGTCATTCTGGCTTTGCAGATGTTCTATGTGTCCATTTCCCTTTTCGGCAATCTGCTTATCGACCTGGTATACGGTCTGGTCGACCCGCGCGTGCGCGTCAACAAGTAAAGGAGGCAGTCTATGGAAAAGAAAAACAGCAGTGCTGCCAAAAAGAACGGCGTGTTCAGCACCCTGGGCCGCTGGCTCAAGCGCGCCTTCTGGGGCGCCAGCAAAGAGCTGACCGATGACGAGAAGTTCGCCATCGAAAAGATCGAAAGCCCCTCCGTTATGGCTACCAAGGCCTTCTTCCGCCGGAAGCTGGCCGTAGCCGCTCTGATCGTGCTGATCGGTATGTTCCTGTTTGTGTTCATTGGGCCTTACTTCATGCCCATGGATCTGAACTATACCGATCCTCTCCAGGCCAACATGCCTCCTCTCAATAATATGAAGACGGTGCCCGATGGCCTGAAGGATCAGATCAAGGATATCAACGGCTTTTCCGACTTTACCGTCGGCGTAAGCAAAGATAACACATTCTATCTCTGGGGCAACGTAAAGAACAACCTGACCGGCGTGGATTACTCCAAGTATCCCGAAGAGATCCAGCCCGGCAAGGTGGTGGCTGCCGCCGCCGGTTCCGACCATATCATCGCCGTCACTACCGATGGTAAGGTGGTGGGCTGGGGCACTAACGGCAACGGCCAGTACGGCTACCTCAAGAGCGAGAACGAGCCCTACACCCAGGAGCCCGAAGAGCTGATCAACGGCACCATCGATCCCAGCCATATCCGGCAGCTGATCTGCGGCTATCAGGTCACTGCTCTGGTCATGGATGACGGACGGATGTATATGTGGGGCAACAACAACAGCATGCTGAGCCTTGCTGAGTTCGCCAACAAGGAGAAATACAACACCGGCGTGCAAAAGGTGGCCTTCTCCAATTACTATGCCATCCTGCTGAAGGAAGACGGCACCGTTACCGGCGGCCAGACCCTGACCTTCAACAAGCAGACCGCTTATTCCAATAAGGACGGTCAGATCAAGAACCTGCGTTCCTACATGAAGGACCGCACCGTTCTGGATATCGCCGCTACCAACAACTGCTACTGCTTCGTCATGGACGATGGCAGCCTGGTGGTCTTCGGCGCCGCTGAATACGGCGAGAAGGATATTCCTGCCATCACCGCCAATGAGAAGATGGTAGAGATCAAGGCCGGCACCCGGCACTTTGTAGCCGTGGGCGAAAGCGGCAACGTATATGCCTGGGGCCATAACGACGGCGGCCAGTGCAACGTGGACGGCGACAAGTGCAGCCTGATCTACACCGGCTCCAAGCAGACCTACATGGTCGACAGCGAGGATAAGCTGGTAGAGAGCGTGGGCTTCAAGGGGTACCCCCTGGGCACCGACAGCCGCGGCCGTGATATCCTCACCCGTATTATCCACGGCGGCAAAATGACCATGACCATCGGCGCGGTGGCTGTAGTGGTTTCCACCATCATCGCCGTTATCGTGGGCTGTCTCTCCGGATACTTCGGCGGCTGGGTGGATATGCTGCTCATGCGCGTGACAGAGATATTCTCTGCCTTGCCCTTCCTGCCATTTGCCATGATGCTGTCCTACGTCATACGGACCATGCCTATAGACGAGAATACCAGAATCTTCATCATCATGATTATTCTGGGCCTGCTCAGCTGGACCGGTCTTGCCCGTATGATCCGCGCACAGGTGTTGGCCGAGCGTGAGAAGGAGTTTGTCATTGCCGCCAAGTCCATGGGCGTCAAGGAGAACCGGATCGCTTTCAAGCACATCCTTCCCAACGTTATTTCCATCATTCTGGTGAACATCACCCTGGACTTTGCAGGATGCATGCTTACCGAGTCCAGCCTTTCCTACCTGGGCTTCGGCGTGCAGCAGCCGCAGCCTACCTGGGGCAACATGCTCAACGGTGCCAACAACTCCATCGTCATCCAGAACTACTGGTGGCAGTGGCTGTTCCCCGCCATTGCGCTGTCTGTGGCGACCATCAGCATCAACATCATCGGCGACACCCTGCGGGATGTTCTTGACCCCAAGAGCTCCCAGGAGAAATAAAGGATGGAGGCATACATATGGCTTTATTAGAAGTAAAAAACCTTCATACCTACTTTAAGACCAGAAAAGGTATTGTTAAGGCTGTCAATGACGTATCCTATTCTCTGGAATCCGGCAAAACCATCGGCATCGTAGGCGAGTCCGGTTCCGGTAAATCAGTATCTGCCATGAGCATCCTCCAGCTGTTGGATGGCAATGGCTATATCGCTGAGGGGGAGGTCCTCTTCGAAGGCAAGGATCTGACCAAGCTTTCCCAGCAGGAGATGTATTCCATCCGCGGCAACAAGATCTCCGTTATCTTCCAGGAGCCCATGACCAGCTTGAACCCGGTGTTTACCGTCAAGCGGCAGCTCAGCGAGCCCTTCATTATTCACCAGAAGCTGAATAAGAAGGAAGCGGAGAAGAAAGCGCTGGAGATGCTCTACGCCGTGCAGATCCCCAATCCCGAGGCGGTTCTGCTCCAGTATCCTCACCAGCTTTCCGGCGGTATGCGCCAGCGTGTCATGATCGCCATGGCCCTGGCCTGCAAGCCCAAGATCCTCATTGCCGACGAACCCACCACCGCGCTGGACGTGACCATTCAGGCACAGATCCTGCACCTGATGAACGACCTTCAGCGGGAAAACGGCACCGCCATCATCTTCATCACCCATGACCTGGGCGTTATCAATGAGATGGCCGATGACGTGGTGGTCATGTACTGCGGCCAGGTGGTGGAGCAGGCGGCTGCACGGACGATCTTCAGCCATGATTGCCCGGCCAGCCACCCCTATACGGAGGGTCTGATGCATTCCATCCCCCGTATGGACAGCGTGGGCACCAAGCTCAAGCCTATTCCCGGCGTAGTGCCCCATCCGTTGGCACTGCCCAAGGGCTGCAAGTTTGCACCCCGGTGCAAGTACGCCACCCAGCGTTGTCTGGAGGAAGAACCTGCGCTCAGTGAGGTTCTCTCCGGCCAGAAAATTCGTTGTTTCTATCCCATGAAGGAGGTGCGCTGCAGTGAAGAACACGGAAAAGCTGTTGTCAATCACGAATCTTAAAAAGTACTTTCCTGTAGCCAAAACCAAATGGTTCCAGAAAGAGCAGCTGTATGTACGGGCCAATGAGGATATCACCATCGATATTTTCAGCGGCGAGACTTTCGGTCTGGTAGGCGAATCCGGCTGCGGCAAGTCCACCCTGGGCAGAACCATCCTTCAGCTGTATGATCAGACTGCCGGCAGCACCCTGTATTACGGCCGCACGCTGGAAGACTTTGCCCCCGAATATGTGGCAAAGACTTTGGCGCAGGCCCCTAAAATGATCGAAAAGTATAAGAAGGAGCAGGCCAAGGCCGCTGCTGCCGCTGCGGAAGTGGAAAAGGCGGGGGAGAAGGCAACCTTCTATCAGCATCAGACCAAGAATCTGCTGGCTGCGGAGGCTCAGACGGCTTTCCAGAACGTGGTCAAGATCCTGGGCGGCTTTGCGGCGCTGGATAATCCCCGGGAAGGAGCAGAGGCCCTGCTGAAGAAGTACCGCACCAACATCCAGATCTCCAAGATCAAGGAGCAGATGCGGGATTGGGACGGCGAGATCTCTTTGAACGAAGCTATTGCCAAGGAGATCGAGGCGGACAAGAACTTTAAGAATCCTCAGCCCAAGATCCGCCGGGCACTGCGCAAGGCAGAGATCTACCGGGAAAAGAAAAAGGGTCTGCAGGAAAAGCTTGATAAGCTGAACGCCATCCTGCGGGACGAGGAAGCCAGCGTGGCTGCCCTCAAGGCAAAGTATAAGGATAATGCCAAGTTTCAGGAGTACGAAGCCATGCTGGATAATGGCATTGACTTGAGCCGCCTGAAGTATTCTGAAATGCGCGTGCTGCGCAAGGATATCCAGATCATCTTCCAGGATCCCTATTCCTCTCTGAACCCCCGTATGACCGTGGGTCAGATCATTGGCGAAGGCCTTATCACCCATAAGTTCTTCAAGCCCCGGGATCCCAAGATGAAGGAATACATCCTTCAGATCATGGAAGAATGTGGCTTGCAGGGATATATGCTGCATCGCTATCCCCACCAGTTCTCCGGCGGCCAGCGGCAGCGTATCTGCATTGCCCGTGCTTTGGCCGTAAAGCCCAAGTTCATCGTCTGCGATGAGTGTGTATCCGCTCTGGACGTGTCCATCCAGTCCCAGATCATCAATCTGCTGGAGGAACTGAAGGAGAACGAGAAACTGACCTACCTGTTCATCTCCCACGACCTGTCCGTTGTCCGCTACATTTCCGACCGTATCGGTGTTATGTACCTGGGCAACCTGGTGGAGCTGGGCACGGCAGAAGAAGTGTTCCGGGATCCCCGGCATCCCTACACGGTGGCGCTGCTTTCCTCCATTCCTACCACGGATCCCGATTCCGCCAGCAAGGATCGGATCATTCTGGAGGGCAACATTCCCAGCCCCATCCGGCCTCCGGAAGGCTGCAAGTTCCATACCCGCTGCTATATGGCCTGCGATAAGTGCAAGCGAGTGCCCCCTCCCTATGTGGAGGTCAGCCCCGGCCACTTTGTAGCCTGCCATTTCCTGGATAAGAAGATCGATGAAAACGGCAATTATCTTTTTGACAGGAACAGCAAGAAAGAGGAAAAGTAACCCATGCTCATTGAAAAGTTTCGAAAGCTGAAAAAGTATGACCCGAAGAAAGCGGAAGCCCTTGCCGATGAGATCCATCGGGGAGGCGGTATGGAAAAGGGAGATTTGAAAGCCCTGATCTTATCTGCTTTTATGGTGTTCCTGCCCATAGCTCTCGGAATACTGCTGCTGTTTGCACTGGTTGCCTGGGCCTTTACAGGGTTTGCCAGCTGAAACAAAGCAGATACTGCAAATAAGCGCCGGAAAGGATAACGCTCCTTCCGGCGCTTTTTCTGTACGTTAATGGCAATGGACGTGCGGCATTAAAATGCGGCGGGCAAAGCAGGAATAATCCGTGCCCAAAATGCGAAATGATGGACAGAAAAGCAGGGAAGGGCAAAGAGGCAGGCTTAAATACGTGAACATAAAAAAACACCGGCTATCAGCCTGAACTTCAACAAAGGAAGCCCAGAAGAGGAAGCAATGCTCCCCACCGATAGCGGTGTTTCCTCTGATAGGATGCAATGACCCGGTAAATTTGTCAATCTGCTGCGTGAAAAAATCTGTGTGCTGCCTTGATTACGACTGATGGCATAGTACGCCCGCTTGACCTGTGTAATGGGCATAATAAGGGCTGTACCAAGCATATCTGCTTGACGCTCTATGGCGCGGTCAACCTCAGAGCTTAACTTGCAGTCCTCTGTGATCGGCACTTTTGTCATGGCTGCGGAATACTGTGAGCCACAAAAGATGTTCTTGTGCAGTATCCAATGCGCCAATTCGTGAGCGAAGGTGAATCGCAACCTTCCCTCGTTGCCGCTGTCCAACAGGTGTGCGTCAGCAATAATCGTGCCACCTTTGACGATGATGGTTTTATACTTCCGTTTTTCCATGTCATACACGATAACTTCAGCTGTATCAAACACCGTTTCTCCGCAGATGCGGTCACAGTTGCGGAGATAATGGTACTCCACAATAAGGCCCAGCGATTCAATGATATCATCAATTGGAATCGCGGTTGGCTTGCCGATCAGTAAGCGGCGGTCATATCCGTCCAGCACGTTCCTCGCAATCAGATCAATCACTGGCTGACGATAGTAGCGAATACCGTTGTTCATCTGTACTCCCCTCCCTCTGTTGGTCGCGCTGTCTGAGCGTTTCAATGAATGTCTGCCATTCCTCGTCCGTTGCGTCCACATCCTTTGCAGTACGGAGTGCAACACGCACAACATCGTGCCGCATAATATAGTCTGGTAAATCCTGCGACACACCATTTATCTGCGAATCAGCGGCGAGGTCATACAGAATTTCTGCCTCGCTGCGGGTCAGGTCCAGCACCTCGACCGTCCTGTCTTGATACTTGCGTGAGGGCGCAGGGCAACGGTCGTTCTCAATGTTGCTCAGATACACGGGCGAAAGACCAGTCTTCCCCGCGAGCGCGCGGAGGGACAGACTTTTCTCCTTGCACTTCTCTCTGATATAACTACCAAATGTGATGCTCATTTTCATTTCGCCTCCTGCTCTGTTCACTCGTCCCGAACACTTCTATTACAGTATATTCGAACATTTGTTCGTATTCAAGAGAATAAAATGAGGTGGCGTGTCAACACGCCACCTCAATGCCTTTATCTGTTGTCAGCTTGTCAGCATTTCCTTGTATTCTTGGACAATTTCTGGTGGAGAAACAATTCTAATTCCATCGGCAAACTGGAAAACCCAGCCAAAGAACGTTGGGCTGATGGAAACTTCAACCGTTGCAAGAAAATGTTCTTTGTCCAATACCTCTGTGCAAACATCCTCGCCAAATCTGTCTACGATAACCCGCATGAGATCGTTTTGACAGCGTAGCGCGACCGTTGCATTATGCCCGTCAAACATATCGAAAACCTTGCTGCCGTATGTGGCAATGGAGTAATCACTTGGTGGAGTAATGGCAAAAGCATCACTGAGGGCGACCTTGTACATTCTGTCTACGCGAAAGCTAATAACCTTATTGTGGCTGTTTGAATATCCAAGAACATAATACCTATCCTCGTTCCATATCAAGTCATACGGGCTGAAGCGATAAACCTTACCCTTGTGCTTCAATATTTTATGCTTGGTAGGCGTGTATTCATAGTACTGAAAGGTGATTTGACGCTTTTGTTCGATGGCCGCGCGGATCACGTCTGCAGAATAGTAGACGGTTTCGTTGACGGACTTGATGCGTTCGTTAACATACAAGTGGCGTTGCAGGCAATCCGCCTGGTACACACTCACAAATTGAGATAGCTTCTTGATCAGTGCCTCACTCTTTGCGGGTGTGATAAACTTCGAGGCATATACCGCATCAATTAGCAGCTTCACCTCTGGCAACTCAAGCTCCCGTACGCCAAAAAAGAATCGGTTCTGCTTTCCTCTGACGGTCACGATGTCATAGCCCGCTTCACAGAGCAGTTCAATATCTGCAACCACCGTTCGCCGTTCGATTACGATACCCTGTTTATCAAAGTATTCGATGATTTCAGCCGTGGATAGCGAGTGTTCCTCGTCCGTCTGCTCTCGAAGCAGTTTTAACAGCATGAGTAGGCGCCGCTTGCTGATCTGCGTATCCATACCCGGGTCTCCTTTCATCCCTAACCCTATAGACAGACTTTTGTCCGATTGCAAGATTGCGTGCGTATTTGAAAAACAATATTGTCAAATACGTTTTTCTTGCAATCATAGCCGCTTAGCATAAATCTACATATATTACTCAGCTTTAGAAATCAGAGGAAAGTTGAACATTTATAACCAACCATATGCTTTTGCACTAACCATCTTAAAATAACATTAATCCTTGTCGATGGCAATATCCTTTCTGTTGATTCATCACGAATCAATTACATTATTTTGATACGCATGTAGATGATAGTGTGTGAACTCTTTGTAAACATAAAACAATATGGATGGATATATCTTCCAAAACATGTATGATTGAGACATAAGAAACTTTCCATATCCGCTTTGGCTGTAGTAGAAGGAATCCTACCCGACCGACCTGTTTTCAGTCTCTTTTACAAACCTACTCAAAACAAATGAATATGGAGGAAATGGCGAATGAAGGGGTTCAGGCGAGCGCTGAGTGTGTTTCTGGTTGCAGTTTTTCTCTTGTCAGGATACATTATTTCACCTGCAACAGCATTGGCGTTGAGCACAGGAAAGATGAGTTCACCCAATGTGGCAAGGGAGTCTTTTAATGATATAACTTTGTCAACTTCAGAGCCATCAGAGGACGAATCCGCTCCAGCATCACAAGGAGAAGAAGCTGAATCGGTCGCGGAACCGTCAGAAACGGTGCCGGGACAATCGGATGAAGATGGCGAAGAAGCCGTAGAATCATCCTCCCTTCCAGATGCATCTATTACATCGCAAGATGGATTGCAGTTAGAAGAAGAACAGATCGATACACGTATCTCTCTGTTTTCTGGCACGAAGCAAGAGCGTGATGTTATAACCATGGCCGAGTATGAAGAGTTGCTCGAACTGCAACCGGAACTAACCGCAGAAGATCTCGAGGCATACATCATCCGTAATGAAGATGAGGATGGAAGCGGCACGGTTGAGCTATACCTCTCGCCCGTCCGTTACAAGACTTCCAGCGGCAAGTGGCGCATGATTGAGCCTGAAATCACAGTGGGATCACAAGATGGTCTCCAGACGCTTACGAGCGCCAAGTCGCCGGTACGCATAGATTTTCAAACAACAATCACCGAAAACCGGCTTGTAACGCTAAGCCGTGACGGTCGCTCAATTTCGCTTGCACCGGTACCGCAAAACGGCCTTTTGCCGTTGAATGCCTTTGATATACGTTATCTTGCTGATGGAAGCAGCATCTTCAGTATGAACGGAGATGCCGAAGCGAGTCGTTCAACATATAGTAGCCTACGCTATAAGAACGTGTATGGCAACAACATTGACTTGGTATTGACGCCAACGGGCAATGGTCTGAAAGAAGATATTGTGTTTCTTTCGATTCCAACGCAGGCCAGCTTCTCTTTTCTGTTGACGTTGAGCGGTCTGGTACCCTTGCTTCGTGAGGACGGCAATACCTATTTGGTTGATAGCCGCACAGCAGAGATTGTCGCCGCAATCCCAGCACCAGTGATGTATGATTCATCAGATATAGACTGTAATTTTTCGTACGACATTGATGTAAAGCTCGAACTTCTGGAGGGCGGAAGCTATCTGTACACGCTTACGCCGAATCGCGAATGGTTGACAAGCAGCGATCGCGTGTATCCAGTATCATTAGATCCCTCGGCCACCTATAGTGGTGCAAACTACATTGCGGATACACATGTGACAGATCAATACAGTGGCACTAGGAACTATCATACCGAGACCGGCCTGAAGATGGGCTGTATGTCCAATGGCGACCGGTTACGCGTTTACTTTGATTTTACCAGCCTCATCACCGCCATTGGAACCAACAAACAGATCACCGGTGCGACTTTGACCTGCTACGAGGAATATGCCGGTAATTCCGCGCCATCGGTACGGCTGCATCAGGTGACTTCAAACTTCTCCATTACTACTGTGACATGGAATACACAACCTTCCTTTGAATCAACGCATTTTTCCAGCACGGTGGTTAAAAACATCGGTTCTTATAGCTGGGATATGACGGCGAAGGTGCAAGAATGGTATGGCAACAGCAGTAAGCTACGCAAATTCGTCATGAAAATACCGAACGAGACCGAAGCGCGTTACAAGCGTTTTACATCGACCGAAGGCGCGACCACAGCAAACAGGCCCAAGCTGGTCGTCACATATAACTCTGCGCCCAATGCGCCGACAGCTATAACAACTGCTTACACGCAGAATGGTACAAAGGCTACCATCACCGTATCGTGGAGCGCAGCGTCCGGCGCGACCGGTTATGATGTGCAGCTATACCGTGCGGGAACGCTTGTACAGACAGTCAGCAGAACAGGAACCAGCTATACATTTTCAAACCAGAATGATAACACAACCTACTATGCAAAAGTTCGTGCAAAGAACAGCGTGGGCAGCTCCGAATATGCCGTGTCAAATACGATTACGGTTGGCGATCTGACACCGCCCACAGCACCCAGCAGTGTGACGGTCTCACCGACTACTTGGACAACCGGCAATGTTACCGTTACGCACACGGCTGCAAGCGATGCCTCGGCTGTTATCTACCAATACGCGCTGAGCACTTCAAACACTACGGCACCCGAATCCTTCTCAGATCTTCCCTCTTCCAACGCGCTTACACATACGCTCACCGAGCCAGCTGTTGGTACGCAGTACGTGTGGGTCAGAGCCAAGGATGCAGCGGGCAACATTGGTGCAGCAAAGTGCTCTTCCACACCATATCAGCGCGACATCATCGCACCAGTAATTGCGGGCCCGACTGTCGTCTCGGACACGGGTGGGATTGTGCAGGTACGCGCGACAATTACCACAAACGCAAATGATTTTTCCGGATGGAAACTGGAGTATCATCTCGGGACAGGAACTTCTACGGAAAAAACAACAATTGCAACCGGCACGACAACGCTAACGGATGCGATTATTGCACGCTGGAACATCACCGGACTCGACAATGAGCAGACGTATACGTTGACCTTGACCGCATGGGATCAGGCGGGCAACACAGCCAGCCAAACGGCGACTTGGACCAAGGCCGAGGGTAGCCGGCAGGTCGATGCAGGGCTGACGCATACGATTCAGACTGACTCTGCGAACGGTACATGGGCGGCAACCTATACAAAGGCCGATTCCTCCGATACCGCGATATATAGCGGAGCAAAATTTGTAGTGGATAATGTGGTACGAGATACTCAGACAGAGGACGAGCCCGGCTTGTCCTTCACACTCCCGTCAGGGTTTGCTGAAGGTTCCACACACTATCTCTATGTCATGGCCTTCGACGAAGCAGGTGAACCAGTCTATAGCCATACAACTTACGAAAAGCAGCACCTCTTTCTGCCAGCGAATGGAACCAGCGGCTTCACGCTTGATGGTGTAGCAGTCACCGACGGCATTGCAGCACTGACGGGCGAAAGCGGCATGCTTATCACTCCTGTACTTGCGCTAAGCGGTACGATTTCCTATATTGATCTGATCGTCAACCAGACGGTACCATCTGGTTCGTCGATAGGATATGAGATTTCGGTGGATGGCGATACATGGCAGACAATTACGCCGGTTTCCACGGATGGCGGTGTAACCGTTACAAAAGCGAACCGGCTGTATCTGTACGGCAGCAACACCAGCAGCAGCGTACGTATACGCGCTACGTTGGGAAAGGGCACCGCCACAGCATCTCCGACGATCGACCAAATCTATGCGGAAACCCGCTATATCTTCTATGGCTCCAGCGAACTAATTCAGACTGCATTTTTGACAGATGCGCGTGGATTTACCGAACTGAACAACACGGAGGTTCTCGAAAGCGGCGGTCTAACGCTATCAAATGCGAGCGAGTCCGGTACCGTCCAGAGCACCCGCCGTCTGCTTGCCGGCGAGGCTGAGGCAACTCGTCTGATCGTGGACGCCAGCATCCCGGATGGTGCAGGCATCACCTATCATCTATCAACGGATGGTGGCACAACCTGGCAGGCCGTTCCTACCGTAGCCGCTGATGACCAGAGCACTTGGAACGCTGTCACAGCCGGAGGAGAGGAAATTGTGCTTCGTGCCACGCTCGAGGCGAATGCAGACGGTGAAAAACCTGTGCTCAGCAGCTGGTCGCTGGAGGTACGTGCTGCCATGCCGGGTGAAGCGCAGACGGTCTCACTGATTGACCCACCAAACAATCTTTCCGCCTTTTCAGGCGCAAACAACTTGACTGTGCTGCGCTGGGCTCCATCCGAAACCGAAGGTGTGACATATAGCGTCTACCGTAGCGAAACTCCGTATTTCACCCTTTCCAACAGTACACTTGTCGCCAGTGGACTGACCGATTGCAATTGGTCGGACTTCAACCTGAACTATGGCAAGACATTCTATTATCTTGTCGCCGCTGTAAAGAATGGGCGTGTTAGCGAACCAACGAATCAGGTGGTTGGCACTGTTGTGGATGAGGATGAGCTGGAGAAGCAGTTGGGACTGCAGGATTACTGGAGTTATGCTCAGTTCAGCACGGATAGTGGCGCAGGGTATGTCAACGTTGCCAACGGCAATGTGGTATATCAAACGAGCGATCTCGTGGTTGCCGATCCATTTTTTGCTATGGCCATGCGGCGTACGTTCAACAGCCAGACGACAAGCAAGACGGCGCTCGGCGTGGGGTGGGATTATTCGTTCAATACTGTACTGATGCGCGAATACGATTCGATCGGAACAGAAGTGGGCTTGATCCTCAAGGATGGCGATGGTTCGTTACACCGCTTTGCGCTGCAGGAGGACGGCACGTATGCAAGCGCGCCCGGTACACGGATGGTGCTTGCCTATATCGAAGCCACGGCGGATGCACCAGCCGAATACACGATCACGCGCAAGGACAACATCACCTACCATTTCGACGCGCAGACTATGCGTTTGAAATCTTTCACCAACCTTGCCGGTGCAGCGTTAACGCTTACGTATGATGCGCGTGGCAATGTCGTGGAAGTGGCAAACAGCGTTGGTGACAAGCTGACGCTCACCTACAAGGTGCAGCGCACAAGCCCATCCACGCGGGCAAGCAGAGCACCGGAAGCCACAAATTACGAAGAAGTGCTTCCCAACGAGGTGGATTACTTGTATGTCAACGAGCATATCGATATGCTCGAGTCGCTCACCTGGACAAGCACGGAGGGCGACCAGCCCAGTATCACCTATACCTATGCCTACGATGCACAGGACCGGCTCATTTCAGCCACCCACGCGCTCTCCGGCAATAGCGGGTATACCGAAATCTTCACCTATTCGGAGAATGGCCTCTCCACGATCAAGAATCCGGACAACCGGGTCTATACACTGACGTATGATAATGCTGGCCGACTGGTTGGCATAGCGTACCCAGGCGGGCAGGAGGCTGCCGAATTTGCATACAGCGCAGCTACCACCACCGTCAAGACAAAGATCGGGGATGATGCAGCATACACCGTTGCCACCTATACCTACGTTCCCGCGACCGGAGTGATCACGCGGTGTGAGGACGCAGACGGTCATCCGATCAACTACACCTATACCGACGATCTGCTGCTTGCTTCGGTCAGCTACACCAACCTCGTGGAGGGCGCAGCAAGCGAAACGCCCATCGTGCAGAGCTACACCTACGATGAAACGACGCGCGACCTGACGCGCATGGCGATCACGCAGGGGGATACGCTCTTAGGAGAAACGCTCTACCAGAACTATCAGTATAATCAGCCCAAAACCGTCAAGGTCAAAAACGGCAGCAGTTACCAGACCACAACCTATACTTATAATGCTGCCGGGCAGGTGCTGACAGCTGTCGATCCTGCCGGCAAAATGACCACGAACGCCTACAACGACTATGGCTATCTGATCGCCACGACCGACCGCAACGGCGGATATGTGTCGTATGTTTACGATGCCAAGGGCCGCGTGACCACCATATCGAGCGCCAACGGCGCGGGGCAGACGCCTTTCTCTGTCGTGCGCTATACGTATGACGATTATGGCCGCACCGCTACAGCGGCGACAGACGGAATGGAGGATGCCGTAGCATACGAATACGACTGGCGCGGCCTGCTCACGAAGAAAACATATGCAAATGGCGCGTACGAAGCGTACACCTATTCCGTGGCGGGTCTTGCGTTGACCGCACGCGATGTGGAGGGTGTGGTCACCACCTATACCTATGACAGTATGGGGCGCGTGAGCACCGCCCGCATTGGTTCGGGCAACGGAGCGCTGACGACCAGTTACACCTATCTGGGCAGCGATAGCTACGGCGTGCGCCGCGTGACCGTGACCGATCCTGAGGAACGCACATCCACCACATGGTACGATCAAAACGGCCGTGCCGTCCAGCAAACTGGCGGAGGCATGACGGTCGTCTACCGCTACGATTACATGGGCAACCAGACCGTGGTGGAGACTCTCGGAGGCGCAACGGGCAATCGAGTCGTGCGTGCAGAGTACGATGCGCTGGGCAATCGAACGCTGACAGCGGCCGTTGCCGCAGCAAACCGTACAAAGCTGGGCAGTCACGGCGAGAGGCTTTCCGGTTATGTCCCATCGGCTGATTTGACAACTTCGGCGGCCTATGATATGTTGGGTAACAACACCTCCGTCACCGATGGCCGCGGTACCACCACCACCTATACCTACGATGCTCTCTCCCGCCTCACTGAGGTGCGCCAGCCGCTCTCCTCTGGCGTAACGGCCACGACGGCCTATGCCTACGACCAGAGCGTAACCGGCGGGGTGGCGAATGCTGTGACCAGCGCAAAAGGCGTAACAACCACCACGGTGTTTGATAACAGCGGGCGCAAGCTGCGCGACGTGGTGACCGACCCGGACGACGCGACGAAGAGCATGACCACGGCGTATACGTACGATGCGCACGGGCAGGTAACGTCAGTCACACGGGAGGACGGCAGCGTCGTGCGGTATGCCTACGATGCGGTGGGCAACGTCGTGAGCGAGCAGTACTTTGCCTCCGCATCGGCACAAGCGCCGGAGATCGCCATCTCCTACGCCTATAGCAATGGTGGGAGCCGTCTGGAGAGCGCGGTGCAGATTACCGGCAGCGGCGAGACGCAGCAGAGCGTGACCACGGCGTATTCGTACGACCAGTACGGGCGGGTGACGCAGCAGCGGCAGGAGACGGAGGCGGAGGCCGGGGCGCTGGCAGTGAACTACCGGTACAATAGCGCGGGGCAGGTCACGGCGATCTCATACGCGAAGGAGAGCGCGCAGGGCTCGTTCAATCCCGGCAATACGGAGCTGCACATCCTGTGGTATACTTATGATGCTGATGGGCGGCTCTCTGCGATCTATCTGGATGCGGGCTCGGCAAGCACAACCTCCCCAACAAGCAACAAGAAGCTGATCCGCTCATATGCGTATAACGCCTATGGGGATATCGAGACGGTCACGGACAACACGTCGTTCCTGACCGGCGGCACCTTGACAACCGAACTGGCATATACCTACAACGATTTCGGCCTGCCGGTGAAGCTGACGTATACGGACGTGGACGGGGAGACGCGGACGGTGCGGGAGGAGACGAACCTGACGTACGACGGGAACGGGAACATCCTGACCGAAGCGGTGACGGAGGCGTACAGCGGCAGCACGATGAAGACGCGGACGTACCAGTATGACCTGGGCAACCGCCTGATCTCGGCGGCGTACGACGGGACGACCACGACGTATACGTACGACGCGGTGGGGAACCGGCTCACGCGGCAGCAGGGCACGGAGACGGCGGAGACGTATACCTACAACTACCTGAACCAGCTGACGCGGGTGCAGCAGGGCACGGCGGTGACGACCTACACCTATGACGCGCGGGGGAACCAGACGCAGCAGGTGCAGACGGGCACGGGCGTGACGACGACCACGAACTATGGCTACGATCTGGCGAACCGGCTGACCTCTACAAACATCTCGAACAACGCGGTGATCCCGCTGTCGACGAGCGCGACGTATGCGTACAACGCGCAGGGGCAGCGCGTGACGCGCGTGGAGGACGAGGTCATTACGCACTTCTACTACACGGGCTCTGCCCTGCTGTTTACGACGGTGAACGAGTACGTGCTGCAGACACAGAACATCCTTGACCCGGCGGGTTCAATCGTGGCGAGCAAGCGGTTCGAGGGGCAGGCGGCTACCGGGCAAGACCCGTATGCGGACGACTACTTCTTCTACCGGTACGATATCCGTGGCAGCGTGACAAACATCGTGGACGGCGAGGGTTCCATCGTCAAGAGCTACGACTACGACGAGTTCGGCGTGACGACCAGCACGGGCGATACGTTCTTCAACGAGGTTACTTTCACCGGTAGCGTAGCGGATGCCTCCGGCCTGCTCTACATGAACGCCCGCTACTACAACCCCGCCACCGCCCGTTTCCTGTCGCAGGATACCTACACCGGCTCCGCCTCTACCCCCTGGACGCAGCACCTGTATGCCTACTGCAACAACAACCCCGTCAACATGGTCGATCCGACGGGGCATTCCTCCTGGCTGGTCGTTATATTGATTGCATTGGTGACGGCAGCTACTACAGGATGTAGTAACCAACCTCCCGAGCCGGAACCTACAGAGAAACCGGAGCCTACACCTGTAAGAATGCAGGTGGTCCCAACTCCCAGTCCGACAGCAGGGGCAGTAACGGACGGTGAAAAAGCAATCCAGGTGGCCAAAAGTTCCGGGGCGTCTACTGTAGCATTACAATGGATTGAAACTGCTGCCCAATATTTGGGAACACCTTATTCCCCATATGATGCTACGCAACAGAGGTATGTTCGAACCCCTGGAACCATGGATTGTTCAGAACTGGTAGCAGCAGCGGTTCATTCAAGTGGGGATATTAGCTTTCCAAATACCACTCGTTTACAGGTGCATTATTTAAAACGTGACAACCCGGGAGAGTTTGGAGCTGCCAATGAAAAATGGAAATTTTACGAAACAAACAGCTTTACTACCGATGATTTGATTCCGGGGGATTTGATTTATTGGACCAAGCAAGAGGGTCGTCCCTGCCATGTTGCGGTGTATGTTGGTGATGGGTATATGATAGACGCAACAGAATCCGGCGGTGGAGTAGCATTCAGACCAGTTGAAAATTATCAAATGTACGGTGGTAACGAAAATGCAAAATTTTTAGGATACGCCAGATATAGCGGGTAATGAAAGAGGATACAATCATGAAGAAAATCGTATGTCTGTTCATTCTTGTTACAATTGTAATGACAGTCGCATGTTCTTCAACTGAATTGGGAGAGCACAATCGCGAGCCAACAGCAAACGGTGCGTTGCCTGTAGTATCTGTTTGTTCCGGTGATGAGGTAGGGCGTGATATCATTTGCTGGATTGGCGATTTTGGATTTTGCTATGATCTTGATGAAGAGGCTTTTTGCCTGCAGGCATGCAGTATAGAAATTGGAGAAGACGTTTTTCTGGATGGTTGTCAGGATGAACACCGATTGCTTGAGCAGGGACATCCGCTGCTGGATTATCAGGAACCGGCAGGTTACGGATATCCGGTTTGGTTGCGTCACGGGGACAGGCGATACCGCATTGGACTGTTGAGGACTTACAGCAAGCCGAACCGCTATGGCGTCTACTATGATTTTTATACCTACTATGACATAAAAGCCGATCTTTTGCCTTGTACGCCCATAGCGCTGTACGATGACTGGGAGCGCAGAATTGGCGGAGTGGTTTCTGCCTCTGAGCAAGAGGGCCAGATTTATGTGTCGGAATGTGACATGGTATTGTCGGATGCGGTCTGGATTGAAAAAGACGTACAGAAAGAGCAGATGCAGTGCGCGTTGCAGGAGCAGGCGCTAGGCGTCATAAGCTGTTTTGATGAAAACATTGCCAATATGCTGGTCAAACGGGATATTTTACTGGGCCTGATGGAACGGGGATATTTTGAAACGCCGTGTTGGCTTGTTATAGAAGGGGAGCAGATCAGGCTGGTGGTGGAGATCTGCAACCCTTAAACGACGGCGCCGGGTGCTGCCGCTACGCGTTGGAAGACGAACATGCCGCTCCATGCGCCGCGCATGCGGAATTTGCCCGTTACAACGATCGCAACGACAACAAAAATGAGGGTATTCCATGAAAAAGCTTCTTTTGGCGCTCGTCTGCTGCTGTGCCGCTTTGTCCCTCTCCTGCGCGCCGCGGCAGGGAAAGCCGAATCCTGCAGACATTCAGATCACAGCAGGAGAAAGGTACGGGTGCGACATCGTTTTCTGGCTGGATGGATTTGGACTTTGCTATGATCTGGGTGACAAGTGGTCGAACGATCCGACTGCGTGCTCGATTACGCTTGAGGAGTCTGCAACGGAGGGGCATGAGCTGGTTTACCTGCAGGATGATACACAGAAGTATTGCCTGGGCGAGCTATCGTATCGAGATTCCGGCTTTGCCTATGGCTGCCGCTATCAGATGGATTTGCAGTCTTCGCAGGCGAAGCTGCATCCGATGAGCATTCCGTAGGACGCTTGCAAAGCGGACTTGGCGGCAGGAAATCGCGCGCTGACAGAGGCGCCGGGGATTGTGCGGTCTTTTGACGCCGAGAGCCATATCGTCAACATTGCAATAGGGGAATTTGCAATGGACGATGGCGTTCCTTACATTCCGAAAGAGTCCATCAGCGAAGAGGTGCTCTCGTTACGGGTTGCGGAAAGCGCGCTGTTGATCGTCTGGTGGGACTGGGGGAAACGGTCGCTACGCGAGACTGCTTTTTTCTCCTACTGGAACAGGAGTATGTCGGCTTTTTGCCAGGGGCCAATTTGCTTTTCAATGACGAGGAGCTGCTTGGATACGCCGAACTGTATATGCCATAGGCAAGATACGGAACCGGCTCACGGCAAGCAAGAAGCCGATCTGCTCGTATGCGTACCACGCCTGCGGAGAGATTGAGAAGGCGCGGACAACACGACGTTTCTGACTGACGGCACCTTGACAACTGCATGACGAACAACTTGAATGGAATCCCTGTGCCGGTCGGCAGGCGCATCTGTCTGCCGACCGGCGCAAGGACGTATTGCGCAGGGCAGCGCGTGACGCGCGTGCAGGACGAGGTCGTTACGCACTTCTACTACTCGGGCAGCGCCCTGCTGTTCACGACGGTGAACGAGTACGTGCTGCAGACGCAGAACATCCTCGACCCGTCGGGCACGATCGTGGCGAGCAAGCGGTTTGAGGGGCAGGCAGCCACCGGGCAGGACCCGTACGCGGACGACTACTTCTTCTACCGGTACGATATCCGTGGCAGCGTGACAAACATCGTGGACGGCGAGGGTTCCATCGTCAAGAGCTACGACTACGACGAGTTCGGCGTGACGACCAGCACGGGGGACACGTTCTTCAACGAGGTGACGTTCACGGGGAGCGTAGCGGACGCCTCCGGCCTTCTGTACATGAACGCACGCTACTACAACCCCGCCACCGCCCGCTTCCTCTCGCAGGACAGCTACACCGGCTCTGCCTCCGTCCCCTGGACGCAGCACCTCTACGCCTACTGCAACAACAACCCCGTCAACATGGTCGACCCGACGGGACATGAAGCCGAGACGAGTTATCCAAAAGGCTGGCTTTTCTGGCCCTGGAAGAAGCGTATAGCAGTTTACAGGGACGCCCATAACGCTGTACAAGTGAGTATTGCGGAGACAGATTTAAATATAGTGATGGAAAAAGTGGTGACTTGCTCAAATGGAAGGCGTGGAAGAGTAGATCTTCTTAATCTGGAAACAGGAGAAATTTGGGAAGTAAAGCATCATAATGATAATTTTCCGATGATACCCAGAGCTTTGGCGCTCATGCAGTTGAGTCGATATACAGGGGCGACAGTCGTGAGTTCAAAGATCGATGTAAAGGCGCCATTGCATCCGTCAACAACACAGTTCCAAGGGCAAACCGTTATGAAAACAGAGGATAATAGTGTTTTTAATGTAGAATACTGGAGTACAATCCCAGGAGTAATAGAGTATGCCTTTTGGCAAGCCGAACAAGAACCTGCGCGAGAACAAGCGCGGGAGGATAGTCCTTCCGAAGTAAAGGCGCCGAGGAGCATACCGATCATTCCTCCGATAGGGATCATCCCCCCAGAGAAGCAAGGCGCAGCCGTGCCGGGCTATGCAACCGGATATTCTCCGGGATATGGGTTATCCATGGGCGGAGGCGGCAGATGGTGGAATACTATGGCGTTCCGTATGTTTTAAGGAAAGACAGAAAGGGTTTCGGAAAAGAGATGGAGCTGTTCGCCGGTTTTCTTGCGGCAGAACGGGTAGAAAGGAGCGGAGAAACATGGGACTGACGATCGGGAGTCTGCACTTGATGGGGACGTTGACGAAGGAGCAGCAGGCTGCAAACCCACACCGCAGGGAACAGGATGGGCGGGTCAGCGTGTATGACCCCGACTGGGACAATCCGCTTATCTTGTATGCGGATGCAGAGACGCTTTCGCGCGAGACCGGCATAGACGTGCTGGCCTTTTACTGTTTCGATGAAGATGCGGTGGCGCTGGCGCTCTATCGGGGCGGCAACGCGGTGGCTGGCGGTGTGTCATCGCTGGATGAAGGACTCTCTCAAACGCCGCAGAACATGGCGCAGATCACAGCGGCATTTGGCGTAGAAGACGCGGGCGGCGCGACACTGGAGCGGCTGATGATGGACGTCCCGCTGGACACGATGCAGCAGATCGAGGAACTGGCGGCGTATCTCAAGCTGCCGCTGCTGCCGGACGCGGAGCTGGCAGAGCAGATGGAGGCCGACAAACGCGAGCGGAAGCACAAGCGAAAGCAGCCGACCGCTTCGCAGCGACTGGATGCATATGCGCAGGAAACCTTTGGGGAACGGATGGCGGCACTGGGGTTTACGACGTTCCAGTACCACAGGTGGTATAAGCTGATCCGCGACGAGGTGCTGCTATCGTTCGGACTGGTGCCATATAACGGATTATTTAACATGTTGATTAGCATTCAGCCAACCTTCATGCCATATTTGGACTCTTTTATGACCGAAAAATTGGAGAGTTTGCCGTATGTCATGAGAGTTCAAGATACGCCCAATAAAATGCAGGACTGGCGTCATGATTCGCGTTCGGTTCATTATATTTTTTCTTGCGACGATCTCCACCTAACCAAATGGACAAGGTATACGGTGGAGGAGATATTCGGCCAGGTGGTGGAACCGATGCTGCGCAGGATCACCAACGTGCGGGACGCGGTGATGGAGATCCAATGGTGGACGTTTGTCTATTACAGACGGTACGATTGTTCTAAACAGGCATCGGAGCGTGAATGGAGGCCGCCGACGGTAGAGAACTATAAACTGCTGAGAGAGCCGGTAAATGTCGTATTCAACCAGTATTGCTTTTTCCGGATGTATGAGGAACTGTGGCATAAGACGCTGCGAGATGCAAGCGGATATTCCGTTTCCCGTCCGACGCCAGGCGTGCGCGGCTGGGACGACTACGAGGGGATGGAGCGCGTGATCGAGGCGAAGGAGAACAAACGGGAGGAATACCTGCTGCTGAAGAATCGGGACGAGGTGGCGATAGAGGAGCGGCTGCATCGGACGTATGAGGAAAACCTGAAACTGATCAAGCGGCGGCTGAAGCTGACGCCGGATTGCAGCGACACGATCTGGGACCGGGATTACCGGCACCCGTACGACATCAAGCAGATGCTGCAGGAGCGGTATGAGCGGTGCGCCCCGCGTATGCATGAGGGGGACTATACCATCGACTTTATTTAACGGAGAGACGGAAAGAGTAGACGGCAAGGACAAAGTAATAACAATACAAATACAAATGCCTTCTACCGGTACGATATCCGCGGCAGCGTGACGATGATTGTTGACGGTAACGGCGCAGTGATCAAAGAGCTATAATTGCGACCAGTTCAACGAGATGGCCAGTATTTGATTTGCGGGAACATAGTGTAAGAACTTGCAATAGCTTTGCATTATGTTTTCTGGTTGGCAAATTGCACCATCCCAAATACCACCACAATTCTGAACAGAGTGGCCATCGTTGCCACTCTGTTTTCGTTGTTCATGATTATTGTTTTCTGTGTGTGTACATCACCGCAACGACACTTTTCTCTCCTTTATGAACTCTTTGTAAACACGATTTACAAAATATGGAAAACTGTATAGATATGATATAACATATTCACAAGTCATCAAGAGTCATTTCTACGCACGATCGAAACTGGAGACCGAAGCAAAAACAGAACATGGGAGAGGAAACATGAAAGCATTCAAACGGATTCTGAGTTTGAGCCTTGTGGCTGTCATGATGTTTGTGTACTATATCGCCTCGCCGGCCAAGACGCTCGCAGATGAGATAGAAGAACAGCGGGCAATCGAAGCATATGCGGAGACAAATAGCTTTTCAGGGTCACAAGAGCTTCCATATAGTCCTCTGGTGGGCGAAGATGCGGCCGGAAGAGCGGAAAGCATCCGCGTCTTTCTCAGGGAGGATGGCGCACGCGAGGCCGTTGTATATGCCGAGCCGGTCAACTACCTGATGAATGGTGCATGGCAACCCATCGATAATACGTTGACGCTGGTCACGCTGGAAGATGGCACTCAGGTCTATCGAAACACCGCGAGCGACTTTATTGTATCGTTTGCGCCGCTGTTCAGCAGCAACCGGTTGGTGACGGTGGAAACGGGCGGGCAATCGCTCTCGTGGCGTTTTGTCGGTGCAGAAACGGACTCGTTGCCGGAGCCGACGCCGGAACCGACGCCCGAGCCGATGATCACGACTGAGCCGATCATTCTGCCACCGGAAGCGGATCAGTCTATTGAGTCCGAACCGGAGACGGAAACCGCAGTAACTCCGGAAAATGACCAGATGGTGGATACGGAAACGAGCGAACCGTCTGACGCACAATCTGAAACGGATGCGCAGCCGGCCGATCCGGCAGTCGATTCGGAGCTTCCTGGCACTGAGGAGCCAACCCTTGAGTTGGAGATCATCGAACCCGAAGCAGAAACTGCTCCTACCGCAACGCCTGCGCCGGAAGCGGAATCGAATCCGACTGAACCTGCCGCTTCCGAAGAACAGCTCCCGGCTGAAGACGAACTGACCGAAGCGGCTTTCGATCTCAGTGCATTTGACACTCTCGCCATAACGGATGCAGTCGCACAGATTGTTACAAACACTGAAACTTTCTCTGCGGAATCAGCCGAAGCTGTCGCTGCTCTGACCGATGAAGAGCGCGATATGCAGCTGCGCTTCCCCTCCTCTCTTCAATCCGAAATTGCATATGTCGATCCGGCTACCGGCCTGAACGTGCGCTATGTGCTCTCCGGCAAAACGCTGCGCGAGTATATCACGCTTGCATCCGCTCCCGAACGCGCTGTCGCCTACTCGGTGGAGATCCAAGCGATGGGAGTGTCTCCCGTGACGGATGAAGCCGGAGCAACTGCGTTTGTCAATGCCAGCGGTCAGCCGGTGTTCACGCTCGGACAAGCGATTATGTACGACGCGGCTGGAGAACAGAGCAGCGCGATTGAAGCGCACCTCTCCGAGTTTAACGCGGATACCGGCACCTGCACCTACACGCTGATTCCCGATACCGAATGGCTGCAAAGTGCTGATCGCCAGTACCCCCTCTCCATTGACCCGGACGTCAGTATCAATTTCTCAAGCGCAGTTCAGGATACCTTTGTCAACAGCGGCTCGGGCAACGGAAACTATTCATCCTATCAGTACATGCGTGTCAGCAAGTCGCATGAAGCCCTGATCTATATTCCAAATGCCAACCTGCCCACATTGTCAAGCGGCGATGTAATCCTGAAAGCAACATTGAATCTGAACCGATATAACAGCAATACCAACAAGGAAAACAAGGAAATCAATCTGTCGGCAATCACGGGTACATGGAATCACACAACCGTCACCTGGAATACCAAACCGGCACATAATTCCGCGGTGGACTCCTTTGGTGTATCGACCGTGCCGGGACAATACACTTCCTTCGACATCACCAAGATCGTAAAGAATTGGTACGAAACCCCGTCCAGCAATCGTGGCGTTGCGCTGTACAACACCGGAAGCTATTCGGATCTGTCTTCCTCCGAATATACCGCAAATGCCAACCGGAAGCCCTACTACAGTGTCATCTATCGGAACTCTACCGGTCTTGAGGATACCTGGGCATATTATAGCCAGAGCATCGGCCGTGCAGGTACGGGATCGGTCAATGCGTTCTCCGGCAACCTGACCATGACACATGCCGATGCGTCGGTCAGCAACGGTGTTCTGCCCATCTCGCTGTCCCATGTGTATAACACCAACGACCGCACCGCAAACATCGGCTACGGGTATGGCTGGCGGCTCAACTACGCGCAATCGCTCAAAAAAGTGTCCGTGACCAACCTGAGCGGTACGGCGACCTACTATCAGTATATCGATGGCGATGGCACGCGCCATTATTATAAGGCTGACGGCACCAGCACGACGCAGTATGTGAATGAACTGGACAAGGATTCCGTTCTGACCATCAGCGGCACAACCGTAACCATCACCGACAAGGGTGACAATAAGCTGATCTTCGAGTGCGATTCCTCTGTTGCCAATGGACGCCTGACAACCATCCGAGATGCAAACGGAAACGAGACCAATATCGCCTATACGACCACAACGATCACCAACCTTCGTATATCCTCCATCACGGAAAAACTCGCAGGCAACGACGCAGGGCAGGCGTTGACACTCGCATATACGAATGATCTGCTCTCGCAGGTGACCGCGCCGAATGGGCTGAACGTGTCATATGCCTATTCGGACACAAATCTGACCGGTATCACCTATGCCGATGGGGAAACGGTCTCCTATACTTACAACGGTAACCGCTGCCTGACAAAAGCGACGAACATTGACGCATACAGCATCTCCTACAGCTATACTGCCGGTGCGCCGTACCGCGTTACACGCGCAGCCGAGGCAGCGGGCAGCACAAACGGTCAGTACCTAACCTTTACCTACGGCCGCAATAAGACGACCGTGGCGGATGCGCAGGGCAGGAGAACGGTCTACCACACAGACAATATCGGCCAGCCGGTATCCGTGACCGACCCGGAGGGGCGGGCGGTCTTTGCAACATACAATACCGCCAGCCAGACGGTAACGCAGCTTAAGGCCGTGTCCAAAATGCAGATGACGGTCGTCAATCTGCTGAAAAATCATGGTTTTGAGGAATCCACCTGGCCTTCATCATGGACACGGAGCGATTCCGGAAACCTCACGAATGATTCCAGCCGGCGGCATACCGGCGCATATTCCTGCAAGATTACGGCGGGTTCCGCCGCACGCACGCTGTCGCAGAGCGTCAGTGTGACGTCGGGGCAAACATATACGCTTTCGGCGTACTTTAGCGGCACGCTAAACACCGCCTACCTGAAGGTAACAAATGGCAGCAGCACAATCCAGTCGCCGGCGGTTACGGCAGGCGGTACGGGTTGGAACCGCGAGAGCCTGACCTTCACCGCCGCGTCGAGCACGATCACGGTCGCGGTAATCGTGCCTGCGGGCAGCGGAACGGTGTATGTGGACTCCATTCAGTTAGAGAAGGGTGCAGCACCGAATCGCTACAACATGGTGATGAACAGCGATTTCACGAGCGGCACGAGCAACTACACCATGAATTACGCCAACTACTGTGCGATTGTCGATGTGGCGGACGCAAAGTATGCCGCTGCGCGGGATACGCACCCGTCGTTCCTGGACAGCAAGGTGTACGAGATGAACGGGACGTCGAAGGCGGAGAAAATCAAGCAAACCTTCCTGAGCGGTAGCACGGGTGATACCTACACCTTCGGCGCATGGATCGCCTCCAACAATATTCCGCAGACCAAGCAGCAGATATATACGAGCAGCGGCAGCACAACGACCAAGGACTACGGAATCAAGCGTCTGGTGCTGCAGTTCCTGAACTCGAGCGGCACGGTTGTCTGCTCCGGATATGTGAACTTTGCGGCGGATACGGACGAGTGGCAGTTTGCCAGCGGCACGGTCACGGCTACCAGCTCGTATGCGCAGATGCAGATCGTGGTGGAGTACACCGATTCCCTGAATGTCCTCTATGTCGATGGTCTCCAGCTGCACAAGGAGCAGTTTGCCACCGGCTACAGCTATGACAGCAACGGCAACCTTTCCGGCACGGTCTCGCTGATCGGGCAGCAGAACAGCTTCGGGTATGACAGCAACGACAATCTCACGAGCATGACGGATGCGCGTGGGAACACGACCACCTATACCTATGACAGCAAGCACAACCTCCTCACGAGCACCTCCCCCGAGGGCGTTGTGACCTCCAACACGTATAATGATTTCGGCCTTGCGACCGAAACCAAGGTCGGCACTGAAGCGGACTATATCCGCACCACGACCACGTATGACAGCGCCTCCGGTATTGCAATTAACGAAACAGATGCTTCTGGAAATACAGTTACTTATACACTCGATCCCGTCTCGCGTACGAGGACTGCTATCACAGATGCAAGAAATAATACGACAACCTATACATACGGGTCTCCTGCAAACTATGGCAGATTACAGACTATCACAACTGAGGGGCTCAACCCGATCACCTATTCTTATACAACGAATGGAGAAATCCAGTCGATTTCCCGTGGAGGTACGAGTTACAATTACAGCTATGATGTTTGGGGACGGTCGCTTGGGCTGGCAGTAGGGGAATTTTCTCTTTCGACCAATGTCTTTAATAGTGCCGGCTTGCTTTCCGAGGTTGAGTATGGAAATGGATTTGCTGTCAAATATTCATATGACAATTTGGACAGATTGATTGCGGTTCAACAAAAACTTCCGGGTAGTACATCTTATGCAACTGCTTACGAATATGTTTACAATGGCGATGGAGAGTTATATGAAGAACGAAACTATTTGAACAATCGGGCGCTATTTCGCGAATACGATCATTCTGGTCGTTGTATCGCTTCGATCGAAAAAACCTTTACTGGCAGTTCCAACTCGTTAACATATGGAACTGTAGTATCGACATATCTCTATCATTATGATGCGAACAATAACATCTCTAGGATTCAGCAAAGTGTTGCCGGCTCTTCTTGGTCGATGGTTTATACCTACGACAAGGACAATCATGGGCTGACAACAACCCTCGAAAATGGAGTAGTCCTTACAAATTCTTACGATGCTATTGGTCGAGTTCAAAGCAAGCAGATAGGGCTTTCAACTCCGTATTCGATCAACGTATCCTATAAAAATGGAGTAAACGGTTCTTCCTCGATTCTGCTCGATACATATCGGAATGGTACTGATGATGCCTACTCCTATACCTATGATGCAAATAACAATATCCTGTCGGTGGCACAGGGATCGACTGCATCTTCCTATGTCTACGATGCGGCCAATCAACTCGTTCGTGCAAATATCTATAACAGCAGTACCGACAGTTATACAGCAATTTATGCATATGACGGCAATGGAAACCTTACATCGAAAACCTTGTATCCATATACGACCGACGAGCTTGGCACGGCAACATCTACAATCCAGTACGGTTACGCAACGGAAGGCTGGTCGGATCAACTGACCAGCTACAATGGCCAGTCCATTGTATACGATACAAGCGGCAACCCGACCGTCTATTTGGGACAGTCGTTGTCTTGGAATGGTCTGCAGCTCACGGGTGTTGGTAGCAATATTTCCTATGCCTATGATAAGGATGGCATTCGCCAAACAAAGACCATCGACACAGCGACCACACAGTATTATTACAACGGTAATGTTTTGATGGGGACGTATGACGGCATTAACAAGCTCCTATTCAGTTATGATGATCAGAGCAATGTTGTTGCGGTTGATTATAACGGGACGTATTATTACTACCTGCGCGATGGTCAGGGCAGTATCGTAAAGTTAATCGATGGGAATGGCAGTACTGTTGTCAGCTATTCGTATGATCCATGGGGCGTTTGCACAACTACCGGCAGCATGGCAAGTACACTCGGCGCATTGAACCCGTTCCGTTACCATGGTTACGTATATGATGAAGAAACGGGCTGGTACTACCTTCTGAGCCGTTATTACAACCCAACGGTTGGTCGCTATTTGTCAGCCGACACGTTGAGTTCAACAGGCCAGGGTGTACTGGGTTACAATATGTATGCCTATTGTTTGAATAACCCTACAACGAATTATGATCCGTCGGGTAGTCTCTCATTTTCCAATATTTTCTCGGGTGCGAGCTTGCTTTCCATCGGATTAGCAGCCGTTGCTATCGGTGCCACGATCTTGACTTGCGGCGCTGCAGCCCCTATCATGGTTGCTGTTGCTGCTGCGACAACAACAACTGGTATTGTAACCGTTGCAAATGGCATAGCGGAAGTGCAGGAGGGACTTACTGCTACGAATGATACCTCCAATGATGGTCAGAATTTCATGCGGGATGCTTTTTTTAGAGGCGATAAGGCCGCCTACGAAAAACAACGCGATGTGATAGCAACAGTAGCCGAGGTCGGCACCTTCCTCTGCACTGCCTATATCGGTATAAAGGGTGGAGTGTGCTTTGTTGCGGGGACGGCGGTTTTGACAGCTGCGGGGCAGGTGCCGATTGAGTCGATATCTGAGGGAGACCTTGTCTATGCTTCAGACCCCGAGACAGGAGAAAGTGGATATAAACGGGTAGTCCAAACCTTTGTGAATGAGACGGATGAACTGGTCCATTTGCAATACGGTGGAACAACCGTTACCACAACCCCCACGCACCCGTTCTATCAGCCGCAAAAGGGCTGGATCGATGCAATCGACCTGCGTGCAGGCGATATCCTCGTTAAGAGCAATGGCGAATATGTGGTGGTCGAAGCGGTCGAGCATGAATTGCTCGAAGAGCCGATCACAGTCTACAATTTCGAGGTCGAGGGCTTCCACACCTATTATGTCGGCGACACAAGCGTGTTGGTGCATAATGATTGTACCAAACCGCGTTCGCCTAGAAAAGTTGGCGAAGATCTAATAAAGAGAAATGATTTTGATGCGCATTCTTTTAAACGCCAAAATGGTGCACGAGGTCCGGTAGCACATTGGGACATCTTCCAAGATACTGCTGATAAAGGTCGTATTTGGCTGGGAGATAAAGCTCAAAAAGTGTGGATCATCACAAAACACCACTTTTCGGATTTATTCAAGTGGTTCTAAAGAGGGGACGTATCATGGATAAAATGACAGAAATAGAGGTCCTATTTGTTGTAGAAATGTCAGCAGAGGAAGGTAATGACCTAATGCCGTTGATAGAAGCGCAAGGACTGAGCTTTGCCACGCTGAATTCCCAAGAAGAAGAGTACTATTATTTTGAATTAGTCAAAACTGGTTTTGTCAGCACATGGTATCTTTCAGAGGCCCTAGAGAAAGCTTATTCCTTGTTGGATGTAAATAAGATAAGCTTTTTACAAAAACTTATGTCCTTAAGCGTTGGACGCAGGATACTAGAAGTGGTTGTGAAAAATACAAATAAGTACCCAGAAATGTATATTAGTGACACATGGATTAAGCGTATAGGAGATTTAGGCTTAAGTGTAGATATAGATATGTATTAATGCAGTGGACGGTACGAATGATCCAAATCCTGCATGAAGTATTTTGAAAATCAACGGCTAGTTGACATGGATTGTTGGGCGGCTGGCAACGATAATCATGAAAAACTTCAGTTTGATGAATTTGAGGCTTTTTTAGAGGAGAAGCCCTCTAATCATACGTGTTGTTTGTATTTTTTGACGATGGGAGGTGAAGTCATGCGGGCCGGCTTCCTTTGGAACTGTTTGCAGATCTTTCCTATTACCTGTATATAGAGAAGGAAATCCTCTCCATAGTAAGACAAAGATCGGGCATATGGAAATGCCTGGGGGAGAAATATGAAGAAGCGTTGGTTGCTGAGTACCAGTTCCAGGAAGAAGGCACATTAAAACGCGCCATAGGTGAGTTCCCTGTTCAAGCCTTGCCTCTTTTAGTAGAGACGCTTGAACGTTATCCCTTTTCATCCATCGTGATCATAGATGAACCAAATGCTCTCGACCGTATAGCTTGTTCCTTTCATTCATATTCGTATTCGTGGGCAGGTGTTTCTCGGTTGATCAACCAATGTTGTTCACGCAACAAGGCAGTTTTGATTTGCATCAATGGGAATGAGGGCAATAGTCTTTGCTGCTTTTCCGAGCGCATGTGAGACATGATAACTTTGATACTCTGCGACTAAAGTATAAAATGCGGCCAAGCGCATTGTCACGCAGATCACGGACGCAAAGGGCAATGCCACAACCTACGGGCACGACAGTCTGAACCGCGTCAGCTCGATCACCTCCGGCAATTCGGGCGTGGAGTATACCTATGCAGACGACCGGCTCACCGAGGTCGATGTGGACGGCGCGGTGGTCTATGGCCTGACGTATGACGGCTTTGGAAGGACAATCAGCACAAAAGCCGGTTCCTCCCCCTCCTCTCTCGCTGCCCTTGCCACCAATACCTATAACAATACCTCCGGCCTGCTCACACAGACCGCATATGCCAATGGCCTGACCGTCTCGTATGTGTATGACAGCCTCGACCGGCCGGTTGAGGTCAAGTACAATGGCACGAGCATGTACAAATATGTGTACGACGGCGCGGGCAACCTGTACTCGGCGCAGGATGTTGCGCTCGGCTTTACCATCTTCTATGAGTACGACCACACGGGCCGGTGCATGAAGAGCGTAACGAAGAACAGCGCCGGTACGGTACTCGCATCGTACCAGTACCAGTACGACGGCAACAACAACCTCACTAAACTCACCTGCTCGACGAACGGTTCGACATGGGCAACGACGTATGCCTATGACAAGGACAACCGCCCGACCACGGCGACGTTGGCAAACGGTGTGACGGTCACCAATAGCTATGATCCGATCGGCCGACTGGCCCGGGTAGTAAATGGGCCGAACACAGCGGTGCTGAATTACCATCGGAACAAGCTGGATGAGACCCTCCGCAGCGATCTGCTGTATCTGTACCAGAACAATGAGGATGCGCCGTTCCTCTATGCCTATGACAACAACCGGAATATTACGCACATTCAGCAGGATACCGCCCACATCTATTACCAGTACGATGCGCTGAACCAGCTCACAAGAGAGGATAACAGCGTACTGAACAAATCGATCGTCTACACCTATGACGACCGGGGGAACCTGCTCACCAAACAGGAGTACGCCTATGTTGCCGACGGCGGGACGCTGAGCGAGCCGACTGCTACGATCACCTATGGATATGAAGCGGAAAACCAGACTTGGGCAGATCAGCTGACGAGCTACAATGGGGAAGCGATCCGCTACGACGCGAGCGGCAACCCCACCACCTACCGCGGCTACACGATGACATGGCAGGGGCGGCGGCTGACGGGCGCGACGGACGGCACGACCACGACCGCCTATACCTATAATGAGAACGGGCTGCGAACCCAGAAGGTGGTCAACGGCACGGCGACGCAGTACCGCTACCACGGCTCGGTGCTGATCTCGCAGGTGACGGGCACGGATACGCTGCTGTTCGGCTACGATGCAAACGGCAATGTGGTCGCCGTGAACTACAACGGTACGTATTACTACTATGTCCGCAACGGGCAGAACGACGTCATCCGCCTCATTGACGGCAACAACAACACGGTAGTAGAATACTCTTACGACAGTTGGGGCAGATTGCTTTCCTGCACCGGCTCGCTCGCAAGCACCTTGGGAACACAAAATCCGTTCCGTTACCGCGGCTATGTCTATGACCCCGAGACCGGGCTGTACTACCTCCAGACCCGCTATTATGATCCCGTTACTTGTCGCTTCATTAACGCGGATACCTACGTATCCACCGGGCAGGGACTCCTTGGACACAATATGTATGCGTATTGCCTCAATAATCCGGTTGTTCATTTAGATGACATGGGTATGTGGACACTATCAATATTTTTGGGACCCAATGCAACGATTATCTTCGGCGGGGGTTCTATTGGTATCGGCATTTCCATAGATGATAACGGCAATATCGGGATTCAATGGACATATTCAGCCCCAAACGGTTTAAATGAAAATAAAACATATCATGCTGGTCTGATTGATGCAGGAATAGGAGCCAACATACTATACACCTCAGTAGATACCATATACGATTTAGAGGGGCCGGGTTGTAGTTTTGGTTTTTCTGTTGGTGGAGGGCCTTATGGTGGTGTGGATGCAATATTTGCAGGTGCAGAGATACAAGATAGTCATGGGATTGAATACCCAAACGGGGTGCAATTTTCCCTTGGTTATGGTGCGGGTATAGACACTCACATGATGCAGACTCAAACCTATACATTGTGGTCAAATAACAGAAAGAACATTGTTGGTGGCCTTATTCGAGAAAGGTTCGGTGATAGAACGGTGCAAAAAGTGTCTCGTTTTATGCGGCAATAAAACCAATACATGTATGGTAACATATGCTGAGGAGTGGCAAAATGAAAAAAATATATCAGGCAATATTACTAATATGCATCGCATATATATGCGTATTACTTTCCGGCTATTTCTTATCGGAGATTATCAGACCCTTTTCGGAAGAGATAGCTTCGCTTCTCCTCGGTTGTTTCGCGGTGCTCACTCCATTAGCAGGAACGATAATTCGTTTACGTTTATTACCACTGCGAAAAACGATACAATATAAAAGCGATTGGCAACGGCTTGGGGTAAATATTTTTTTTGTAGGTATTGCAGTGGAGATTGTGTTTGCTGTTATTATTCTATTCAGTTTGTTTTGATTATCGTTACGCTTTAGACGCGGTACTACGAAATACTGCAGGGACGGCGGCTGACGGGCGCGACGGACGGCACGACCACGACCGCCTATACCTATAATGAGAACGGGCTGCGAACCCAGAAGGTGGTCAACGGCACGGCGACGCAGTACCGCTACCACGGCTCGGTGCTGATCTCGCAGGTGACGGGCACGGATACGCTGCTGTTCGGCTACGATGCAAACGGCAATGTGGTCGCCGTGAACTACAACGGTACGTATTACTACTATGTCCGCAACGGGCAGAACGACGTCATCCGCCTCATTGACGGCAACAACAACACGGTAGTAGAATACTCTTACGACAGTTGGGGCAGATTGCTTTCCTGCACCGGCTCGCTCGCAAGCACCTTGGGAACACAGAATCCATTCCGGTATCGGGGATATGTGTACGATGCCGAGACAGGGTTGTACTACCTCCAGACCCGCTACTACGACCCGGAGGTCGGCAGGTTTATAAATGCCGATATCTACATGTCCAACGGGCAGGGCGTACTTGGGCACAACATGTATGTGTATTGCTTGAATAATCCGATTGCTCTTGCAGACACAACCGGGGGCAGTGCCGTTTCGACTTTTAGCTTTACTACGGCGATTTGTGATGGTGGTTGCGGTACGATTCGGTATAGTCTCAACGAGCCGACACACGGAGAGGCGCTTCTTGCGGGAATCAAGGCGGCGTTTGATTTTGTGACGAATACGGATGCGGAAGCAGTTGTGAAAGCCAAGTATTTTGCTTTTTACCGCGGCAAGCTGGTAATAAAGCACAATGTGCCCGGTCAAACATCCTGCTCTATGTTCGGCATACTCTTCATTAACAGCAATGATCCCACAACACCACATTCATACCATGCTAATGAAACAACAGTTCAGCACGAATATGGACATGCTGTCCAATATGATATGATGGGGACGGGGGCTTATATTGTTAAAATTGTTATTCCCTCTCTTAGTTCTTATTACCTGGATGTTCCTGAGGATGAATACTATAGTCTTCCTTGGGAAAGATCGGCTGACATTTTAGGCGGGGTTGAAAGAAAACTGACAAAAACGGATACGCCATATTCTTATTATCCTGGATCAGGTGCTTTTTCCCTACTATACTTGTTGGGATAGGAGGATAAAAACATGAAAAAGAATATCGCATGGGAGCGCAGCTGGGTGATGGTTTTGTGGGCTTGCATGTGCTGCCTGCTCCTCTTGGGATGTACGCCGCCGATGTACGGGTATCGCCCGGGAGAGCAAGGATATTGGTATGTTACGACCGTCATGTATGCGCAAATGCCGTCCCACAGATCGGCTGATCAACCACCGGAGCTGATAGAGACCGATTCGTATGGGCGAGAACTCTGGTGCTTTGCCGACTGCTATGTCGTCTATCAGGCGCATGATGACACAGAGAAAGCGGAGGCGGTATGGTTTTATGAGGACTGGTGCTTCCTGATCGGCGAGCCCGATCCACCCAATGAGGAAGAAGTGGAGCGTTTGAAGGAGCGGAACGACTGGGAGCAGCCCTTGCAGAAAGAAAAGATGTCCGCCCGCTATCGTTGGAGGTATTCCGGCAAACGTGCCCATGTTGAAGCAGCTGAAGGAATGAGAAAGGTGCTACCGAAAGAGGACTTTGTGTACAGCCTGCAAATCGATGAGGATCGTGAAGGAAAACAATTGCCATCGCCACGCTTTTCTTGAGAAGTAACGTTCGCGTTTTGCTTTCCATTTTCTCGCATATGTTTTCCTTTCTTTTTCAAATCGTTCTCATTGTTATCACTGGATGTGCTTTGTTGCAACTGAAATTGTAGTAAAAATGTAGTAAATGGCTTTTTTCCTTTGGCTTCCAGAGCGTTTCGTGAAGCATGACTCACCTCCTTCCGCACACAAATTGTAGTAAATTCCGCAATTTTGTAGTAAAGAAATTGCTTTTGCGAGCATAACAAAACCCCCGAAAACGTCCTGTTTACGGGGGTTTTTGTGGCGTACCCGGGAGGATTCGAACCTCTGGCCTTTGGAGTCGGAGTCCAACGCTCTATCCAGCTGAGCTACGGGTACATATTCAGTTTTTATACCCATAGACCTTTGGAGTCGGAGTCTAACGCTCTATCCAGCTGAGCTACAGGCACATCTGCAACACTCATATTATAGCCTCGGGGGCAGGATTTGTCAATGACAGAAAAAACTTTTTATGCCCTCTTTTATAACCGTCCCTGCTCTGCAAGGTACATGGCATAGCCTTCCAGTCCATCCCGATCCAGCGGGAGCAGCCGCTCCATATGCAGCCCGCCCATCATATAGGCAAGGATACATCCGCCCTGCAATATCACATCCCGCCGCTCTCTCAGCAGGGGCGGGATATTCCCGGCTTTCAGAGAGGCATGCAGCCTTTGCAGCAATGCGTGCAGAGAAGCAGGCGTCAGAGCAGACAGCGCCTGCCCGTCAAAACGGGTCTGTCCGGCCATGAATGCCCCCAGAGTGGTAATGGTGCCGCCCACCCCATAAAACGGTTCCTGTACCGCAGGAAAAGGATCCCAGTTCTTTTGCAGCCAGGGGAACAAAGAGGCGCACAGTTCTTCCGGAGTACCATTCGGGCAAAGATCCTTGGCCCGCACGCAGCCGGTGGGACGGCTTACGGAGAAAGCATCCGTCACGATCTGGGCGCTGCCGCCGCCTATATCCAGCAGCGTGCCCCGGCCTCCCGCGCCCAGATAGGCAAGGCGGCCTTCGTCATGACCGCTGAGCACTTCCACAGTGACGGGGCAGACGGCGGCCAGCCGCTCCATAAAGATATGCCGGTTGGCGGCGTCCCGCACGGCGCTGGTGGCGTAAGCATAGACCGGGAAGCCACGGCCCGCAGCCATGGCATAAAATTCGCATACGGCAGCAATGGCTCTTTCCATGGAGGCGGGCTGCAGGCAGCCTGTTTCTATCAGGCCCTGCCCCAGGCGGACCGTGCGCAGCTGCTTTCCTTCCGGGCAGCAAAAATAACCGCCCTCCTGATCCTGCTTATACTGGCACAGGCCAAGGCGAACGGTGTTGCTGCCGATATCTATAATGGCGGCTTTCCGGCTCATGGGGCAGCAGGGGCCGAAGGCGCCGGGGTGCTTATTGCTATGGAAGATGCGGCGGGCGCAGTGCCGCCGGGCATAACGGAAGGAGAGGCAGAGGACCATGCGGAAGGCGATACAGAGGGAGAGGGAGAAGGGCTGGCCGTTCCTCCTGTCAGACTCTGGTTGCCGGTAAGACTGGTGTTGTCTCCGTCATAGATGATCTCGTCGTCCTCGTAGTGCCAGCCGTATTTGGCGGCGCCCTGCTGGAGCTTATAGTCTGTAGTCTTCATGTAGTCCAGATTTTCCTGCTGCCGCTCGTACTCTATTTTTACGGCGTTGAGCTGGTTCTGGGTCTGTTCCAGAAGATTCTGAGCCTCGTTGATATTGGTGCGCTGGGGCACAATAATGCCGGCCAGAACGATAGCGTCCACAGCCAGCAGGATCATAAAGTGTATGGGGCGGAAATATGCCCGTTTGGGAGCCTGTCTTTTTTTCACTCCCTCAGTATAGCAGATTACGGCCCGGCAGGGTACTGGTTTTTGTGGATTTTTTGACAGATTTCTGTAAACAACCACCGAAAGCCCAGTCTGGCCAGCCCCATACCGGCTCCGAACCCGGCCAGTGCGTACCAACGGGGCACACCGTAAGTGGCCGTCAGCAGGGATCTTATAAAGATATACCCGCCCGAAGCAAAGGAAAGCACATCCATGCCCCACGTCAGCCCCGGATCCAGACAGCGAAAAAAACGCAGCAATTCATACACCAGCCCCGTCAGCAGGCCGCCGTAAAGCATCACCAGCAGCTCATAAGGCTGGGAGAATACATCTACTATCATCCCCTGAGCCGGGCAAACAGACCCCGGCGGTGTTCCCGCTCGCAGGCATATTCCAGACTGATCAGCGTACCGTCGATCAGAGCCGTGTGGCTGTCGGGATCCAGCCGGGTGAGCTTCATGCCTTCGCCTGCCAGATATAACAAGCCATCCTGCACCCGAATGGCGGCCTCCTCTTCCTGAAAGCTTTCTACATCCACCACCCCGGTAATGCGGATGCGGTGCCGTTCTTCAATCGTAACACAGTGGGGACAAAGCTGGGGCGCAAGATCCCCATAAGACATATCCATATGGAGCAAGCCTCCTTTCCGCTATCAACCTATGCTCCATATCGAAAGAAAATGTGTAAAAGTATGCAGTCTTTGCTGTTTTTTTGACCATTGTCTTGACAAAGTCCCGACGGGTGGCATACAATACAGATATTCCAGGTACGAAACCTGGTCACTTCTTTTATAGATATCTCATGTTTATACAGTACACTAATATGGAGGAAAGATGTTCTCTGAAGAACTGGCTGAAAAAAGCCTGGCAGAGCTCAGAGCAATGGGCCGTGCCAGAGAGATCCCCAATCTCAACAAACTGCGCAAGGGAGAGCTGATCGCTATCCTTTCCGGCGAGGAAGAAGCGCCCAAACCGGCCAAAAGGGGCCGCAAGCCCTCCGGCAAAAACGCAAAAAATGATGAAACGGCAACCGAACCGGCAGAGCCCGCTGCCGCGCCGGCTGAAAGCGGCAGGCAGGATAGCGCTGCTCCGGTTCAGAAACCTGCAGCATCGGAAGCGGTCGTTTTTGAGCAGCCGGAAGCAAAGCCGGAAATGCTCGCCCGCCGTCCCAGGGCTTCCGGTAAGAGAAAGTCTCAACTTAGCGAAAATGCTTCGGAACCTGTGGAGCTGCAGCAGACTTCGGAGCCGGAAAAGGAAAAGACTCCGGAGTCCACAGGGGAGAAACAGAACGAGCAGGCAGATCCCGGCCAGGAAGAACACAGCTCCAGCGATAAAGAAAAAGAGACAAAGGCAGAAACGCCTGCCCCCAACGGCCGTTTTCACGGCAAGGAAACCTCCCGCTATACCAGAAACCGGTATGAACGCAATCAGGGGGGGTATCGGCAGCAGGGGCAGAATGGGCAGAGGACCGGCGGCTATCAGAACCGCCGTTACGAAGCCGCTCCCGGAGAGGCTCAGGGGCGGCGAAACAGCCAGAATCCTGCGCCCCGCACGGAGGAACGGCCCAGATATACCTCTGTAAATCCGTGGGAGAATGAGGGAGAAAATAAAACTCCTTATTATAATGCCGAATACGGTACCAGCAACCCGGCGGTGCCCAAGATGCTGGAAACAGAGGATTGCCCCAAGGTGCAGGGAATACTGGAAGTGCTGCCGGACGGATACGGTTTTTTGCGGGTACGCAACTATTACTCCAGCCCCAAGGATATTTATCTTTCCATCACACAGATACGCCGCTTTTCTCTGCGCACCGGGGATCTGGTCTGCGGCCGGGCGCGGCCCCATCGGGAAGGCGATAAGTTTGATGCCCTGATGTATATCGACAGCGTAAACGGCGTTTCTCCGGATGAAAACGCAAAGCGGCCCAATTTTGAGGATCTGGTGCCCGTTTTCCCCAACGAACGCTATACACTGGAAGTACCCGGAGAGAAAAACGAGCTGGCCGTAAGGCTGATCGATCTGATCGCCCCTATCGGCAAGGGGCAGCGGGCCATGATCGTGGCGCAGCCCAAGGCGGGCAAAACCACCCTGCTCAAGCAGATAGCAGCGGGTATTGCAAAAAACTATCCGGAATCCCATCTGATGGTACTGCTCATTGATGAACGGCCTGAAGAGGTCACGGATATGCAGCGGAGCATCCAGGGGGAGGTCATTTATTCCACCTTTGACGAACTGCCGGAGCATCATACCCGCATTGCCGAAATGGTGCAGGAGCGGGCCATGCGTCTGGTGGAGCGGGGGAAGGATGTGGTCATTCTGCTGGACAGCCTGACCCGGCTGACCCGGGCCTATAATCTGGTGATCCCGCCTACGGGGCGGACGCTTTCCGGCGGTATGGATCCGGGAGCCCTCCATAAGCCCAAAAGGTTTTTCGGGGCTGCCCGGAATATAGAAGGAGGCGGAAGCCTTACCGTTGTTGCCACGGCCCTTATCGAAACGGGCAGCCGCATGGATGATATTGTCTATGAGGAGTTCAAAGGTACCGGGAACATGGAGATCCATCTGGACAGGAAGCTTGCCGAGAAGCGCATTTTCCCGGCCATCGATATATACAAATCCGGTACCCGGCGGGAAGATCTGCTTCTTTCCCGGGAGGAATTGGAGGGGGTATACATGCTGCGCAGGTTCATGGCCGGAGGCGGCGCTTCCGATGTGACGGAGCAGGTGATCCCCATGCTGCAAAAGACCACTACCAACGAAGAGTTTGTGGCAAAGATCAAAGACTGGATCCGGATTTATGAGAAAAAGGGCTTTACGCTTTCCGGCGGCCAGAATCGTTACGGGCAGTAACCAAAAACTGCGGAAAAAATTAAAATATTCCTTGCATTTCCCGGACGGTGTGGTATAATGACTGATGGTAATGCATTACACGACAAAGGAGTGATAATACATGAAGAAAGATATCCATCCGTCTTATGGCGAAGCAGTCGTACGCTGCGCCTGCGGAGAGACCTTCGTTACCGGCTCCACCAAGGGTGAGCTCAAGGTCGAAATCTGCAGCAAGTGCCATCCGTTCTTCACCGGCAGACAGAAGCTGGTAGACAGCGGCGGACGAGTAGATCGCTTCAAGAAGCGCTACGGTATGTAAGCTCCCTGTCATGGGCGCTGCAGCAACAGAAATTGTGTTTCTCCCTGAGTACGCTCAGGGAGATTTTCTTTTACCCGTTCTCGGCTGTTTTTTCCGCAAAATGCAGTTCTGCGCTGCATAAAGCGGCCGGGTTTGTATACAAAATCCAGGGGGCGCACGTTCCGGTTGTGCCGGAACTCTGCGGGGGCGTATACGCCCCCGCAGGCGTGCCTTAGGGCACGCAGTGCGCCCCCGCTTCCGCTTCCCGGCAACTTTCGCCTTGCCGGAGCATACCACTTTGAGTCCTCTGCTGCACGTCTATCCGTGCAACAAACATTCGGCATATAAAAAGCCTGCCGCAGTTTCCATAGCGCAGCAGGCATTTTGTTTCTATTCAGGGGCAACATCCCTGCAGAATGGGGGAGAGGGAGATATATCCCGGGTGTATATCCGGCAGCCTCCCTCTGTTCCTTCGTATATAAATCCATGACGCAGGGCAACGCGAAGACTGGCGGCGTTTTCCGGGACACACTCTATGATCGCCCGGGCATACCGACCCCGCAGACCATCCAGCAGCATATCCGTCAGCCGGCCGGCCAATCCCTGGCCCCAATACTCCGGCAGCAACACCCAGCCCAGTTCTACGGCATCCCGGCCCCAGGAATGGCAGATCACATATCCCAGAAAGGTGCCGTTTCTTTCCGCGCCATAGATCAGGGGCTTTGGCCCTAAACCGGCCTCCTGTAAAAAAGCATGGGTGCGGGCCCGGTCAAAAGGTGGCTCCATATATCGCATGACTGCCGGATCTCCCAGAAGTCGAGTCATAGGTTCCAGATCTCCCGGCTCCATCCGGCGTATCCGCAGCCCTTCTTTTTCCAGAGGAAAGATATCCGCCAGGCCGCTCACGGTGCATCCTCCGCAGGCAGCAGCGGGAGCACCTCCCCTATGGCACGGGCCAGATAGGGAATGGTGTTGGCTGCATCGGCAAAGGTGTTGGCATTGTGCCCCAGCTCCACCAGCATGCAATAAGGGCTCATGTGCTGGTTGTATCGGCCTACTTTCAGGCGTATGTCGCCGCATAGTTCCGGATCCGCTTCCCGGAGTTTCTCCGTCATGGATTTGGCCAGCAGATAGTTTTGCTGCCAATCCGGGGCAATGTCATATTCTCCCGGCCGGGTGCCGATGCCCGTACCTACTACAAAGAACATTTTGGCACAGCGCTTACTGTCCAGCAGCACCACATCGTCTTTTTTCTCTTTTACATTGGCAGCATTCCGGTGCAGGTCTATGAACACCGTGGCCTGGGGGTATTTTTCCATGACCTGCAGGGAGCGGGAATAGGCGCTGTATATATCAGGGGGTTCACAGTCCGTTTCGTCATGCAAAACCGTGTAGCCCATTCCCTCCAGTGCCTGCTGCAGCAGGCGGCCCAGGGCAAGGATGGATTTATCCGCTTCCAGCGTTTTATAGGTGCCTTCTCCGGTTTCCTTATAGGTATAGCCTTTTTCCTGCCGGAAGGCTTCTTCCCCATGGGTATGATACAGAAGGATCACTGTGTCTGCTGCAAGAGGAAAGCTGGTGGGTTCCAAACTGTTTTCCAGATCCTGATTGATATCCAGATTCCCCTTATCGTCCCGTGGGAGGAACAGGGGCGTGGGCGTAGGCACCGGCGTAGCCGTGGGCAGGGCGGTGATCTCTACCTGCACCCGGCCGGGGGTAGGGGTAACACGTGTTTCCGGAGTCGGCTCTTCGGTACATCCGGTTAAAAAAAGGAAAAGGGCTGCGCAAGCAAGCAGCCCGAACTTCTTCACAGACCATACACCTCCGTGAACTTGTTTTTCAGGTATTCCACATAATAAGCAGGGTCAAAATCGGCGCCGCAGGCGTTTTGCAGCAGCTCACGGGGCTTGAGCAGCCGGCCATAGCGATAGATGCGTTCCGTAAGCCAGTCTACAATGGGGGCAAGCTCTCCGCGTCCCACCAGTTCCCACACGGGGAGATCCTTCTCCATGGAGGCCAAAATCTGAGCACCGTAAGCGCTGCCCAGCGCATAGGAGGGGAAGTAGCCGAAGGAACCGCCGGACCAGTGGGAATCCTGCAGCACCCCCAGGGTATCGCTGGGCACCTCTATGCCCAGGTATTTCTTATACAGCCTGTTCCATTCTCCGGGCAGCTCCGCTACCTGCAGGGAACCATCTATAAGCCGTTTCTCCAGCTCGTACCGGATCATAATGTGGAAGCAGTAAGTAAGCTCGTCCGCCTCCGTGCGTATAAGGGAGGGCTGGCTCACATTGGCGGCCAGATACATCTGGTGCGCAGATACATTCTGGAACTGCTCCGGGTTCAACCTTTGGATCTGAGGATAGATATGGGTGATGAAAGGCTCGCTGCGGCCTATGATGTTTTCATAAAAGCGGCTCTGGGATTCGTGGATCCCCATGCTGGCCCCTCCTGCCAGAGGCGAACCGATAAGCGCATCCCCGGTGTGAAGCTCATACAGGGCATGGCCGCCCTCATGGATCACGGAATACAGGCTGGAGAGAAATTCGTTTTCATAATAGTGGGTGGTAATGCGCACATCGTGCTTGGAGAAACTGGTGGTGAAAGGGTGCTCCGTTTCGCCGATGCCGCAGCAGTTCCGGTCTATGGTCATGACTTCCATGGCATAATCGGAAAGAAGCCGCTGCATGTGCACAGGGAAGCTGCGGTGGGCAAAGGCATCGTCTACCGCCGGACCTTTTTGGGCAATGGCCTTTATCAAGGGCACCAGCTTTTCCCGCAGGGAGGAAAAGAAAGCATCCAGGGTCTCCATGGTAACGCCCTTTTCATACCGATCCAGCAGCACGTCATAGGGGGCTTTGGAAGCATCCCAATACCCGGCAAAGCGGCGCTTAAAGTCCAGCAGCTTCTGCAGGTGAGGCGCAAACAGGGCAAAGTCGTTGGTCTCCTTGGCAGTTTTCCAAACGTTCACCGCTTCATTGCAGGCCACCTGATAGGCTACATACTCCTCCATGGGGATCTTTTCCATGCGCTCCAGGTTTTCCATGCCTTCTTCCGCTTCCCGGCGGGTCACATAGTCCACCTGCTCCCGGTTGTCCAGTATCTCCTGCATAAGGGCACGGAAAGCGGGCTCCACACCCATCTTATAGGATTCCTCGCTGAGCACCTCCAGCGCCCGGCTCAGATCCTGTGCGCCGCCGCGGGGCATGGCGGTCTCGCTGTCGTAGTGCATCACGCCCAGCGCGTGGTTATAAGCGTCCATACGCCGGAGCTTTGCCTTAAAGTCAGCTACCGTTTTTTCCATGGCTGGGGCGGTTTGGGTCGCATTCATATCGATCATGAGTGGCTCCTTTCAGGCCTGAGGGCCGTAGATTTCTTCCGTATAGAGAATATCCTTGCTGACGGGTTTATAGAAAAGCTCGGTGATCCGGCCGTGTTCCCGGGTCTGGCCTAATATCCACATGAGCTTGGCCACCACAGCTTCGGTGGTCATGTCATAGGCTTCCAGAATGGGCAGGTGCTTTTTCAGCTCATGGCCCACCCGGTACACCGTCAGATCGCTGCCCTCATTGGGCACCTGCGTGGTCATGACGACGGTCTTGCCCGCCTCCACGGCGGCGGCGATGACCTCATAAAACCGGGAATGCCGGCCGGGCACTCCCCCTACGCCAAAGCTTTCCACCACCAGAGCCCGGTTGTGCTCCAGTGCATAGGCCAGCAGATCGGCATCCATGCCCGGGATAAGTTTGACCAGAGAGACCCGTTCCTCCAGCTTGTGGCAAAAGACGGGCGGTTCTTTGTAGCCCAGGTCGATAAAGCGCAGCACCCGTCCCTCCCGCACGCTGGCCAGCTCCGGGAAGTTGATGCTGGAAAAGGCGGAAAAGCTCTTGGAGCGCACTTTCCGCGCCCGGGTGCCCAGTATCACCGCCCCGTTGAACACAATGACCACTCCGCAGCTGCCTGGAGCGCAGGCATAGGCAAAAGCATCCTGTAAATTGACCCGGGAATCCGTATTGTCGGAATGAATGGGTTTCTGCGCCCCGGTAAGGACGATGGGCTTGGGAGAGCGGCGGATCAGGTAACTCAGCGCTGCCGCCGTATAGGCCATGGTATCCGTACCGTGGGCAATGACAAATCCGTCATAGGCGTCGTAATGCACCTCAATGGTCCGGGCAATGAGCAGCCAGTCCGCCGGGGTCATGTCGGTGCTGTCCAGATTCAGCACCTGCATGGGGGTGATCTCACAGGCCTTGGCGGGGCCCTGCAGATCCCGGAGCAGTTCTTCCGCCTGAATGGAGGGGGCCAGGCCGTCCGTTGTGCTGCTGGAGGCTACGGTGCCTCCGGTACCGATAAATAAAATCTTCTTCATGGCATCATTATACAAACCCCCCGGCGGGTATGCAAGCGTATCCGGGAAATATAGCAATTTGTACGCATATAAAAGGCCCGCTGCGAGGCGGCGGGCCAGATTTGATCTGCAGGGGAGCATCAGGGCGCAGGGAGTTCCCCTACGACGCCGGTTTCTTCCCGGGCAGCCGGCTTTTCCTTTCGAAGCAGCGCCCGGATCTCTCTGGAAGAAAGGCCTTCCAGCAATTCCATGTTTTCTTTTACGGTGCCTCCGTATACACGGGTATACGCCCGGATCGTTTCCAGCCGCTTGGGGGAGAGACGTACGACTCCGGAACGGCTGTTTTCGGGAGCAGGGGGCAGCTCCTTCTGGCTGCGGCGGTATTCCCGGATCCGTTCATAGATCTCTTTGACGGATACATCCCGAAGCAGCTCTTCATTTTCAGACAGTTCCCCGCCAAAACAGGCTCTGTAGGCCTTCAGCGCCCGGAGCCGACGGGCGGGCAGATGGCTTTTCAAGGCTTCCTGGTTGTCCGATTCCTCCATGGCATACAGATTCACCTCCAAGGCGTCCTGTTCCAGCGTGTCGGAAACGGCTTTTATGCTTTTGGCCAGGGCAGCATCCCCCTGGGCCAGGGTGATCTCTATATCCGTGTTGTTTTCATTCAGATAAGCCTGTTCCCGGCACAGGGTCACAATATTCTCCACACAGGCGGCGGCAGAGCTTTGATCCGGGGACTGCCCGGACAGCAGTGCCTGAGCATCCGCGTTCAGGGGTACTACCCGGATCACCCGCCCCAGACAGTTCACATCCAGACGCAGGCTGGGGTTTATATCCACATACACATAGCCCGCCGGGCGCAGAAGAACGGCCAGTCCACCGGCTGCCAGCGCGCACAGCAGCACCAGACAGGCAGCGGCAGTCCGTATGAATCCCAGCCCCTGCGGCGGCAGATGCACCTGTTGGCCCACGGACCAGCCTTTGTCGGCGGTTTCTTCAAAAACACCATCCCGGCGCAGCACCACGCAGCGTCCGTTTTTCTTCTCCAGTACGATAGCTTTCATCGCTTATTCCTCGCTGCCATACAAATAGTCCCGCAGTACTTCGTAGCCGCCCCGGCTTATCAGCACCCCCGCAATGATATATGCCCGGTGCCGTTCCAGCAGTTTGTCGTTTATGTGGAGAGCGGCGAGCAGCTCCCCACTCGGCAGGCACTTCTTTTCCAGCAGCTGCCTGCACAGGGGGCCGGTCTTACACAGGCAGCGAATGACCTGCAAACAGGTGCTGCGGGTCTTACGGGTTTTGGGGGAGGCTTTGGGCAGATCCCAGAAGGAAAGTCCAAAGGCTGCCAGTTCCCCGGAGAGTGCTTCTATTTCCAGGGATACTTCGCTGACTACAGGCCGGGGATCTTCTGCTTCAAAGGGAAGGGTCTCGCCGCCGTCCGTTTCCCTTTCCAGGCTGCTGAAAGGGAGAGGGAATCGCTGCCTGTTTTCTTTTCGCATGCAGTCTATGACCCGGTTGCGTATGCTTCGGGCTGCAAAGGCCCAAAAGTCACCCTTGAGAGGCGTATATTTCATCACCGCATCGTCAAAGGCCAGCATGGCTTCGGCATAAGCCTCCTCTTCCCGGCCAATGCTTTTTCCGGCTGCCTTGGAGGCGCAGCGGCGTATAAAAAAATCCTGCTCCCGGAGCAGTTCTTCCCGCTGCTGCGGGTCCTCCCGGGCAGCCAGTATGCGTTTTGTCAGGCGCTTTTTATCGTCGCTTGTACTCAGTAAAAACATGCCCCGGGGGCGATCCTTTCAAACGTTTCCGTATACGTCTCTGCTTACATCCGGGGCAGGTGAAAAAGAATATAAAAGCCTGCCCCGGAACATGATACCACGGCGATTGGCACCGTGGAAGAGGCCGGGTGAAAAAGAATGTAAAAGTCCGGCCTCCATGCCGCCTTTTCGGCGGCAAGGGTAAGATACTTTATGCGCCCAGAGAGAGCAGCTTATCCCGCAGCTGGGTCAGTTCCTGACGGATGGCATCCCGCTGCGCCTGATTCATTTCCTTAAAGGACTTCTGAATGGACTTGAGCGCCTGGATCATTTCCGCCTTCTGCTCTTTATCCTCCAAAGAGCGGATACTCTTGCGTATCTCTGTGAGAAGCTTTATTTTCTCGTTCCGGCTTTCCACGCGCTGCTTTCTCAGGGCCTGCGCAGTCTGGATCTTTTGCTTTCTGGCTTCCAGCCGGGCCAGTCGGGCTTCTTTGTATTCTTCCTTCTTATTTGTGCTTGTGTTTTCTTCGCCATTCTGCGCAGGTTCCGTCTTATCCTGATCGGGAGAGGGTTCCTCAGGTGTGGTTTCCGGGGGAAGCGTATCCTTTTCCGGCTGTTCCGGTTCCGTTGCTTCTTCCGTTTCCTCCAGTTCCTCCAGCATCTCTTCAACCAAAGGCAGGGGTTCTTCTGCTTCGGCATGAGCAGCAGCGGCGAAGCTGCCCAGCATCAGTACCGTCATGCACATGGCTACTATTTTCTTGCATTTCATTTTGTTGTAAATCCTCCTTTCGGATTTTCTGTTTATATATACGGTGCCAGTCCCTTGGATTTGGGGGAAAAGAAAAATTATATATAAAAACAGATGCGATGCCGTCAAAGGAGCGCACAGAGAAAAATACCGCAGCCATGTTTTCTTAAAAGCATCGGCGTCAAAGCTGCCCGGCGGTTGGTGATGCAGCCGCCATTTGCTATAGATAAAGAAAGAAGCGTTTTGAAACGATGGGTATGCAGATTGCTTACGGTGTCCGGAGATCAGACATAAAAACGGCATGGCCGGGGCCATGCCGTTTTATACATTCGGTATTCTGGTTTACACTGTTCCGGGAACTTTGAGCTCATACCAGCACAGCGGATTCGCTGTCCCGGTGCAGGGGCTTTTGCAGGGCGTAGCTCAGTATATCCGTAGAAAGTGCGTCCACCCGCATGGATTCCCGGGCGGCATCGGTGCAGCGGAGCATATCCGAATTGCGCATGATCACCGGTACATGGCTTACGGAGCTTATGGCAGAAAGCAGGGCCCGGGCATCCCGGCGCATCCCCAGGATCTTGTAGTACAGGTTCTCGTCCTGCTCCATATCGGCGCACAGGTCGGCGCTCATATCCAGCAGGGCGCTCATACCGATACGCTTGCACCGGGCCATGGTGTAGCGGCGACTTTTGACGGCCTCAAAAAAACTGTCTCCGTCTACACTGGTTCTGGCGGCGGCGTACATGGCCTGCTCAAAGCCTTCGGATACATCCGGAAGCAGGCGGATCCCCTCCGGCCCCAGCATGCGGAGTTTGTAAAGCATCATGGCGGAAACGTCGTTTACCGTCAGAGGAAACTGACTGTCAAACTGCATGGCGCCGGAAACAAACAGGGGCAGGGCGTTCAATGCGTTTTTATCTCCGGCCCGGACGGCATCCCGTATGGCTCCGGCAGAGGAGTATTCTCCCGTAAGCCGGGCTTCGTTATATCCGCCGCCAATGCGTTCCACCGGCACCGGGCGGATGGGGGAGCCCAGCCGCTTAAGACTGCGCAGATACTCCATGGCCAGTATGTTGTTGGGTTGGGAAAGCTCCTGCAAAGACTGCTGCCCCACGCCTATATCCGCCAGAGCTTCATATCTGGCCCGGGGATAGGATTTCCCTTCCTGCAGGTGATACCGCAGGCACTGGCGGTATTCCGGCGGCTCCCGGGTGATGAGCGCGGCCAGCTCTTCCAGCACGGGCAGGCTGCTCTGTTCACAGCCAAAGGCCAGATCCGTTACGATCCCCGTCTGGTGCAGCAGTCTTACGGCGCCGGAGGCAAACCGCTCCGCAGAAGCGACCGCAAACACGCTGGGGAGCTCAATGACCAGATCCGCGCCCGCTTCCAGCGCCCACTGCGCCCGGGTGAATTTATCCGTACAGGCAGGCTCCCCCCGCTGTACGAAGTTGCCGGACATGACCACCACGCAGTAGGCGGCGCCGGTAAGGCGCTTTGCCTGCTCCATGTGATAGATGTGCCCGTTGTGTAGCGGATTGTATTCCGCCACAATACCCACTACCCGCATAGGTATCCTCCTGTTCCTCATGAGAGATTTTCATGAAACATTTCTTGCAATAAGTATACCATTCTTTTTGCGTTTGTGGTAGAATAATTCAGAAATTTAACGTGGAGGCCTATTTCACATGTCTGTATTGGACAAACTTAAAAAAGTTGCAAAAAAAGATAAGCAAAGAATTCTGCTCCCCGAGGGTGCTGAAGACCGTACCGTCCAGGCGGCCGTATACTGCCGGGATCAGGGCTTTGCGGATGTGACCCTGTTCGGCAACCGCAAAGAGATCGAAGCTACCGCCGCCAAGTACCATCTGGGTCTGGAAGGCATCGGCATGATCGACCCCGAAGGGGATCATATGTTCCAGGAATATGCAGACCGGTTCTATGAGATGCGCAAGACCAAGGGTGTGACCCCCGAAAAGGCCGTGGAGCTCATGAAGAACCCCCTGTATTACGCCGCCATGATGGTCAAGGATGGCCGGGGCGACGGCTTTATCTCCGGCGCCATCAACACCACCGCCAACACGCTGCGTCCGGGTCTGCAGATCATCAAAATGGCTCCCGGCATCAAGACCGTATCCAGCTTCTTCATCATGGAGGTCATGGATCGTCATTTCGGCGATAGAGGCATTCTCTTCTTTGCCGACAGCGCCGTAAACATCAACCCCGATGCGGATCAGCTTTCCGATATCGCCATTGCCACCGCCCGCAACGCCAAGGGCCTGCTGGGCGTGGAGCCCCGGGTGGCCATGCTTTCCTTCTCTACTCACGGTTCCGCCAAGCATGAGCTGGTAGATAAAGTACAGGAAGCTACCCGCCTCGTAAAAGAAAAGGCCCCCGATATTCTGGTGGACGGCGAGCTGCAGCTGGATGCGGCCCTGATCCCCACGGTGCAGGAACTCAAGGCCCCCGATTCTCCCCTCAAGGGCAAGGCCAATATCCTCATCTTCCCCGATGTCCAGGCGGGCAACATCGGCTACAAGCTGGTCCGCACTCTGGGCCGTGCCAAGGCCATCGGCCCCGTGTGCCAGGGCTTTGCTTCTCCCATCAACGATCTGTCCCGCTCCTGCTCCGTGGAAGATATTATTTCCATGGTGGCCGTTACCGCCGTGCAGGCGCAGGCCCAGAAGCGCAACGCAGCAAAGAAATAAGCCTTTTCCACTTATCAATATAAGGAGAATAAAATGAAAAACATTCTGGTCATCAACGCAGGCAGCTCCTCTTTGAAGTATCAGCTCATCGACATCGATACCGAAACCGTCATTGCCAAGGGCCTTTGCGAGCGCATCGGCATCGAAGGCAGCCAGCTCACCTACAAGTCCAACAAGGGCGATAAGGTAGAGATCCAGAACCCCATGCCCAATCATGAGGTAGCCATCAAGATGGTGCTGGATATTCTGGTAGACAAAAAGGTCGGCGTTATTTCCGATATGTCCCAGATCGCAGCCGTTGGCCACCGGGTGGTCCATGGCGGCGAGAAGTTTGCCGCTTCCGTTCTCATCAATGATGAGGTCATCAAGGCCATCGAATCCTGCATCCCTTTGGGGCCCCTGCATAACCCTGCCAACCTTATGGGCATTGCAGGCTGCCAGGCCGTTATGCCCGGCGTTCCCATGGTAGCCGTTTTCGATACCGCCTGGGGGCAGGCCATGGATCAGAGCGCTTATATGTACGCCCTGCCCTATGAGATGTACAAGGAGTACGGCATCCGCCGTTACGGCTTCCACGGCACCTCTCACAAGTATGTCACCGGCCGGGCTCTGGCCCTGCTGGAGAATCCTGATGCCCGCATCATCACCTGCCATCTGGGCAACGGCTCCTCCGTATCCTGCTCCGTGGCCGGTAAGTGCGTGGATACTTCCATGGGTCTCACGCCTTTGGAAGGCCTCCCCATGGGCACCCGCTGCGGCAGCATGGATCCTGCCATCGTTACTTATATCATGAACCGCCTGCATAAGGATGCCAAAGAGGTGGACGCCATCATGAACAAGCAGAGCGGTATGCTGGGTATCTCCGGCGTATCCTCCGACTTCCGCGATCTGGGCGCCGCCGCACAGGCGGGCAACGAACGTGCCAAGCTGGCGCTGGATATGTTTATTTACAGCGTTAAGAAGTACATCGGTTCCTATGCAGCTGCCATGAACGGTGTAGACGCCATCGTCTTTACCGCCGGTGTTGGTGAAAATGACCGCAGCGTCCGGGCTGGCGTGCTCAAGGATATGGAATACCTGGGCATTCTCCCCGATTTCGAGTATAACGAAACCTGTCCCCGCGGGGAAGAGGTCTGCATCTCCAAGCCCGAAAGCCCCGTCAAGGTCTTTGTCATCCCCACCGATGAGGAAATGGCCATTGCCCGGGATACCGCCCGTCTGGCTCTGTAAAAAAAGAACGAGCAACGGCGTCTGCTGCTGTGCAGGCGCCGTTCTTTTGTGCCATACCCCAGGAGAATCCCTATGGAATTTGTTTTGAAACGCACCTGTCCCGAAGATCCGCAAAAAGAACAGGTTCTTATGGCGGCTTTGGGCTGTTCCCGTCCCATGGCCAGGGCTTTGCTGCAAAGGGGGCAGGATACGCCCCAAAAGGCAGCCGCCTTTCTGGAACCGAGCCGCATTCCCCTGCCGGATCCTTACGGCCTGCAGGATATGGACCGGGGTGCTGCCCTGATCCGGGAAGCGGTGGAACAGGGGCGCTCTATCTGGGTGTACGGGGATTATGACGCCGACGGCGTCTGCGCCACCGCCATCCTGACCAGGGGTCTGCTGGGGCTGGGAGCCAACGTTCACTGGTATATCCCTTCCCGTCATAAGGAGGGCTACGGTATGAACAAGGGCGCTGTCCGGGCACTGAAGGAGCAGGGGGCGGAGCTGATCGTCACGGTGGATAACGGTATTGCCGCCTTTGAAGAGATAGCTCTGGCAAGGGCTTTGGGCATGGAGGTGGTGGTCACGGATCATCATCGCATTCAGGGAGATCTGCCGGCCTGCGGGGCGGTGGTGTGTGTTTCCAGAGAAAAATACCGGGAACGGGTCAACGATCTTTGCGGCGCAGGCGTGGCCTATCTGCTGGTGAAGGCACTTTGGCAGCAGGAGCCGCTGGAACTGCTGCCTCTGGCGGCGGTGGCTACGGCAGCGGACATTGTGGATGTGACCCGGGAGAACCGGGGGATCCTGTATAAAGGCATGTCCATGGTAAAGGGGCAGACGGGGTTTGCCGCCCTGCTCCGTTCTGCCGGTGCCTACCAGCAGCCGGTGACGGAAACTACTCTGGGCTATGTGATCGCCCCTCGCCTGAATGCTGCCGGCCGCATGGGAGAGGCGGATGCCGCATTGAAGCTTTTGTTGACGGAGGACGAAGGGGAAGCGGCGGCGCTGGCGCTGGAGTTGGAGCGCATGAATGTGCAGCGCAAAACCGAAGAACAGCGCATCTATGAAGCCTGCCGGAACATGCTGCCGGAGTGGGAGGAAAAGCCGGTGCTGCTGCTTTGCGGGGAAGACTGGAACCCCGGGGTAGTAGGCATCGTAGCTTCCCGGATGGTGGAGCGCACCCATAAGCCCGCCATTCTTCTGACACGGAGCAAGGAGGGATATACCGGTTCCGGCCGCAGTGTGGAAGGAGTGGATCTTTTTGCACTGCTGACCTGCTGCCGGGAATGTTTTGTCCGGTACGGAGGGCATGCGGGGGCCGCCGGTATGACCCTGACGGAAGATGCACTGCCTGTTTTTCAAACACGGCTGGAAGAAGCCTTTTGCCGGCTGTTTCCGCAGGGAGCGCCACTGCCCAGCCTTGCCTATGAGGATGTGCTCCGGCCGGAAGCCTGTACCGCTGCGCTGGCCCGGGAACTGGAAGGCCTTGCGCCCTTTGGCCCTGGCAACGAGGAACCCGTGTTCCGGCTGCCGGAGGTGCCGCTGGGGAGCGTAGCCTTTTTGGGTCGAGAGCAGAAGCATCTCAGCGCCCGTCTGGGAACGGGGGAGAGGGGCCTGCGCCTGGTGGCCTTTGGCCAGGGAGAATGCTATGCCCAATGGCGGAGCATTTCCCGGGCGGATGTGCTGGCCCGGGTGCAGCTGAACCGCTATAACGGGTATGAAAGCTGCCAGCTTCAATGTCAGTGGCTCCGCAGGGCGGGCACCTGGCATAAAGACGAAAAAATCCCTAAAATAGTGGATGACTTTTTTGCAGGATTGCGGTATAATACTATGTCTCAATTTTTTCCTATGGCCGAGCGTATTGCCGGGCGGCTGGGGCCGCTGCCGGTAAGCGAAGCAAGGCTCAGAGATCTGTACCGCCTTTTATACCGGGGCTATGCTCAAACGGAAGCCCCGCTGCTCACTTTGGGCACATTAGAAGAAAAGGCGGCAGCACTGATATTTCTGGAGCTGGGCTTTTTCACCCTGGGCGAAGAGGGGCTTTGCCCCGTGAAGGGCTGCCCCAGGCGGGACTGTAAGGAAAGTATGCTTTACCGGGCGTTCTGCGCCGGGCAGAGCGGCAAGGAACAGGTGCAGGAGGCATGAACCTCCGCCGGATATATTCCCAAAGAAAGGAGACTTTCGCACAGGCGAAAGCAACGGCTGCTAACAATGGAACTCAAGGACATGGTACGCAACATCCCCGATTTTCCCAAGGAAGGGATCCTTTTCAGGGATATCACCCCTCTTATCGGCGATAAGGACGGTTTTGAACAGCTGATCCACCACATGGCCGACTATCTGCGGGATAAGGATATCGACGTGGTCATCGGGCCGGAAGCCCGTGGCTTTGTTTTCAGCGCAGCGGTGGCCTATGCCATCCATGCGGGGCTGGTCATGGCGCGCAAACCCGGCAAGCTCCCCTACAAGACCATCTCCTATCAGTACGGGCTGGAATACGGCACCGACGAGCTGCAGATCCACGTAGATTCCATCAAGCCCGGTCAGCGGGTGGCGGTCATCGATGACCTGCTGGCTACCGGCGGCACGGCTCTGGCCTGCGCCAAACTGGTGGAAAAGGCCGGCGGCACCGTGGCGGCCTGCTGCTTTGCCATCGAGCTGGAAGACCTTAAGGGCCGGGAGACTCTGAAGGGCTATCCTGTGGATACCATTCTGGTTTACTAATTCGAGAAAGGAACCGAAAGAATCAGCGGGGGATCCCCCGTTGGTTCTTCTTTAAGTACAAATGACGAAAGAAGAGCTCCTGCAGCGTTTCACACAAAAATTCGGCCCCCAGGAAGGCGAGACCATGGCCCGTGCCCTGGCCTTTGCGGAGCATGTCCATGCCGGGCAGAAGCGGGAGAGCGGGGAGCCCTATATCATCCATCCCGTAGCGGTAGCCGGGTACCTGCTGGACATGGGGATGGACGAAGCGACTATCATTGCCGGTCTGCTTCATGACACGGTAGAGGACGGGGATAACGTATCTCTGACGGATATCGAAAAGCAGTTCGGCCGCGAGGTGGCCAAGCTGGTGGACGGGGTCACCAAGCTGACCCGCTCCGGCAAGCAGGAATATGTGACCAAAAAGCAGGAGCAGAGCGAGAATCTGCGCAAACTCTTTCTGGCCATTGCAGATGATGTGCGTGTGGTGATCATCAAGCTCAACGACCGGCTGCACAACATGCGCACACTGGAGTACTGCACGCCCCAGAAACGTGCCAGAAAAGCCAAGGAAACGCTGGAGGTGTATACCCCTCTGGCTCACCGCTTCGGCATGGGCGCTATCCGCAGCGAGCTGGAGGATCTGTCCTTCAAGTATCTCATGCCGGAAGAGTATGAGCGCATCCGGGATCTGGTAGACAGGCAGCAGGCCGAGCGGCTCAAGCTGCTGGGATCGGCCATGGAGCGCATGAAGGAGCTTATGGATAAGGCGGGCATCGCCTGCGAGCTTTCCGGCAGACCCAAACATCTGTACTCCACCTACCGCAAAATGCAGCGCAACAACGTGGGCATCGGAGAGATCTACGACCTTATCGCCATCCGGGTCATCGTTAATACGGTAAACGACTGCTATGCCGCTCTTGGCGTGGTCCATGCGGAATGGAAGCCTCTGCCCGGCCGGTTCAAAGATTATATTGCCATGCCCAAACCCAATATGTACCGTTCTCTGCATACCACGCTGATGAACAAGAACGGTATCCCCTTTGAGGTGCAGATCCGTACCCATGAAATGCATGAAACGGCGGAATACGGCGTGGCGGCTCATTGGATGTATAAAGAGGGTCGGACGGTGCAGACGGAGCTGGATAAAAAGACCTACTGGCTCCGGCAGGTGGTGGAGGCCAGGGATACCACCGAAGACTCCCGGGAGTTTGTAGACAACATCGTCAAGGATTTTCTGGGGGAGTATGTATATGTGCTCACTCCAAAAGGAGAGATCATCGATCTGCCTATTGGTTCCACCCCGCTGGATTTTGCCTACCGCATTCATACCAATATCGGCCATCATTGCCAGCACGCCAAGGTCAACGGCGCGGTGGTGCGGTTGGATTATACCCTGAAGACCAATGATGTGGTGGAGATCATTACCTCCAATACCCAGCCCGGCCCCAGCCGTGACTGGCTGAACATAGTCAAAACACAGTCCGCCAAAAACAAGATCCGCCAGTGGTTCAAGCGGGCCAACCGGGAGGAGAATATTGCCAAGGGCCGGGAAATGCTGGAAGAAAGCGCCCGCCGCCATGGCCAGGATCTTTCCCGCATCATGAAGCAGGAGTATATCTCCTCCATTCTCAAAAAACACAATCTCCAGAATGCAGAGGATATGTATGCCGCCATCGGTTATGGTGGTATATCCTCTGGTCAGGTGCTCCATAAACTCATCGAGCTTAACCGCAAGGCAGAAAAAGTGCAGTCCATACAGCAGAGCCTGGAAGCCGCTGCCGAGACGCCTGCCGGTTCTGCGGGGATACTGCCAGCTAAAAAGAATGCTTCCCATGGCAATTCCGTCATCGTATCCGGCGATCCCAATATGGCAGTGCGCTTTGGCAACTGCTGTAATCCCCTGCCTGGGGATCCCATCGTGGGGTATGTGACCCGGGGGCGGGGGGTATCCATCCACCGGGCAGACTGTAAGAATCTGCAAAGCCTGCGGCTGGATAAGGAGCGTTTTTTACCCGTAGAGTGGAACATGGATGACAGCGAGCGCTTCTCGGCTACGGTGCAACTTCATCTGGTGGATAAAACAGGCTCTCTGCTGGAGATCTCCAAACTTTTGACTGCTTCCAACATCTATATTTCCGATATGAGCGCCCAGACCTCTCCCGATGGGGTGGCGGTCATGCGCATGACCTTTATGGTTTCGGATACCGCGCAGCTCAATTCCATTATCAGCAGCCTGAAACGGCTGAAATCCGTTATCGACGTCAGGAGGGTAAGCAAGTAATGCGGGCCGTAGTGCAAAGAGTCGCCTCAGCTTCCGTAGCCATCGCCGGGGAGCAGACGGCGTCCATCGGAAAAGGCCTTATGGTGCTGCTGGGGGTGGAAACGGGGGATACCCCGAAGGATGCAGCCTATATTGCCGAAAAACTGCTGCATCTGCGCATCTTTGAAGACGGGCAGGGGGTCAGCAACCTGTCGCTGCTGGATACGGGAGGCAGCCTGCTGCTGGTCTCTCAGTTCACTCTGGCGGGGGATGCCCGCCATGGTCGGCGGCCCAGCTATATAAATGCCGCCCGGCCGGAGGAAGCCGTACCCCTGTATGAGCAGGTCAAAGCCCTTCTTGCCCAACAGGTGCCCCTGCAGTGCGGCACTTTTCGGGCGGATATGCAGGTGAGCCTGGTCAATGACGGGCCTTTTACCATTCTGCTCAGCAGCAGAAAAGAGTTTTAAACCTTTGCCCTTGGGCAGAAAGGATTTGCTATGAAAGTTTTGACCTATCCCTGCGGCCCCATTCAGGCCAACACCTATATCCTCTATGCAGAAGGACAGCCCAACTGCCTGGTCATCGATCCGGCAGACGGGAAAAAGATCACCAAAGCCATTCAGGATACAGGTCTTACCTGCACCCACATATTGCTGACCCACGGGCATTTTGATCATGTGTGGGGAGTAAAGGCGGTGAAGGAGGCCACCGGTGCTCCGGTTTACATGAGCCGGGAGGATCTGGATCTGGTCAGCGGAAAGGGACCGTTCTTTTCCGCCATGCAGCAGGTGCTCAAGCCCTTTGCTCCCGATGTGTTTATCGGGGAAGGGGACATGATCGAAGCGGCCGGGCTGAAGCTTCGGGTGCTGGATTGCCCGGGCCATACCAAAGGCGGGCTCAGCTTTGTAGTGGAGGGGGAGAAGGCCGTTTTCACAGGGGATACCCTTTTCAGGGAGAGCATCGGTCGGACGGATTTTCCCGGGGGCAGCATTCAGGAGCTGATGGATTCCGTGTTCAAAAAACTTTTTGCCCTGCCGGAAGATACGGTGGTCTATCCCGGGCATGAGGGGGTAACCACCATCGGTCATGAAAAAGAATGTAATCCTCTGGTAAAGTATAAGGATCACCCATGGTTCAGCTGATCACCAATGCGCCCCGGTTCAAAAACGACATAGCCGAGGAGATCCGTCTGTTTTTGGGCATGGTGGATATAGAAGAGACCGGGGCGGATCCGGAACTCATATGCACCGTAACTCTGGAGGAAAAGGAGGCCGTGTGCCTCCTTATGCCTGGGGGCACGGAGGGCCGGGCGCCGGTCATGGCTTATGAGGGCGCTCTGGACGAAAAGCGGCAGCAGAAGCGGGCGGTAAAGCTATGCACCTACCGGGCCATGCAGCAGCGGTTTGAAATGCCGACGCCTTGGGGCAGCCTGACGGGGATCCGTCCCACCAAGCTGTACCGGGAGATCCTGCATGCCAAAGGGCAGGAGGAAGCCGACCGGGAGTTTCGGGAGCTGTTTACCGTATCTCCGGAAAAGCTGGCGCTGACGCAGACCATTACCCGGGTGCAGCGCCCTTATATAGCTTCTGCCGGCCGGCGGGATGTGGATGTATATCTGGGCATACCCTACTGCAAGACCCGGTGCCTGTATTGCTCCTTTGGGGCGGAGATCGCCAAAAAGGAAGGGATGCTGGATGCGTATGTGGCATACATAAAGCAGGATATCGCCCAGGGGGCTGCCATGCTCCGGGAACTGGGGTATACCCTGCGCTGCGCCTACTTTGGGGGCGGCACGCCAACGGTGCTCAGCGCCGGGCAGCTGTTTGAGCTGCTGACCTTTGCCCGGGCTCAGTATGGAGGCTTCGGGGCAGAGTTTACCGTGGAGGCGGGGCGGCCGGATACCATCACTCCCGAAAAGCTTCGGGTACTGAAGGATTGCGGAGTCAGCCGTATTTCCATCAATCCCCAGACCATGCAGGATAAGACTCTGCGCACCATCGGCCGGTTTCATACGGGGGAGGATATCCGCAGGGCCTTTGCCCAGGCACGGGAAGCGGGCTTTACTTCCATCAATATGGACGTTATCGCCGGGCTCCCCGGGGAAACATTGGCGGATTTTGCTTCCACTCTAACTCAGATCCGGGAAATGGGGCCGGAAAATCTGACCGTGCATACGCTGGCCATCAAGCGCAGCAGCCGTCTGAAGGAGCGTTTGGAAGAGTATCCTCTTCCCGACGGAGAAACGGCGGAAGCCATGGTGCGTCTGGGAGCCGAGGAGGCCGCCCGCATGGGCATGGAGCCTTACTATATGTACCGGCAGAAGTATATGAACGGCAACCTGGAAAACGTAGGATATGCCCGGCCGGGGACGGAGTGCATGTATAATATCGACATGATGGAGGAGACCGTATCCATTCTGGCCCATGGAGCCGGAGCCATGACCAAACGGGTCTACGGCGGGGAAAACCGGGTGGAGCGGCTGCCCAACCCCAAGGACGTGCCCACCTATTTTGCAAAACTGCCCCGGCTTTTTGAAGGGAAGCAGGTTCTTTTTGAATGATGCTCCTGCATCTTTGCCGTTATTTCACCCCTTTGTCACATCGTGTTCTTGCCGAACCGCAGGCTATGGGGTACAATACAGAAAAAACCGTGAAAGGAATTGTTTGTATGGACTTTATTCATCATATCGAATCTCCTATGGAGCTGGAAGCGTTGCTCAGCGAGCATGAACTGGTGCTGGTGGATTTCTGGGCTTCCTGGTGCGGGCCCTGCCGAATGCTGGCACCCGTCTTTGAGGATCTCAGCGATGATTACGCCGGCAAGGTCACCTTTGCCAAGGTAAATGTAGACGATAACCGGGAGCTGGCCAAGCAATATAAGATCATGAGCATTCCCCAGCTGCTTCTGTTCAAAAACGGAAAGCTGGTCAACAGTATGGTAGGCGCACAGCCCAGAGAGGATATTGCCGCCATGCTGGACAGCACCCTGTAACCCGTAAATGGAATCCAAAGGAATTTATCTGGATAACGCCGCCACCACCCGGCTGAGCCCGGGCGCTCTGGCGGCGATGCTTCCATTTTTGGCCATGGAGGGGGGGAATCCCTCCGGCAGCCATCGTTTTGCCCGGGAAGCCAAAAAAGCTCTGGAACAGAGCCGCGAGACCTTGAAGCAGTGTTTGGGCTGCGGCGGCGGAGCACTGCTTTTTACTGCCTCAGGGAGCGAAGGAAACAATACGGTTCTCCGCTCGGCGCCCATAGTTACGGGGAAAAAGCATATCATCGCCTCTGCCGTGGAGCATCCGGCCATCCTGAACACCTTGAAGGATATGGCGGCGCTGGGCCGCTGCACCTACACGCTGCTGCCGGTGGACGAGGACGGGAGCGTATCTCCGGAAGCTTTGGAAGCGGCCATCCAACCGGATACCTGCCTGATATCCGTTATGCTGGCCAATAACGAAGTGGGCACTCTGGAGCCTGTGGAAGCGCTGTGCCGCCTGGCCCATGCCCACGATATCCTGTTTCATACGGATGCCGTGCAGGCGGCCGGGCATATTCCCGTGGATGCAGAAAAGCTGGGCGTAGACTATATGACTGTTGCCGCCCATAAGTTCCACGGGCCCAAGGGCATGGGGGCTTTGTATATTCGCAAGGGCGCTCCGCTGCATCCGTTTATCACCGGCGGGGAGCAGGAGCGGGATCTTCGGGCAGGCACGCATAATGTCCCCGGTGCGGTGGGCATGGCCTGCGCCATGGAGGAAGCCGTTAAGAATATGGAGGAGGATGTGCCCCGCATAACCGCCCTGCGAGATAAGCTCATTGAGGGCATATTGGCCGCCGTTCCGGATACCAGGCTCAACGGACCCCGGCAAAACCGGCTGCCCCAGAATGTCAGCTTCGGGTTCCCCGGTGTAGCAGCAGACCGGCTGCTGATGCTTCTGGACCGCCATGGGCTGGCAGCTTCTTCCGGTTCTGCGTGTCTGGCAGGTTCTTTGGAGCCCTCCCATGTGCTGCTGGCCATGGGGCGGACGGAGCGGGAAGCCCGCAGCGCCCTGCGTTTGAGTCTCAGCCGCTGCACCCTGGAATCCGAAATAGAAACGGCGATGACCCTTATCCCTGCCTGCGTGGGACTCCTGAAAAAATGATTTTTTCAATTTTTACCGTACTATCTTTCCCTTCTTTTTGCCATACTATCCACTGAAAGCAGGAGCCTGCTTTTCAGGCAGAAAGATAAAGGAGGCAAAAAGAATGAAATCCGTATTCATGGTTGCAGGCATGGCGGCGGGAGCGGCTTTGGCCGTAACGGCCGTATCCGCCATGTATCCCGATGTAATGCGTCGGATGAAGCGGGACGGGGCCAAAACCCTGCGTTCCATCAAACGTACCGCCGGGATCCACTGAACCGCAGGCCGGAGCACTTTAGGGTGGCTCCGGTTTGTTTTTTATGCAAAAAACACCCGGGCGATCTTACGTCCGGGTGCTGTATGCTGTTCATAGCATTTGTTATTTTATTCGGAAAACGATGCCCAGCGCCTCCGTATCAGATATGTGTATTTCAAAGCTGGGCGCATCCTATGCGGATTCGTCCGTTTCCGGGTGCTTCAGCAGACTTAAGGGGAAGCTGCTTCCACCGTGCCGGAGCATCGGGGCAGCGTTACATCCATCCGGTATGCTCGGCTTTATAGGCTTCCAGCAGCGCATCGGCCTGCCGGAGCAGGGGGCGCATGCGGCTGCGCTTATCCAGCGTTGCGCCGCTGGCACAGGCGTGCCCGCCGCCGCCAAAGGCTTCCGCCAGCTCGTTGACAGTCACGAACCGGGAGCGGAGCCGCACCCGGATGGTGCCGTCCGGATTTTCAATAAATGCGATCCAGATCAGGCTGTCTTTCAGTCCGCCCAGATAGCTGATGGCGTTGCAGGCTTCCTCGCTGGTGAGACCGAAAGATGCCTGCGCCTTTTGCGAAATGAAAAAGTGAGCCACGCCGCTTGTGGTCAGCTGCATACGGTTAAGCACATAAGCGTGGAATTTCAGTGCCCGGTATTCATCCAGATACAAATGGGCATACAGGGTCTGCATATCCACTCCCGTATCCAGAAGCATGGCAGCCAGCCGCAGAGTCTCTCCTGTGACGGATTCATATTTGAACCGGCCGGAGTCTGTGACCATGCCCGCATACAGGCAGGTGGCCGCCTGTACATCCAGCTTCAGGGTCTGTGGAAAGGCAGCGCACAGAGCAGCCAGCATTTCACACAGGGAGGAACGGTCCGGCTCCACCCAGGCAATATCTCCGTAGGGATGCCTTTCTATATGATGATCGATGACCATAAGCTCCCGGCCCATGGCATATTTGGGGTTGGAAATCCTGTCTGCGCTGCCCGTGTCCAGCACAATGACCAGCGCCTCCTTATACAGCTCATCGGGAAGCTGCCGGTCCTCGCTTCCGAGAAAGGCCATATCTTCGGAATAATCCCCATTAATAACATACACCTCCTTTTCCGGGAAGGAAAGGGAGAGCACCCGCTTAAAGCCCAGCGTGCCGCCTACCGCATCCCCATCCGGGCGCAGGTGGCGGCTGAGAATGATGCGCCTGTAGCTGCGGATCTTTTCTATCAGAGCGGCCTGAATGGTATCAGCCATGAAGCGCCTCCCTGCTCAGTGTATCCAGATCCCGAAGCATGGCCATGGCTGTTTCCCTGTCCGGCAGGGTGGCGCCGCTGGCTTTGGCGTGGCCGCCTCCACCGTATTTTACGGCAATGGGGTTGATGTTGCAGCGGTTGGAGCGCAGCTCACACAGCACCCCCTGCGGGCATTCCGTAAAGTTCACCCAGTTGCAAACGCCCTTGATGTCTGCCATGAGATTCGCCATGCCGCGGGAGATGCTGAAGGTGTCTACCCCCAGGCTGTCCATGGTAGCCCGATCCGTATAGATATAAGCCGTTCCGGCGGGAGTCAGCTGAATGGCGTTCATAAACCGGCCCCGCAGCCGGATACGGGAAAGGTCTTCTTCATACAGCCGGCCGTAGATCTCTTCCAGCGGGATGGGGGCCTGCTCCATAAGGAAAGCCGCCCGCAGAAAGGTCCCCGCACTGGTGCTGTCATAGCGGAAGCGGCCGGAATCCGTGACCATGCCCGTGTACAGTGCGTTGGCGGCAATGGGGGGGACTTTCCAGCCTGCCTCCATGGCCAGTGCGATCACAAGGCCGCAGCAGCTTTCAAAGGCGGTATCCGTTACCTCCGTATCTGCGATCCGCCCGCAGAAAATGTGGTGATCAATCCGTGCCGTTGCGGCGGCCAGAGTATACCGGGGGTCGCTGATCAGCGCAGGGGCAGAGGTATCCAGAATCACGGCCAGAGCTCCGGAAAAAGCTTCGTCCGGCAAAGTTTCCGGGGCGGAATCCTCCATGAAAGCGTAACGGCCCGGGGCATCGCCTACCATGTGTACTTCCTTTCCTGGCAGATTGGCCAGTATCAGGTGCTTGAGGCCTATCTGGCTGCCCAGTGCATCCCCATCCGGGCAGGTGTGTCGGTGCAGAATAATGCGTTCATAGCGGCATAACAGAGACAGAATCGATTCAAACATGTATATTCCCTCAATATATAGTAATAACAGTATATCATGGCGGCGCACGCCTGTAAAGCGAACGAACCGTTCGTAAGAATATATACAGCATGGATGTGCGAAAAATATGAATATACCTTATGAATCAAACATGGGGTGACGGAGCCTGTATATCAGGGAACGGAAGAGACGGGGCAGACGCGCATCCATAAACAAACGCTCTGGAGCATATTTTGCATATCAGGCCCAGTCTTTGCACACATCCACCCATGCTTCATAATCGGAAAATGTTTCCAGTTGGGGAATGGTCAACTCTATGGCGCTGTTGCTGCTGACGCAGGTGGGGAACACCGTTTCAAAACGCCGTAAAGAAACATCCAGAAAGATTCTCACTCCCGGCCGTACCGCAAAGGGGCAAACCCCTCCTACCGCATGACCGACCAGGGTGGAGGCTTCCTCTGCGAAAAGCATTTTGGCCTTTTTTCCAAATCGTGCTTTGTATTTGCCGTTGTCGATGCGGGCATCTCCCGCCGTTACCACCAGAACAGGACTGTCATCCACCATAAAAGAAAGCGTTTTGGCTATCCGGCAAGGGGGCACGCCCAGAGCCTGGGCAGCCAAAGGCACCGTGGCGCTGGAAACGGGCAGTTCCATGATCTTTTCTTCCATGCCCAGAGGACGGAAGAAGGCTTTTACTTTTTCAATAGACATACAAAATACATATAAAGGGCGGCAGTTCAATACGCCGCCCCTTTCGTTCCTTTTGTTAAACGGGTCACTGCACGCCTAACCGCTGCTTCATGACCTTTTCCACTGCGTTGAGAATATTTTCATATCCGGTGCAGCGGCACAGGTGCCCGGAAAGAAGCTTGCGCAGCTGCTCCCGGGTATACAGTTTACCGCTTTCCAGGATCTCTACGGCGGTCATGATAAATCCAGGAGTGCAGAAGCCGCACTGAATGGCCGCTTCATCCACAAAGGCCTGCTGAATATCCGAAAGCTCTCCGCCGGGACCCAGCAGACTTTCCAGCGTGCGGATGTTCTTCCCGTCAGCCCATACGGCCAGATATATGCAGGAATTAAAGCATTCCCCATCGATCAGCACGTTGCAGGCACCACATTCGCCTACTTCGCAGCCCTTTTTTACGCTGGTCAGCCGGTAGTCGTTCCGGAGCATATCCGTTAAAGAAGACCGCACATCGATATAGGCATCCCGTTCCACTCCGTTCAGGGTAAAATGAATGTGTTTCATCTGGGCCATTACAGTGCACCTCCGCTGCGAAGAATGGATTCCTTCAAGGCCCGCATGGCCAGTTCCCGGGTCAGATGCAGGCGGAACTCCTTAGTGGCCCGCCAGCTGGTGCGGGGGTTCACATCCTGCAGAGCCGCTTCTCCAAAGGCTTCCACCGTTTCCATGGAGACAGGCTTGCCTTTGGCAGCTGCTTCTGCGGAGGGAGCCCGCATGGGGATGGGCCCAGCCACTCCATAGGCAATGCGCACATCCTCTATGTACTTTTTGTCTGCGGAGAGCTTCACGTTTACGGAGCAGCCGCAGGTGGCAATATCCATGGCGTTGCGCATGGCATACTTGATGTAATGCCCCCTGTAGCCCTCATAGCTCTCTTTTTTGATGAGAATGGCCGTTTCCAGCTCGTTGTGCTGCAGCGCCACCTGCCCGGCTTTTATATAAAACTGCTGGATAGGCACCTGCCGTACGCCCTGGGGGCCGGTGATCTCCATCACAGCGTCCCAGGCGAAAAGCGTGGAGGCGGAATCGGCGCTGGTCACGCCGTTGCAGGTGTTGCCCCCAATGGTGCCGATGTTGCGGATCTGGGGGCCGCCCACCTGATCCACGGCCTCTCCCAGAACGGCGATATGCTTCTGAATAAGGGGATCCCTGGTAATGTGGGAAAAACTGGTCAGGGGCAGGATCCGCAGGGTGCCGTCCGCATCCATGGAGATCCCTCGCAGCGCATCGATGCCGTAAATGCTCACCAGTTCGCAGCCGGCCAGCTTGCCTTCCCTCATTTTGATAAGCACATCGCTGCCCCCGGCAATGATGATGGCCTGAGGGTGCTCCGTCAGCAGCCGCACCGCATCCTGCACAGACCGGGCTTCATACAGGGCTTTCATATCATACATAATCTGGTTCCTCCCTTAGAGTAGGCCCTCTTCATGAAAGCGGGCATAGAGCTGATGGGGATTCATGGGCAGCTTTCGCAGGCTTACGCCGGTAGCATCCATAATGGCGTTGTGAATGGCCGGGGCTACGGGGCACACCGGGGGTTCGCCCAGCGCTTTTGTGCCAAAGGGGCTGGTAGGCTCCGGGTTTTGCACAAACCCCGCCATAAGGTCCGGGTGATCCATCATGGTGCACAGCTTGTAATCCAACAGGTTGTTGTTCAGGGGACGGCCGGTTTTTTCGTCATAGAGCAGCTGCTCGCCTATGGCATAGCCGATCCCCATGCTCATGCCTCCGTGTACCTGCGCCTCCGCCAGAGCGGGGTTGATAAGCTTGCCGCAGTCATGCACGTTGATGATATTCAGCAGCTTATACTTGCACAGGGGGATATCTACCTCCACCTCCGCTACGGCGGCGCCGAAGGAATAGGCATTGGTGCGGATGGTATAGGTGGATTCGCTGGTCATATATTCATTGTGCTCCATGGAATAGAGCACCTCCGTAGCCAGCTCGCCCAGCGTCATGAGCACCTGGCCGTCCGTGGTGCGCACAATGCTGCCGTCTACTACATCCAGGCTGTATACAGGCATACGGGTCAGGGCACTGGCGTGGTTCAGAATTTTCTTTTTCAGTTCCAGCCCCGTCTGCTTGATGGAAAAGCCCCCCACATAGGTCTGTCTGGAAGCATAGGCTCCGGTGCCGAAGGGAGTCACGTCCGTATCCTGATTGGAGAGGACGTGGACCTTTTCAAAGGGAATGCCTACGGAATCTGCTGCCATTTGGGCAAAGGCCGTGTCCGCTCCCTGACCGATCTCCGTTTCGCCCAGCTGCAGCTGTATGGAACCGTCCTGATTGAGCACCATCCGGCAGGAGCTGGTTTCCAGGCTGATGGGCCATACAGCGGTATTGTACCAGAATACCGCAATACCAAGGCCGTGGCGAACGGGGCCTGTCTCCTGCTCATATAGGGCCTTTTTCTCTTTATAATGGATGGCCTCCATGGCCTTTTCCATGCACATTTCGTGGCTGGGATAGAAGTTGACGTTTTTGCTGAACCCGTCGGTAAAGCCTACGGGCATAAGATTCTTTTTCCGCAGTTCCCATGGATCCATATGCAGGCCGTGCGCGATCTCTTCCATGTGGCTTTCCATGGCAAAGCTGATCTGGGGCATACCGTAGCCCCGCATGGCTCCGGCGGTAGCGGTATTGGTGTATACGGTGTAGACTTTTGCCTCTATAGCGTCTGCCTGATACAGCTGGGAAAATCCGCTCTGGGACTTTGCCACAATGGAGTGGCCGTGGCTGGCATAAGCGCCCTGATTGGAAAAGCCCTCCATCCACCGGGCGGCAAAGGTGCCGTCAGGGCGGACATAGGAGATCAGGTGATACTTGATGGAATGGCGCACCCGGGTGCAGGCAAAGGTCTCCTCCCGGGTCATATCGTATTTCACCAGCCTGCCTCCCAGCTGCCGGGAGATCCAGGCTACAAGGGGTTCATACAGTGCATCCTGCTTGTTGCCGAAGCCCCCGCCGATATAGGGCTTTACAATGCGAATCTGTCCCCAGGGGAGCCCCAGGGCCTGGCCCACCACCCGGCGGACAATATGGGGGATCTGGGTGGAGGAGACTACCACCTGCTTGCCCGCTTCTTCGTAGGAATAGCAGATATGGTTTTCGATGTGGCAGTGCTGCACAATGGGCGTTTCATACCAGCCCTCAAAGCGGAGCAGCCCCGGCTCCTGAATGGCTTCTTCAAAGTTCCCTTTGGAAAAGCTGCTCTGGGCCAGAATGTTATGCTCTATGCCGTCCTCTGCATGGAGCTGGGGCGCCCCCTCTTCCATGGCCTTCAGGGGGTCCAGCACAAAGGGAAGCACCTCATATTCCGCCTCCAGAGCCCGGACAGCCTGTTCGGCGGCAATATCGTTTTCAGCAACTACGGCGGCGATCTCGTCCCCGTAATAGCGTACATGGGTGTTCAGCAGATTCCGGTCGGCCTTGTCTTGGTGATGGGGGTCCGTAGACCAGGGGTGCCCTGCCGTGGGGAATTTCTGCGCCGGCACATCGAAGCAGGTGAAGATGCGCACCACCCCTGGGATCGCTTCCGCCCGGCTTCTGTCAATGGCTTTCACATAGCCGTGGGCAATGGTGGAGCGGCACAGCTTGATGACCAGCGCATTTTTATCACACAGATCCTCAGTGTACCTGGCCCGGCCGGTGACTTTATCATAAGCATCCACCCGGGGCAAACTTTTTCCAACGTACATGGTGCCTCCTTAGCTGATAAACTGCATGGTATCCGTATGGAACATCCCCATATCGGTAATGCGCACATGGGGAATAACGGGCAGGGCGATAAAGGAAAGAGTGACAAAGGGATCTCCGTCGGCATACTCGCCAATGGAAGAAAACGCTTCCAGCAGCGCCTGCTGCCTGCGGATGATATCTTCCAGGGGCAGGTCGCTCATAAGTCCCGCGACCGGGAGCGGCAGGCAGGCCAGTACCTTGCCTTCGTGTACCACCACAAAACCGCCGCTGCAGGCTTCCAGTGCGTCTACGGCGGTCAGCATATCAGCGTCATTGTCGCCCACCACCACCAGATTGTGGGAATCATGCCCTACGGTGGAAGCAATGGCTCCCCTGCGGATGGTCATGCCCTTGAGTATGCCCACGCCCGCCCGGCCGGAGGACATATGCCGCTCCAGCACCGCCGCCTTGAGCAGGGTAGGCGTGGCCTGGAACAGGCCGTTTTTCTGCTCTACCTTTTCATAGGTCAGGGTGGTCAGCAGCTCTCCGGGGGTCAGGTTGAGGACAGGCATCTTCTCTCCGGCAGGAAGATCCAGTATACCCGGTTTCCGGGGCGCCAGATGGATGCTGTTGTAAATGCGGGGATCCCGTTTCAGCGGTTTGCCCGGTGCGGGCACGAAGCGCTGGCCGGCGGTATATACGGCCTGCACGTTAAAATCGGTCAAATTGTCAAACAGAACAAAGTCCGCCCGGTAACCCGGCGCAATGGCGCCGTAGCGACGGAGACCATAGGTCTCGGCGGCATTGATGGTAGCCATCTGAATGGCCTGAATGGCCGGTATGCCGTTGGCAACGGCTCGGCGGAGAATATAATTGATGTGGCCTTCCCGCTGTATGTTTTCCAGGTGCTTATCATCGGTGCAGAAGAGCATCCGGCGAGTAGGCAGATGCTCCCGGGCAATGGCGGCCATAATGTTTTCCACACCCCGGCAGGCGGAGCCCAGCCGCAGGTGCAGGCGCATGCCCTTGCGCAGCTTTTCTGCAAATTCTTCGTATTCGGAACATTCATGATCCGTCTGGATCCCGGCGGCGCAATAGGCATTCAGCGCATCGCCGCTGAGCAGGGGGGCGTGGCCGTCAATGGGGCGGCGGCGGAAAAGCTCCAGCTTATCCAGCATCTCCCCATCGCCGGAAACGGTGGCCATGCAGTCCATGACCTCCCCCAGCCCCAGCACCCGGGGGTGATGCAGAAACTGCTCCATATCCTTGGCCACCAGCTTGGCGCCGCTGGTTTCAAAGCTGGTGCAGGGCACACAGGAGGGGATCATGATAAAAACGGACAAAGGCATCCATTCCGTCTGATCCAGCATATACTGGATGCCTTCGGTGCCGCAAACATTGGCGATCTCATGGGGGTCGGCAATGACCGCTGTAGTGCCCTGGCTCAAAATACAGTCGGCAAAGCGGGAGGGATGAGCCATGGATGATTCAATATGCACATGCCCATCTATCAGCCCCGGGCAAAGATAAGCGCCGTGGGCGTCCACTTCCTCCTTCCCGGAGTAGCTGCCTACGCCCAGAATGATCCCATCCCGGACGGCTACGTCTGCTGTTTCAATGGATTCGGTAAAAACATTGACCACCCGGGCATTCTTGATGACCAAGGCTGCATTGCGGCTGGCCGCATTGAGAATGGCATTTCGTAAACGGGTCTTCTCCATACTGTTTAGAATCCTCCTATATTGCATTATAACAACTAACACAATAAATTGGAAGTACACAAAATATTTTTGCACCCCTGCACAGAAACTTTTTTTCATGTTATACTGCAGTATAAACTATTTTATCCAGGCAAGGAGGCTGCCCATGACCACTTTGATTCGAAAAGGCATGCTGGTGCTGCCCAGCGGCGTTATGGAAGGAGATATTCTGGCGGAGGAAGGCCGTATCCGGCGCATTGCCCCGCACATGGAAGCAGCGGCAGATACCGTGCTGGAGGCGGAGGGGTGTTATGTATTCCCCGGCTTTATCGATACCCATACCCATTTTGATCTGGAACTGCCCGCCACCGTAACGGCAGATAACTTTCCCACGGGCACCCGGGCTGCCGTGGCGGGGGGTACTACCACCGTGCTGGACTTTGCTACGCAGGACAGGGGCATGACCATGCGGCAGGCGTTGGAAAAGTGGCATAAAAAGGCTCGTGGCAGCAGCTGCCATTATGGCTTTCATATGGCTGTTTCGGAATGGAACGAAGCCCGCATGGACGAAGTGCAGGCCATGATCGATGGGGGCGTGACTTCCTTTAAAATGTACATGGTCTACGACAACATGAAAGTGGATGACGGCCGCATGTATGAGGCGGTCAAGTTTCTCAAAGACAGGGACTGCATCGTAGGCGTCCACTGCGAGAATGATGCTATCATTCAGGCGCGGGTACGGGAACTGCACCGGGCGGGGAAGCTGGCGCCCATTTACCATGCCAAATCCCGGCCTGACCTGGTGGAAAGCGATGGAGTGGCCCGGCTCATGGATATCTGCGCTCTGGCGGGGGCGCCTGCCTGGGTGGTGCATCTTTCTACCGGAGCAGGGTTTGCAGAAGCCCGGAAGGCCCGACGCCGGGGACAGGAAGTGTATCTGGAAAGCTGCCCTCAGTATCTGGTGCTGGAAGAAAAAGAGTATCTGGCCGCGGACGCGGAGAAGTTTATCATGAGCCCGCCCCTGCGCTCTCCGGAGGATCAGGAAGCCCTGCTGCAGGCCATGGGGCAGGGGGAGTTAGACTGGATCGGTACGGATCACTGCTCCTTTACCATGGCACAGAAAGCCATGGGCGGCGGGGACTTCTCCAAAGTACCCAATGGCGGAGCAGGGGTGCAGAACCGGGCGGAAATCGTGTACACTCGGGGCGTTCGGGGAGGATATATTACCATAGAGCAGATGAGCCGCCTGCTTTCCGAAAATGCCGCAAGGCTGTTCGGTATGTACCCCAAAAAAGGGGTGCTCATGGAGGGATCCGATGCGGATATAGTGATATTTGATCCCAACTGCCCTCATGAGATCCACGCAGCCACCAACCTGCATCATTGCGATAATTCCCCCTACGAAGGATACGCGGCCGCAGGGAAAACACGGGATGTGCTGCTCAAAGGGGTGCCGGTGGTGCGGGACGGCCGGGTGGTTCTGGAAGGGCAGGGGGAATATGTGTTCCGCGGCCCCTGTCAGAGGTACAGAAAGTGAAGCTGGTGTGCGTGCTGACGGCGGCAGGCCTTTCCCGGCGTTTTGGTGCAGATAAGCTGGCCTGTCCCATAGAGGGGGTGCCCATGGGCATCCGTTCCATGGCATTGTATGAAGAACTGCCGTTTTCCGCCCGTATTCTGGTGACCTGCGCCGCAAGACCATATCTGATGGAAGCAGGGGAGCGGCATGGGTGGCAGACCCTGCTGAATGAACATCCGGAGGCAGGCATGAGCGGCAGCGTGGTTCTGGGCACCCTGGCGGCCATGGCGGCGGGGGCAGAGGGCATACTCTTCGCTGTAGGGGATCAGCCATACCTGCAAAAGAACTCCGTTCTTTCTCTGATCCGGGCTTTTGAAAAAGAACCGGAGCAGATCTGGGCCCTGGGCGGCGGGGGCAGGAGCGGCAAGCCTTCCGTTTTTCCTAAAAGCTGTTTTCAGGAACTGCTGAAGCTGACCGGGGATCGGGGAGGAAAGCCTGTCATGCTGGCTCACCCGGAACTGGTTTCCCTTCTGGAAACACCGGAACGGGAGCTGACGGATTTGGACGTGCCCCTTTTCTGAAATGTATGTTTTTTTAAAAGCGTTGCATCCTAATAACCGGAACCTTCCGGAAAGGATGTGACGCTTTTTGTATCTGTACCAACCCGCTTTACTGGCACTGGCTGCATGGACGGCGGCGGGCCTGTTTCCCTTATCCCGCAAACGCAGGGCACTGTATACGGCCATGTTTCTGCTGACCCTGGCTGCATCTTTCCTGAGGGTGGAAAAGCCGAACTGGGCCCTGTTTCCGGCGGCTCTGCTGCTGGCCGGTTCTGCCGGATTCTGCCGGGGTCATTGGTCCCGGATACTGCTGGCGGGGGTGTTTGGCGGAGCCGCCGCCTGGAGGCTGACGGATCTGTTTCCGCTGTGTCTGGAAAGGGCATTGCCCGGTAGCCTGTGCCTGTGTCTCTTTGTGCTTTTATATGTGCGGGATATACCGGGGCGGCTTTGCGCCTGTGCGCTGGGCGGCATTGTCTGCGAACTGGGGTTCTGCCTGCAGGAGTATTTTCTGTTCACATACGCCCGCTGGCGCATAGGCAGTGCTCTTGGATTGAGCATCAGCGCCTTTTCCATGTGCCTGGTCTACGGAGTATATGGTATTTTAACTTTTTTTCGGCAGAAAAAAGCCAGGCATCATGGGAAAAATATAGAATATGGATCAGTTGCTGCAAAAGATTTTTAAAATTATGCAAAAAAACACTTGCTTTTTTCCGTGCGATGAGTATAATAATTCTTGCGCGGGGGGTTATAGCTCAGCTGGTTAGAGCGCCACGTTGACATCGTGGAGGTCATTGGTTCGATCCCAACTAACCCCACCACAGCAAATCCTGCGGTGTGCGTTACGTTTATTGTGATAAACCCACAGAGTGATTACGGATTGGCCCGTTGGTAGCGAGGATGTCAAGCCTGCCTGATTCAGGAAGATTGATGCCTATCACAGCCTTACCACCTGCCGGGAGGCGGGTGTTATCACTGGAACGGACGGCACCTCGGGATTTGAGATAACATTGCGGAATTGTGTAATGGCAGCACCTACGACTCTGACTCGTATTGTCTAGGTTCAAATCCTAGTTCCGCAGCCAAAAACCTTCTCGGACAGAGTTCGAGAAGGTTTTATTTTTCACTTTCACTGAAGTTTTTGGAAGTAATAGGTAATACAGAGTATGGGCTTGAACCTTTGAGCAAAAGCAGCTATTACAGCGACAGAACAATACTTGACAGGTGTATCGAAATAAAAAACTTATTTCATCACTTAATAAGGCAAAAGAAAATGATCATGCGTAACGGCGCAAACCGGATATTTCACTTTATCATTTCGATTCAAAAGCCATACTTTAAGAACCTTAGAAAGGAGCTGAAATATGGACAGTGCGGTAATATATGAAGCTTTTTTATCGAAAGTGCAGGCAGATCTTTTGAATTATGGATATACCCGAAGCGGAAAAAGCACACTTTTTTATCGTTATTCTGCCGATAAAAAGTAGGGTGCTGCATTGAAATGCAAAAATCAATGTTTAATTTACCCGACGACTATTCTTTTACCTTTAATTTTCTTTGCGTTGGGTCATATGAATTGAATGGATATCATGATCGCAGATTGACCGTTTCCGCATTGAAAGCTTGTTTTTGTAACCCGTTTGCTTACGAAAGAATCGGAGCCGTATGCCGCGGCAGGGATTATTGGTGGAGGATCACATCCGACATTTTGAAAAATTGTGATCCGGAAGAATATTATGACAGATGCATTAAAAACGATATAAAGGCATGTGCGATTTACCTTGATAAGCTGGCAGAGAAAAAGCAAAAGAAATACATGTAGAATGGGGCATCTGCCGATTGATATTGCAGCAGCGCTTTCTAAAATGTTCGTTTTTTTCGGTAGCGCAATACAAAACAGGAGCGGCAGAAAATAACGGACTGTTGCTGTGTTTTATTCCCAAACGGTGTATAATGAGATCAAAAAGGGATCAGGAAAAGCGATGGAAACAGGCAGCATGATGGACTCCATACACAGGATGACGAATGAGATCGCAGGCGCTTTGGAAGGCAGCCTTTATTGTATTTGGCTGTATGGGAGCGTTGTCTTCGGCGATTTCAGAATGGGCTGGAGCGATATTGATTTTGTTGCTTTGACAGACAGACCGATTACTGAAAAACAGGCAAACAAATTGCTTACCCTCCGGCAGACGCTGTCGGAAGGAGAGCCTGAGAATTTGTATTATCGCGCGTTTGAGGGAATTATTGCGGATATCCATGAATACCGCCGAAACAACTACAGCAAATTGGTATATTGGGGTACTTCCGGGCAGCGGATCACAGACACCTATGCGAATGATGTTTTTTCTCAGCTCGAATTATCGAAATACGGCAGATCCGTTTACGGAACGGCTGACCGCAGCATCTTTTCGGAACCCTGCCGGGAGGATATTGTAAAGGCAGTTCGGGCACACTATGAAGCAATTCGAAAGTATGCCTGTCAAACGGATGCACGGCTTTATTCCTGCGGGTGGCTGTTGGACATTGCAAGATGCATCTACACATTGAGAAACAATGACGTGATAGCAAAAACCCAGGCCGGGATCTGGGCGTTGGAGAATCATATATTTCAGAATGAGGCGCCCCTGAAGCGGACTTTGGAGATCCGTCTGCATCCGTTGGAGTTCAAGGACAGAGAAGACGTAAAGCATTGGCTGACCGGACTGGGGCCAACGGTTCAACAGTACGCCGATGTGCTGGAAGCCCAGCTGTCATTGTGCTTATAAACGCATAAAAATCGCAAAAAGGCGATTATTTTCGGCGGTATAATACAACATAAAAGCAGATGCGTCGGCACCTGCTTTTTCTTTTCAAATACAAGAACAATAGATGTACTGGAATGTTCAGATGGGACATATGCCGTTTTGTTGAACCGGCCTCAGGTTTATGGTATACTGCGTATACGAAGCCGCAAAGGATGTGTGCCAAAAGCATCGCGTAAGCTTCCACATGGGCAGAACATTCAGTACGGATTCCGTATTCGCACAATATGCGCACGTGGAAGAGATATTAAAAATGGGCTGCAACGTGATCGAAATGGAAACCGCCTCCGCCTTTCGGGCAGCGCAAACCGCCGGATTGAAGCTGGCGGCCCTCTACAGCGTTTCCGATAATACCGTGCTGAACAAATCTCTCCTCAGCGGCAGAACGGAACAGGATATGCAATACCGCCGGTTTGTAAGAGCCAATCTCTTCACGGAGATTCTTCTGAAGGTATTTGCAGAATGTGAACCGCAGACTTGAAAACAGATAATAAACAGGAGGGAATCCCTATGAAGATCGCCGTCATCGGTTTCAGCGGCGGAGGCAAAAGCACCCTTGCCCGCAGATTGGGAGAACTTTATGGGGTAGAAGTGCTGCACCTGGATACCGTGCATCACCTGTCCGGCTGGAAAAGCAGGCCCAGAGAGGAGTCTAGAGCCATGGTAGAAGCATTTCTGAATACACATGATGCTTCCGGCTGGGTCATAGACGGGAATTACGGAAAACTTGCCTATGACCGGCGCATGGAAGAGGCGGACAGAATCGTAATGCTGCTTCTGAATCGGCTGGACTGTCTGCAAAGAGTCTGCCGCCGCTACCGCAAATATCGGGGCATCAGCCGGCCGGATATGACCGAAGGCTGTCAGGAAAAACTGGATGCGGCATTTATCCGGTGGATCCTGTATGAAGGCAGAAGGGGAGAGCAGCGAGCCCTGCTGCAAAAGGTCATGCGCCGTTACAAAAACAAACTTGTTTGCCTCCGTTCCCAGAGGGATATTGATCGTTACTGGAAGCAATGCACCGCCGCAGAAGCTTTGCCTGCCAAAGAATGATGCCAGCAAAAAAGTCCGGATCTTGTGCCCGGACTTTGCTGCATTTATTATTCCAGTCCGGCGTCAGCCCGGCGGATGGTATCGTCAATAAGCTTTCTGGCAGTATCTTTCAGCTTCATGGTCAGCACCGTTTGGATCACGGACTGCTGCCTGTCTTCTGGTACGCCATAAAGGGTGAAGCAGCAGCCCAGATACCGCCGCAGCTTTTGCTCCATGGGGAAGTTCGGCCCACAGGCCTTGGCCATATACCCCCGAGTGATACCGGCGGAAGCAATCTCCAGCTCATAAAAATCCTGTGCACTGGCCTGGGGCATATAGGAGCCAAAAAGGAAAGGCAGCTTTTCCGTCATGCTCCGGTAGATGAATTCGGAGGTGCTGGGCAGGGAATAGGCCGTTACATACAGTTCCCGCAGGGCGGGGTTCAGCTCAGCAATGTGCAGCTGCAAAGCCGTTTCCACCCCATACAGCAGTAGCGGGTCATTTCTGGAAGCAAAGGCCTCTTCCGTCAGGGTAAACTGATCGGCAAACATACGCTTGGTAAGGGTCAGCAGCAGCGCTTCCTTATTTTCGAATGCGGCAAAAAAGGAAGAGGGGGTAAAACCGGCCGACCGGGCGATGGATGCCGTGGTGGTCTTTTCATAGCCCTGAAATAAAAAAAGCTGAATGGCAGCCCGGAGCATTTTGTTGCGGCGTGCGATTCCCTTGGGCTGAATTCCTCTGGGCATAATTCCCTCCCCTATCTGTTAAGAACTTATTTCAGTATATCATACTTATTTTACGCCTGCAAGCCGTAAAGCCTCTCATGGATCCGGCTCCTTCCGTGGCAGCAGCCGTGCATACTGTAAAGCATCCTTCCCGAAACGGCTGCGTATGCTGTCTAAAGCCTGTTCCATACGCTGCTGCTTTTCCTCCCGACCCGTATCGCCGAACAAAGACAGCTGTTCCTCTCCCTCATGGGAAAGGCGGGCAGCCGTTACCGTCAGCAAGCGGATGGGCGCGCCGGCCGGGACGCTTTTTTCCACGATCTCCATGGCCGTGTCCTGCAGCACCCGGGTGGAACTGGTGGGGCAGGGGAGAGGCTGCTGCCGGGAAATCACCTTCAAATTCGGATCCTTTATCTGTACCTGCAGGGTGGAAGCATACAGCTTCCGCTGGCGCAGCTGGGCGCCCACCTGATCGCAGAGCAGCAGAAGCCCGGAAAGGATCTCTTCCCGGCTGCGGATGTCCTGTGGAAAGGTCATGCCCCGGCCCATGCTCTTGGGTTCCGGATCGCTTCCGGCCAGGGCCACCGGGGAAGCATCCTCCCCTCGGGCGGCCAAACGCAGCTCCGGGCCGCTTTTCCCCAAAGCGCGGAGCAGGGCTTCCGGATCCCCGTTGGCCAGTGCGCCAATGGTGCCTATGCCCATGGTCCGCAGGCGGGCCGCCCCGGCTTTGCCCACAAAAAGCATGTTTTCTATGGGCATGGGCCACAGAAGCTCCCGATAGTTGGCCCGGCTGATGAGGGTGGTGGCATCCGGCTTTTTATAATCCGATCCCATTTTGGCAAAAGTTTTGTTATAGGAAACGCCTACAGAGATAGTCAGCCCTATTTCATCCCGTATTCGCTGCCGCAGGGTATCTGCAATGTTCTGTCCCGTACCGAAAAGAGGCCTGCTGGCGGTAACGTCCAGAAAGCTTTCGTCGATACTGAAGCGTTCCACCTGATCCGTGTAGGATTCATAGATCCGGTTGATCTGTTCGCAGAGCCGCTTATAAAGACCCATGGTGGGCGGCACCAGCAGCAGGGAGGGGCACTTTTTCAGGGCGCTGTACACCGTTTCCGCCGTTTGTATTTTATAGGCCCTGGCCAGATCGTTTTTGGCCAGAATGATGCCGTGCCTGCTTTTCGGATCCCCGCATACGGCCATGGGGACCTTTCGGTATTCCGGGTGGTCGATGGATTCGGCAGAAGCAAAAAAGCTGTTGCAGTCTGCGTGGAGGATCACCCGGTCCTCCGGTGCAAACCCTGCATCAAGAAATTCATTTTCCTGCAAAAACGGCATAAGGCACATCCTTTCTCTTTATTATAGTATAGCATATAATCCAGCGGTGGGCAAAGATTTATACACAACGGATCGTTTGTAATGAAATCAACTTTTTTTGCGGAAAAGGGATAGATACATAATTAAAATCGAAACCGAAAATAGAATAAAAATAAAATATTGCTCGTTTTTGAGAAAAAAGTTATTGCAATTTTCTATCCGCAATGGTAAGATAATGAAAACAACAGTAAATCAAAGCTTTTTCACATTCGTTTGCACCTTGAAAGAAGCATAACGTTTGACGCATTTGACTCAGAGATATATTCATGTATGCCCGCATATTGTTTTTTAAGCGGGCGGTTTTTCCCGTAAAGATTGTTTCAGGTTTATGGTTTTCCATAGGTTTCCATCCGCATATACGGATAAACATAAAAACAAAAAGGGAGGACGAATTTCAATGGCAAAGTACATTATGGCACTGGATGCAGGCACTACTTCCAATCGATGCATTCTCTTCAATCAGAAGGGCGAGATCTGCAGCGTTGCCCAGAAGGAGTTCACTCAGATCTATCCCCAGCCCGGCTGGGTAGAGCATGACGCCAACGAGATCTGGGAAACACAGCTTATGGTCTGTAAGCTTGCCATGTCCAAGATCGGCGCCAAGGCAGCCGACATCGCCGCCATCGGTATCACCAACCAGCGTGAGACCACCGTGGTTTGGAACAAGCTTACCGGCAAGCCCGTATTCAACGCCATCGTTTGGCAGTGCCGCCGTACCTCTGAGTATTGCGACAGCCTGAAGGCCAAAGGTTTGGTGGATAAGATCCGCGAAAAGACCGGCTTGGTCATCGACGCTTACTTCTCCGGCACCAAGATCCGCTGGATCCTGGAAAATGTGCCCGGCGTCCGCGCCCTGGCTGAAAAAGGCGACGTTATCTTCGGTAATGTGGACACCTGGCTCATGTGGAACCTCTCCGGCGGGAAGATCCACAAGACCGACTATTCCAACGCTTCCCGTACCATGCTCTTCAACATCAAAGAAGCCAAGTGGGACGATGAGATCCTGGAGGAGCTCAACATCCCCAAGGCTATGCTGCCTGAAGCCTGCCCCTCTTCCGGTGTGTTCGGCTATACCGATCCGGTCATTTTCGGCGGAGAGATCCCCATTGCCGGTGCAGCCGGTGACCAGCAGGCGGCTCTGTTCGGTCAGGCCTGCTTCAATCCCGGCGAAGCCAAGAACACCTATGGTACCGGCTGCTTCACGCTGATGAACATCGGCACCAACATCAAGTATTCCAACAACGGTCTGGTCACCACCATTGCCTGGGGTCTGGATGGCAAAGTGGAATACGCTCTGGAAGGTTCCGTATTCGTGGCCGGCGCCGCTATTCAGTGGCTCCGCGATGAAGTCCGTCTTGTAGAAGAGAGCCCCGATTCCGAATTCTTTGCCACCAAAGTTAAAGATACCAACGGCTGCTATGTGGTTCCCGCCTTTACCGGTCTGGGTGCTCCCTATTGGGATCAGTACGCCCGCGGCTGCATCGTGGGCCTGACCCGCGGCGTCAACCGGAATCATATCATCCGCGCCACGGTAGAATCCCTGGCCTATCAGTCCGCTGACCTGCTCTTTGCCATGGAAAAGGATTCCGGCCTGCAGCTGGAAGCCCTGAAGGTAGACGGCGGCGCCTGCAAGAACAACTTCATGATGCAGTTCCAGGCCGACATCATCAATGCCAAGGTTCTTCGCCCCAAGTGCGTAGAAACCACCGCCATGGGCGCTGCCTATCTGGCCGGTCTGGCTGTAGGCTACTGGGCCAGCAAGGAAGACGTTATCAACAACTGGGCCATCGATCGCACCTTCGAGCCCTCCATGGCCGAGCATGAGCGTCAGGAACTGCTGGATGGCTGGCACAAGGCCGTCAAGTGCTCCTTCGGCTGGGCTAAATAAGCAACACGGTTTCCATCTCAAAAAACGCACATTGAAACGAGCTTATATCCGCTCCGCTGTGATACCGGCGGCGGAGCGGAGAGCTGATAAAAAATAAGGAAAGAAAGAGGTATTGTCATGAATTTCTTCTTGAGCGAGTTGCTTGCAACCATGACTCTGGTTTTCCTCGGCGACGGCGTTTGCGCAAACGTCAGCTTGAATAAGTCCGGCATGAAGGGCGCCGGTGCCATCCAGATCACCATTGCCTGGGGTCTGGCCGTTACCATTGCCGCCTTCATGTATGGCAACACTTCCGGCGGTGCCTGCATGAATCCCGCTATTGTCATCGCCAACATCGTGATGGACAACGTGACCTTTATTAACGGCCTGTGGATGATCCTGGGCGAAATGGTCGGCGCGTTTGTCGGCGCATTCTTCGTACATATGTTCTGGAAGCAGCAGTTTGATGCCACCGAGGATGCCGCCACCAAGCTGGGCGTATTCTCCACCGCTCCTTCCGTCAAGAACACTCTGAACAACTTCTTCTGCGAATTTGCCGGCACGGCCCTGCTGTTCTGGTTCGGCAATGCAGCCGGTGCCTGGGGCCCCGATGCCTCTGCTCTGGCCGTTATCCCCACCTTCTGCATCATTATGGCTATCGGCATGAGCCTTGGCGGCGCTACCGGGTATGCTATCAATCCCGCCCGTGACGCCGGTCCCCGTCTCTATCACACCGTTGCTTTCAAGGGCGATGATCACAACTGGAGCTACGGCTGGAAGGTCGTTGTAGCCGATATCGCCGGCGCCGTGTTCGCGGCCCTGCTGTTCATGGCTCTTAAGGGTGTGGCCCTCTAAGCTGCCAGCGGTTGACCTGATCTGAGGGCCGCACCGGTATCGCGGTCTTCGTGGGGCTGTTCCCGTGTGGGCTTGATCGCCCCCTTGGGGGCAGCCCCTTTTATGTGTTATCCATCAAATTCGTATATCGAGGTAAGTGGAATGTATGATGTAATCATTATCGGCGGCGGTGTCGTGGGCTGTGCCGTGGCGAGGTTTCTCTCCCGGTTCCAGGCAAAGACCATGCTGCTGGAAAAGACCAACGACATCTGCAATGGGCAGAGCAAGGCCAATACCGCCATTATCCACGGCGGCTATGACTGCAAGCCCCATACGTTGAAGGCAAAATTCAACGTAGAGGGCAACGCCATGTTCCAGCAGATGCACGATGAGCTGGATTTTCCCATCAAGTGGAACACCTCACTCATCGTATCCTTTAATCTGGAGGATCATCCCGCCCTGGAAAAGCTTTTGCAGCAGGGCCGCGAAAACGGCTGCCGGGGGGAACTGCGCATTATCGACGAAGCAGAGCTTCGATGCAGGGAACCCAACGTGGGGAAGGATGCCAAAGAAGCCCTGCTGGTTGGCTCCGGAGGTATCTGCTGCCCCTATGAGATGACCGTGGCCTTTGCGGAAAATGCTGCCATGAACGGCGTGGAGTTCCGCCGCAATGCCGAAGTTACCAATCTTACCAAGCTGCCGAATGGAAACTGGCAGGTGGAATCTTCCGTCGGCACCTTTGAGACCAGAGCCGTAGTCAATGCAGCCGGTATTTATTCCGATGTGTTCAACAACATGGTTTCCGAGGATAAGGTGCACATTCATCCACGCCGTGGCGAGTATTACATCGTGGACAAGAAGTACGCCGATATGTTCCACGCCGCCATGTTCCAGCTTCCCACCAAGATGGGCAAGGGCATTCTGATCTCCCCCACGGTAGACGGTACCCTGCTGGTAGGTCCCACCGCAGAGGATATCGAGGATAAAGACGATAAGCGCTGCACTGCCGAAGGCCTGGCCAAGACTATCCACTTTGGTTCCATGACATGGAACAACATTCCCATGCGGGGCTTTATCACCACCTTTGCCGGGAACCGTGCCACCGGCGATAAGGGAGACTTTGTCCTGGGCGAACCTGCGGATGCAGAAAACTTCTTTAACTGCTGCGCCGTGGAAAGTCCGGGTCTGACTTCTTCTCCCGCCATCGGCAAGTGGCTTTCCGAACAGATCGCCGGCAAGCTGGGGCTGAAAGAGAATAAGGCATTCAATCCTATCCGCAAGGGTATTCCCAAGTTCCGGGAGATGACCGATGCAGAGCGGGTTAAGGCCATCGCAGCCAACCCTGATTACGCCAAGATCGTCTGCCGCTGCGAGACCATCACCGAAGCGGAGATCCGGGAGGCCATCCGCCGTCCCGTAGGCGCCCGTGATGTAGACGGCGTCAAGCGCCGCACCAGAGCCGGTATGGGCCGCTGTCAGGCCGGTTTCTGCACCCCCCGCACCGTGGAGATCCTGGCCGAGGAGCTGGGCATTTCCCCGCTGGAGGTCACCAAGTTCGGCGGCAAGTCTGTGCTTCTTAAAGAGCATCTCTTTGGGGAGGGTAAGTAAGTATGCGTAATGTAGAAGTTCTTATTATCGGCGGAGGCCCGGCCGGTCTTGCAGCAGCCATCGGTGCTTACGAAGCGGGCTGCCGGGATATTCTTATTCTGGAGCGGGAGGAAAAGCTGGGCGGCATCCTCAAGCAGTGTATCCACAACGGCTTTGGTCTCCATACCTTCAAGGAGGAGCTTACCGGCCCGGAATATGCCAAGCGCTTTATCGACAAGGTCATTGACTATGAGATCCCCTATCAGTGCGATACCATGGTCATCAATGTTACCGGCGACAAGGTCGTTACCTGTGTTTCCAGAGACAATGGACTGCAGCACTTCAAGGCTCAGGCGATCATCCTGGCCATGGGCTGCCGGGAACGTCCTCGTGGTTCCCTGGGCACACCGGGCGAACGCTGCGCCGGTATCTATACTGCCGGTACCGCACAAAAGTTCACCAATCTGAAGGGATTCATGCCCGGCAAAGAGGTGGTTATCCTGGGTTCCGGAGATATCGGCCTGATTATGGCCCGGCGTATGACATTTATGGGCGCCAAGGTACACGCCTGTGTGGAGCTTATGCCCTATTCCAGCGGCTTGAAGCGCAACATTGTCCAGTGTCTGGATGACTTCAACATACCGCTGTTGCTGAGCCATACTGTGGTGGATATCCATGGACGGGAGCGGCTGGAGGGTGTTACCGTGGCCCAGGTGGATGAGAAGCTCAAGCCCATTCCCGGCACGGAGCAATATTTCCCCTGCGATACACTCCTTCTGTCTGTAGGCCTGATCCCGGAGAACGAGCTCACCGGTATGGCCGGGGTCGAGATCGCTCCTACCACCAGCGGCGCTGTGGTAGACGAAAGCCTGCAAACTTCGGTAGAGGGCATCTTCTCCTGCGGCAACGTGCTCCATGTGCATGATCTGGTGGACTTTGTTTCCGAAGAAGCAACCAAGGCCGGCGCTAATGCGTACCTGTATGTGCAGAGCAAGCTGCCCAAAGCAGAAAAGAAGATCCCCGTTGTCATGGGCTTTGGGGTGGGCGGTATCGTACCGCAGTTTGTAAGCGATGAGGTCAGTGCGCCCGTGAATTTCATGTTCCGGCCCCGGAACGTATATAAAAATGCCAAAGTCGTGGTGGCGGTGGATGATACGGTCATCTATTCCAAAAAGTCCATGATCCTGGCCCCCGGTGAAATGGTCAACGTGAAGATCGATCCGGAAAAGCTGACCGGGGTGGCCAATGCAAAAGCCATCAATGTAAGAATCGAGGTGCCTGAAGCATGACATACGAACTGACCTGCATAAACTGCCCCATGGGCTGCCGGATCACGGCGGAGTATGACGGCAAGGAAGTGACCAACATTCAGGGGTATACCTGTGCCCGGGGCAAGGCATATGCCCAGACGGAAATCACCAACCCCACCCGCATGGTCACGGCGCTTTGCCGCATCTATGGAACGGACGAACCTTTATGTGTAAAGACCAGTCAGCCCGTGGAAAAGGCCAAGATTTTTGAGGTGCTGGCCGCCCTGAAGGAGGCGGTAGTGATCCGCCCCGTGCATATAGGCGACGTCGTCATCGAAAACGTGTGTGGGACCGGTGCCAACATCATCGCCACGGAAGAGATCTATTGATCCCGGTGCTGTGGCTCAGTAATCGGTAAAAAAGCAGCCGTCCCTTTCGAAAAGGAGGGGACGGCTGCTGCTTTTCTGGCTGAAGAAAACAGGTAATTGTCAGATCACGATCCCGCCGTCTACCGACAGTATCTGTCCCGTGACCATGGGGGATTCCAGCAGATACAATACGGCTCGGGCCACGTCTCCCGGCTGCACATAAGCGCCCAGGGGCGTGTCCGCGCGAAAGGCTTCCATATCCTCAGGAGAAAGGGCGCTGTTCATGGGGGAGGGCACCAGCCCCGGAGCTATGGCATTGACCCGGATGCCGCTGAGGGCCAGTTCTTTGGCCAAAGCCTTTGTCATGGCGTTGACGGCTCCTTTGGTGGCGGAATATACTACCTCACAGCTGGCCCCGATCAGTCCCCACATGGAGCTGATAAAAATGAGCGAGCTGTTTTCATGGAGCCGCAGTTCTCCGGATGCGCGTTTTGCCACCAGCATGGGCCCCTTCACGTTTACGTTCCACAGCCTGTCCATGGCTTCTTCGGGCACATCCTCCAACAGCATCTGGGGCAGAGCGGCCCCGGCACAGTCTATAACGGCCTGAGGCGAGCCCAGCCGCTCCCGGGTCTGCCGAAAGATAGCATCTATTTGCTCTGCCTTCGTGCAGTCTCCCTGCACAATGGTGTAGGGAGCAGAAATGGGGGAGAGGCGTTGTAAAAGGGCTTCTCTGTTCCGGTGGCAATGGCAGGCCACCGCGTATCCATGCTCCAAAAGTGTACGGGCTATAGCCCAGCCTATGGTGCCTGAAGCACCGAGGACCAAAGCGGTTTTCACGGCTCAGTCCTCATATACGCCCAGAATACGCCCTATATACTGGGTGTGAGGGTCTTCGTTCTTATAAAAACGCTGGATAAGCGCAAATTCTTCGATAATGTGTTCGGGGATCTCCGTCCGGTGCAAAATCTTGCATTCCACATGGAACCGGCAGCCGGAAAGACCGCCCTGCCCGCCGAATTTCCCGGGAAGCACGGAAAGGCCAAGCGCCTCCGCCTTATGCACGTCCCGTCCGGAGCGGCTGCCGCAGAAAGCCAGTTCCTTATCCATAACGCCCTCTTCGGGCACACTGATGGTAAAGCAGTCGCTGTCTTTCAGCAGTTCGTGTGTGTAGCGGCTGCGGCGTACATAAACTGTAGCTACCGGGATCCCCCACAGAATGCCGAATTGAGCCCAGCCGATGGTCATGGGATTATCCCTGACCATAAGGAAGGCGCCTTTGCCGTTGAGCTGCCGGGAAGCGATCTCCATCCAGTTTTCAGGAAGCATATGTATTTCCTCCGTCTTTTTTTACATAGTATATCCTATGGCGTGCAGAAAAAAAAGAGGGAAGCCGCATATGCAGCTTCAGTAAATGAAAATTTCGGGGTTATTCCTCCGTGCAGGGCCCCATGCGCCGCACGTTCCGCTGGAAAAGCATTACGATCCCCCACAGTCCGGCCACGCCTACCAACGCATAAATAATGCGACTCAGCAGGCTTCCAACGCCAAAGATGGCGTCTACCAGGTTAAAGTCGAAAAAGCCGATAAGTCCCCAGTTAAGGGCGCCGGCAATCATCAGTATCAGGGCAACTACGTTCATAAAAAAACTCCTTTCCGTTTTGCACCATGTGTATTTGTAGCATGGCAGGGAAAAGGAGTTTTTATTCGTTTTGTGTCGTTTTTTTGTTTTATGCCCAGGCATAAGGGTCGCTGCTGCGCTTTTTCTTTTCCTGGAGCACTTCCACTTCAAACCGGTCAAAGTCCACAGGCTCCATAAAGTCGGATGCCTTGAATACTGCCCGGGAAAACCGCTGCAGATCCTGATAATGCTTTTGCAGCAGCACCGGTCGGCTCAGATCCAGCTGCTGGCAGAGGGGATGGAGGATATCTTCCCAGCCTGCAAGATCAGAAGGCCGGGGAGAATCAAATTCTCCCACGGCCTCACGGACTGTTTTATGCTCGGTTATGACTTTAGCCCAAACCCGCATAGCCTTATTTGTTGATCATGGCAAACCAGGCTGCCGTATACAGGCTGGTTCCATCGCTGTACAAACCGTTAAGCGTGCAGTAGATCTTATAGGATTTGCCCACGTTTTCGGAAGGTGTCCACTTCTCGCTCATGTTTACGCAGTAGATGTTGGTCGTCTTGCCTTTGGCGGTCATGGCTTCCACGCACACTACTTCCAGTCCGTCTACCTGCTCTACAGAAACGACTTTTCCTGTAAACCGGTATGCGCCCTTGTCGTTGGGGTCAGCCATGACTTTATCGAAGGAATACTTATAGATCTCGTGGTAGCTCTTGGTCTTGTTGTAAGCTTTGACCATGGCATCCTTGGAATCAAAGAACCGTGCCACATAGCAGCTCAGATCCTTCTCTTCATAGCCTTCCTGACTGGCATGGAGATTGATCTTATAGAAGCCGTATCCGTTGAAGGTGGCTTCGAAGCTGTAAGTGCCGTCGGCATTGACGGTCACTGCGCCGCACGCTACATCTCCATCATCACAGGAGGCGGTCACAGTGCTTCCGGGGGAAACGGTTCCGCTTACGCTCACCTGATTGGCCGTGCCTGCACGGATAATGGACTTATCGCCGTTTACGGTAAGCGTCATCGCTTCCGGAACAAACACATAGGGATTCAAAGTGAAGGTGTATTCGCTGCTGGCGTAATTGTCCTTGCTGGCCTTGATGACTACGGTTTCTGCCGCATCGCCACTGAGCTTGTAATCACCCTGAAAAACGCCTTCGTTATATACATTCAGCTGCTGATCGTTGGCATATACGGTAACGGTGTGGTCATCCACGGTGCCTTCAATATGCAGCACGTTGCCTTCCGCTGCCATAATGCCTTCCGCAGGAATGTTCTCAGGCACGGTAACGTTCAGATTGATCTTGGGCAACGTCAAAGTCAGGCTCTGCACCTCCCGGCGGGTCTTGGTTCCATCAGCGGAGATCACATACAACTCCGGCGTAAAGGTATAGGTAGTGTCCTCTACCGGTGTGTTGGGATAGAAGCAGACTTTGGGTACTTCCAGTGCCAGATGAATGATCTTTTCCGGGTCGGTGTTGGTGGACTGGGAAGGATCCTGATTGGGAAGATCCAACTGTACGGTTTCACCGGGCTGCAGATATACATAGATCTTGAAGCATTCCTGTCCGGCAGCATTGAGGCCTTCCTCAACAGAGGTAGCGTTAAAATCGATCTCGCCGCCGGTAACGGAACCGTCATTCTGCTGCTGGTTGTTAGCATCCTGGGTCTGCTGATCCTGGCCCTGATTCGGCTGTTCCTTACCCTGGCAGTTGAACTGCAGGAAGGAGGGAAGACGGCCTTTCAGATCGCCGCCCACCTTGTTGCAGTAGATCACGATGCATGCCATCAACACAAGGATCAGTGCTACGCCTCCCAGCAAAATGGCAACAACGTTCACGCCACCTGGTTTTTTCTTGCCGCCATTGGCAGATTTGCGGCCCCGGGGCGGCGTGGGCTCATACTCTTCGTATTCTTCGTCCTCGTCGTCCTCATCTTCATCGTCTTCGTCGTATTCTTCATCGTCGGAAGAATCGTCCTCATCATCTTCTTCCTCGTCGTCCTCATCATCTTCATCTTTCTTTTTGCGGCCGCGGCCAAAAAGAAATCCCTTGCGGCGGGGCTTTTCTTCTTCCTCGTCGTCCTCGTTTTCATCGTCCTCCTCGTCATATTCGTCTTCGTCATCCTCTTCTTCCACAATGACGGGGCGGCGCTTACGGGAGAAACGGGTGATGTTCTCTTCTGGCTCCAGAGTTTTGGCTGGAGCGGCAGCTTCTTCTTCGGTTTCTTCCGGAGCAGCTTCAGGCTCCGCAGAGGCAGCGGGCTTCTGACGGGCAGTACGGTTCATGCGGGAAGGGGCGGGCGCGGCCTCCTGTTCCTGGGGGGCAGCATCCGTTTCCGGCTCCTGAGGGGCAGGGGCGTCCTGACCTTTCAGGTTGGCGGCGCAGACTTTGCAGAAGTTGGCGTGGTCGGGATTATAGGCCCCGCACTCTTTGCAGATCATTATTGAAATCCTCCTTGGATCATATTTATACTGATGCTAAAATTATAGAGGCGTTTTATTGCCGAGACATGACGAATATGTAAACATTTTTCGCAGGTGCAAGTCATACGCATTGTCACGGACCGGTTCCTGTGATATAAATAGGAACGGCTCCAATTTGCACGGCTTTTGACGGGCCTTGCATAGAATAAAGTAAACCCATATGTAAAGGAGCGATTCTATGATATATTTTGACAACAGCGCAACTACCCGTGTGCTGCCCCAGGCCATTGCGGCGGCAGAGCAGGCCATGGGAGAGAATTTTTTTAATCCTTCCGGTGCATACGGCGGGGCGGCCCTGGTAGAAAAGCAGGTGGAAGCGGCCCGCAGCAGGCTGGCTCGTCCGCTGGGTGCCGCCAATGAAGAGATACTCTTTACCTCCGGCGGGACAGAAAGCAATAATATGGCCATCCGGGGCACCCTGCAAACCTGGCGAGGACCCTGCCGCATGCTGATTTCCGCCGTGGAACATCCCTCCGTATACGAAACGGCTCTATCCATGGCCGATGGGCAGACAGAGGTCATCGTGGTGCCGGTGAACAGCCAGGGAGCGCCGGATCTGGAGTTTCTGGCCGCCAATCTAACCGAGAATACGGCATTGGTATCCCTCATGCATGTGAACAATGAGCTGGGCACCGTTACGGATATTCCCCGGGCTTCCGCTCTGATTCGCCGCTATGCGCCCCGTGCCCTGTATCATGTAGACGGCGTTCAGGGCTTTTTGAAAGCGGATACGGATGGACGCTGGTTCGATCTGTATTCCGTTTCCGCCCACAAGTTCCATGCGCCCAAAGGGATCGGACTGCTGTATAAACGCCGGGGCATCCGCTTTGCCGGCGGACAGACCGGCGGCGGACAGGAACAGAATCTGCGCTCCGGTACTTTGAATGTCCCCGGTATTTTGGGAGCCGCAGCGGCAGCGGAACAGTATTTTGCCAACCGGATCCAGTGGCGGCAGAACATGCGTGCCTGTAAGGAGCGTTTGTATGCCAACATGATGACCCTGCCGGATGTCCTTCTTAACGGGCCGTCTCTGGAAGAGGGAGCGCCTCATATTCTGAACCTGTCCTTTATGGGTGTACGGGGAGCAGTGCTGCTCAACGCATTGTCACAGCAGGGCGTATATGTGGCCACGGGTTCCGCCTGTTCCTCTCATAAAAAAGGAAAGAACCGGATCCTTTCCGCCTCGGGTATAGAGGGCCCCCGGCAGGAAGGGGCTATCCGCTTCAGTTTCTGCCCTTTCAATACCCTGGAAGAGGTAGATGCCGCTTCCGACATGATCGCACAGCAGGTTACATTTTTGCGTAAATACAGGAGAAGATAACAACATGGAACATGCCATTCTTATCAAGTATGCCGAGATCCATCTCAAAGGTCTCAACCGCCCGTTTTTTGAAAAAAAGCTGGTGACAAATATTCGCCATGCCCTGGGGGAGATCCCCGGGGAGATCGTCCGGGAGCAGGGACGGGTATTTGTATATGCCATTCCGGAAGCCAGCATAGAAGAAGCAGCACTGCGGCTGACCCGTGTGTTCGGCATCCATTCCCTGTGTATTACCCGCTGCGTGGAAAAGGATTGGGAGACTATTGTAGAAAATGCAGGGGCCCTCATGGCCCCTTATGCCGGCGGCGCTACCTTTAAGGTGTTTGCCCGCCGGGCGGACAAGCGTTTCCCCATGACCAGCGAGGAGATATGCCGGGAATTGGGCGGACGGATGCTGGAAATGTATCCCATGCTCAAAGTGGATGTGCATACCCCGCAGATACCCTTAACGGTGGAGATCCGGCAGGACCGGTGCTTCGTGTATACCCGGGATATCCCCGGCTGCGGCGGGCTGCCGGTGGGCACCAGCGGCCGGGCCATGCTGCTGATCTCTGGCGGTATCGACAGCCCAGTGGCCGGATACATGATCGCCAAGCGAGGGGTCGCCCTGTCAGCCATTCATTTTTACAGCTATCCCTATACCAGCGAGCGGGCCAGAGACAAGGTGGTGGAGCTGGCCAGGATCGTTTCTTCTTATGCGGGGCCCATGGACCTGTATCTGGTACCCTTTACGGAGATACAGACCACCATCTACGATAAGTGTCCCTCCAGCGAGACTACGGTGCTCATGCGCCGCCTGATGATGAAGATCGCCCAGCTGACAGCCGAAAAGTGCGGCTGTCAGGCCCTGATCACCGGGGAGAGCATCGGCCAGGTGGCCAGCCAGACCATAGAAAGCCTGGCCGTTACCAACGATGCCGTATCTGTGCCGGTGTTCCGGCCCCTTATCGGCTTTGACAAGGAAGAGATCATCGAACGGGCAGAAAAGATCGGGACCTTTGCCACCTCCATTCTTCCCTACGAAGACTGCTGCACGGTCTTTGTGCCCCAGCATCCCGTTACCAAGCCAAAGGTGGAAAAGCTTCGGGAAAGCGAGGCGCTGGTAGACTTTGCCCCCATGATAGAGCGGGCCATGGAGCAGACGGAGGTTCTGCGGATTTCACACAATGTTTCCGATTGAACCGGCTCTTCCATGGTATACTGGACAATGTATTTTTCCAAGGAGGACTAAAGCATGAAAACCTTGCTTCGCATTATCGGCTCCTTGGTGGTGGTGCTTTGCCTGGCAGCCTTTGTGCTGTTCAAACTCAATGAGAAGGGATTTATTTCCGGCGCGCTTTCCGATTGGGTCAGTTCCATCACCGCTCATGTTATCGGCATCAAGAATGAGACAAAAGACTTTCTGGAGGAGGAGGGCATCACTCTGCCTACCGCCCGCCCCACAGATACGGCTGCGCCCCAGCCTACGGATACGCCTGTGCCAGAGATCACCGCTGCTCCGGAGAGTGGAGAGCCTCCTGTACTGACTACGGGGATTCCCGCCCTGACGGCGTCTCCCGCACCTGCCGGGAACTGAAACCAATACAGCCGCACTCCGCCTGAAACATTTTTATCAGATAATGTAAAAATTGGCTTGACATTTTCACGGCGGAGTGCTAATATACTCGAGTCGGCAGGAAATGCAGCAGAAATATCTGGGTGTAGCGCAGTTTGGTAGCGTGCTTGAATGGGGTTCAAGAGGCCGGAAGTTCAAATCTTCTCACCCAGACCAAATAAAAAGTCCCATGTAATGGGGCTTTTTTTGTGCCTTGAATCAGAGACTGCTCAATTGCCGCCTGTGGTTTTCTCACGGCGAGCAGACCGGCTTTACTGTAAAAAAGGTCGCATCTCTGTATTTTCTGGTTGTCATGCTGCGCGATTCATGGTATCCTGCTTTAGAGTAACTTGTGTGCCTTGGGCACGGTGGAAAGGAGATCCGGATGCGCTTATTGTTCAAGCAGCGCTTTTTCTCGTGGCTCGACAGCTATGATATCTATGATGAAAGCGGGAACATCGCTTATGTGGTCAAGGGGCAGCTGAGCTGGGGCCACTGCCTGAAGGTCTATGATGCCATGGGGCAGGAAGCGGGGCTTTTGCAGGAGCGGATCTTCACCTGGCTCCCCAAGTTTGAAATATATACCGGCGGCCAGTACAGGGGGTGTATCCGCAAAGAATTTTCCCTGTTTACACCCCGGTATGTTTTTGACTGCTGCGGCTGGCAGGTGGAAGGAAACTTTATGGAGTGGGATTATACCATACGCAGTGGGAACCGGCAGGTGGCCTCCGTCAGCAAGGAATTGTTCAACTGGACGGATACTTATGTGCTGGATATAGCCGATCCGGCGGATGCGCTGCTGGTGCTGCTGTTCGTGCTGGCGGTAGATGCAGAAAAATGCTCCAGAAGCAGCCACTGATTCCGTGAATTATGAGATAGGGGGATATATATGGAAAAGCCTAAGAGAAGATTTGGGGACCGCCGTGACGGACGATGGGTGCGGGAGGCGCCGGGACTGCAAACGGTCATGGCCCATCTGATGCCCAACCGTACCGATTGTGAGGTCTGCCTCCATGATACGCTGGATGCTACGGAGCTGATGAAGTTCATCGAAGAAAAAAACGCCCGGCATCCAGAATATAAGACTACGATCTTCCACTGCTTTTTACTCAGCTTGGCCCGGATGATCCGGGAGCGGCCAAAGATGAACCGCTTTATTGCCGGGCACAGGATGTATGAACGGTATGAAATAAGTTTCTGCTTCGTTTGCAAGCGCCGCTTTGCCGACGGGGCGGAGGAATCCCTACTGTATCTGGTGCCCAAGGAGGAGGAAACCATAGATTCCTGGTCCAAGCGCATCGTGGGCGATGTAAAGGAAACCCGCAAAAGTGAGCATTCCACCGGCGGTATCGATGCGGCGCTGGATGCATTTGCCAAGATTCCCCGGGTACTGCTGATGTTCGTGCTGCGTATTATCCGCTGGCTGGATTTCTGGGGACTGGTGCCCAAAGCCCTGACCTATGGGGATCCCAACTATTCCACGGTGCTGGCCAGCAATCTGGGCAGCATCAAATGTCCATCCGTATACCACCATCTCAATAATTACGGCACCAACAGCGTTATGGTCACCATCGGCACCCTTCACAAGGGGGAGGTCATACGTGAGGATGGCACCAAAGAGATCCGGGATCTGGTGGATATCAGCGCTACGCTGGATGAGCGTATTGCCGACGGCTTCTATTTTGCCCGGAGCCTGAAGCTGGTAAAACATATCTTTGCCCATCCGGAACTGCTGGATAAGCCCCTGCAGGAGCCAAGCGGCTATACCTTTGAATGAGTTTCAGGCGCTCTTTTTTTCGGAGCGCCTGTTCTTTTTCTTCAATTTTTCCTGCATGGCGGCATATTTGGCCTGTCTGTTGAAAAAAGCAGAATGGGGCTGTTCTTTTCTTTGCGGCTGTGTTATACTGTGCAAAGATGAGGTATGTATGAGCATCAGCGTGTTTGATATAATCGGGCCCCGGATGATCGGACCCTCCAGTTCCCATACGGCAGGGGCCGTGCGTATCGGGCAGGTGGCCAACCGCCTGGCAGGCGGCAAGGTAAAGGCCGCTTCCGTGACTCTGTATGGTTCCTTTGCACAGACGGGCCGGGGCCACGGCACGGATACGGCTATCGTAGCCGGCATTCTCGGCCTGGATCCCGATGAAGAGGGGATCTGCTATTCCAAACTGCTCATGAAAGAAGCGGGACTCCATATTCCTGTGCGCTTTTCTCATGAGGAGCCCGTCCATCCCAACACCGCACAGGTGTATGTAATGGGGGAGGACGGCAAGGAATATACCTATGTGGGCACATCCATCGGCGGGGGGCGCATCGAAGTGACCTCCATCAATAATATGGAGGTGGGCTTCAATTGCGAGCTGCCCACCTTGCTTGTGTTCCATGAGGATATGCCCGGGGTCATCATGCGGGTCAGTTCCATACTGGCATTGGAGCGCATCAATATTGCCTTTATGAAGGTCTTTCGCTCCGAAAAGAGCAAAGGGGCCTGTATGGTCATCGAAACGGACTCCCGGGTGGATGAAGCCACCCGCAGGCGCATCGAACTGAACGTGGATGGGATAACGGAGGTCTGCACTTTATGAGATATGCTTTTCATACCGGTGAAGAGCTGCTGGCCCTTTGCCGCAGCGAGCATATGCCCATCAGCCGGGTCGCTCTTGCATATGAAGAAGAGGCGGGGGAAAGATCCCGGGAAGAGATCCTTGCCGAGATGGAGAAAAACCTTGCCACCATGGAAGAAAGCATCCGCGTGGGGCTGGAGGATAAGCAGACCAGCATAACCGGCCTTATGGGAGACGCCGCAGACAAGCTCATGAACTTCAGGGAGGAAGCGCTCATGGGCAAAAATCTGGCCGCCATAACCGCCGCATCACTGGCGGTGGTAGAGGTAAACGCCTCCATGGGCCGCATTGTGGCGGCGCCTACGGCGGGGGCCAGCGGGGTTTTGCCCGGCGTGGTCATAGAATATGCCCGGCAGCAGGGTCTGCCCCGGGAAAAGATGATAGAAGCCCTGTTCAACGGCGGGGCCATCGGTATACTGATCGCCCATAATGCCTGCATCTCCGGTGCCTCCGGCGGTTGTCAGGCAGAGGTGGGCTCCGCTTCCGCCATGGCTGCCAGCGCTTTGACAGAGCTGCGGGGCGGCACTCCGGAGCAATGTCTTCATGCCGCCGCCATGACGTTAAAAAATCTTTTGGGGCTTGTGTGCGATCCGGTAGCAGGGCTGGTGGAATGCCCCTGCATCAAGCGCAACGCCATGGGGGCCGTTAACGCCGTGCTGTGCAGCGATATGGCGCTGGCCGGGATCACCAGCGTGATCCCCTTCGACGAGGTGGTGGAGGCCATGAAGAACGTAGGCCGGATGATGCATCCTGACCTGCGGGAAACGGCCCGGGGCGGCTTGGCCGCTACCCCTACGGCCAGGAGAATTGCCGAAAAGATCATGCATTGACCAGGCTCAGCCTGAAATCAATAAATAAAAAAGAGGTTGTCATGTATCAGATCAAATCAAAAACCGTTTTGAATCCGTCTGTCGTACGCATGGACATCGAAGCGCCCCTGGTAGCCCGCAAGGCTAAGCCCGGCCAGTTTATCATCCTGCGCACCGAAGCGGAGGGGGAGAGGATCCCCCTGACCATCGCCGATTCCGATAAGGAAAAGGGCACTGTGACCATCATCTTCCAGGTGGTAGGCGCCACTACGGAGAAGCTTCAGCACAAGAACGTAGGGGATTGCCTGGCGGATTTCGTCGGCCCCCTGGGCAAGCCCACGCATACCGAAGGGCTCAAAAAGGTAGCGGTCATCGGCGGCGGCGTAGGCTGTGCCATTGCTTATCCCGTGACCAAAGCGCTCTTTGAGCAGGGCACGGAAGTACACGCTATCGTTGGCTTCCGCAATAAAGATCTGGTGATCCTGGAGGATGATTTCCGTTCCCACAGCACAAGGTTCGTAGCCATGAGCGATGATGGCACCTGGGGTGAAAAGGGCCTGGTCACCGATGCGCTCAAGGCGCTTATCGAGGCTGGCAACCAGTATGACGAAGTGATCGCCATCGGGCCCCTCATCATGATGAAGTTTGTATGCAAGCTCACCAAAGAATACGGCATCAAGACCATTGTTTCCATGAACCCCATCATGATCGATGGTACAGGCATGTGCGGCTGCTGTCGTCTCAGCGTCGGCGGCAAGATGCAGTTTGCCTGCGTAGACGGTCCCGAATTCGATGGCCATGAGGTGGATTTTGACGAGGCTATGGCCCGTAACAGTGCTTACCGTGACTTTGAAGCCAAAGCCAGGGAGGAAGCCTGCAATCTGTTCAAGCAGGAGGTACAGTAAGTATGCCTAACATGAAAATGACCCGCAATGAAATGCCCACCCAGGATCCCAAAGTCCGTGCCCGCAATTTTCAGGAAGTAGCCCTGGGCTACACTGCTGAACAGGCTATAGACGAGGCCGCCCGCTGCCTGAACTGCAAAAACATGCCCTGCGTGGCCGGCTGCCCCGTAAACATTCATATTCCGGAATTTATTGCCCATATGGCCAAGGGTGAGTTTGAAGAAGCTTATCAGGTCATCAGCCGTTCCAGTGCACTGCCCGCCGTATGCGGCCGGGTCTGCCCCCAGGAAAATCAGTGCGAAAAGCGCTGCGTCCGGGGCATCAAGGGTGAATCCGTAGGTATCGGCCGTCTGGAACGTTTTGCCGCCGATTATCATAATGCGCATTGGGATAAGCCCGCCGAAAAGCCTGCACCCAACGGCCATAAGTGCGCCATCATCGGTTCCGGCCCCGCAGGCCTTACCTGTGCCGGGGATCTGGTGCGCAAAGGCTATGATGTGACCGTGTTCGAGGCTCTCCATGTGGCCGGCGGTGTGCTGATGTACGGCATTCCTCAGTTCCGTCTGCCCAAAGAGATCGTCCAGAAGGAGATCGCCTCCCTGAAGGAGATGGGCGTAAAGTTTGAGACCAACATGGTCATCGGCCGGGTGCTTTCCATTGATGAACTCATGGACGAGCAGGGCTTCGAAGCCATCTTCATCGGCTCCGGCGCCGGTCTTCCCAAGTTTATGAACATCCCCGGCGAGAATCTCAAGGGTGTATACTCCGCCAATGAGTTCCTGACCCGTGTAAACCTCATGAAGGCCTATAAAGAAGACAGCAACACCCCCATCCAGCATGCCAAGCACGTGGCTGTGGTGGGCGGCGGCAACGTGGCCATGGACGCTGCCCGCTGCGCTCTGCGCCTGGGGGCAGAGGAGGTCTCCATCATTTACCGTCGTTCCATGGAAGAGCTTCCTGCCCGCCGGGAGGAAGTGGAGCACGCCATGGAAGAAGGCATCGACTTCAAGCTTCTTAACAACCCTGTGGAGATCATTGGGGATGATAAGCGCAACTGCACGGGTATCCGCTGCATCCGGATGGAGCTGGGTGAGCCAGATGCTTCCGGCCGCCGCCGTCCCGTGCCTGTAGAAGGCAGCGAGTATGTGGTGGATGCCGACTGCGTCATCATGGCGCTGGGCACCAGCCCCAACCCCCTCATCAAATCCACTACCGAAGGTCTGGCCACGGAAAAGTGGGGCGGCATCATTGCCGATGAGACGGGCAAGACCAGCCGGGAAGGCGTATGGGCCGGCGGCGATGCCGTGACCGGTGCTGCTACCGTTATTCTGGCCATGGGCGCAGGCAAGACTGCCGCTGCCGCTATGGACAAATATATTCAGAGCAAATAAGCTTGCGTGTCTGAAACATAATGCAAAAGGACTGCCAACCAGGCAGTTCTTTTTCTGAAGGCTTTGCAAATTCCCGGCAAACTTGGTATACTTCAGCTGTATGAAGGGGGAGCGCATGGACAGACTTTTGCTGGTGGATGGCAGCAACCTGCTTTTTCAAATGTTTTATGGGATGCCTGCCCGTATCCCCGGTCGGGATGGCAGGCCTGTTCATGGTACCCTTGGGTTTACGGGGGCGCTGCTGCGTGTGCTGCGTATGCGGGTGCCGACCCACTGCGTCGTTTTCTTTGACGGAGAGCATGAAAATCCAAGAAAAGCGCTGGATGAAGCGTATAAGGCCAATCGACCGGATTTCTCGCATATGGAGGAACAGGAGACCCCCTTTGGACAGCTGCCGGATATAAACCGGGTGCTGGAGTATCTGGGCATTCCCCGGATGGAGACCACAGACTGTGAGACGGACGATCTTATCGCCGCCTATGCCCGCCGGATGGGGGAAAAGATGTATGTGGATATCCTTTCCTATGACAGTGACTTTTTTCAGCTCCTGTCCAACCGGGTCTCGCAGCTCCGGTATCGGGGCAAGCTTACAGTCTGCTGGGATCCAAACACGTTTCGGGAAAAGTTCGGCATTGAACCGGAACAGTATGCAGATTTCAAATCTCTTACAGGGGATGCTTCCGATAACATTCGCGGAGCGGAACGGGTGGGTCCCAAGACGGCCGCAAAACTGCTGCGGCAGCACGGAACGCTGGAAGCCCTTCTGACCGGAGCGGAGGAGATATCCCAACCGGCTTTGCGGGAAAGCATTTTATCCAGCCGGGAACGGCTTTTGCGGAACCGGGCCCTGATCCGGCTGGAAGGAACGGTTCCTTTGCCCTTTATGCCGGAAGAAATGACTTTCGTCCTTCCGGAAGAAAGCTCGGGCAGCATTCTGCGTCGGCTGGAGATCCTGTGAGGTCAACGCCTTATTACCAACGCAAAACGGACTTCTTTATGAAGCCCGTTTTCGTATGCTAATATTCCTTTCCCGGGAAAAGAATGCCCGGCAGCTGAGAAAAAGAAGTAAGGATATGATCCGGTTTCAGGTCAGCCTGTTCCATATGGCGGCGCAGACGCTCTTCCCGCTCAAAATCCTCCTGTGTCCAGCTGGTAATGGCGCAAAGCTTTTCATAATAATCGGTATCTTCCCGGGGATATCTGGCCCACAGAGCGGTGACCCCGGCCTTTTTAGCCATATACATATCCTTGGTCAGGCTGTCTCCCACATAAGCGACTTCCACCGGTGTACGGCCCTCCTTCCGGCATATATCCAGCAGCACGTCCACATTGGGCTTTTTTGTGCGCACGGTGCGCACCTTTTCGTTAGAGCCGTAAGTGCTTTGAAACTGACTTTCGCAGGCATATACCCGCTTGAAAAATCCATCAGCCCCCAGCTTCTGCAGACGGTAAAATCCGTTTTCCTGAGAGGATTCCGTGTAGCCGATGATGGTCAGTCCCCGGGCGGCCAATGCTTCCAGCGTCTCTGCAACACCGGGGAAAAGGCGCAGACGGCTGTCCCGTATGCCATTGAACTTCTTAAAAGCCGGGCGCAGGGCTTCTTTCATCTGTGCCGTCTCCATTCCGGTAAAGCAAGCTCGGATGCTGGGCAGACGCAGCGTGGCATAGGGGAATTCCACCGTACCAAGAGACTGGTGTACCTCCCGGTATTCATGCAGGAGCTGATCCATGGCTATCCCGGTAATGCCTGCGATCTCCTCGGCCATGGCATAAAAGGCCGGTACAAAAAAGCCGCTCCAGTCATACAGGGTATCGTCCAGATCCGTAATAAGCAGTTTATGCATCATGGCACCTCATGTAGAATCATTGTGTATGTTGCATCTTACTCCATGACAGCCGTAAAGTCAACCTCCCGGGCAGGGAGGGCGCAGCCGGCAAAATGGATATATGGGAAAATGACCCTGAATAATATATAATATGACGATACGCACAGATTGTATTGAAAATACACAGCAAACCATGTACAATAGAGACGAAACGTGGAAGCTTGCCTGCATCAGGCTTGCTTCCAATGTCTTTTGAGTCCAACCGGCTGGTTTGCGCTGTGCGCAGAGAGGGGAAAGGCGTGTTCGATTTACAAAAGGCCAATATGCTCAAGCGCATTTCAGCAGCCATGCTGGATGGTATCCTGTTGGGCATTCTGGCCGCAGGCTTTGGGTTCCTGCTGTCCCTGGCAACGGGATACGATGCCGGTTATACCCATCTGAAATCTTTCTATTCCCGGTATGAAACCGAGTATAACATTTCTTTTGATATTACCCAGGAGGCCTACGAGGCTTTATCTCCGGAACGAAAGGAGATCTATGACCGCGCTTCCGCCGCCCTGAACGGGGATGCGGAGGCTGCCGCCGCCTTGACTCGGGTGCTGCAGCTTTCTTTAACGATCGTTACCTTTTCGCTCCTGCTTGCCTGTCTTATTCTGGAATATCTGGTACCGCTGCTCTTCAAAAACGGGCAGACACTGGGTAAAAAGGCTTTCGGCCTGGCCGTGATGCGTTCCGATGCCGTTCGTCTTTCGCCTCTGCTGCTGCTGGTGCGTACGCTTTTGGGGAAATACACGCTGGAACTTATGGTGCCGGTGCTGGTGATTTTCCTGTTCTTTTTCGGGGGCATCGGTATTCTGGGGCCGGGGATCCTGTGCGGACTTGCGCTGGTGCAGGTGCTGCTGCTGGCATTTACACAGAACCATACGCCCCTTCATGATCTCATAGCTCATACGGTGGTAGTGGATTACGCCAGCCAGATGATATTCGACTCACCGGAAGCGCTGCTGCGGGCCAAGGAAGAATATCATGCGTCTCTGGCCAGATCGGAAAGATACTGACGCTTTTGCCTGCGGATATGCAGTGTTCATAAAAATAAAGCATAAGGAAAGATCGTATGAAAGTTGAATTGCGGAACATAACCAAGATTTTCCCCAGCCGGAACAAGAAATCCAATGAGGAAGTGGTAGCGGTAAACAATGTGAGCTTCACCATTCCCGATGGGAAGCTCATCGGTCTTCTGGGTCCCTCCGGATGCGGCAAGAGCACATCGCTGTACATGATCTGCGGCCTGCAGAAGCCTACCAGCGGGCAGATCTTCTTTGGCGAGAACGACGTTACCGAGCTTTCTCCCGAAAATCGGGGTGTGGGGCTGGTATTCCAGAATTACGCCCTCTATCCTCATATGACGGTCAAGCAGAACATCCTCTTTCCTTTGCAGAACCTGAAGGGGGAAGAGAGGCTTTCCAAAGAGGATATGCTCAAGCGCACCTATGAGACCGCCCGGCTGGTGCAGATCGAAGATCTGATGGATCGCAAGCCCAACGAGCTTTCCGGCGGGCAGCAGCAGCGTGTGGCCATCGCTCGCGCACTGGTCAAAATGCCCCGGGTGCTGCTGCTGGACGAGCCCCTTTCCAATCTGGATGCCCGGCTCCGCCTTCAGACCCGCGAGGAGATCCGCCGTATCCAGCGGGAAACGGGGATCACCACGGTGTTCGTTACGCACGATCAGGACGAGGCTATGAGCATCTCCGACTTTATCGTGGTCATGAAAAAGGGCGTGGTCCAGCAGATCGGCAAGCCTCAGGACGTGTATGACGATCCGGACAATCTCTTTGTGGCCAAGTTCCTGGGTACGCCGCCCATCAATGTTTTTGAAGGCACCGTAAAGGATGGGAAGCTTTATATCGGCGAAGACGCCGTGGCCGATGCGGCAGACATGCCTCAGGGCGATGTGTTCGTGGGTATCCGTCCGGAAGGATTCGTGCTGGATGCGCAGGGGCCTCTGTGCTGCCAGCTGAACAGCATCGAGGTCATGGGCCGGGATGTGAGCATCGTATCAAAACATGCCGCTTCCCTGAATCCCACAATCCGCTCCATCATCAATGCGGATATAAAAGTGGATCCCGCTGCCGGGAACGTTCGCTTCTCCATCAAACCTCATAAACTCTTTGTTTTCAGCAAGGAGGAAGGGGAGAAGCGCATCCGGCCCGAGGTAAAGTGATATGGTCGAAAGCAAAAACAAGTGGAAGGCATGGCTGTATCTGGCCCCGGCCATCCTGCTGCTGCTGGTGTTTACGGTATGGCCCATTGTCAATACCGTGCGCATGGCGTTTCTGGAAGGATACAGCGGCCTGAAGGCTGCCGGCGGCCAGAACTTCGCCTTCGGCGTGGGGAACTTTGTGAAGGTGATCAAATACAAGCAGTTTTTGAACTGCCTTAAAAACACCATAGTCCTGTGCGTGCCTACGGTGCTGATCTCCTCCTTTCTGGCGCTGCTCATCGCCGTGTTTCTCAATAACATCAAGTGGCTGCAGAAGCCTTTGCAAACCATTTTCTTCCTGCCGTATGTAACAAATTCCATTGCCATAGGCATGGTGTTTGCGGCCATGTTCAATATCGTGGGCAGTTTTTACGGCACGGAGAACGAGATCATCGTCACCGCCGGTATTATAAACAATATCATTGAGTTTTTCGGCGGCAAGCCCGTGAACTGGATCAATTACGGTTCCAGCTACTGGGCGAATATGACGGTCATGATCATCTACATCGTCTGGAACGCCCTGCCCTTCAAGATTTTGATCCTGCTGGGCGGTCTGCAAAGCGTCAACAAGCAGTATTATGAGGCCGCCAAGGTTGACGGTACCTCCCGCCGCCGGGTCTTTACCCGGATCACCGTGCCGCTGCTTTCCCCCATGATCGCTTATGTGGTCATTACCGGTTTTATCAGCGGTTTTAAGGAATACACCAGCATCATCGGTATATTCGGTGAAACCATGGGGCCCGCGGATGCCCCCGGGCGGCTGAACACAATGGTGGGCTTTATCTATGACGCTCTGTCCACCAACAATCAGGGGCGGGCCAGTGCAGCGGCGCTGATCCTGTTTGCCATTATACTGGTGGTAACGCTGCTGAACCTGCAGGTCAGCAAAAAGCGCGTGCATTATTGAGGTATCGACTATGGCGAATACAACCAAGCAAAGAACCATGCCGGAGCGGAACATGCGCGCTCAGAAGACCCGCCAGAGGATCGTAGGCACGGCCGCGCAGGTATTTTACTATCTGTTCCTGCTGGTCATGGCCGTGATCGTCCTGTTTCCCTTCTATTGGATGATCAACTCCTCCCTTAAAAGCCTGACGGAGTACCGCATGAGCACACCTACCTTCTGGCCCAACCGTGTGCTGTGGACAAACTATGTGGATGCCTTTCAAACGGCAAACCTGGGCAGGCTGTTTTTGAACACCGCCTATGTAGGACTCGTTTCCACCATTCTTTCCCTGATCATAACGATCCTCTCCGCCTTTGCCTTTGCACGGCTGGAGTTTAAGGGGAAGGATCTGATGTTCTCGGCTCTGCTGGCCACCATGATGATCCCCGGGGAGCTGTTCACCATCACCAACTACAGCACCGTGACCAATCTGGGCTGGATGAACACCTATACGGTGCTGATCGTGCCGTTTCTGGTCAGCGTGTTTTATATTTATCTGCTGCGGCAGAATTTCCTGCAAATCCCCAACGAACTGTACCTGGCAGCCAAGGTGGACGGGACCAGCGATTTTAAATACCTCTGGAAAGTCATGATCCCCCTGTCTCTGCCAACCCTGATCTCCATCACCATCCTCAAGATGATGGGCGCCTGGAACTCCTACATCTGGCCCCGGCTGGTGGCCAATGATGAGGCGCACCGGCTCATTACCAACGGCTTGAGAAACGCCTTTACAGAAACCACGGGGGATGTTAACTACCCCGTGCAGATGGCCGCCGTGGCTCTGGTCTCTCTGCCGTTGTTCCTGGTGTACCTGTTCCTGCGCAAATACATAATGAAGGGCGTAAGCCGAAGCGGCATTAAAGGGTAATCCCCATATACTGCAAACAGCAAATAAAGGAAGGAAAGTAACCATGAAGAAACGTATTCTGTCTACCATTCTGGCAGTTCTGATGCTTCTGGGCGCAGTCATGATGACTGCCTGCTCCAACGGCACCCCTGCCAACGACGAAAAAGAGCCCGAAGTCACCGATAATACCGGCGACAAGGCCTCTGAAAGCAAAGATGCCGAAGCCGTCAAGGCCGTTGGCAACTTTGAAGTACCTGAAGGCGGTTATGACGGTAGCGAAGTGACCATCAAGTTCTACAACACCATGGGCACCAAGTATACCGACATGATGACCCACTACATCGAAGAGTTCAACAAGCTCTATCCCAACATTCATGTAGAGTGCACCTCCGTGGGCAGCTATGATGACGTGCGGGATCAGATCAGCACTGAGATCACCGTGGGCAACCAGCCCAACCTGGCCTACTGCTATCCCGATCATGTGGCTCTGTATAACCTGGCAGGTGCCGTAGCCACTCTGGACAGCCTCATTGACAGCCAGATCGAAGTTAAGCGCGCCGATGGCACCACCGAGATCCTGGGTCTCACCGAGGAGCAGAAGAACGACTTCATCGCCGGTTACTACAACGAAGGCCGTCAGTTCGGTGATGATCTGATGTACTCCATGCCTTTCTCCAAGTCTACCGAAGTCCTGTATTACAACAAGACCTTCTTTGAGGAGAACGGCCTCACCGTGCCCACCACCTGGGACGAGATGAAGGAAGTCTGCGCCAAGATCAAGGCCATCGACCCCAACTCCATCCCCCTGGGCTATGACTCCGAGAGCAACTGGTTCATCACCATGTGCGAGCAGTACGGCTCTCCCTACACCAGCGCTACCGGCGATCACTTCCTCTTTAACAACGAGACCAACCGGAACTTTGTCAAGATGTTCCGTGAATGGTATCAGGCCGGCTACCTCACCACTCAGAAGCTTTACGGCGCCTACACCTCCGGCCTGTTCACCGTACAGGAAGAGGGCAAGACCCGCAGCTACATGTCCATCGGTTCCTCCGCAGGTGCTACCTATCAGCGGCCCGCCAAGGGTGAGGACGGCAAATATCCCTTCGAAGTAGGCATTGCCACCATTCCCCAGGTTTCCGCCGACAACAAGAGGGTCATTTCTCAGGGACCCAGCGTCTGCATTTTCAAGAAGAGCAATCCTCAGGAGGTCGTTGCTTCCTGGCTGTTCCTCAAGTTCCTGACCACCAGCGTGGACTTCCAGGCTGAGTTCTCCATGGCTTCCGGTTACGTGCCCGTGCTCAAGTCCGTTGCCACCAACGAAGCATACGCCGCATTCATGGCGCAGGCCGACGGCGGTGACTTCATTTCCGCTCTGAGCGCCAAGGTCTGCCTGGAGCAGGAAGACGCCTACTACACTTCTCCCGCTTTCAACGGTTCTTCCACCGCTCGTGATCAGGTTGGCTCTCTGCTGACCACCTGCCTGACCAAGGATGATGGCGGCGATGTGGACAAGATGATCCAGCAGGCCTTTGAAGACGCTGTCAGCGAGTGTGAGTATCAGGGCTAACCTGAGGTATATCCGTTTATGAAGAAGGTATGTTCCCTTTTGACAGCCTGGCTGCTCCTTGGCGTCCTGTTTATGGGGTGCGCCGCTCCGGCTCCCTCCGGAGAGACCGTTCCCACCGCCTCTGCGGTGTCGGGAACGGCTTCCCCGACACCGGCAGCAACGCCCCTGGAACCGGAGGACTATGCAGCCAGCGTACAACCGGCAGGCTCCGGTACCGCCGTGAGTCAGATCGTGACGGTGCATACTTTCATTGACGGAGACACGGTGCACTTTAACGTGCCCGAATCAGTGAATGAGACCGGGGTGCTCAAAGCCAGATTCCTGGCCGTCAACACCCCGGAATCTACCGGAAGAGTGGAAGAGTACGGCAAAGCCGCCGCGGCTTATACCAAAGAGCGGTTGCAGCAGGCCGCCTCCATTCTGGTGGAATCGGATACCGGGCAGTGGAACATCGATTCCACCGGCGGCCGGTATCTGGTGTGGGTCTGGTATAAGCCTCAGGGCTCCGCTGTCTATCGAAACCTGAACATTGAGCTGCTGCAGGAAGGACTGGCTCAGCCCTATTCGGCAGCCAATAACCGCTATGGCTCCGTATGTACCCAGGCGCTGAACCAGGCCAAAGCCCTGAAGCTGAAGCTGTACTCCGGTCAGAAGGATCCGGATTACTATTATGGAGATGCCGTAGAGCTTACCCTTCGGGAGCTTCGCTGTCATTTGGCGGAATACGATGGCATGAAGGTCGCCTTTGAGGGCAACATCATTGCCAATCGCGGGAACAGCGTCTACATAGAGGAGCCGGATGCCGAGTCCGGGCAGGTTTTCGGCATAACTGCCTATTACGGTTTCAGTCTTTCCGGAACTGGCATGTCCATTCTGTCCGTAGGCAACCGGGCCAGGATCGTAGGCACCGTCCAGTATTATGAAGCGGGCGGTACGTATCAGATCAGCGGCCTCAGCTATCGGGAGATCCAGCCGGATGATCCCAATAATCTGCAAAAACTGGGGGACGGGGTGTCCGCTCTGTATACCCCCATGACTGCCGAAGAACTGGCTTTCGGCACCGTTGCCCTGACGCTGGAAAGCGGGGAAATGACCCTGCCTGTCGCCCAGATGCGGCTGGATACTTCCGTATCCATGACAGGGCTTCTGGTAGAGCAGGTGCAGCTGCCGGATCCTAAAGGCGAAAACACGGCTGTTACGCTTTACTGCACGCAGGAGGGTATACCTGTTACCCTGCGGCTGGAAAAGGCGGGGGAGGGGATGGATCCTTCCAGCCTGGTGGGAAAACGCATCGATGTAAAGGGACTGGTAGACTGCTTTGCGGGCAGCTATCAGATCCGTATACTGTCCAATCAAGGTATTATCATTGAAAACTGAAAAGGAGAAATCATGAAAAAGTTCGTAGCATTGTTTCTGATGCTGGCGCTCTGCATGGCTGCATTTGCAGGCTGCACCAATGAAGCTGCCAACACGGAGAAAGAGCCTGAAGTACAGGCTACCGAAGCACCTGCCGCCGAGCCCACGGAAGAGCCCGTTGCAGCGCCCCAGGTGGATCCTCTTGAAAATGCCGTAGCTTATCTGCGGCTCATGTACAAGAATGCTGCTACCAAAACTCCTGCCGACTATAAAGTCGTAGGTGCTTTCATGTACAACGATGAGAGCTATGATATCGTCTGGACCGTCAACATCGCCGAAGGCGGCGAAGCTGATGCCGTTGTGGTAGGCGAAGCCGATGAGAACAAGCAGGTCACCATCGACGTTAACGAATCCTGCGCCGCCGAGACCGCCTATACGCTGGTGGGTACCGTTCAGGGCAAGGATGGCAAGACTGCCGAAGTATCCTTCGAGCATGTTGTACCTCAGGGCTTTGATCTGGCCACCGCTTCCTACGATGAGCTGGTCAATGCCGCTTATGAGCTGGAAGAGGGCGCTGCCATGGAAGGCACCTTCCGTCTCTATGGCAAAGTGGTCAAGATCGATACCCCCTACAGCGAAGAGTATAAGAACATCACCGTGACCATTGCCGTGGCCGGTATGGATGATAAGCCTGTCCAGTGCTACCGTCTTTCCGGCGAAGGCGTGGAAACGCTGGCCGAAGGCGAGTGGATCACCGTAGAAGGCTCCATTAAGAACTACAAGGGCACCGTGGAGTTTGACAAGGGCTGCGTGCTGGTAGGCCGCGGGGAGATCCTGGATCAGAGCAAGTTGCTGGAGAAGGCCTACGCTCTGGAAGAAGGCGCCGCAATGGCTGCTCCTACCGCTCTCAAGGGTGTGATCACCAAGATCGATACTCCCTACAGCGAGGAATACAAGAACATCACCGTCACCATCGTCTGCGATGGCATCGAGGATAAGGCTATTCAGTGCTACCGTCTTTCCGGCGAAGGCGCCGACAAGCTGGCCGAGGGTGATGAGATCGCCGTGCTGGGTACCATCAAGAATTACAAGGGCACCATCGAGTTCGATAAGGGCTGCCTGCTCATCCCCGTGGAGTCCGTCTCTGCCGCCAAGACTCTTTCCAAGGCCTATGCATTGGAAGAAGGCGCTGAACTCAAGGGCGTCAAGACCGTGACCGGCACCATCATCAAGATCGATACCGCCTACAGCGAAGAGTACAAGAACATCACCGTCACCATCGCAGCCGCAGGGCTTGCCGATATGCCTATCCAGTGCTACCGCCTCACCGGCGAAGGCGCAGATAAGCTGGCCGAAGGCGACGTGATCACCGTTTCCGGCGTGATCAAGAACTACAAGGGCACCATCGAATTCGATAAGGGCTGCACCTTCGTAAAGTAACAAATCTGTATATGAAAAGGATCGTCTTCGGACGATCCTTTTTTGTATTAAGAGTCATGAAAGCCTTTTTTGAAAGAGCCCTGCCTGCAAGGCATATAAGCAGGAAAACTGATATCTGAAAGCCAATGATCGGTAAATAAAATACATTCTTTCCGGATGAAATAACAACTTGACAGAGGGCATGAAAAGGTCTATTATATGTCCTTGTGCGAAAAGAAGAAATATAGGGGATATAAGAAGCAGTCCCCTGAAGGAGTAAACAATGTCTGCATTGATGTCTGCGGCTATGGCTCTGCTCATCGGTCTTTTGATGACCAGGCTCTTTAAGTATCTGCATTTGAATTTTCCGGATGTGACCGCATTTCTGCTGGCGGGTCTGCTGGTAGGGCCGTTCTGCCTGGGCAGATTGAATATCCCGGGGCTGGGCTTTCCCACCTTTGCGGATGCGGAAAAACTCAGCACCATATCCAACTGCGCCCTGGGTTTTATCGCTTTTTCCATCGGCAACGAGTTTTGCCTGAATCAGTTAAAATCCATTGGAAAGCAGGCGGTCGTGGTGGGCATTGTGCAGGGCATCACGGCAGCGCTGCTGGTAGATGCAGCGCTCATTGGACTGCATTTTCTCATGCCAGATACTCTCAGCATCCCTGCGGCCATCACACTGGGCGCCATTGCTACGGCTACCGCCCCTGCGGCCACGCTGATGGTCGTCCGGCAGTATAAGGCCAGAGGCAAACTGACGGATATCCTGCTGCCTGTGGTAGCGCTGGATGATGCTGTGGGTCTGGCGGTATTTTCCGTTTCCTTCGGCATTGCATCCTCCCTTATCAGCGGACATACGGATATTATTTCCATTGCGATGGAACCGCTGATCGAGATCCTGTGTTCGCTGCTGCTGGGAGCTTTTATGGGATGGGTGCTGACTCAATTGGAACGCACCTTTTTCTCCAACTCCAATCGTCTGTCCCTGACCATTGCGTTTGTGCTGCTGACGGTGGCCCTGTCTATGGTGGAGTTTGATATCGGCCCTGTCCATGTGGCTTTTTCCACGCTGCTGGTGTGTATGGCTTTGGGTACCGTTTTCTGCAATATCTGCCCTCTGGCAGCCGATCTGATGGAGCGGGCAGATAAGTGGACGGCCCCCCTGTTTGCCTTGTTTTTTGTGATCAGCGGCGCAGAGCTGGATCTGAGCGTATTTAAGGCTGGTGCAGTCATTCTGGTAGGTATTGTGTATATTCTTTTCCGTTCCGGCGGTAAGTATATAGGCGCCTATGCAAGCTGTGCAGCTACCGGCTGCGAAGAAAAGGTAAAGAAGTATCTGGGCATTACGCTGCTGCCTCAGGCCGGTGTAGCCCTGGGCATGTGTGTTACCGCCGCCACCCTGGGGGATAAGGATGGCGCTCTTATCCGTAACATTGTGCTGTTCAGCGTGCTGATCTATGAGCTGGTAGGGCCGCTGCTCACCAAGTGGGCGCTGACCAGATCCGGAGATATCCAGCCCATGAGTCTGGAAGTGAGAAACCGCCGTGAGCAGAAGCTCAAGGAGATCAAAAGCAGAAAGACCCGGTGAGACTGAAAATTTCAATAATCAATAAGATATAATGAAACGGCTGTGCAATGGGAGTATTCGTTGGCACAGCCGTTTTATATGTAGAGAGTGTATCGCAGACTGTCTAACTTTCCCATGGCGCATTATATAAAAAATGGCTGTCCTGATGGCTGTTGACAAGCATGTGTTTTCAGACTATAATAAAAATGATGATTGCATAACAAACGATGCAAAACGATTGATTTACATAACGAGGATATTATGCCGCCGAAGCCGAAATTTACCAGAGAAGAAATTGTACAGACTGCATTGAAAGTTGTATCCCAAAAAGGAGCAGAGGCCCTTACCGCCAAAGAATTGGGGGAGGCACTGGGCAGCTCAGCCCGCCCCATCTTCACCCTGTTCAACAGCATGAAGGAAGTGCAGGAAGAGGTACGCAAAGCCGCCATGCATAGATTTGAAAACTTTGCGGCGCAGAAGCTGCCCGATATGCCCCTGTTCAAGCAGGTAGGGATGCAGATGGTTCTCTTTGGCGCAAGGGAGCCGAAATTGTATCAGCTGCTCTTCATGCAGGAGAATAGAAACGCCGTCAGCTTTAACGACGTTTTTGGCGATCTGGGACCCACGGCTCAAAAGTGTATTGAGCTGATCCGGGAAGAATACAGCATGACGGAGGAGGAAGCGAAGCTTCTCTTTGAAAACGTATGGATCTATACCTTCGGGGTCGGTGCTTTGTGCGCTACACGAGTGTGCAGGTTTTCCGAAGCACAGTTGGGGCAAATGCTCTCTACCGAATTCCAAGCCATGATGCTGCTTGTGAAATCCCGGAAGGGAAAATGCCATGGAGCCGAATGAAACGCAATGGGTCCTGTGCCCGGAGTGCCATGGAAAGATACGGACGCAGATTCGGAGGGATACGGTTTTAGAAAACTTTCCCCTGTTCTGTCCCAAATGCAAAATGACCTTCCTGATCTCCATGCGGGATTGTAAAGTCCGATATGCTCAAAAGCCGGACGCTGAGACGCAGAGCTGAGCCTGATAAAAATCAGATTCGCTTTGCGTCATTTTTTATGTAACAGTATTGAGAGTCGTTAAGGATAATAATGCGCAAGAGCGCTGTGCCTTGAAGAAAACGAACATCACAGAGAGAAGAGAAACAAAAAGTGAAAGAAAGATCTGTAAGACTACTATTTACTGCAGGCGGTTTGATGCTGCTGGCTGGGGGCATCGCCGTTTTTATGAAAGGGTGGCTGTATGCTGCATTACTGGGGGCTGCGGCCTTTGGATGCTTTGCCGGAGCCTTAAATTTCAGGAACAAACAAGGCAGGGAAGGGTGAGCCTGTAAAAATGGAGCAGACCTTTTCTACTCTTGCCTCGGTAGTGCAGACACAATACGAGCTGCACCTTCATGAAATGCAACGGTCTGCGGTGGGGGGCGGCTCCGAAACCTGGGTTTTACGCTGCGAAGAGGGAGATTATGTCATAAAGTTTCCGGCGGCCAGCCGCATCCATCACCCGGAAGCAGAACCGGAACTGTGCGCATTTTTGCGTATGCATGGCATCCCCGCCTGCGATTTTTTGAAAAACAAAAAGGGAAGCTATATCTCACGGAATACCGACGGGCGCGTATTCACTGTACAGCGGCGCTTTCCGGGTGTGACTCCGGGATGGAACTGTGCATCGAATACACTGTTGATGGAATCGGCAGAACTGCTGGGAAGGATCCATGCCGTACTACAGGCATATCCGCCGCTTCCGGAAGGAATAGGAGCAGGCTTTTTTTATGATATGACGCCTCGGCGAGCCCTGGACTCCTATCGCCGCTCTCTGGCCGCTGCCATTCAGCTTGGGGAAAAGGAGAACGCCGCAGAGTTGGAATGGCGGATCGATTTTGCGGAACAGGTCCCGGCATGGCAATTCGATCTGAATCGGCTGACCTTGCGGAATACACACGGAGATTGTTGCATCAACCAGTTCCTCTGCGAAAATGGGCACCTGACCGCCGTTATCGATTGGACAACAGCCTGTGTGCATCCCGTTATCTGGGAGATCATGCGCTCATTCGTTTACAGTGCGCCATCCTGTGCACAGGGAAGAGTGGATACGGAGCTTCTGGAGCGTTACGTATGCGCTTATTGCAGGTATGGCACACTGAACGACTATGACCGGGAAAATCTTTTTCGCCTGTATCTGTATCAAATCGCTGTCTGTGACTATTATGGGCAGTATTACGCTTCTTCCGATCCCAACAGAGCGATCTATCTTAGGCAGGCGCAGCATGGGACACGGCTGCTGAAGTACGCCGGCTCCGTCCTTTACCGGGAATAGGGTTTGAAAGAGCTATAAAAGCCGGAAGGAGCCGGTTGACAGGTGAGTGGAAGCAGTAACCGGCTTTGGAGACATTGCGAGATATAGCTGTCGGACTGAACGCCGCACAGATTCTGGCAAACAGATTGTTTATGTATGGAGGAGAAAATGAGCAAATACCACATGCTGTGGATGTATGTACAGAACAGCGGTAAACAGCAGCTTATGCTGTCATTCGATGAGATCGAGAAAATTGCGGGCATACCGTTGGATCATTCTTTTCTGAAATATAAAAAGGAACTGTGCGCATATGGGTATGAAGTTGAAAAGATATCCATGAAGGCGCAGACCGTGAGTTTTGTGCGCAAATAGAGCGGAGTATGGAGATTGCGTTGATCAACAGGCACAATTTCACCCGGGAATCTTTAGACGCCTTTTCCCGTTATCAGGTGGTAAAAAACGTGTATCGGGTGAAAGAAGGGGAGATGTATCTGGCGTACCGGCCTTTTGTGGAAACCTGGACGTTGGAACGGAAAAGGGAGAAAGCCGCAGAAATACTGGCTGGGGATCACATTGTTTATGGCGCATTTGAAAAAAACGGGGATATCGTAGGAATCATGCTGCTGCTTCCGGTACTGGAGCACGACCGAATGATCCTGGACAGCTTCCATGTTTCCACCCATAAACGCAGGCAGGGGCATTGGCCGGGCGCTGTTCGCAGCGGCAAAGGAAGAGGCGATCCGGTGTGGAGCAAAAGCCCTGTATGTATCGGCCTGTTCTGCCCGGGAGACGATTGATTTTTATACGGCCATGGGATTTACGCTCAGCCCGCATCCCATACGCTGCTGCGTGGAGGCCGAGCCGTATGACATTCAGATGGAATGTACTCTTTAGCCTTACAACGGGAGCAGAAGACATCTTTTTTGCTTTCTATGCGCAGATAACCTTGCTGCTGCCGGGTCTTCATATGCAGGTAACTGCCGATGCATTGATTGCAGAACAAAATTAGAATCGGGGAAGCTGCAAACAGCGATCCGAAATTTTAATAAACAGGGAGAAGCAAAATGAAAACACTTACTACCATTCAAAAGATTTCCAGGTTGGGAAAAACGCTCAGCAAAATTGCGTTTGTATTTTCAGTGATCGGCTTTGTTGGCTGTCTGGCGGGGCTATGCGGCATGGGGCTCGGCGGAGGAACCCTGATTAAAATCGGTGGCGTTACCCTCCATGGATGGATCCTCAACGACTATGGGTATAGCATGGGAAGCATAGCTGCAGCACTTGCCGCGTGGGTGATTGTTTGCGCAGGGGAGGCAGTGCTGGCAAAGTTTGCCGAAAGATATTTTAAAAATGAACTGAAGGCCGGGACTCCCTTCACCTTTGCCGGTGCAAAGGAAATGTTGCGGCTCGGCATTCTGATCCTTGCTGTTCCTACCGGCTGTGCAGTGTCAGGCAGTATTGTGGAAGGCCTTGTTACCGGTTTTATGGAAGTGGAAAAGGCGGCGGTCATGGACATGCGCTTTGGTAATGAGGCGAACATTGTGTTGGGTGTCATGTTCATCCTTGCGGCACTGCTTTGCCGGTACGGGGCAGAACTCAGACAGAGCGATTGTTAATAAAGCAGACAAGAACTTGCGGACCGAAGGATCAATGCGATACATGCATGACGCATAAGGAGAAAGAAAATATGGAGAAATATTCTTATATCACTTTAAGACAGCAGCCGCAGCTGAAAGAGAGGGCAGCCGAATGGTTTCATCAGAAATGGAATGTGCCAAAGGAAGCGTATCTGAAATGCATGGACGAGTACCTGAACGGAGAAACAGAATATGGCTGGTTTCTTTGTCTGGACGGGGATACGCTCATTGGCGGATTGGGTGTTATCGAAAATGATTTTCATGACAGAAAAGATCTGACTCCCAATATCTGTGCCGTATATACCGAAAGGGAATACCGCTCCAGGGGCATTACGGGGCGGCTGCTTTGCATGGCTGTGGAGGATCTGAAGGTCAAAGGGATCTCTCCGGTATATCTGCTCACAAATCACACCGGCTTTTACGAGCGGTATGGCTGGGAGTTTTTATGCATGGTGCAGGGAGATGGGGAAGAAGAACTTTCAAGAATGTACACACACAGGTGATGCAAGGCAGACAGCGGCGTTCTGTGAAGAAGTTTTTGACCCCTGGACGGGAGAGCTTGTTCCTAATATCGGCAGCGGCCTGACTGCCTTTGACCTGAGGGTATACTATGCTTACCAACAGATCGGTATGACCACAGCAACGGTGCAGGTGTCTCTGACGGAATTTCTATCCATCGTACTTCAGGGCTCGGCGGCAGGCGTATGGACAGCTCGCTATGATCCGCCAAAGCTGATGCTTCTCGGGGACAGGGGCCGGCGCTGGGCCTGTTTTACATCAGCGTTACGGCGAGCGCAGGGTTTTCCTCATTGCTGGAACCTGCTTCCTGTGCGACGGTTTCAAACCTGATCCACAAAGAACAGTATGAAAGGCAAGTAAACTGGTGCAGCTGGCGGGTTATGTATTGCCTCCGGCACTGCTCCTCCTTCTGGGCGGTGCCTGTATGTGCACCCTGTCGCCGTGTATTTTTCGTTCCAATAAGATCAGAACTTTGAAAAAGCCGGATAAGAATCTTTCGATTCAGGCGCAAGCAGCATATTTGTAAAAAGCGCATAGAAGAGCAGGGGAGAGAACCCTGCTCTTTTGCTTCCGGAAGCGGTTCAGGTCAGTTCTATGGGCACGGAACAGTCCGCTTCCACCTGGCCGGGTAAGACACGGCAATCCAGCGCCCCCAGCTGTACACCGGCTTCTGCCGCTTCCCGTAAGGCATCGGCAAAAGCAGGGTGCGTTTCCCGGTTGGGGCGCAGAAGGGAAACGCCCTTCATCTGAATAATAAACAGGATTCCCGCATCCGATCCGTTTTTCTTTGCTCGTATAAGCTCCCGAAGGTGTTTGACGCCCCGTTCCGTGGGGGCATCAGGAAAGTAAGCTATACCGTTTCGTTCCAGCGTAACACCCTTGATCTCCAAAAAGAAAGGGCCATGGTTCGTTTCTCCTGCAAAGTCAAAACGGGAGCTGCCATAGACCTGTTCCTGCCGCAAAGACAATATCTGCGGGCAGCGATTCAGGAGAAATTCCTTTGCAATGGCATTGGGGGCCTGACTGTCCATGTTGATGAGAGTATCGCCCTTATACACACTGACCAGATCATAGGGGGTTCGCCGGGCAGGGTTTTCACCTTTGGACAACAGCACCCGGGTTCCGGGGATAAGAAGCTCTTTGCATCGCCCGGTATTCTTTACGTGGACGGTAAGCTCCTGCCCATCCAGAAGCACCTGTGCAACGAAGCGGTTCGGCCTTGCCAGAAAAATGGCGTCTTTTATGGAAGAATATCGCATACAGGCAGTATACTCCCTGCAAAAGGGGATTGCAACCACATCCGCAAAGCGATACAATGAAGCCAGAAAATAGAAGGAGGAACCGGAATGGCTTCTGTTATATACGCCCATCGGGGCGCCTCCGGCTACGCGCCGGAAAACACACTGGAATCCTTTAAGCTGGCCATGGAAATGGGGGCCGATGGCTTTGAACTGGATGTGCATGTAAGCAGGGACGGTGAACTCATCGTCATTCATGATGAGACCGTAGACAGGACCACCAACGGTACCGGGCGGATCATGGACATGACCCTGCAGCAGATCAAGGCACTGGATGCCAGCAACCATATGGAAAAGTACGCCGGTGCCCGGATCCCCACACTGGAGGAGGTATATTCTCTCATTCAGGGTACGGATCTGCTGATCAATTGCGAACTGAAAACGGATGCGATCCAGTATCCGGATATCGAAAAAAAGTGTCTGGATCTGGCCCGCCGCATGGGAGTAGAGGGGCAGCTGCTGTACTCCTCCTTTAACCACTATACTCTTATGCAGCTTAAAACTCTGGATCCTGCGGTATCCACGGGGGCCCTGTACAGCAATGCCATCTATGAACCGTGGAACTATGTCAGGCCCTTGGGCATCGACAATATCCATCCTCACTGGGCCAACCTGTATATCCCCGGCCTCATCGAGGGCTGCCTGAAAAATGGCGTGGGCATCAATCCCTGGACGGTCAATGACGAACAGGTCATGAAGCATTGCCTGCACCATGGCATCGGTATTATCACCAACTATCCGGACAAGGCGCTGGCACTGCGCCGGGCAGGGGAGAAAAAGTAATATAGAAAAAAACGATTCAACGTTCTTTTCTACCAATAAAAAAAGAAAAAAGCACTTGCCCTGCTCTGCTTCTCATGGTATACTACCTCTTGCTGTGGGAGCAGATGGGTGCTGGTGTGCCCCCTGGTCTTCAAAACCAGTGAGAGCGGTGAAGAGCCGTTTAGGTGGGTTCGATCCCCACATGTTCCCGCCAAAAGTGCCCTTTTGGGCACTTTAACTTTTATTGCTACAGGTTTCTTCCAAATATATCATCGAAGAAACAGATTATTCCGGTTTGACGATTGACTTTTTGCATGGAATAGGGTATAGTCTTATTGAGAAAAATGTTTTAGAATTAAATGGAATAAAAAGGACGACGACCGCAGGAGATCTCCTCAGCAGGAGGAGAGCCGAAGGGAATAAACAGCCGGACTTTGCCGCCCGGCTGCGAATATCTCAGGCCAAAGGACTGTGATTCGACTATCTCTGGAAAGCCAATTGGCACCGAAGGAGCAACCGGGATCTATGGGGATAGACCCGGGAATCTCTCAGGTAGATGCACAGAGTCAGGCAGGAGTGTTTCGTGCTCCTCCGTGACTCTGTTTTTTATTCCATTGATTCTAAAGGGCGAAAGGAAGGGTTCCAAAGGTGCTGCATCAAGCGGATTTTCTGATTTTGACCAACAATCCGTTGGTGGTAAAGTGCCTGGGGAACGACTATGAGATCCGCTTCGAAAAAGATTATTCCTATCGGGATATCCTGATCGAAGCAAGGGATCTTGTGTATAAGGGGCACACCTTGTATACACACCCCCTTTCCGGCAGCGTCAAGCCCAACGAGACCCCATATAAATCCATCGTTGTATCCGATGTGCCCCATGGCTTCAATGCGGATATGGCAAACATGATGGGGGGCAGCATTCAGGTGTTTGACAAGTTCACCCCCAAGAATCGGGAGCTGACGCAGAAGCTGCTGGAGGATTTCCAACTTATTGACTATACCCTGCTCTGCGGTGCTCTTGATTACGACGCGGTTGCCGGGCTTAGTAAGATAAAATAACGAAGAGAAGGAGGTGTTCGGTTTGAAGTTGGAATTGGGTTTCATTGAAATCAAAGATATTCAATTTTCAAACGAATGCAAGGTAGAAGACGGTATCCTGTACGTCGATGCCGAAGCAGTAAAATCATTCGTTTACCAGGACGATGATGTAAAGGCTTGTCTCAAGTCCATCAGCTTCGACATTGCCAAACCCGGGCAAAGCGTTAGGATCACCCCCGTCAAGGACGTTATCGAACCCCGTGTCAAGGTAGAGGGCCCCGGCGGCATTTTCCCCGGCGTCATCGCCAAGGTCGACACCGTTGGTTCCGGTAAGACCCATGTTCTCAGAGGCATGGCTATCGTGACCGCCGGTAAGATCGTCGGTTTCCAGGAAGGTGTCATCGATATGACCGGTCCTGGCGCCGAGTACACGCCTTTCTCCAAGCTCAACAACCTGGTCATGGTTGCCGAGCCCGTAGAAGGCATTCTCCAGCACGCCTATGAGCATGCCGTCCGTATCGCCGGTCTGCGCGCCGCCACCTTTGTGGGTGAACTGGGCCGCAATGTGACCCCCGATGAGACCAAGGTCTTCGAAACCTACGGCATCAAAGAAGGCATCGAGAAGCTCCCCAATCTGCCCCGCGTTGCCTATGTGCACATGCTCCAGAGCCAGGGCCTGCTCCACGACACCTATGTATACGGCGTAGACGCAAAACGCTCCCTGTCCACCATCATCTGGCCCACCGAGACCATGGATGGTGCCATCCTCAGCGGCAACTGCGTGTCTGCCTGCGATAAGAACACCACCTACCACCATGAGAACAACCCCATCGTGGCGGAGCTGTTCGCTCAGCACGGCAAGACCATCAACTACGTTTGCAACATCATCACCAACGAGAACGTTTACCTGGCCGACAAGCAGCGGTCCTCCGACTGGAGCGCCAAGCTGTGCAAGCTTCTGGATTTGGATGGCGTTATCGTTTCTGAGGAAGGCTTCGGCAACCCCGATACCGACCTGATCATGAATGCCAAGAAGATTGGCAGCCTGGGCATCAAGACCACCATCGTTACCGACGAATACGCCGGACAGGATGGCAAGTCTCAGTCCCTGGCTGATGCGGATCCTCTGGCCGATGCTCTGGTTTCCGGCGGCAACGCCAACCAGAATATCATCCTGCCTCCCATGGACAAGGTCATTGGTACCCTGGACTATGTGGATAAGATCGCAGGCGGCCATGCAGGCTCCCTCCGTCCCGATGGTTCCATCGAGGCTGAGATCCAGGTCATCACCGGCGCAACCAACGAGATGGGCTTCAGCTATCTCTCTGCCAGGTAATGGGAAAGGAGAATCCAAGCATGAGTTATCGTGTTGTTCATTACATCAACCAGTTCTTCGCCCAGATTGGCGGCGAGGAAATGGCTCACGTAGCTCCCGAGCTCCGGGAAGGCCCCGTAGGCCCCGGTACTGCTCTGGAAGCACAGTGGAAGGGTGAAGCAAAGGTCGTTAACACCATCGTGTGCGGCGACAGCTACTTTGCCGAACATGAAAAGGAAGCCAAAGAGCAGATCCTGGGCTGGGTCAAGGAACTCAAGCCTGACCTGTTCATCGCTGGTCCCGCCTTCAACGCCGGCCGTTACGGCTATGCCTGTGCAAATATCTGCGTAGCCGTTAAGGAAATGGGCATCCCCGTGCTCACCGGTATGTACGAAGAGAACCCCGGCGCCGACCTGAAGGACAAGATCCTCATCGTCCCCACCGCCAACAGTGCTGCCGGTATGCGTAAAGCTGCCCCCGTTATGGCCAAGTTGGCTATGAAGCTCATGAAGGGCGAAGCCCTGAGTGCTTCCTGCGTGGATGGCTATATGCCCAACGGCATTCGTGTGAACTTCTTTGAAAAAGAGCGCGGTGCAAAGCGTGCCGTGGATATGCTCATCAAGAAGCTCAACGACCAGCCTTTTGTGACTGAGTATCCCATGCCCTCCTTCGACCGGGTTGCACCCAACCCCGCCGTCAAGGATCTGAGCCATGCCGTCATCGCACTTTGCACTTCCGGCGGTATCGTACCCAAGGGCAATCCTGACCATATCGAGTCTTCCTCCGCTTCTCACTACGGCGAATACAATATCGCCGGCGTAGAAAAGCTGACCAAGGAGACTTATGAGACCGCTCACGGCGGTTATGACCCTGTCTACGCCAACGACGACCCCAACCGCGTACTCCCCGTGGATGTAATGCGCGAGCTGGAGAAGGAAGGCGTGATCGGCAAGCTCCATGATTACTTCTACACCACCGTTGGTAACGGTACTGCCGTAGCCAATGCAAAGCGCTTCGCAGCAGAGTATGCCCAGAAGCTCAAGCAGGCTGGCGTTCAGGCCGTTATCATGACCTCCACATGAGGCACCTGCACGCGTTGCGGTGCAACGATGGTCAAAGAAATTGAAAGAGCCGGTATCCCCGTGGTGCATATGTGCACCGTTACCCCGATCTCCCTTACCGTGGGCGCGAACAGGATAGTACCCACTATCGCCATCCCCCATCCTTTGGGCAACCCCGCCCTTACGCACGAAGAAGAATACGAACTGCGTAAGAAGCTGGTTCTGAAGGCTCTGAAGGCTCTGACGACGGAGGTCACCGATCAGACCATCTTTGAGGACTGATTCGGTTATTGATGCTGACAACCCTTCCCCGGTCTGGTAGCCGGGGGAGGGTTCCCGTCAAATAAAAAGAAAGAGGAACGGATAAAAAGACTTATGCTGTACGATGTGATTGTCCTAGGCGCAGGCCCTGCGGGCCTTACTGCCGGTCTGTATGCCGGTCGTTCCAGACTGAAGACCCTTATCATCGAGAAGGGCCAGGATGGCGGCCAGATCGCCATCACCAATGAAATCGAAAATTACCCCGGCCAGGAGCTGGAAGGGGAGAGCGGCCCCAGCCTTATCGCCCGTATGACCGCGCAGGCCGCCAAGTTTGGCGCAGAGCGTGTGTCTGATCAGATCAAGAGCGTGGATCTTAGCGGCGATGTTAAAAAGCTGGTTGGCACCAAGGGCGTTTATGAAGCCAAGACCGTTATTCTGGCTACCGGCGCCTTCCCCCGGCCCATTGGCTGCAAGAACGAGGGCAAGTTTGTAGGTAAGGGCATTTCTTTCTGCGCTACCTGCGATGCCGCATTCTTCGAGGATTTTGAAGTATATGTAGTAGGCGGCGGTGATGCTGCCGTAGAAGAAGCCATGTACCTGACCAAGTTCGCCCGGAAGGTTACCATTATCCACCGCCGGAACGAGCTGCGGGCTGCCAAGTCCATCCAGGAGAAGGCTTTCAAGAACCCCAAGCTCCACTTTATGTGGGACACCGTGGTGGATGAGGTAGACGGTGACGAGCTGATGAACAAGATGATCGTCAAGAATACCAAGACCGGCGAACTCACCACTATCGAAGCCGATCCCGATGACGGTATCTTTGGGCTCTTTGGCTTTATCGGCCTGCTGCCCAATACTGGTCTTTTTGAGGGCCAGATCGATATGGAGAATGGCTATGTGCTCACCGATGACAACATGCACACCAATCTCCCCGGCGTATTTGCTGCCGGCGACCTGCGCAAGAAGAGCCTGCGTCAGGTAGTGACTGCTGCTGCTGACGGTGCCATCGCCGCCATGCAGGCCGAGAAGTACCTTGCGGATCTTCACTAAGTATCCGTGCAATAAAATCAATTTGGAGGTTAATTATGCTGGAAGTTGATAAAAATACCTTCGAAGCAGAAGTGCTTCAGGCCCCCGGTAAGATTCTGGTTGACTTTTATGGTGACGGCTGCGTGCCCTGTGCCGCTTTGATGCCCCACATCCATGCCTATGCCGAAGAGTATGGCGACAAGATCAAGTTCTGCGCCCTGAACACCACCAAGGCTCGCCGCCTTGCCATCGCTCAGAAGGTTCTCGGTCTTCCCGTTATCGCTATCTACGAAAACGGCGCCATGATCGATTCCCGCGTTAAGGAAGAAGCCACTCCCGAAAGCGTTCTGGAGATGATCAAAAAGTACGCATAAGCCGTACAGTGTTTTTATGGTAGTTAGTCCATGTGGGCTTTCTATAAACAAAATCTAAGGAAGGAGATAAGACATGAGCATTTTAGCTGGTAAAAAGGCCATCATTATTGGTGACCGTGACGGCATTCCCGGACCGGCTATCGCCCTGTGCGCAGAGAGCGCCGGTGCGGAAGTTGTGTTCTCCTCTACGGAGTGCTTTGTCTGAACGAGCGCAGGTGCAATGGACCTGGAAAATCAAAAGCGGGTCAAAGGTTTCGCTGAGCAGTATGGTCCCGAGAACGTAGTTGTTCTTCTGGGTGCAGCTGAGGGCGAGGCAGCCGGTCTGGCTGCTGAGACCGTCACCAATGGTGACCCCACTTATGCAGGTCCGTTGACAGGAGTCCAGTTGGGACTCACGGTGTATCACGTGTGCGAGCCTGAAGTTAAAGAAGAGTTCGATCCTGATGTGTACAGTGAGCAGGTCGAAATGATGGAAATGGTTCTTGATGTAGATGATATCTGCAGCGAGATGAGCTCCATCCGCGAACAGTATTGCAAGTACTTGGGTTAACACGCTATAGGGCGGCGGCTTGTCCGCCGCCCTCACCATATACGCTCTTTTTATAGCGGATACCGATCTTCATCCAAGTTATATCGTTTATTTCGATCATACCCCAGGCGTATCTATTTGAAAGGAAGTTTTAAAAATGAAAAGCGTAATCAAGGGCGCCGGATACATTCTGGTTCATACCCCCGATATGGTGATCCACAACGGCACCACCCAGACTACCGAGCGCATCGTTAATCCCGAAAGCGAATATCTCAAAGAGCTGCCTTCCCACATCCGCACCTTTGAACAGGTTCTTTCTTACTACCCCAACCAGGTCTACATTGGCAACCAGACTCCTGATGATCTGGCCGCCGTTCCCCAGCCCTGGTATGATAAGACCTGCCCCGTAAACGATCGCTACGGCCACTTTGGCCAGATGATGCCCCAGGAGGAGTTCCTGATCCTCATGCAGGCTTGCGATGTTTTCGATCTGGTAGAGCTGGATAAGGATTTTGTTGCCAAGTATAAAGATCAGCTGGCTGCCAATCCCCTCATTGACGAGACCATCATGGCCCGTGTGAAGGACGGTATTGATGCTGCCGAAGTGGAGCGCCTGGTAAATGAAGAGCACAGCGAGGGTCTGTATGATCATGATGTGCTGGTCGGCGCAGTAAAGCGTGCACATGATATCGATGTAAATCTTTCCGCTCATGTTATGCATGAGAATCTTGTCTCCAAGGCTTCTTCTGTTCTTTCCCTGCTGGCAGCCGTTAAGAACGCCGGTATCGATAAGAACGAGGTAGAGTATGTTATCGACTGTGCCGAAGAGGCCTGCGGCGATATGAACCAGCGTGGCGGCGGCAACTTTGCCAAGTCTGCTGCCGAGATCGCCGGCCTTATGAACGCCACCGGTTCCGATGCCCGTGGTTTCTGTGCCGCTCCCACCCATGCCATGATCGAGGCTGCTTCTCTGGTAGCAGCCGGCACCTATAAGACCGTTGTGGTCACCGCCGGCGGCTGCACCGCCAAGCTGGGCATGAACGGCAAGGATCATGTAAAGAAGGGGCTTCCCATTCTGGAGGACATGATCGGTGGTTTTGCCGTGGTAGTTTCTGCCAATGACGGCGTGAACCCCGAGATCAACCTGGAGATCCTTGGACGCCACACCGTGGGTACCGGTTCCGCACCTCAGGCCGTTATCGGTTGTCTGGTCACCGATCCTTTGGCACGCGTAGGGCTGAAGGTCACCGATATCGATAAGTTCTCTCCCGAAATGCAGAACCCCGATATCACCAAGCCCGCAGGTGCAGGCGATGTACCTCTGGCCAACTATAAGATGATCGCTGCTCTGGCCGTTAAGAAGGGCGATATCGAAAAGAAAGATCTGGCCAAGTTCACCACCGAGCGTGGACTTACCGGTTGGGCGCCCACTCAGGGGCATATTCCTTCCGGCGTGCCTTATATCGGCTTTGCCCGTGAGGACATTCTCTCCGGCAAGATCCATCGCGCCATGATCATCGGCAAGGGTTCTTTGTTCCTGGGCCGTATGACCAACCTGTTTGACGGTGTATCCTTCGTTATCGAGACCAATCAGGGCCCCGAGAAGAAGGAATCCGGCGTCAGCGAAGAAGCCGTCCGTGGGCTGATTGCCCAGGCCATGAAGGATTTTGCCTCCGCACTTCTGGAAAAAGCAGAGTAAGGCGGTGCCTACATGAGCAGTATTGAAAAAGTCATTGCCCAGACATTTCTGGACATGGCCAAAGGGCTGGAAACCGGCTCCTTTGGAAAGCGTCCCCGCATTGCGCTTACCGGCATGGGCAGCGAACATGGGGAAGAAAATGCCATGGCAGCTGCTAAAATGGCTGCCAAACAGGGCGTAGACGTATACTATATCGGTTCGCTGGAAGCCCCCGGTATCACCACCATTCATGTGGCCGATGATGAAGAAGGCCATAAGAAGATGGAAGAGATGGTAGAAAAAGGCGAAGTGGACGGCGCCGTAACCATGCATTTCCCGTTCCCCATCGGTGTTTCCACCGTTGGCCGGGTGATTACTCCTGCCAAGGGCAAGGAAATGTTTATTGCCAACACCACTGGCACTTCCTCCGGCGATCGTATTGAGGGCATGATCCTCAACGCTGTGGATGGTATTGCTACCGCCAAGGCCATGGGCATTGAAGATCCTACCGTAGGTATCCTCAATGTGGATGGCGCCCGCCAGACGGAAAAGGCTCTAAACCAGCTCAAAGAACAGGGGTTTGCTTTTACCTGGGCTACCTCTCACCGGGCAGACGGCGGTGCTGTCATGCGGGGCAATGATGTCCTTCAGGGTACTCCCGACGTGTTGGTCACCGATTCTCTTACCGGCAACGTGCTGATTAAGATGCTCTCTGCCTATACCACCGGCGGCAGCTTTGAAGCTACCGGCTTTGGCTATGGCCCTGGTATTGGCAAGGATTATAAAAAGTTGATCCTCATCATCTCTCGGGCTTCCGGTGCTCCCCTTATCGCCAATGCGCTGCTGTATGCAGCGGATCTGGTGCGGGGCAAGGTCTTCGAGAAGGCAGCTGCAGAGTATGCAGCTGCAGAGAAGGCTGGCCTTACGGCTCTGCTTAAGGCCCGTAAAGAGGCGGCTAAGCCTGCAGCTGCAGAGGAAGAGGTCAAGATGCCTCCTGCCGAGCCCTGCACCGCTTCCATCGCCGGCATTGAAGTCATGGATCTGGAAGATGCCGCTAAAACCCTTTGGAAGGCTGGCATTTATGCGGAAACCGGCATGGGCTGCACGGGTCCTCTGGTGATGATGAGCAACGCCAACTTGGAAAAGGCCAAGGAGATCCTCAAGGCCGCCGGGTACATTGGGTAAGGAGCGGCTGCCATGAAGGTATATGAGCGCATCGAGAAGAAGGATCTGGATTTGACTACCGCCGAATTGATCGATCTGATGGTCATCAAAAACCGGCAGGTGGATCTGACCCATACCGAACCCCAGCATGATGAAGATGGAATGATGACCTATAATGGCGAGAATTGGACCACCGTGGATGGAAAGCGATTCATCCGCAGCTATTCCATGGATGGCCGGGTGCTGAGTGAATATTCTACTTACAACAAGTATGATATGAAGGGATATTTTGCTCCCGAAAAGGCCGCCACCGTCACGCTGAACTAATTCTGATCAGGATTCATAAAGCCCCGTCTGCGTCAGGCGGGGCTTTTGTTTTATTTGTTCTGGTGCGCGCATGGACTTTTCCTGTCGGGTGTGCTATGATATAAGCAGTACACGTTGGCATGGATTCGCAGCTTTTTCGGCTGCCGCAACCATATGCAACTGCCGGTTGCGGATTTTCCAGCCTGAGCTGGTGGCGGTTTTGGCGCTTTCTTTATAAACTGATGTCAAAACCGGAAAGGAAACACACAATATGAAATTATCTGAAAAGATCCTTTACTGCCGTAAAAAAGCTGGCTGGAGTCAGGAAGCATTGGCCGATAAGCTGGGTGTATCCCGCCAGGCCGTCAGCAAGTGGGAGACAGGGGAGGCAGAACCTGAACTGAGCAAATTGAAACTTCTGGCAGCTGTTTTTCAGGTGAGTACTGACTGGTTGCTGAGCCAGGATGCACCTCCTGTGGAGCCCGAGCAGGAAACCTCTGCTTCACAGAGTGCACAGCCCGTTTCCGGCGATTGGATGGATAAGCTTCCCGGCTTTTTAAGCCGCATGGTGCGCCGTTTCGGCTGGCTGTATGGAATTTATCTGGCTCTTGGCGGTGCAGGAATTGGCTTTATTGGCTTTCTGGCGCGTACCATGTCCAGAAAAATGTTTCAGAGCTTTAACAGCTTGATCAGTGACCCTCAGCTTTCCTTTTCCTATCCGGGAATGGACGGTACCATGCAGTTTTTTGATACAAACGGTAATCTGATCAGCTCCGGCAGCGGAATAAACTGGAACGGCAGCTCTTCCGGCAGTTTCTTCAACCCGGTGGAGATGATGGGGAACGTCATGCTGGTCGTTGGTATCCTGATCATGGTGGCGGGGATCCTTTTGGCCGTGTATTTATATAAAAAGAGCAAAGAGGAGACGGAAAAAGGTCAGCAATGCTGATTTGCTGGCTCCGGAAGGGATGTAATGACAAATATCTTTGATTATCTGCTCTGGCGCGGAGATTTGCCCCTGTCGCAAACGCCTTTTAATCAGGTGGATGGGGCAGTGTTGGCACGTCTTTCCTATTTGCCTTTTGAACATGTCATGGAGCAGGAGAGCGGAACACCTGTGCGGGTGGATACAGCCTGTCGGGCGCTGCTGGCTTGGCCTAATATACAGGCCATCGTTCTGCGCAAGGAGGATTACCGCCTGCTGGAAGCTTTGCAGGATAGCCCGCGCTTTCAGAATATGGAGATATTTGAGTATGTGAACCGGGTGGATCCCCAGACACAAACGCAGTTTTCTGCCATCACCCTTCGCCTTGGCAATGGAGAACTGTTTATTTCCTTTCGGGGTACAGATAATACACTGGTAGGCTGGAAGGAAGATTTCAACATGGGGTTTGAATGTCCGGTTCCGGCCCAGCAGCTGGCCGTTGCATACTTTACCCGTGTAGCCGCAGAAAATCCGGGTTCCTTTCGCTTGGGCGGTCATTCCAAAGGGGGGAATCTGGCGGTGTACGCAGCCGCTTTTGCGCCCGTCTATGCCCAGAGCCGCATAGAGCAGGTATACAATTATGACGGTCCCGGGTTTGCAGATACAGTGCTGTTGGCTCCTGGCTACAGGCATATCTGTCAGCGGGTCAGCACGTATGTACCTCAATCTTCGGTAGTAGGGATGCTGCTGGGCCATAAGGAACAGCACACCATCGTTCACAGCGATCAGGTAGGCATCAAGCAGCACGATATCTATTCCTGGGAAATACGACGGGATACTTTTGTGTATTTGCAATCGGTGACGAACAGCAGCCGTTTGGTGGATTATACCTTGAAGGCTTTCGTAGCCGCTTTGACGCCGGAGCAACGGGAGCAGTTTATCGATGCCGTGTATGCCGTTCTGAGTGAGACAAACGCCAGTACTATCCGTGAGATGAAGAAAAACTGGGCGGTCAGTGCCGGCCGGGCGCTGCGCTCCATGAAGAATCTGGATGAGCCGACTCGAAAGGCTGTGATGCACGCCTTAAAGGTCTTGGGCAGCAGCACCAGGTCAGGTCTGACCCGTGTTATTGCCGAAAGGCCCCAAAAAGAAAAGCGCACCGGATACACGGTGCGTGTTGGCAGGATAAAAACACTTCCTTCCGGTCTTTACCCCAGGGGAAGAAAGTGATTGCGGCCTCTGTCCAGCAGAATCAGATAGCCGGAGCCCGGTTTCGGCTGCCATTGGAAGCGGTTCTTTTCCACATCGGGAAAAAGATCCTCCATGAGAATGGATATCACGCCTCCGTGTGTAATCAGCAGCGTATCTCTTCCCTGATGGATCAGTTCTCTCAGCCCGGTCAATACCCGGGCTTTTTGTATGACGCCGCTTTCACCGCCGGGACACAGATTTCTCCGGTAATCGCCGGAGATCCATTCCCGGTAGGCCGGGTCATTCTGTAGCTCCTGATAGCTGTGCATTTCAAAGTCTCCAAAGTCCATTTCCCTGAAGGCACGGTTCTGCTCATGGGGCACATCTCCGCACAGTAAAGCCAGTGTCTGCTCGCAGCGAAGCATTCCGCTGGTAAGGATGCGGTAGCCCTCCATGGGTGGATAAATGCCTTTTTCTTTCAAGCGCAGCAGCTCCCTGCGCCCGGAAAGGGATAAAGGAAGATCAGTTTTGCCGCAGTACAGGCGGCGTTCTGTGGCCTCTGTGGCGCCGTGGCGCAATAGCAGCAGTTTCATTTCAGCCTTTGGGGCAATCCGCAGAAAAGCCGGGTGACGGCAGCGGCTTCCCTGCTAAGATAGGCGCATAACCGTCCGGTCATTTCCCGCCAGGCCCTCTCCTTTTCTCCCATGGGTACAACGCCACAGAAAATATCTGTACACAGCAGCACGCTGTTCTGCCATGCAGCACGGTTTGACTGAAAAAAGGCAACGGCATCCTCGCCGCGCTGTATACAGCCGCGCACATAGGTTTCCAAATAGGCAATACATTTTTTGTCAAAGAGAAGGGGCGCCTGTTCCGTGCAGATAAAAATATCTTCATCTGTCAGGGCATAACTGTTTCGGGCATAATCAAGCTTGCCCTGATAAACACCGCCTAAGATCAGTTCCATCACAGTCCTCCTTACAGCAGAATATATATGAAAAGACCTGCCAATTCTCCCAGCGTGAGTCCATATCCGGATATGTCTCCGGACATGCCTCCAAGGGCATGGATCGGCTTCAAAATAGACAGAGCATAGCCCAGCGCAGAAACAGGTACTACCATTCCATATAGTCCTTCCAGCGCAAATCCTATGCTGCATACCACTGCAAACAATCCGCCGAACCAGACCAGATGTCCACACCGGATGCCCCGGCGGTATACGCCTGCATATTCACTGGTAGACATGGGGCGCAGCAGCGTAACGGCAAAACCTGCGCAAATGCGGCTGGCTACAGGGATAAGGAGCAGCGGCCACCAGGGAGTGCCTGCCTTTTTGGAGCATAAAAGCGCAAACTGTCCCAAGATAAGCAGAATGCAGTAAATCACCGAGAAAGATCCCACGTGCGGGTCTTTCAATATCCGCCGCCGCTGTTCCATGTCCCGGCAGGAACCCACCGCATCGCAGACGTCCATGTATCCATCCAGATGGATGCATCCCGTAAGTAAAAGGGGGAGGGAGCATAAAATGGCGCCTTGCAGCAAAGCAGGCAACTCCAGTTCCTGCATGATCCATCCGCCAAGGGCCCAGATTCCACCGATCACACCGCCCACAAAGGGCAGGAACAGGAGCATCAAAGGCCGTGCCTCCTCCTCCCAAATGTGCAGGGGGGCGGGCAGAGCACTAAACATGGAAAAGCACATGCAAAGGGCATGTAGATATCGCTTCATGGCAGTTCTCCTTTATGCAGAAGGATATTGCCGCTCATGACTTCCAGAACCGTATCACACCGGGCCGCCAGAGCACGGTCTATCCAGGCAAGCGAGCGGCGGTAATTCTCCGTATAGGCATCATAGGCAATGCCGTCGGCATAAATGTAATCCGAAACAAAAACGGCATTTTCTACCCGATCACACAATTCCAGCAGTTCCTGTCTGCATCGCAGGGCACCATCCGGATCCGGCTCAGAGGCCGTAGGCGTGGGATACAATTCGTTGAGCAGCAGCGCCGTAACGCTGTCCAGCAGATAGGAACCCGCTGGATCGCAGTCCTTTATAGCGGCGCATATATTCCGTCCGGCCTCCACGGTCTCGAATTCCAATCCATCTCTGTCTGCACGGTGGCGGCGGATGCGGGCCAGATCCTCTCCGTCACAGGGGATCATGGTGGCCAGATAATATCTTTTTTTCCCTTGACTGAGCTTTACAGCAAGCTGCTGGGCTAAAGAAGATTTGCCGTTTTTGCAGCCGCCGGAAATAAATATTTTCATACACGCACTCCGGGCGTAAAGGCGTCTCCCTTTCGGATATCTGCCAGATACGCATCGTCTATTTCAGCTTCCGCAAAGGTAGCCATATGGGTCAGCACTGCAGCGGCGGCGGAAAGGATCTCAAAGGCCAGCAGGCAGCCGCTGCCCTCTCCCAGCCGCATGGAAAGATCAAAAAGCGGGCGCAGGCGCAACTCCTTTGCTGCAAGAGCGCTCCCGATTTCGAAAGAGGCATGGGAGGGGAAAAGATAGTCCCGTACCCCCGGGCATAGACGGTATGCGCATAGGGCCGAAACCATGGAGCAGAAGCCGTCTATGACCACCGGCGTGCGGCAGGCCGCCGCCCCCAGAAAAGCACCAGCCATCGCACCCAGTTCAAAACCGCCTACCTTGGCAAGTACATCTATGGGATCCGCCGGATCCGGCTTGTGCTTTTGCAGCGCCGTTCGGATAACGGCAAGCTTTTTTTCATACCCGGCGTCCGTAAGACCGCCGCCACGTCCTGTGACGGTTTCTGGGGCAGCACCTGTGAACGCAGCCAGCATGGCTGAAGAAGTGGTGGTATTCCCAATGCCCATTTCTCCCACGCCCAGCACATCTGCACCTGCCGCTGCTGCCCGGCAGGCTGTATTGACACCTACCAACAGGGATGCAACGGCCTGTTCCCGGCGCATGGCCGGTTCCAGATAAAGATTTTTCGTGCCCCAGGCTATCTTTTCGTTCACGATTCCGCAGGCAGGCACCTGCCCGTTTATGCCTGCGTCCACCACTGTGAGCTGGGCCCCGAAGTGGCTTGCCATGGTGGCGGCGCCGGTTTTGCCCCGGGTAAGGTTTATGGCCTGCATAAGCGTAACAGACTGGGGAGCACTGGAAACACCTTCTTCCGCGACTCCGTTGTCAGCAGCAAATACCAGCAGATGCTTATGCTTCAGATTCTGAAAGATATGACCGGTGATCCCGGCCAACTGTACGGAAAGCTCCTCCAGCCGTCCCAGGGAGCCGGGGGGCTTTGCCAGCATGGCCTGCCGGGCTCTGGCTTCTTCCATGGCTCCTTCGTTCAGCGGGCCAATGGCAGTGCATACGCTTTGCAGATCTCTATAATATTCTTTCATGGCTGTTTACTCCTCCAGCAGACCTGTTTCTTCCAGCCAATGCAGGGAAGACCTGGCTTCTGCAGTTTCTATGGTAAAAGTAACGTCGGGGCAGAGCCGGTCTATCTGCCGCAGCAAACTTTCCATGGGGATGGATCCGTTTTCCAGACTTCGGTGGTGATCCCAAGTGCCGTCGTTGTTATGCAGGTGGAAATGTCCCACAAACGGCGCACAGTACTGCACCCAATCCATAACAGGCAGAGGGGAAACTGCATTGGTATGCCCCACATCCAGACACAGGCAAAAGCGGGGATCATCTACCTGTTTTGCCACCTCTATCAAGGCCTTGGGATCTTCTTCCAGTACGTTTTCCATACAGATACGGCTGCCGGCGGGCTTATCTTTTAAAAAATCTTTCCAGAAAAGAACGGATCTTTCCACAAACCAGCTGTCAAAATACAGCATGGGCACATGACCGGAATGCACTACCATGGTTTTCACCCCCAAAAAGAGGGAAAGAGAAAAAGCCTGTTCCAATCGCTCCCGAGCCAGCTGCACTGCCTTTGGGTCTATGGCAGAGGGGTACAGTTCATTAAACGGTCCGTGAAAAATCCTTCTGGACGCTGCGGCCAGGTCTGCTTCGATCAGCGGACGGGTCTGCGCCCAGTGATCATCCATATTGGCGGCGGTGCAGCATTCCGCCAGCTCCAGTCCCAACCCGTATTGAACGGCCAGAAGCCGTGCATCCGGCGCTATGGTAGAAATATACAGACGGTTCTTTTTCATACCGGCTCACACTCCATATTTGACCTGTATCCGTTCCAGCTTCTGCTCAAAGGGCTTGGCAAACAAAAGCAGAAACAGTACATTGGACAGGGCATACACGCATGTATACGGAATTGCAGACAGCAATGCGCCTGTATACAGGGTCCATTGAAATGTGCCATTATACCATAAAACCGTCCATATATCCATAATAAAGGAGTAGGCCACGCCCGCGATCACTCCATAACACAACAGAAACCACTTGTGCCGCTTCAACGGCTGTGCTAAAAGACCCGCAGTAAAACCAATCAGTCCCCAGCTCATCATCTGAAAGGGCGTCCAGGGGCCCTGACCAAAATAGAAGTTGGATATGACGGCAGACAGCGCTCCCGTAAGAAACCCGGCCTCACTGCCCAGATACATGGCGGTGAGCACCGTCAGAGCCGTAATGGGCTTAAACAAAGGGAGAAAACGCCCTGCTACAGACAGTGCCACCATCACCGCTACCAAAATCAGCCGCCGGGTGCCCGTGCGCTTTTTCTCAAACCCCGCAATGAAAAGAAGCAGGGAAAGCATCGTTACCAGCAGTGTCACATAGGCGTATCCTTTGTCGGAAAACACCGTGGCGCCCAGCAGCACGCATAGAGGAATAGCCACCCATGGCAGTATTTGGCGCAGTATCCGGCGCAGGTGGAGGCTTTTGATTACGATCATGTATGCACCTCCTGCCTGAGATCATTGCAGCGGCACAGCGAGGCGAGGTCTTCCAGTGAAGCTACGTTTTCATAATACCCACGGGCCATACGATTGGCCGCCGTGGTATAAAAGCTGTTGCCGGAAAAGAAGGGACGGGGAGGGGCACAGGAAACGATCTCGCCCCGGAAAAATAAAGCGCAGCGGTCCGCACAGGCAGCGGCAAATTCCACATCGTGCGTCACGGCTATCAGTGTGATGCCCCGGGCTTTCAGGGATTTCAGCACCTCTATGAGCTTAGCTTTTGTGCAGCTGTCCAGCCCCTTGGTGGGCTCATCCAGCAGCAGCAGCCGCGGGCGGGCGCCCATGGCCTTGACCAGCGCCAGCAGTTGCTGCTCTCCGCCGGAAAGGTCATAGGGATGGCTGTCCAGCAGGGGGGTAAAGTCAAAGGGCAGGTTCCCCGGGTCCGCATGGGCATCTTGCAGCTCTTCCCGAACGCTGTTGCACAAAAAGGCTGTTTGGGGATCCTGAGGCAGCAGGGCCAGACAATCCCGGTACAGGCTCTGGTTTTTATAACTTTGCAGTTTTTTCCCAAAGATGCGTATCTGCCCGGCATAGGGCCTTTTAAGCCCCGCTGCATTCAGCAGGGCAGTGGTCTTACCTGAACCGTTGCCGCCTAAAATGCAGAAGCATTCCCCCGCATACACGCTCATATCCAGCCCCCGCAGCACATCCGGGCCGCTGCGTTCATAGCGAAAATAAACCTGAGAGAATTCTACGGCTTTCTCGGAAAAATCAGGTGCGGTGTCAGGAGGCAGAGCAGCGATCCCATTGCCGAAATGCGTTTGTATATATCTCCTGCCCTCCCCGATGGTCAGGGGGCAGGGACCTCGGCCATCCAGCTTGTCAAACAGCCGAACCGCGGCAGGCAGTCCCATACAAAGGGCTTTGTCCCGGCGCAGATTTTGTGCGGCCTCCCGAACCGGCCCCCAGGCGGCGATCTTTCCGTCCTTCAGTGCCAGCACTTTATGGGATAGAGGCAGCACCTCTTCCAGACGATGTTCGGCCATAAGCACCGTAAGCCCCAGATCCCGGTTCAGTTTTTTTACCGTGGCAATAAAGTCCGAAGCCGCAATAGGATCCAGTTGTGCGGTGGGTTCGTCCAGCAGCAGTATCTCCGGCTGCATGATCATAACGGAGGCAAGGCTCAAAAGCTGCTTCTGTCCGCCGGAAAGGGCACTCACATCCCGCTCAAACCAGTCCTCTATGCCAAAATAACAGGCCATTTCCGCAACCTGGCGGCGGATGGTATCTGTGGGAAGACCCAGGTTTTCCAGCCCAAAGGCCAGCTCATGCCAAACCTTATCCGTTACGATCTGCTGCTCCGGCCGCTGCATGACAAAGCCTATGCGGCAGGCGCTTTCCCGGGGAGAAAGAGAAAAAAGGTTTTGTTCTCCCAGCCGGATCATGCCGGTTTGCTGTCCCTGTGGTGTCAGTTCCGGTTTCAGCAGCCGCAGCAGTGTGGATTTTCCGCTGCCGGTAGTGCCCATAAGCGTAACAAACTCTCCTTTTTCCAGAGAAAAGGACAGATCCTTCAGCGTATTCTTTTCCTGACCGGCGTAAGCGAAGGTCAGATCCCGGACTGCAAGTATTTCCACTGAAGCACCTCCAAGGTATCCATTAGGGTGGGGAGCAGGCACAATAGCCCATAACAAACATAGCCTGCCCAGGCGGTAAAGCTGCCGGAAAGAGAAGAAATGACCGGGTAATATGTAAACTCCAAAGCGCCGCTGCCCATAGGCAGCAGCGTCCCGGCGGCAAGCAGGGCCGTTACGGTCAGCAGCAGTCCATCCCGGCGGGTAAAGCGGAACAGCGAGAAAAAGGTTCGTCTGCCTATGCCGTAGCCGCGGGCGGCCATGCTGTCGGCAGTGACGATGCCCGTTTCCAGAGCCCAGGTGGTCAGGCTGGAAAATACCCGCAGACCGCCCTTCATGCTGTCCAGCGCATTATCCTCCTTATACAGTCCCAGGCCTTTCTGAGCCTGCTGTATGGCCTGTGCCTGCTTCTTGTACAGGGGCACATAGCGCAGGGCCATGGAAAGGAGCAGAGCCGTTTTGGGTGATAATGAGCCGAAAAGATACAGCAGCTTATCGCTGCTCATGATCCGGCAGAAGGAACGGAACCAGTATAGTACCCCCGATGCCATAACACCGGACATAAGACCATACAGGGCCGCCTCCAGGGTTATGGGGTTATGGTTCATCACAAAAAGCACCGTTTGTCCGTTGTGATAGACCAGCGGGTTCAGCAACGTCAGCCCCAGCAGCAGACATACGGGAAAGAGTTGGTTTTTGAAGGAACGGTCTCCGCCGGAAAAGAGCCAGTACGCAGCGCTGCCCAGGAGGCTCAGCCCCAGCAGCACCGGATGCATGGTAAACATGGCGATCCCGGCGGCTGCGGAAAAATAGGCCAGCAGCACCAGAGGATTCCCGTCTGAAAACTTCCTCAAGAAACGTCTCCTTTCATGGAACCTGAAAAACTATTCCTCCACGTCGTGACCCAGATCGCAGGTATACAGCCAGGCGATTCTGTCTCCGTCCTGCAGCACATAATCACCGCAGCCCACATTGGGCGCTGCACCGTTCACATGATAGACCCAGCCGGAAAGCTCTCCAAAATCAAACTCATACAGATAGTTTATCCCCGCAATATATACCATGCCGTGGGTTCCGGAAGAAGTCCCCTGATTGTCAATCTGGATGGAATAGGTGCGTGCGGCCTCCGTAAGAATGGTAAAGACAGTATCTCCCTGACGGATATCAAATTCCGTTTCAGGGAGGATCACGCCGTCTTCGGGGATCGTATCCTTCTGACCGGCAACGGTATCGCAGCGAATGGTCATGGTAACGCTGCCTACAGCATCCTCTTTGGGAGCGGGCGGGGTATAATAGCTGCCTGCAGATGCAAAGTCTGTCAACAGCACAAAGGCACAAACCAGACCTCCTGCCAGCAGCACGAGCAGATAGTTCTTTATGTTCCGTTTCTTCAGCAGGAACAGAAGAATACAAACGAACAGAACCACCAACCCCAGAATGCCCAAAGTCCAGATCTTATAGGCGGGAAGAATGCTGGTTCTTTCCGGGGCCGTGACAGATCCCAATTTCACGGGGGCGGGGGAGGAGATCTTTTCCGGCAGGACTATTTCACCCAGCTGGGGCGTATCTTGGGTATCAAAGATATACAGTGAGCCCAATCCCTGCTGCTGCCGCCACAATGCCACCAGGCTGTAAAAGGCCTGCACCGTAGCGCTGGCATCACTGCCTTTTCCAAGTTCATGGCAGAAGCTGCCGTCTTTCAGCCGGAAAATGAGCAGCCCGTCCACAAGAGTCTTTCCCCCTTGTATGAAACGCACGTCTCGCAGGGGGTCAATATTCAGGGTGCATAGAGCTGTGAGCACCTGGGCGGTTGTTTCCGGATTCGCCTGTCCAAAGCCCAGGCAGGCGCCCGTAGCCTGCTGCCGGGAAGAAAGCAGCGGCAAAGCGGCTTCACAAGCTTGGCGGATATCCTCATTCTGCCCGCAGTATGGAGCCAGGGCCTGCAAGGTCATAGCCGTTACATCCGTATCTCCGGTGCTGCCCATAACTGCCCAACCGCCATCTGCAAGCTGTGCAGAAAGTATCTGCCCGATGGCTTCTTCCACCGTACAGCCGGGAACGGAAATGCCGTTTGTCAGCACATGCAGCCCGTAGATCCAACTCATAAGCCCCTGCGCTCCTACTGTTTCTTCGGAAAGCAGGGTGGGGATACAAGGGCTATTGCCGTATCCCGCAGCCAGCAGCGCCAGTATATATTTTTCCCGGGCGGTGGCGCTGTGTATCTGGCCGTTTTGCAAAAACTTTTCAAGATTCTGCCCGTATGTCCTGAGAGAAGGTGTGTCTTTATACTGCCGTAGGCCTATGGCGTACCATTCCGAGGTTGTTCCCGCTCCCTCAGCAAGACCGCCGTCAGCCCACTGCTCCAGATCAGAAGCCGAGGCCTCCTGCATTTTATACGAAAGAATACCGTCAATGATCCCTTCCGGAACATCGGCGGTATTCTCTGCGACCGCTGCTGCCGCACCGCTTAAAAGGAGCAGTACGCACAGCAGCAGACTAAAGGATTTATAAAAACTTCTGTGCATCAGTTCTTCTTTTTACCCTTGAGCATCCACACGACGATCAAAGCGATCACCACAACGATGCCCAGAATAATGCCGATGGTGCGGGCCGGGGATGTCTCTGCGGCGGCAGCCTGCACGGCAACGGCACACACGGCGGGTACCAGCAGTGTTTCACCGGCAGTAGCCGAAACGATGTGGGGACCGGATTCCAGCTTTATGACGGCCTTGCCTTCTGCATCGGTGACAAACTGGGTGGCGATGCCGTCTACGGTGATCACAGCGCCTTCCAGGGGCTTATAAATGGGGGCGTAGTTGGCGTCGAAACCATCTGCCTTGGAGAGGGTCAAAGTCAATTCTTCTCCATCGGCAATTTCAGCCTGGCTCTTGTCAAAATAGCTGTATGCGTCAGAGAAGCCAGCTGCATCGGCATAAACGAATGCATATACCACATCTCCGGCAGCCACGGGATCCGTAAGCCCCATAGACATGGTATTGTTTACATAGTATCCATAGGAACCGCCGTTTTCCACACCCCAAAGTTTAGTGATCATGGGGCCGTACTGGCTGTCTGCCGTGGCAAAACCGGCAGCGGCGCCGCCTTCATACTTGGCGTCGTGGATAAGAATAAGTGCGTCGTTTACTGTCAATGCACCATCTCCATCTGCGTCGGCCAGAGCAATAGGCTCCATGGCCGCTTCCAGCTTACCGGCGTTGGCAATGTTTACATAAATAGTGTTCTCTTCCGTTTCAGCGGCGGCGGGGAGAAGTCCCAGGCTCAGTACCAGCAGCAATACGGCAACGAGACTCATGGTTTTCTTGGTCATTTCTGTTTCCTCCGTTTTATATATCTGCAAGCGGTTCACCGCAGGCATCCCTGTCCGGGGCCGGAGCCTTCGGCACTTTGAGATTTCTGGCGGCATTTCTTTTCCGTTTGGCTGCAATGCGCTTTTCTTTTTTCAGGAGAGCCTGCTGCTCCGGGTCGAACTTCCGGGGCTTGAGCCCAGCCTCCTCCAGCGCCCGGGGCCATGGTCCCAGCTGCGCCTTGACGGCACATACCTCTTCCGGGGAAAAATCCCCCCGGCAGGGCAAACGGTGCTGCTCCTGTAAAACAAGTTCCTGCTGCTTCTTCTGCAGCAGCGCAATGCATTGCGCTCGATCCATGGCAGATCCTCCGAAAATAAAATACGCCTCCACCTGTACAGGCAGAAGCGCAGCTGTATCGACCGGGAGGAGATCCCCCTGCGGAGCGAGAAAACGGCTGCACTTTTCTATCCCAAAGGTGTTCCGGCAATACCGGCAACCACAGGCGCGGCAGGTATTCCGGCTTAAGGCCAAAAACCTATCACGGAAATGGAGATTGCGCCGGATTTGCACCGAACTTCCCCCTTATCCGGCAAGCGCCGGAACCGAACCTGTTTTTAAATATTGTATACCTAAAGTCTGTTTTCGTCAACGGCGGCGAAGCAAAACAAGGCGGATTCCCTTTTCGGCAGACGCAAAGCATAAGCCCGCATATGCTTCGAGTGTATCACATCTCTCCGTCGCCATAAGTGTAGGCTTCCGTAAATGCAGAATAGAAAGGCATTAAAAACTGAAAACCATCTACCACTGTATCCACCAGAGCGGCGGAAAACAGGATCTCACCGAAAGGTGCGGAACGGCCGATCCAAAGACTCTTACGATTATACCACTGGGTCAGCTGGTCATTGGGATGCCCCTTGGGGCGCGCATAAAGCTGGCCGCCCAGGGTGAACTCCTTTTTCTCTGCCAGCAGCCGGTTGAAACGGGAGAAGGTATCCGGATGATGCTCCATGTATCGGCGTAGCCTGGCCATGGTAGGGGCGTCTGCCCAGCAGCCCATGCCCATGCTCCATTCCATAGCACCGATCTCAAAATACAAGGAAGGCCCGTCCTGTCCGGCGGAAAACGGATCCAGCGAAAACCAGAGGGTCTCCTTATACGGGCCCCGGCCGAAGAGACGCCGGGCATCCCGGTAAATACGGGATATATGCAGCCGCATGGGAGCATCGGGATACAGCTTCTCCATCCGGGCCATCACATCCCGGGCCAGGGCATCAAAGGGCTCTTTCAAAGACTTTTGAAACACAGGGCGGTGTTCTTCAAACCAGGAGCGATAGTTGTGCATGGAAAGTTCCATCAGAAACTCCCCCGTTTGGGGAGTAAAACCCGTAAACAAGTGTATGACCTCCCGAAAATCTGAATTTTCATATGGCATTGTACGGGTTTGCTTCATCCCTGTCAAGACCGGGCAGCACCAATTTTTTTCATGCATTCCCATGTTTTTTCAGCTTGACATTTTGCAGGAAAAGATGCAAGATAAAAGATATTTTTCAGGAGGTGGGCGTTCATATGGATCAGGTTTACGGGGGCTTTGCTCCCCTTAAGGAGCGTATCCGTAAGGAGGGGAAGGTGCTTCCCGGCAATATCATCAAGGTGGATGGTTTTTTGAATCACCGGGTAGATATGCAGCTGATGCATGAGATCGCAAAGGAGTTTCTGCGTCTTTTTGATACGCAGGGTGTTACGGCTGTCATGACGGTAGAAGCCAGCGGGATCGCCCTTGCTTCTGCCGTGGCGATGGAGTTGGGCGTACCCCTTGTATTTGCCAAAAAGGCCAAGTCCGATAATATCGAAGGCGGACTGTACCAGAGTGATATCATGTCCTATACTTATAAGAAGAAGGTCACGCTGCTGGTTTCCCGTCAGTGGCTGTCCGATAAGGATACCGTTCTGGTCATCGATGATTTTCTGGCTCGGGGCGAGGCGCTGCGGGGTCTTTGCGAGATTATCGATCAGGCGGGCGCCAAGCTTCGCGGTATTGGCGTGGCAGTAGAAAAAGGCTTTCAGGGCGGCGGAGATAAGCTGCGGGCTTCCGGTAAGAATCTGATCTCGCTGGCCATTATCGAATCGGCAACGCCGGAGGAAATACGCTTCCGGGGCGAATAAGCATAAAAACTTTTTGAAAGACCGCTGCTGCGGTCTTTTTGCGTTTTGTCCGAACAAAGGCGTCTTACTGCCCGTTTACAGCCATTTTTCTTTTTGTTATACTGATACAAACGAGTACAAGGAGAAACCTATGGATGCCCGGGATTTTTATCTGGCCTGTCAGGCGCTGGAACGTGAGGGAAAGATACGCTCCGGCGTGGGCACTCTGGGGGAAAAAACACTCCACAATGTGCTCAAGCGGGCCGTTGAGCCGGATACGAGCTGCCATGAGATCCCTGTTGGGCGGTATGTAGCGGATGTCCGCAACGCCCATGGCTTTTTTGAGATCCAGACACGCTCCTTATATAAATTGAAAGAAAAAGCGGCTTTTTTTCTGGAACAGGGGCCGCTGACTGTTGTATATCCTGTTTTTCGGGAAAACTGGCTTTTGTATCTGGATCCGCAGTCAGGGGCATTGTCCGAGCGGCGCAAAAGCCCCAAGCGAGGATGCTTGACCATGGTGCTCCCGGAACTGTATCCTCTGCGGGAGTTTTTATTCCGACCCGGTTTTGCGGTAGAAGCGGTTCTGCTGGATGGAGAGGAGGTCCGCCTGTTGGACGGAGAAGGACCGGATAAAAGACATCATGCCACCAGGTATGAGCGTATCCCTACCTCCTTTGTGAAAAGCGTTCGCCTGGAACGGCCGGAGGATTATTTTCGCCTGCTGCCTGAGGAGCTGCCCCGGGAAGCGATGGATAGCAAGACCCTGTCCAGACTGCTGCATCTGCGTCAGGCCTTAGGTACGGCCGCTTCTCTTACGCTGCGGCGGGCCGGAGTGCTGAAATCAGCCGGGAAAAGGGGGAGATGCAATCTGTATCGTTTTGCAGTTCCGGAATCTGATAAAGAAAACAAGGAGGTGCAGCCGTGCGTCCTATAGAAAAGACAAATCCCATGCGTATGCTGGAGCAGGAGGGAATTTCCTATGATACCGCCTCCTATCCGGTGGACGAAAACGATCTGAGCGGTCTCCATGCTGCCAAAATGCTGGGTACGGGGCCGGATCGCGTGTTCAAAACTCTGGTGGCAAAAGGGGAAAAGCGTGGATACCTGGTATTTTGCATTCCTGTAGCAGAAGAGCTGGATTTGAAAAAGGCAGCGAGGGCTGCAGGAGACAAAAGGGTGGAGCTGCTGCCCTTGAAAGAGCTTTTGTCTGTTACCGGCTATATGCGGGGCGGCTGCTCGCCTATTGGTATGAAAAAGCATTTTCCAACTTACATAGAAGAAACTGCCGCCCTGTTTGATTCCATTTATATCAGCGCAGGGAAGCGCGGCGTGCAGCTGATCGTATCGCCGGAGGCACTTATGCGCTTTCTTCCCGCTCAGGCGGCGGATCTTATACAGGAATGAAAGGAGCTTATTATGGAAGAAAGTAAAACCATCCTGCAAAACCGGCCCGGTGTTTCGACTAAAGAACCTGCGGAACTGCAAATGATCCTCAGCTGCCTGCAAACGCTTGCCGAATCCAACCAAAGGCAGCAGCGGCGGCAGCGTCTGCAATTTGTTTTTTCCGTTATTCTTGTCTGTGCAGTGGTGGCACTGACGCTGACCGTGATCTGTATGGGCGGAGAACTTATCCATACCGTAAACGAAACGGCGGAAAAGGCAGGCGTTCTGATCGAGGAGACCGGAGAGACCATTCAGACCGTAAACAATCTGGCCGGAGAGTTGGAGAGCCTGGATTATGAGCGGCTGGCCGCCAGTGTTACGACTTTGGCTGAGGAGGGTACCAAAAGTATAGATGAAGCGCTTCTGTCTTTGAAAACCACCATGGAACAGACACAGAGCGCTATTGATAAGCTCAACCGGCTGGATGTAGACGGCCTGAACGAGGGTATACAGGAGCTTAATGCCATACTCAGGCCCATGACAAATTTCTTTGGAAATTTTGGGAAATAGTATTCCGAAACATAGACAAAAATGTGTCCTAAATTTTGATAATTTTCAAACCTTTTCCGCATTCGGTTGACAAAATTCGACGGATTGACTATTGTTAAGGTAAAGAATCTATCAGGGGGGATATGTATGAATACGATTTTGGGCCGTTATAAATTCGTTGCTATGCTTACGGCATTGGGCGGGGTACTCATGGGTCTGCTCATGCTGCTTTTCCCCACTGTAGCAGTGAAGATCGTATGCTATGTGCTGGGGGGCTGCGTATTGCTGGCGGGGCTGGCTGGGTTTGTCCTTTTTTTCCGGAGCCGGTTCCTGTTCCAGCCGGGGCTCATGCTGGCATCTGCCATAGTGGCCGCACTGCTGGGGCTGTTTATCCTTATTAAGGCAGAATGGGTAGTGAGCTTCTTACAGGTGCTGCTGGCTGTTATGGTCATACTTAACGGTGCATTGGCTATCTACGAGAGTTTTTTCTTCAAAAACCTGCATATGTCTTACTGGTGGACAGCGTTGCTTTACGGTGTGCTGGCGGCGGCGGCGGGCATAGTGGCACTGTGCAATCCTTTTGCTACCGTCTTAGTGCTTACCAGAGTATTGGGGGTCATGCTGCTCCTCTCCAGCGCAGCAGATGTGCTCATCCTTTATCGGGTTCGCAAGGATATGGAAAATAATCAGTATACCCGTATCGTCATTAAGTAAACCGCTGGAAAAGATCAAAGGAGCTGTAAAGGCTCCTTTTTCTTTTAGTGAAATCTGCATACAGGCAGGGGCTGCCGTGTTATGAGGACAGTCTGTATATGAATTTCGGGCGGCGACGCCCCGCCTTCCGTTTCCCGATTATTTACTAGTCGGCTTTTGTCCGTAAAAAGGGTAGCGCAAAAGTACTCCGGTAGAGCAGGCATATCAAGCGCAATTCCATGAAAGAAATATACATGCAGCCAGAGTACACGGTGGAATTCCATGCGACTCCTTTTTGTCATGGAGCGCAGGGGTGTTGCATACCTTTCTGTGAAGGAACATGGTAAGGGAGGTATGGTTCATGGACAGCGCCAGATGCACTATAAACTGTGAAAAAAACATTCGGATTTTGGAGGAACAGGCTCCTATCGAAAGCGCAGTGCCCGTCCCTGCGGATAAAACATTGGGAGCGGTGCTTTGCGTTTCTCCGTTGCTTGCGGTAGAGCAAACGGCTGTAACGGAGGGCGGGGTACAGGTTTCGGGAACGTTAAGCCTGCATATAGTGGCGGAGGATGAGGAACGGCGTTTGTACTGCTTTGATGCGGCAGCTGATTTTTCTCATACGCTAACCGGGGAGTGGCTTGCCCCTGGGATGCAAAGTCAGGTGCAGGCTCGCCTGAACGCCTGCGAACTGCGCCAGGAGGATGGCGGGCTGCGGTTGTATGCCCAGCTGTCTCTTACGGCCTGGATCACCCAGACCATGCCGCTGGAACCTCTGACGGGTATTTCCGGCGGCCGGGGCGTAGAGCAGCGCACTTGCTCCGTATGCATAAAAAAGAAAGTGCTTCTGGGGGCAAAATCCATGCGTCTGCGGGAGGAAGAAGGCGTAGAGGAGGGGACCGTCCTTCTGGCAGCCCAGGGAAGCCTGGAGCCGTTGAAAACGGAATTGGTGGGTGCTTCCGCTGCACTGGAGGGAGCGTTATTCCTCCATGCATTGGTACTGCCTCCCAATGGACGGTTAAAGACATTGACCATGCGTGTCCCCTTTACAGAAACGATCCCGGTGCAGGGGAGTCAGGAGATGCAACCTTTCGCCCGGGGAGAGATTACAGGCCTTCAGACCATGATCCGCGGGGAGGCACTGCTCTTGGAAGCGGATATTTCGCTGAGTGTATACGGAATTCGTCAGGAGGAGTTTTCTCTGCTGGAAGACGCCTATGATGCTGACGGCACCTTCAGCTGTGAGACGGAAAGGATGGAATGTCTTTGGTACAGCGAAAGCCGGCAGACGGAACTGCCCGTAAGAGCTGCAGTGTCCATTCCGGCACACCTGCCAGAAAGTCAGGAAACACTTTATACCTGTGCTTTGCCGGCAGTCCGCAAAACGGAAAACGGCATTTTGGAAGGAGGGCTTCTTGTCACGCTTGTGTACCGCTGTCCCCAGGGACTCCTGCACAGCTTTACGCAGGAGCTTCCGTTCTCCGTCACGTTGACGGATGGTGCTGCTTCCGCCGATGCAGCGAGTCCTATGCTGATCACAGCGAAGGTGCTTTCTCTGAAGGCCTATGGCACAGGACGCAGTATAAATGTGGATGTATCTTTGCTGCTGGAGGGCGAGATCTATACCGTGGGCACGCTGACCTATATCAGGGGCCTGTCTCCCTGCACCACATCACCGGGACCCAAGGGACTGCTGCTGTATTTCACGCAGGGAGGGGAAAGCTTCTTTGCTCTGGGAAAACAGTTTGGCCTGCCGGTAAAAGAGATCCGGGAACTGAACCCGGAGGCGGAGGAGCCCTTACCTTCCGGGCGGCAAATTTTGCTGTTAAAATAAGGCAAAAGAAGACATAACTTCCGGTATAGGGCGCAGTTTGGGTGTGCACACTACTCTTGTCGGCTGCGGCCGAACAAAAAGGAGGTTTGCACTATGTCTTTTTACGAAACCTATGACCGGGATTACACCGGTGTGAAGGAACAGAACCAGAAGAACCGGAAGGAAAGTGAATCCAAAACTCCCCAGGAGCGTCAGCGCGAACGGCAGCAGCGGGAGGAGCAGGAGAACACGTACCGCTTCTGATGGATCGCAGAAAAAAGCAGCGGGATCCGGTGCATCCGGGTATCCCCATGTATCCGGAGATGGAACGGCAGCTGCGGCACATTCCTTCCGATGTGCTGGGCAGTTATACGGGCCACCCGGCAGATTCGGAGCATCCGGTTCAGGATGCAGACGACCTGTAAAGCGGAAGGCGGCCTCAGGGCTGCCTTCTGTTTTGTAAGGGCTCCTTCAGATTTGTTTTCTTTCCACCTTGACTTCACATTCTGTTCATAATTTTATAGGATACTGACAACAATAAATCGTTTTAAGAGGAGTCGGGCAGTATGAAGGAACGTTTTCGCAGGTTTATGCAGGGGCGTTATGGCGTGGATGAATTCAGCCGTTTTTTAAGCGGGGCGGGGCTCGTATGCATGCTGATCGCTACGGTCCTGAGCTTTTTTGAAGCACGAGCTACCTACTACATTAGTTCGTTGTGCATGAGTCTGGCCTGGTTTTGCCTGCTGTGGAGCCTGTTCAGATTGTTTTCACGCAACTATGGTCGCCGCTATGCCGAAAATAACTGGTATCTGCAAAAGAAAGCGCGGGTGACCGGTTGGCTGCAAACCAGAAAGAATCGGTTTCGTCAGCGGCGGGAGTACAGATTCTTCCGTTGCCCGCAGTGCTCCGTTACCACCCGTGTGCCTCGGGGCAAGGGAAAGATACGCATCATCTGTCCCCGCTGCGGCAACAGTTTTGTCCGCCGTACCTGATAAGACTCACTTATAGTATTATAGACTTTCTCCAAAAGGCGCACGCAGTATGTGCCTTTTTGTTTGAATGTTTTTAAAAAGAGCCTGAAGCATAGAACCAAATGGAGGTTAGATAAGGCAACAGGTCGTATTCATCGTAGCTCAAACAAGCACATCTCTTGTGCCTGTTGGCAAGAGATGTTTTACGAAAGCGTATCCTTGCATAAAAGAAAAAAGGCAGATAGTGATTCTATCTGTCTTTTAAAAGTGAGTTATTCTTCGGAGGTATCGGCCCGCGCATCAGATTCTGGCATTTCGCTTTCGGCGATAGCCGGGGCGGTGGTATTCAGGGCAGCCATTTCCGCCTGAAGCTTTTTGAGCATCTTTCGGCGGCGGATATTCCCCGGAATAAGCAGCAGGGGCAGCAGCAGGATCACCAGCAGCCCCAATGGGATCAAAAACCATGGCCATAAAATAAAGGTGGAGACTGCAGCGATCTCTCCCTCCTGACCGGAAAAGTCAAAGAGCAGATAGCTTCCCTGTCGGGTAGTGGAAAGCCTGCGCCAGTTTGTTCCTTCTCGGAGGTACAGCTCCATGGAATCGCCGTTCTCCGGGATAAGATAGGAGAGTGTGTGACTGTCCGCTCCGTCCTCCGGGATGGAGAAGCGCCATTGCTCCAGAATTCCGTAGTGCGTCCGTTCAAAAATAGGCGCTCCGTTTTTCACATCCTCCCACCAGGTGGAAAGAGCCTCCTGCCAACGTCCGGAAAATGTATTGAAAGCCAAAGGCTCCGTTGCCTCCCGTTCCAGGGTCAGGGTGTCGCCCGGCTCAAAAGCTCCCTGTGCAAGGAGCACCGGCCGGCCGCCAAACTCTCTGGAATTGCTGGCCAGAGTGGGGGTGTAAGGCGTATATACGGCTGTGACAACCGTATCAAAATGCAGTTCCTTCAGCTTCGTTTTATCCCAGGCAGCCCAGGAGCCTTCCACTTGGGGCAGCTCAGGGTAAACATCGGCCTCAAAGCTGTCCCCATAGGCAAAAGTAAGCTGTTTGATGACTTCTTCCTGCGCTACAAAGGTAAGGGTAAAGGTCTTCATACTGTCGGGGATCTGCTGGTTTCCCTGCATGGCCAGATAGGAGATAGGATCCGTCTTTCCTCCGTAGCTGCGGGAATCAATGCCTGCCAGCGTATCCGAAACGAAACGGTTTTCCAAAAAACTGCCGCTGTTGCCGCCGGAAATGGCGCCGGCAAACTGGGTGTACCGGGGAATATCTACCAGAGACACGCATCCGGAAACCAAGCTGCCGCCTCCCAGCACATCTGTGGTAACGCCGTCGCCAACGATGCCGCCTACATATTCACCGCCTTCCAGTGTGCATTTTGCATAGCTGTTCTGCACCGTGCCTCCGGCGATGCCGGCAATGCCGCCCACATAATCTCCGCTTTCGCTTTGTGTGTCGCCATATCCCATGCAGCCGGAGATCATACCCAGATCCATACGGCCGCAGATGCTGCCTGCATAATCCCGTTTGGAGGTAACTTTTCCCAGGTTGGTGCATTCCTGCAATACGGCTTTAAGCTCATAGGCGCGGCCCCGCACTTTGGGGAGCTGCGGCGTAATATCATCTTCGGGGTCCAGTTCATATTCCAGTGCCATGCTTCCGGTAATGCCGCCGGTGTTGATATCCCCCTGCACGGAACCATCGTTTTGGCAAAATCCGACCTTTCCGTAGGAAATGGAGTCAATATCCACACCGGAGGTATCTTTGAGTACATCTTCCAGCGTCTTATCCTCCATGCCCAGCAAAGCATCAAAAGCCGTGTTGCCAATGAGATTTATCTGCTGGTTGATCTGGCTCAGATCCTCACGCATGGTGCCGGAAAGATCGTCCAGTTCGCCGTTGAGCAGCCGCATCTGGCCGGTCATGCCGGTAATGGCGGAGGAAAGCCCTCCCAATGAGGTATTCAGTGTCAGACTGGTATTGGAACGGACCGTAGCGCTGCCGCTGTAGCTGCCGGAGCCTGAAGCAGTCCCTTCTCCCAGCCCACCGTGGATCTCGCCGGAGATGCTCGGTGGATCCTTACCTATGGAAACGCTGCCGCCTGCTTCCAGATCCGAAGGATCCAGAGAGCCTTCCGCACTGCCTTCTCCCTGTGCTTCGGCAGAGATACGGGTAGATAAAGAGCCGCTTGTACGCACGCTGCGAACAGAGGCACCTGCAGCATTCAAATAGTCGGAAATGGCGTTGAGCCGGGCGGTGACCGTGTTTACACCGGTATCCGTATCCGTGAGTGCCGTTTCGATCATTTCCGAAAGGTCATCCATCTGTGTTTGCAGAAGCACCAGCGTGTCCTGATCGATATCATGGCGTATGTAGGGCTCCATCTGTCCCGTTATACCGCCTACATCCTTTCGTCCCTGAAGATGACCGCTGTTGGTACTGTAAGTGATGAACCCGGAATTTCGGCCGGCAATCCCTCCTACGTTATATCCCACATGGGGATACCCTACAGCGCCTTCATTGGCACAAAAGCGCAGTATTCCGGCGGAATATCCGGCAATGCCGCCCGTATCGGTGGGCGCAGATACGGCGTTAAGGCTGTTCAGCTTACTAAGATCCAGCCCTATGGAAAGCTCCAGATCCTTTAGCTGCACATTGGAATCCTGTTCGCTGATATTCACGGTGCCGGTGTTCCGGCACTGATACAGGGTGCCAAGGTTACTGCCCACGATACCGCCCGTCATGGAAAAGCCGGAAACATCGCTTTCATTTACGCAATGAGAGATCTCACCGGCGGAAGTATTGGTCCCTACCAGCCCGCCAGTACTGTTTTTACCGGAGACCCGGCCTGAGAAGGAGCAGTTCCGAAGGGCGCCGGCATTGCTGCCTACCAGCCCGCCAACGTCTTCCCGTGTACCCTGGGGATCCACTGTTCCCTGTACATGAAGCCCTTCTACAAGCGCACCTTCCTGAAGTATGGCAAAGAAGCCAGCGGGAGAAGCGCTTTCGGTAAGTTCAAAGTCGCTGATCCTGTGCCCGTTGCCCCGGAAGGTACCTCCGAAGGTGGGAATGGGGAGATGGACCTTTCCCGTCAGGGTGATGTCGGCAGTAAGCTCCACCGTCAGTCCCCGGGACCAGGTATCCAGAGAGCATTTTTCTGCAAACTCCGCCAGGTCTTCTTCCGTGGCAATGGTATACACCGTGTCTGTTGCTCCCAGCACAGTTACCGGCAGGGAAACAAGCAGAAGCGTCAGTCCAAGAAGCAGCGCTCCGGTACGGATCAGACGCATCTTTTTACACATTCTCATCTGCCTCCTTTGTCTGTTCGTTTTCATCCTTTTCTTCGGGAGAGAAAGGGGAAGTCTGTTCCTCTTCTGTGCTGCCTGCACCAGAAACCACCAGCAGGGAAACGTCACCGTCCATACTGCCCTTGAAAATGCCGTTTATGGTTCCGTTGACCTGTCCGCGCACGGCTCCGTCTACAAATACCCGGCCTGAAGTATCTATCCGTGGCAGAGTATGCTTGACGGAGAAGGAAGTGCGGTCCACCAGATCCCCTCCCAGCAGCAGGATCTGGGGCAGTACAAACAATACCAGAAACATGGAAAGAATGGTGCCCCGGCCCAAACACTGGCCGATTCCTGCAATGGTGCATTCACTGGTCATCTGTCCGATCAGGATACCGGAAACCGCCAGGATCAATCCGCTGGTCAGAATCGTTGGAAAAGCAAAGTTCAGCGTTTCGATAATGGCGTCCTTATGGCTCATCTTGCTCTTGACTTCCTGATAGCGGCTTGCAATTACGATGGCATAGTCAATGTTGGCGCCCATCTGAATGGATGAGACCACCAGGTAGCTCATGAAGAACAGATTTTGCTGCATCAGATAAGGGAAGGAGAAGTTGATCCAGATACTTCCCTGGATCACCAGGATCAACAGCAGCGGCATGCCCACGGATTTAAAGGTGAACAGCAGCACCACCAGCACGATCAAAATGGAGACGATGCTTACCACTGTATTATCCTGACTGAATGTCTTCTGAAAGTCATATTCCTGGGTGCTTTGACCGGCAACAAGTACGGTTCCATCCGGATAATAACTCTGCGCCATAGCCCGGACTTCATCTATAAAATCAAAGGTGGGCTGTCCGCTTTCGGGCAGTGTAAGATACAGGAGCATCCGGCTGTACCGGGTTCCGGAAAGCTGATTCTTGGCCCGCTGAATCTGGGCAGCCGCTTCCTGTAGGGAAGCTATCTGTTCCTGTTCCAGACTGACCATGCCGGAATCCACCTGGTCCCATACAAACAGGAAGATGTCCACCAGAGGTATTTCATAAGTGGCAATGCGGCCTAACAGCTTGCCGTAATCCTCCTGCTTGGCAGCGTAGGCGCTGTAGATCAGCTGGGCCACTTCATAATCCAAGCCAGCCAGCTCCGAAAACTGCCGGGGAGTCAGCTTGTCGGCCAGCATATACCCGTCCATGGCCTCTATGTTGCCCAGCCCCATAACTTCGTCCACTTCCGGCTGCTGTTCCAGTGTGTGAAGAATGGCCTTTTCCTTTTCATAATCTCCGGAGGGCACCACCAGAGCTACCATGGTTCTGTCCGGGAAGTTGGCGTCTATCGCCTGTTCCTGCAGTTGCGTATCGTTAAGCTTTGGGGTGGTCAGGCTGCTGTATCCATACACATAAGGGCACCGATTAGAAAAGTACAGTCCTGCAGCCGCTACCAGAACGAACAAAATGGGTACCACGTGGCGTGTAGCCCAGGCGTACCGGCCTACAAAGGGGATCTTCGGCACAAAGTTCTTATGCCGGGTCTTGTCGATCAGGGACCCAAAGAGCACAAGCAGACCGGGCATAACAATAAATACCGTCAGCAGTGCAAACAGAATGGCCTTGATCAGGCATATGGCCATATCCGGGCCGATCTTGAACTGCATAAAGATCATGGCAAACAGACCGCCGATGGTGGTCAGGCTGCTGGCGCCGATCTCCGGGATGGCTTTGGACAGGGCTACGATGGCCGCTTCCCGAATGGGCTTTGTTTCGTGCTCTTCTTTAAAACGGTTTACGAGAATAATGGCATAGTCCAGCGAAAGCGCCAGCTGCAGAATACTGGTAACAGAGTTGCTGACAAAAGAGATTTTTTTCAGCACAAAGTTGCTGCCTGCATTGCACACCATGGCGATGACAAAGGTCATCAGCAGTACGGGCACTTCCCCGTAAGTCTGGGAGGTGAACAGCAGTACCACTACCACAATAACTGCCACATAGATCATAATGACCTGTACTTCGGAAGCAATTGTATCCTGCAGCGTGGTGCCCAGGTCCGTGGAGAAACTGGCATCGTACCCCTGCAGGGTTTCCTTTACAAGATCCAGTGCGGTAAGGCAGCGATCGTCCTCTTCTCCGTAAGAGAAGGAAACATCAAAAAGAGCCGAGACGTTGATATAGTGATCCCGGCTGTTATCATAGTCTACGTTCTGCACGCCTTTAAGCCCGGAAAGAATATCAGCCAGAGACTGGCCTTCTTCTTCCGTAATGTTGCTCACCATGACCCGTGCGGTTCCATAAGTGATGAACTGTTCGTCCATGATATCCAGCGCCTGACGGGTTTCGGATGAATCCGGCAGAAAAGCGGCCAGATCATTTTCCACTTCCACCCAGTTCCGGGAGAAAAAGGAGAACACCAGGGCGATCAGCGTCATCAAAAAGAACAGATTCCGTTTATCCACCACAAAGGTGGCCAGTTTTATCCAAAATGACTCCTCGTTCCGATTCTGTTGCTTGCTCATAGAAAGCTCCTATTTTTAATAGTACTAAAATACGATATTGTCTTAATTCTGACAACCGTCAGATTATGGGCGGCTGTCATATTTTTGGGCAAAATTCTATCATTGACAGGTTTCCAGCGAAGAAAACATGCTATACTGAAACAGAAGTCATAATTTGGGGAGTGAGACCAATGGAAAAAAGGACCTACGCCGTATCGGAACACACCAAACAGGCCTTGGGCAATGCCTTGAAAACCCTTATGAAGGAAAAGTCTTTGGAAAAGATCACCATCGGGGAACTGACTCAGCTGTGCGGCATGAAGCGGCAGAATTTTTATTATCATTTTGAAGATATCTATGATCTGCTTCGCTGGGTGTTCGAAAAGGAAGCGGTGGTACTCCTGCGCCGGCATGAAGGTGCAGCCCTCTGGCAGGACGGACTGCTGCAGCTGTTCCAGTATATACAGGAGAATCGTGAGGTTTGTCTGTGCGCTATCAAGAGCGTAGGGCACCAGCATATCAAGCAGTTTTTCTATCAGGATATCTATTCCATTGTCCACCGCACCATAGAAACCATCGCCGCTTCTCTGGATAAGGAACGTGTTTCCACCGTACATACGGATGTGGACTTGCTGACCCAGTTTTATGTCATTGCCCTGGCGGGGTGCGTGGAAAGCTGGGTGCTGGGTGAGCTGGATAGAACGCCTCAGCAGCTTATCACTTTTGCAGACACCATGCTTCAGGATCTGGTGCGTGGGGCCACTCTGCGGATACAGGGCGGTATGCTCAAAACAACGGTTGGCTGATGCAGCTGCATATACTAAAAAGTCCTCCGGATGCATCCTGCATATGGAGGACTTTCTACATTTTTATCGGATCATGGCAGAATATTCAGCCATTGAGCCTGACTGACCGGCTCAGACAGGCTCAGCGAAAAAGAATATCCATCTTCGGTCCATATGCCCAGCACGAACCCGCTTTTATCTCCTTTCAGCGTCAATGCGCCGCCGCCGTCTAAAGATATTGTAAGGGATTGGTCATAGACATTGTAATCCCCCGAGTTATCTTCCTCACCCTTGGATTGGCGGAATAAGGCATTCTGAGCGGTATCTTCATATTGGATCTGGGCTATGGTGCCCCAGAGAGAGGTGTACTCCTGCTTTTCTGCCGTAAAAGGAAGGCGGGGCTCACGTATTTCAAACCCCACAGCCTGTTCCAGCTGTACAAGGGATCCCACTTCCTCCATACCGTTGATAGGAGCCGTGACCAGTGGGCCTTCTTCCTGCTTATTGCGCAGAGCGCGGGGGAGTATAAGCCCCAATCCCAGGATTAATACCATGCAGGCCGCCAAAGGCAGATGTTTTCTAGCTTTGGCAGGGAAGGGGAGTTTATGTTTTTTGTCCACCAGAGTGGAAGCGTTTTTCAGAATACGGGTTCGCATTTGAGGGGTTACGCGGACGTGCTCCATGATCTGGTCATATTTACTGCTCAAAGTCATAAGCCTCCTTCAAAATATCCCGGAGCTTTGCACGGGCCCGGAACAGGTCCGAGCGAACGGTCGCTTCCCGCCGATTCAGAATATGGGCGATCTCACCGGTGGAGTAGCCCTCATAGTAAAACAGATGGATAGCCTCCCGCTGCCCCGGCGGCAGGCTTTTTACCGCTTCCCATACAAAAGAAAGGTCTTCCCGTTCCTCGCCGATCAGCTCATCGTTCAGTTCGTCCGTCTGTCGTCTTCGGTTGTAACCCAGTCGGTTTTTGCTTAGATTGGCTGTCACCCGCAGCAGCCATGCCTTCTCATGGGCCGGGCTTTCGAAGGCAGGGGCTGTCCGCAGAAACTGTATCAGTGTATCCTGCAAAACTTCTTCTGCATCGCTCAGCGAATGCATATAAGCGTAGGCATATCGAAGGATCATGTTTCCGTAGGTACCCATGATCCTTTCTGCGCGGGTGTTTGTATCTTCTGCGGCCCGAAATAAAGGAACTGTCGGTGCAGCCCGGAAGAACAGGCCCAATGCCCGGCAGAAAAAAGATCGCCGGGCACCGGGTATGGGAAAACAATATTCCAAAGGGAGATCCGCCTTTCATGTGATAGTGTTTCCCCGGAAAGGTGCCTTATTGTATGGCTGCAGCAATCGCCAGCATGTCTGCCTGAGAAAGGCCCTTGTCGGTGAATACAGAATAAGTATATCCGTTGGCAGTCCAGATTGCAAGCTGAGTGGTCTCTTCGTTACCCTTCAGGGTCACGGTCTGCTCATCGGCCTGTGCTTCCTCGCTGGCAAGAAAGAGCATATTCACGCCGCTGATATCTTCACTGCCGGGAGCCTTGCGGACACGAAGCACCTCTTCATCTCCTTTGTAATAGATAATCTCGAGCATGTCCTGACTCATGGAGCGATATACGACAGAATCGGAACCAGCCGCACTTTCCGGAATCTTTATATCGAAACCGGCGGCCTTCTCGGCATCTTCCAGGGTAGCGTGATCCGTGAAGGGGTTGGGGATCTGAGCAGATGATTCGCTTTCTGTCATGGCTGCCGCCGCAGAGAGGATTTCTTCGGCTTCCATGCCGCTGTCATTGGTCAGGGAGTAGCTGTAGCCATCCAGATTCCAGCTGGCAGTCATGACCTTTCCGTCCTTGCCTTTCAGCGTTACGCTGATTTCGCTGCGCTCAGCCACGGTGGTTTCTGCATATTCATTGTAATCCCCGCTGATATCCTCGCTGCCCGGAGCCTTGCGGATGCGGGCTACTTCTTCTTCACCTTTCAGATAAATGATTTCAATCATTTTATCGCCTTCCGTCAGAACACGGTAGACAACGTTGTCGGAGCCGTTCAGGGTTTCCGGGGCCCGGAAGGTAAACCCGGCAGCCTTCTCGGCATCTTCCAGAGAGGCTACATCTTCAAAGGGATTGGGGAGCTTTTGATCGCTGGTGTGGCCCTGATCCCGGTTGTCCTTCTTAACAGTGCAGGCGGCCATGGCCAAAAGCATGAGCGCTGCCATCCATACTGCAATGATCTTCTTCATAATGATTATTTCCTTTCTTTGATTTTGCAGTTTCTGTTGAGGGGCTTTTCTTGCCCTTCTGTCTTATATACAAACGGGACAGGGAAAATGTTGCAGCATAGCAAAAAAATATTTACAGAATCTTTTCCCATACCCATGCGCATTCCCACCGGAGCTTATTGAAGGAGGTCTGTGTTTGTGCTATCCTTGGGGCATCCGGTAAAGCACGGAATTTATTTCCTATTCGCAGGGATGTTACAACTCTGACGAATTTGCGTGTACAATATAGAGGTAAAGCGTCTGTGCCAACTGTCGTGGCCGGAGTAATATAAGCGGAGATGAGGAAACGGGAATGAACGATCCAAAGGCGATCCTGGATGAAGTAAAAAAGGCGGTAGTAGGGAAAGACGGTGTGCTCATCATGGCGCTGCTTTCCATTCTGGCGGGCGGGCATATTCTTCTGGAGGATATCCCCGGGGTAGGAAAAACCACCATGGCCCTTGCCTTCAGCAAAGCCCTTAATCTGAAGTACAACCGGGTGCAGTTCACCCCGGATGTGCTTCCCAGTGATATCGTGGGGTTCAGTGTATTCAACAAGGCTACCAACGAGATGGAATATAAACAGGGGGCTATTCTATGCAATCTGTTTCTGGCGGATGAACTTAACCGGGCTACCAGCCGCACACAGAGCGCCTTGCTGGAAGCCATGGAAGAGAGAAATGTCACCGTGGACGGCAAGACTTACCCCGTACCGGATCCTTTTGTGGTCATCGCTACCCAGAATCCGGTGGGTGCTTCCGGAACGCAGCTGCTGCCGGATTCCCAGATGGACCGGTTCATGGTGCGTCTGAGCTTGGGGTATCCCAAGCCTGCCGATGAAAAAGAAATGCTGGAGCGCAAACAGAAGGGCAATCCGCTGGATTCCGTCCGCTGTATGACAGATCATGGGGATCTTGCTTCCATGCGCCGTCAGGTGGAGGAAGTGTATGTGTCCGAGAAAATACTGGAGTATATCATCCGGCTGAACAATGCCACCCGCACCCATGGAGATATTCTGCAGGGGGCCAGCCCCAGAGCTTCGCTGGCCGTTACCAACATGAGCAAGGCGGCCGCCTGGGTGCAGGGCAGGGATTATGTGCTCCCTCAGGATGTGAAGCTTATCTATCCTCCCACTGTGACCCATCGGCTGCTTCTTTCTCCGGATGCTGAAGCTGCGGGGAAGAAAGCCGCAGATCTTGTCAGCGATATCATGAAAAGCGTAGCGGCTCCGGCACTTAAATAAAATGACCGGGCGCCGCTGCATATACATGGCCTTCCTGCTGCTGGTGGGAACGCTTCATTTCTTTTACGAGCAGTATATTTCCAGGTATATGCTGCTTTTTGTGTTGTGCCTGCCGGTATTGTCCCTTGCTATGAGCCTTCCCGCCATGTTGACTACCCACGTGAGTCTTTCAGGTGAGCGTGAGGTGGAAAAAGGGCGCAGCGCCTCTTTAACCTTGGAGGCAAACTGCCGCTTCTGGCTGCCGTTGTATTGCTTTTCCGTCCGCATGACCCGGGAAAATCTTTTTACCGGCGAGAAACTTTCCACCGAGAAGCTGTGTCTGTATGGCGTGCAGAACAGCCGCAGGAGTATTGGCGTGCCAACGGAACGCTGCGGCGTGATCCGGTGCGCTCTGAACCGTGGGTGGGCCTGGGATTACCTTGGCATTATTGCGCTGCCCATAAAAACGGCGGGAGATGCGTTCATTACCGTCTTGCCCCGTTCGGAAGAACCGGTGCCTGTTCCGCAGCTGACGGAGGATTCCGCTATTACACTGAAGCCGAAGCCCGGCGGCGGCTATTCTGAAGAACATGAACTCCGCCCGTACCGGCAGGGGGATGCCATAAATTCCATCCACTGGAAACTTACCAGCAAGCTGGATGTGCCCATTGTACGGGAACCTCAGCTCATGAAGCGTAAGCGGGTGACGCTTCTGGTGGATCCCGCCCCGGTAGGAGATGATTTGGAAAGTCAGTTGGGGCAGCTGCTGTTTCTAACTCGTTCCATGCTGGAGAGCAAAGTGGCCTTTACTGCTTATTTCGGCAGTTTGCGCCAATATATCCGGGAGCAGAAAGATATGGATATATTTTTAAAGACCATCCTATCTTCCTGCAAGGACAGGGGACGGGCCCCTCATATCCGCTCCGATCAGGAGGGATTGGTGTACCGGATCCTGCCTGGAGAGGGAAGGGAGGCGGAGAAGTGAACCAGAAGTTTTCTCTTTCTTCGTTTCTGGGAGATTGGGCGCTGCTCTTTTGCGGCGCACTGGGAGCCCCTCTGTGTGTGTTCACTGCCTATAAGGTGCCTTTTTCCTGGGGAGAAGCGGTGGTCATGGCGGTGCTGATCACCGGTTTCCTGACCCTTATGTTCGGGTTACCCAAATATGGACCTTATTGTATTGTTCCTTTTGGTGCCGGTGTGCTGGCCTATACCATTTTCGGTTGGGAAAAGCTTTTTGAAGGAGCGCGTCTGGCTGTTTCCATCATTCAGCAGGTGCTTTCTGGTACCATCGGCTTTATTCCACCGCCCATGCCCGAATATCTGGAAGCCGCCGGGATCAGTACCACTCCGTTTTTGGGGGCATTGGTGCTTTCGTTGGGACTTTTCATGGCCTGGGGGCTGTGCGCCGGGGAATCTGTCTGGCTGTCTCTATCCCTGCCGCTGCCGTTTCTGGCGCTTTCCATTATTTATTTTGATCTTCCGCCCAGCCGTATGGCAGCCTGCCTGCTGCTTATATACTTTGGAGGTGTGCTGCTTACCGGCGGCTTGCGTAGGCATGCTCCCAAAGCAAGGGGAGGGGTCAGCCTGGGGGTTATAGGGGGTATGGCCCTGTTGTGTCTGCTGCTCAACGGTGCTTTGCCGGAGGAAAGTTATGACGGCAGGGATCCCGCGCAGGAAGGAACGGATCTTCAGCAGACGGTGGAAACGCTTTTTGAAAGCATCAAGCGTCTTTTTGACAACGGAGTCAAAGATACGGAAAATTTGCGCACCCAGGGAGAACGCCTGCCCAAAGGAGAAGCCGCCTTGTCTGTCAGATCCAGCTACGGCGGCACCCTGTATCTGCGTGGTTACTCTCTGGGACGATATACGGGGGGCAGCTGGCAGGCCGGACCGGAATATGCCGGCAGTGCACAGGGACTTACCCTGCTGGGCGCTCACTGCGAGTACCAGGGACAACTGATAGAAATAAAAAGTCGGGGGCAGGGGCTGCTGTACACGCCTTACGGGTATCGTCAGGAGGATCAGGGCGAGGTCACGGAGCATTATGTTCGGGCCCGGGGACTGAAAGAATATTATTCATATTACACACCTGACTGGCGGGAAGCATTGGGATCTCCCTGGGAAGATGAAAGTCAACGGGCTTACCGGCAATGGGTGCAGGAAACGTATACTCAGCTGGATCAGGAGGTCAAGCTGCGGCTGCGTACCATTGCGGCCGAAAACGGCATTTATCCAGGAACGGCGCCTTATGCAGCGGCCCAGCAGGTGGCATCTCTGGTACGTTCCCTGGGAGAATATACACTCACCCCGGGTGAAACTCCGGCGGGGGAAGACTTTGTTCTATACTTTTTAGAGGAAAGCCGCCGCGGCTACTGTGTACATTTTGCCAGTGCCGCTACGGCCATGCTTCAGGCCCTGGATATTCCCGCCAGGTATGTTACCGGATATGCCGTGCGCCTGACGGCGGGGGAATGGGCTACCGTAACGGATGCCAATGCGCATGCATGGGTAGAGGTATATGTACCCGGCGTGGGCTGGGTTATGGTGGAAGCAACGGCGTCTCAGGACAATAGTCTGCCTTCCAGTGAAGGGGATGCAACGATGCCTACGCCTACACCGGAACCTACAGACACGCCTGCACCAACGGAACCGCCCGCTACGCCCGAGCCTTCGGATGAACCGACACCGGAAGAAACAGAGCTGCCCGGAGAGTCGGAACAGCCTACGGAAGAGCCTGCCCCTGCACCGACAGATGTACCGGAAAAAACGGATGCGCCCGATGGACAGGACGGAAGCGGCGGCTTTATCTCCGAAGATGAGGAACAGGCGAAAAAGCCGGTTAGTCCCTGGTGGCTGCTTCTGCTGTTGCCTGCGGTGCTGGGAGGCGGCTGGTATCTGTATTACCGGGAGAGCGGCCGCAGATACAAAGCGGCCGTAACGCAGGAGGATGGCCGAAAGGCTTTGCTGTATTTGTACGGGCGGCTGGAAAAGCTTACCCGCTGGGGAGTGATCTTGCCGGAAAGAGCCGTGCAGCTGGCGCAAAAGGCCTGCTTCTCGCATCACGATATCACGGCGGAAGAACGGGCACAGATGGAAGAAATGCTGCAGGCGGCGGGGCGCTCTCTAAATCAGAGTATGCCGCGCTGGAAGCGGATGCTGCTGCGGGATGCGCTGCGATTGTGGCCATAAAAAGACAGGCGGGAGGGCATATCCTTTCCGCCTGCTGCATATATTTATGTTCAGGAAAGTCTGTCAATGATACCCGGCAATTCCAACGGATCGTCAATAACAAACTCACTGCCCAGATCCTCCAGCAGCTGCCGTCCCTTAAATCCCCAGGCAGCACCGCAGAAATGCAGTCCGGCGTTCCGGGCAAAGGCAAAATCCACATCGGAATCACCCACGTAAAGCGACTTTTCCGGGGAAACCTTCAGCGCATCCAGTACATATAAAAGGCTGGCCGGATCGGGCTTTACGGGGAACCGGGGATCCTGCCCCTGAATGCAGTCAAAAAGTTCCTTCCAATCCTGGAAAAGGCAGTGAAGCATATCTTCTGTATTTTGATGTGGCTTATTGGAAACTACAGCCAGTTTCAGCCCTCTTTGACGCAGACTGTGCAGTGTTTCCCGGATCCCCGGATAGGGCTGGGTGCTGTCACAAAGATGCACAGAGTAATCCGCATAATAGGTTTTCATGACCTGTTCCCATTCCGGCTCCCGTCCCCGGGGCATGGCGCTGCGGCACAGCTCTTTCATACCGTGGCCCACCATGGACTGGATCTCTTCCTGCGTATAGGCGGGTATGTTATGTGCGCATAAAGCCCGGTTCATGGAAGCGGCAATATCGGCTATGGTGTTGCACAGGGTGCCGTCCAAATCAAAAGCAATCAGCTGCATGGGTTCACATCCTTTCCGAAAACAGCTTGAGTATACCACGACTCGCCCATGGAATAAACCCCTTTTCCAGACTTCACAAACCCTTGCCGCCTTGCTATAATGAAAACGGAGATAGTATATGGACACTTTTGTACGGGTAAACAAACAAAATATTGCTGCACTTGCCCCTTATTTTGCGGCTTCCCCTAATCGGATCTGTGATAACACGCTGGGTGTTACTTATCAATGGCGGGATATATTCGATACCTGGTATTCTCTGACGGGAGAAGTGCTGACCACTCGCTCCGTATATCCCCGGATCGGCCTCTGCTATGCAGTGCCGCTGGGACAGGGAGATACTTCTGCCGCCTATACGGCTATGGAGGCGGATGCGGCGATGTTGAGGATTCCGCTGCGTTTTGCCTGCGTTGGAGAAGAACAGCTCCCTTTACTGGCGGAACGTTATGGAAAAGAACACCTGCGCATAGAAGAAAAACGCGATTGGGCGGATTACCTGTATGATCCGGCCGGTTTTGCTTATAGCGGCAAGCGATTTCACACTCAGAAAAATCATGTAAACCATTTTTACAAGGAATTTCCCGAAGCAAAGCTGGAACCTGTGACGGATTCCATGATGCCGGAAATAGAGGCATTCCTGCAAAAAGTCATTACCCAGCATCCGGAAATGAGCAATGCGGAGCGGCAGGAGGTTATGGGTACACTGGATCTTATTGAACACAAGGAAGCGCTTCAGCAGTTAAGCGCCTGCCTTCGTACCCGTTTGGGTATCACCGCCATTTCCGTTGGAGAACGGCAGGGAGACACGCTGTACGTTCACGGGGAAAAGGCTGATGCCGAAGCGGCCGGAGCCTTTCCTTCCATGGCACAGGCCTTTGTAGAATATGCGGGAGAGGGTATGACCTATGTGAACCGGGAGGATGATGCTGGGGATCCGGGTATCCGCTACAGCAAAGAACAGTACCGTCCTGTGCAGATGCTGAAAAAATATCTGGTCACTGTAGATTGACAGGCAGGGGATGATCCATATGAAAAAACAGCTGCTGTTCCTTTTTGCGGAGAAATTTGGAGGGGAAGAACTTCCACGGGCCTTTTTTGCCGGAGGACGGGTGAATCTCATTGGTGAGCATACAGACTATAACGGCGGTCATGTTTTCCCCTGTGCGTTGACCATGGGCACATGGTGCCTGCTTCGCCTGCGGAGAGACCGTCAGCTGCGCTTTTTCTCCGCAAACTTTTCGGAACGGGGGATCCTTTACGGATCGCTGGACGAGCTTGCCTATGCAAAAAAAGCAGGCTGGAGCAATTACTGCGCAGGTATGCTTTGGACTATGGCACAGCGGGGCATATTCATTCCGCTGGGGTTTGATATGCTGGTTTGGGGCAATATCCCCAGTGGCGCAGGGCTGTCTTCTTCTGCTTCGCTGGAGATGGCCATGGGGGAAGCGCTGCGGCAGGTTTACGGTTTGGAGTTTTCCAACACAACGATGGCTTTGCTGGGGCAGCAGACGGAAAATGACTTTATCGGTTTGTGCTGCGGGATCATGGATCAGTTTGCCATTGCCATGGGACGGAAAAACTGCGGCATCTATCTGGATACGTCCAGCCTTTCCTATCGATATTGTCCGGTGGAACTGGGGGAGTACGGTATTCTTATCATGAACACCATGAAACGCCGCGAACTGGCCGGTTCCAAGTATAACGAACGGCGCAGCCAATGCGAGCACGCCCTGCAGCAGCTGCAGCAAAAGCTTTCCATTCGCACTCTGGGGGAGCTGGATGAAGCCTCCTTTGAGGCAAATTGCACCCTGATCACAGATCCGGCAGAACGGCGAAGGGCCAGGCATGCCGTATATGAAAACCGGCGCACCATGGCGGCCGTGGAGGCATTGGAACACCGGAACCTTCCGGCCTTTGGTGCCCTTATGGATGAAAGCCACCGCTCTTTGCGGGATGAATATGAGGTGAGCTGCCCTGAACTGGATACGCTGGTAGAGGCGGCGCGCTCTCAAAAAGGTGTTCTGGGTGCCAGGATGACCGGCGGCGGCTTTGGAGGATGCGCCATTGCGCTGGTTTGCAGGAACCGTATGGAACAGGTCATCCGCAGTGTGCAGGAAACATATACAAACACCATCGGCCACGGAGCAGAGTTTTATCCTGCATCTGTTGGCGGCGGGCCCAGAGAGATATTCTTTGAGTCGGCCGAAAATAAAATTCACTAAATTTTCAGGAGGAAACGGAGTATGGAAAAACCGATTCTGGTGGTTATGGCTGCGGGTATGGGCAGTCGGTATGGCGGTATGAAGCAGATCGCACCTGTGGATGCAGAGGGCCATGTGATCATGGATTTCTCCATTTTTGATGCCATGCGGGCAGGCTTTGAAAAGGTTGTCTGCATTATAAAAAAGGAGATGCAGGAGGATTTTGAAGACGTGATTGCCCGGAGGATTCGTCCTCATATGGACATCCACTATGCCTTTCAGGATATTCATGCCCTGCCGGAAGGCTTTTCCGTACCGGAAGGACGCACAAAGCCCTGGGGTACTGCCCATGCGGTCATGGCGGCAAAAGAGCTTATTGGCAGCGCCCCTTTTGCCGTGATCAACGCTGACGATTTTTACGGCCGGGAAGCCTATGATACTATCTATCAATACCTGAGTCAACCTCATGAAGCGGGAGCTTACGCCATGGTGGGCTATCTGCTGAAAAACACCGTCACAGATAACGGTCATGTGGCCAGGGGCGTTTGCCAGGCTAATGAGGAAGGATATCTGACGGGGATCCAGGAGCGGCTGCATATTGAAAAGCGGCCTCAGGGTCACATTGCCTATACAGAAGATGATGGGCAAACCTATACGGAACTGGCTCCCAATACCACTGTGTCCATGAACTTCTGGGGCTATGATCATACTTTTCTTGAGGCGATCGAAGCCAGATTTCCGGCTTTCCTTCAGGAGAATCTGCCCGTAAATCCCCTTAAGTGCGAATATCTGGTACCTCGGGTGACCAATGATCTTATTGAAGACGGAGAAGCCAGTGTAAAAGTGCTTCACTGTCCGGCGCAGTGGCATGGCGTCACTTATAAACAGGATATGCCGGCTCTTCAGGCGTCCATCCGGGAAATGAAAGCACAGGGGCTCTATCCGGAATATCTCTGGAAATGAGCCTGTACACGCAGCTTGCATCCTATCGAACGATATGTCTGGCCGGCATGTGCAAAAATGCCGGAAAAACCACTGCGCTGAGAACCATCCTTCGGGAGGATGACGGACGTTACGGCCCCTTAGGGCTGACCTCCATCGGCCGGGATGGCGAGCGGGAAGATATCGTTACCGGGACAAAGAAACCACAACTGTATATTCGGGAAGGCACCCTGGTGGCAACTGCTCAGGGTTTACTTCCGTTTTGTGATATTTCCCAGGAAATTCTTATGGAAACCGGTTTTTATACTCCTATGGGGCAAGTGCTGCTGCTTCGGGCGCTGTCTGATGGGTATGTGGAGATCGGCGGTCCTTCTATGGCCAGTCAGCTGGCGGTGCTTAACAAAATGTTTTTTGCCCATGGAGCCGGAAAAGTGTTGCTGGACGGTGCGCTGTTCCGCAAGAGCCTTTGCGCACCGGAGGTAAGCGAAGGAATACTTCTTTCTTCGGGAGCGTCCTACTCTCCGGACATGCTGCGCACAGTGCAGGATACGGCATTTGCCGCCCGAATGCTGATGCTCCCGCTGACAAAGCTTTTCAACGGGAAGCAGGCAGGGGAGGAGCGACAGCTTTACCTGGACGAAAGCGGAGAGGTACGTCCGTTTTCTGCGTGGGAAGAAGCATTTGCTTCCTCAGGCGTGCTGCTGCTCGGTGCGGTAACGGATAAACGGGTGGAAAAACTTTTGACCCGGCGTTCAAAATCGCCTATGGAACTTTGCTGTGAGGATGGCACCCGGCTTTTTCTTTCGCCTCTTATGGAACAAAAGCTCCTGCGGACGGGGGTGCATCTGGCTGTTCAAAAAAAGAACACCCTTGTGGCAGTTACAGCCAATCCTTTTTCAGACCGGGGTACGCCTTATGACAGAGAGAGCTTTTTCGCCCATATGACTCGGGCGTTGGCACCTGTGCCGGTGGTGGATGCAGAGAAAGAGTATAACGCAATATGAACACATATGGAGATGACCAATGAAAGTAAGCGATAAGTTCCTGCAAAAAGTGGGGTTCCCCTATATTCTGGAGCATCTGCCTGTCCAAAGCCCAATGGGAGAAATATGCAAACGAAATTTGAAGCCCTATGCTCCTGCGGAAAAGGAACGGCTTCTGGAAGAATTAGCTCTGGTGACATGGGCTTTGGAACGGCTGGATACACCTGCATGGAATAAACTGCTGCAGGAACTTATGCTCCTTAAGGATGTAAGCGGCAGTCTCAAACGGCTGGAAAGCGGGGAACTGACCCTGCCTGAGCTTTTTGAACTCAAGGGATTTGCACTGCGCCTGCGTGGAACGGCGTTGGCGCTGGAAATTTTGGCACCTGTACCGGAAGCACTTTGCATCGATGCCTGTCCGGAGGTTCTGGATATATTGGATCCGGAACATACCCTGACACCGGCTTTTGCCCTGCGGGAGGGATGGAGTGAGGAACTTTCTCAAATTCGCAGCGAAAAGCGTTCTCTGGAAAAGCAGATAGCTGTTGCCCATGGAGAACAGCGGGAGAAACTTCTGGTGGCACGTACGGCCGTTTGTGCCAGAGAAGAGGCAGAGGAGCAGCGTATGCGCCGGGCTATTACGGCAGAGTTGGCTCCTTTTAGAACCAGATTGGAAGAACAGGTCGGCAGACTGGGGCATCTGGATCTGGTTGGAGGCAAGGCCGCTTTGGCCAGGGAATTGGGAGGTGTTTGCCCGAGGTTCACTGAGGAAGGAATTGGCTTTACCGCCATGCGTATTCCTCAGCTGGAAGCCCGCTTAAAGGAATCGGGCCGTAGCTTTACTCCTCTGACCATAGAGCTGCCAAAGGGTATCTGTGCCCTGACCGGGGCCAATATGGGCGGAAAAAGCGTGGCTTTGTGCGCGTTGGGATTGAATGTATATCTGGCCCATTGCGGATGCTACGTATTTGCCGAGGAGGGGCATATGCCTTTGTTGGATGGCCTTTGTCTGGTGGACGGAGAGATGGAAGATGCGCAGCGGGGACTTTCTTCTTTCGGCGGTGAGCTCATGGCAGCGGAGGAAGCAGCGCTGGAGGCGGAAAAAGGGCTCTGTTTGTGCCTGTTTGATGAATTTGCCCGGGGCACCAATCCATTCGAAGGGGCCCGTATACAAAAAGGAACTGCCAGATACTTTCGCAGCCTGGGGGCTTACAGCGTTTTTGTGACTCATTATGACGGCGTATCAGCTTTGGCGGATGTGTGCTACTGCACCCGCGGATTAAAGAACATGCCGGACAGAGCCATGCCGGAAGCTCATAAGGACAGGCTGGCCTTGCTGAAACGGTATATGGATTATGGGCTGGAGCCGGTACCGAAGAACGCTCCTGTGCCACGGGAGGCTCTCCGAGTGGCAGAACTGATGGGACTGGAACCAACTTTGCTCCAGGAGATCCGGCAGGCATACGAGGAATAAGAGCAGCGGATGCTGCTTTACCATGCAGCCGAAAGGACAATGCAGAAGAATTACCGGATTCGCAAACGAATGGGAACGACGAGTGGAGCCACCGGGATTCATTGGGCAGATACTGTCGTAAAGAAGGGGGGAGAAGATGGAAATCACGTTTGTAAATCCGGGTGTAGACTATATGATACAGCGGATCATGGATTTTCAGACCGAAGATGCACTTTCCTTCTGGTCCGAACCACTGTATCATTTCTATCCGCAACTGGATAAGGCGTATGCCGTAAGCTTGCCGCCTACTGAAAGAAGAAATTATATTGAACGCGTAATGCGAAACGTTTATGCCGGGGTGGAGGATACGATCTGTGAAAAGACCGTTTTATATTCTCGCCACTGGAATGCTTGCAAGACGCAAATCACGGCGACCTTATCAGATGCTTTTGATGTGGATTGTGTCGGCCTGTTTAACGACATGCGGTGCAATGTAAGCATAAATCCTGTAGAACCGCGCTTTTTGAGAGAGCATTGTTATGATACTTTCTACTTGAACAGCGAAAAAGGCGCCATTGGCGGAGGAATACACGAAGTCATACATTTCGTCTGGTTCCATGTATGGAACAGAGTATTCAAGGATGAGTATGAAGAATATGAGCGGCCTTCACTCAAATGGATTTTGAGCGAGATGGTTGTGGAACCTGTCATGAAAGATGAGCGGCTCAGTTCTATAAATCCTTACTTTCCAAGGGAAAATGGAGGCTGCGTATATCCGTACTTTTTTGATATGGTGGTGGATGGAAAGCCGATATTGGATACTCTGGACGCTATGTACAGGAATATGCCCATCGAAGACTTTATGCGGCGCAGTTATGCTTACTGCCAGAAACATGAAGCGGAGATCCGAGAGCATATCAGAAAATCAGAGCGATAACTTTGCAACGGGGGCTGAAGCTTCAAAAATAACTCTGGATGACATGGTATATAAAGATGATCCGGACGCTTCACTCAGCTGGCTTTTCAGCACCGGAGCCTAATGTATAACAGGCAACAAGTCTGTAGAAAAGGATGACAGGACCGAAATACATCTCTTTACACATTTCGCTTTGGGTTATCAGTCAATCGAAGAAGATAGTCTACGGATACCCCGTAAAAGTTTGCCAGCTGTATCAGAATCGCTGTGGGGATATCCCGCTGATCCAGCTCATAATTGCTGTATACCTGTTGAGAGCAGTTCAGGTAGGCGGCAACCTCCCTCTGCTTAATATCTCGATCTTCTCTTAAGTCTCGTAAACGTGTTTTCATAGTTCCTCCTGAAAAAAATATTTTAGCCTACCGCATTTTGTTGTATTGACTTTTACTGCAAAATGCGGTAAATTAGAAAACATAACAAAGAAGGGAGGAAAATTTATGGCTTGTCCGTTTTACTGGTATAATCATCATTATGCCTGCATGAAATCGGAGAAAGATGTGAATGAGGATATCTACAGAAGATACTGTCGTGACTACAACTATGAGAACTGCCCCATTTATAAGCATGAAGAATCTTCCGGATGTTTTTTAACTTCCGCTTGTGTGGAAGCAAAAGGCTTGCCGGATGATTGCTACGAACTAACTGTGCTGCGTAAATTCAGAGATACATATCTCAGATTCCTGCCTTGTGGGGAAAAAGAAATTGCGGAGTATTATTTTGTCGCTCCGCAAATCGTATCTGCCATTAAGAAAAGAGAGGACTATTTATGTATCTTTGATTCCATCTACACAAAACTCGTAAAACATTGCGTGAATATGATAGAACGTGGTGACAACGAAAAGGCTCATATCCTGTACAGGGATACCATTCAGCAACTTCGAACACAGTATTTGGTGTAGCTTTGGGATAAGTGCGCTTTGAAGGCTCGCAGAGGTTAGGCGGATTGAGAATAACGTGCGCATGTGCGATGATGAAAGCCTGAGAAAAATCGCTTTTAAAAAATATATGCGCAAGGCATTTATAGGGACTATTTTAAAACGTTAAAAGAAAAGAGAAAATCATAGATCCATAAAAGCGAGATATAAAAAGGAGAGAATGATAATGACAGTGGAAGAAGCAGAAGCTCTTGCGAAGCAGGGAAATGTAAATGCAATGATGGCTCTTGGAGACTATTTTTCCAAGAAAGAAAACGATGATTATGATATAGATCGAGCATTGCACTATTATGAGCTTGCAGCAAATGCGGGTGAACTGCAGGCGATTTTAGAAATGGCTCGTACCTTTCGCTATCGTGCAGATGTTATGTTTTCATTTTATGAAAGTGCGGGGAAATGCAGCTCAAATGATGCGGATATTGAAAAAGCATATTATTGGGCAAAAAAATTTAGCGAGGATGTGCAGAGCCAAAATGTAGGGGATAGCACTGTAGAATTTGCCGAGAATAACTTAATGGTAGCAATATCTCGTCTTGCGACATTGTATTACATGGACGAGAAATATGATGATATTGTTCGCATTACCAGAGGCATAAAGCATCCGTATGCTCAATCCATATACGGCTATGCCCTCTATAAATTAGCAAATACTGCCCAAGAGATGAAAGATGCTTTTAATGCGCTTAAGAATGCTGAAAATGATTTGTGTTGGGAAAAAGAGTATCAGACGAAATATAGCCAATTTTTGATTGTGGAGGCAGCTTTATATCTCAGCGCTTTATTCCGCACCATTTATAACGATGTGGATTCAAGTTATCGCGTTATGTCTTGTATTGCAACACATTCCATTGATGAATCAATTCGGCAATCTGTGCAGGCAGATATGGCAAAGAAATTCAAGAAAAAACTATTTGGCGGGTACACCTATGCGGATTAAGCGCTGTACCCAATATATGAGGGAAAATAGGGGGTGTATTCCATCAGGCTTTTGGCAGCACTTATGGAAATCTTGTAATTACATTTGGCAGTGAAGACAGATATGTATTCATGAAGGTATCCACAAGTATTTCCAGAGGTGCAGCGTTAAAAACAAATGCGGGACAACTGGAGCCGGAACATACACATTGGACGGAAATTATGTTGGATGTAATAGATGCAGTCGCGGAAGGTTGCCGTATAGAATAAAATGATATATTATTTCCGCCCTTGCAAAAAGAGAAAAACTCCCGTATACTTATAGTACAAAAAAATAAGATGATAGAGGTGCGGTGCGTTGTGTACCCGGAAAAGAAACCTGGTGGCAGAGGTTTTTCCGAAGAAGGAGCGTTCCGCCGAAAGAGCGGGCATTGCTGCGGCCCGTATCTTGGGAGTCGGAGGGACGCTTCGATTACTGTCGTCCAACATCGGATGATGCGCTATGAAGAGTTTATTTCTTCATAGCGTGTTTTTTTAGGACGGAGTGCTATAGAACCATGGTTTTACGGCGCTCTTATTTTTATTAAAGGAGGTTTTTATGAAGGTTGTGATTCGCTTGCGCATGAGTGCGCATGATGCTCACTACGGTGGAAACCTGGTGGACGGTGCTCGGATGCTCCAGCTGTTTGGGGATGTGGCCACAGAGCTGCTTATTCGCCGGGATGGGGATGAAGGGCTGTTCTGCGCCTATGATATGGTAGAGTTCAAGGCGCCTGTTTATGCCGGTGACTTTATCGAAGCGGAAGGCGAGATCGTTTCTGAGGGAAACACTTCCCGAAAGATGGTATTTGAAGCCAGGAAGGTCATTTCTGCCCGGCCGGATATCAATGATTCCGCTGCCGAAGTGCTCTCGGAGCCTATCGTCGTTTGCCGTGCCAGCGGTACCTGCGTGACCCCCAAGGATAAGCAGCGTTTTTAAATCAGGAGGGTGCATATGGAAAAACTTATTATTACCGCAGCCATTTGCGGCGCAGAAGTTACTAAAGAACAGAACCCTGCCGTTCCCTATACCGTAGCAGAAATTGCCCGTGAAGCCCGCCTTTCCTATGAAGCGGGAGCCGCAGTGATCCATCTGCATGTCCGGGAGGATGACGGTACGCCCACCCAGCGTAAGGAACGTTTTGAAGAATGCATTGCCGCTATCAAGGCGGAATGTCCCGATGTGATCATTCTGCCTACCACCGGCGGTGCCGTGGGCATGAGTGCAGAAGAACGCCTGACCGCTACGGAGCTTTATCCGGAGATTGCCACCCTGGATTGCGGTACCTGCAACTTTGGCGACGATATCTTTGTGAACGATATGCCCATGCTCCGTGCTTTCGGCAAGCGGATGATCGAAAATCATATTAAGCCCGAGTTCGAATGTTTTGAGCGCGGACATCTGGATACCGCTATCCGCCTGGCAGAAAAGGGGCTGGCTCCCGGCCATCCCATGCAGGTGAATCTAGTGCTGGGTGTTCCCGGATGCACCCCTGCTACAGTGGAGGACCTGGTATATCTGGTAGACCGTCTTCCTAAAGATGCCACCTGGACCGTTACCGGCGTGGGCCGGGGAGCATTCCCCATGGCAGCCGCAGCCATTGCTATGGGCGGTAATGTGAGGGTAGGCTTTGAAGATAACATTTACCTGGAAAAGGGCGTAAAAGCCGCCAGCAACGGCGAACTGGTCGCCAAGGTCGTGCGCCTTGCACGGGAACTTGGCCGTCCCATCGCCACGCCTGCAGAGGCAAGGAAGATCCTGGGCCTGGAAGCAAAGTAATCTGAATTCGTTTTATCCCGTTTATCCTGCGTCGCAAAGGGCGCAACAAAATAAAATATTTTTGGAGGAATCATTTATGGCACTCAAAGGCAACAAGTACGGTACTCATCGCGTTATTGAACCCAAGGGCGTTCTCACTCAGGCTGCTTACAAGATCGACAACAACATGGATACTCTCTACAGCAATGAGATCATCTGTGATGTACAGAGCCTGAACATCGACTCCGCCTCCTTCACTCAGATCGCAGAAGCCTGCGGCGGTGACGAGCAGAAGATCGGCGAGATGATCCTCTCCATCGTAGGCGAGCGGGGCAAGCAGCAGAATCCCGTTACCGGCAGCGGTGGTATGTTCATCGGCACCGTGGCCTATATCGGCGAGGATCTGAAGGATACCTGCCCCCTGAAGGTAGGCGATAAGATTGCCTCGCTGGTATCCCTGTCTCTGACTCCTCTGCGCATTGATAAGATCAAGGCCATCCATAAGGATATCGACCGCGTGGATATCGAAGGCAAAGCCGTTCTCTTTGAAAGCGGCATTTACGCCAAGCTTCCCGATGATATGAGCGAACCTCTGGCTCTGGCCGCTCTGGACGTGGCTGGTGCCCCCGCACAGGCTCGCAAGCTCCCCAAGGAAGGGGATTCCGTCCTTATTCTGGGCGCTAACGGCAAAAGCGGTGTTCTTTGCGGCTACGAAGCCATGAAGAAAGTCGGACCCAAGGGCAATGTGGTGGGTCTTGTCCGTAACCCTGCTCAGGTGGCACCCCTCATGGAATTGGGCGTGTATCATAAGGTCATCGTAGCATCCGCTACTGAACCTGTAGCCGTACTGGAAGCTGCTCTGGCCGCCAACGATGGCAAAGAGTATGATCTTTCCATCAGCTGCGTCAATACTCCCAACTGTGAGATGAGCGCCATTCTGCCCGTTCGCGACGGCGGTATCGTGTACTTCTTCTCCATGGCCACCTCTTTCACCAAGGCTGCTCTGGGCGCAGAAGGCATCGGCAAGGATGTTACCATGATCGTGGGCAACGGTTATACCAAGGACCATGCCGACATCACCCTGAACGTCCTCAGAGAAAACGAGAAGATCCGTAAGCTCTTTGACGAGAAGTACGTTTAAGCCGTCCCTTTCCACCAAGATCTTTTTCCCGTAAGGAGGATCCCATGGTATTTGAAAATAAAGCCCGGGCTTTCGGTGCCTTTGCCGATGTGCCCGAGGAACAGTGGAATGATTGGCATTGGCAGGTAGCCAACCGCATCGAAACTCTGGATCAGCTCAAGCAGCATCTTGCTCTGACCAAAGAGGAGGAGATGGGGGTGGAAAAAACGCTGGGCCGCCTGCGTATGGCCATCACGCCTTACTATCTGTCTCTGATCGATCCCAACGATCCTTTTGATCCTGTTCGCCGTCAGGCTATCCCTACGGCAGCGGAACTGGACGCTGCTCCCTATGAGGATGCCGATCCCCTCCACGAGGATACGGATTCTCCCGTCAAGGGACTGACGCATCGGTATCCTGACAGAGTGCTGCTGCTGGTCACGGATCAGTGCTCCATGTATTGCCGCCACTGCACTCGCCGCCGCTTTGCCGGTCAGACGGATTGCGCCGTGCCCATGGAGCAGATCGAAAAGTGCATCGAGTATGTGCGAACCCATCCTCAGGTGCGGGACGTACTCCTTTCCGGAGGAGACGCCCTCATGCTGGGAGACGGCTTGCTGGAGAAAATTATCTCTGAACTGCGAGCCATTGAGCATGTGGAGATCATCCGGCTGGGGTCCCGGACCCCGGTTGTCTGCCCGCAGCGGATCACGCCCGAGTTGTGCAACATGCTCAAAAAGTATCATCCCGTATGGCTGAACACCCATTTCAATACGCCTCATGAAGTAACGCCGGAGGCCGCTAAAGCCTGTGCCATGCTGGCCGATGCAGGTATTCCTCTGGGGAATCAGAGCGTTCTGCTGGCAGGTATCAACGACTGCCCCCATATCATGAAGGAACTGGTGCATAAGCTTGTGCAAATGCGGGTCCGGCCCTATTACATCTATGCCTGCGATCCTTCTCTGGGTCTGAGTCATTTTCGTACTCCCGTCAGCAAAGGGATCGAGATCATGGAAGCTCTCCGGGGGCATACCAGCGGCTTCTGCGTGCCTACCTTCGTGGTGGATGCGCCTGGCGGCGGCGGAAAGACTCCGGTAATGCCCAATTATGTGATCTCCCAGACGCCTCGTAAGGTAGTGCTGCGGAATTTCGAGGGCGTTATCACTACCTATACAGAGCCCGGCAACTACAAGAATGAATGTCATTGCCCGGTCTGCACCGGCCAAAGGCAGGATCCGGAAGTAGGCGTAGCCGGTCTGGAAGTAGGACTGGAGCAGAAATATATGGAACCCAAAGGCCTAAAGCGCGGTCTGCATCTGGGTGAATGATATGGAAAGCAAGCTGAATCTTAACTGGGCCCTGGTGGAACAAGCCAGGGCCTCGGCCAAAAAGGTGGCGGAAGAAACCCAGGCATTTATTGACCGGCACACTACGGTCACGGTGGAGCGGGCCGTATGCCGGCTGCTCGGCATCGATGGCATCAACGAAGTAGGTGTACCTTTGCCCAACGTAGTGGTGGATCACATGGTGGAAAAGGGGTTGCTGCCTCTTGGTGCCTGCTATGCCGTGGGCAACGCCATGGCAGAAACGGGACTTTCTCCCCAACAGATTGCCGAAATGGTAGAGCGTGGAGAACTGGATCTTTCTGCCGTCCCTGCCCATGATCAGAAGCAGATCGAAGATGTCATTCTGCCGGTAGCTTCCGCTTATGTAGCGCGAATCAAGGCAAACCGGGCGGAACGGGATGCGTTTTTGAACGAGTACGGGGATAAACAGGGGCCTTTGCTGTATGTTATCGTGGCCACCGGCAATATCTATGAGGATATCGTTCAAGCGAAGGCCGCTGCCAGGCAGGGGGCGGACGTTATCGCCGTGATCCGTACCACCGGGCAAAGTCTGCTGGATTATGTGCCTTACGGTGCTACTACGGAAGGCTTTGGGGGCACCTACGCCACGCAGGAGAATTTCCGTCTGATGCGGGCAGCGCTTGATGAAGTGGGAGCCGAAGAAAAGCGGTACATTCGCCTGTGTAACTACTGCTCCGGCCTGTGCATGCCCGAGATCGCAGCCATGGGTGCATTGGAGCGATTGGACGTTATGCTCAATGACGCTCTGTACGGCATCCTTTTCCGGGATATCAACATGCAGCGTACGCTGGTGGATCAAAACTTCTCCCGCCGCATCAACGGCTGCGCTGGCATCATCATCAATACAGGTGAGGATAACTACCTGACCACCGCCGATGCCGTGGAAGAAGCCCATACAGTGCTGGCCAGTCAGTTCCTTAACGAGCAGTTTGCTCTGTGCGCCGGTCTTCCGGAGGAACAGCAGGGACTGGGCCATGCCTTTGAGATCGACCCTGCCCGGGAAGACGGATTCCTTTATGAACTGGCCCAGGCACAGATGGCACGGGAGATCTTTCCCAATGCACCTTTGAAGTATATGCCCCCTACCAAGTTCATGACGGGCAATATTTTTCGGGGGCATGTGCAGGATGCGCTGTTCAATATGGTCACCATTCTCACCGGACAGCGGATCCATCTGCTGGGCATGCTTACCGAAGCTATCCATACGCCCTTCATGTCCGATCGGGCACTGTCCATAGAAAACGCCCGATACATCTTCAGTACCATGAAGGATCTGGGAGCGGAGATCTCCTTTAAACAGGATGGTATCATGGCCCGCCGGGCAGACGAAGTGCTGCATAAGGCCGCAGATTTGCTGGCAGAGATCGAGCGAAACGGCCTGTTCGCTACATTGGAGAAGGGCACTTTTGCGGATATCAAGCGGGGCAGGGAAGCAGGAAAGGGTCTGGAAGGCGTTACTGTCAAGGATGCCCTGTATTATAACCCCTTCCCGGAGTTGATGGAAGATAAGGAGGCGGTACAATGAGCGGTGGACTGTACAATATGAGCAGCCATGACTTCGACCGCACACTGGATCTTTCCAAGCTCAAAGCCTATGGCGATACCATGAACGACGGCAAGGTGCAGCTGAGCTTTACTCTGCCTGTCAAAGACGATGAACGAGGAGTGGAGGCTGCCCGGCAGCTGGCCCAGAAGATGGGGCTTAACGAACCTAACGTAGCCCTTTCTCAAAAACTGGATGACAGTTTTACTTTTTATGTAGTCTATGGTTCCTGTATTCACACGGTAGACTACGAGCATATCGAAGTCAAAACCGTTGGAGATCATGTTATGTCCATGGAGGAGGTCAATGACTTCATCCGGGAGCATTTCGGTCGGAAGCTGATTTTTGTAGGCGCTTCCACCGGTACCGATGCGCATACTGTGGGTATCGATGCTATCATGAACCGAAAGGGATTCGCCGGACACTATGGACTGGAGCGCTATGAGATGATAAAAGCTTACAATCTGGGCGCTCAGGTGGAGAACGAAGACTTCATTCGGAAAGCCGTGGAACTGAACGCGGATGTGCTCCTGGTGTCTCAGACTGTCACCCAGAAGGATATCCATATCCAGAACCTTACCAATCTGGTGGAGCTTCTGGAAGCGGAAGGCCTGCGGGATCGGTTTATTCTGGAATGCGGCGGCGCTCGTATCACCCACGAACTGGCCAAGGAATTGGGATACGATGCCGGCTTTGGTCCGCGGAAGTTTGCCGAGGATTGCGCTACCTTTGCCGTGGAGGAAATGGTCCGCAGAGGACTTGGCAAGTAACTCTTATGCAGAAAAGCGGAAGGATTACTCCTTCCGCATTTTTTGTTTCAGTCCTCGGCCTGGATTTTTTTAGCCAGTGTATTATCCACAAGAAGACGGAAGGGTGGGGGAGAGGTCAATTCTCCGGCGTGTTCCATAATGGAGAGGAGTCGGTGATAATCCTGCTCATACATCTCCAACTCTTTTTTCCAACTGTCTGTCTCCCGATAGCTTTTTGCCACTATCATAAGGCTTTCCAGGTTGGTATCCGGGAAGAAAGCTGCCATAGCCTGGGCAACCTCTTCATCCGGAGCTGTTTCTATCCATTTCTGGGCCCGATAGATGGCTCTTAGAAACCGCTCGATGGTATCAGGATCTTCCCGCAGCTTCTGAGGAGAGACCATATAGGCGGTATAGGGTACTTCTCCCGAGGCTAGGCCTACATTGGCTACAATGTATCCTTTTCCATTTGAGACGAATTCTGTGGCGGTGGGCTCAAAAAGCGTTACATAATCCCCAGTGCCGCCCTCAAAGGCAGCTCCCATCATGTTGAACTGAATGCTGTCCAGTACTTCTATATCTTTTCCTACAGTGAGACCATGATGCTCCAGTACATAACAAAGGGTCATAAAAGGCATTCCACCCCGGCGGCCGCCAATGATAGTGGCACCCTTCAAGCTTTCCCATCTAAAATCATTTTCCTCCTGCCGGGAAAGAAGAAAGGAACCATCCCGCTTCGTCAACTGTCCCACTATCACGGGAGCATCGCTCTTTCCTTCGTTATATACATACACTGCCGTTTCCGGACCGGCCAGGCAGATATCCGCATCTCCGGAAATCAGTGCCGTCATGGCTTTGTCGCTGCCGCCGGAAGTGGTGATGTTGACCGACAGGCCTTCCTCCTCAAAATAGCCCAGTCCGGCTGCTACATATTGCGGAGCATAAAAAACAGACCGAGTGACCTCATGCAGCTCCACCTTTTTCAGTCCGGCATCATTTCCGCTGCAGCCTAAAAAAGCGCATATCCCGATTAGGATGCACAGCATCAGGCAAAAACGTTTTTTCATGGATATCCTCCTTCAAGTGATATGGGTATCCTATGACGGCAGTGTCTTTTTTGTGATTTTTCAAAGAGCATTTGAATTTTGAACGCGGGTATGATATAGTACGGGTGGAGGTGATTTTATGGAATCCAAAAATCAGAATACGGCTCGATACAGATCCTCCCATGACAGCAAGACCCCGCGGGAGATACTGATGACCGTGTATTCCGCCATGAAGGAAAAGGGTTATGATCCTGTGAATCAGATCGTAGGATACCTGCTTTCCGGCGATCCCACTTATATCACCAGCTATAACAATGCCCGGTATCTGATCCTTCGTCTGGAGCGGGATGAGCTGCTGGAAGAGTTGGTTCGTTTCTATGTGCGCAACCAGAAGGAGCATTGATGCAGCGGATCCTGGCTTTTGATGTGGGGGATAAGCGCATCGGTGTGGCGGTAAGTGATGCTTTGGGTATTACGGCGCAGCCGGTAGAGACGTATCACCGCAGCGGCGGCGCACAGAAGGATACCGAGTATTTGCTGACATTGGCTCAAAAGTATGCGCCATGTATGCTTCTGTTTGGTATGCCCAGGAACATGGATGGTTCCTACGGGGAACAGTCTGAAAAAGTGAAAAAGTTTGCCGAAAAGGTATTGGAAGGATGGGACGGAGAATACGCCTTCTATGACGAACGACTGACCACCATGGCAGCGCGAAGGGTACTTTTGGATGCGGATATTTCCCGGGGCAAGCAGAAGAAGGTAATAGATAAGCTTGCTGCCGTGGTGATCCTGCAGGGATATATGGAATCTCATCCCAACAGATAGCTGTGTTTTTACAGAAAGGGAGCAAAATGGAAGATAAAGATCGTATCGTGACTCTTATCGATGAGGATAACGGGCAGGAAGTGGATTTTGATCTGCTTATGACCTTTTCTTACGAAGGAAAGCAGTATGTGGCCCTGCAGCCTCTTACTGAAGTGGAGGGGGTAGGCGAAGATGAAGTGATCCTGTTGGAAGTGGTCAACCGGGGTACTGAGAATGAAGCCTATAAGACCATTGAAAACGAGATCCTTTTGGATGAAGTGTTCAAAGAGTTTCAGGAGCTTTTTGATCAGGAGGACGAGGGGGAATAATCCCCTTTTCTCCATTTTCAAAACAGACAGTATCCCTTCTGCACATCGGTGCGGAAGGGATATTTTTATATGACACTAATGCTTTTTGGCCGAGACTTTACCCGCTGTGGACGCTTATGCAGCGGCTGTATAGATTTGGTTCGGAGAAAATCATTGTGATAAGGGATCGGCAAAAGGTTTGCGTTGACTGTTTCTTGCAACCTTTTTTCTCTTTGCCGGGTATGTAAGACAAACGGGAAAGGAGATTCCGGCACTTATGAAAAAAATTATTGTCATGCTTTTGGCCTGTATTGTTTTACTGACAGGATGCATGTCTGTTTCTATGTCTTCCGGAACGGATCTCATGACAGGCGTGCAGGGGCAGTATACTCCTGCCAACGGGGATATTACGGAGGAGGGAGATCTTGCACTGACGGCTTTGGGCCTTATGCTCCTGCAAAAGTGCGCCGGAGAGAAAAGCACATTGATTTCACCACTATCCATTGCCATGGCTCTTGGCATGACGGCTAACGGAGCTCGGGAAGGTACACTGGCGGGCATGGAGCAGGTGCTTGGCTTGCCGATAGAGAAACTGAACAGGTTTCTTGCAGCTTATGGAGCATCCCTGCCCCAGGGAGATACTTTCGGTATGCATTTGGCCAATGGCATATGGATCCGGAAAGATGGGCAGTACGTTCCGGGTAAAGAATTCCTGCAGGCTAACGCGGATTACTATCGGGCCGCTCTTCGTATGGCGGATTTTGATGATGGCACGCTGCAAGAAATCAATGGCTTTGTGAAAAAGAACACCGATGGCATGATTGAAAGGATTCTGGACAGAATCCCGGAAGAGTCCCTGATGTATCTGGTCAATGCGCTTGCTTTTGAAAGTAAATGGGACGCACCGTATAACGGAAACAACGTGTGGAGCATGGAATTCATGACAGAAAACGGGGAAAAAACATCCATGCAGGGGATGCATTCTACAGAATACCTGTATCTGGAGAATGAAGATATAACCGGATTTATCCGCCCCTATGCTGAAAATCGCTATGCCTTTGTTGCACTGCTGCCTAAGAAAGGCAAAAACGTAGGAGAATGTCTCCTTGACTTTTCAGCTCAGTCTCTAAGAGATCTGCTTACAAATCCGCAGCAAACCGCCGTACAGGCCGTACTTCCAAAGTTTGAAAAAGCATATGATGCAGAGCTGCAACATGCTCTTTCCACACTGGGCATGGAAGAAGCCTTTGACCCGAACAAGGCAGATTTTTCAGGCATGGGGGTTATGGAGAACGGGGATACTCTGTACATCGGCCGGGTATTGCATAAGACCTTCATTTCTGTTGCAGAGGAAGGCACCAGGGCAGGAGCCGCCACCGTAGTGGAAATGGAGGCGGGGAGCGCATTGCTTGAAAGATCCGTCTGTCTGGATCGACCTTTTATCTATCTGATTGTAGACATGATGAACAAGGTTCCGCTTTTTATGGGCACACTTATGGAGATCTGATTGCTATAGGCCCGGATAGCATGAACGCCCGGAATACGTTCTGGGCGTTCTCTTCTGCTGTAAAAACATTAGCTCTTCCCCTGCCGTAACAGGGAAACGGCAGCTCCTGCAGCCATACCTACAGCCAGCGAAACAGCCATATCGCCCAATATCGCCCAATTCAGAGCCCATTCTCCTGTAAACGCGCTCATGCTCAAAAAAGTTAATCCCCAGAACAGAACTCCACCCAGACCTCCGTAGAGTGCAGGGCGTGAGCAGCTTTTATTTGCAGATAAAAAAGCAGCCAAACCTGCTCCAAGAAATTTCAGTACAGCGTTTGCTACCGGAATGGTGCCAAGACTTGCAATGCCTCCATACAGCAGCAGCGTCCACATCCCCATAAGCAGCAAAATGACTGCGGTTGCCAGCAGTGCTCCTTTGAGCAGGGGCCATAGGGGGAATGTTGCCGCCTGCCTTTTTGCCCGGTAATTTCTTCTTTTCATGGTTAGATGCCTCCTGACACCGTGTTGTTATCAGTCTATGGGAGTGTTTTTCGTTTTAATCCTCAACATCCGGTAAGAGCACCAAGGAGCATTTCCATGTGTTTTACGCCCTGTTCCTGTGTCTGTATGATGTTTTCCAGTATGGGTTTCAACGAATCGCATACAAAAAAACACATGGCGTTTTTAGCCATTTCAATGGCGCCTTTGTGATGCGGTATCATTTCCCGCATAAAGCCACCATTAATGTTGTTTTCAGGCGGAATGCTTCCCATGCGATAAAACATGGTATCGGCTATTTGGCGGTAGCGGCGTTGATAGCGATAAACGGCCTGTTCCGGGTTCATGAGTGAAGTGCATCCGGGCAGAGCCGCCTCCATTTTCTCCATCCCCTGTGTTTGTGCACATATAATGCTTTCCGCCATCTGTTCCAAAGGCAGGCAGGTGGTGTATAGCAGAAGATTTTGCGCCAGCTCAATGGCAGCCTTGTGATGAGGCAGCATCTGACGGATAAAGTTGGCGGATATGCTGCCCGTCACGGGGGCGGCGTTCATATCCAGGATCATTTTTCTGAGTATTTCATCATATCGGTGCAGATACTTTTCTGCAACCCGGCTGAGCTTTTTTTCTTCTGGCATAGGATAGTAAGCGTCTCCTTCCTGGTTCTTTGTATATCCTATGCCGCTCTTATAGTAAAAAGCAAAAAAAGAATGCCGTTTTTCAACGGCATTCCCGGTAACAAAGGTAGATACTTATTCGGCAACATCAGCCTTCATGTCGTTTTCAACGCCCTGCTCTTCCACCTGGGCTACAGCACCGCGGGCAAATACCAAACGAACCTTGTCAGGACCGACCTGCAGATATACCAGTTCGTCTGTGACTTTGGTGATGGTACCATAGATACCCCCAATGGTGCGGATGCGGTCGCCGGGCTTAAGCGCATCCAGCATGGCTTTGATCTTTTTTTCCTTTTTGCGCTGAGGAATGATCATAACGGCCAGAAGCACGACCATGATAAGCACCAGAGGAAGCGTCTGCAGAAGGCTGCTGGCAGTAGTGGAAGAAACGGCAGCAGCCATAGGGGAATGCATAAGAGTAAGCATGATTGAAAATCCTTTCTTTGTAGCTATATTCTATATTACGCTATTTGACCCTGTTCGTCAAGGGAATTGTAACTGTAGAAGCGGCACCTTTTTTACAGCGACCGTCATATGTAATAATTTAAGGGTCTTACGGCATCTTGCAGCTGGGCAGTGTATCTGCTATAATGCAAGCATGAAAAAAAGTTCTTATTTTGTCTGGATATGCCTTTTGCTTCTTCTGCTGCCGCTCTATACAGCGCAGGCCAGAACGGATACAGGCAACACACCTGCCAACATTACGGGACTGTGTACGCTTACATCTTCTTCCCGTTCCTCCTGGCAGGAGAGGCTGCTGGATGAAGATACCGAAACGCATCAGGATTTCAAAGCGGGTGGGTTCCTGCAGGCGGAGTGGGAAGCTGATGTTTCTGCTGCCTATATGTATGTAGAATGGGATTGGGTACCACAGGAATTGACTGTATTGTATCTGGACGCAAGCGGACAGGAACTGGCGCGCGCACAAGGGGATGGTGTGTGTCTGAATGAGGTATACATGTTCCCGGAGGGTACCCGCTGCATCCGGCTGGAGTTTGGCCAGGCGGTCAGAGCTTCCACTCTGGCTGTATATGCACCGTGCAATTTGCCATACAATTATCATCCCTGGGAAGGTGGTTCAGATAAGCTGGACTATCTGATCGTTGCCATGCATCCGGACGACGACACGCTCTTTATGGGAGGAGTGGCCGTCACTCTTTCAGATCAGGGATACCGGGGAACCATTGCCTATATGGCTACCCGCGTGCGTCGGCGCTGCAACGAAGCACTGAATGGAGCCTATTTGATGGGCATTCGAAAAATGCCTGTTTTAGCCGGGTTTCCGGATATTCCAAGAGATTATGAAAAAAAACTGCAGCACACATTTAAAGAGCAGAGCATTGTTCGCTATCTTGTGGGTTTGTTTCGCCAGTACAAGCCGGAAGTGGTTTTCAGTCATGACGTGAATGGGGAATATGGCCACTGGCAGCATAAGCGTCTTTCTGCCGCTGTGCAAAAGGCGGTGGAAAAGGTCAGTGATCCAACCTTTGATCCTGAATCCGCAGAAAAGTATGGGGCCTGGACAGTAAAAAAGTGTTACCTGCACCTGTATCCGGAAAACACAATTCACATCGATATGGAAGTGCCTCTTGCTTCCTTTGAAGGAAAAACGGCTCATGCGGTAGCGCAAAAGGCATTTTTGGAGCATGTGTCTCAGCAAAATGGAAATCACAGCTGTTCCAATCAGGGCGTATATAGTCTGGAAGATTTTGGCCTGTACTATACTGCTGTGGGCGCGGATACAAAGAAAGACAGCTTTTTCGAAAATATAGATCCCGGTTTGCTGAGTAATTATCCGGTCCAGACACCGGTACCAACTGCAACGCCGGAACCCATGCCGGAATTTACTCCGAACCCAACCGAGACGCCTTCGCCCATACCAACGGAAGTTCCAGTAGAAAAGACGGAAAAACCGATTTTCTCTACGTCACAGATCGTAGCAGAACCGGTTGCACAAGGCACCAATGGAGGAGCGGATCCTATCCATATCATACTGCTTGTGGGCGCATTGCTGATGCTGGTAGGGGGGATCGCAATAGTGATTCTTTTGCAGAAAAGAAAGTGAGAAAAATAGGTGAAAAAAATAATTCCTGCCGTATTCGTGTTGTGTCTGTTGATGGTGCTTGCCGGTTGTGAGAAAAGCAGGGTATCGGACCAGCCGGTCATAGAAGAAGTTATAGTAAATGCACAGAGTACTGTTTCGACGGAAACATATGCGCCCACGTTTCTCCCTGCAACGCCGACCCCTACGGAAGCTGCGTCGCCTACGCCGGAGCCCTTTGTGTGCATCGGAGGAGAGCAAGTCGTACTCAGTACGGAAGCCGTTGTCTTGACAGACCCATCGGAACTCCCCTTGCTGGAGAAATTCTCATCTTTGATCCAGGTGGATACCAGCGCCTTTATTTTGGAAATGGAGGAGTTTCTTTCTCTGCGGAAAAGCTATTCACAGGCACATTTTATCAGCCGCATACTCCTTTACGGGCAGGAGGTAGGGCCTGAAACAGAATATCTGGATATTCACGGCGTAAAAATAGAATCGCCTGCGGAACTGCTGGCAGTTTTGGACTGCTTTCCGAACCTTACTAAAGCGGATATGCGTGGCTGCGGTCTTTCCAACGACCAGATGGAAACGCTTGTCAATGCTTATCCGCAGATAAAGTTCGTGTGGGAAGTAAAGATGGGCACACATACACTCCGCACGGATGCGGTAGGATTCTCCACAAAAAATCCGGGAAAATATATCGGCCCCAACTCATCTGAAGAATACGCAAAAAAGGTTAAAAACTGCGTCCGTCTGGAGGATGAAGATATAGAGGTCCTCAAATACTGCACAGATCTGGTGGCTCTGGATCTGGGACATAACTATATTTCCGATATCTCTGTGCTTCGTTATCTGCCCAAACTGCAGATACTCATACTGGCAGACAATAAGCTGACGGATATATCCGTGTTCAGGGAATTGCCGGAGCTGGTATATGTGGAATTTTTTATGAACGATGTGACGGATATTACACCCCTGGAAGGACATGACAAACTGCTGGATCTGAACTTCTGCAATAACAATGTCAGCGATCTGAGCATTCTTGAAAGCCTTTCACAACTGGAACGGGTATGGTGCGCCGGAAATGCATTTACCCGAAGCGAAGGAAAGGCACTTCAGCAGGCATTGCCGGATGCAAAAGTAAATTATTCCGCCCGGGATGATACGGCGGATGGCTGGCGGGAACATCCCCGTTATAAATGGATGCGGGAATATTTTGCTTCTAACAGTAAATATAACCCGGCATAAAGCAAAGGAACCGAGTTGTTCGGTTCTTTTTTCGCATAATATTGGTTAGCTCCTTGCCCGCAGTTCCCAAAAGGCCACGGCACTGGCAGCCGCTACATTCAAAGAATCTACACCGTGCGCCATGGGGATGCGTACCGTATAGGTGCATCCGTCTATGGTTTCGTCTTTGAGTCCGTCGCCTTCCGCCCCCAGAAGCAGAGCCAGTTTTTTCTCCTTATACAGCAAAGGATCCCCCAGAGATAAGGAATCTTCCCGCAGGGCCAGGGCGGCCGTAGCAAAACCGATCTTTCTCAGCGTCGAAAGAGTCAGGGTCGGCCAATCTTCAGCGGAAATATATGTCCACGGAATATGAAAAACCGTCCCCATGCTTACACGCACTGCGCGCCGGTTCAATGGATCACAGCAGGTGGAGGTCAGCAGAATCCCATCCATGTTCAAAGCGGCGGCAGAACGAAATATAGCGCCTATATTCGTAGCATCCACCACTCCTTCCAGAATGGCAATACGGCGGGCATTTTTACATACGCTGTTCACGGGGGGCAGTGTGGGGCGTTCCATGGCACAAAGGATCCCCCGGGTAAGCGTATAACCAGTGAGCGCAGAAAGTACCTCCCGTTGTCCCGTATACACGGGGATTTGAGGCCATGCTTCCAGCAGAGATTTTGCCTGGCCTTCCAGATGTTTTCTTTCCATTAGAAAAGAAACAGGGCGGCAGCCCGCCGCCAGGGCGCTGCGGATGACCTTCAGACTTTCTGCAATGAAAATACCTTTCTGCGGCTCCAGCCGATTCCGCAGCTGATTTTCTGTAAGCCTGGCATATGTGTCCAGAGCCGGCAAGGAAAGATCCGTTATTTCTATGATCTGCGACATGAGAGATCAACCTCACATTTTTTCTTCATTATAGGCCGGGAAGCATTGACTGTCAAACATGGACGGTACACCGTCCCATTGGAGATGTCATAGAATTGCAAATTCCAGGTTAATTCATGCAGCACTTTCTTGACGGCATCTGGTATGAACAGGTAATATAATGATATCATTAAAAGGAGCTTTATTTCGTCGTGCAGCAGAAGAAAAAACACATCGTCATCATCGGAGCAGGACCGGCCGGCCTGACCGCGGCACTGGAACTGATCCGTAAAGAATATGCTGTGACCGTATTGGAAGCGACCGACCGGATCGGCGGTATTTCTCAAACCGTTCGTTACGGCGGAAACCGCATGGACATCGGTGGCCACCGTTTTTTCACCAAGGACGAAGAGGTTAATGCCTGGTGGCAGCAGATGCTGCCATTGCAGGGGGCTCCGGCCTGGGATGATCTGCGTACGGGGGCGCAGAAGGAATTTGCTCCTGACGGACCGGACCCGGAAAGGTGCGATACGGTTATGCTTCTTCGGGATCGTGTGTCCCGGATATACTTCAAGCATCATTTCTTTGATTATCCTGTATCGCTTAAATGGTCCACCATCCGCAATATGGGTTTTGTAACCACCATGCGGGCAGGATTCAGCTACCTGTATGCCTGTATTCATAAGCTGCCGGAAACTTCTTTGGAGAATTTTTATGTGAACCGTTTCGGCAGGGTGCTGTATTCCATGTTTTTTGAAAGCTACACGGAAAAGCTATGGGGCCGTCATCCACGGGATATCTCTGCGGATTGGGGGGCACAGCGGGTCAAAGGTCTGTCCATTCGTGCTATATTCAAAGACATTTTCCGCAAACTTTTTCATACCGGCGGTCAGGTGGAAACTTCCCTCATTGAACAGTTCCACTATCCCAAGTTCGGTCCCGGGCAACTGTGGGAACTCGTGGCGGATAAGGCGCGGGAAGCGGGGGCAGAGATTCGAATGGAATGCCCCGTTGTATCCCTGAAGCAGAGGGATGGCAGGATCTGCGCCGTAACGATCCGTACGGAGACAGGGGAAGAGGAGATAAACGGAGATGTTTTTCTTTCTTCCATGCCGGTCAGGGATCTGCTGGCGCATTTGGAAGGCGAAACGATCCCCAATTCCGTGGCAGAAGCTGCTGCGGCTCTTCCGTATCGTGATTTTGTGACGGTAGGTCTGCTGCTTAAAGAACTGAAAATACAAAATAACACCAAACGCCGCACTGTCGGCAACCGGATCCCCGACTGCTGGATATATGTACAGGATAAGGGGGTTAAACTGGGAAGGGTGCAGCTGTTCAACAACTGGTCCCCCTACATGGTGCAAAACCCTCAAGACACGGTTTGGGCTGGATTGGAATACTTCTGCACTGAGGGGGATGACATGTGGTGTATGTCCGATGCACAATGGAGGCAGCTGGCAGAGAAGGAATTAACGGATATTGGCCTTATTCAACCGGGCGCGGTACTGGATGGGCATGTTGAACGGATAAAAAAAGCCTATCCGGCTTATTTCGACGGGTATGCACATATGGGTGAGATCACAGCGTATCTCAATTCCGTAGAGAACCTTTACTGCATCGGGCGCAACGGCCAGCACCGCTACAACAACATGGATCATTCCATGGCTACGGCATTTGCCGCGGTTCGGGCAATAGAGGGGGAGGGCAACAAAGAGGCTCTCTGGCAGGTGAATACGGAACAAAGTTACCACGAAAGCAAAGCGTAAGCACGGTATGCCGGAAAGTTCTCCTGCACTCTTGCAAAAATCGGGCCAAAACGATACAATAGAATCAGCATAAGCAAGCAAGGAGGATTTTGCATTGATCCAAATCATTCATGGGGAGAAAGGCACCGGCAAGACCAAGAAAATCATTGCCATGGCCAATTCCGTATCCGAGAGCATTAAGGGAAGCACCGTCTTTATGGATGACGATACCAGTTACATGTATGACCTCGGGTATAGTATCCGCTTTGTGAATGTCACGGAATTTGATATTGACAATCCCGATCAGTTTCTGGGCTTCGTAGCCGGCATGGCTGCTTCTGATTACGATTTGGAATATGTATTCGTGGACCGCTTTTTAAAGATCATCGGCCGCCCGTTGGATGCGCTGGAAGAGTTCTTTGGCAGGCTGGATCGCTTTACGGCTGCACATAAGCTTATTGTGGTTCTTTCCGTCAGCGAAGGGACGGAGCAGCTGCCTGAATTTATGAAGCCTTACGTTGTGGAGTAAACTGAGAGCAAACGGTCTGGGGGAGTTGTACAAGCTCCCCTTTTGCCATAAATGAGAAGGTAGTATGGAAGAAGAAAAGAAATTGGAACAGCCGTATCAGAAACCGGAACAAATTAAGAATACTCCTTCCGGACACACTGGGAAGGGACTGTGCGTTGCACTGTGCATTGTCTTCTTGGCACTGGGTTTTCTGCTGTCAAGTCTTTATTATGAGCATCGTTATAAAGACCTCAGCCCGCTGGCAGAGGCCATGGATGTGGTGCGCAAAAACTTTTATTACTACGATGAGCAGACCGAAAGCGATGCCATTACTGGCGCGCTTAAGGGGTTAGCCGCTTATCTGGAAGATAATTATGCCGAGTACTATACCCCGGAAGAGTATGAAGAACTGCTCACCAGTAATTCCGGCAACTACATAGGTCTGGGGGTCAACGCGGTAGAGAAAGGAGTCGGGCAGCTGTACATATCCGAAGTTTTCCCGGACACGCCTGCAGAAGAAGCTGGACTGCTGGCCGGAGACAGGTTTATTTCCGCCAATGGGTATAGTGCAGATAATCTGAAGCTGGAAGCATTTTTGGATTTTATTACGCATGAAGAAGGGGATACCAACGTGATCGTGGTGGAGCGTGACGGTCAGCAGCTCACCTTTTCCATGGTCATGCGGGAGGTTTATTCTCCTTATGTGCAGTATCGTATGCTGGAGGACGGCATTGGATACATATATATAAAGGGCTTCCACGGTAAAGTGGTAAAAGAAACACAGGATGCATTGGATGCACTGATGGAACAGGGCATGGAAAAACTGGTGCTGGATGTACGGGATAATCTGGGTGGCTCTCTGTATGATGTAACGGATATTGCAGGAATTTTTTTGCCGGAGGGCAGTATAATCACCACCATTCGCAGCCGGACAAGCGAAGACTATTCCTATAAGACCAAGAAAGAAGGAATCCATGTGCCCATAGCCTTGCTGGTCAACGGCCATTCTGCTTCTGCCAGTGAATTATTGGCCGGTGCGTTGAAAGATTACAGCGCGGCAGAACTTTTCGGAAAGACCACATTTGGAAAGGGCATTGTGCAGACATTCTTTGGCCTCCAGCGGGGACGGAATGGTACCATGAAGTTCACTACTGATGCTTATTATACACCCAGCGGCGTATGCATTCAGGGGGAGGGCATCACGCCGGATCATGAGGTAGATCTGCCGGAGGATCTGACGTATTATTCCATATACACCATCCCTTACGAGCAGGATACGCAGCTTCAGGCAGCTGTAAACTACCTTAAAGAAAGCAAATGATCATTTTCCCGGAGCGGGAAAACAGTTTTTTCCATGCTCCGGGCAATTCTATTTGACAGCATCGGGAATTTATGATATGATGCTGAATGCTTAACATGGGAATGTATGGGGAGAAATCGCCTCTCTCCCATCTGAATATGCAGTAAAATAATCCGACAGGGGGAACAAGAATGAAATACTATACCGCAGATTCCATCCGCAACGTAGGCATTTTCGGCCATGCTGGCGAGGGCAAGACCACTTTGGCAGAGGCCATGCTTTTTAATGCCGGACTTCTGGATCGTATCGGTAAGGTTGAAAACGGAACCACCGCTTCCGACTTTGATCCTGAAGAGATCAAGCGCAGCTGCTCCATCAACATGAGCGTGCTTCCTATCGAGTGGAAAGACACCAAGATCAACTTTATCGATGCTCCGGGTGGTTACGATTTCTATGGCGATGTAGCTTCCACCATGTTCCTCTGCGACAGCGCCATCATCGTGGTGGGCGCCGTTTCCGGCCCCGTGGTGGGTGCAGAAAAGGCTATGGCCATGTGCCATGAACAGCACAAGCCCCATATCATGGTCATCAACCAGATGGATCGTGAAAACGCCAACTTCGAGAAGGTCATGGCTGACGTAAACGAAAAGTTCGGTCCCTCTGTGGTTCCTATTCAGCTCCCCATCATGCAGGGCAGTAATTTTGTAGGCTTTGTGGATATCGTTAACTCCGTGGCCTACAAATTCGGTCCCAAGGGTCTGGAAGAGATCGCTGTTCCCGGCAATCTGGAGAGCGAAGTGCAGGAGCTTTACGAAAAGCTTACCGAGGCTGCTGCCGAAACAGACGAGGTTCTTATGGAGAAGTTCTTCGAAGAGATGGAGCTCCCCAAGGAAGATATTCTGTATGGTTTGAGCAAGGGCGTGAAGGAAGGTTCCGTTACTCCCGTTGTGTGCGTGTCTGCTCTTAACAATACAGGCGTTAAGACTCTGGCCGATAATATCGTGCATTACCTTCCCTCTGCTGCAGAAGCAAAGCTTCCTGAAGCTACCAACGGTGAAGGTACGCCCATTGAATTGACCCGTGATGGCAAGATGGTGTGCCATGTGGCCAAGACCATCAACGACCAGTTTGGTAAGTATTCTATCGTTAAGGTCATGCGGGGGACGCTGGACATCTCTGTTGCTCCCTATAATGTGAATGTCGAAAAGGCAGAAAAAGCCACCGCCCCTGTTCTCATGCGTGGCAAGAAGACCGTTGCGGTTGACAAGCTCAATGCAGGCGACATCGGTGCCCTGCCCAAGCTGCAGTATACTTCTACCAATGATACTCTCTGCGATCAGAGCGATATCGTCAAGATTAAGCCCATCGTGTTCCCTGCCGCCTGCATCAGCATGGCCATCAATGCCAAAAAGCAGGGAGAGGATGATAAAGTCATCTCCGGCTTGAATCGTATCCGTGAAGAAGATCCCACCATCACCATCGAAAAGAACATCGAGACGGGTGATGTGCTGCTCTGCGGTTTGGGTGAAAAGCATTTGGACGTTGTCTGTGGTAAGCTGAAGAACAAGTTCAATGTGGAAGCTACTTTGACCGAGCAGCGAATTCCTTATCGTGAGACCATTCGCGCCATGGCGGAAGCCGAAGGTAAGCATAAGAAGCAGACCGGCGGCAGCGGTCAGTTTGGTGTTGTCAACATTCGCTTTGAACCTGCAGATGAAGGCGTAGACTTTGAGTTCGTGGATGCTATTGTTGGCGGCGTTGTGCCTCGTGAGTACATTCCTGCTGTTGAAAAGGGTCTTCGTGAGGCTATGGTGCATGGCGTGTTGGCCGGTTATCCCATGATCGGTGTCAAGGCTACACTCTACTTCGGTAAGTACCATCCCGTGGATTCCAAGGAAGTTGCATTCAAATCCGCTGCCCGCCTTGCATATAAGGCTGCTTGCGTGAAGGCTTCTCCCGCCCTTATTGAACCCATCTATGCTTATAATATCTGGGTTCCCAACGATAACGTGGGTGATATCATCGGTGATTTGAACCGTCGCCGTGGCCGTATGTTGGGTATGAACCCTGTAGACGGTGGTACCGAGATCTCTGCAGAAGCGCCTCTGGCTGAAATGACCAAGTATGCTACCGATCTGCTGGCCATGACTCAGGCTCGCGGCCACTTTGAATCTCACTTTGTCCGTTATGAGGATGTTCCCGGTGATAAGGCCAAGAAGATCATCGAGGCAGCCAAGATCGAAGACGAAGACGAAGAGTAATCTCAATCAATCAAAAAGGGAGAGCAATTTGCTCTCCCTTTTGTTTTGCACTATGGTGTAAAACTGAATATAGCTAGCTTTGTTTGACGGGTGTATCTGTTGAAGCTGTTCCTTTATGGAAATACGCATAAACTGCTTTTGCAGCCGGAGTACTCATACCCTTGACCGCCGACAATTCCTCTACAGACGCAGCTTCTATGGCATGAATGGTAACAAAAGTGTCAAACAGAGCTCGTTTACGTTTATCGCCTATGCCGGGGATTTCATCCAGTCGTGAAAACAAAGCGTTTTTCTGCCGCACTGTACTGTGATAGGTGATGGCAAAACGATGTGCTTCATCTCGAATGCGTTCCAGCAGATGTAGTGGAGCACTGTTTCGGGGCAGGATAATGGGCGCATCACTTTCCGGTGTATAGACCCATTCGTGCATTTCAGCAAGTGCGATCACCGGAATAAAAGGCAACTCCAACTTCTGCAACACCTTTTCTGCTATGGCCAGCTGCGTTTTTCCTCCGTCGATGATCAGCAGATCCGGGTAGGGAGCGCCTTTTTCCAAACGTCTGGTAAGTACCTCTTCCATGGAGATCAGGTCATCCCCCCCGGCTTCCGAGCGGATCCGAAACCGTCTGTATGCGCTTTTATCAGGTTTTCCGTTTGTAAAAACAACCATGGAAGAAACGGTATCTGTGCCCATGATGTGGGAATTATCAAAGCACTCCATGCGGGTGGGGATCTCCTCCAGACCCAACAAAACGGACAGATTTGCCAGAGCACCTTCATCCCGATCCCATGCTTTTTCGCGAAGGCTCTTTTCTTTCTCCAAAAGTTCATGCCCATTTTTTTGTGCCATTTCGATCAGTCGTACTTTATCCCCTCTCTGAGGGCAAAGCAAATAGACTCTGCGGCCGGCCCGTTGACTTAGAATGTCCGCAATGGCATCTTCATCTGTAGGAAGGAAGGGGAGAAGTATTTCTTTGGGCGGACGGTTGTCAGGCCTTGCATATTGCTGCATCAGAAAGGCGGTAAGGATATCTTCTTCCGTATCTTCAGGTCGGGCCTGCATGGCATAATGCTCTGTACCTATAATCTTTCCGCTGCGTACAAAGAGCGCATAGACCAATGTATCCTCTTCCAATCGAGCCGGCGCATATACATCGGCTTCGTATTCCTTTGGGAAAATAGCGGCCTGGTGATTCTGCAGTTTTTCCACGGTTTGCAGACGATTGCGTATAAGGGCGGCCTGCTCAAAATCCAGTTTGTCTGAGGCTTCCCACATCTGCTTCTTCAAAGATGCTTCCACCTGCTCCGTATGTCCTTCCAAAAAAGAGATCACATCCTTGAGATATGCATGATACTGTTCTCTGCTGATTTTTCCGGAGCAGGGGGCGCAACATTTTCCTATGTGATACATAAGGCAGGGACGCTCCCGTCGTGCTATGGATTTCTGCAAATCCTTTTTGCAATGCCGTATGGGAAACTGATTGCGAATGATGGAAAGCTGCTCCTGCAGGGCAATTGCGGAAAGATAAGGCCCAAGGTATGTAGCCCCATCGGAATGGATGCGACGCACCACTTCCACCCGGGGGAAGTCCTTTCTAAGATCAATGCGCACATAGGGGAAATGCTTGTCATCCTTTAAAAGGATGTTGTATTTGGGCATGAACTCCTTAATAAGGTTGCTCTCCAAGCTCAGGGCTTCGGCCTCATTATGGACACCGATGGTTTCAAAATCAGCCACATGAGAGACCATGGCTGTAACCTTTGGCGTATGCTCCTTGTTTTTCTGGAAGTATTGGCTGACTCTGTTTTTCAGTGAAATGGCTTTCCCTACATAAATCACCGTCCCGGTTTCATCCAGCATTTTGTATACACCGGGAGAATCAGGCAGCAGCTTTACTTTATCTTCAATGATCTGGTTCATAAAAGCATATGTGCAGTATCCATGACTCTCAGTTCCAGAAGCATGGAATAAAGCAGGGGGAGGGGGAGTCCCACCACATTAAAAAAGTTTCCATCTACGCTGTCTACAAAGCAACAGGCTAACCCCTGCACACCGTAGGCACCGGCCTTATCCATAGGATCACCGGTGGATACATACCAGGTGATCTCATCGATTGTCATAGGACGAAATCGAACCAGAGTACTTTCGTACCGAGTGAGAGAACCATGGGGCGTTTTAACGCATACGCCCGTAAGTACATAGTGATTCTTTCCTTGAAGAGCAGATAGATATTCCACGGCCTGCGCTGCTATTTTTGGCTTGCCTAAAATGTGACCATCCAGCACAACAATGGTATCTGCACCTATAACACAGTGATTTGGATGCCGCAAAAACACATGCTGCGCTTTTTGCTCCGCCAGTGCCATTACAATCTGCTCCGGGCAGGCATCTTCGGGTATGATCTCTTTCTCTCCTGAAACTTCTACATCAAATGGAATTTGCAGCAGAGCAAGCAGTTCCCGGCGCCGAGGGGACTGGGAGGCGAGAATAACATCCATTTATAGCTCCTTGGTCAAAAGCATTACCGGACAATGATCGCTGCCCAGCACATCCGTAAGAATACGGCTGTCTGCCAGCTTATTTGTTAATCTGTCGCTGGTAATAAAGTAATCGATCCGCCAACCAGCATTCTTTTCCCTGGCTTTGAACCGATAACTCCACCAGGAATATATGTTAGCCTGATCCGGATAAAAATAACGAAAAGAATCTGTAAAACCGCTTTGAAGCAATGTGCTCATCTTCTCGCGCTCCTGATCTGTAAACCCGGCATTCATGCGGTTGGTCTTGGGGTTCTTGATATCAATTTCTTTGTGTGCTACATTCAGATCTCCACACAGGATCACCGGTTTTTGCGCATCCAGCGTTTTCAAATAGGTCAGGAAATCTTCTTCCCAGGTCATTCGGTAGGCAAGGCGCTTCAATCCTTCCTGCGAATTGGGGGTATAGCAGGTCACAAAATAAAAATCGGGATATTCACAGGTAATGACCCGGCCCTCCATATCATGAACAGGAATGCCGATTCCATAACGAACCGATACGGGCGCTTCTTTTGTGAATACAGCTGTGCCGGAATATCCTTTTTTCTCGGCACTGTTCCAATAGACGTGATAGCCAGTCAGAGGCACAGCAGCCTGTCCAGGCTGCATTTTTGTTTCCTGCAGAGCCAGAATATCCGGATCCTCTTTTTCCACAAAATCCGTAAAGCCCTTTTGCATACAGGCCCGCAGGCCATTTACATTCCAAGATATCAGTTTCATAGGCAGAGTATAGCATTTTTCCTTTGCATTGACAAGTACGATAAAACTCTATAAGATATCCATTCGGAGGCAGCTATGCATATTGAACTGGAAAGAAGGATCCTGGGATATCTGAAAGAGCGAGCTTATATGGGTGCCTGCAGGATAGAGGATATCCATAAAATGGCTGAGGATCTGAGGATGCGTCCCGGCCGTTTGCAGGCGGAAATATATTTCCTGTGCGGTGAAGGACATATTCTGAGGCAGGGGCCGGTGTTCTTATTGCTGGAGGGGTCGTGAAACACAAGTTTTTGCGCAGTCCAGTCATTTTGCAAGGCTGTAATGGCTTGGCTTAACAGTGATAAGGAACTAATTCACTTATCAACTGTTAGCTGACGGTATCCGGAGTGCATACGGACAAATCCCGTCTGATTTCTAAGGCAATACCGCACAAACCCAGACAAAAGCCAGCAAAGGCTATGCTTTTGTGA